>WPCK01312866.1_pt1 | contig 390906 bp, 331 predicted proteins | sample 5399851 | NCBI WGS metagenome assembly WPCK01 (sample SAMN12869471, study PRJNA574797) | sludge metagenome | isolation source: wastewater treatment of pH11 | place: China:Beijing | collected 2019-05-20
ACACTTGCGCGTTCATCACCCAACAGAAACCCGCCGCCGAACTCTCATCCGGCCACAAAAGCCACCCTGTCGGGAAGTCTCGGGAACAGCGTCCCCGCCGCCAGCGACGTTGCCGCCGTCGATGAACAGGCTTATACGCAGACCCACCGGACCGGTCAATCGCTTTCGTGACGATTTTTTGCGAGGCGGATGAATTTTTGACGGCGGCATGTGGACAACCTCCCCACACCCACCCCTCAACCCCGCAGAATTCTGCGGCTGCAAGGGGTATGACAGTTTTCAACAGGCTCCTTCAAAAAACTTTGCGGCCAGCCCGCGCCCGGCAGAACCTCCTGATCCTGCTGCATAAACCTTCTGTTAAGCCCCTCCCCCGAGGCCACCGCCGCCGGTTTCTGCTGACAGCTGCAGCCGAAAAATGCAGTCTGCCTTTCCACCGGCCGGATGACGGCCAGCATCACGGGAAACACCAATGACACGACTGACAGAAGCGGCGAGCGGGGTCTATGTGATCGCCGCCACGCCGTTCACCGAAACGGGTGACATTGACTTCAACAGCTGCGACCGCATGGTCGATCATTATCTGAATGCAGGCGCGACCGGACTGACGCTGCTGGGCATCATGGGCGAGGCGCCGAAGCTGACTTCGGACGAGTCCGCAGCCATCGTGCGCCATATAATGAAGCGGGTGGACGGAAGGGTGCCGGTCGTGGTTGGCGCCTCGGCACCCGGCTTTGCGCAGATGCAGGATCTCACCGCCCGCGTCATGGATATGGGCGCGGCCGGTGTCATGGTTGCCCCTCCCGGCTCCCTGCGCACCGACGACCAGATCGTCACCTATTATATGCAGGTGGCCGAGTTCCTGGGTGACACGCCCTTCGTGCTGCAGGACTTCCCGCTCGTGACGGGTGTGCAGATCTCCGTTCCGGCGCTCGCCCGCATCTTCAATGCCCTGCCCACCGCCGTCTGCCTGAAGCATGAGGACTGGCCGGGGCTGGCCAAGATCACCGCCCTGCGCAAGGAGGGCACGCTGAACCGGCGCATCTCCATCCTGTGCGGCAATGGCGGCGTCTTCCTGCCGGAAGAGATGGAACGGGGCGCCGATGGCGCCATGACCGGCTTTGCCTATCCGGAAATGATGACGGGCGTCGTTGAAAACCACCGCAAGGGCGATATGGAACGGGCCCGGGATCTGTTCGATGCCTATCTGCCGCTGGCCCGGATGGAACAGCAGCCCGGTGCCGGTCTCGCCATCCGCAAATACATCATGTACCGGCGCGGCATTCTGGCAAGCCCCGCCCTGCGCAAACCCGGCGCGCCGCTCGATCCCCTGTCCCGTGCGGAAGTGGACCGGCTGATGGCCCGCCTTGAGAAGCGTCTGAAGGAGTTGAACTGATGGATCTTGGACTGAAGGGCAAGCGCGCCCTCGTATTGGGTGCAAGCCGTGGCCTTGGCCGGGCGATTGCCGAAGAACTCGCCCGGGAAGGCGCGCATGTGATCGCCGCGGCCCGCACCAGCGAGGCCATCGAAGCCTGGGCCGCTGAGATTGCCGGCGCGCAGGTTACGCCGCTGAAGCTGGACCTCACCGATCTCTCCGCCATTGACGCGGCGCTGGACAAGCTGCTGGCGGAAGGCGGGGTGGATATTCTCGTCAACAATATCGGCGGCCCTCCCCCCGGCCCGGCCCTGACCATGGACCGCAGCCTGTGGCTCTCACAATTCGAGTCCATGGCCGCAAATCTCTTCCATCTGTCGGGCCGCCTTGTGCCGCAGATGCAGAAGAAGGGCTGGGGCCGGGTCATCACCGTTGCCTCCTCCGGCGTGGAACAGCCGATTGCCAATCTGGCGCTTTCCAACGGCATCCGCGCTGCCGTCACCGGCTGGTCGAAGACGCTGGCCGCCGAAGTTGCCCGGGACGGGGTGACCGTCAACGTGGTGCTGCCGGGCCGCATTCTGACGACGCGTCTTGAGGAACTGGATGCGGCGGCTGCCAAGCGCACCGGCCAGCCGGTGGAAGAGGTGGCGCGCGCCTCTGCGGAAGCCATTCCGGTTGGCCGCTACGGCCGCCCGGACGAGTTTGCCGCCATGGTGGCTTTCCTCGCCTCGGAGCGGGCGTCCTATGTCACCGGCTCGCTGATCCGCGTGGATGGCGGGGCCACCCGCAGCCATTGACAAACCAGGGCGTGACCGGAGAAGCCGTTCCGGTCACGCTTCCCCCGCGACCTTGACGATCCACTCCCGGAAGGCGCGGATCTTGCGATTGTTCCTCCGGCCTTCCGGATAGACCAGCCAATAGCCCTCGCCATTGCTGACCACGAGATCAAAAGGCTGCACCAGCAGGCCGCGTTCCAGTTCTTCCCGGTAAAAATCGGGCGTGAGAATGGCCACTCCCTGTCCCGCCACCGCTGCCTGCGCCTCCAGCACCTGCGCCCCCATCTGTGAGCGCGAGCGGGCATCGAGTGCCACCGCATCATACCCGGCAGCCTTGAACCAGACCTGCCACCAGGGATCGCTCGGGTCGATGATCTTGAGCTTCAGGAGATCTGCCGGTTCCCGGACACCGCCAATGGAGGCGGCAAGGCGCGGGCTGAGCATGGGGGTGAAAGGTGCGGGCTTGATCAGATGCGCCGCCAGTCCCGGCCAGTTGCCAAGCCCCGCACGGATGGTCACATCCACCGCTTCGCGGGCAAAATCCACCTGATGGTTCGACACGTCGAACCGGACGGCGAGTTCGGGATGCTGCAGCTGAAAGGTACCGATCCGCTGGGCCAGCCAGCGGGCCGCAAAGGTGGGGCCGCAGTTGATCACCAGCACGCCCTGCGCTTCCTGCCGGACGCTGGAGAACGCTCCCCGGATGAGATCGAAGGCTTCCGTCACCGGCCCGGCGAGACGGCGGCCCAGTTCCGTCAGCTCCACCTGACGGGACTTCCTCAGGAACAGCGGCCCGCCGGAACGCTCCTCCAGCAGCTTGATCTGATAGCTGACGGCAGCCTGCGTCATCCCCAGCTCTTCGGCGGCACGGGTGAAGTTGCAATGGCGGGCGGCGGCCTCAAAAACGCGGAGCGCCGCCAGAGGAGGCAAATCTGACACAAGCTGTCCTTATGATTCCTGCGCGAGCTTTGATTGGATCGGAACAATGCATCAAACGTATGGTGCGGGCAACTTCAACCAGGACATGAGCCGAAATGACGCTCCACGGCAGCGCAGGAAACCTGATTTTCCGTCTTGTTCTTAAGCTTCTGGCAGCCTCTTCCACGCAGGAAGCCGCCACATCCGCAAGACTGGAAGACCAGCACAAGATCTGGGTTCCCCGCAAGGATGCCTTGCCGGAGCACCTGCAGCAAGACATAGGCCTGACTGATGGCAAGAACGGGCGGCGCGGCAGGTGAGAGAAACGCATTCAAAGGAAGAGGAAGAAACTGCCTGAGGCCGCAGCGCCCCTCTGCCCTCTTGAGCTACTGAATGCACACATCTTGCTCGAAGCCGGAGACGGTTTGGGGAAAGGCTGCAATCTGGTCACTCCGGCATGGCGTTTCAGCCCCCCTCCCCCTCGTGGGGAGGGGTTAGGGGTGGGGGGAAAAGCCTTTCAGTCTGGCAGAGCACTCATTGGTTCCGGCGAGCGCTCCTCTTGAAGCCTCTTCAGGAAAAGGTTCATTTTTCAAACGCTTGCAGGCTGAGAGCCCCCCACCCCTTACCCCTCCCCACCAGGGGGAGGGGAGCGGAGAGGTCCTGCCACAGATCCGATACATCACTGCGGGCGGTCTCCGAAGCTGATGTGTGAATCCCCGCCCCCTTCCAACACCATTCCAAGCACCAAAAAGGCCGTGCAGACCCACCTCTGCACGGCCTTTTTTCCTGAGGGTGCCAAAGGCTTGATGTCAGCCGTTGCCGCCGTTCAGGATTTCCAGAAGGTGCTGGAAGCGGAGCCCGGCCATGGAGACCCCATCCAGCACCATGTCGTCCAGCTCGTCCTCGGCCTGGCCGCCGCCGCCCTTGCCGCGCAGGGTCGTGGTGCGCAGGCGGTCGGCCAGAAACACGGCCAGCGCCTTGTAGAAGCGGGCGGCGAAGGCCGCATTCTCCTCCAGCCGCTGCTCGATACGGCGCTTTTCCAGTGCCAGAACGCGGGTATCGCGGGCAGCCACGACGGTGGCCGAGGGCGGCGCCTTGTCGACGAAGGACATTTCGCCAAGGATTTCGCCGCTCGACAGGCTGGCGACGGTGCCGACGCCGGTCACCTGCACATCCACCTGCCCGTCCAGCACGATGAAGAGATCCGCCGTGGCGCGGCCTTCCTGAATGAGCACGGCGCCCGCAGCCACGGTCCGGCGCTCGCCGGTCTGGGCCATCCAGGCGATGTCCGCGTCATCCAGCTGACCCAGTATGTAAAGAACCTTGCGCATGAAAATCCGTCCTCAGTTCAAACCAGCTGGCGGCGGGCATGCGCCGCAAAATGTCCATTGAGTGCCATGAGTTCGGCGTAGCTGCCGGTCTCCACCACCCGTCCCTTGTCGAGCATGATGATCCGGTCGACGCTTTCGATGGTGCTGAGCCGGTGAGCGATGACGAGCCTTGTCACCGGCAGCCGCTGCAGGGTTTCGGTGACAATGGCCTGCGTGCGGTTGTCGAGGGCGCTTGTCGCCTCATCGAGGAACAGCACGGCCGGCTTGCTGATCAGCGCCCGCGCCAGAAGAATGCGCTGGCGCTGGCCGCCCGACAGCGTGCCGCCGCCGTCCAGCATCACCGTGTGCAGGCCCATGGGCATCTGCTCGATGTCCTTGTCGAGGCCGACCATCTTCGCCGCCTCCAGCGAGACATCCATGCCGAGGCCGCTTTCGCCGGCGATGTTGTCATGGATGCTGCCGGCCATGATGCGGCCATGCTGCAGCACCACGCCGATCTGGCGGCGCACCTGCGCCAGATCCAGCCGGCTGAGCGAATGGCCATCAAAGAAGATGTCACCCAGCTCCGGCCGGTCGAAGCCGAGTAAAAGCCGCAGGAGCGTGGATTTGCCGGAGCCCGATGCCCCGACGATGGCAACGAACTCGCCCTTGCCGATGCGCACGCTGAGCTCGTTGAGCGCCAGCGGGGCTTTCTCCGAATAACGGAAGGAGACATTGCGGATGTCGATGGCACCGGACAGTTTCACCGGGCGGCTTTCCGGCGGCGGAGCATCCGGCACGACCTCGATGATCGGCCCGGCGCGCTCGATCAGCGGCACCGCAGAAAGCGACTGGATCAGCGCCCCGGCCAGCGCCGAAATACCGCCAAGTACCTGGGCAAAGGCCGTCGAGACGGTGATGAAATCGGCCAGCGAGAAGCCTTTGCCTGCATCGCCGCCGCTCGCCGCCTTCTCCATGTCCGCCTTCAGGAAATAGAGGATCATGGCATAGAGCACGATGGTGGCGAGTTGCGGCAGGAGGGCATCGGCTGCGCCCTGCAGATTGGTCCAGCGCCCGGCCTTCACCGCATGGCGCATGTTCTGCGCGAAAAGGCCCGACCAGCGGCCAAAGCCCATCGCCTCGCTGGCAGAGGCCTTGAGCTTGGTGACGCCCATCAGCATCTGCACCACGAAGCTCTCGATCCGCCCTTTCAGCGCCATGCGCTGGCGCTCGTGAATGAGCGCGCGGTAGCTGATCGCCACGTTGATGAGCCCGATGAACACCGCCAGCAGCAGCACGATCAGCGCCAGCCTTTTGTCCACCGTGAGGATGGGCACGAGGCTGATGATGGAGAACACGCTGCTCGCCGCCGCGCTCGTAAAGCTGGAGGTGATCACCTCGCGCGCGGCCTGAATGCCGAGCACACGGTCGGAAATGTCGCCCACCGCATAGCGGCGGAAGAAGGCGGGCGGCAGCCGCAGCAGACGCAGCAGCATCGCCGGTTGCAGCCGGCTTTCAAAGCCCAGTTCGGAGCGCAGCATGGTCAGCCCCTTGCCCGCATCAAACACCGCCCGGGCCAGCGCTGCGGCCAGCAAACCGCCGATGATCACCCCGGTGAGATTGAGATTGGCATAGGGGATCGCGTCGCTGACAAGGAAGCGCGAGCCATAGGGCACCAGCGTTGCCAGAATGGCAGCGGCCAGCATCAGCAGCACCAGCCGCACCCGGTCCGCCGCAAGGCTGGCGAAGCCGAAGGCAAAGAGGTCACGGAAGCGCAGGGAGCTGGCGGGCAGTGCGGGATAGATCTGCACCGCGTCCGCCGCAAGGCCGGTGGTGCCGCTGCCTTCCGTGCCGTCGCTGGCAATCGGCGTCACACGCGGGCCGTCATGCACATGCCAGCGTCCCTTGCGGAAAAGCAGCGCCACAGGACGGCGCTCTTCGCCCATGAAGCCGATCAGCGGCAGGCCGGGCAGCAGCGTCCAGCCGGGCCGCAGCAGCACGGTGCGCCGGGTCATCTGGTGGCGCGAGACGATGATGTCGAGGCGGCTGCGCCCCTCCTCAAGCCCGCCCGGCGTGTCGAAGGCTTCCAGCTTCGGCGCAACCTTCAGGGCACCAAAGATGCGCAACAGGCTGGAGCGCAGCGGATCAGGATCTTCGGCGGCGGCCGGAGTGACGGCCGCCTCGATTGCATGCCCGGCGGCGGCAGAGGCGAGTTCCGAGAGAGCCTGCGTCTTGCGCGCTTCGCCCAGCTTGCGCCTTTCGCTGCGCCAGTCGTGCTGGCTGCGCAAGGCTTCGCGTTCGCAAAGGCTGTTGGCCAGCGCCAGCAGCAGCACGGCATCACTACGTTCACCGCCTTCTGCGGCGTCATCAGGCACCGGCGGCAGGTCCGCAGCCTGGGCCAGAACCTCCTGCCAGCGCTGCACCGCCTCTGCGGCCACCGGCTCGCCGGGGGCACAGCGGCGCAAGGCACTGTCCGCACCGCCGACGCCAACAAGGGCCAGGCTGCGGCCATCGCTCAGCGCAGCAGCGGCGATGCCACGCGCAAGCGCCCCTTCTTCCAGCCGGAACAGGAACAGGCGGCGGCCTTCCAGCGGCGCGCCGAAGACGGCGAACACATCGAGATAGCCGCGCTCGATGAGGATCCACTGTGCCGGGTCATCAAGCACATGCGGATGGGCACTGCCGGAGGGCAGGTAAGCACCAGAAGCCAGAGCGGGATGGGAGCCTTGTGTCATGTCCGCCTCACTGCGCCCCCGTCTGGATGAGATCCGCATAGGCCCCATTGGCGGCCATCAGGCTGTCATGGGTGCCGCGCTCGACGATTTCGCCCCGCTCCATCACGATGATCTCCGAGCAATCGCGCACGGTGCTGAGCCGGTGGGCGATGATGATGCAGGTGCAGCCACGGCGGCGCAGGTTGTCATCGATGGCCTTTTCCGTCTGCGGATCGAGGGCAGCGGTCGCTTCATCCAGCACCAGAATGGCCGGGTCGCCGACAAGGGCGCGGGCCAGTTCCAGCCGCTGGCGCTGGCCGCCGGAGAAGTTGCGCCCGCCCTCCTCCACATGAGCGTCGAGTTCGCCGGGGCGCGACACGATGTCATCAAGGATCGCCGCATCTTCCAGCGCCCGGGTGATGGCATCATCCGGCACATCCGGGTTCCACAGCGTCAGGTTCTCGCGGACAGTGCCTTCAAAGAGGAAGATGTCCTGATCCACATAGGCGATGTTCGCCGCACGCTGAAACTGGTCCATTTGGGAAAGCGGCATGCCATCGAGGCGGATTTCCCCTTCCCAGGGCGCCACAAGCCCGCAGATCAGCCGCCCCAGCGTGGACTTGCCGCAGCCCGAGCGGCCGACAAGGGCGATGCGTTCGCCCGGACGGGCGGACAGGGAAATGCGCTCGAACAGCGGCTCATCCAGCGGATTGTAGCCATAGCGGATGGCATCCACTTCCAGCGCGCCGCTCATCAACCGGGAAGCGCCACCGGCCGGGCTCTGCGTCAGCGGATCGGGCTGGTTGCGCATGGCATCATCGACGCGGTTGAGATCGGCGCGGATGTTGGCAAGCTTCGGCGACAGGGCCACGAGGCTGACAAGCGGCGCGGAGAAACTGGCGGCCAGAAGCTGGAAGGCCACGAGATCGCCGAGTGTCATTGCGCCCTGCATCACGCGGAAGGCGCCCGCGCCCAGAATGGCCACATCCACCAGGCCGGTGAGCAGCGCCGGGGCCAGCGAGGTGATCAGCGCCCGCGAGCCCGATTCCTGCACCGCATTGAGCAGCCTTGCATGAATGCCCGCCCAGCGCCCGAAGGAGGAGGTTTCAAGGCCCGAGGCCTTGATGGTCTCGATGTTGTAGATGAGGCCGACCGTGGTGCCGCCAAGCTTGCCATGCTCCACCGCGAGGCGGATGGAGGATTGCTTCAGCCGCTCCTGCACCACGCGCAGCACCACGAGGTTCGGCAGGCTGAGCGCAATGGTCAGCGCACCCAGCACCGGATCATAGCTGACCAGCACCACGGCAAAGAAGGCGAGCGTACCCCAGTTCAGCACCGCATTGGCCATGTCGGCAGAGATGACCTCCGCCACCCGTTCGCTTGCCTCGACGCGGGACGCAATCTCACCGGCGCTGCGCTGGGAGAAGAAGGACATGGGCAGATGCAGCACCCTCCAGACGAAGGCGCCCGCACCGGAAATCGTCAGCTTGGTGCGCAATCTCAGGATCAGCGAGGATCTGAGCCATGTAAGGCCGGTCTTGATCAGGGCCGTCAGACCCAGCGCGATCAGCAGCGGACGCGTCAGATGCTCCTGCTGCTGCATCAGGATACCATCGACGAAGATCTTGGCGAAGACCGGCAGCACCACGCCGGGAATAACGAGCGCAAGGCTCAGAAGCCCGATCAGCCACAGCGCTCCGTGCGAGGACGAAACACGCGCGCGGAAGGCGGAGAGCAGCCCCTCGGGCTTGCGCGTCTTGCGGAAGGCATCCGTCTTCTCGAAGGTCAGGACCACACCGGTGAAGGCTTCGCTTAGCTCCTCACGGGTGATGACACGCGGCCCCAGCGCCGGATCGTTGATATAGGCATGGGTCTCCGTCATGCCCTCGAAAACCACATAGTGGTTGAAGTTCCAGTGCAGGATGGCGGGCCAGGGCAGATCGGTCAGCGCCTCCGGCTCCTTGCGGAAGCCCTTGGCGGTGAAGCCATATTGCCGGGCAGCCTTCAGCAGGCTGCTGGCCTTGGAGCCATCACGCGAAACGCCGCAGGCAACGCGCAGCTGTTCCAGCGGAATCCAGGCCCCGTGATGGGCGAGGATCATGGCAAGGCTGGCCGCACCGCATTCCACCGCCTCCATCTGCAGGATGGACGGCGTGGCCTTGCGGCGGCGCTTAGCGGGTTTGGGGGGCGTGTCCGTGCTCATGCGGCCGCTCACCCTGCCAGCCCCGAGACCTTGCGCAGCCAGGGAATGACGTAGCTGATCGGGCGCCGCCAGGCGACGGTCACTTCCGCTTCCGCCATCGAACCGCTGCTGAACTGCTGCTCAGGCCCGGAGCCACCGCTCCAGGCGAAACCGCTCGGCGTATTGGCGTCCGGTGTCAGCAGCACCCGCGCGGCAAAGGGCGCGCCCTTGGACGAGAAGCTCTGCACCAACTGGTCATTGCGCAGGATGGCCTGCATCGCCTGGGCCGTGGTGGGGAAGTCGGAAACCGCCGCCACCGTGCCTTCCATCATGCCATATTCCTCGCGCCGAACCGTGGAGGGGGCGATCTGCACCGGCATGCCGGAAACCACGCGCTTGCCATCGTTGGGCGGAAGGTACAGCAGAAGCTCCAGCCCGGCCGCCCCGCTCTCGATGCTCAGCAGCGCCTGCCCCGGCGCGATGCGGGTGCCGGGCACGGCCTTCCATTCCACCACGCGGCCATTTGCCGGGCTGGTGATGGTTTCCTGCTGGCGCAGCTGGATTTCCAGCTCGGCCTTCTGCCGTTCTGCATCTGCCAGCCGTTCCTCGGAGGAGCGGATGTCCCGGTCGTTGGAATTGCGCTGCACGATGGCGTCGCTTTCCACCTGCGAGATCTGGCTGCGCGCTTCCAGCTCGCTCTGCCGCGCCTCGGCCAGCGCCCTGCGGGTTTCCAGCAATTGCTGCCAGGTGATGAGCCGCCGGTCGAACAGCGCCGTATCGCGCTTTTCCTGCTCGTCCAGCACCCGCACCCGCTCCTGCGCATCGCTGACACGCATGGTCAGGGCGTTGACGCGGGCCGCCTGCGTCTGATCGGCGGCACGGGTGCGCTCTGCCACCTGCCCCTTCAGCTCCTCCAGAAGCGCCTTGCGCTCCGCGATCACCGCGTTGATGTTGTCGAGCTGCTGACGCAGGGCGGGCTGGATCACCCGTGCAACCACCTGTCCCTGCTGCACGCCGCCACCAACCTCCACCAGAATATCCGTCAGCGTGCCGTCGCCCGTTGCCACCGCATCGACAACGCGCCCGCCCGTGGTGATCAGAATGCCGGAGCCTTTCACCCGTTCGGGCACACGGCCCAGAATGGACCAGCCAATCGCCAGCGCAATGAGGGCAAACAGCGTCAGCATGGCCAGCAGGTCGCGCGGGCGCGTCAGCGAGATCAGCTGGTCCAGCTGCTCGGGAGAGGAAAGCCGGTCCAACGCCGCCTGCCGGAACAGCCGGATGGCCTGATTGGACGCGCCGTCCTGCGGCGCCGGGCTCGGTTGCGATGACATGGCCCCTGCCTTCTCTTACTGCGCCGCAGCCGCACGTGCGGCGGCTACGGTCTTCGTTCCGCTTGCGGACGGCGTTTCCTTCGGCTGCATCAGCAGCCTTGCATCTTCCGGCGACCATCCCCCGCCCAGCGCCCGGTAAAGCGCGATGGCGGCCTGGAAGCGCGCAAGGCGCAGCTGTTCCAGACTGTCAGAGGCGGAGAAATATTCCCGCTGGGTGTTCAGCACCGTCGTCATGTCCACTTGCCCGGCTTCCAGCTGCTCCTGTGTCAGCTCATAGGCCCGGCGCGCCGCATCCACGGCCTTTCCGGCAATCGCCAGTTCCTCTCCGCTCGTGTTCAGCGCCACCAGCGCCTTCTCCACATCGGACAGGGAGGAGAGAACCGCCTGCTCGTAGGTGGCAATCAACTCCTCCCGCCGGGCTTCGGCCCCCTTCATCTGCGCCGCCAGCCGGGGCGCATCGAAGAGCGGCTGGGTCAGCTGGCTGGTGAAGTTGGCAACCCCGGAAGCGGGAGAGATCAGCGTGCTCGTGGTCAAGCTCTCGAAGCCGCGCTGTAGCGAGAAACTCAGGCTGGGCAGCATCGCCGCCCGGGCAGCGCCCACATCCTGCGAGGCAGCCAAAATCTGCGCTTCGGCCTGACGCACATCCGGCCGGCGGCTCAGCACATCCGAGGGCAGCCCGGCGGTCAGCGGCGGCAGCTTCAGGCCCTTCAGCCCGCCCTTGCCAAGGCTGACATCCCCCGGACGGGTGCCAACGAGCAGCGCCAGCGACAGTTCCGCCTGCGACGCCGACCTTCTGAGGCTGACGATCGCGGCCTCCTGCTGGCGCACCACGGTTTCCTGCTGGGCCAGCGTCACCTGGGTGGCCGACCCGGCCTCCACCCGCTCGCGGATGCTGTCCATCACCTTGCGGGCAAGCGTGAGGTTCTGCCGCGCAATCGCCAGCCGGTCACGCAGGGACAGCACCGTCACATAGGTCTGCGCCGTTTCCGCCGTCACAGCCAGACGTGTTGCGGCAAGCGCAAAGACACCTGCCTCCTCACGGCGGGCTGCGGCGGAGTAGAGCGCGGCATTCTTGCCCCAGAAGTCCAGTTCCCAGGAGGCGGACAGGCCCGCACGGCGCAGCTGCTGCTGCGGCAGGCGTCCACTTTCCAGCCCCGCCGCCGTGGCAGAGGACCGGAATGTCGTGCTTGTCCCGCTCAGGGCACCGGACGGCAAAAGCCCCGTACCGGCCTGCAACGCCCCCCATTCCGCCTGACGGACGCGGGCAATCGCGGCGGCAATATCCTTGCTCCCCCCCTCGGCACGGGAAACAAGCGCGGCGAGCTCCGGCGAGCCAAAGGCGGCCCAGAAGGCGGGCGCTACAGCCGGCGCACGCATCAACGCCTCACTGCGCGGGTCCTGATGGATATAGGCGGACGGCATCGCCGGAGAAAAGTCATCGGACGGCACAAGCGGATTGCCCACCAGCGCGCAGCCGGACAGCAGAGCACCCAGAAGCCCCACGGCCCCTGCGCGCCTCACCCCGGCAAGCGGGAGCGAAATCCCCTTACGCATCACTCCAAGCCGCCCGACACGCCACATACCAGCCCCACATTCCCCAAACACGTAACACCCGGCGGCGGAGCAACCCCGAAAGCACCCAAAAAACGCCAGCCGCATCCAGCATCAAAGAGCAGGCACTGGCAATCCCGGCGGCGTTCAATACACCCCCGAAATCAAGCAGGAGAACTATTGAAGGCGGCAAAAAATCATCTGAAAATTAAACAAAAACAAATAAAAAATACTCACATCCAAAAGAATATCAACAATAATGAGAATAGATATATATATGAAATAACGACCGACAAGCCATAGATCAACGGCCATTGATATTCCACTACTTCAGCACATCAAATTACGTGGTATCAATATCGGACAGAGTACGTGCGATCGTCGAAGCCTTTGCCAAGCGCAAGGTGCTGATCAGCGGAAGCCGGTCTGGAGATCACCTGATGAATGCTGCAGCCCCTCTCAAGCACCCTGTTCCGGGCACGCTCCGTGCCGCGGCTGGATGCCTGTGGGAGGGCACGGAGCCTCAGAACGCTGCAGCTCTTGAGATCCTCAACGCCGGGCAGCAGGTCATCACGCCCCCCGTCCGCGACGCCGTTGTCCAGAACCTCGTGTCCCTCTTCCGCGGTGATTATCTGCTGGCACGGCTGATGCTGGAGGAAGGCCGCTTCATGGTGTTTCAGGCCATCCTGTGCCTGAGCTCCGCCCAGAACCCGGAAGACCGGGACAGCTGGCTGACACTCGGGCGCCTTCAGGCGCGCCTCTCCTCGTCGGGCCTGACCAGCCGCAACCGGATCGAAGCGCTGGTGGCCATTTTCGAGCGCTATGGCTTCATCGAGCGGCGCAAGGCGGAAGAGGATCTGCGGATCAGCATCCTGATGCCGACAGCCCGCATGTGGTCCGCCGATGCGCTTTTCACTGAAATGCATCTCTCCCCCCTGTGCCGGGAGCAGAGCCAGGAAGAAACGTCTGCCGGCGCCAGCCAGCTTCTGGCGCGTCTCAGCCATGGTGGCGAGGCAAATGGCAGCCAGCACCAGCATGCCGACCCGATGGCACCGGCCTGGTCGGAGCGCAGCATCGCCCCGGCAACGGCAGGCCACCGCAACTGGCGCCGCAGCTTTGCCCCCCTGCTGCAGGATTACTTCGGCATGCGGATGCAGCACCGCTCCATTTCGGCGCTGGCAGAGCGGGACGGTGGCTACCTTACACTTTTGATGCTGCTGCATGAGGCTGCCCAGACCGGCAGCAGCCGCATCCAGATGGGTTATGAATCCATCTCGGAACATGCCGGCATTTCCAGAACCCACGCCCGCCTGCTGATGGAACAAGCCGAAACGCTGGGCCTCGTTCAGCTGCACGCACGCGGCGGCCGCGACATCGAAGTCCGGCAGAGTGCCTGGGACGCGATGGACAGCTGGCTGACCGGCAACTTCGCTTACCTGCTCGCCACAGTCTGATTCCAGACATAGAAAAGGCGCCAGCCAGACGGCCGGCGCCTGAGTTTGCTGACAACCCTTCGGCCTCTCCATCGTCCTCCTCGGCCTTGTGCCGAGGATCTATACAAATCAATGATTTGCAGATGGCCGGGACAAGCCCGGCCATGACGAAGGAGAAGAAAGCTTCCGTCAGTTGCTGGACGCAGGACGGATCTTGACGATGGTGCCGCGCTGTCCGCCGCGCGGGTCCGGGCAGGGGTTGCCCTCAGCACCGCCCGCTGCATAGTCCAGAATTTCATCCGGCAGTTCGTCCTGCGCGATGGCGCGCGGCAGCACCAGAACCACTTCGCCCGGCACTTCTTCCAGCACACGGATCTTGAAACCGGGGATCGGATCGACGCCGATCAGCTGCTTCAGCGCCGCACGCGGGTCCTGCAGCAACAGCTTGCGGAAGGCCTCGTCGGACTGCGCCGTGTCGATCAGCGCGCGCTCGATATGCTGACGGGCCTGCGTCATGGGATCGGGAACGTGGGACATTTTCTCTCCGCCTCTGTCTTGGAAAACAATTCAGGGCCAGCCAGTCGGGCAGGCCGTGCAAGCCATCCTGCCCGCCGGGCAGGCTCATCGTCAGATGGCGCCCAGGCTGCAGAAATCATCTGCCCCCATTATAGGCGCAGCGGACCGGGCCCTGCCGGATTGGACCTCAAAAGTGCCAAAACAAACCGCCGCGCCTGCGGTAGTAAGAGGGCAGACAAACCGGGCTGCCGCGGGGCGGCCGGTCTATGGCGGCAGGCCCGAATGGACACCATGACAGCACAGGATCTGGACACGCATGTGCCGCAGATCCGCGAAACCAGACCCGAAGAAGCACCGGCCCTTGCCGCGCTGACCGCAGGCGCGCTGCAGTGGATGCTTGCCGCGCCCGTGGAGGACATGCGTGTGATGCGCCTTGCCGCCTTCATCGGCGATGAGCCCGCCGGACTGGTCCTTTCCTGTGCGGGCGAAGGTGGCCTGCAGGAGCTCACCTCCATCATGGTGGCACCGCAGTGGCGTGGCCGGGGCATCGCCATGATGCTGCTGGCCCGGCTGAGCCAGACCTTGCGCAAGGGCGGGCGGCGCGGCATCTATGCCCGCTGGTCCAGCCGCCTGCCGCGTGCCGCCGAATTTGCCCGGCTGCTGGCCTCCTCCGGATGGGGCCAGCCCGAAGTCTCGCGCCGCCGCATGTCCTGGCGCATTGGTGACTGGCCGAAAGGCTTTCCCTCGCGCGACCGCATCCTCACGCGGCTGGAGGCCAAGGGGCTGCGCTGCACCCGCCTCGACGCTTTGGATGACGCCGGACGCCGGCAGCTTGTGCAGGAGGGGCAGGATCTGATTGCGCAGGGACGCGCCCCGGAATGGTCCAATCCCGCATACTGGGCGCAAGGCGAAGGGGCAGGCCTCAGCCAGATCCTGTTTGACGGAACGGGCGCAGTTCAGGGCTGGCTTGTGTGCGTGCAGCAATCCGCCTTCCAGCGCTGGTATATTCCGCAGGGCTGGGTCGTGCACGAGCGCATCCAACAGGGCTGGCTTCTGGGCGGCATTGCCCGTCTGCTGCAGGTGCTGGAGAAAGAGGCCGGGCCCGACACCCTCCTCATCTGCCAGCCGCCCGCCGATGTGCCCGGCGGCATGGAGCAGATGCTCTACAAGCACTTCGGCAGCCACGCAGCTTCCACCGATTATCTCTTCGAGAGCGAATACATATTCAGCGCAGACTGAATGCTCCGGAGCCCGTACAACACCACTGTGAGCACGTGCATGTCCCCGACACCAGCCAGGCCCCCATCGATGCATCTGACGGAGCCGATTGAGATCAGACCTTGCAGGCCGGACGACCTGCCCCGCTTCGCGCCGCTGACGGCGCAGGGCCTTTCGTCCACGCTGCGTGACGGGATCACCGGCGCGGAGCAGGACCGCTACTGCCATCTCGGCCTGTGGCTGGGCGACATTCCCGCAGGACTGCTTCTGTCCCGGCGCAGCAGCATGGTGCCCGGCGAGCAGGAGCTTCTGTCCGTGATGGTGCTGCCGCTTCTGCGCCGCCAGCATCTGGCGCTCCGCCTGCTGGAAGCCTTTGCCGCAAGAATGAAGGCGGAAGGGCGCACGCAGCTCGCCACCCAATGGTCCGAACGGCTGCCGCAGGGCGAGGCCTTCGCCGGTCTGCTGGCCGCCTCCGGCTGGCAGCCTGCAGCCAAGGCGCGGCTGCGCATGGCCTTTCACGTAGGCGAACGGCACGACGCCCTGCCGCAGCACGGGATGCTGATGCAGCAGCTTCAGCGCCGGGGCCTCCTTCTGAAATCTCTGGCCAGTCTGGACGCCCGCGAGCAAGCAGGCCTTTCCGCCGCCACGGCCCGGCTCACCGCCCACCACGCCCTGCCCGCCTGGGCCGATCCGCAGCTGTGGCAGGACGGGCTGGACCGGGAAGTCTCACAGGTGCTCCTCGGTGCCGGTGGAGAGCCTCTGGGCTGGCTTCTGGCGCAACATCATTCGGCGCCAGGGCGCTGGACATTGCCCTGCGGCTGGCTGTCGCCGTCCGTCCACTGGCATGTTGCACTGATTGCCGGGATGGGCGAGCTTCTGGCCCGGCTGGAAGAGATACGCGGCTCCCAGTCCAGCCTCATCCTGCAGCCCACCACAACGGAAGGCGCAAAGGTCTGCCGCCTTCTCGACCGCCGCTTCCGCCCCTATGCCATGTGGGCCGACAGCATCCTGGAAAGCCACAAGCCGCTGCTCGATTGAGCGGGCTGGTCTCAACGCAGGACGGAACTCTGCAAGGAGGCCCGTCTTCCGTCAGTCCACCTTGTGCTGCGAGGGCATCAGCGCATAGCCGACACCGCGGATGGTGACGATCGGCGCGTCTTTTCCTTCATGCTGCATCTTCTTGCGCAGGCGCGCGATGAGATTATCGACCGTATGGCCGCTGATGTCGCGCGGGTCGCGGTTGGAAATCACATCCAGCAGAAAGTCACGGCTCAGCGGCTGCATCTGGCGGGAGGCCAGCGCCACGAGAATGTTGAACTCACCGGCCGTCAGCTCCACCAGCTGACCGTTGGGGCGGAACAATTCGCGCCGCACCACGTCCAGTATCCACCCGTCAAAGGTGATCACCGGCTCGCGCGAGCGGCGCAGCACGCTGCGGATGCGGGCCAGCAGCGTGCGCAGGTTGATCGGCTTGGTGACATAGTCATCCCCGCCCGCGTCGAGCCCGGCCAGAACATCATCATCGGAATCCCGCCCCGTGACGAAGATGAGACCGAACCGCTCGCCAAGGCGCAACTGCCGCGCCAGTTCGATGCCGTCCTCATCCGGTAGATTGACATCGAGCAGGATGATATCCGGCTGCAAGCCCTGCAACCGGGCCCGCAGATCCGCACCGCTGCCCGCAGCGATCACCGTCATGCCATTATCCTTGAGGAAGCCGGAAATCATCTCCAGGCTTTCGGGGGCATCTTCAACGACAAGGACTGTTGCGGTCATCAGCGTGCTGTCTTCCCGGGCGCGTCAGTTGCCTTGGCGCCTGTATTCGTTTCAAGCTCTGCAATCGCCGCACTAAGTGCGGTTGAAAGCTTATCGATAGCGCCGTTACTTGGCGCGGTTATTTCTGTCAACAAGAGCCCGGCAGCATGCTGAAGGCCAGTGTAACCCATGTTGGCCGCACTGCCCTTCACGCGGTGTGCAACACGCTGCAGTTCCACGCTATCACCTTCCGCCTTACGCAAAGCTTGAAGCTGCTCTTTCAAATTCTCAAGGAACAGGATTTTGAGCTGCGCAAGCCGGTCAGGCCCCAAAAGCTGTGCAGGGGCTGTGACCATATGTCCCGCCTCCCCGGACACCACAGGGCCGCTCAGCATCTGCCCCAGTTCTTCTGCCAGATCCTGCACGCGCTTGCCTTCCGCACGGCCGCAATCGAAGACCGCGTCGACCCCAAGCCGCTGCAGTTCATCCAGCGCCGCAGGCCCGCAAGCGCAGGTAATCAGCTGCATGCCGCCTTCACAAAGCTCCTGCGCTGCCGCCACATCGCCCATGCGGCGCGGGAAGAGGATCATCACCGGAAACGGCCGGACAGCCAGGATATGCTGGGCTGCCTTGATGTCCGGGAGCGGAAAGACACGGTAACCAAGGCCCGTGAGGCCCTCGGGCAGGCCGGGGGGAACGTCACCTGCAATCAGAATATCGGCACCCGGCAGGATGTTGAGCGGCCGCATGGGCCGCCGCTCCGCCAAGGAGCGCTCCTGCGCCTGCCTCCGGCTGGCGGCCCGGTGCAGCGTATCGTTCAGAATCTCCGGCCGCACCGGCTTTTCCAGGTGCCCGTCCATGCCCGCCTCCTGCGACCGGCGGCGGTCCTCCGGAAGCGCATTGGCCGTCAGCGCGATGATGGGCAGATGGCGGAAGGCCCCGCCCAGCGCCCGGATGGCGCTGCAGGTTTCATATCCGTCCATGCCCGGCATCTGCAGGTCCATCAGCACCACATCAAAGGGCCGTGCCTGCACCAGCTTCAGTGCCTCCTCGCCGCTGTCTGCCACAGTGCAGACATGACCCTCGCGTTCCAGCAACCCGCTGGCGACCAGCTGGTTCACCGGATTGTCCTCCACCAGAAGGATCGCCAGGCTGCGCAGCGGCACCAGCCCGGCATGGGTGCCGGCACCCAGCTCTGCTGCAGCCGCCTCCAGCGCTCCTTCAGGCGCCCGTGCCATGGGCAGATTGAGCTGAAAACAGCTGCCCTCTCCCTTGATACTGGTCACTGAGATGCTGCCGCCCAAGGCCTCGGCCAGCCGGCGGCAGATGACAAGGCCCAGCCCCGAGCCGCCATAGCGGCGGCGGATCGAGGCATCGGCCTGCGAAAAGGGCTGGAACAGGCGCGGCATCTCTTCCTCCGAAATGCCGATGCCCGTATCCCGGACGGAAAAGCGCAGCGGCAGAAGCCCGCGGCCCGCCTGTGTTCCGCCGGACAGCTGCCCCTGCAGGTCCACCGTAATGGTGACAAAGCCCTGCTCCGTGAACTTCACCGCATTGCCGGCCAGATTGAGCAGGATCTGGCGCAGTCTTGCCGGATCCCCCATCACCCTGCGCGGCACATCGGGATGGAAATCCAGACGGACGGAAAGCCCCTTCTCCTGCGCCTTGGAACTGACCAGCGTCACCACATCCTTGAGGATCTGATGCAGGTCCAGCGGCACATTTTCATGTTCCGCCGTTCCCGTCTCCAGTTTGGACAGGTCCAGCACGTCATCCAGAATGGTGGCCAGAGCCTCGGCGGATTGCTGCAGGATTTCCAGCCGCGTGCGGGCGACCGGCGGCAGCTCTTCGGCCTGCGCCAGCCGCACCATGCCGAGCACGCCATTGAGAGGCGTGCGGATCTCATGGCTCATGACTGCAAGGAAGTCAGCCTTTACGCGGGCACCGGCCTCCGCCGCATCCTTGGCCTGGCGCAGTTCCTCATTGATCTGCCGCTCCCGCTCGATATGCAGAAACTCCTCGCGGCGCATTCTGTTCAGCTGCACTCTGGCCACGCTGCCCGCCACGTAAGCCACCGTGATCACCAGGAAGATGGAGGCCAGATCCAGCGGCGTTTCAGGCTGCGGCCGCAGCACGCCCCAGAACAGCAGGCTGACCAGCGGCGCATAGGCGCTGGTCAGTGCCACCACCCAGAAGCGCCCAGGCAGATACATTGCCATGGACATGGCGATCAGCGGCAGCAGCAGACCGCCATGGCGGGTCAGCGCCGGATGGTCGAAAATCAGCGCATTGAGAAAGAAGAACGGCAGGATATGCGCATAGGTCAGCACAACGATCCGGTGATGGCTTTCCGCCTTGACCAGAAAGTAAAGCACCACGACACAGAGCACGCCCAGCACCGCCCGGATGCCAAGAAAGAGCAGCAGGCGCGGCTCCTCAAGCATCATGATATCCATCGGCGCGAAGGCCAGGCTGGCAATCGTTGTTGCCCCGACGCAGAGCTTGGCCGTCCCCAGCGTCTCACGGAGAGACGCCGTGCAATAGGCGTCTTCCTGCTCACGGTTCCGGAATTCACCGGTCCAGCTGAACAGCCGCGATGCAGGAAGGTCGTGGGCGGGTTGCGTACTCATCGAATCGAGCCTGCGCAGGTCTTTGGTTTCCCAAAGACATACCGCCTTATTCGCCCTCGTGCGACGTCAACCCGAAAAACGCCGGAAGCTCAGCCACCTGCCGCCAGTTTCAGCACATCCGCTTCGCTCACCTCCGTCAGCGGCATGTGCAGACGGTGCACTTCGATGGGATGCCCCTCGCGCAGCAGGCCGATGACCGTTTCCACATCCGGACAGCCCTCATCGCGGCAGCTCAGCTCAGACAAGGAAATGGCCACGCCCTCCTCAAGGGCAAAGGCCGTGCGGACCCAGCCCTTGATCTCGGCGATCTTCTGCGGAATACCGCGCGAACGCGGCTTGAGCGGATTGATGAATGCCGTCATGTGTCAGGCGTCCCGTGTTGGTTTGGGCCCCAGCCCGATTGCATTGCGCAGGCGCTCCATGGCCGAGGGACGGCCGACGAGCACCGCTTCAAACAGGTCCCGGACGGGCTTTTCCTCCAGCTCATCCGTGATGAAGACGAGCCGTCCGCGCCGGTCTTCGCTTGGCCAGGCCTCCAGCTGCACCGCCGGAAACACGGCATGCTGCACCGCATGGATGACCAGCGGCTTGTCCGGCGCATCTTCCAGCGCGATCAGCCCCTTGACGCGCAGGAGGCGCGGCCCGGCTGCCGTGACCAGCACATCCATGAAGCGCCTGTAATTGGCCTCGGCAAAGGGGGTATCGGAGGTGAGCACGAAGCTGTTCACCCGCGCGGCGTGGCGGGAAAGGCCGCTCTTGCCATGCGCATGGCCGCCTTCGGCGCTGACCGCCTGATCCATGGCGAGCCAGCCCAGCACATCTTCCCCAAGGCTGGCCGGCTGATAGTTGCGCGGCACGAACAGGCTGTCGAGATCAACACCCTCCCCGTGCCGGTCGATGAGTTCAGCCGCAGGGTTCAGCTGCCGCAGGCCTTCAGCCAGCAGAGCGATATCGCGTTTGCTCGCCGGGTCCTGCGCCAGATCCGTCTTGGTCAGTACGATACGGTCGGCAAAGGCCACCTGCTTGGCCGCTTCGAAATGGTTCTCCAGCGTGATTTCGCCGGTAACGATGTCGACCGTGGTGACGACACCGGCGAGCACGAAGTGCCGCGCCACCACATGATCACGCAGTCCCATGGCGGGCATGGCGCCGGCCACCAGCTGGTTGACCAGCGGCGCGGGATCGGCAAGGCCCGTGGTTTCGATGATGACGCGGGAGAACGGGGCCACATCGCCGCTCTCCACCGCTTCATAGAGCTCATAAAGGGTTCCGCGCACATCGGCACCCGCAGTGCAGCACAGGCAGCCGGTGGAGGTGCGCATCAGCTCGCCCCGGCCCACCCGGACCAGATCATGGTCAATCGGCACCTCGCCGAATTCATTGATGATGACCGCCGTGTCCTGCCCGTTCTCGCGGGTCAGCAACTCCTGCAAGAGCGTGGATTTGCCCGAGCCCAGAAAGCCGGTGAGGACGATAACGGGGATTTTCTGCGTGATCTTTGGCATTCCGTCCCCAATTCCTCGCACCGGCGGCTGCAGCTCACCCTGTCCTGCCTGAAGGCAATCGGCCAGGACCCCGGCTAGAGATAAGCATCTGGCACGCACTGGCAAGCGCGCGCGACGATGTTACATTATTACATGCACTCCGGCGCTGCAAGACGGTCCGGCGCTTGACAACAAGGAAGATCAGGAATTTAGTTCGTCAACCTGACGAATTAAAAAAGAAACCCATATGGTCCCCGTCCAGCAGCATCCGGCCACGCATCACGCCGTCTTCCGTCAGCTCCTCTTGGATGGCCCCATGTCCCGGGCTGAACTGGCGCGCCGCTGCGGCTTGTCGAAACAGACGCTGACGCTCATCTGCCGGGCGCTGGAGACCGCGGGCCTCATCCGGCAGACCGGCGAGACCGGAGGTCATATCGGGCGGCGCGCCTGCGTTTTCGCGCCCATTGCGGAAGCAGCCTGCTGCGCCGTGGTGGATCTGGGCGGCACCAAGGTGGCGGTTGCGCTCTCAACCCTCACCGGCACGCTTCTGCCCGGCCTGACAGAGCCAACGGATGGCCGGGGCGGCCAGCACGTCATCGCCCAGATCGCCCGCCTGTGCCAGGAAGCGGCTGCGGCCGCAGGGCTTGACTGGAGCCGGGTGCGCCATGCCGTCATCGGTGTGCCCGGCGCACCGGACCTCACGACCGGCCGGGTGATGATGGCTCCCAACATTCCGGCCTTCGACACATTCGACGTACGCGCCGCCTTTGCCGAAACGCTCGGGTGCAGCGTGCAGCTGGAAAATGACGTGAACCTCTCCGCCGAAGGCGAAAGGTGGGCGCTGTCCGCCGCAGCTCCTGTTCTGGACATGGCCTATGTTTCCGTGGGCACCGGCATCGGCTGCGGCCTCATCAGCGATGGCCGGCTCTTGCGCGGCGCCGCGCATGCGGCCGGAGAAATCGCCTTCCTGCCGTTTGGCGCCGATCCCTTTGACCCGCAATCGCGGGACTGCGGTGCGCTGGAGCAGGAAGCAGGCTCGCACGGCATGCGCCGCCGCTATCATGCGCTGAGCGGTGAAGACCTCACCGTGCCGGAGATTTTCGCCCGTGCAGAACAGGGCAACTCTGCCGCCGAAGCCGTGCTGGAGGACACCGCCCGGCTGGCCGCCCGCGCCATTGCCGCCCTTGCCGCCATCACCAACCCCGCCCTTGTGGTGCTGGGCGGCTCCATCGGCGCAAGGCCGGATTTCATCGCCCGCGTCAGCGCGCTTCTGCCGCTCTGCCATCCCGCTCCGCCGGAGATCCGCCGCTCGCAGCTCGGCGGCGGCGCCCCGCTGACAGGTGCCGCAAGGCTGGGCCTTCCCCGGCTGATCGAGGCTGCCCTCGGCGGCTGAGCAACGCACCTCGTTCCACAGGCACCCTCCCCCGGATGGCCTCGGTATAAACACGGTTGCTCTTGCGCCGTTTCCCCCGCTACGTTTGCTGCCGGTAAGGCTCACGGGAGGAGACCTTGTGCCCGTGTGGCCATGAGCCAGAAGGCAGTTGCGGCCCCAGCTGCGCTGCATGCCGGACGAAAAGACCGGAACCAAAAGGGAGGCATATTCATGAACCTGATCAAGCGTTCGCTTGGTGCTGCTGCCATCGCTGCCACGGCCATGGGCGTTGCCATGGCCCCGGCCAAGGCCGAATTCATCAACGTGCTCACGGGCGGCACATCCGGCGTCTACTATCCGCTGGGCGTTGCCCTGTCGAAAATCTATGGCGACAAGATCGAAGGCGCCCGCCCGCAGGTGCAGGCCACCAAGGCCTCGGTCGAAAACCTCAACCTGCTGCAGCAGGGCAAGGGCGAGATCGGCTTTGCCCTCGGTGATTCCGTCAAGCTCGCCTGGGAAGGCGATGCCGAGGCCGGTTTCAAGGCGCCCCTGACCAAGCTGCGCGGCATTGCCGCCATCTATCCGAACTACATCCAGATCGTTGCCTCCAAGGACAGCGGCATCACCGATCTGGCCGGCCTGAAGGGCAAGAGCCTGTCCGTGGGTGCGGCCAAGTCCGGCACCGAACTGAATGCCCGCGCCATCTTTGCCGCCGCCGGCATGGGTTACTCGGATCTGTCCAAGACCGAATACCTGCCCTTCGCCGAGTCCGTGGAACTGATGAAGAACCGCCAGCTCGACGCCACCCTGCAGTCCGCAGGCCTTGGCGTTGCCTCGCTGAAGGACCTTGCCACCTCGGTTCCGGTCAACATGGTGGCCGTGCCGGAAGATGTGGTCGCAAAACTGGGTGCCCCCTATATCGCCGCCACCATTCCGGCGGGCACCTATGAGGGCCAGAGCGTCGATGTGCCGACGGTCGCGGTCGTCAACTTCCTCATCACCCATGAGGATGTCTCGGAAGAAACCGCCTACCAGATGACCAAGCAGCTGTTCGAGAACCTGCCGGAAATGGTCGCCGCCCATGCGGCTGCCCGGGCCATCAGCCTCGACAATGCCCTCACCGGCATGCCCGTGCCGCTGCATCCGGGTGCAGAGCGCTTCTACAAGGAAAAGGGCCTGATGTAAGGCCCCGGCCGACGGGGGGAGCGCGGCATCTGCGCTCCCCCTTTTTTCCCTTTCCGCATTGCCGCACCCCGCGAAAGTTCGAGCCGCGCATGAGCACACCCCTCTCTCCGCAGACCCAGATTGCTGCGCCTCAGGAAGACCCGCATGGCGCTGGCTTTCAGGAAGGCTTTGAAGGCCGCCTGCTGTTCTGGATCGCCTTTGCCTTTTCCGCCTTCCAGATCGCCACGGCCGCCCATGTCATCGACCTGCCGAGCCAGATCGTGCGCGCGGTGCATGTCGGTTTTCTCGGCCTGCTGACCTTCCCGCTGGTCGCCGCCGCCCGGCATGACAAGCTGCCGGTGCGCATCGCCGCCTGGCTGATGGCATTTGCCGCCGTTTCCGTCGCGGCCTACCAGTGGTGGGATTACACGGACCTTCTGATCCGGGCAGGCGACCCGCTGCCGCGGGATCTGGTGATGGGTGTCGTCGCGCTCGTCACGGTCTTTGCCGCCGCCTGGGCCATGATGGGGCTGGCGCTGCCCATCATTGCGGGGCTGTTTCTCGCCTACTGCCTCTTCGGTCAGTATCTGCCCGCGCCGCTGGACCATCGCGGCTATGACTTTGCGCAGGTTGTCGAGCACATGACCTATGGCACGGAAGGCATCTACGGCATTCCGGTCTATGTCAGCTCCAGCTTCATCTTCCTGTTCATCCTCTTCGGCTCCTTCCTGGAGCGGGCCGGGATGATCAAGCTTTTCACCGATGTCAGCCTCGGCCTCGTCGGCCATGCCACGGGCGGGGCCGCCAAGGTGTCGGTCATTTCCTCAGGGCTTATGGGCACGATTTCCGGCTCGGGCGTTGCCAATGTGGTCACCACCGGCCAGTTCACCATTCCCCTGATGAAGCGCTTCGGCTACCGCCCGGCCTTTGCCGGTGGTGTGGAGGCCACATCCTCCATGGGTGGCCAGATCATGCCGCCGGTCATGGGCGCGGTGGCCTTCATCATGGCCGAAACGCTGGGCGTCGAATATTACGAGGTGGTGCAGGCGGCCCTCATTCCTGCCGTGCTCTATTTCGCCTCTGCCTTCTGGATGGTGCATCTGGAAGCGGGCAAGCGGAACCTGCGCGGCCTGCCGAAGGACGAACTTCCCTCCGCCGTGAAGGCGCTGAAGGAAGGCTGGTTTCTGCTGCTGCCGCTCGGCGTGCTGGTCTATCTCCTTTTCGGCGGCTACACGCCGCTCTTTGCCGGCACCATTGGTCTGGGACTGACCGTGCTGCTGATCCTCGGCGGCTCCGTCGCCCTCGGCCTGCCGCAGGGTGTCATCCGCACGATCTTCTGGATCGGCCTCGGGCTGACGGGGGCTGCCTTCTTCTCCCTCGGCATCAAGGTGCTGCTGATCGCCATTTCGGCGCTCATTCTCCTCAACATCTTCACCAGGGGCGGGCGCAACACGCTGGCCCTGTGCCGCGACAGCCTTGGAGAAGGCGCCCGCACCGCCCTGCCCGTCGGCGTCGCCTGTGCCCTCGTCGGCATCATCATCGGCACCATGACGCTGACGGGCGCGGCCACCACCTTCGGCCAGTTCATCGTCAGCGTCGGCCAGAACAGCCTGTTCCTCTCGCTGCTTCTGACGATGATCACCTGCATCGTGCTGGGCATGGGCATTCCGACCATCCCGAACTACATCATCACCTCGTCGATCGCAGGCCCTGCCCTGCTGGAACTCGGCGTGCCGCTGATCGTCAGCCACATGTTCGTGTTCTATTTCGGCATCCTCGCCGACCTCACCCCGCCCGTTGCGCTCGCCTGCTTTGCCGCAAGCCCCATCGCCAAGGAAAGCGGGCTGAAGATCTCCTTCGAGGCGGTGAAAGTGGCGGCAGCCGGGTTCGTCATCCCCTTCATGGCCGTCTATACCCCGGCCCTGATGCTGCAGGATGGCGGGGCGCTGGCAGAAAGCATCGGCTATGTCCCGGCGGTGATCTACATCGTCCTCAAGGTCGCCATTGCCATCAGCCTGTGGGGCGCAGCCGTCATCGGCTGGCTCGGCGTGCCGCTGGCCTGGTGGATGCGGGTGCTTGCCATCGCCTCGGCCTTCACGCTGGTGGCGGCCCTGCCGGTCACGGATGAAGTGGGGCTGGGGCTCTTCGCCCTCTTCGCCTTCCTCGTCTGGCGGGCCAACATGGCGGCAGGCAACAAGGCCAGCCAGAACGCAGGCGCATGAGCGCCTGCCTTCTGGCCGGAGCGCTGACGCTCAGCCTCTCCGGCCCCTTCACGCTGGAATGGACCCACTCCGTCGAGAAGACGCAGTGGCAGGAAACCTGGGTGATGACGCAGGACGGCCTCAAACTTAAAGAGGCCCGCGTGCGCGGCTCGGGCGCCGGCATGGAACCGGGCGATGGCGCCCGGCTTCAGGACGGCTGGTGGATCTGGACACCCACCCTGCCGCCGCAACCGGAACTTCTGCTCGCCGCCTCCGGTGCCACCGTCTCCGGCTGGACCCTCTGCGCAAACGGCACCTGCCACACGATCGGCACCGATGCCTCACAACCGGTCAGGATTGCGCCGTGTGAGTAGGGGGAGGCATTCCTGCCAATCTGAATAGAGCACCCGGCACAGTGTTTCAGCCCCCCTCCCCCTCGTGGGCAGGGCTATCGCATATGGCGGAAATCTCTTCCGTCTGCGCAAGGATCGAACGCTCAGTCCTTGCGAAGGGTAATTTTGGAATCCGGAAATGCGTTACGGCGACAGATCCGAATCCAAAAATTCCATATGCGATTCCCCTGCCCTCGTGGGGAGGGGTTAGGGGTGGGGGGGAGGCTTCTCTGGCGGGCAGGGTATTCACCGGTTCTGCGGAGCCGCTCCTCTTGATGCTTCTTCAGAAAAAGGTTCAGTTTTCAAACCCTTGCAGGCGCAGCCCCCCACCCCTTACCCCTCCCCACCAGGGGGAGGGGGGCGGAGAGGTCCTGCCACAAACCTAAAGCATCACGGGGGCTTCTTTTCGAAACAGACATGTGCATCTGCGAGAGAAAACAGCCAAAACCTAGCTGGGACGCTCCCTATTCCTCACTTCACCATGTCGCGCTGGTAGATCCAGTCGTGGTCCGGGTGGTTCTTGAAGCGCCACTTGCGCAAGGGGCCGGCCATGACGTTGAGATAATACATCTCGTAGCCATAAGGCGAGCCGCAGGGGTGGTGGCCTTTGGGGACCAGAACCACGTCGTGGTTGGAAACGGCCATCGTCTCGTCGAGGGAGCCGTCTTCGGTGAAGACCCGCTGGATGCCGAAGCCCTGCGCCGGGTTGAGCCGGTGGTAATAGGTCTCTTCCAGATAGGTCATGTCCGGATAGTTGTCCTCGTCATGCCGGTGCGGCGGATAGGACGACCAGTGGCCGGAGGGGGTGAAGACTTCCGTCACCAGCAGGCTGCCGGCCACATCCCGCCCTTCCATGGCGATGTTGTGGATGTAGCGGGTGTTGGTGCCCTGCCCGCGCTGATCAAGCTGGATGCCATCCGGCCCCAGCACCTGCGCTTCATGGGTGCCCATGCCCGGTGCCGAGCAGACGGCCAGCGTCAGGTCCGTGGTGGCGGTGACGGCCCAGTCCGACTGGTCCGGTACATAGAGGCAGGCGGGCGGCAGGCGCTCGAACACGTCCATGCGCAGGCCCATCTCGCCGAAGTCCTTGCCCGATGCGGAAAGACGGGCCTTGCCCTCGACCAGCACAAGGATGACTTCGCGTCCGCCGGTCGCTTCGCCAACAGTCTCGCCCGCCTTCAGGCGGTAGAGATCAAATCCCACATAGCCCCAGCCGGCGCTTTCCGGCGTGATGGCGTGGGTCTTGCCGTGGGTGCCTTGCGGCTTTCTCAGAAGCTTGCTCATGCCTTTCCGTCTCCGCCCTGTTGCGGCTTGTAGGTGATGATCAGCGCCCATGCGGCATAGGCCGCAATGGCTGCGAAGAACAGCGCCCAGCCGGTGGAGCCGTTCCAGTACTCAAACCCGGCCCAGCCAGCCGTGACAACGACAATGGCAACACGCCGCCACAGCGGGCCGTAGAAGGAATGGGTCGGGTCGATAATCTTCATCAAGGTCTCTTTGCTGCCTGGGATCTGGGGAAAGCGGGAACGCCGAGCGTAGCAGATGGCAGGGGCCTGTGCTGCACCATATATGGTTTGAAGCTTTCTGCCGTGTTTCCCCGGCTCTGGCTTTTGCCGCAGCACTCCTCTCCCCCTTTTACTGCATGCACACATCGTACCTGAAGCCGAAGGTAACTTCGGTGAAAGTCTGAAGCCTGATCACTCAGGCACGGCGTCTCCGCCCCCCTCCCCCTCGTGGGGAGGGGGGCGGAGACGCCGTGCCATAGATCAAACGCATCACTGCGGGTAATCTCCGGACCTGATATGTAGATCCGGCTGCCCCATCTGGGAGACGGAGGCCGGAAACACCCCGCCCCCTACTCCATCACCTGCCCTTGTCGAGCCCAGCCTCGCGGGCGAAGCTGCGCAGGGCGTTGAAGCCCATGCTCTGGTATTCGAAGGGATTGCGAACGCTCGGGTCCTGCTCGGCCTCGATGACGAGCCAGCCTTCGTAGCCATGCGCGGCTGCGCTCTTCAGCACGGGCAGGAAATCGACGCCACCTTCCGCATCACCCGGCACAGTGAAGACACCGCGGCGCACGCCTTCGAGGAAGGAGAGGTTTTCCTCACGCACCTGACGCATGATGTCCGGGCGCACGTTCTTGGCATGGATATGGCGCACGCGGGCCATGTGACGCTCGGCCACCGCCGCCGGGTTGCCGCCGCCGAAATAGCAATGGCCCGTGTCGAACAGCAGCTTGGTGGCTGGTCCCGTGTGCTGCATGAACAGGTCGATTTCCGCCTCGCTCTCCACCACCGTGCCCATGTGGTGGTGATAGACCAGCGTGATGCCCTGCTCTGCCGCAAAGGCCGCCAGCGCCTCGACGCCTCGGCCGAAGTCTGCCCATTCGGAGGCGGCCAGCACCGGCTTGTTGTTCACCGGCACGCCGTCATTGCCATGAATGGCATTGGAGGTTTCGCAGGTGATGATCACCTTCGAACCCACCGCCTTCAGCAGGTCGAGGAACGGCTGCATCGCCGCCTTCTCGTCCTCGATGGAGTGGGTCAGAAGGTTCAGCGAATGCCAGCCGGAGATGTATTTCAGGCCGCGTCCGCCCAGCTCCCTGGCGATGCCTTCCGGCGTCGCGGGCAGCTTGTGGCCCTTCTCGATGCCGTCGAAACCGATCTTGGCGGTTTCGTCGAGGCACTGCTCAAGCGAAATATGGGCGCCGAGGGTCTGGTCGTCGTCGTTGGACCAGGCAATAGGATTGGTGCCATAGAGGATCATGGATCAGTTTCTTTCCTGAAGCGAACGTTCGTAGGACTCGCGCGCCGCCCGCACTTCGGCACGGGCGGAAACTTCCGGCACCGCCACATCCCACCAGTGGCCGCCATGGGGCGTGGAGGGGTAGGGATCAGTGTCAATGACCACCACAAACGGGCCGCTCGCCGCCTTCGCTTCGGCAAGGGCTGCCTCCAGCTCGGCAATGGACCCGGCCTTCACCGCCTTTGCCCCCATGGCGCCTGCATGGGCGACGAAGTCGATATGGCTGGGATTGGCGTGGCTGGTGTGGTCGAGAAGGTTGTTGAACTCGGCCCCGCCGGTGCCCATCTGCAGCCGGTTGATGCAGCCGTAGCCCCGGTTGTCGGTGATGACGACCGTGATCTTCTGGCCCAGCATCACCGCGCTGGCGAGTTCGGAATTCATCATCATGTAGCTGCCGTCACCGACCATGCAGATGACGTCGCGCTCCGGCTCCGCCATCTTGATGCCCAGCGCTCCGGCGATTTCATAGCCCATGCAGGAGAAGCCGTATTCCATGTGGTAGGACATGGGACGGCTCGCCTTCCACAGCTTGTGCAATTCGCCCGGCATGGTGCCGGCGGCGCACATCACCACCGTATCGGGACCAGCGGCACGCTGCACGGCGCCGATGACCTGCTGATCCGTGGGCAGGCCGTTTGCATCCGCTTCCGGAGCAGCCGTCAGCGGATCGACCTTGGCAAACCAATCCGCCTTGAGGCTCACGGCAACGGCCGGGCCCTTGTGGGCACCCAGCTGCGCTGACAATTCGCCAAGGCAGACGCGGGCATCGCCCTGCAGCGGCACCGCGCCATGCTTCATGGCGTCATAGGCGGCGACGTTGATGGAGACGAGCTTGCGTGCCGGATTGCGGAACAGCCCCCAGGAGCCGGTGGTGAAATCCTGAAAACGGGTGCCAACGCCGATGACGAGATCAGCATCCTTCGCGGCGCTGTTGGCGCTTTCCGATCCGGTGACACCGACCGGGCCAAGGTTGAGCGGATGGTCCCACGGCAGGGCCGACTTGCCCGCCTGGCTTTCCACCACCGGAATCTGATGCGCCTCGGCAAAGGCCTTCAGCGCTTCCGTGGCGCCGGAATAATGCACGCCGCCGCCTGCGATCAGCACCGGCTTCTTCGCGGCGCGGATCAGGGCCACCACTTCGGCCAGTTCCGCCTCGTCCGGGCGCTGGCGGCGCTGGCGCCAGACGCGGGGGGCAAAGAACTCTTCCGGCCAGTCATAGGCTTCCGCCTGCACATCCTGACAGAAGGCCAGCGTCACCGGGCCGCAATCGGCAGGATCGGTCATCACTGCCATGGCACGCGGCAAAGCAGTCAGCAGCTGCTCGGGCCGCATGATGCGGTCGAAATAGCGCGAGACCGGGCGGAAGCAGTCGTTGGCGCTGATGGTGCCGTCGCCGAAATCCTCGATCTGCTGCAGCACCGGGTCCGGCCCGCGATTGGCGAAGACATCGCCCGGCACGAACAGCACCGGCAGCCGGTTGACATGGGCCAGCGCCGCCGCCGTCACCATGTTGGTGGCGCCGGGGCCGATGGAGGAAGTCACCGCCATGGCACGGCGGCGGCCAAGCTGCTTGGCATAGGCGATGGCCGCATGGGCCATGCCCTGCTCGTTGTGGCCGCGCCACGTGGGCAGCGTGTCGCGCACGCCGTAGAGCGCCTCGCCGATGCCGGCCACATTGCCATGGCCAAAGATGGCCCAGACCCCGGCGATGAAGGGCACGCCCTCTTCGGTCATCTGGCTGGAAAGCCAGCGCACCATGGCCTGGGCGGCGGTCAGTCTTACCTTGCTCATGCCGCAACTCCCGTTGCACCGCGTGCCGCATCCCAAGTGGCGGACAGGCGGGCGAATTTTCCGGCCATCTGCGCGATGGCCTCAGCATCCGTCATCGTTCCGGCGAGCCAGCCGCGTGCCGCCTCGCTGTAGATGGTGCGCCCCACGGCAAAACCCTTGACCAGATCATGCTGCGCCGCCGTGGCAAAGCAGGCCGCCAGCTCGTCTTCCGGCGCATCAAGACCCAGCACCACGATGCCGCGCACACGTGGATCATAGGCCTTGATCATGTCACAGGTGCGCTTCCAGGCCGCATCGGAGCGCATTGGCTCCAGCTTCCACCAGTCCGGATAGATCCCGAGCTTGTAGAAGCGCTCAATGATGCGGGCGGTCGTGTCATCATCCACCGGGCCAACCTTGGAAGGGATGACCTCCAGCAGGAATTCCAGCCGGTTGCGGCGGGCAGCGGCAAACAGGCGCTGGATCACCGCTTCCTGCCCGGCCCACAGGGCCGCATCATCCTCCGGGTGGCAGAAGCACAGAACCTTGACCACATGCTCCAGCGGCCATTCGGTGAGCCCGCCATAATCCGGCCCCAGCTCCGGCTCCAGCGTCAGCGGACGCGAGCCGGGCCACTCGACCGGACGGCCGATCCACAGCCCCTTGCCCGCCGCCTGATGCAGCGCATCACGGCCAAGGCGGTTGTCGCACAGAAGGCCGTACCCGGTCTTGCCGGCAGCCACTTCTTCCACGGCGGCAAGGCAGAGCTTCTTGAAGGCGCCGATCTTCTCCGGCGTTGCCCCCGGCAGCTCCTCCATCTGACGGCGGTGGTCGAAGGCAAAGACATGCATCGACGGCCAGTCATAGGAGCGGTTGGTGGACCAGTGCACCTGCTCCAGCTCCGCATCCTTGCGCAGCGCAGGCGTGACCACACCGCGCTTCAGGAAGAACTGCAGCTCCTCCCAGGACGGATAGGCCGGCGTGCAGCCATGGCGCGACACGGCAAAGGCGCCGCAGGCATTGGCATAGGTCAGCGCACGCGGCCAGGTCTCACCGTCGAGCCAGCCCTTCAGCAGGCCCGCCATGAAGCCGTCGCCCGCGCCCAGCACGTTGAACACCTCGATGGGAAAGCCCGGCCCTGCCTCGCCTTCATCCAGCGTGTCGGGAATGGCCCCGGCAAAGGCGGCAGCGCCCATGGGCCCGCGCTTGCAGATCAGCGTCGCCCCCGTCAGCGCCCGCACGGCGCGCAGGGCCTCGATGGTGTTGGTGGAGCCGCCTGCAATGTGGAACTCTTCTTCCGTGCCGACGATCAGGTCGAACAGGGGAAGGTGCTGCTGCAGGCGGGCCGTCACCTTGGCCGAAGCGATGAAGCGGTTCTCGCCGTCGCCATGGCCGGACAGGCCCCAGAGGTTGGGGCGGTAATCGATGTCAAGCGCCGTCTGGCCACCGCTTTCGCGGGCAAGGCGCAGGGCCTTCAGAACGGCAGCTTCGGTGCGCGGATGGGACAGGTGCGTGCCGGTGGCCACCACCGCCCTTGCGCTGGCGATATATGCGGGGTCGATGTCGTCCTCGCAGATCGCCATGTCGGCGCAGTTCTCGCGGTAGAAGATCAGCGGGAACTGCTTGTCGTCACGGATGCCCAGCAGCACGAGGGCGGTGAGGCGTTCCGGGTCGGTCTTCACGCCCGTCACGTCCACGCCCTCGCGCACCAGCTGTTCGCGGATGAAGCGGCCCATGTGCTCATCCCCCACGCGGGTGATGAGGCCAGCCTTGAGGCCAAGCCGCGCAGAACCGGCGGCAATGTTGGTGGGCGAGCCTCCGATATATTTCTGGAAGCTGCCCATATCCTCAAGACGGCCGCCCACCTGGGAGCCATAGAGATCGACCGAGGACCGGCCGATGGTGATGAGATCGAGGGTCTTGCTCATCCGCGTTGGTCCTTCAGCCCGTGATTTCCGAGAGGCGCACGGCCCGTCCTTCCGCGACCGACTTCAGCGCCGCTTCCGCCAGAGCCAGTGCCTTCAGCCCGTCCTCGCCCGTGGTGGGCGGCACGGATTTGTCCGTCACGGCCTTGATGAAGGCGGTGATTTCGGCGGCATAGGCTGCGGTGTAGCGGGTCATGAAGAAATCGAGCAGCGGCGGCTTGTGATAGCCGTTGGCATCAGCCACCTCGATGTTGGCTTCACGCAGATTCTCTGCAGCCACCAGCCCCTTGGCCCCCAGCACCTCGATCCGCTGATCATAGCCATAGACCGCGCGGCGGGTGTTGGTGATGATCGCCTGACGGCCCGACGCGGTGCGCAGGATGATGTTGACGCTGTCGAAATCCCCGCGCTTGCCGATTTCCGGATCGACCAGAACGGAGGCCGAGGCCATCACCGTTTCCACTTCCTCGCCCAGCAGCCAGCGGGCCACGTCGAGGTCATGGATGGTCATGTCGCGGAAGATGCCGCCCGAACGGGAGATATACTCATACGGAGGGGGCGAAGGATCGCGGGAGGTGATCGTCACCATCTCCACATCGCCAATGCGGCCGCTGTCGATGGTGGCCTTGAGCGCGGCGAAATGCGGATCGAAGCGGCGGTTGAAGCCGACCATCAGCGTGGCGCCGGTTTCCTTCACCGTCTTCAGGCAGTCCTTGACGCGCTGGACGTTCAGGTCCACCGGCTTCTCGCAGAAGATGCCCTTGCCGGCGCGGGCGAAGCGCTCGATCAGGTCTGCGTGGGTGTCGGTCGGGGTGCAGATGATGACCGCATCCACATCCTTTGCCGCTTCAATCTCGTCGATGGTGCGGATGGAGCAGCCATGCTCCGCCGCCAGCGACTGAGCCGCCGCTGCGATGGGATCGGCCACGGCAATCAGCGTGGCTCCTTCCGTCGCGGCGATCGCCTTGGCATGGACGCGGCCAATCCGCCCTGCCCCCAATACTGCGAAACGCATTGTCATGTCGGTCTTTCCCAAATGAGCCCGCAACACCTCAGATCGTGCCGCCGAGCGAACCCTCAAGTTCAGCCAGTTCCTTGCCACCCGCCATCAGGTCCTGCAATTCTTCCGGCTTGATTTCCCCGCGCTTTGCGGTGCCCAGCGTCTTGCCCCGGTTCAGCACGGTGAACCGGTCTCCCACGGCCATGGCATGGCGCACATTGTGGGTGATGAAGACGACACCAATGCCGCGCTTGCGCACCTTGTCGATGGTCGCCAGCACGTTGGAGGTCTGGCGCACGCCGAGCGCGGACGTCGGCTCGTCGAGGATCAGCACCTTGGCGCCGAAGTAGACCGCACGGGCGATGGCCACCGTCTGGCGCTCGCCGCCCGAAAGCGTGCCGACCGCCTGTTCCGGCTCGCGCAGGTGAATGCCCATGTTGGCCATTTCCTCCAGCGTCACCCGGTTTGCCTTGTCAAAGTCGATGAAGCGGAACGGGCCGAACTTCTTCTCCGGCTCGCGGCCCATCCAGAAATTCCGGGTGACCGACATCAGCGGGATCATCGCCAGATCCTGATAGACCGTGGCAATGCCTGCGCCCATGGCGTCACGCGGGCTGTTGAAGGCCGTAGCCTTGCCGTCCACCAGGATCTCGCCCTTGGTCGGCTTGTGCACGCCGGCCATGGTCTTGATGAAGGTGGACTTGCCGGCGCCGTTGTCGCCGAGCAGGCAGTGGCATTCTCCGGCCTTCACGTCGAAGCTGACGCCAGCCAGCGCGATCACAGGGCCGAAATGCTTTTCGATGTTGCGCAGTTCGATGAGCGGGGCGGACATCAGCGTTCTCCCGTGATCATGCGGCGGATGTAGGTGTTGAGGATCACGGCGAGGATCAGGATCGTGCCGAGGAACACCCGGAAGAGCGAACTTTCCGCACCCGAGAAGAACAGGCCCTGCTGCACCACGCCGAAGATGATGGCGCCCAGCGCCGCGCCGATGACCGAGCCATAGCCGCCGGTGAGCAGCGCCCCGCCGATGACAACGCAGATGATGGCCTCGAACTCCTTCAGCAGGCCGCGGTCTGCCGCCGCCGAGCCGAATTCGATCACCTGGCAGGTGGCAAACACGGTGGCGCAGAAGGCGGTGAACATGAACATCAGCACCTTCACCCGGTTGACCGGCACGCCCACATAGCGGGCCGCCTGCGCATCACCGCCGGAGGCAAAGATCCAGTTGCCGAACTTGGTGCGGGTAAGAAGGATATGGCCGAAGGCGACGAGCACCAGCGCCCAGACCACCAGCATCGGCACGCCTTCCACCACCGGCAGCCCGGCCTTGGGACCGGCCACGAACTTGCCGACAAGACCGATATCGGCGAACCAGACAAAGAGGTTCTTGAAGATCACGCCGCCGAACAGGAAGGCGAGCCAGTCGTTCTGTGCCAGATCCTTGACGCCGCCGATGATGGTCTGGCGGGTGGTGAGGATCGACAGCCAGATGGTGAGGCCGCGCAGGATGTAGAGGAAGGCCAGTGTCACGATGAAGGACGGCAGCCCGGTCTTGATCACCAGCATGCCGTTGATCCAGCCCAGCGTCACGCAGATGACGAAGGCCGCGATGATGGACACCCAGACGGGCAAGCCGAATTTGACACTCAGAATGGCGATGACGATGCCGGCAAAGCCGATCATGGAGCCGACGGAAAGGTCGAATTCGCCGGAAATCATCAGCAGGCAGGCGCCCACGGCGATGATGGCAAACTGGGCGGACACCACGGTCCAGTTCATGATGCCTTCCGGCGCGAACATGCCGGAGTTGCCAGCGATCAGAAGGAAGAAAAGGAAGACCAGAACGGTGCCGGTGGTCGCACCCAGCTCGGGCCGGATCATGGCACGGCGCAGGGCCGAGACCTGCTTGATGCGCTCGTCCGTCATGAGTTGCCTCGATTTTCAGGAAACGTCTGTTGCAAGGGGCCGGGGCGCTTTCATACCGCCCCGGCCGGGGCTGAAACCTCAGCTCAGATCAGCCGCTTAGCGGTACTGACCGGCGTATTTCTCAACCAGTTCGATGTTGTCCTTGGTGACAAAGCCCGGGCCCGAGTTGATCGAGTTGCCCGGCACGACGCCATAACGGGCGTAGTTGGTGAGGATCACCACCGGCAGGTAGCCCTGCAGATAGGGCTGCTGGTCGATGGCAAAGGCGATGGTGCCAGCCTTGATGGCCGTGGCGATTTCCGAGGACAGATCGAAGGTGCCGAAGAAGATCTGGCCAGCCTTACCATTCTGCTCCAGCGCCGCCAGCGTCGGGTGCGCAGAGGTGGGGCCGAGGGCAAGGATGGCGCCCGTGTCCGGGTTGGTCTGCAGATAGGCCGAGACCTTGTTCTGGATTTCGGACGGGTCCTGACCGGCATCGATCATCTGGTTGCCCAGATCCACGCCCAGCGCAGCGGCAAAGCCCTGGCAGCGTTCCACCGAGGCCGGGTTGGTGATGTAGTGGTTCACGCAGAGGAAGGACTTGGCACCAGCTGCCTTGGCCTTCTCGCCCGCGCCGAAGCCTGCGTCATATTCCGGCTGGCCCACATGCAGCAGTGCGCCCAGGTTCTTGGACTGCTCGATGGTGCCGGAGTTGATGGTGATGACCGGAATGCCCTTGGCCACAGCGTTGGAAATCGGGCCGGACAGCACGTCATAGTCAGCGATGGTGACGATGATGCCATTCGGGTTGGATGCAGCCGCCTGCTCCACGATGCGGGCCATGTCGGCCAGATCACCGGTCGGCGGGTTGCGGTATTCGACGCTGACCTTCATCTGCTCGCCGGCAACGGCGATGGCATTCTTGATGGTGTTCCACCAGCTGTCACTGTCCGGCGCATGGCTGACCAGGACGAACTTTTCACCTTCGGCAGCAGCCGGAGCAGACAGGCCTGCCACGGCGATGGCCGCAGCGGCGACGGCGGTAAGCGCTTTTCTCATCGTAACCTCCCAGAGTGCGGATCCGCCGGCTCCCCCCGGCGGCCACCCGGCCCGGATATGTCCGGGCTTCGGGTATGGAATATTCATTCCATTTTTAGGTTTGATGCAACAGTTTTTTTATGGTGCGGCTTTTCGTCCGGCACCAACGGCCACCGCCAGCGTGATGGCAAGCGAGAGCGTCGCCGACAGCGCACGGAAGGCACCGAAGTCAACTTCCGCCACACTCAGCACCGTCGCATCCAGTTTCTGCAGCGGGCTCATCACTGTGTCGGTGATGGCGATGACCGGCACATCCTGGCCGCGGGCAAACTCTGCCAGTTCCACCGTTTCCCCGCTGTAGGGCGAGAAGGTGATGGCCACCAGCGCATCGCCCGGGCGGATGGCATGGCGGTGATCCAGCTTGCCCACACCATCATGCAGAAACGCCGGAACATCCATTTTTTCAAAGGCATAGGCGAGATAGGACGCCACCGGGAAGGCACGGCGCAGGCCCACGAGATGCACCATTCCGGCTTCGGAAAGGATCTTCACCGCCCGGTCCAGATTGCGGCTGTCGACGCTGCTGGCGAGATTTTCCAGCGACATCCGGCCCGCATCGATGAACTCCGCCAGCAGGGCGGATGGGCTGCCAGCGCCGCTTTCCCGCAGGTTCCTGAGCCGTGTCGCGTAGTCCGGCCAGCCCTGCGCATAGGCATCACGGAACAGGCGCTGCATCTCCGAATAGCCGGAAAAACCCAGGATCTTGCAGAATCGCATCAGCGCCGAGGGCTGCACTCCGGCCGCCAGCGCCATCTCGGCCACCGTCGAAACGGCGATCCGGTCCGTGTTCGCCGCCAGATATTCCGCGCATTGGCGCAGGCGTTTCGGCAGGGTTTCCGCCGCTTCCAGCAGACGGGCATGGAAGGCTTCGATGTTGCGCGGGGCGGAGAGGTGCGACATTGCGGTTTGCCAGTTCGTTGATCCTGCTTGACAAAACAGGATAGCCGCAGGATGACAATAATGGAATAAAAATTCTATTTGGTTTCGGGAGGAAATCAATGACCCTGGGGATTGGCCTGATCGGAACAGGCTTCATGGGCAAGGCGCATGCGCTTGCCTGGCGCAATGCCCGCGCCGTGATGGGCGACGTGCAGGACGTGCGGCTGGAACTGCTCTGCGATACGCCGGAAGACAAGGCCGCCGCCTTCGCCAGCCAGTTCGGCTTTGCCCGCTCCACCGGAGACTGGCAGTCGCTGGTCAATGACCCGAAGGTGGACGTGGTGTCGATCACCACGCCAAACCGTTTCCACAAGGACATGGCGATTGCTGCTCTTGAGGCGGGCAAGCATGTGTGGTGCGAGAAGCCGATGGGCCTCACGCTGGCTGAAGCCGAAGAGATGGCCGCCGCAGCCGCCCGATCCGGCAAGCTGACCATGACCGGCTACAACTACACCCGCAATCCCGCCTACCGCCATGCGCAGAAGCTGGTGCAGGAGGGGCGGATCGGCCGTATCGTGCATGTGCGCGGCGCGGTGGATGAGGATTATCAGGCCGACCCGGACCTGCCCTGGACCTGGCGGGCAAAGCTTGGCGAAGCAGGCCTTGGCGCGCTGGGGGATATTGGCTGCCACCTGATCAGCCTGCTCTGCGGCATCTGCGGCCCCATCGAAAGCCTCATCGCCGACATGCAGACCGTGCATGAAACCCGCCCCCTGCCCGATGGCACCGGCCGGGGCAAGGTGGAAAACGAGGATACGGCCACCGCCATCCTGCGCTTTGCCAATGGCGCACAGGGCTCCTTCGCCGCCTCCCGCTCCGCCTGGGGCCGCAAGAACCGCCTCGGCTTCGAGATCCACGGCACCAAGGGCATGATCATCTATGATCAGGAGCGGATGAACGAGCTGCAGCTATTCGTCAACGAAGGCCCGAAGGCCGAGCAGGGCTTCCGCACCATCCTCACCGGGCCGGATCACGATGTTTACGGCGCCTTCTGCCCCGCCCCCGGCCACCAGATCGGCTTCAACGACCTGAAGATCATCGAGGCCGCCGATTTCCTGCGCGCCATCGAAACCGGCACAAAGCCATGGCCGGATTTCGCAGCCGCACTGGAATTCGAAAAGGTCATCCACGCCATCGCAGAAGCCGCCCGCAGCGGCACGCGGGTGCGTGTGTGAGATCAACAAAAAGGCCGGAGCAGCACCTGCTCCGGCCTTGCTTGAATGCGCTCTTCCCGCCCCTCCCCTCTCCATCGTCATCCCGGCCGAGCAGCGTGAGAGCCGGGACCGGTGAGCCGGGGTATAAGTTGGTTGCGTTTAGAGCCATAGCCGAGGAACCGTGACGCACCGGTCCCGGCTCGCGCTGCGCTTGGCCGGGATGACGATGGAGAGGTTTTTCCTTCAGCGTCGGCCGGAACAGCAGATGTTCCGGCCCATATCTTTCAACAGCTTACAGCTCCGTCCACACCCCGCCCGCAGAGGACGAGCGGATGCAGGCGTCGATGAAGCGCAGGCCGGCAAGGCCGTCGCTGAGGCCCGGCAGATGCTCCGGCAGGGCCACCGGTCCGCCGTCGCGTGCCGTGCGGATGGCTACCGCCGCCTCACGGTAGAGCGTGGCGAAGGCCTCCAGATAGCCTTCCGGATGGCCCGAGGGCACCCGCGTTACGGCTGCGGCAGCAGGTCCCGTGCCTGCCCCGCCGCGTGTCAGGCGGCGGCGCGGCTCGCCGAAGGGGGTGAACCACAGATGGTTGGGATTCTCCTGCTCCCAATCGAGCCCGCCCTTGTCGCCATAAACACGCAGGCGCAGGCCGTTTTCGTTGCCGGGCGCCACCTGGCTGGCCCAGAGCATGCCGCGCGCGCCGCTGGCAAACCGCAACAGCACGTTGACATTGTCATCCACCCGGCGGCCCGGAACGAAGGTGCTGAGATCGGCCAGCACCTGTGACGGGGCAAGCTGCGTCACGAAGGTGGCCAGCTGGAACGCATGGGTGCCGATGTCGCCGATACAGCCGCCCGCGCCCGAGCGGGCCGGATCGGTGCGCCAGGCAGCCTGTTTCTGGCCGCTTTCCTCCACCGCCTCGGTCAGCCAGTCCTGCGGATATTCCACCTGGACCAGGCGCAAGGTGCCGAGCTCGCCACTGGCGGTCATTTCCCGCGCCTGCCGCACCATGGGATAGGCGGAATAATTGTGCGTGAGCACGAACAGCCGCCCGCTGGCCTCACCCAGCTTCACCAGCTCTTCCGCATCCTCCAGCGTCGAGGTCAGCGGTTTGTCGCAGATGACGTGGATGCCGGCTTTCAGAAAGGCGCGGGCCACCGGGAAATGCAGATGGTTGGGCGTGACGATGGACACCGCCTCGATGCCGTCCGGCCTTGCCGCTTCCGCAGTGGCCATTGCTTCAAAGCTGTCATAACAGCGGGCCGGATCGACGCCCAACTCAAGGCCGGACTGGCGTGCCCGCTCCGGATCCGACGAGAAGGCGCCGGCCATGAGGTCAAAGTCACCATCCAGCCTCGCGGCCATGCGGTGGACGGCGCCAATGAAGCCGCCCTGCCCGCCGCCGACCATGCCAAGGCGCACACGGGTGCCTTGCCCCGCCCCGCCCCTTGCTTCAATTGCCATGTTCCAGTCCTCCCTCAGCCGGCCGCAGCCGGGGCAAGGCCCAGCATCCGCCGGTTGGCAGCATCATCTGCACCGCTGGCGGCAAAATCGTCAAAGGCCTTTTCCGTCACCCGGATGATGTGGTCCGCGATGAAGGGCGCCCCTTCGGCCGCGCCGTCTTCCGGGTGCTTGATGCAGCATTCCCATTCCAGCACGGCCCAGCCGTCATAGCCATGGGCCGTGAGGCGGGAGAAGACACCGGCGAAGTCCACCTGCCCGTCGCCCAGCGAGCGGAAACGCCCGGCGCGGTTGATCCACGGCTGATAGCCGGAATAGACGCCCTGCCGCCCATCCGGATTGAACTCGGCATCCTTCACATGGAAGGCGCGGATGCGCTCGTGATAGATGTCGATGAAGGCCAGATAGTCGAGCTGCATCAGCACGAAATGCGACGGATCATAGTTGATGCAGCAGCGCGGATGGCCGCCGACTCGCTCCAGGAACATCTCGAAGCTCGCGCCGTCAAAGATATCCTCGCCGGGATGAATTTCGTAGCACAGATCGACGCCCGCCTCGTCATAGGCATCAAGGATCGGCCGCCAGCGCCGGGCCAGTTCATCAAAGGCCGTATCGATCAGCCCCTCCGGCCGCTGCGGCCAAGGGTAGACATAGGGCCAGGCCAGCGCGCCGGGAAAGCTGACACTGGCATTGAGGCCGAAATGGCGCGAGGCCTTGGCTGCCTTCAGCATCTGATCCACCGCCCAGGCCTGCCGCGCGGCCGGATTGCCATGCACCGCCGCCGGGGCAAAACCATCGAATGGCACGTCATAGGCCGGATGAACGGCCACAAGCTGGCCCTGAAGATGCGTTGCAAGCTCGGTGACCTCGACGCCCGCCTCCCGGCAGATGCCGGCCACGTCCTCGCAATAGCCAGCAGAGTCTGCGGCCTTGTCCAGATCGAACAGGCGGCTGTCCCAGGTCGGAATCTGAACCCCGCGATAGCCGAGGTCCGCCGCCCAGGTCACCATGGACTTGAGCGAGTTGAACGGCGCCGTATCCCCGGCGAACTGGGCCAGAAACAGACCCGGACCCTTCATCGTTTTCATGCGCACCTCCCGAGCGATGACAAAATCCCCCCTGTTCCGGCGCCTCACCCATTTGAGGAAGGACGCCGGGCTGGCGTGCTGGAACATGTTTCTGCATTTCATCCGGCAGGGGTAACGCGGATGCAAGCCGTGGATTATCATGCTCCAGACGGCCTACATGGCTTATGTAAACCTTTTTACTGTCGCTGTAAACATTTACAGACGCAGTTTGGCAAGGCATAGGTCAGAGGTTGCATATAGCCTTGCATCAAGGCAGAGACAGGGAACAGCATGCAGAGCAAGACCGCCACGATCGAGGACGTTGCGCGCCTCGCCGGTGTTTCCATCGCCACCGTCAGCCGCGCATTGCACCATCCGGCGAAGGTGGCGGAGGCCACGCGCAAGAAAGTGCTGGCGGCCATCGACAGCACCGGCTTCACCGCAAACGCCATGGCGCAGAGCCTGCGGCTGAAAAGCACGCGCATGATTCTCGTCATCGTGCCTGATATCGGCAACACCTTCTTCGCCAGCATCCTGCGCGGGCTGGAGGCCGTGGCCCAGCAGCGCGGCTATGGCCTGCTCATCGGCAACAGCGAGAATGATCCGGCCATCGAGGAAACCTATGTTTCCTACCTGCGCTCGGGCAAGGTGGACGGGCTGGTGCTGCTTTCGGGCCGCCTGCCCTGGCCTGCGGGCAGCATTCCGGCCAATCCGCCGCCGATGATTTCGGTCTGCGAGGAAATCGAGATGCCCGGCCTGCCCTTCATCGGCATCGACAATCAGGCCGCAGCACGGCTCGCCACGGAACATCTGATTGCCGCCGGCCACCGCCGCATCGCCTATGTGGCAGGCCCGGCGCGCAACATCCTGACACGCCAGCGGCAGGACGGCTATGCTGCTGCGCTCGCAGCAGCGGGCATTCCGCTCGACCCGGGCCTGCTGCTGCCCGGTGACTTTTCCATCGAAAGCGGTGTCAGGGCCGCAGCCAGCATGGATGGTATGGAGGAGCCCCCGACGGCCTTCTTCTGCGCCAATGATGAAATGGCCATCGGCGTGATCATGGAACTGACCCGGCGCGGCCTGAAAGTGCCGGAAGATGTGGCCGTGATGGGCTTTGACGACATCCAGTTCTCCAGCTGCACCACTCCGCCATTGACCACCGTGCGCCAGCCCCGCCGCGAAATCGGCGAGGAAGCCATGGATGTGCTGCTGGACCTGATCGAAACCGGCACCCCGCCCAGCCTGCACCGGCTCCTGCCGGTTGAACTTGTCGTACGCGGCAGCACGGGGATGCCCGCCAGCGCAAGGTGAGCGCGCAAGCAGGCAGCAGGCACTGAGTCGCCCCGGCCAAGCGCAGCGCGAGCCGGGGTCCACTCGCTTGCAGAGAGCTGCCGTTACCACACGCATGGCGGCAAGCTCCCGCCCGAAGCCAGAGGCATCACCGGAAGCACTCTTCACCGCTCTGCGAACGAGTGGCCCCCCGGGTCTGCGCTCCGCTTCGCCCGGGGTGACGCTGAGTGTTTGGCGCAGCTGTGCTTCTGCTTCTACATCGGGAGCACTTCAGCTGTCCGCCATCTTGCTGCAGCCTGCCCCGAACCGCCCCTCCCCGGCGCCCTCCCGGTTGTCCTTCCGAATATTTACCCTTTTCAAGCGGCGCATGCCTGTGCTATGAAAATGATGTAAACGATTACAGAGAACCCAAAGAGGCCATGAAATCGTTTCAATGGGAGGAGACCATATGAAAAAGTTTCGTCATGCCCTGCTGGCCACGGCGATGTGCCTGGTTATGCCCGCGGCCGGTCAGGCCGCCGAGATGAAGGCGGAAGTGCTGCATTGGTGGACATCGGGGGGAGAGTCCGAATCCATCAAGGTTTTTGCAGATTCTTTCAAGGCCAAGGGCGGTGAGTGGATTGATTCCGCCATTGCCGGCGGCCCCAATGCCCGCACTGCCGGCATCAACCGCATTGTCGGCGGCAATCCTCCGACGGTGATGCAGTTCAACACCGGCCTTCAGTTCGACGAGCTGGTGGCAACCGGCATGCTGAGCTCCCTTGATGAGGTGGCTGAAGCCAACAAGTGGCGGGATGTGCTGCCGCCGGACATCGTCACCGCGACGACGCGCAATGGCAGTTTCTATGCTGTCCCGGTCAATATCCATGGCCAGAACTGGCTCTGGTACAATCCGGAAGCTCTCGCCAAGGCCGGCGTCGAACCGCCGAAGACCTTTGCCGACGTGATCGCTGCCGGCGGCAAGCTGCGCGAGGCGGGAATCGTGCCCTTCGGCCATGGCGGCCAGAACTGGCAGGACCATCTGCTGTTCGATGCCGTCCTGGTGGCGGAAGCGGGCAAGGACGTGTTCCACAAGGTCTATGCTGACCGCGATACAGAGGCCGCCAAAAGCGAAGGCTTCCGCAAGGCAGCTGAAACCTTCGCCGCCCTGCGCGCATTGACCGACGAGGGCAGCCCCGGCCGCAACTGGAACGACACCACCAGCATGGTGATCACCGGCAGGGCCGCCATGCAGCTCATGGGCGACTGGGCCAAGGGCGAGTTCACGGCCGCTGGGCTTACAGCGGGCAAGGACTTCGGCTGCACCGTCATGCCCGGCGGCTATGTCATGGGCGGCGATGTTTTCGTCTTCCCCAAGGTCAGCGACAAGGGCGCCCAGGAAGCACAGGCCGCCATGGCCACGCTGATGCTGGATCCCGAAACCCAGATCACCTTCAACACGAAAAAAGGCTCGGTTCCGGTGCGGCTGGATGTGGATGTGAGCGGCATGGACAGCTGCGCACAGACCGGCATGGCCGCCCTGAAGGACCCCGAGCAGCAGGTGCCCAGCATCAACTTCATCGCATCGCCCGACCTTGTCGGCGCGACCCGCGATGTGGTGACCCAGTTCTGGAGCACCCCGTCCATGACCCCGGATGACTTCATCGCCCGGTTCATTTCCGCGATGCAATCCGCCGGCTGAACCGGCACAGGCTCCCAAGGCTCCCAGCCAGGGCTCCGGCATGTCACCGTGACACTGCCGGAGCCCATCCTCCGGAGCCGTCAACCGGAGCCCATCAAGGGGTACTCGTCATGACCATAGCTCTACCGGCCGGCCGGCCGGAACGGGTGCGCACGCGCAGGCGGCGGAATCTGGCAGCCACGCTGGCCCTCGTTCCAACGGCACTCATCGTTCTGGTGGTCTTTGTGGGCTGCCTGCTCTGGACCATCCGCCTGTCCTTCACCAGTTCCAGGCTTCTACCTGTGCTGGACTGGGTGGGTCTGCAGCAATATTCCCGCCTCTTCGCCAACGAACGCTTCCTGCTCTCGGTCGAAAACATCGCCGTCTTCGGCGTGCTCTTCATCGCCGGCTGCCTGATCCTCGGCTTTCTGCTGGCGGTTTTCATCGACCAGAATGTGCGTGGCGAGGCGGTGTTCCGCACCGTTTTCCTCTATCCCTATGCCATGTCCTTCGTGGTCACCGGCCTTGCCTGGCAGTGGTTCCTCAACCCCACGCTCGGCCTGCAGCAGATCGTCCGCGACCTCGGCTTTTCAAGCTTCCGCTTCGACTGGCTCGTCAATCCGCAGATGGTCATCTACACGCTGGTCATCGCGGGCCTGTGGCATGGCGCGGGCCTTGTCATGTGCATCATGCTGGCGGGCCTGCGCGGCATTGATGCCGACCTGTGGAAGGCCGCCCGCATCGACGGCATCCCCGTCTGGCGCACCTATCTGTCGGTGGTGCTGCCGCTGCTCGGGCCAATGATCATCACAGCCGTCGTCCTGCTCGCAACGGGCGTGGTCAAGCTCTACGACCTCGTTGTCGCCATGACGCTCGGCGGACCGGGCATTGCCTCCGAAGTGCCGGCCAAGTTCGTCATGGATCACTTCTTCGAGCGCAACAACATCGGCCTCGCCACCGCTGCCGCCACGGCCATGCTCATCGCCGTTGCCAGCGTTCTCGCCCCCTGGGTCTATGCCCGCTACATCCGCCCGCAACACGGGAGGCACGCATGAGCCAGACCGTCATCCCCTCGGGCCGCAAGCCGCAGCGCCTGACGCTCGCCCGCGCCGGTGTCTACGCCTTCCTGGTCATCAGCGCACTCTACTTCCTGCTGCCGCTGTGGATCATGCTCATGACCTCGCTGAAGGACATGGAGGAAATCCGGCTTGGCAGCATTCTCGCCTGGCCGAAGGCTCTGACCTTCGAGCCGTGGCTGCGTGCCTGGTCCTCGGCCTGCACAGGCCTTGACTGCTCCGGCATCAGCACCGGCTTCTGGAACTCGCTGAAGATCCTCGTGCCATCGGTGTTCTTCTCGGTCGCCCTGGGTGCCGTCACGGGCTACGCCCTGTCCTTCTGGCGGGTGCGGGGCGCGAACCTGATGTTCGGCATCCTGCTGATCGGCGCTTTCGTGCCCTATCAGGTGTTCCTCTATCCGCTGGTCCGCATCTTCGCCACCACCGGCATCTACAACTCGCTCCTGTGCATCGTGCTGGTTCACGTCATCTTCGGCCTGCCGCTGATGACCCTCCTGTTCCGCAACTACTATGCGGGCCTGCCCATCGAGCTGTTCAAGGCGGCGCGTGTGGATGGCGGCGGCTTCTGGACGATCTTCCTGCGGGTGATCCTGCCCATGTCGACGCCGATCCTCATCGTCGCCACCATCCTGCAGGTCACCGGCATCTGGAACGACTTCCTCTTCGGCCTCACCTTCGCCGGGCGGGAGAACCTGCCGATGACGGTGCAGCTCAACAATATCGTCAATTCGACCCAGGGCGAGCGCGCCTACAACGTGGACATGGCCGCCACCATGCTCACGGCGCTGGTTCCGCTTGCGGTCTATTTCCTCTCGGGACGCTGGTTCGTGCGGGGCATCGCCGCCGGCGCGGTCAAGGGATAACGCCATGTCTGCTGTTTCAGTCCGTGACGTCAGTGTTGCATTCGGCCAGCACCGGGTGTTCGACGGCATGTCGCTCGATATCGAAGCCGGGGAATTCATCGTCCTGCTCGGCCCATCCGGCTGCGGCAAGTCAACCCTGCTCAACGCCATCGCCGGTCTTCTCGATATCAATGAAGGCCAGATCCACATCGGCGGGCGCAATGTCACCTGGGAAGAGCCGAAGGACCGGGGCATCGCCATGGTGTTCCAGTCCTACGCGCTCTACCCGCGCATGAGCGTGCGGGAGAACATGTCCTTCGGCCTGCGCATGGCCAAGACACCCAAACCCAGCATCGACGCCAAGGTGAGCCGTGCGGCGGACATGCTGCAGATCAGCCACCTTCTGGACCGGCGCCCCGACCAGCTCTCCGGCGGCCAGCGCCAGCGCGTCGCCATTGGCCGGGCGCTGGTACGCGATGCGGATGTGTTCCTCTTCGACGAGCCCCTGTCCAACCTCGATGCACAGCTGCGCAATGAACTGCGTGTCGAGATCAAGCGCCTGCACCAGCAGATGCAGAACACGACCATGATCTACGTCACCCACGACCAGATCGAGGCGCTGACGCTGGCCGACCGCATTGCCGTGATGAAGGATCAGAAGATCCAGCAGCTCGGCACCCCGGCAGAGATCTATCACCATCCGGCCAATCTCTTCGTGGCCGGCTTCGTCGGCAGCCCGCGCATGAACTTCATCGAAGGAACGGTGCAGCCGGGTGACGGCGCGCCCGTTTTCACTGCACCGGGCATCCTCCAGCCGTTGAGCCAGTACCGCTTCCGCGAGCCGGTGCGTGCGCCCATGCCCGCAACGCTGGGCGTGCGGCCGGAGCATGTGCGCGTCAATACCCCCGATGCCCAGCCGGGCTTCCGCGTCGATCTGCTGGAGACCCACGGCGCCGACAATCTGATGTGGTGCGCCAATGACAGCCTGTCGCTGCAGATCCGCCTGCCCGGCACCATCAGCTATCCGCTCGGCACCGCCGTCAGCCTCGCCTTTGACGCGGACCAGCTTTCCCTCTTTGGCGGCGAGGACGGCGAACGCCTCTGACCCTGCCCCTTCTTCCCTCATCTCACTGGAGCATTCGACATGCAGGACATCATCTCCATCCAGCTTTACTCCCTGCGGGACTATGGAAACCTCGCCCGTCAGCTTGAGACGCTGGCCTCCATCGGCTTTAGCCATGTGGAGACCATCGGCTCGCATCTGGCCAATGCTGCCGAAACCCGTTCCCTGCTCGACCAGCACGGGATAACCGCCCCCTCCGGTCACGTCGGGCTGGTTGATCTGCGCGAGCGGTTCGACTGGGTGGCGGATCAGGCAGCCGCCATCGGCATCTCCCAGCTCTACATGCCTGCCGTCCCCCCCGGCGAGCGCGAGGGCATGCCCGCCGGCTACTGGCGCAAGCTTGGCGCAGAGCTCGGTGAAATGGCCGTGCGCCTCAAGAGCCGCAACATCGGCCTCGGCTATCACAACCACCATTGGGAACTGTTCCCCTGCGCCGATGGCGCGATCCCCTTTGATCTGCTGATCGAGGCTTCCGCCGGTTCTCCGCTGACGATCGAGGCCGATCTTGCCTGGCTGGTGCGCGGCGGTGCGGACCCGCTCGCCTGGATGGCAAAGCACAAGGACCGGCTGTCGGCCATCCACGTGAAGGACATCGCGCCGCAGGGCGAGAATCTTGATGAAGACGGCTGGGCCAATGTGGGCGCGGGCACGCTGGACTGGCCGGCGCTGCACGAAGCCGCCCGCAGCCATGGCGTCCGCCTCATGGTGCTGGAGCATGACAAGCCGGCCGATGCAGCCGCCTTCGCCCGCCAGAGCTACGCCTATCTCACCGGCCTTTCCGGCGAAGCCGCCAAGACCTCCCGCAGCGCCTGAAGGAACTCCCCCAAAATGAAGACCATGAAACTCGGCATCATCGGCTGCGGCAACATCTCCGATGCCTACCTGACCGGCGGCGCCAGATCGCAGATCGTCTCGGTGAAGGCGGTGACGGATCTCAATGCAGAGGCAGCCCGCGCCAAGGCGGAGGCCTATGGCGTTGAAGCCATGACCGTGGAGGCCATGCTCGCCGATCCGGACATCGAGATGATCATCAACCTGACGGTGCCGCAGGCCCATGCCGCCGTCAGCGGATCGATCCTCGCGGCCGGAAAGCACGTCTATTCCGAAAAGCCCTTTGCCGTCACCTATGCGGAGGCGAAGGAAATGGTCGCGTCGGCCGATGCCAAGGGGCTGAGGATCGGCTCAGCACCGGACACGTTCCTCGGCGCAGCCCATCAGCGCGCCCGCGAGCTGATCGACGAAGGCAGGATCGGCAAGGTGGTCGGCGGTGCCGTCACCTTCGCCACCCCCGGTATGGAAATGTGGCATCCCAACCCGTTCTTCTTCTTCCAGAGGGGCGGCGGGCCGGTGCTGGATATCGGCTGCTATCCGATCACCCAGCTGGTCAATTGCCTGGGGCCGGTGGAAAGCGTTGTGGCTCATGCCTCGCGCGGGCGGGAGACGCGCGTCATCACCAGCGAGCCGCACAACGGCAAGGAACTGACGGTGGAGGTGCCGACCACGGTCAATGGCGTGCTCGCCTTCGCCAATGGCGCCAATGTCGCCTTCACCGCCTCCTGGGACGTGTGGAAGCACGGGCGCAAGCCGATCGAGTTCTACGGCACGGAAGGCAGCATCCTCAACCCGGATCCGAACTTCTTCGGCGGCGAGGTTCTGCTGTCGGCGCTCAACGGCGAGTGGGAAGCGCAGGACGTCTCGCACCTGCCCTTCGGCGCCCCCAACCGTCCCTTGCGCGACGGGCGTGAAGTCGCCGACTACCGCATGGCGGGTGTCTTCGACATGGCGGCTGCCATCCGCACCGGCCGGCCGCACCGGGCAAATGGCGCGCTGGCGCTGCATGTGCTGGAGATCATGGAAAGCCTCGAACGCGCCTCGGACGAAGGCCGCCGCATCACGCTGGAGACCACCTGCGAGCGCCCGCAAGCCGTGCCGCATGGAACCGGCGAGGCCGTCTTCCTCTGAGGCCTGAGAACACAAGCGGGGGCAGCCTGCACGGCTGCCCCTGCCCCATCCGGCATTAGCGGAACAGCAGCACCGGCACCTTGCAGGAACGCAGCATCTGCGTCGTGGTGGAGCCGATGATGAGGCTGCGCAGGCGCGAGTGGCCATAAGCCCCCATCACCAGCAGACCGATGCCATTGTGCTCCACATTCGAGGAAATCACCGGCTCCGGATCGCCCGGAACTATGCCGGTGAGCACATCAAATCCTGCGGATTTCAGCTTGTCTTCGGCCGAACTCAGGCTCGCCTTCTGTGCGGTATTGGGCTCGCCGGCCATCAGCAGGTGGATATGCAGGCCGGAGAAAAGCGGGCTCCGGGCAATATAGTCCACCGCCTTCACCACACTGGGGCCGCCATCAAAGGCGACGAGCACCTTTTCCACCGGACGGAAGCTGCGGGCTGCGACCAGCAGCGGCCGGGACACGCTGCGGGCCAGACGCTCCAGATTGGAGCCCAGATGCAGCGTCTCGAAATCCGCCGCCTCCCCGCGCTTGCCGGCAACGATCAGTTCGGCACCGGCTTCAATTCCGGTCACCGCTTCCACCACCTCGCCATGCCTCAGGCGGCTGGAGACGGCGGCAACCCCGCGCTCGCGCACCAGCGCCTCGGCATCATCCAGAATGGCGCGGCCATGCTCGTGGGCCACCCGCGCCCGCTCCTCATCCAGGCGGGCCAGTTCGCTCAAGAGCGCGGTGCGCGCACCCAGCGCGATGGAGCCGCTGTAATCGGCACTGTGCACGGCCTTGCGCACCAGCACGTGCACGAGATCCACGGGCAGGCCAAGGCGGGAGGCCGCCCAGACCGCATGTTCGCAGACGCTGGGCGCATAGACCGAGGCGTCCAGGAGGGCGGTGATGGTTCTGGCTGTCATGGCTTTGTCCTCCATCAGTGGGCCGTCAGCTTGTCGAGCGCGCCCGGCTTGTCATGCAGTGCGAGCTTGTCGACGATGGTCTCACTGGCCTCGTTGAGGCCCGTGATGGTGACATCCGCTCCCTCCCTCCGGAATTTCAGCACCACCATGTCCAGCGCCGAGACACTGGAGATGTCCCAGATATGCGCGCGGCTGACGTCGATTGTGACCCGGTCCAGCGCTTCGCGGAAGTCGAAGGCTGAATAAAAATCCTCGACCGAGGCAAAGAACAGCTGCCCTTCCACCACATAGGTGCGGCAGCGGCCATCGGCGGACAGCTCCGAGGTGACGCGGAACAGCTGGGAGATTTTCCAGGCAAAGAAGATGCCCGACAGCAGCACGCCCACCAGCACGCCGATGGCAAGGTTATGGGTTGCCACCACACAGATGACCGTTGCCAGCATGACGATGGAGGAGGAGCGCGGATGGCTGCGCAGATTGAGGATCGATGACCAGCTGAAGGTGCCCACCGACACCATGATCATGATCGCCACCAGTGCAGGCATGGGGATCTGCTTCACCCAATCCCCCAGCACCACGATGAGAAACAGTAGGATGACGCCCGCCGCGAAACAGGACAGGCGGCCGCGGCCGCCTGATTTCACATTGATCATCGACTGGCCGATCATGGCACAGCCCGCCATGCCGCCAATGAAGCCGGTGGCGCAATTCGCAAGCCCCTGCCCGATGCACTCCTGATTGCGGTCGGAGGGCGTATCGGTCAGCTCATCGACCAGCTGCTGGGTCATGAGGGATTCCAGCAGGCCCACGGCCGCAACAGCCGCCGAGTAAGGCAGCACGATCAGGAAGGTTTCCAACGTCAGCGGCACATCCGGCAGGAGGAACACCGGCAGGGTTGAGGGCAGTTCGCCCATATCGCCGACCGTGCGTACATCAAGGCCGAACCAGATGGCAAGGCCTGTCAGCACGAAGATGCAGACGAGCGGCGATGGCACCGCACGGGTGATGTAGGGGAACAGATAGATGATCCCGAGACCGGCCGCCGTCATCACATAGGTCAGCGGCGTCACGCCGATCAGTTCCGGCAGCTGCGCCATGAAGATAAGGATCGCCAGCGCATTGACGAAGCCGGTCATCACCGAGCGCGAGACGAAGCGCATGACATGGCCCAGCCGCAGCAGCCCTGCCCCCACCTGCAGCACACCGGCGAGGATGGTCGCCGCCAGCAGATATTGCAGGCCATGCTCCTTCACCAGTGTGACCATCAGCACGGCCGTTGCCGCCGTCGCGGCGGAAATCATGCCCGGACGCCCGCCTGCAATGGCGGTGATGACGGCAATGGAGAAGGAGGCATAGAGGCCGATCTTGGGATCAACCCCGGCGATGATCGAAAAGGCAATGGCCTCGGGGATGAGGGCAAGAGCCACAAGCAGGCCCGAGACGAGATCGGCGCGGGTGTTGCCGAACCACTGGTTCCGGTATGCGGAGAGTGAGATCATGGGAAATCCGTTCAGATGATCGGGGCATCACTGGCGGAAAACCGGCCAGTTCAAACTGTATGGATGCGGGATCACGTGAATTGTCCGGCGGATCGGCGGCCGGAAGAGCCACCCGGAATTGCACCGGGTCCTGATGACTTATGGGATTTTACCTAACCCGGCAGACGCTGCGATGCAACATCACAAGCGCGCAAAAATGCTGCGCAAAGTGAGACAAGATCGGCTGGGCATCAGATTCTCTCCCACCTTCAGCTACTGCATGCATACATCTTGTCTGCAGCCGTCCACGGCGTGGGGAAGGGCGGCATTTGGGTTGCTCAAGCACGGCCTTTCAGCCCCCCTCCCCCTGGTGGGGAGGGGCAAGGGGGTGGGGGGGAAATGCCTTTCCGGAGGGCAAAGAACCCAATAATCCCGACGCTGTTATTTCTGATAGTCTGTATAGAAAACGTCTATCTTTCAGATATTTGCTGCTTCAGAGCCCCCCGCCCCTAACCCCTCCCCACCAGGGGGAGGGGGGCGGAAGCGTCCTGTCATAAACCAGATGTGTCACTGCGGGCTACCGCCTCAACCCATGTGAGAGGCTGAAGACCTTTGCCAGAGGCTAAACCATCTATCCCAGCCAGCCTTCAAAGGCTCATGGTCGCGGCAACGGCAGACTTCCAGGCGCCGTATTTGCGCTGGCGCTCGTCTTCGCCGATGGCCGGCTCAAAGCGCTTTTCGATGGCCCAGCTTTCCGCAAAGCCGTCCATGTCCGGATAGACGCCAGCTGCCATGCCCGCGAGCCAGGCAGCGCCCAACGCCGTCGTCTCCAGAACCTGCGGCCGGTCGACTGGGGCGCCGAGGATGTCGGAGAGGAACTGCATGGCCCAGTCGCTGGCGCTCATGCCGCCATCGACGCGCAGCACGGGCTTTCCGGCCGCATCGGTCCAGTCAACCTGCATGGCTTCGAGAAGATCGCGGGTCTGGTAGCCGACGCTTTCCAGCGCTGCCTTGGCGAACTCGGCGGGGCCGGAGTTGCGCGTGAGGCCAAAGATGGCGCCGCGGCAATCCGGGCGCCAGTAGGGCGCGCCGAGGCCGGTGAAGGCCGGCACCATGATCACGTGCTGGCCGGGATCGGCCTGCTCGGCCAGCGGCTGGGTTTCCTTGGCTTCGCGGATGATCTTCAGCCCGTCGCGCAGCCACTGCACCACGGCACCGGCGATGAAGATGGAGCCTTCCAGCGCATAGGTGCGCTTGCCGCCGATCTGATAGGCAATGGTGGTGAGCAGCCGGCTCTGCGAGACGACCGGCTTGTCCCCGGTGTTGAGCAGGGCAAAGCAGCCCGTGCCATAGGTGGACTTCAGCATGCCCGGCTTGAAGCAGGCCTGCCCCACGGTCGCGGCCTGCTGGTCACCGGCCACACCCATGATCGGGATTTCGTGGCCGAAGAGGTCGGCGCGGGCGTTGCCGTAATTGGCGGCGCAGTCCTTCACTTCCGGCAGCATCCCCATGGGAATATCGAGAAGCTCGCAGATTTCCGCGCTCCACTCCCCCTTGTGAATGTCGAACAGCAGCGTGCGGGCAGCGTTGGTGGCGTCCGTTGCATGAACGGCACCTGCCGTCAGCTTCCAGATGAGGAAGCTGTCCACCGTGCCGAACAGCAGCTCGCCCTTTTCGGCGCGGGCACGGGCGCCCTCCACGTTGTCGAGGATCCACTTCAGCTTGGTGCCGGAGAAATAAGGATCGAGCAGCAGGCCGGTGCGGGCGCTGACCATGGCTTCATGGCCCTCGTCCTTCAGCTCACGGCACAGATCCGCCGTACGGCGGTCCTGCCAGACGATGGCGTTATAGACCGGCTGGCCGGTGCTCCGGTCCCAGACCAGTGTCGTCTCACGCTGGTTGGTGATGCCGATGGCGGCAATGTCGCGGCCCGTGCGCCCGGCGCGCTCAATCGCAGCGCGGCAGGAACCGGCCGTCGTCGACCACAGGTCCGCCGGATCATGCTCCACCCAGCCGGACTGGGGATAGATCTGCGGAAATTCCTCCTGCGCGCTCGCAACCACCTTCATGTGCTTGTCGAAGAGGATCGCGCGGCTCGAAGTCGTGCCCTGGTCAATGGCAAGAATATGGGTCAAGTCAGCCTCCTCGATTGCACCAGCCGCAGAAGCCCCCTCCGCCATGGCGTGTGAGACGGGAGCATCTTGTTGTTCGATGAAACCGGGCTCCGCGGCGGTTTCCGCCAGGATCCGGTCAGCCCAAAGGCGGGACCTTACGGCCCCGCCTCTGATTGTCGATAGCTAATTACTTATTTCCACGAAGCAATCAGCTCATCATAGGAAACGGTAACCGGCTGTTCCTTCTCGTCCGGGATCTTGCGCTTGGGCGCGCCCGGCTGGTCGAACCAGAACTCGGCGCTCTGCACCTCGTTCAGCTTCGGGCCGATATCGCCCTGCACACCGGCACGCTCCAGGCGCTCCAGCACTTTTTCCTGCTCTGCGCAAAGCGCATCCATGGCTTCCTGCGGGGACTTTGCACCGGAGGAGGCGTCACCGATGTTCTGCCACCACAGCTGAGCCAGCTTCGGGTAGTCCGGAACGTTGGTGCCGGTCGGCGACCACTGCAGGCGGGCGGGCGAGCGGTAGAACTCGACAAGGCCACCAAGCTTCGGAGCGCGTTCGGTGAAGCTGTCATGCGCAAGAGTGGATTCGCGGATGAAGGTCAGGCCGACATGGCTCTTCTTCACATCCACGGTCTTGGAGGTGACGAACTGGGCATAGAGCCAGGCCGCCTTGGCACGGTCCACCGGAGTGGACTTCATCAGCGTCCAGGAGCCAGCGTCCTGATAGCCGACCTTCATGCCCTCTTCCCAGTACACGCCATGCGGCGAGGGAGCCATGCGCCACTTCGGCGTGCCGTCCTCGTTCATGACCGGCAGGCCCGGCTTGACCATGTCGGCGGTGAAGGCGGTGTACCAGAAGATCTGCTGGGCAATTTCGCCCTGGGCAGGCACCGGACCGGCTTCGCCGAACACCATGCCGGCAGCGGCCGGAGGCGCATACTTGTTCAGCCACTCGATGTATTTGGCGATCGAGTAGACCGCAGCCGGGCCGTTGGTGTCGCCACCACGGGCCACGCACGAGCCGACCGGCTGGAAGTTCTCGTTGACGCGAATGCCCCATTCATCGACCGGAAGGCCGTTCGGCTCGCCCTTGTCGCCGGCACCGGCCATCGACAGCCAGGCATCGGTGAAGCGCCAGCCGAGAGACGGGTCCTTCTTGCCGTAGTCCATATGGCCATAGACTTTCTTGCCGTCGATTTCCCGGCCGGTGAAGAACTCGGCGATATCCTCATAAGCCGACCAGTTCACCGGCACGCCGAGCTCGTAGCCGTACTTCTCCTTGAAGTCCGCCTTGTTCTTCTCGTCGTTGAACCAGTCATACCGGAACCAGTAGAGGTTCGCGAACTGCTGATCGGGCAGCTGGTAGAGCTTGCCATCCGGGCCGGTCGTGAACTTGATGCCGATGAAGTCATTGAGATCGAGGCCCGGATTGGTGACATCCTTGCCTTCGTCCGCCATCCAGTCGGTCAGGTTGCGGGCCTGCTGGTAGCGCCAGTGGGTGCCGATCAGATCCGAGTCATTGATGTAGGCGTCGTAGATGTTCTCGCCCGACTGCATCTGGGTCTGCAGCTTCTCCACCACATCGCCTTCACCGATCAGATCGTGGGTGATCTTGATGCCGGTGATCGCAGTGAAGGCCGGGGCCAGCACCTTGGCTTCGTATTCATGGGTGGTAATCGTTTCGGAAACGACCTTGATGTCCATACCCTTGAACGGAGCGGCAGCGTCAATGAACCACTGCATCTCGGCTTCCTGATCGGCGCGTGACAGCGCCGACATGTCGCCGATTTCCGCGTCGAGGAACTTCTTTGCTGCCTCCATGTCAGCAAAGGCGCTTCCGCTTCCAACCAGCATGGCGAGCGCCATAGCGGTGGAGGTGTAAAACACTCTCATTCCATTTCCTCCCGAAGTTTCATGATCGTGAGATCAGGTTACCTGCCCGTCAGACCCAGCGGAAAACCGCAAGGGCATAGACGAGACAGGCGATCAGAGCCCCCCACAGGGGAGCGCCGAAGGCGGCGAGCCAGCCAAGCGTGATGAAGGCTGAGCCCAGAAGGGTTATGAAGAGACGGTCCCCCCGGGTCGTCTCGATCCGCAGCACGCCGGTGCGCGGCGTCTCCGGAAAGCGGATCGCAAGCACGGTGAAGATCACCAGCAGCGCCGCTATCGTCGCAAAGAAAATCGCGGTCGGAGCAGTCCAGGCCATCCAGTCCATATCTGTTCTCCCTCAGATCAGACGCGGCCCAGGGCAAAGCCCTTGGCGATGTAGTTGCGGACGAAGTAGATCACCAGCGCACCGGGGATGATGGTCAGCACACCGGCAGCTGCCAGCACACCCCAGTCCATTCCCGACGCCGAGACCGTACGGGTCATGGTGGCCGCGATCGGCTTGGCATTCACCGAGGTGAGCGTGCGCGACAGCAGCAGCTCGACCCAGGAGAACATGAAGCAGAAGAAGGCGGCCACGCCGATGCCGCTCGCGATCAGCGGCATGAAGATCTTCACAAAGAAGCGGCCGAAGGAATAGCCGTCAATATAGGCAGTCTCGTCGATTTCCTTCGGCACACCGCGCATGAAGCCTTCCAGGATCCAGACCGCCAGCGGCACGTTGAACAGGCAATGCGCCAGGGCGACGGCGATATGCGTGTCGAACAGTCCGACCGAGGAATAAAGCTGGAAGAAGGGCAGCGCGAACACGGCCGGCGGGGCCATGCGGTTGGTCAGCAGCCAGAAGAACAGGTGCTTGTCGCCGAGAAACGTGTAGCGCGAGAAGGCATAGGCTGCCGGCAGCGCCACGGTGATCGAGATCACCGTGTTCATCACCACGTAGATCAGCGAATTGACATAGCCCATGTACCAGCTCGGATCCGTGAGGATCGTGATGTAATTGGCCAGCGTCGGGTTCTGCGGCCACATCGAGAAGGTGGACAGGATCTCCGTGTTGGTCTTCAGGCTCATGTTGACGAGCCAGTAGATCGGCAGCAGCAGGAAGATCAGATAGAGAGCCATCACCACGGCACGCGAGCTGATGCCGATGCGGGCAGAGCTGCGGCGCCGGGCCGGAATGGCAGCGGTCATGGTTGCGGCACCCATCAGAAGCCCTCCCTTTTGTCGAGGTTGGTCATCACGGTGTAGAACACCCAGGAAATCAGCAGGATCACGAGGAAGTACATGATCGAGAAGGCAGCGGCCGGTCCCAAGTCAAACTGGCCAAGCGCCATCTTGACGAGGTCGATGGACAGGAACGTCGTCGAGTTGCCCGGCCCGCCTCCCGTCACCACGAAGGGCTCGGTGTAGATCATGAAGCTGTCCATGAACCGCAGCAGTATGGCGATCATCAGGACGCCCTGCATCTTGGGCAGCTCGATGTAGCGGAACACGCTCCAGCGGCTCGCCTGATCGATCTTTGCCGCCTGATAATAGGCATCGGGGATCGACTGCAGACCGGCATAGGCCAGCAGTGCCACCAGCGACGTCCAGTGCCAGACGTCCATGACGATGACTGTGGCCCAGGCGGCGACGGCATCCTGCGTATAATTGTAGGAGATGCCCAGGCCATGAAGCGTCGCGCCCAGCAGGCCGATATCGACACGGGCAAAAATCTGCCAGATCGTGCCCACCACATTCCACGGAATGAGCAGCGGCAGCGCCATGAGGACGAGGCAGAACGAGGCCCAGAAGCCCCGCTTGGGCATGTTGAGAGCGATGAAGATGCCGAGCGGGATTTCAATGGCGAGGATCACGGCCGAGAAGATCATCTGGCGGCCAAGCGCATCCCAGAGGCGCTTGGAATGCAGCATGTCATCGAACCATTCGACGCCGGCCCAGAAGAACTTGTTGTTGCCGAACGTGTCCTGCACCGAATAGTTGACCACCGTCATGAGCGGGATCACCGCCGAGAAGGCGACGAGCAGAAGCACGGGAAGGACCAGGAACCAGGCCTTGTGATTGACTGTCTTTTCCATCAGGCCGCCTCCCCCGTAACGCGCCAGCTGTTGGCATAGACATTGACATGCGCAGGATCGAACACCACGCGGGTCATGCCGGATGTGACGGGGTCGCTTTCGCCCGCAATGATGTTGATGTCAGCACCGAAGAACTCGGCCCGGACGATCTTGTGCCGCCCCACATCCTCGACGCGGCGCACCTTCACCGGCAGGCCTTCGCTTTCCGACAGGCGCACGAACTCGGGCCGCACACCGATCTGGATCTTGCCGTCCAGGCCTGAGTAGCCGTGGCCAAGCGGAATGGTTGCCCCGTTCACATAGGCCGAGTTGCCCTCGACCTTGGCATCCATCAGGTTCATGCCCGGCGAGCCGATGAAATAGCCGACGAATGTATGGGCCGGCCGTTCGAACAGTTCCTGCGGCGTGCCGATCTGCACCACCCGGCCGTCATACATCACCACCACCTTGTCGGCGAAAGTCAGCGCCTCGGTCTGATCATGCGTCACATAGATCATCGTGTGGCCGAACTCGTGATGCAGCGACTTCAGCTGCGTTCTGAGTTCCCACTTCATGTGCGGATCGATCACGGTCAGCGGCTCGTCGAAGAGCAGCGCGTTGACGTCCTCCCGCACCATGCCGCGGCCGAGCGAGATCTTCTGCTTGGCATCTGCGGTCAGCCCGCGGGCCTTGCGGTCCAGCACCTCTTCCATGCCGATCATCCGGGCAATCTTCTGCACGCGCTCGGCGACATAGGCAGCGCTCGCTCCCCGGTTCTTCAGCGGAAACGCAAGGTTCCCGCGCACCGTCATCGTGTCGTAGACAACCGGAAACTGGAACACCTGCGCAATGTTGCGTTCCGCCGTCGCCTTCTCGGTGACATCGGTGTCATTGAACAGGATGCGGCCCTGGCTCGGCACCAGCAGGCCGGAGATGATGTTGAGAAGCGTGGACTTGCCGCAGCCGGACGAGCCGAGCAGCGCATAGGCCTCACCATCGTTCCAGACGTGGTTCAGTTCCTTGAGCGCAAAGTCGTCCTCGTTCTTCGGGCGCGGATTGTAGGAATGGGCGAGATTGTCGAGCGTGATCTTGGCCATGGGTCCCTCCTCACGCCGCCAGCGCATAGGCGGCCGGAGCCACCAGCGAACCGTCCTGTCCGAAGACATAGACATGGGAAGGATCGAGATAGACCTTGAGCGCCGTTCCCAGGGCCAGGTCATGCACGCCATGCACAAGCCCCACCCAGCGCTCGCCATGGTGCTCCAGATGCACGAAAGTCTCCGACCCGGTGATCTCCGTGACCATCAGATGCGCCGTGAATTCCATGGCATCGGCGCTGTGCCGGTGCAGTTCCAGATGATTGGGGCGGAAGCCCGCGATATAGCGGCCATCGCTCAGATCCGACAGCTTGCCGGCGGCCGGGATCGACTGGCCGTCGCCGAACATCAGCCGGGCACCGGCCTTGGCGATCTGAAGGAAGTTCATCGGAGGATCGGAGAAAACGCGCGCCGTCGTGGCGTCAACCGGGCGCCGGTAGACCTCCGGCGTCGGGCCGAACTGGGTCACCCGGCCCTGCCAGAGCGTCGCCGTGTTGCCGCCGAGCAGCAGCGCCTCTTCCGGCTCCGTCGTCGCATAGACGAAGATCGAACCGGATGCCTCGAAGATCTTCGGGATTTCGACGCGCAGTTCCTCGCGCAGCTTGTAGTCGAGGTTGGCGAGCGGCTCATCGAGCAGCACCAGACCTGCATTCTTCACAAGCGCACGTGCCAGCGCACAGCGCTGCTGCTGGCCGCCCGAGAGCTCGAGCGGCTTGCGCTGCAGCATCGGGGTGAGCTTCATCATCTCGGCGGTCTGACGCACCGCCCTGTCGATGTCCGCAGCGGGCTTGCCCATCAGCCGCAGCGGGCTGGCAATGTTGTCATAGACGGTCATTGCCGGATAGTTGATGAACTGCTGATAGACCATGGCGATGGCGCGATCCTGCACCCGCACACCGGTCACGTCCGTGCCGTTCCAGAGGATCTTGCCCGAAGACGGCTGATCAAGGCCGGCCATCAGGCGCATGAGTGACGTCTTGCCGGCCGAAGTCGGTCCAAGCAGGACGTTCATGCTGCCCTCACGCAAGGTAAGGTTCGTTGTGTGGATGTGCGTCTGCCCACCCACGACCTTGGAGACATTCTCCAGGACCAGGGTCATGTATTCCCTCCTCCCAATTCCTCCTACTGAGCTGCAGCCTCCCCAAGCCGCAGCGCGCAGGTACTCTTCATCCACGCATCCAGTGCCGCCACCTCGGCAGCACTCAGACGCAGGCCCAGTTTCGACCGGCGCCACACCACGTCCTCGGCGGTGCGCGCATATTCCTTTTCAATCAGCCAGTTGACTTCCCGCTCGGTCAGGTTCCACCCGAAGTGACGGCCAAGGTCCTCCACCTTTGCCGCTCCAGCCAGAATACCCGCCGCCTCGGTGCCATATGCCTTCACCAGGCGCGTGGCCCAGCGCTCGTCGAGGAACGGATACGCGGCGCGCAGGTCCGCAATCAGCTTCGCAACGCCCAGCACCGGAAAGTCACCGCCCGGAAGCGGCACACGGGCTGTCCAGGCCCCGGCCGTGCCGGGGAAATAGGGCACGATCTTTTCCAGCGCATGCTCGGCGAGCTTGCGGTAGGTGGTGATCTTGCCGCCGAAGACATTGAGCAGCGGCGCACCGCCAGTCTCTTCCACCTTCAGCACATAATCGCGGGTCGCCGCCGTCGCCGACTTGGCGCCGTCATTGTAGAGCGGGCGCACACCGGAATAGCTCCAGACGATATCATCAACCGTCACCGGGCGCTTGAAATAGCCGGAAGCGAATTTCAGCAGATAGTCGCGCTCCTTCTCCGTACAGACCGGCTTGACGCCCGGCTCCGGATGGTCGGCATCCGTGGTACCGATCAGCGTGAAATCCGTCTCGTAGGGAATGGCGAAAATGATGCGGCCATCTTCGCCCTGGAAAAAGTAGCACTTGCCGTGGTCGAAGAGCTTCTTCGTGACGATGTGGCTGCCGCGCACGAGGCGCACGCTTTCCTGCGAATTGGAGCGAACGGTGTTGCGGATCACGTCCCCGACCCAGGGGCCACCGGCATTGATCAGCATCTTTGCCTTGCGGCTGGTGCGGGCGCCGGTGCCGCAGTCTTCCAGCACGATCGACCACAGGCCATCCACGCGCTCGGCGGAGACCACACGGGTGCGCACCATCACCTCGGCGCCGCGCGCCTCAGCGTCCCGGGCATTCAGCACCACAAGGCGCGAGTCCTCGATCCAGCAGTCGGAATATTCATAGGCCTTGGCAAAGCGGTCCTGAAGCGGTTCACCCTCGGGGCCGGATTTCAGATTGACCGTCGTGGTGCCGGGCAGGATCTTGCGGCCGCCCAGATTGTCGTAAAGGAACAGGCCGAAGCGGATCAGCCACGCCGGGCGGCGGCCCTTCATCCAGGGCATCACCATGTTCAGCAGCTTCGAGGTCGGCGTTTCGCCCTCAAAGCGCATGTCCTTGTGATAGGGCAGCACGAAACGCATCGGCCAGCTGATGTGCGGCATTGCCTCCAGCAGCGTTTCCCGCTCGATCAGCGCCTCGCGCACCAGCCGGACCTCGAAATATTCGAGATAGCGCAACCCGCCATGGAACAGCTTGGTGGAGGCCGAAGAGGTGGCAGATGCCAGGTCGTTCATCTCGGCCAGCGCCACGGACAGGCCGCGCCCCGCCGCATCACGGGCAATGCCGCAGCCATTGATGCCGCCGCCGATGATAAAGAGATCGACCACCTGGTCCTGCTGCGACGTCACGGGCACGGGCCTCCTGAAACCGGACATTTGTGAAAACAAACGAACCACAAGACGTGGGCTTTCGTCAATCGCTGATTTTCGTTTCTGTTCGTTTTTGTTTTCTCACGTTGCGGCAAACACTTGACCGGCGCCGGTCAGCCGAAACGCCCCGCGGAAGAGCCATGCTGCAGAACAGCATGAATTTCTTGTGCATTGCACACCCGCTCCCGCACCGCAGAAAGCCCCGCACATCTCTGGCAAGCATTCGTCCCCGCGCCTGAAACTTGAAAAAGGGAACCAAACCGAACATATTGCGCATCCAAAAAGGAATATGCCGTGTCCCAGAGCTTCCGCCAGCCCGAGATTCTCGAACTCGCCCGCCAGCAGGGGAAAGTCACCGTCGAAGGGCTTGCCGCCCATTTCGGCGTGACCGTGCAGACCATCCGCCGGGATCTGGCCGATCTCGCCGACAGCGGCCGGCTGGAGCGGGTGCATGGCGGCGCGATCCTGCCCTCCGGCGTCTCCAACATCGGCTATGAGGACCGGCGCAGCCTGAACCGTGAGGCGAAGGCCGCCATTGCAGAGGCCTGCGCGAAAGCCATTCCCGAAAACGCGTCCGTGTTTCTCAACATCGGCACCAGCACGGAAGCCGTCGCCCGCGCCCTGCTGCACCACCGCAATCTCATGGCGGTGACCAACAACATGAATGTCGCCAATATCCTGGCCGCCAACCCGGACTGTCAGGTCATTGTTGCGGGCGGGGCCTTGCGGCGCACCGATGGTGGCCTGGTCGGCACGTTGACCATGCGCACCATCGAACAGTTCCGCTTCGACTTTGCCGTCATTGGCTGCTCGGCGCTGGACGAGGACGGCGACCTGCTGGACTTCGACATTCAGGAAGTCGGCGTCAGCCAGACCATCATCCAGCAGGCGCGCAAGACGTTTCTGGTCAGCGATCACTCCAAATTCCTGCGCGGCGCCCCGGTGCGCATTGCCTCGCTGAGCGAGATCGATACCTTTTTTACCGACCGGCCGCTCTCTCCTGCCCTCAGCACACGCTGCCGGGAATGGGGCACGAAGACGGTGATCTGCGGCGGATAAACCGCCGCTACGGCTTTTCGCAAGAAAGAGGGTGACAGGCGCCGCTGCTGAGGCTACCTCCTCGCTTATGCCGCGGTGCGGCAATCCTTTCGCCAAAGGGCATCAGCCCCGGAACAGGCCGGCAGAAGTGCCGGCCATCCTTGTGGAGTGACACCATGAGCCACACCCTGATTGCACCGTCCATGCTGGCCAGCGATTTCTCGCGCCTGCGTGACGAGATCCGCGCCATCGACGGCGCCGGTGCCGACTGGATCCACCTGGACGTGATGGATGGCCATTTCGTGCCCAACATCACCTTTGGCCCGGACATCATCGCCGCCATGCGCCCGCATACCGCCAAGGTGTTCGACACCCACCTGATGATCGCCCCTTGCGATGCCTATCTGGAGGCCTTCGCCAAGGCGGGCTCCGATATCATCACCGTGCATGCAGAAGCCGGTCCCCATCTCGACCGCTCGCTGCAGGCCATCCGCAATCTGGGCAAGAAGGCGGGCGTATCGCTGAACCCGGCAACGCCCGAAAGCGTCATCGAATATGTGCTCGACCGGCTGGATCTGGTGCTGGTCATGAGCGTCAACCCTGGCTTTGGCGGGCAGAAGTTCATTCCTGCCGTGGTGGACAAGATCGCCCGGATCAAAGCGATGATCGGCAGCCGCCCGATTGACATCGAGGTGGATGGCGGCGTCACCCCGGAGACCGCTCCGCTGGTGACGGCGGCCGGCGCCAACGTGCTGGTGGCCGGTTCCGCCGTGTTCAAGGGCGGCACGCCGGAGACCGCCGCCCATTATGCAGCACAGATCGAGGCCATCCGCAGTGCGGGCAACGCGGCAGCCAAGGCATGAAGGCGGTCATCTTCGATCTGGACGGCACGCTGGTCGACAGCGTGCAGGCCGTCACGGACATCGGCAATGCGCTGATGGCCGAACTGGATCTCGCCCCCCTCTCCGTCACCGAGACGCGCAGCTACATCGGCAACGGCGCAGCGCGCTTCATCGAGCGGGCGCTGGCCGCCCGAGGCATCAGCGGCGATGCAAGTCTGCTGTCGGCGCGGGTGGAGCGCTTTGAAGAGCTTTATGCGCAGGCTCCCGGCAGCGCCAACCCGCCTTTCCCCGGCGTGGAAGCGGCCCTTCACGCGCTGAAGGCGCGCGGCATCCGTCTGGGGCTTTGCACCAACAAGCCCGGCGCGCCAACGCACAATCTGGTCGCGACCCTCGGCTGGAGCGACTTCTTCGACGTGGTGGTGACGGGTGACACCCTGAACACCCGCAAGCCGGATCCGGCCCCGCTCGCCTATGCGGCCAAGGTTCTGGCCCTTTCGCCGGAAGATCCGGGCTTTGCCTATGTGGGCGACAGCGAAGTGGACGCGGAAACCGCCGTGGCGGCCAAGGCGCGCTTCTTCCTCTTCACCGAAGGCTACCGCAAGAGCCCGGTGACGGCCCTGCCGCATGAAGCCGCCTTCAGCGACTTCGCAGACCTGGAAGCTCTGCTGAACGGCTGATCAGTAGCCCCGCTGGCGGTCCACCGCCGGCGGGATTTCTCCCCGCTCGAAATAGGCCGACAGATTGGCCGCCACGATCCGTGCGGCCGTCGCCGGTGTTGTCGGGGCGCTGATGTGCGGCAGCACGGTGACCGACGGATGGCTCCAGCAGGGATTGTCCGCCGGCAGCGGCTCCTGCGCAAACACATCCAGCACCGCATGGGACAGCTGCCCCTCGTCAAGGGCTGCCAGCAGCGCCGGCTGGTCCACAATCGGCCCCCGGCCAAAATTGATGAGCCCAGCACCGCGCGGCAGCATGGCAAGCCGGGCGGTGTTGAGCAGGCCGCGCGTGTCCGGCGTCAGCGGCAGCAGCACCACGGCGATATCCGAGCGCGACAACACCCGCTCCAGGCCCTCCTCGCCGCTGAAACACTCCACCCCCTCCACTTCGGCAGGCGTGCGGCTCCAGCCGCTGACCGGAAAGCCATTGGCCAGCAGGCGCCGCGCCGCAGCCTTGCCGAGATTCCCCAGCCCGAGAATGCCGATGTGCCGGTCAGCGGCAAGGCGCGGCAAGGCTTCGGCCCAGATCTTCTCGCGCTGCTGCGCCAGATAGAGCGGAATGTCCCGGTGGAGATAAAGCGAGAAGGCCAGCACCGCCTCGGCCATGGTTTCCGCCAGCTGCGGATCGGTCATGCGGACGATGGCAAAGTCCGTATCGATCAGCTCGCCCAGCAGCCGCTCCACCCCGGCCCACAGGCTCTGCACCCAGACAAGGCCCGGCAACTCATGCAGATGCGCCGGATCCGGATTGGCGACAATGGCCACGCGTGCCGACAGGCGCTCTGCGGCGTCCATGGTGGCCAGCGGCCGCACATCGATCTGCGGCATCAGCCTTTCAAACTGCGCCATCCACTCCGCACGTTCCTCAGCAGACATCCGGGCAATGAAGGGAACGACGGGTTTCATGACGGTGGCACCTTGCGCTTTCAGATTTGCGCCGGATCATGCCTTGCCACAATGCTGCCGCAAAGTGGAAAGTGCCCGCCGGCCGCAAAAATCAGCTCGCCAGCCGCCCGGTGTCCGGCGCTTGCGCCGCGCCATCAGTGTCACCGGCAGCCCCGCCCGGAGACGCCGCACGCAACTGCTCGCGCAGCATGAGCGTCTGCACCGAAGACAGCGGCATGGGCCGCCCGAAAAGGAAGCCCTGCACGGCGGGGCATCCCGCCTCCCGCAGATAGGCAAACTCCTCCTCGCTCTCCACGCCTTCGGCCAGCACCGGGATATTCATGCTTTCGGCAATCAGCAGGGCGGCACGCACGATGGCGGCAGCCCGGGGCCGGTTGGCCACATCGGTGATGAAGCTGCGGTCGATCTTGATCTTGTCGAAGGGGAAATGCTGCAGCAGCGCCAGCGAGGAATAGCCCGTGCCGAAGTCATCCATGGCGATGGAAACACCCAGCGTCTTGAGCCGGGTGATGGTCGCCAGCGCCCGGGCGTGATCGGCGATCAGACCGCTTTCGGTCAGCTCGATTTCGAGACGCTCCGGCGCAAGCCCCGTCTCCTTCAGCACTTCATCCACCAGAGCCGGCAGATCGATACGCGTCAGCTGATAGGCCGCGACATTGACCGCAACCTTGTAGCCCCCCGGCCAGGCGGCCGCATCGGCACAGGCACGGCGCAGGACATATTCGCCGATTTCCGCAATCAGCCCGGTGCGCTCGGCAACCGGAATGAATTCACCCGGAGACACCATGCCAAGGGTGGGATGGTGCCAGCGCACCAGCGCCTCGAAGCCGACGAGGGACCGGGTGCTGGTGCAGTTCTGGGGCTGGTAGTAGAGCTCCAGCTGGTTGCCCGAAACGGCGCTCCGCAGATCAATGGCCAGCCGGGCCTGATGGCGCACATCGTCATCAAGACCGGCCTGATAGCGGCGGACCTCCCCGCTGCCGCCACGCCGGGCATCCTGCGCGGCAAGGCTCGCCCTTGTGATCAGTGTCGAGGCATCCAGCCCGTCGTCCGGAAAAACGGCATAGCCGACAGCGCTGCGCAGGGTGAGCGTGCCTGCCGGTGTCATGTGTGGTCCGGCCACCAGCTTCTGCAGCCGGGCTGCAGCGGCGCTGGTTTCATGACGGCCAAAGACCCGCGTCTTGATCAGCATGAACTGCGCCCCCGGCAGACGGGCGGTATATTCATCGGCCATCAGGGCATCGTTGAGATGCAAGCCCACTTCCCGCAGCACCGCATCTCCGGTGACATCACCATGGGCGGCGTTGATCATGGCGAATTCTTCCAGATCAATGGTGTAAACCGCCACCCTGTCGTTGCTCCGGATGGCGCTGCCCAGAAGCTCGGCGAGCTTGCCTTCCGCCCAGGTCTTGTTCGGCAGACCGGTGAGAGCATCAAACAGGGTCAGCTGCTGATAGCGCTCCGTTGCCTCCTGCAAGGAGAAGCGGTCGATGGTGTAGGACGACCCGACGGTCACCAGCAGGACGGTGGTGATGCCGGTCACCGCAGCCAGCATATACTCGTCCGGCATCGCCTGAGGCGGAATATCGATGCCTGCCAGCGGCGTGATTGTCATCGCCTCCATACCGGTGAAATGCATGGAGACAATCGCCAGGATCATCGCCACCATCGACCCGAAGCGGCAGAAACGCGTGACCGGCCGGGAGGCACGGTTGAAGGCAAGCCCTCCGAACAAGGCACCGAGCAGCACAGATGCCAGCACGTAGGACGGCGTCCAGGTGATGATGCCCGGCACCAGAAATGCGGCCATGCCTGTGTAGTGCATGATCGCGATGCCAAATCCAAAGAGCACTCCGCCCAGTTCGATCGTCAGCCCCGCGGGTGAGCGCAAGGACACGCCGAAGGCAAAGCAGGTGCAGAGGAACAGGATCGCAAAGCTGGCGGCGGTCAAGCCGGGTGCAAATGAACGGTCGAACGGGACGAGATAGCCCAGCATGGCCGCAAAATGGGTGGTCCAGATCGTGCTGGTCGCAACGAGCGCACCCAGGAACAGCCAAAGCCATTGGCGCGAGCCATCGCTCCTGCGCATGCGCGTATAGATGCGCATCGACAGGAAAGACCCGAAGACACAGACGCTTGCGGCAAGCGCGACGTAACGCAGGTCATGTTCGACCGCGATACAGGACAAGACGTTCAGCATGCATTGCACCCCTTCACAGGGGAAAATACGTAGCAGCCGCGTAAAGTCTCCTAACGCGGCGGGAATTCCGCATTTAACGTCACCAATTCCTTGATCCGGACAACCGGATATTGAAGCAGATCGCACAGCACACCAGCCGCTTGCCGCCCTGAAAAGGCAAGGCAAGCGGTGCATGGGCGGGATAAAACATCCAGGACGGAATAAAATTTCATAAACCCTAAAAATAACACCACTACAAAGAAATAAAAACTTCAGAACCCAAACAGTTCGACCTCGAATAGTATATAGTGAAAATAAAAAGGCAAAAAATTCCTTTTCTAATCAAAAATATAAATGAGAAAAAGTACAACGAATACAAATCTGGCAACCACCCTCAGAACTGGCATATTTTAAAATATGTCAAAACCTTGACATAAATATCCAGCAGACTATGTTTAGCGCGATCACCCTGAATGCAGGGTAGATATTTCAAAATGCCGGCGACTTTCGATCGCAGGGGGGCTCCCTCCGTCCGGCATTACATTTTGCCACCACGTGATCCTGGATCGTGCTGGCTTTCGCTCCGCAGGCCTCGCCAGCGGATGACGACCAACAGGAGACTGACAATGACAAAGACACTTCTGCTGACGGGCGCCGCCCTGATTGGCCTTGGCATGTCCGGCGCTTCGGCTGCCGAGGAATGCGGGCGGGTGACGCTGGCCGAAATGAACTGGCCCTCAGCGGGTGCCATTGCCCATATCGACAAGATCATTCTCGAGGAAGGCTTCGGCTGCGAGGTGGAACTGGTGATTGGCGACACGGTGCCGACCTTCACCTCCATGACCGAGAAGGCCGAGCCGGACATGGCTCCCGAGTTGTGGGTGAACACCATCCAGGATCCGCTCGACAAGGCCGTTGCAGAAGACAAGCTGATCATCGGCAGCGAGGTCCTGTCGGAAGGCGGCGTGGAGGGCTTCTGGGTCCCCACCTTTCTCGCTGAAGAACATGGCCTGAAGACGCTGGCCGACGCGCTGGCAAAGCCGGAGCTGTTCCCCGGCGCGGAAGACCGCAGCAAGGGCGCCTTCTTCAACTGCCCCTCGGGCTGGGCCTGCCAGACCCTGACCACCAATCTGTTTGCAGCCTTCGATGTGGAAAGCAAAGGCTTCGAGCTGGTCGACACCGGCTCGGCAGCCGGGCTCGATGGCTCCATCTCCCGTGCTTTTTCCCGCAATGAAGGCTGGCTCGGCTACTACTGGGCACCGACGCCCATCCTTGGCAAATACGAGATGACCCGGCTTGAACTGGGCGTCGAGCATGATGCAGCCGAATGGGAGCGCTGCACCGCCGTCTCCGGCTGCCTCGACCCCAAGCCCAACGACTGGGACAAGTCGCCGGTCTACACCGTCGTGACCAAGGAATTCGCGGAGAAAGCGGGCGTTGCCATGGATTACGTCCAGGGCCGCTCCTGGGACAACGCAACCGCTGGCGAAGTGCTGGCCTGGATGACGGACAATCAGGCCTCCAATGAGGATGGCGCCTTCTGGTTCCTCGAGAACAAGCCGGAAGTCTGGGAGGCCTGGGTCTCCCCGGAAGTGGCGGAAAAGGTGAAATCCGCCCTCTGAGCCGGTGATTGACAGGCGGCCGGACGCGCTTGGCAACACAGCCTGCGGAGCGCGTCCGGCCGCCTCCTTCCGGCTTGCGCTTTTCATCCTCAGGCGCCCGCCTCCACGCAAAGCAGCGGGCAGGCGCAACAAGGACACCTCAATGGATCTTTTCGACTTTCCCTCGCTCAGCCGCGGCACGTTGCGTGCCATGCGGCAGACGATCGATGCGGGGTTTCTTGAGTTTACCCGCGCCTATGGCGACGCGCTGTCCCGGGCCTTCGAACCGCTGCGCCTGCTGCTGAACGGTATCGAGAACCTGCTGCTCAACTCCCCCTGGCCGCTGGTTCTGGCCGGCATTCTCGCCATTGTCTTCCTCATCAGCCGCAGCTGGCGCATCACGGCAGGCAGTCTCGTGGCACTTGTGCTGATCGGCGTGCTCGGCATGTGGGATGACACCATGCGCACCATTGCGATGGTGGCAGTGTGTACCCTCACAGCGGTCGTGCTCGGCATTCCCATCGGCATCGCCATGGCCCGGTCCGACAGGCTTCAGGGCGCCATCAATCCGGTGCTCGACCTGATGCAGACCATGCCGGTCTTCGTCTATCTGATCCCGGTGGTGATGATCTTCGGCCTCGGCAAGGTGCCGGGCGTCATTGCCGTGGTCATCTATGCCATTCCCCCGATGATCCGCCTCACCAACCTCGGCATCCGCCTGGTCAGCGCCGATGTGCTGGAAGCGGCCGATGCCTTCGGCTCCTCCTCCTGGCAGAAGCTGAAAGACGTGCAGCTGCCGCTGGCGCTGCCCACCATCATGGCCGGCATCAACCAGTGCATCATGATGTCCCTGTCGATGGTTGTCGTCGCCTCCATGATCGGCGTGCGCGGCCTTGGCCAGCCGGTGCTTCAGGCGATCAACAACCAGTTCTTCACAATGGGCATTCTCAACGGCCTCGCCATTGTCGCCATCGCCATCATCTTCGACCGGTCCACCCAGGCCTATGGCAAGCGCATGCAGAAACATTCGGAGGCCGCCCATGGCTGATCATCTGACCAACGCCCCCGCTCCCGCAGACGATCCGGACGAAGAGGCAAGCGTTGCCGGCATCGAGCTGCGTGGCCTCTACAAGGTCTTCGGCCCCAATCCGGCCGGCGTCATGGATCTCGTGCGCGAGGGCATCTCCAAGACGGAGCTGAACGACAAGCACAGCCACATCCTGGGCCTCAAGGACATCAACCTCACCATGCCTGCCGGGCGCATTCAGGTGGTGATGGGGCTGTCCGGCTCGGGCAAGTCCACCCTCATCCGCCACATCAACCGGCTGATCGAGCCGACGGCAGGCGAGGTGCTGTTCGAGGGGCAGGATGTGTGCTCCATGTCCCCCCAGCAGCTGCGCGATTTCCGCCGCCACAAGACGGCGATGGTGTTCCAGAAATTCGCCCTGCTGCCGCACCGGACCGTGCTGCGCAACACCATCTATGGCCTCGAAATTCAAGGCATTCCCGAACGCGAGGCCAAGGAGCGTGCCGCCCGCTGGCTGACCCGCGTCGGGCTGGAGGGTTATGAGGATTACTATCCCAACCAGCTTTCCGGCGGCATGCAGCAGCGTGTCGGCCTTGCCCGGGCGCTGGCCAATGACGCGGGCATCCTGCTGATGGACGAGGCCTACTCGGCTCTCGACCCGCTGATCCGCATGGACATGCAGAAGGTGCTTCTCGACCTGCAGCAGGAGCTGAAAAAGACCATCGTCTTCATCACCCACGATCTGGACGAGGCCCTGCGCCTTGGCGACCGCATCGCCATCCTGCGCGATGGCGAGATCGTGCAGGATGGCACGGGCCAGGAGATCGTGCTGCGCCCGGCGGACAGCTACATCGCGGATTTCGTGCGCGAGGTGAACCGCGGCCGGGTGCTGAAGGTCAACACCATCATGCGCAAGGGCGAGTTGGCCGAAACGGAGCTGACCATCCCCAGCGGCAGCCTGCTGGAAGATGCCGCAAGACTGTTCTCACAGACGAGCGAGACGGCCGCCATCGTGACGCGCGCCGATGGCCGGAAACTCGGCACCATCCAGCTGCATGACATGATCGCGGCCATGGTGTCGCCGGGCTGAGGCACGCATTCACCCCTGCGCAAGCCCCTTGCGGTGGCGGCCCGACACGGCGGCCACCGCAAGAAAAAGACCGCTGACCGTGGCGATCATCCCCGCCGCACTCACAGAATTGGCAGCCCCCAGCCACAGCGGGCCATAGCCCGCCAGCACATAGCCGGTGATGGCCGCCAGCGCCGCAATCACAAGGCTCAGTCCCACCTGGGCAGCGAGCCGGTTCGTCATCAGCCGCGCCGTCGCGGGCGGACAGATGAACATGGCAATGACGATGATCGAGCCCACCGCATCAAAGGCCGCCACAGCCGCCACGGCCGAAAGCGTTACCAGCCCGAGGCTGAGCAGCGTCACCGGCAGCCCGCGCGCGGCGGCATAGCCTTCGTCGAAGGTCATCAGCACCAGCGGCCGCCAGAACAACCCCATCAGCAGGAACACGGCAACCGTGACACCCGCCATGCGCGGGAGTTCCGGCGGCAGCCCGGCCAAAGCCTGCGGATCGGTGAGCGAGCCCCAGCCGTCCGCATCCAGCCAGATCAGGCTTTCCAGATTGCCATAGAGCGCGTGCTCCACATCCAGATGCACCGTGCTGGTGTTGCTCTGCTCCAGCAGCAGCACGCCGGCAGCAAAAAGCGTGGTGAAGACCACGCCCATCGCCGCGCCCGGTTCCATCCTGGCATAGCGGCGCAGCAGCTCGATCAGCACCACGGCCACAAGCGCCGCGCTGCCCGCCCCCAGCATCATCGGCCAAGTGGAGATATGGCCGGTGATCAGAAAGGCAACGACAATGCCCGGCAGCACCACATGCGAAATGGCATCGCCGATCATCGCTTCGCGCCGCAGGATGAGGAAATTGCCCGGCAGGGCACAGGCCAGCGCGGCCAGCGTGCCGATGAGCAGCGGCGTCAGGCTGAATTGCACGAACTCCGCACCGAACATCTCAGACCCCATGGCGCAGCTCCCCGGATGAGGCGGCGGCGTGCCTGTCCAGCTGTGCGAGTTCGCCTGCGGGCAAAAGACTGCTGATCAGACGCACGCCGTCATAGCGCGACATGACATGCTCACTGGCACCACCTGCCTGGAGTGCGGCCCAGCGCGCTTCGTCCTGAGCCAGCATCTGCGCCAGCGCCCGGCCCTCGTCATTGAGGTTGCGGTCAGCCGCCAGAAGACCTGCGCGGGACAGCGCCTGCAGAAGACGCGGATCATGAATGACGCCCTGCTGCGCCATCGTCAGAACCCCTTGCCGCAGCAGCAGGCGGCGGCGCTGCCGCGCCCGTGCCATAACGGCCGCCACCAGTCCCCGGCGCGGCGCGGCAAGCAGGGAAGCCGTGAAGAAGACCGCAGCCGTGAGCACGATCACCGGCCCGGCAGGCACATTGGGCGCCGCCGCCGAAAGCGCCGAGCCAACATATCCGGCCAGCGCGCCGAACAGGGCCGCAAGGGCAAGAATGACGGTTGCCCGCTCGCTCCAGAACCGGGCGGTCGCGGCGGGAATGATCAGCAGGGCAACGATAAGTACCAGCCCGACCAGCTTCAGCCCGGTGACGGTGACGGCCAGCATCAGCCCCAGCATCACGCCGTCGGCAAGGCCGGTGCGGATGCCGATGGTTTCCGCATGCCCCGGATCAAAGCAGACATGCAGCATGGGCCTCCGGAAAATCAGCATCACCAGCACGCAGATAGCACCGCCGCAGGCAATCAGCACCGCATCGCTGAACAGCATGCCCGCCGTGGAGCCAAGCAGAAAGCCTTCCAGCCCCGCCTGCCGTCCGGTGCCCATCACCTGAATGACCGTCAGCAGCACGATGCCGAAGCCGAAGAACACCGACAGCACGGCGCCGATCGCCGTATCCTCCGCCAGACGGGTGTAGCGGGTGAGCAAGGTCACGGCCAGCAGCCCCAGCCCGGCAGACAGGGCCGAGCCCAGCAGCAGCCCCGGCAGGGAACGGCCATCGCCGCCCAGCGACACCATCACCATGAAAGCCAGCGCAATGCCCGGCAGCGTCGCATGGGCGCTGGCATCGCTGATCAGCGAGCGCTTGCGCAGGAACAGGAACGTCCCCGTACTCCCCGCTGCCGCCCCCAGCAGGCTCGCACCAACCGCCACCAAAGCGGCGTTATATCCCGCCTGCATCATCAGCGCAGAGAGGAAGGCAGACAGGACCTCAGTCATGGCCGGGCTCCAATGGCTCGGCTAGACCGTCCCCCCGGACACATAGCCGTTCCGCCGGCCAGAAGACATTGCGAAGACTGACAGAGTCACAACAGCGGGGCCTCTCCGCCCCCCTCCCCCTCGTGGGGAGGGGTGAGGGGTGGGGGGCTCTGAGCCTGCAATCATCTGAAGGACGGATATTTTTCTGAAGCGAAATCGGGAGGAACGCCCGGCCCAAACCAATGGACACCATGCCAGACGGGGAGGTTTCCCCCCCCACCCCTAACCCCTCCCCACGAGGGGGAGGGGGGCTGAAAGGCCGTGCCAGGATGACCAGATCACAGACCTTTCCCAAGCCTTCACCGGCTTCAAACAAGATCTGCAAATCCGGCAACCACCAAGGGGAGCGGAGCTGAGAGGCTGCGCCATATGCTGAAAGACTGGAGCAGGTGGCCACCCTCACCTCCCCGTTTCCAGCGCAAGGTCCAGCTCTGGCGCAGCGGAGAGACCGGCGGGGGCAAGGGATGCGGTGTCGAGGCGCCCGCCGTAGGCGCGCTGGAGGATGGGGGGGGTGAAGGCTTCGTCCACCGGCCCTTGCGCGATGAGGCGCATGTTGATGACGAGCACGTGGGAGAAATAAGCCGGGACGGTGGAGAGGTCGTGATGCACGCAGACCACCGTCCGGCCCTCGTCCCGGAGCGCCTTCAGCACCCCGATGATCGCCCGCTCCGTCGCGGCATCAACGCCGGCAAAGGGTTCGTCCAGCAGATAGAGATCCGCCTTCTGCGCCAGTGCCCGGGCAAGGAACACGCGCTGCTGCTGGCCGCCGGACAACTGGCCGATCTGCCGGTCCGCAAAGCCTGCCATGCCCACCCGGTCGAGGCAGTGCATGACGAACTCCCGGTGATGCTGGCGGATGCGGCCGAGAAGACCCAGTTCCCGCGAGAGCCCCATCATCACCACATCTTCGGCACGGGCCGGAAAGTCCCAGTCGACGGACGCCCGCTGCGGAACATAGGCGACACGCTGGCGGACCCTCGCAAAGGGCTGACCGAACATGTCCACCGTGCCGGACAAGCGTGGCACGATGCCCAGCGCCGCCTTGAGCAAGGTCGACTTGCCCGCCCCGTTGGGGCCGATGATGGCCGTCATGGACGCGGCCCCGACATCCGCCGAGATGCCCAGAAGGGCAGGCTTGCCGCCATAGGAGACGGAAAGGTCCCGGATCGCCACAGCCGGTTGCTCCCGCGGTTGCAGGACGCTGTTTGCCGTCTGTTTGAAATGCACCGGGATCATCCTGATATTGCCCTTCTACTCAGCCCGCAGCCTGCAATTGCCCAAGACGGCCCCGGTCCGGCACCGTGCCACCGAGGGCGGCGGCGATGGTGGTCACGTTGTGGTCGATCATGCCCAGATACGTACCTTCGTAGGTGCCGGATTGACCCATGGCATCGGAGAAGAGTTCACCGCCGATGGCCACCTTGTGCCCCTTCGCTGCAGCGCCCTCGATGAGCGCCTTCATGTTGCGGTCGGGCACGGAGCTTTCCACAAAGACGGCACCGATCTTGCGTTCGACCAGCGTGTCGACCAGTTCGGCAATGCGGGCAAGGCCTGCTTCGCTCTCCGTGGAGATGCCCTGAATGCCCAGCACCTCGAAACCATAGGCCCGGCCGAAATAGCTGAAGGCATCATGCGCCGTCACCAGCACCCGGGCATTTTCCGGTACGCTGCCCAGCACCTGCCTGGAATAGGCATCCAGCGCATCCAGTTCATCCGTGAAGGCCGCAAGCCGCTCCTCGATGCCCTCCGCCTGATCCGGCTGCGCCGTCTTCAGCGCCGAGGCGATGGTGGTAGACACAGTCTTCCAGAGTTCCGGGTCCATCCAGACATGCGGGTCATAGCGGCCGGGATAGTCTTCATGCGACAGCAGCAGCGACGGGTCGATGGTATCGGCAACCGCCACCACCTTGCCCTTGCGGGAAAGATCCTCGAAGAAAGCCTCCATCTGCGCTTCCAGATAGAGCCCGTGGCGCAGCACCAGATCCGCCCGGGCCATGGCGACAATGTCGCTGCGCGTCTGGCGGTAGCCGTGCGGGTCCACCCCCGGCCCCATCAGTGCAGAGACGGAAACAAGATTGCCACCGATCACGGATGCGGTGTCGGCAATCATACCCGTTGTGGCACTGACAATCAGCTGCGAGGCCGCCCGTGCGGTGCCGGAGAAGCCCGTTAATCCGGAAGCACCGGCCATCACGCCGCCCGCTGCCAGCGCCGCCTGCCGTATAAATCCACGTCTTGTCAGAAGCATCGGGTTTCCTTTCCTCTCCAGCCTACGCACCGCACCGCAAAAGGCAAATGCTTTTAAGAACGATTTGCATTTAACATAGACACTTGCGAATGAGTTGCAAGTGCAAAAACAACGCAGGCTTTTCCGGTTGCCAAAGCAGGCAGCCTGGCGCAGGACTGGTGCGGGACGCGAAACCCCTTGGATGGAGCAGAGAATGCGCCGGGAAACTGACAGCATGGGCGAGATCAGCGTCGAGAGCGACCGCTACTGGGGCGCGCAGACGCAGAGATCGCTGACCTATTTCAATATCAGCTCCGAGCTGATGCCCATCGAGATCATCCACGCCTATGGCATCCTCAAGCAGGCTGCCGCCGAGACAAACCGGGATCTGGGCCACCTCAGCCCGGACCTTGCCGCCCTCATCATTGCCGCAGCGCGGGAAGTGAGCGAAGGCAAGCTGGACGAGCATTTCCCCTTGCATGTCTGGATGACCGGCAGCGGCACCCAGACCAACATGAATGTCAACGAGGTCATCTCGAACCGCGCCATCGAGGTGGCAGGCGGGGCGCTCGGCTCCAAGAAGCCGGTGCACCCCAATGACCACGTCAACATGTCGCAGTCCTCCAACGACACCTTCCCCGCCGCCATGCATATGGCTGCGGCCATCGCGGTGAAGACCCGTGTTCTGCCCGCCGTGAAGGCGCTGCGCGATGCGCTGGACAAGAAGGCCAAGGCCTGGGACCACATCATCAAGATCGGCCGTACCCATCTGCAGGACGCGGTGCCGCTGACCCTTGGCCAGGAATTCTCCGGCTATGTGGAGATGCTGGACGAGAACCTCGACCGCATCGCCGGCGCCCTGCCCGATGTCTACAAGCTGGCGCTTGGCGGCACGGCTGTGGGCACCGGTCTCAACGCACCCAAGGGCTTTGCCGAAGGGGCAGCAGCCCGCATCGCGGCACTGACCGGCCTGCCCTTCATCACCGCACCCAACAAGTTTGCCGCGCAAGGCGCCCATGACGGGCTGGTGATGCTGCATGGCGCGCTGAAGACCACGGCCGGCTCGCTCTTCAAGATCGCCAACGACATCCGCCTGCTCGCCTGCGGCCCGCGCTGCGGGTTGTTCGAGTTGATCCTGCCGGCCAACGAGCCGGGCTCTTCGATCATGCCGGGCAAGGTCAACCCCACCCAGTGCGAGGCCATGGCCATGCTCTGCATTCAGGTGATGGCCAATGACGTGGCGGTGGGCATGGGCGGGGCCAGCGGCTATCTGGAGATGAACGTCTACAAGCCGCTGATGATCAACGCCGTACTCCAGTCCGCCCGCATGCTGGCCGACGGCTGCACCAGCTTCCGCAAGTTCATGGTGGACGGCATGGAGGCGAACGAGGCCCGCATCGCCGGCTATGTCGAAAACTCGCTGATGCTGGTGACCGCCCTCAGCCCGCACATCGGCTACGACAAGGCGTCCAAAGCCGCACATCACGCCTATGAGCACGACATGACCCTGAAAGCCGCCTGCCTCGACCTCGGCTACATCTCCGCCGAAGACTTCGACCGGCTGGTGGACCCGAAGCTGATGCTCAGCGAGGGGTGATCCCGGAGGGTGCCCGTCTGGCGGGCACCCTCACAACATGTCTGTTGAGGACCACCGTCAGAATTTCAGGCCAAGTTTCAGGCTTGCCGAATGGCCAAGCGTGTTGCGCCCTGCCGTTGCCTCATAATGCAGCCGGGCCTCCATGTTGCTGCCCCACAGAAGAGAGCCGCCAAGCCCGAGTGTCGCAACGGCCGGATCCCGTTTGAGCTCAAGACGCAGCCGCTCACCCGGCGCAGGAGAGCCCGGCAGCGAGACAGTATGCTGCAGGCTATTGAGCGCAATCCGGGCACCCGCTTCCACATAGCCGCGCACAATCCCACCCGCAAAGGGATGGTCGGTGGACAAGCGCAAGACCGGGCGGACATCGACAAGGAAATGGGTCGCGCGGTGGACCTTCAGATTGAGCGAGCCCGCGCCCGACTCCGTGAAGCCTCCGTCCTGCAGGACTGCCAGATCCAGTTCAACGCTGGGGATCACATCGATCTGCCCGGCCTTGGCCAGCACACCAGCCCGCAACCGCGAGGCAAGCGCCAGCGTGGAAGGACGCGACCTGGCAACATAGGCTGTCCCCGCAGACGAAATGAGCCGTTCCGCCTTGCCGCTGCCATAGCTGCCGTTGAGCGACACAGAGCCATAGACCGGTCCCTGTGACACCTTGGCAATAGCACCAAGATACAGCCGGTAGCCCGAGGCAGACCTGCCGCTGGCGCGGAACCGGGAGCCCTCATAGGCAGTGCTGAGGCCAATGACCAGATCATCGCTCACGCGCTGCTGACGGCCGAGGCTGACCATGACCGTGTCAACATCACTTGACCAGTCATAGCGCGTGGTGCTGCCGGTCACCTTGGCCCAGTTGCACGCCTCCTCGGCAATGGCCGCATAGGGCCCCACCGTGCCGCCGCAGCTCTGCATGTTGGACAAGTGCGTCCCGGAAGAGGCAAGCGTTGTCTCACTGGCTTTGCTGAAGTCAGCCGCGTCAAAAACGGCCAGACTGGACTCCAGAGCCTTCGGATCAACCGCATTGGCTGCAGACAGCAGCAGGGCCTCCAGCTCGGGATAGGCGCCGGGCACATTGCTGCCGAGCGCTGTGACCATGTCATTGGCGAAGGTGGCGGCCTTGCCTGAATTGCCGCTAAGCCCGGCCCGTCCGAAGTCGACGGAGGCCCCGGTGACAAGCGCCCGGTCATGGTAGAAATCATAGACGAAACGGGTTGCCACGGTGCCGGAGGCGAACCCGAACGGCAAAGGCTCCCCCGGGCTCTGAACGATGGGCGACGTGTCGGTCGCCCCCGCAAAGCTCAGGACGGTGCTCGGTTGCGCAAATGCAGACGCAAATGTGGTCAGCTGCGGAATGATCTGATCCCGGCCCGTCTCGAGTGACAGCAGGTCGATGCGGTCACTGGCAAGCCCCGCAGGATCAAGTGCCAGGAAATGCTTTCCCCCATCGACAATCGTATAACTGCCGCCATTGAGGATCGAGCCAAAGATCAGTCCAGCATTGCTGATCAGCAGGTCCCGGGTGGCTGGACCTGAGATATCCCCTTCCAGAATACCGCCGCTCCGCACGTTCAGCGCACCGCCGGCTTCGGACCAAAGGGCAGTTCCGCCGGGTGCCCGCAGAGCGCCTTCCACATCCAGGAACAGGGTACTCACCTGCGCCCCCACCCGGATACCGCCCGCACTGCCCTTTGCAGCACTTACGGTGCCGGTGCGGCCGATACTCAGTTGTGCAACCTGCCCCAGAGCTGTGCTGCCGCTGGTCAAGCCGTCGGAAATGTTCACCGCCCAGGCATCGGGACCTTGCACGGCAAGCATGCCGTCGAGGCGGGCGGTAAGCGCAATGCTGCCGTTATAGTCCGCATTGCTCACCACGTAGATGCCATGCGCCCCGCGTCCCCAGGTGCTGACGGTGCTGGTGCGGTGAAGCCAGATATTGATCCCGGTCCCAGAACCGGAGCTGGCGGCCGATTGCGGTATCCGAAGGCCATCCGTGCCCAGCAGCGCGACGGTTTGCGGAAGGTCCATCGCCAGAATGCCATAAGCGGAGGCACCCAAAGTGTAGATGCCGCCACGCAGATTGACGTCGATGCCGCCGAACTCCAAAGGCAGCGAGGATGGCAGAATGGGATCTGCCGTAATATCGAGAGGCAGAACAGCGGTGTCCATCAGCACCAGGCCGCCTCCACCGCTTGCCACGTGGGCAATGATGCCCGCCGAGCCGTCGCCCCGGGTTTCAACAAGAAGCGGAGCGGGTGCCTGGGTGTCGTCAATAGCAACCTGCCCTGCGAACCCGAACGCCCCGCTGGAGGTCACCGTGATCGGAAAGGCGCCACCGGCAATTGTGCCACGAACAACGCCCAAGGCACCGCCGCTGCCGCCGATCGACTGGGCCAGGATGGCCGGGGCGGCGGCACCATAGGTGCCGATGCCGCCGCCGAAGTTCACCGACACATCGCCGCCCCAGCCCCCGTTGCCGCCACCGCCGCCAATGGTGAGCGCAAGCCCGTAGTTGGTGTCCGGCAGAAACGGAAGGGAGCCTTCATGCGCCAGAGAACCTGCCCCGCCGCCGCCGCCGACCGACTGGGCAAAGATGCCGGCAGCGCCAGCCCCCAGCGTGACAATGGCGCCCTGCCCTTCAACGGCCACGCCGCCGCCGCTGCCGCCGCCTGACCCCGCACGCCCGATGGCCAGCTTCATAAGGCCTCCGGCAGTGGTATCGCCCCCGTAGCCGCCACCGCCACCCACGGACTGGGCAAAGATGCCATGGGCGCCCGCTCCAGCGGTTTGCACACGTCCGGGATTGCTCACCAGAACGCTGCCGCCCGCGCCGGAGCTGCCGCTCGCGCCGCCGATCGCCATCTCAAAACCCTGACCGCTCAGAACGGGGATGCTCTTGATGGCGGAAGCAGCCGCTCCGCCATCGCCGCCGCCACCGCCAATGGACTGGGCGAAGATGCCATGTGCGTTGGCACCCTGCGTCGAAATGAGGCTCCAGCCAGTTTCAGGACCCGCTGCGCTGCCGGCCAAGCTGACGGATCCGCCGTCCCCGGCAGAAGAACCGGAGCCACCGACAGACACCCCAAGGGCGTAGGTATCAAAGCCGATGAAACCGTTGGAAATGGCGTGACCGCCGGAGCCGCCGCCACCGCCAACCGACTGGCCATGGACACCATAGGCCATGACTCCGGATGTCGTGACGGTTGCGCCCGGCCCCGCAGTGAAGGTGACGCTGCCGCCATTACCGCCTGCACCGCCCCAGCCACCGACGGAAACGGCAATGTCGGCACCGTTCTTCTTGTCTGTCTCGCGCGAGGGCAGCCCCCTCACCTTGTTGACCAGTCTGAGCAGAAGCGGCTGCGGTGGAAAGAAACGGTTCCAGCTTGGCACCGATGTCGACACGGCAAAGCTGTGCGCCACGCCGCCGGTGCCGCCACCGCCACCAACCGACTGGAGTTTCACGCCCGTGGCCATGACGCCCGAGGTGGCAATGGTGCTGCCTGCCGCCGCATTGACCACAACGCTGCCTCCATGGTTCCCCACGCCACCATGCCCGCCAACGGTCACCGCCGTACTGACAGCCCTGCCGCCCTTGTCCTTGTTTTCTCCGCTCTGGCTGTCCAGCGTTGCGGCAATCGACAAGGCCAGCACGGAGCCGCCATCCCCGCCGCCGCCGCCGACAGACTGGCCAAACAGGCCATGGGCCTGATCGCCAAATGTCAGGATGCTGCCGGCATGGCTGACCGTCACACTTCCCCCGGTACCGCCGCTGCCCCCGTGACCGCCAACGGCGATGGGCACTGCCACAGCATGACCGTTTCCGTAAATGGCAGAGATCGCATAGGTGTGAACGTCGCCGCCATGCCCGCCGCCTCCGCCCACTGACTGCGCGAGAAGTCCGTGCGACTGATGCCCCAGTGTCTGAATGGTGCTGGAGATGGAGGTTGTCGCATTGGCCGCACCGCCCTGCCCGCCGCTGCCGCCGGTCATGCCGAGGGCAACATTCAAACTGAGCGCGTTCTTGCCAATGTCCGTATCAACCGCGACAACGCTGCCTCCACTGCCGCCGCCGCCGCCCACGGACTGGGCGAACACTGCGGGCGACCTGGAAGATGCTGTGGCGGCAGATCCTTCATTGTAGACCGAAGCCGTTCCGCCATTGCCGCCACTGCCGCCCGTGCCACCCACTACGGCCGAAAGGCTGACGGCTGCTTCTCCCACCGCAGCGCCGACGCCGATCGCATGGCCGCCGGTGCCGCCGCCACCGCCGACAGACTGAGCATAGACTGCAGGAGCCAGCCGTCCATAAGTGACGACGGAGCCACCGCTCAGGACAAATACGGCGGCATCCGAACCGTCGCCGCCCGAGCCGCCACTACCGCCCAGCGCGACCGAAACATCAACGGCACCACTGCCGCTGGCAGCTGCCGTGACCGAGATCACCGCCCCGCCGTTGCCTCCACCGCCACCAACGGATTGTGCCAGCATGCCTGCTGCATGATCGCCCGGCAATTGCACATTGCGCGGCTCAACCGCGTCCAGGGGATCGATATATCCGGTGGCAACCCGTCCGGAGCTGGTGAGCGTTACCATGCCGCCATCGCCGCCCGAACCGCCCAGACCGCCCATCGTCAGCGACACCGCGGCCTGATATCCCAGAACCACGCTTTGAGCAGAGCCGCCCTCACCGCCACCGCCGCCAATCGACCGCCCAACCATGCCAGTTGCGTAGCGCCCAGCAGTGAGAATGGTTCCGGAATTGTCGATCGTCACCATGCCGGCGTCGCCGCCGCCGCCGGCATTTCCACCGATTGCAACTCCGTAAAAGGAGCTGTAGTCGAAGGCCTGCCCGCCATCGCCGCCACCGCCGCCAATGCTCAGGCCCGACAGGCCACGCGCATGATCCCCGGCCGTTGTAATACGGCCCAGGTTCATCATCGCGACACGCTCTCCGTTGCCGCCTGCACCGCCATTGCCGCCCAGGACGAGGATTGTGCCGGTGGTGACCCCGCCTTCTCCGCCATTGCCGCCGACACTGCGGGCGAGAGCGCCATGCGACATGACGCCAAGCGTTGAAAGCGTGCCGGAATTGCCAACACTGACCGATGACCCGGAGTTTCCGGCCTGTCCGCCCGAGCCGCCACGGCCGAAGAAAAAGCCGCCGCTCCCACCCGCTCCGCCATAGCCCCCTTCACTGAGAGCAGACACCGCAACTGCATAGTTGCCGGCGGTTGAGATGCTCGAGCCGGCACTGGTGATGACAGAGACAGAACCGCCATTGCCGCCGAGGCCACCGGTGCCGCCATCTGACGCGCCATGGCCCTCGCCACCGTCACCGCCCTGGCCACCCTTGCTGACCGCAAGGATGCCGATGGTTCCCATGGTCCCGGTTTCGATGCTGCCGGAGGGCTCCAGCATGAAGATCACCGATCCGCCATCACCTCCTTGGCCGCCGGACGCCCCGTCATGAATGATGTTGCCATCGCCGCCATGACCGCCCCTGCCGCCCATGCTCAGAAGCGAGAAGGCTGCTGGCCCGCCATTGTACTGGACATAGTCGAAAGCATTGGAGATCCGTAGCGAAAGCCCGCCGCCGCCAGCCCCGCCACCTGAAGCTCCGCCCCAGCCGGCACCGCCCCCGTGCTGTCCGTCAAAGCCAGTTGAAGTGACGCCAAGCCCGGGGTTGCCCGATGTGTCTCCATAACAATCAGCAACCGTGGCAAAGACACCGAGGGCCGCCATGGACGGCGCATCACATCCGGCAACCGTCACCACCGGGAAAAAGGCCCCCTGCGCGCTTGCGGATGTAGCAGCCAGAGGCAACAGCAACACGGGAAGAACCGCAGCGGGAATGGCAAGATCCAGTCTCAGGGGCTTCCGCCATTTGCAGGAACCGGCCTCAATGCGCCCCGCTGGATGGATTTTGGAACAGGCAGCACCGCGCAACGCGCTCCCTTGCCGGGAAACAGTGCCTTCCGGCGCCAGAATCTCATCCATAGCAGCCCCCTCTGATCCCCTTACGTCATCTGGCAATGGTTAATGAGTTCTTACCGGCCATGCATTTTGACAAAATTCCGCGGGGGGCAGGCTGAGATTCAGGTCCAAAAAGGCTTGCCAGACAGGCGTGGCCTGGCTTAAGTAGCAATGTTATAAGATAACATTACAGGAGTTTGAGATGCTCAGGCAGACGACGGCCCTTGCGCTGGCGATGATGGCGCTGGCCGCAGGCGGAACATTGGTGCGGGCGGACGAAGCCCAGAGCCACTGGCGTGTTTTCGTTGGCGATCATTCCACCGGCAAGATCACGGCGATCGATCTGGACAAGCCGGACCAGCGCTGGTCCTTCGAGGTGAAGAGCCACGCAAGGCTCTATCCCTTCGGTGATGGCGCAGGCATTGCCGTGGTACAGGCCGAGGCGGACCGTGCCGATTTCCTGAAGAGCGGCATCACCCTGGAAAGCCACGGCGACCATGCCGACCTTGAGGTCAGCGACCCGGCCCTGCTCAGCGCCTCCATGGAGGGCGGCAATCCGGTGCATGTGGTGGAGCATTCCGGCGTGCTGGCCATCAACTTCGACAAGGATGCCAAGGCCACACTTGCCGATGTGAAGGGCCTGCTCGGCGGCGATCCGCAGATGCGTGACTTCCCGCAGGAGATTGCGCACCATGGCTTCGTCGCCGTCTTCGGTGACTACGTGCTTTCGACCGTGTCTGCCAAGGAAAAGCCGGAAGGCGCGTCAAGCCTGCCACGCCTCGGGCTGCAGGCCTTTTCGGCCGATGGCAAGCCGGTGTCGGATCTTGCTTCCTGCCCCGGCATTCACGGCGAGGCCTTCTCCGGCGCCTATCTGGCGGCGGGCTGTGAAGACGGCATCCTGACGGTGAAGACGGACAAGGCAAAGCCCGAGTTCTCGCTCCTGCCTTATCCTGCGGATTTCCCGAAAGGCAAGACCGGCACGCTGCTCGGCGTGAAGGGCATGCAGGCCTTCCTCGGCAACTATGGCGCTGACGGCCTTGTCGTGGTGGACCCAGCCGATGCGCCCTACTTCACCCGCGTCACCCTGCCCTTCCGCCGGGTGGACTTCGTGCTGGATCCGGCCAAGCCGCAGGCAGCCTATGTGCTGACCGAAGACGGCACGCTGCACCGCCTGAACATCCTGTCGGGCGAGATCGAAGTGTCCGGCAAAGTGAGCGAGCCCTACAGCATGGACGGCCACTGGCGCGACCCGCGCCCGCGCCTTGCCGTAGCCGGTGATACCGTGGTGATGACCGATCCGAACAAGGGCCTGCTGCGCCTCATCAGCACATCAGACCTGAAGCAGACCGGCGAAATCCCGGTGGAAGGCATGCCCTACACCATCGCCATCACCGGCGGCAGCGGCATCAACCACTGACCCTATCCCTCCGCCCCGTTTTGCGTGAGAGCTCGGGCGGAGGGCACTCTCCTTTTGCCGCAGCGCGCCCTCTCCCCTCTTGAGGGGGAGAGGAGTTGGTGCCTGACCGAAAGCCTTGAAGCCCCCTCAAGCCGGCCCCCTCGGAAAATCAGCCCCCGCTCACTTGCCCTTGCGGTTCATCGCAGCAGCGAGAGCTGCGGCCATGGCGCTGTTGCCGCCGCTGGCCGGGGCCGGAGCGCCGCCACCACGGGGGGCACCGCCACCACGCGGGGCACCACCGCCGGGACGGGGGCCACGCGGATCACGAGGGCCATCCTGGCTGGTCCGCTCGCGCGCGGCCTGATAATCGGCGGCCTTCTTCATGGTCAGGGAGATGCGCTTGCGCTTGGCATCCACCTCCAGCACCGTCACCGAGACGATATCACCGGCCTTGACCACCTTGTGCGGATCATCGACGAACTTGTCGGCCAGCTGCGACACGTGGACAAGGCCGTCCTGATGCACGCCGATATCGACGAAAGCGCCGAAATTGGTGACGTTGGTGACCGTGCCTTCCAGCTTCATGCCCACGCGCAGGTCTGAAATCTCTTCCACGCCATCCAGCAGCGTTGCGGTCTTGAATTCCGGGCGCGGGTCACGGCCCGGCTTTTCCAGCTCGGCGATGATGTCGCGCACGGTCGGCAGGCCGAAACGCTCGTCGGTGAACTGGGCCGCATTCAGCGTCTTCAGGAAGGCGCTGTCGCCCATGATCTGGCGCACGTCCCGGCCACAGGCCTTCACGATGCGCTCGGCCAGCGGATAGGCTTCCGGGTGCACGGAGGAGGAATCCAGCGGATTGCTGCCATCACGGATGCGCAGGAAACCGGCGCAAAGTTCAAATGCCTTGGCGCCGAGGCGCGGAACATCCATCAGCTGCTTGCGGCTGGTGAAGCGGCCGATGCTGTCGCGGTGTTCCACCACGGCCTTGGCAAGACTTTCGCCCAGGCCTGAGATGCGGGCGAGCAGCGCGGGCGAGGCGGTGTTGAGATCCACACCCACCGCGTTCACCGCATCTTCCACAACGGCATCGAGTGCACGGGCCAGACGGGTCTGGTTCACGTCATGCTGATACTGGCCGACGCCGATGGACTTGGGCTCGATCTTGACGAGCTCGGCCAGCGGGTCCTGCAGGCGGCGGGCGATGGAGGCCGCGCCGCGCAGGGACACGTCCACATCCGGCATCTCCTTGGCCGCGAGTTCCGAGGCCGAATAGACCGAAGCCCCTGCCTCGTTGACGATGACCTTGATGGGCCGCGCCGCGACCGGAATATCGGCCAGAACCTCTGCGGCCAGACGGTCAGTCTCGCGGCTAGCCGTGCCGTTGCCGATGGCGATCAGCCCGACCTTGTGGCGGGCGATCAGCGCCATCAGCGTGTTGCGGGCCCCGGCCATATCGTTCTTCGGCTGGAAGGGATAGACGGTGGCCGTCTCCACCAGCTTGCCGGTGGCATCCACCACCGCCACCTTCACGCCCGTGCGGATGCCCGGGTCCAGCCCCAGCGTGGCGCGGGCACCGGCGGGGGCGGCGAGCAGCAGGTCCTTGAGGTTGCGGGCGAACACCTGAATGGCCTCTTCCTCGGCCCGGTCGCGCAGGTCACCCATCAGGTCAAGCTCAAGGTGCAGCGCCAGCTTCACCTTCCAGGCCCAGCGGGCCACATCCATCAGCCACTTGTCCGCCGGGCGGCCCTGCTCGGAGATACCGGCGGCATGAGCCACCATGCGCTCGACGGGCTTCAGGCCCTCGGTCACATCCGTGTCCACCGTCAGCTCGACGGAGAGCACACCCTCGTTGCGGCCACGGAACAGCGCCAGCGCCCGGTGGCTGGGGATCTTGGCCCAGGTCTCGGAATAATCGAAATAATCGGCGAACTTGGCACCCGGCTCCTGCTGGCCGTCGATGACCTTGGAGACGACCACGCCCTTGGCGGTCAGATACTCGCGCAGGCGGCCGACCAGTTCGGCATTTTCGGAGAAGCGTTCCATCAGAATCTGGCGTGCGCCATCCAGCGCGTCCTTCACCGTGGCCAAGCCCTTTTCCTCGCTGACAAAGGCGGCAGCTTCCGTTTCCGGCACCTTGCGCGGATCGGTGAGCAGCGCATCGGCCAGCGGCTCCAGCCCCGCCTCGCGGGCGATCTGCGCCTTGGTGCGGCGCTTCTTCTTGAAGGGCAGATAAAGGTCTTCCAGCACCGCCTTGGTGTCGGCCTGCGCGATCTTCAGCGCCAGCTCGTCCGTCAGCTTGCCCTGCTCATCAATCGACCGCACGATGGCGGCACGCCGGTCTTCCATCTCGCGCAGATAGATCAGCCGCTCTTCCAGCTTGCGCAGCTGGGTGTCATCCAGCCCGCCGGTCGCTTCCTTGCGGTAGCGGGCGATGAAGGGCACGGTCGAACCCTCATCCAGCATCTGCACCGTGGCATTGACCTGGTTCGGCTGACAGCCGATCTCCTCCGCAATCCGCCGCGCAATCCTGAGCGCCACTTCGGGGGAGACCTGCGCCTTCTTGCCGGTGGCGGGCGTCGCGGCAAAGCCGGGGGTCTCGGGGCTCAGGTCGGAGAGATCGGACATGGGGTCGTTCCATCGCAAATTGATCGGATAGCCCCTGCCTTCCGCAGGCCGGCAAGGGAGCGCGGACGATAGAGCCCGCAAAGGCGGCGATAAAGAGACACCCCGCCACAGTCCACGGAAATGCAGGGTTTCACACAGGGAGTGGAGTGGCAGCGCGCAATCCGGGTGACCCGGCACGGCCTATCTGTCCCCCTCCCCCTCGCTGAGCCATTGCATGCACACATTGTGCTTAAAGCCGGTGGCAACATGGAGAAGGCCTCCATTGTGATCACTCAGGCACGGCGCTGCGGTTCCCCTCCCCCTCGTGGGGAGGGGTGAGGGGTGGGGGGAAGGCCTCTCCGGCTAGCAGAGTGTCCATTGATCACGAACAGCCACTCTTCTGAAGACCACCCAGAAAAAGATTCATTTTTTCAGACCATTGCAGGCTCAGCCCCCCACCCCTCACCCCTCCCCACGAGGGGGAGGGGGGCGGAGATGCCCTAGCATAAATCAAATGCACCACACCGGGCTGCTGTCAGCAGCTGGGCATTCATGGTTCCCGTAAATACTCACCGCACCACGGTAATGCTCTCCGCTGCGCGGGTGACGGCGGTGTAGAGCCAGCGGTCGCGGTGTTCGCGGAAGGCGAAGCTCTCGTCGAAGAGAACGACGCGGTCCCATTGCGAGCCCTGGGCCTTGTGCACGGTGAGGGCATAGCCGAAATCGAATTCGTCGGACTTGCGCCGCAGGGCGTAGGGGATCTGCTCCGCGCCTTCCTCGAACAGTGCCGGCATGACCTTGATTTCCACCGACTGCTTGCCCGGCTCGTCTTCGGGCATGATGTCGTAGCGCAGGGTGTTGCCCTTGGACTGTTTCTGCCGCTTCACCTGCCACAACCCGCCATTGAGCAACCCGCGGGTCTTGTCGTTTCTGAGGCACACCAGCTTGTCGCCAACGGCGGGCATGGGCGAGAGGAAGCCCTTCAGCTCGCGGATGCGGTTGTTGTAAAGGCGGCGGGTGCGGTTGGTGCCGACCAGCACCTGATCGGCGGCCAGGATCTGTTCCTTGTCGATCTCCCGGCGGGAGATGATGCGGCTGGCGCCGAAGGTGCCGTAATCAAGGCTGCCACCCTCGCGGATCGTCATGGACATGCGCACGATCGGATTGTCCTGCGCCTGCCGGTGCACCTCGGTCAGCATCACGTCCGGCTCGGCCTCGGTGAAATAGCCACCGCCCTTCACCGGCGGCAGCTGCGCCGGATCTCCCAGCACCAGAACCGGCGTGCCGAAGGACAGAAGATCGCGGCCCAGATCCTCATCCACCATGGAACATTCATCGATGACGATGAGGGACGCCCGCGCCGCATCGCTGTCGCGCTTCAGGGCAAACTGCGGGCCGCTGTCCTCGCCCTCCTCGACGATCTCCTCTTCCTTGGCCGCACGCGGCCGGTAGATCAGCGAGTGGATGGTGCCCGCATCCGTGCAGCCCTTCTGGCGCAGCACATGGGCTGCCTTGCCGGTGAAAGCGCCGAAGCACACGTCGCCATCAATCCCTTCCGCCAGATGGCGGGCCAGCGTCGTCTTGCCCGTTCCGGCAAAGCCGAAGAGGCGGAACACCTGCTTGTCGCCGCGTTTCAGCCAGCGCGCGGCATCCGACAAGGCCTTTTCCTGCTGGGGCGACCAGAGCATCCGTGCGATTCCCGTTTCGTTCGCTCAAGGCAATAGCGGGTTTTTACCGCATCACCAAGGCTCGAAAACAAAAACCCCGCGAGACCCTTTCCGGCCTCGCGGGGCATTTCTCCAATGAGTTCTGCTTCAGGCGGCTGCAGCCTTGGCCGCGAGGCGGGCGCGGATGCTGTCCACATCGGCCTTCGGCGTCGCCCCGAAGAGGGTTCGGGTATACTCGTGCTGCGGGTTGTCGAACACCTCTTCACGGGTGCCGTATTCCACCACTTCGCCGTAATACATCACCATCACCTTGTCGGCGAGGTAACGCACCACCGACAGGTCGTGGCTGATGAACACATAGGTGAGGCCCATCTCGTCCTGCAGATCCTTCAGCAGGTTGAGGATCTGCGCCTGAACGGAAAGATCAAGCGCGGAGACCGGCTCGTCCAGCACCAGGAGCTTCGGCTTCAGCATGATCGCCCGGGCAATGGCCACGCGCTGGCGCTGACCGCCGGAGAACATGTGCGGATAGCGGCCGTAATGCTCCGGCTTCAGCCCCACCTTCTCCAGCATGGACAGCGCCGCATCACGCCGCTCGGCAGCGGACATATCCGTGTTGAGCAGCAGCGGCTCTTCCAGAACGTGGCCGATCTTCTGGCGCGGGTTCAGCGAGCCATAGGGGTTCTGGAACACGATCTGCACCTTGCGGCGCATTTCGCGGGAGATGCCGGTCCTGGCGATGTCGATGGACAGGCCGTCGATCTCGATGGAGCCGGAGGTCTGAGGGTCGATCATGGTGAGGATGCGGGCAAGGGTGGACTTGCCGCAGCCGCTCTCGCCGACGATGGCAAGGGTGGAGCCGCGCTCCACATCGAAGCTGACGCCCTTCACCGCCTTCAGCACGCGAGGCTTGGCAAACAGGCCGCCGCCGATGACATATTCGCGCGTGACATCGCGCACCTTGAGGATTGCGTCACTCATGCGCCGGCCTCCTGTGCTGCAAAGGTCTTGGCAAAGTCGCTCACGGTCGGCAGCCGGTCGCCGGTGGCGTTTTCCGGCAGCGCCGACAGCAGCGCACGCGTGTAGGGGTGCTTGGGCGCCTCGAAGAGGGAGAGCACGTCGGACTCCTCCATCTTCCGCCCCTGATACTGCACGATCACCCGGTCGGCGGTTTCGGCCACGACACCCATGTCATGGGTGATCATGATCAGCGCCATGCCGCTGTCCTTCTGCAATTTCATCAGCAGATCGAGGATCTGCTTCTGGATCGTCACGTCGAGCGCCGTCGTCGGCTCGTCGGCGATCAGCAGCTTCGGGGCGCAGGCGATGGCCATAGCGATCATCACGCGCTGGCACTGACCGCCCGACATCTGGTGCGGGAAGGAATTGACCCGGCGCTCCGGCTCGGGAATGCCCACCGCCTTCATCAGTTCCAGCACGCGGGCCTTGCGGGCGCTGCCGGAAAGATCCGTGTGCACCTTCAGCGCTTCATTGAGCTGGAAGCCGACGGTGAAGCACGGGTTGAGGCTGGCAATCGGCTCCTGGAAGATCATGGAGATGTCCTTGCCGATGACCTTGCGCCGCTCAACAGCCGAGAGCTTGCGCATGTCGCGGCCTTCAAACTCCATCTTGTCCGCCGTGATGGTGGCCGTGTCCGGCAGAAGCCCCATGGTGGCCAGCATGGCAACCGACTTGCCCGAACCGGACTCGCCGACGATGGCCAGCACTTCACCGGCCTCGACCGTATAGTCCACGCCGTCCAGCGCGCGGAACGGGCCCTTGGCGGTGTCGAACTCGACCCGGAGGTTGCGGATTTCAAGTAGCGCCATGGGCTTAGCTCCGCTTCAGCTTGGGATCGAGCGCATCACGCAGGCCGTCGCCGACCAGGTTGATGGCCAGAACCGTGATGAGGATGGCAAGACCGGGGAAGGTGACGACCCACCAGGCGCGCGTGACGAATTCCCGCGCCTCCGCCAGCATCGTGCCCCATTCCGGGGTGGGAGCCTGAGCGCCCATGCCGAGGAAGCCGAGAGCGGCCGCATCGAGAATGGCGTTGGAGAAGGAGAGCGTCGCCTGCACGATCAGCGGCGCAACGCAATTCGGCAGGATGGTCTTGAACATCAGCCGCAAGTGCCCTGCACCGGCCACGCGCGCCGCCACCACATAATCGCGGTTGCGCTCGGCCATGACCGCCGCACGGGTGAGGCGGACGAAATGCGGCTGCAGCACCAGTGCAATGGCGATCATCGCATTGGTCAAGCTGGGCCCAAGGATCGCGACCAGAACCAGCGCCAGCAGCAGGGACGGAAACGCCAGAATGATATCCATCACGCGCATGATGAACGTATCGACGGCACCACGGGCATAGCCGGCGACAAGGCCAAGCACGATCCCGCCAGAGGACGCGATGGTCACCACCAGCGCGCCAATAAACAGAGAATACCGTGCACCAAAGATAAGTCTTGAAAGGATGTCGCGCCCCACGGCATCGGTACCGAGCAGAAAGCGCCAATCGCCGCCTTCAACCCAGGCCGGCGGGACGAGGAAGCTGTCACGGTACTGCACCTGCGGCGCATGCGGGGCGATGAGCGGCGCGAAAATGGCCATCAGCACCACGAGTGCGAACACAGCCAGGCCGATAACGGCACCGCGGCTCTGGGAGAAATAGTACCAGAATTCGGCCAGCATCGCGCGGGTGGCGTTGCGGCTTTCCTGGGCGAGCTTTTCGGCCGAAACGGGTGCGGCCTCTGAGGTTTTTGTCATGGTTTTTCCTCCGCGCTCAGTTGTGCCGGATACGCGGGTTGATGAGCCCGTAAAGCACGTCAACGATCAGGTTCACCAGCATGATGATGCCAGAAACCAGCAGCAGCCCTCCCTGTACGGCGAAGTAGTCTCTTCGAAGAACGCTATCGAGGAGCCACTTGCCAATGCCGGGCCAGGAGAAGATCGTCTCGGTCAGGATCGCGCCTGCCAGCAGGACACCTACCTGCAGGCCGATGGTGGTGATGACGGGGATCAGCGCGTTGCGCAGCGCATGCAGGCCAATCACCCGCAGCGGCGGCAGCCCCTTGGCCCGGGCCGTGCGCACATAGTCCTCACCCATGACTTCCAGCATGGCCGAGCGGGTCTGCCGGGCGATAACGGCCAGCGGAATGGTCGCCAGCACAATCGAGGGAAGAATCAGATGGCGGACGGCAGACAGGAACGCGCCCTTCTGCCCGGACAGCAGGCTGTCGATCAGCATGAAGCCGGTCACCTGCGGGAAGAAATACATCAGCGAGATGCGACCAGAAACCGGTGTCCACTGCAGTGTCACCGAGAACAGGATGATCAGCAGCAGTCCCCACCAGAAGATCGGCATGGAATACCCGACAAGCGCGGTGCCCATGATGGTCTGATCGGCCACCGTGCCGCGCTTGACTGCCGCGAAGATGCCAAGCGGGATGCCCAGCAGCACGGCAATGAGAATGGCGCAGAAGGCAAGTTCCACTGTCGCGGGGAAGAGTTGCAGAAACTCGGTCAGGATCGGCTTCTTGGTGGCGAAAGAGACGCCCAGATCGCCGTGAAAAATCTTGACGAGGAAGTCGAGATATTGCTCCCACAGTGGCTTGTCGAAGCCCAGCTGCTGGAAAATCAGCGCCTTGCGCTCGGGATCAATGCCGCGCTCCCCCGCCAGAAGCTCAACCGGATCACCCGGGAGCAGGCGGATGAAGCTGAAGGAGATCAGCGTCACACCGAGAAAGGTCGGAATGAGCAGGCCGAGACGGCTCAGGAGAAATCGTATCATGGTCCGGTTCCGGATGAGGGGCAGCGGCACGCCTGGCTGAGCCAGCGCGCCGCCACCCGGGAACAGCAAAGGGCAGCGGCGCCAGTTGGCTCCGCTGCCCCGCGAGTGTCACCGATTATTCAGCGATGTCGACACCAACGAAGGAATGGCCGCCGAGCGGATCCATGACGTAGCCGGAGACATTCTTCGACATCGGCATGAACACGACGGAGTGAGCGATGGTTGCCCACGGAGCCTGCTCCTTGAAGACGACCTGAGCTTCTTCATAAAGCTTGGTGCGCTCTTCCTTGGTGGAAACAGTCTTGGCCTTCTTCACGAGCGCGTCGAAGTCCTGGTTGCACCACTGGGCACGGTTTGCACCGCCCACAGCGTCACAGCCCAGCAGAACGGCCAGGAAGTTGTCCGGGTCGCCGTTGTCACCGGTCCAGCCGAGGAGCACGGCGCCATCGCGCTGCACATCGCTCGAGCGCTTCAGGTACTCGGCCCATTCGTAGGAAACGATCTCGACCTTGACGCCGATCTTGTCGAAGTCAGCCTGGATCAGCTCGGCCATGCGGCGGGCATTCGGGTTGTAGGGACGCTGCACCGGCATCGCCCAGACCTTCATGCTCAGATCCGTCACACCTGCTTCTTCAAGCATCTTCTTGGCCGCTTCCGGATCGTACGGATCGTCCTGGATGGAGGTGTTGTAGGACCACATGGTCGGCGGGATCGGGTTGGTGGCCTTCTGGCCGGAGCCCTGGAACACACCGTAGATGATGGCGTCCTTGTTGATCGCCATGTTGAGTGCCTTGCGCACTTCCGGCTTGTCGAACGGCGCCACCTGGGTGTTGTAGGCCAGGTAGCCGATGTTCAGGCCTTCCTGTTCCATCAGCTGCAGGTTGGCATCTGCCTTGATGGCCTCAATGTCGGCCGGGGCCGGATAAGGCATCACATGGCACTCGCCGGCCTTCAGCTTCTGCAGGCGCACGGCCGCATCCGTGGTGATGGCGAAGACGAGGTTATCGGCCGGCTGCTTGCCGTCCCAGTAGTCGGCGAAAGCCTGATAGCGGATCACCGCATCCTTCTGGTAGCCGACGAAGGCGAACGGGCCGGTGCCGATCGGCTGCTGGTTCAGCTGATCCCGGGTGCCGGCCTTGTCGAGCTGCTCGGCATATTCGGCGGAGAGGATCGAGGCGAAGTCCATGGCCAGATTCGCCATCATCGGCGCTTCCGGACGGGTCAGGACGAACTTCACGGTGTAATCGTCGACCTTGACGATTTCCTTCACCAGCTCCGGCATGGACATGCCGTCATAATATTCCCAGGAAGCGCCAGCGGTGTACTGGTTCCAGGGGTTGTCCTTCTGGCCCTGACGGTTGAAGGAGAACAGAACGTCGTCAGCGTTGAACTCACGCGTCGGGGTGAAATAGTCGGTGGTGTGGAACTTCACGCCCTTGCGCAGGTTGAACGTGTATTCCAGCCCGTCGTCGGACACGGACCAGCTTTCGGCGAGGCCCGGAACAACTTCCGTGGTGCCCGGCTTGAACTGGACGAGACGGTTGTAGACGGTCTTGGAGGACGCATCGAACGTGGTGCCGGACGTGTAGAGTGCCGGGTCGAAGCCTTCCGGAGAGCCCTCGGAGCAATAGACCAGCGTCTTTGCCTGCGCGCCGGTTGCAGCAACGCCAATGAGGGTTGCACCCAGAAGCGCAGCCTTGAGGGTTTTACGCATCATCATCAAACTGTTCTCCCCTTTGATGAAAGGGCCGCGACCCCGCCGTTAATGTTTGGCGGGCTGGAACACGGCCTTGAGCGAAATAAGGCCGCTTTTTGGCCTGAAATCAACCGCCAAATTATTTCTTCTTCTCCGCAGATCTGGAAGGATTTTTCCAATTCTCTCTGCAGAACAAAAAGACAAAGCTAAACTGAAGCCAATATATGAAAAACGATCCCGAGTTCCTTTCGGATCCGGAGGGCAGCCAAGAGTCAAAAAAGAAAAAAATCGAACACACACCAACATCAAGCCACACGAATAAGTCGTATTATTCGTTAGTCTGACAGACCACGGTTGACCGCACATAGAAGACTTTGACCATTTGTACAAAAATTATGGCCAGCCGGTTTTGCACCCGGCACAGCCCGGCAGGCCGGGGCAATCTTGTGCGAAGGCGTTACGTCGCAGACGCAGATCCGGGCCCGCTACCCTTGGACTGGTCCTCTTGCGTCAGCATCGGCGGGCGTCCCTCGGCCACATGATAGGTGACCTGCGGGAACGGAATCTCGATGCCATGCTCGTCGAAGGCAATCTTGAGCTGCTCGTTATAGGCGCGTCCCGTAGCCCACTGGGCGCCGGGGAAGGTCTTGATGCGGGCACGCAATGTGATGGCGGAATCACCGAAGGCCGTGACACCGTGCATGTCGAGATCGCCGATGATGCTGCCGCCGGCCGGCAGACCTTTCAGCCGGTCGAACGCCTCCTTCATCGCCGCCTTCGCCTTGGCAATATCCGTGTTGTAGGCAACGCCGATCTCCGCCACATGGAAGGAGAAGTCGCGCATGAAGTTCGACACCATGTCGACCGACGAGAACGGGATGATATGTGTGGTGCCGTTCACATCGCGCATGCGCACGGAGCGCACGGTCAGCCGTTCCACCGAACCCGTAATCCCGGCGACGGTAACCACATCGCCCTCATTGATGGCATTCTCGATCTGGATGAAGGCACCGGTGATGATGTCCTTCACCAGGGTCTGCGCACCGAAGGAAACAGCAAGGCCCAGAACACCGGCACCAGCGATCAGCGGGCCGATGTCGACGCCCAGTTCCGACAAGGCCAGCAGGGCAGCCATGATGATCACGATCACCGTGAAGGCATTGCGGAACAGCTGGAACAAGGTCCGCTCGCGCGACGAAATGATGGAATCATTCCGGCCCTTGAGGCGCAGATCCGTCCAGGACATGACCGCCAGCCAGATACCGAAGCAGATGAGCACAATCACCAAGGCCGAGGTAAGACGGCCCATCAGTCCGCCGCCGGCCCCTTCAAAGAGCCAGCCGGTCACATCCAGCACCGACCAGACCTGCAGCAGGATGGCACCCGCCAGCAGGCCAACCAGCACCCGCAGCACCTGCAGCATATGAGGAATGAACCGGTTCACACGGCCCTCCAGCTCGGGCAATGTCTCCTTCAGGTCCTCCGGCAGGCGGATGCCTCCGGAAATGGCCCTTGTCATCATCAGCGACAGCAGCATGGCGCCAAGCACCGTCAGCATGGTCAGTCCGGTGCCGGTCACCACCACACGGGTCGCCTCGAACGGCCGGGTGATCCAGATGCCGAACACCACGAGGATGTAGAGCAGGGCCAGCGGCGCCCACACTCGGGAGAGTGCGAGCAAGGCATGGCGCCCGATTTCCCCTTCCAGCGAATGGGCATAGGCCGCCATGGAGGTTTTGACATCATTGCGGTTGACCAGGACGATGATGGCCGCAATCGCCGTTGCCAGCAGCACGACCAGAACCCGCAAGGCATTGCCCACTGCGATCGAAATCGTCAGGTTTGCCACTGGTACCGCCAGCATCACCCCATAGCCAAGGAATGACACCACAAATCCCAGCCGCCGCGACCAGTAGCGCGCATGTGTATTGGACATCGGCAGCAGGCGCAGCTTTTCGCGCGCAGGTGAAAAGGTGATGCGAAGAGCCAGCCGGGCAAGCCCGGTGATCACAAAGGCATTGAGCGCCAGCGTCTCAAACAGGGAAAGGCCGCTCTGCAACGGCCCAAGCCGGATCAGCGCCGCCGCATAACCAGCCACGGCCCCCAGCAGAAGCGCCACCACGTCTGCAAATGCCAGCAACAGCAGCAGGCCTGCGCGCCAGAGCCAGCCGCGCTGCCCTGCCTGCTTCTCGAGCCTGTCGGCCACTGGGCGGCCAAACTGCCGCAGCAGCCAGTAAACGGCGAAAGCACAGGCAAAAACAACCAGCAACTCAAGCGCGGTGTGGCGGATCCGGTCCCATTTGACCGTCACTTCTCCGGTCGCGAGCAACTGAAACCCCCGCAGGGAAATCGTCATGCGCTCGGCAACATTGATGAAGTCGTCGATCACATATTTGGTGTAGGCCCCTACCCTGACCGCAAAGGTGTCATCCTGCGGCTCGGCTGCAGCAGGCGCCGCAGGTGCGGCAGCACCATTCGAAGCACCGGAAGCAGCACCGCCTGCCTGTTCCGCCTGCCCCAGCCCTTCCAGAAGCCCGATCAGCGCCGCCCGGCCAGCGGGATCCTGCAGCACCTTGACCAGTGCATCACGGGCCTCGGTCATGGATTGCCGCTCACCGGCGGCCGTGGTGACGGCGGCCGCGCCCGCCTGCTGCGCCCCTTGTGCCTGGGTCTGAGGCGCACCCTGCGATCCGGAAGCCTGACTGGACTGCGCTGATGTCTGGGCTGGAGTTTGCCCCGGCCTCGAAGCCTCGGAAGCTGGCCGGGATTGCAGTTGCGGCTGATCCTGCTGGGCCGCAGGCACGCTCAGCGGAGCGCCATTTTGTGCAGCAACCGGGCTAAGCGCCGCAGCCGCCAGCAGAACGGCCAACAGGGGACCGCAAAAGCGGCCGAGCGAAGCTGTGAGTCGGGCGGTTGTGCATCTCATGCGCTAAGTCATAGCAAACAATACGGCAATATCCAGACTGGCAGCATGACAGAGGCAGCAGATGGAGTTTTTCCGTGCAGGCAACCGGATTAGGCAATCCCGGAATTCCCTTGACTGAGACGATCTCCCGTACAGAAAAGGTCAGGACCTTCAAGGCAGGCTGATAACCCTTTGCTAACAGTAAGAACACTAAATTGCCCCTGGAAACAGACGGAAAAATCATGGCCGAAGAGCTGATTAGTCTAGCCATGAACCCTTCTGCGGATGCTCGCAGCGAGCTGATGCAGAAGCTGGCAGACATTTTACTGCTTCGGGCAGACCAAAACTCCGTCGAGGAACTGCAGCTGTTCGACCAGGTGATTCAGCGCCTGCTCGACGACAGCCCGCTGGACGACCGGGTTCGCCTTGCGGAAAAGATCGGCTCCTTTGCAGGAACCCCCACCGGGCTTGCCGTCCGGCTGGCGCAGGACGAGCTTCAGGTCGCCCGCCCGGTTCTGGAACACTCTCCGGCCCTTGGTCCGCAGGAACTGGCCGCCCTTGCAGAGGATCTCGGGGAAGATCACCTTGAATGCATGACCCGGCGCGGTGATCTGCCGGCGGACGTGTCCGACACATTGGTCCGGCGCGGTCAGGTCCGGGTCTGGCGCCGCCTTGCGGGCAACCGCCGCATCAGGCTCTCGGAAGGCGCACTGGCGAGCCTCGCGAAAGCTGCTCAGGATGATGCTGCGCTGAGGGAAGAAATGACGCTGCGCGCCGACCTGACACCCCGCATCTGCCGCAGCCTGATCCCTTTCGTCGGCAAGGAAACCCAGGAGCGCCTGAAAGAACTGGCAGCCGGCAAGCTGACAGCCGAAGATCTGGAGGGAATCGCCCGCCGGCGCAAGATCCGGCGCAAACTGGGAACGCTTCTGGACACATCCAACACCGGCCGGCTCTGGCGCGCCATCACCCTCGGCTCCGCCCTGCTGGACGATGTCATTCTGCTCATGCTCGAAGATGACCGGTTGACCAATGCAGCCGATCTCATCGCCCTGGCCTGCAACACCCACAAAGCGCATGTACGCTCCGCCGTGTTCAGCGTCGAAGGTGACAGGCTGCTGCACTTCGCCCGCCTCGCCGGGCTGTCCGTCTCAAGCTTCGCCCATCTTGTCCGCGCGCGCTCCAAGCACATGCATATCCAGTCAGATCATGCAGAAGCCCTCATCGAACGCTTTGCGAGCGAGACCCCCAGCGAGCTGGAACGCAAGCGTGCCCGCAGCGACTTTGCAGCACACCGTCCGCGCCGACCGCCTTCCGAAACCCCATCATCATGACCTGCGGACAGCACATCAGTGCATGCTGAAACGGCACGAGGCCCGCGCATCCACGCGAGCCCCGTGTCCGTTCTGAAAATTCCGATCAGCGGGCGCGTACGCGTCCTGCAACTTCATCCAGCTGATCCTGCTCTGCCTGCTCCTGCGCTTCCCGCTCCCGCTGATGGTCGCGCTCTTCGAGCTGCTCGAATTTCTTCAGCTCTTCAATCGCTTCGCTCAGCTCGTCGCGGGCCTTTTCCAGCTGGTCATCCAGCTCATGCGCGGAGTTGCGCAGATTGTCGCGCCGCGTTGCCGCGGCCTTTGCAAAGGTCGGATAGGCAAAATGCGTGACGTCGGTGATGCCGACACGCTCCTGCTCGGTCCGGATCTGGTCGTCGAGTTCATCCGCCATGCGGTGAAATTCGGCGATCATCGATTCAATCTGGGTAACCTGGCGGCGCTTCTCGTCCACCTGGAACCGCTTCAGACGAATGAGGCTTTCTCGGGACTTCATTACTCGGTACTCCCCTTACAAGGCGCACTCTAACCCGGAGTCATTTCCAAAAGGTTGGCGAGCTGCATGTAGCCCTCATCCAGAGGCGTCGCCTCGCCCTTGCCCTGTGTCAGAAATGTCTCAAGCGCATCATGACGTGAAATCGCCTCGTCCACCAAGGGGTCCGACCCGCGCCGGTAGGCACCAAGGCGAATGAGTTCTTCCATGTCCGCAAAAGTCGCCATCAGCGCCTTGGCCTTGCGCAGCACCGGGAGATAGTCCTGCGGAACGCAGCGCGGCATGGTTCGCGAAACTGACTTTAGCACATTGATGGCCGGATACCGCCCTCTTTCGGCAATCGACCGTTCCATCACCACGTGCCCATCCAGAATGCCGCGCACCGCATCGGCCACGGGCTCATTGTGGTTGTCGCCTTCCACCAGCACGGTGAACAGGCCGGTGATCGAACCGCTGCCCACCTTGCCGGGCCCGGCCCGCTCCAGGAGACGCGGCAATTCGGTGAAGACGGTCGGCGTATAGCCCTTGGAGGTCGGCGGCTCCCCGATGGACAGGCCGATCTCGCGCTGCGCCATGGCAAAGCGGGTGATCGAATCCATCATGCAGAGCACCTTCTTGCCCTCGTCACGGAAATATTCCGCAACCGTCATGGCCAGATAGGCCGCCTGACGGCGCATCAGCACGCTTTCATCCGACGTGGCCACCACGACGACCGAGCGGGCGAGCCCCTCCTCGCCCAGGTCATCCTCGATGAATTCCTGCACCTCGCGCCCGCGCTCGCCGATGAGCCCGATCACCGACACATCACAATCCGTATTGCGTGCCAGCATCGACATGAGCACCGACTTGCCCACGCCGGAACCGGCGAAGATGCCGATACGCTGGCCTTCGCAACAGGTGATAAAGGTGTTGAGCGCCCTCACCCCCAGATCCAGCGGCGGGCCGACGCGGGCCCGGTCGGCGGCCGGGGGCGGCGCGGTGCGCAAACGTTTCGCCGCCTCGCCGCCGGGCAGAGGCCCCTTGCCATCGATCGGCTCGCCCATGGCATTGATGACGCGGCCCAGCCAGCGGGCCGCCGGATGCACGACACTGTCACGCGAAGCGACAAGCGCCCGGCACCCCATGCGTACACCTTCGAGGCCCGAAAACGGCATGCACAGCGCATGACCGGAGCGGAAGCCCACCACCTCGGCATAGACGGGCGGGATGCCATCGCCAATGTCGATGGCCAGCCGGGCACCAACGCTCATCTCGTGAATGGGACCGGCAATTTCGACAAGCAGACCCTGCACCGCCACAACCCGGCCCCATATCTGAGCGGGCATCAACGATTCGATCTCTGCAAAAAGTGCCTTCACACCAAACTTCCTCTCGATCCGTGGGCCGCTGGTAACCGAACGTTTACATCTCTGCTTAATGTTAATGAACGAAGCGTTGAGAGGCGAAAGCCATTTCAGGGCGTGATGGTAAGGTCAAACGAGTCTGATTGGAATCAGCTAGCCTGATTTCCTGATGTGAAACGTTAACGCATATGGAAGCCCCGATTGCCCGGGCTCTCACATGACTGGGCGTTTTTTCACAGTTTCAGACTATTGGTGCTTGCTGCGGGGAATCAGAATTTGTTAACCATAATTCACGAAGTGAGTCGGGGTTGACAATCAGTCCTACGTAGCGCGCGCACCGGCTGAACTGTTGCGATTTGCCCAGAATAGGCAGCACAAGGGGATTGACATGCGTGTATTGTTGATTGAGGACGATAGCGCCACTGCGCAGAGCATCGAGCTGATGCTGAAGTCCGAGAATTTCAACGTCTACACGACAGATCTTGGCGAGGAAGGCATCGACCTCGGCAAGCTGTACGACTACGACATCATTATGCTGGATCTTAACCTGCCGGACATGTCAGGTTACGAAGTCCTGCGGACACTGCGCGTTTCCAAGGTCAAGACACCGATCCTGATCCTCTCCGGCCTTGCCGGCATTGAGGACAAGGTGCGTGGCCTCGGCTTCGGCGCCGACGACTACATGACCAAGCCGTTCCACAAGGACGAACTGGTTGCCCGTATCCACGCCATCGTCCGCCGCTCGAAGGGTCACGCACAGTCCGTGATCGTTACCGGCGACCTGCGCGTCAACCTCGACACCAAGACGGTGGAAGTCGCTGGCCAGCGCGTCCACCTGACCGGCAAGGAGTACCAGATGCTGGAACTCCTGTCCCTGCGCAAGGGCACGACCCTGACCAAGGAAATGTTCCTGAACCACCTCTATGGCGGCATGGACGAGCCGGAACTGAAGATCATCGACGTGTTCATCTGCAAGCTGCGCAAGAAGCTCGCATCGGCCACCTCCGGCAAGAACTACATCGAAACGGTCTGGGGCCGTGGCTATGTGCTGCGTGAACCCGACATGGAAGTGGCTGCCTGAGACAGCCACCCCGCTTCATCCGCTTCAGGAGAACCTCCGTCCGCAAGGCCGGGGGTTTTTCTTTTGCAATCTGAGCCGCAAATTGCAAGAAACCCGCGCCCGGAAGCCGGACGCGGGTTTCTTGCATTGCGCAAAGAAGCCGAAGGTTCAGAGACTGAACTGATAGGCGGCCGGCACGTACCGGAACCCATCGCCATTGGCCTCGACAAAGCCGACGGTGGGGAACGGCATGTGATAACCGGCGAAGGCCACCCGGTCGGCAGCAATCATGCCCAGCACCTTGCGGCGCGTTTCCGCTGCGGCGGCCTTGTCCATGTCGAAGCGGACTTCCCAGTCCGGATGGGCCAGTGACCAGACGAAATGATTGGTCATGTCGGCGGTCAGCACCAGGCGCCGGCCTTCCGATTCCAGATTGTAGATCATGTGGCCCGGCGTATGCCCGGCAGCATCCATGCCGGTGATGCCGGAAACCACGGCGCCACCGTCACCAATGAAGGTCATCTTTTCGGCGAAAGGCTTGACGTGGGTTTCCATCAGCTTGGCCACGCCATTGCTGGCCGGATCCTGCGCGGCCCAGAAATCATACTCGGCCTGGCCCGCAACATAGACCGCATTCGGGAAAGCGGGATTGCCGCCCTCCAGCATGCCGCCGATGTGGTCCGGGTGCATATGGGTCAGCACCACAATATCCACCTGCTCGGGGCTGTAGCCTGCGGCCTGCAGCGCAGCACGCATGTTGCCACGGTCCGGGCGTCCGCCCTCACCCACACCGGTATCGAACAGCACCAGCTGCTCACCGGTATTGACCAGTACGGGCGTGAAGGAATTGCGGAACTTGTCCACCGGCAGAAAATTGGCCTCGGACACCGCGTTGAACTCTTCGGCAGGCACATTCATGCCGAAGGTCTTCTGCGGCTCCTCGCTCACCGCAGCCCCGTCCAGAAGAGCCGTCACCTCGAAGGCGCCCACCTTGAAGCGGGAGACGGAAAGAAGGGCTTCCGTCTGCATGGGTGCTGCGGCCTGCGCGCGAAGCGGCGCAAGACCCAGACCGAGGCCCGCTGCGCCTGCGGCCGTCAGACCCGCGGCGCCTCCGGCCAGAATATGGCGGCGATTGATTGAAACTGGCTGATCCATCATCCCGGTTCTCCAAATGATCAGTCGTTCATGGCCTGAGACTGAATGTGCCAAGCCTCGCCTGACAAACTGGAGCACCACAGGTTGAGATCAAGCAGAAGGCCGTGATCTGACGCGATCGTGAAGACGAAAAGCAAATGGCCGCCCTGGTTGGGCGGCCATCAGCACAAGAGATATCCGGGCAGCTTATACCAAGGCTTTCGATGCTGACGCATCACGCCTTGAAAATGCTCAAGCGCCGCACGGGCTTACCCAATGCTCGATGAGTCAAGCTCATCGAGCATTGGTATTACTTCAGGCCAAAGGCAGACGTTGCACCAGCGGCGGCGAAGCGGGACGCGGGCTTTGCGGCTGCCTGCTTGAGCTGGTAGAGGCCACGCTGGCCCGGCACCGGCTGGAAGGCATCGGTCAGGCCCACCACGGTTTCGGCGGCGCCAAGCACCAGATATCCGTCATCCGGCATCATCTTGGCGATGCGGTGCAGGATATCCACCTTGGTCTGCTGGTCGAAATAGATCAGCACGTTGCGGCAGAACACGATGTCGAACTCGCCGAGGTGGCTGAAATTCTCCAGAAGGTTCAGCTTGCGCCACTCGATCATGGCACGCAGATCCGGGTTGATCTGCCACAGGTCACCCTGCTGCGAGAAATACTTCAGCAGCATCTGGATCGGCAGGCCGCGCTGCACCTCGAACTGGCTGTAGATGCCGGTCTTGGCCTTCTCCAGCACTTCCGTGGACAGATCGGTGCCGAGGATGCGGAACCGCCAGCCGGCAACCTTGGCCGCGTTCTCCTTCAGGCAGATCCCCAGGGAATAGGGTTCCTGACCGGTGGAGGCAGCCGCACACCAGATGCGCACGCTGCGGCTGCTGGCACGGTTTTGCAGCATCGCCGGCAGCATGATGTTGGTGAAATGATCAAACGGCGTCTTGTCGCGGAAGAAGAACGACTCGTTGGTCGTCATCGCCTCGACAACGGCATTGGCCAGCATGGCGTTGCCGCCGCGCTGCAGCGAGCCCACCAGCGCGGACAGGCCGTCAATGCCATTCTTGCGCGCCACCGGCACCAGACGGCTCTCGACCAGATACTGCTTGTCATCAGACAAGACCAGACCGGACCGCTCTTTCAGGAAACGCTTGAGGAATTCATATTCGGCCGGTGTCATCGGATAGTCCCCTTCAACACGCGCACAATTTTGGGTCCAATTTCCATGAGCGGCAGAATGTCGCTGCACAGGCCCGTGTTGGCAGCTGCCCCAGGCATGCCCCAGACAACGCTGGAAGCCTCGTCCTGGGTGATAATGCTGCCGCCACCGGCGGAAATGGTCTTCACGCCATTCGCGCCGTCCGAGCCCATACCCGTCAGGATGAGCGCCAGTGTTGCCGAGCCATAGGCCTTGGCAACGCTGTCAAACATCGGATCGACGGCAGGTTTGCAGAAATTCACCGGAGGATCATCCGTCAGGCGGATCTTTACCGCACCCCCGTCCTTTTCCAGGATCATGTGCTTGCCACCCGGCGCCACATAAATGTGACCCGGCTGCAGCACATCACCTGTCTGCCCTTCCTTGGAGGGGCGCATCGCGGCCTTGCCGATGTGTTCGGCGAGAATGGCCGTGAAGGTCGGCGGCATGTGCTGCGTCACGACCACCGGAATGTCGCCAATCACCGGGCCGATATCGCGCATGACCTGCTGCAGCGCCTGCGGGCCGCCAGTCGAGCTGCCGATCGCCAGAATGCGCGGGCGGGCCGACGAATAGGGCTTGGTCTGCAGGCCCTGCTTCGGTGCTTCAGCACGGGTTGCCAGTGCCGGGCGGGTCGCCAGCGCGCCCACGGGCGCCTGCGAAGCCGTACGTCCAGCGGCCGTTTCTGCACGCATGACGCGGGCGCGACTGTTGATACGGCGGGCACGCTCTCCGAGCGCCTTGACCTTGTCCAGAAGCTCCCGGCGGAAATCGACCGAAGTGGTCAGTTCCGAAGTGCTTTCCGGTTTTGGCACATAGTCCGCAGCACCCAGCGACAGCGCCTTGAGAGAGATCTCGGCGTTGCGGCGCGTCAGCGTTGAGGCCATGACCACGATGAGATCACGCTTCTTGGCCAGCATGAGCGGCAGCGCCGTCAGACCGTCCATTTCCGGCATTTCAATATCAAGCACAACAACGTCCGGGTTGCTGCGCAGAATATCATCAACAGCCAGCTTGCCGTTCCGGTGCGATGCGACGACGGCGAGTGCCGGGTCCGCATCCAGCCAACGGCCGAGAAGTCCACGGATGACCACCGCATCATCAACCACCATCACGCGGATGGGGTCGGTGTTTGGTGTCGATCCCGTGGTAAGATTTGTCTGTGCAAATGCCATCCTGGCTGCCCTGTGAAAGGGTTAGATCAGACCGACTTCCTGGAATTTCGCCTCGACGATTTCCCGGTCGAAGGGTTTCATGATGTATTCGTTCGCACCGGCCCGGATGGCACGGGCAATGTGCGCTACATCGTTTTCCGTCGTGCAGAAGACCACGACAGGCTTGTCGCCGCCGGGCTCGCGGCGAAGGCTGGTCAGAAACTCGAGGCCATCCATGACCGGCATGTTCCAGTCGAGCAGGATGGCGTCAGGCATCTGGTTGCGGCAGGCGTCCAGCGCCTGCTGCCCATCCTCGGCTTCGGTGATCTCGAAATGGAGGTCCTCAAGAATCCGGCGTGCGACCTTGCGGATCACGCTGGAGTCGTCCACTACAAGACACTGTTTCATCTGCCTGTTCTCCATAGTACCCGGGTTCTGAGCATCCATGGCCTCAAGCGGCCATGGGCTCACTCATCATCGCCCCGAGCAGGCGCTCTACATCAAGGATCACCATCAGCTGGCCATCCAGGCGGTGCACACCGCCCGAGATTTCCGACCAGCGCTTGTCGAGGTTCTGCGGGTTCGGCTCCGCCGTCTTGGCCGACAGGGTCAGCACCTCACCCACCGTATCGATCACAAGCCCGTAGGATTCGTGCTTGTATTCGATGCCGACAGCCATCATTTGGCCGTCCTGACGGGGCGGCAGATGCAGGCGGCGGCGCATGTCGATGGCTGTGACGATCCGGCCGCGCAGGTTCAGCACACCGGCCACTTCCGGAGCAGACAGCGGCACGCGGGTGACGCTTTCCGGCACGAACACGTCATGCACCTGGGAAATCGGCAGGCCGAACAGCTGGCCACCGATCACCACGGTGACGTACTGGATCATGTCGCTGCCGGAACCGGCGAGATTGTGGTCAACGGCACTCATGCGGCCACTCCCATTTCACCAGAGAACACATCCTTGAGGGCCGCGATCAGGCCCGGACGGTCGAACTTTGCCACATAGTCATCAAAGCCTGCCTGACGGCCGCGCTCGATGGATGCCGGCGTGACCATGGCCGACAGGGCCAGGATCGGGATCTTGCGGAAGCGCGGATCGCGGCGCAGGGCTTCGCAGAACTCGAAGCCGTTGACACGCGGCATCTCGATGTCGCTGACAATGGCCTGGAACTCGACGCCGCTCTCCAGCAGTTCGAACGCTTCGTCCGGACCGGTGCAGGTGGTGACGTCATAGCCGGCGGCCTTGAGGACAGGCGTCAGCATGTTGCGGAAGAAGGCCGAGTCGTCGACGAAGAGGATCTTCTTGGTCAGCGAGCGGATGTCCATCTCCTTGCGCATGAACCAGTCCTCGAAGGCCTGCGGCAGGTAGTAGCCGAGGTCGAGGATTTCGGTTGCGCGGTCCTTGATGACGGCCGAGCCCAAGATGCCCGGACGCTCCGAGCCAACCTCGATGTTCAGGCGGTCTTCAACGATGTCCACGATCTCGTCGACGACGAGGCCCATGGAGCGGCCGCTGTCGGAGAACACCAGCATCGGCTGGGTGCCTTCCGTCTTGTGGTGGTCGCCTTCGTTGACATAGACGAGCGGCATGAGGGCACCGCGGTACTGAACCAGATCGCGGCCGTTGGAACGCTCGATCTTGGAGACCTCGAACTCTTCCAGACGCGTGACCAGCGACAGCGGCACGGCCTTCGGCTCGGGAGCCCCTGCACGGAACAGCAGCAGCGAGATCGGCTTCTGGCCTTCGCCGAGACGGCTCCGTGCGTCTTCCTGCTCTTCGTTCTGCTCGGCAACCGCGCTGGAAGCGTGGCTGGCCATGGCCGAAGCGATGCCGTTCGGATCGATGATCATGATCACCGAGCCGTCACCCAGAATGGTGTTGCCGGAGAACATGTTGAGGTTGCGCAGCATCGAGGACATGGGCTTGACCACGATTTCCTCGGTGTGGAAGACGCCATCCACCACGACGCCGAAGGTCTGGCTGCCGACCTGCATGACAACGATGAAGCCGTTGTCCTCGTCGATGGCCTTCTCTGCGTTTTCGCCCTCGTAGATGCCCAGCAGCTGCGACAGATGCAGCAGCGGCAGCAGCTTGTTGCGCAGGCGCAGAACCGGCGTGTCCTTGATGCGTTCGATACGGTGCTCGGAGTTGGTCTGCACGCGGACCAGTTCGACCACGGAGAGCTGCGGGATCGCGAAACGGTCACCGCTGGCCTCGACGATCAGGGTCGAGACGATGGCGAGAGTCAGCGGGATCTTGATGATGAAGCTGGAGCCCTTGCCCGGGGTGGAGCGAAGGTCAACCGTACCACCGATCAGCTCGATGTTGTTGCGCACCACGTCCATGCCGACGCCACGGCCGGAGACGCTGGTGACGGCAGCGGCGGTGGAGAAGCCGGCGGCAAAGATGAAGCGATGGATCTGCGCATCGGTCATCTTGTCGAGTTCGGCTTCGGTCGAAATACCGCGCTCGATTGCCTTTGCCTTGATCTTGTCGACATCGAGACCGCGGCCGTCGTCCTTGACCTCGATGATGATGTGGCCGCCTTCATGGTAAGCGGACAGGGTGATGATACCCTTTTCCGGCTTTCCGGCTGCACGGCGGGCCGCAGGCATTTCGAGGCCATGGTCGGCGGAGTTGCGGACCATGTGGGTCAGCGGATCCTTGATCATCTCAAGGACCTGACGGTCGAGTTCCGTCTCGGCGCCGATCATTTCCAGTTCGATCGGCTTTTCCAGTTCCTGGCTCAGGTCGCGCACGATGCGCGGCAGCTTCTGCCAGGCGTTGCCGATCGGCTGCATGCGGGTCTTCATGACGCCTTCCTGCAGCTCGGCCGTCACGTTGGACAGACGCTGCAGCGGCACCTTGAATTCGCTGTCTTCGTGACGGCGGACGATTTCCAGCAGCTGGTTACGGGTCAGCACCAGCTCGGACACCATCGTCATCAGGTGTTCAAGAGTTTCAACCGCGACACGGATGGACTGGTTGGAGACACCGCCGCCGGCAGCAGCCTTCTTGTCAGCCTTGTCCTCGCCGTCGTCATCACGGGCAACAGGCGCACGCGGGGCCTTGGCCGGCTTGGCTTCGGCGGCAGCCGGTGCAGCAGCAGCCGGGGCCTTGGGTGCAGGGGTGGGCTCGGGTTCAACCGCAGCAACCTCGACCTCGGTCTCGGTCTCGCGGAATGCGCGCTCAAGTTCATCAAGCGAAACTTCACCGGGGCGCAAGGGGCGCTCCAGGATCTGCAGCGGCATGTCTTCGGCAGCCGGTTCCGGTTCCGGCTCCGGAGCTGCCGCAGCCGCAGGTGTCTGCGCGCTCATCGACATCCGCTCCAGCTCGGAGATCAGATCGCTGTCATCGCCCTGCGGCTCTTCGCCCTCCGCAGCTTCCAGGTCGGCCAGGATCTCCTTGATCCGGTCGATCGAGCTGAGAATGAGCGACACCGCTTCAGGCGTCACCGGAACGCCGTCACGGAACTTGCCCATGAGGGTTTCGGCAGCATGGGCAATCCCTTCAAGGCGCGGCAGCCCGAGGAAGCCGCACGTGCCCTTGATGGTGTGAACCAGCCGGAAAATGTTGTCCAGGATGGTCGCGTTGTTTGGCTCTTGCTCGAACTTGACGAGCTCAACGTCCACAACATCGAGACTCTCACTGGTCTCGGTCAGAAATTCCCTGAGGAGGTCGTCCATGGCCTGCACTCACCCGACTAGTTACTGGTTCCGCGCCCCCGAAGGGACGGCTGGACCGGGATGTCCATGTCGTGAGGTTGGCCCTAAACAGTTAAGATAGACTGAAGCGGGTTCAGCTTCCTGCCAGTGATTTCTATACCTGAGTTGCGGTAAGCCTTACGCCCTCGTCGTCTTTGACAATATCAATCTTCATGCCGCATTCACGCGCCAGCAGAACAGTATAAATCGGCTGCACGGAGTGCGCATCGACGCGCTCGGGCTCTTCGCCCGACAGTGTCGCCTGCATGCCCAGCGGAATCCGCGGATTCACGCCCTTTGCGGTCAATTCGAAGGACGGGCTGGCAGGCTGGCCGGTCATCGAAACGGTGATCTCGCCCCCGCGCGGCACGCATTGATTGGCGATCAGAAGCAAGTTTAGCAAAAGCTTAACCAAGTTCTTCGGCATCAACTGCCGGTCAATCTGCCAGTTGAGATTTGACTTCTCGTTCTCCATGAGCGCGCCCGCCACGGACTGGGCATCGCCCAGATCAATTTCTGCCCCGGCAGAGCCAGCCGCGCCAAAGGCAAGGCGGGCAAACTGCAGCTTTGCGGAGGCCTGACGCGCGCTCTTGCGGATCAGTTCCATGGCGAATTCGCGCATGTCGCCGGAGCCGTCCTCGTCCAGCACCTCAAGCCCGTTGATGATAGCCCCCACCGGCGAGATGATGTCGTGACAGATACGGCTGGACACCAGGGCCGAGAGGTCGAGGGAGGTAAGATCTTTCATTTCGGACATGGACGGACAAAGCTCCAGATCTGGCCAGCTGCAGACATGATTCGAGAAAATGTACCAAAGCGTTACACAGGCAGGCAGGCCCTGCCAAGGGAATGCAGTCCTTTCAGGGCAGCAAACAGCCAGTTTTAAGGGCATTTGCCGCCGCTGCCTCGACGGAGGTCTCGAGAGAGGTCAGGAACAGGTAGCGGTTCACCGCCGTATGAAAGAAATAAAGCCGGCTCTCAACCACCGCAAAGATGGCCGGATTGCCTGCCGTCGCATAGCCCTCCACCAGCGCATAGGCGCCGCAGCCGCCATATTGCGGGGCATAGACCTCCGGATCGCGCTCGAAGGCAGCCTTGTTGCCCTCGTTGACGAACAGCCACCGCACGCCGCGCCAGGACAATTCGATCCGGCGGTCGCCAAGCCGCGGATAGCCGTCGACAAAAAATGCGACAGGATCATAGCCGCCAATGGCATAGGCCGTGACCGGATCGGCCAGATAGAAATCCGGGCGGGCAGGAGCACCACCGGCACTGAGCGCAAAGAAAACGGCCGCCATGGCGAATTGCTTGGCCGGAAGCCATAACCTTGTCAGATTCAAGGTAAATTCTGACATTGATTCGGGTCCTGCTGCCATGATTCGAGCGCTTGGTCTTCATACTACGAAATGCCTGTTCCGTTCCAACCGGGACACGTCCGGGGTGAGGCAAAGTGAAAACAGTGACGGGCGGCACGGACAATGAACCTGGAACTGCAAAGGTGATTGCGCGTTTGTCCGGTATGGCGCCTGCCCCCTCTCCCCCCGCGCATGCCGTGTGCGGCGCAAGCGTCAGGTCAGGCTTTGAAGAGAGAATAGCTTCAGCCGCATGGCTGTGAATTTTAAGTTTGGAGAAACACCAAGATGGCAGACAACAAGGCTTCCGGAACCAGCTCCAGCGAAGGCCGCCCGATCAGCCGGCGCGCGTTGATGGGCTTCATGCTCGGCTCGGTCGCGAGTGCTGCCCTCATGGGCCGCTCAGGGGCCGCTTTGGCCCAGGGTTCACCTCCGGGCGGCAGCTATAACCAGCAGGAAATTCTGGACGCCGGCCATCGCTTCTTCGGTGAAATCTCCGGCGGCCTTGCCTCGGTCATCGAGAAGGCCATCAGTCAGTATGGCGAGCCCAACGGCTACATTCTGGGCGAGGAAGGGTCTGGCGCGATCGTTGCCGGTGCACGTTACGGCGAGGGCGACCTCTACACCCGCAATGCAGGCAATCACAAGATCTTCTGGCAGGGCCCGTCGATCGGCTGGGACTTCGGCGGTGACGGCGCCCGCGTCATGATGCTGATCTACAATCTGCCGGTGGTGGAGGACATTTACCGCCGCTATGTCGGCGTCAATGGCTCGGCCTATCTCGTCGGCGGCTTCGGCATGACGGTGCTTGCCTATAACAACATCTATGTCGTGCCCGTGCGGGCCGGCGTCGGCGCCCGCCTCGGCGTCAACATGGGCTACCTCAAATTCACCCAGCGCCCGACCTGGAATCCTTTCTGATCTGCTGAAGTTATCTGAACGGCAGCTTTTCAGGGCGGGCCTCTTGGCCTGCCCTTTCTGCTGCGGTATTGATGAAGGTAACTGGCAGCAGAACAGACTTCAGAACCAGCGAGACGGCGTGTGATCGAAGCGGCAATGTATGGACTTCTGGGGTTCCTGGCAGCCAGTCTGCTGGGCCTTGCTGTTCTGTCTGCCGTGTGGAAACGCGCCGTGCGCCTGACACGTGAAGCGGTGCTGGCCACCACGCCAACCAGCTACCGCGAGATCATGGCCGCGCGTGACACGCTGCGCGCCGAACATGCCGTGGAGCTGCGCCGCCTGGAGCGGGAACTTTCAAGGCTCAAGGAAGAAAGCACCCGGCTCCGTGCCGAGGCCGGACGCGCACTGCCCGCCCAGCTGGCGCTGGAGCGCGAGCATCACGCCCAGCTGCGCCAGGACAAGGCGCTGGAGGAGCAGCTTGAGGCCGAACGCCGCGATTCAGCCCGCCTGAAGGACGCCCTCTCCGAACTGGGCGCCCGTTACTCCGCCCTTCTGGAAAAGACCTTCGAGGCCGAAGCGCCCGAACTGACCGGCACGGCAGATACAGCAGCGCTCGCCACCATCACCTCGCTGGAAGCGCAGATTGCCACGATGAAGCGCCAGCTTGAGGCCTTCCGGGGCGGCGCACTCGCCAGCCAGATGGAACCGGATGCCGACGGCAGTGCATTGCGCAAGACGATTGCCCAGCTGGAAGCCCGCCTTCTCGACAAGGAAGCCGATCTGATCGCCGCCCAGGCCGACATTGCGCGCCTGAGCCTGCATCTGGACATGGCCGGCGCAAAGCCCGAGACGCTGATGACACGGCTCGACAGCGAACTTCAGGCGGCAGAGACGGAGAAAGCCAGGCTGGCGGCCCGCACGGCGGCGCAGGAGCGCGCACTCACCCGCGTGCGCGGCGAGAACCTGCGGCTGCGCAGCGAACTGGCGTCCAGCACGACGGTCCAGGATCTTCGCAGCGAGCTTAAGTCCATCACCAAGGCCATGACGGGCGGCACGGCTGCGGCGCCCGCAGCGCGGCCAATCTCAGCCCCAGCCCCAGCCCCGGCCGCTCCCCAGCCGGCCAAGACGCGCAAGAAGGCCGCCGCCAAGCCGGCACAGCCAACGCAGCTCAGCCCGGCGCAGCTTGCCGGCAAGATCGTACGTGCCAGCGCTGCCGCCGCCAGCCAGCAGCAGGCAGCCCAGGCTGCAACAGCTCCCTCGGCCGTCACGGCAACGCCTGCATCTGCCCCGGCAGACCCGCAAAAGAAGGTCGTCGCCTGAGGTTCAGCTGAGGCAACCTGGCCCAGGCCTGCCTTGCTGTTGACGTCTGGAAACTGACATCCCCGGATGAAACACGCCAAAGCCCGCACGCAGCGCGTAACGCTGTGTGGTCTCATATCCATCATGTGAGGGAAGAGCTTGGTACTCCCAAGGGGAATCGAACCCCTGTTTCCGCCGTGAGAGGGCGGCGTCCTGACCGCTAGACGATGGGAGCGCCAGCAGCAATCGTGCTGCGAGGCCGCTCATATAGGCTCAACAGCAGAGCCATGCAAGGGCAAAGTTCTGATCCGCCGGGGAAAAACACCTTCCCCGGCTTCCGGACCGGAGCATTCACTCCGCCAGCAGCTTCGTGCGGCCCAGGATTTCGCCGGACGAGGCGTCCAGATGCACCAGCTGGGACGCGCCCTCCTGCCGCACCAGCAGGATGAGACGGCCATCAGCCCCCTGGGAAAGACCCAGCACCTCGGCCCCGGACCCCAGTTTTACCGTCTCCGGCAGGGCAACGCCGCTGTTTTCCTTGCCCACGGAATTGACCTTGTACACGATTACTGCGAAGAGAGCGGCAAATCCGGCGAACATGATCAGCGTGGAGCCCGCCATGAGGCGGCGCAGGCGCGTCTGAACCCGCAGCACGGCGGGGTCCAGAGGAGCTTCCTCCTCATGTGTGCTGGTCTCCACATCCCGGTCTTTGAAGGCGGAATTGGTCATGAACGATACTTCTCCTCAGGCGCCGCAGGGGCTGGATGGGGCATCCGGCTTTATCGCTTCTGAAGAAGATGCAGGCAAGCGCCTCGATGCCGTCATGGCCGCAAGGCTGGAAGGCCTCAGCCGCAACCGGGTACAGGCCCTTATCAAGGGTGGCGAGGTGCAGGTCAACGGCAAGACCGTCGAAGAGCCCAAGCACAAGGTGCATGAGGGCGACCGCCTGAGCCTGACCATGCCCGAGCCGGAGGATCCCGAGCCGCAGGGCGAGGACATCCCGCTCGACATCGTCTACGAAGATGATGCCCTCATCGTCATCGACAAGCCGGCCGGGCTTGTGGTGCATCCGGGAGCGGGCAACTGGACCGGCACGCTGGTGAACGCGCTGATTGCCCATTGCGGCGACAGCCTGTCGGGCATCGGCGGCGTCAAGCGCCCCGGCATCGTCCACCGTCTCGACAAGGACACATCGGGACTTCTGGTCGTCGCCAAGACCGATATTGCCCATCAGGGCCTGTCGGAGCAGTTTGCCGACCACGGCCGCACCGGCCCGCTGGAGCGCGCCTATCTGGCGCTGGTCTGGGGCGGACCGGGTGCCCTGCGCGGCACCATCGAGGCCAATCTGGCCCGTTCGGAAAGCAACCGGCAGAAGATGACCGTGGTGCGCAAGGGCGGCCGTGAGGCCATCACCCACTGGCAGGTGATCGAGCGCTTCGGCCCGGTGGATCAGCCGCCGCTGGCCTCGCTGATGGAATGCCGGCTGGAGACGGGCCGCACCCACCAGATCCGTGTGCACATGGCCCATATCGGCCTGCCGCTCATTGGCGATCAGGTTTACGGCGCCGGTTTCAAGACCAAGGCTAACCCGCTTCCCGAGCCCCTGCGCAGTGCTGTCCTTGAGTTTCCACGTCAGGCGCTGCACGCCGGCGTTCTCGCCTTCGAGCATCCGGTCAATGGCGAAACGCTGTATTTTGAAAGCGAGATGCCCGAGGATTTCGCCACGCTTCTTGAAGCATTACGAAAATTTTAGGTTTCAGCCCCCTTTACGGTCCTGTTTTCGGCAAGATCTTCCTTATATCTTGAACCTGAGGGCGATCCGGGAACGGATGCCACATTGAAGCGTTTGCCCTGAGCAGCAGCACAAGCGGTGCCGCCAGACGTCCGGTAGGGGAACGCAGAAGGTTTTAGGAAAGGGGGCGCATTTCATGGCCCAGAACATTCCGGTGCTGACGGCAGGCGAAGGCGGCCTCAGCCGCTATCTCGACGAAATCCGCCGGTTCCCCATGCTGGAACCGCAGGAAGAATACATGCTCGCCAAGCGCTACCGCGAGCATGAAGACCCTGCTGCCGCCGAGAGGCTCGTAACCTCGCACCTGCGTCTCGTCGCCAAGATTGCCATGGGCTACCGTGGCTATGGCCTGCCGCTCGGCGAAGTCGTATCCGAAGGCAACGTTGGCCTGATGCAGGCCGTCAAGCGCTTCGAGCCCGAAAAAGGCTTCCGCCTCGCCACCTATGCCATGTGGTGGATCAAGGCCGCGATCCAGGAATATATCCTGCGGTCCTGGTCGCTGGTGAAAATGGGCACCACCGCCAATCAGAAGCGCCTGTTCTTCAACCTGCGCCGCCTCAAGGGGCGTATCCAGGCGCTGGAAGAGGGTGATCTGAAGCCGGATCAGGTGCAGGCCATCGCCACCAAGCTGGGCGTGCCGGAAGAAGACGTGATCTCCATGAACCGCCGTCTGGCCGGTGACGCCTCGCTGAACGCGCCGATCCGGGCTGCGGAGGCCGATTCCGGCGAATGGCAGGATTGGCTGGTGGACGAAAGCGAAAGCCAGGAGACGATCCTCGCCGACCAGGAAGAACTGGACATGCGCCGCAAGCTGCTCGGCAACGCCATGTCGGTGCTGAATGACCGCGAACGCCGCATCTTCGAGGCCCGCCGCCTGTCGGAAGATCCGATCACGCTGGAAGACCTCTCCACCGAGTTCGGCGTCAGCCGCGAGCGCGTGCGCCAGATCGAGGTGCGCGCCTTTGAAAAGGTGCAGAAGGCAGTGCAGAAGAGCGCCCGCGAAATGGAGACGGCAACTCCGGCCTGACTTGTTTTCCAGCATCAATGGCATTTGATGAAACGGGACGCGCACTTGCGTCCCGTTTTTTGCTTTTCTAACGTGGCAGACTGCGGCTGGACACGCCGCAAAGGGTGGAGGCTGCATCAGCGTGGGGTTTGGGCACTTTATGGGCAAGCGGGCGCGGGTTGCGCTCGTCACGCTGGCGGCCTTGGCCAGCCTTGCAGGCATTCGTGCCATCGACCCGCCGTTTCTGCAGGCCGTGCGGGAGCTGAGCTTCGATTATTACCAGCGGCTCGCCCCTCGCGGCTATCAGGACAGCCCGGTGCGGGTGGTGGATATCGACGATGCCTCTCTGGCGCTCTACGGCCAGTGGCCCTGGCCACGGGACCGGATGGCGGAAATCGTCAACACGCTCAACAGCATGGGTGCTGCCGCCATCGCCTTCGACGTGATCTTTGCCGAAGCCGACCGGTCCTCGCCGCGGCAGCTGGCCCTCAGCCTGCCGGAAAGCTCCATTGCCGCCTCGCCGGATCTGAAAGCCGCGCTCAAGTCGCTGCCGGATACGGATGAGCTTTTCGCAGAAGCCCTCGCAGAAGCCCCCTCCATCCTGGGCTTCGCGATCCTGCCTTCCGCTACCCCGCAGCAACCGCAACTGAAAGCCGGCATGGCACATGTGGGCCCCTCCCCCGCCGGCCTGCTCGCGCCTTACGCCTCGGCTCTCGGCGCCATTCTCCCCCTGCAAGAGGCTGCGAGCGGCGTCGGCAGCGTGTCGCTGAGTGCCGACGACACAGGCGGCATCGTCCGCCGCATTCCGCTGCTGGTGACCGACGGGACCGAAGTCTTCCCCAGTCTGGCGGTGGAGGCCCTTCGCGTGGCACAAGGCGCAACCGGGCTGATCACACGGGCGGATGAAACCGGCAAGGGCGGGGCACTCAACGGGATCAGAGTGGGCAGCTTCTCCGTTCCGGTAACAGAAACCGGCGAATTCTGGGTCTATTACGACTGGAACCGGTCCGAGCGCTATGTCTCGGTCGCCGATCTTCTCGATCCGCAGAAGCATCCCAAGGTGCAGCCGCTGATCGATGGCCAGATCATCTTCATCGGCACCTCTGCCGCCGGCCTGTTCGATATCCGCTCCACCGCCCTCGGCGAGCAGGTGCCGGGCGTATCGATCCATGCGCAGGCCGCCGAACAGATCATCTCCGGCAGCTTCCTCGCCCGGCCGGACTGGGCCGAAGGCGCGGAAATCATTGCCGTTCTGCTCGCCGGCCTCGTCCTTGTGGCGCTGCTGCCGCTGACCGGAGGGCTCATCACCGGCGCGGCAGCCGTTTGCCTGACGGTTCTGATGTTCGGCGGTTCCCTTCTGCTTTTCGTGCAGCAGGGCCTGCTGATCGACGGGCTCTATCCCTCGATCACCGCCTTCGTCGTCTTCGCCATCGGCACGTCCATGCTCTATGTGATGACGGACCGGGAAAAACGCTTCGTGCGCCAGGCCTTCAGCCAGTATCTCTCGCCGGATCTCGTCAGCCAGCTGGAACAGCAGCCGGACCAACTGGTGCTGGGCGGGGAACTGAGGCCCATGACCATCCTCTTCATGGATGTGCGCGGCTTCACCCCCATTTCCGAACAGCTGACGCCGACGGAGCTGGTGCATTTCCTCAATACATTGCTGTCCCCACTCAGCGATGCCATCCAGGCCCATGGCGGCACCATCGACAAGTATATCGGTGACAGCATCATGGCTTTCTGGAACGCACCCGTCCGGGTGGAAAACCACGCCGCCATGGCCTGCGCGGCCAGCCTGAAGATGCTGGACGTGGTGGACCAACTGAATGCGGAAGATGCCTTCGGCTTCAAGGCGCGCAACTTCAAGACCCAGACCGTGCAGATCGGCATCGGCCTCAACACCGGCGAGGCCTGCGTCGGCAACATGGGCTCCTCACGCCGCTTCAACTACTCGGTGATTGGTGACGCAGTGAATGTGGCAAGCCGGATCGAATCCAGCTGCAAGAGCATCGGCGCCGATCTCGTCGTCTCCGAAGACACCCGCACACAGGCCCCTGACCTTGCCTATCTGGAGGCAGGCGCCATTCCGCTCAAGGGCAAGTCCCGGCCCGTGAAGCTCTTCGCGCTGATCGGCGATCAGGAGCTGCGGCGCAGCGAGGCCTTCCGGACCCTCGAGCTGCATCACATGAAGCTGATGGATGGCCTCGACAACCGCAAGCCGGAAGCCGCCACAGCCGCCCTCGCCGCCTGCCGCGACGCCGCTCCGCCCGAACTTTCAGCCTTCTATGACCGGCTGGCAGAACGGGTGGAGAAGCTTGCAACAGCAGCAGCGTGAACTGCGGGAAGGTTTGACGGGTGCAAACCGGTCAATGCCGCCAGACCCACACCCCGCGCCGCCCCGGCCTTGTGCCGGGGCCTGTCAGGAGGCCCCGGCGTAACCAGCACTCAATGAGATTGACTCCGGGAGGAGGGTAAGCTTGTGCGGCGCTTGAGCAATTCCAAGGCGTGATGCGTCAGCACCGGAAGGCTTGATAAAAGCACAAGCTTCCTAACAGGTCCCGGCTCAAGGCCGGGACGGCGCAGCAAGGGTGGAAGGCCCGGCGAATATCCGCACAGGGGCCCCTTTCACATCTCACCGCAGCTCCGCCGTATAGTCCTCTACCGGCGGCACGCTGGTGATCAGCTTGTTTTCATGCAGGAACTCGGCAAAGCGCTGATAGCGGCCGGCATCCAGAGCTGCCGGGCGCTTGGCAAAACGCGGCAGCGTGTCGCCCCAGGCGCGGCGGTTCAGCTCGTCATCAAGATTCGGATAGGCCGCAATGAAAGCCTCCCACGAGTCCTCCGGATGGTTGGTGAGGTAGACCGTTGCCTTCTCCACCGCAGCGAGGAAACGGACATAGCGCGGGTCTCCGGTCTTGTCCTTCGCCGCCACATAGATCAGCTCGTCAAAGATGGGCACGCCATTCTCCTCCGGGAAGAAAGCCTTGCCCTTCTTGCCCTCCAGTTCGATCTGCGTGAGCTCGAAATTGCGGTAGCCGCCGATCACCGCATCCACCTGACCCGTCATCAGAGATGGCGACAGGGCGAAGTTGACGTTGATGAGCTCCACGTCATCGATCGAAAGCCCCTGCGAGCGCAGCATCTGGCCGAGCATCGCATCCTCGAAGCCGGAGACGGAGAAGCCGATCTTCTTGCCCTTGAGGTCCGCCAGCGTCTTGATGGGGCCATCCTCCAGCACGATCAGCGTGTTCAACGGCGTCTCCACCAGCGTGCCGATCCACTTCAGCGGCATGCCTTCGTTGATCTGAGCATGGAGCGTCGGCTGATAGGATACGGCAATATCCCCCTGCCCGGCCGCCACCAGCTTCGGCGGCATGGCCGGATCGGCCGGCTCGATCAGTTCCACATCAAGCCCTTCAGCCTCAAAGAAGCCCTTCTGCTTGGCCACCACCAGTGGCGCGTGGTCCGGATTGACGAACCAGTCGAGCAGAACGGTCAGCTTGTCCGCCGCCGAAGCGGGGGCAGCAGTGGCCAAAACAGCGGCCAGCGACAGCGCGAGAATGCGTTTCATGCGGGTCTCCCAATAGACAGGTGTTGGATGAAGTTCGGGCCGGTCCAGCCTCGGCCTGACCGGCAGATGCGGGCGCGGGGATCAGTCCTCGCGTTGCCAGGGCACCATGCGGCGGGTCAGGCGCTCGACGACGAAGCGCAGGACCAGAACCATGGCGGCAAGCAAGGCGAGAGCGGCAAACATGGTGTCCGTCTGCATCCGGGCATTGCTCTGCAGCATGATGAAGGCCAGCCCGCCCTTGGCCCCGACCCATTCGCCGACAATGGCACCGATGGGGGCGAAGACCGCTGCAATCCGGACACCGGAGGCAAGCGCGGGCATGGCAGACGGCAGGCGGAAATAGCGCAGTTCCTGCCAGCGGTTGACGCGGTAGAGCAGCGCCAGATCGACCAGGCCCTGATCCATCCGCCTGAGGCCGTCAAAGAAGGTAGAGGTGACAGCAAAAAAGATGACCAGCACCGCCATCACGATCTTGGAAGCAAGACCGAAGCCGAGCCACAGCACCAGAATGGGGGCAATGGCAAAGACCGGCAGAGCCTGCGTCACCAGAACCACCGGCAGCAGCCCGCGCCGTGCCAGCGGCGACAGCCACATGACGAAGGCCAGCATGACCCCGGCTGCAATGCCGAAGACAAAGCCCAGCAGGGTTTCGCTCAAGGTGATGCTGGCGTGATAAAGCAGGAAGCCACTCTGGCGCTGGAAGGCCTCCAGCACTTTCAGCGGGCCGGGCAGCATGTAGGGCGGGACTTCCAGAAACCGAACCGCCAGATCCCAGATCAGCAGCAGGGACAGGCTGACCGTCACGCCCGGCGCAATGCTGCGCAGGAGAGAGGCAGCACGGGCCGGAAAGGTAGTCCGGACAGGGCTCGCAGATGGAAGGGGTTGCCTTCCCGAAAGAAGTTCTATCGACACAAAAGGATCTCCCGTCACCGGCAAGCCGGTCAAGACATTGGAGATCCGGGATATGGCTAAAGGTTTCCGTCCCTTCGCCGGCATGACCCGGATCAGGTTCTAAGGGTTCGGCTTTGCGCCATCTCAGCTCACGTCGGAGCACCCCTCGGACCAGCCCGAAACATGCCGCCTGAATGCCGCCTTGGCAAGCAAAACTTGCGGCTCCCTGTCACAAAAGCCGAAGGCCCCGGCTGTCACCCATGGACAGCCGGGGCCTTGAAGCTTAACCGGAACCGGGCAGAACCGCCGGGATCAGCCGCCCTGCCAGGCGGCAATCGCCTGTTCCAGAGCCCGGGCGCCCGGGGTGCCCTTCTCGATGGTGAAGATGGCACGCTTGCCGTTCTCGTAGAGCATCGGAATATCGATCCAGCCACGCTCACGCATCAGGGCAAGGTTGCGGTCCCGCTCGCTGTCAACGCTCGACAGCGCAATCCAGAAGTAACCCGGAGCAACCTTCACCGAAGCGCCCAGGAGAGCATCTCCGCGCGCTTCCTCGGTCGGCTTCATCACGAGACCCGGCACATTGGAGACGTCCCCGCCGGAGAAGCCTTCCGGAAGCTGAAACTGGATCTCGACCAGATGGCTGGCAGGCAGCGAGGTATCGGTGTTCGGCTTGATTCGCAGCGTCACATTGATGTTCCGGTCCGGAATCTGGGCCTGCGCCACGAGCACCGTTTCAGCCTGTCCGCCGGAGCCGTTTTCCTCGGAAACCGACCAGGCCACGTTGCCCGCAGAAGCGGTGCCGGATCCGCTGGCATCTTCGCCCTCCTCATAGAGGAAAGCCTTCTGCGCAACGATCGCACCGGGCGTTTCTGCCGTCTGAGCCGGCGCCGTGCTGGCGGGCGGGGCAGCGGCCTCGGGCACGGCAGCAGGCGCCTCCTGCGGCGGCGGAGGGGCTGACGGTGTGATGAGTGTCGTCGTCACGGTCCGCGCATCGGGGGCAACCGCAGGCTCACCCGTATCGGTCAGCAGACGGTCGGTGTTCTTGCCGCCATTATCGCCATTGGCAGCCGTCTCGCCCGCCGGCGCTCCTGCCTCGAGGGCCGGAGCGGTCGTTGCGGCCGTTTCCTCGCTGGAGGAGAAGATCCCCGCGATCAGCGAGCGCTGGGAATAGATGAAGGCGCCGATACCGATCAGCACCAGCACAAATCCGCCCAGGAACACGTAGGACATGAAAGACGAACTGCCAGCCGTGCGGGCGCGGCGCGGGGCGCGTGTCCGGCCCTTGCGCGGTTCGTCAGCTGCAAGCCGGTCGGCCGCAGCATTCACGCTTCCAGCACCGGCGGGCCCAGGTGCGGACGGATCCGGGCGCAAGCTGTCACCGGCAGGCGCCGGCCGCGGGCTCGGCGTGGGAAGGGCGTAGGAAGACGGTGCCGGGGCAGCCGGTTCAACGGACGGCTTTGCAGGCGCCGCCCCGAAGGCAGGCTCCATGCGCGGCTGGCTGCGCTCAACGGGCGGCTCTGCCGGAGTGCTTTCGTTGCGGAAGGCATCGCGGGCGGTCTGCACCGCGCTCGACGACGCATCCCCCAACCTTTCGGCTTCCTGCACGGCAGAGCCCAGCGGCCCGCGCGGCGCAGGCGAAGACGGGGGATAGGGTTCGGTGCGGGGGGCAGCCGGAGCGCTGGAGCCTGCAGCAGGGGCCATGGGCGCGGGCGCAGCAGGCGCCGGGCGCGTCGCCATCAGCGTTTCGCGCGCAGCCTCGGCCTCAACCTTGCGGATAGCCTCCTCAAGGCGCAACTGCTCGGCCGTGATCTCGGACGGGGAAAGCGGCGGCTCATAGGCCTTCAGCTGACTGACAATCGCGTTTCGGGCGCGGCTGTAGACGTTGCGCCGTGCAGAACCGTTGTTCTCCGGCAGTGACGCAATCGTTTTTTTCAAAATCGAATAGTAATCAGCCATTGGCTCGCTCGTGAGGGGTGCCAGCCTGAACCCGGCGCACCGGAAGCTCCGTATTCATGCCATCCCATTTGTAGGCTCAACACCGGCGGGCGCAAGAGGTGTTCAGCAAAGATAGGATGTGCAATCAGGTTTTTACATGACTTTCGGGCGGAATGGGGATCATTCCGCCCGATAAATTTCACGTCAGTCCTGGAACGGATTCTGCACCAGGATGGTGTCGTCACGCTCCGGGCTGGTGGAGAGCAGCGCCACCGGCGCACCGATCAGCTCCTCCACATGGCGGACATATTTCACGGCCTGCGCCGGAAGATCAGCCCAGCTGCGGGCACCCTTGGTGGATTCCTGCCAGCCCGGCAGGGTTTCATAGATCGGCACCACGCGGGCCTGCGCGCCCTGGGAAGCCGGCAGATAGTCGATCCGCTTGCCGTCCAGCTCGTAGCCGACGCAGATCTTCAGCTCTTCCAGGCCGTCCAGAACATCCAGCTTGGTCAGCGCGATGCCGGTGATGCCGGAGGTGCAGACCGTCTGACGCACCAGAACCGCATCGAACCAGCCGCAGCGGCGCTTGCGGCCCGTGACGGTGCCGAATTCATGGCCACGGGTGCCGAGGAACTCGCCGACTTCGTTCTGCTGCTCGGTCGGGAACGGCCCTTCGCCCACCCGTGTGGTGTAGGCCTTGGTGATGCCCAGCACATAGCCAACCGCATTGGGGCCAAGGCCCGAACCGGTGGCAGCCTGACCGGCAACCGTGTTGGACGAGGTCACGAAGGGATAGGTGCCGTGGTCGATGTCGAGCAGCGCGCCCTGTGCGCCTTCAAACAGCAGGCGCTTGCCTTCACGGCGCTGGCCGTCGAGCAGCTTCCACACCGAATCCATGTAGGGCAGCACGGTGCCAGCCACGGAGGACAGTTCCTCGAAGATTGCTTCGGCGGAAATTTCGCTCTCGCCGAGGCCGCGGCGCAACGGATTGTGATGCGCCAGCAGCCGGTCGATCTTGGCCGGCAGCGTCTCCAGATTGGCTAGGTCCATCAGACGGATGGACCGGCGGCCCACCTTGTCCTCATAGGCCGGGCCAATGCCGCGGCCCGTGGTGCCGATGCGCGTGCCGGTGCTGGAGTTCTCGCGCAGCGCGTCGAGTTCCCGGTGCAGCGACAGAATCAGCGTCGCGTTTTCGGCGATGCGCAGGGTCTCCGGGTTCACGGTCACGCCCTGATCGCGCAGGCGGCCGATCTCCGACACCAGTGCATGCGGGTCCAGCACCACGCCATTGCCGATCACCGACAGCTTGCCCGGGCGCACGACGCCGGAGGGCAGCAGGGACAGCTTGTAGCTGACGCCGTCGATCACGAGCGTATGGCCGGCATTATGCCCGCCCTGGAAACGGACAATCACATCGGCCTGCTCCGAGAGCCAGTCGACGATCTTGCCCTTGCCTTCATCGCCCCATTGCGAACCGACGACAACAACATTGGCCATGGGTGCCATACCCTTCTCAAAAGGAACCATCTGCCGGGGCCGCTTTTTCCGGGCACCAGCACACAAAACCCCGGTACATGGCCGGGGCAAACGCGCGGACTATAGCCACTTCCGCCAAGAGTTGCGAGCCCGAAACGGAAGATTTTGACGGAAGGGAGCCTCGCATTCCGGGTGGCGCAGCAATCCCAACAGGTGATACAGCTCGCACTCCCCCGAAGGCGCAGGCCCCGCCTCGAACATCCGGACACAATCATGTCATTAGCCGCCTGGCTGCTGCTGTTTTTCCTCAGTGCCCTATGGGGCGGCTCGTTCCTCTTTGCCAAGGTGGCGGTGGCCGAGATACCGCCGCTGATGCTGGTGTTCCTCAGGGTGCTGATTGCCGCCACCGTGCTGCATGTGGTGTTGCGCTTTACCCCGCACCGGTTTCCCCGTGATCCGAAGATGCTGGCGAGCTTCCTTGTCATGGGCCTGCTCAACAATGCGATTCCCTTCTCCCTGATTTTCTGGGGCCAGACGGGCATCGCGGCAGGCCTTGCCTCGATCCTCAATGCCACGACGCCGATTTTCACCTTCCTGATCGCCGCCGTGGTGCTGCATCAGGAACCGGTGACGGCCAACCGCATCGCAGGCGTATTGCTGGGCTTGTCGGGCGTGGCGCTGATGCTGTCTTCCAGCCTTGCCGGGCTCAGCTCGGACCCGCTCTGGGCACAGGCCGCCTGCCTGGGCGCCGCCCTCTCCTACGGTTTCGCCGGCGCCTTCGGCCGCCGCTTCAAGGGCACGCCGCCGCTCGTCACCGCAACCGGCCAGATCACCGGCTCCACCTTGCTGATGCTGCCGGTCGCGCTTTTCTCGGCCGGAAGCTGGTCGCCCGCAGATGTCAGCCTTCTGGTCTGGGGCAATGTGCTGGCGCTCGCCGTGCTCGCCACGGCGCTCGGCTACATGATCTTCTTCCGGCTTCTGGGCGAGGCAGGGGCAACCAACACCTCGACGGTCACCCTGCTGGTCCCCGTCTGCGCCCTCGGCTTCGGATATCTGCTGCTGGGCGAGAGGCTTTATCCGGTGCAATTCGCCGGGCTCGGCATTCTGCTCGGCGGCCTCGTGCTGCTTGACGGGCGGGTGCTGAAACTGCTGCGCCGGTAAAATAAAAGAGCGACACCCTTCCGGATGCCGCTCCCTATGCCTTTTTAGAACTTCAGCGCCTTGGCCTGTTTCACCAGCGGCAGCGATTCGATGGCAGTCAGCGTGGCGGCAGGCACTGCGCCATCCACCTCCAGCAGGGCAATCGCGTCGCCCCCCGGCTCCGTGCGGCCGAGGTTGAAGGTGGCGATGTTGATGCCGGCCTCCCCCAGAAGGCTGCCGAACTTGCCGATGAAGCCCGGCTTGTCCTCGTTGGTGATGTAGAGCATGTAGGGGCCGAAACCGGCTTCCATGTTGATGCCCTTCACCTGAATGATGCGCGGCTTGCCGTCGGCAAACACCGTGCCTGCGACGGAACGCTCCTGCCGGTCGGTGACGATGGTCAGGCGCATGTAAGTCTCGTAGGCGCCCATCTGGCCGCGCCGCACCTCTTCCACCTGAATGTCCCGCTCGCGGGCGATGGCAGGGGCCGACACCATGTTGACGGTCTGCAGCACCGGCGTCAGCACGCCGGTCAGCGCCGCTGCCGTCAGGGCACGGGTGTTCATGTCGGCAATCGTGCCTTCATATTCGATGCGGATCTTGCGGATGCCGGTTTCCGTCAGTTGGCCCGCGAAAGAGCCCAGCTGCTCGGCCAGCCGCACGAAGGGCGTCAGGCGCGGCGCTTCTTCCGCCGAGATCGACGGCATGTTCAGCGCGTTGATGACGGCACCGCTCATCAGATAGTCCGAGATCTGCTCGGCCACCTGCAGGGCAACATTCTCCTGCGCCTCTTCGGTCGAAGCGCCCAGATGCGGGGTGCAGACCATGTTCGGCGCGCCGAACAGCACGTTCTCCTTCGCAGGCTCCTCGACAAACACATCGAACCCGGCCCCTGCCACATGGCCCGTATCAAGTGCCGCCCGCAGGGCCACCTCATCAACCAGCCCGCCACGGGCGCAGTTGATGATATAGACGCCGCGCTTGGTCTTCATCAGCGCTTCGGCGGAGATGATGTTGCGGGTCTTGTCCGTCAGCGGCGTGTGCAGGGTGATGAAATCGGCCCGCGCCAGCAGCGTGTCCAGCTCGACTTTCTCAACGCCCAGATCCCTTGCCCGCTCAACCGACAGGAACGGGTCAAAGGCGAGAACCTTCATCTTCAGGCCGATGGCCCGGTCGGCGACGATCGAGCCGATGTTGCCGCAGCCGATGAGACCCAGCGTCTTGCCGGTGATTTCCACACCCATGAAGCGGGACTTCTCCCACTTGCCGGCCTGCGTCGAGACATCGGCGGCCGGGATCTGCCGGGCGAGCGAGAACATCATCGCAATGGCATGTTCCGCCGTGGTGATGGCATTGCCGAAGGGCGTGTTCATCACGATGATGCCCTTGGCGGTGGCAGCCGGGATATCGACGTTGTCGACGCCGATGCCCGCACGGCCGATCACCTTCAGCCGCGTGGCGGCGGCGATCACCTTTTCAGTGACCTTGGTGGCCGAGCGGATGGCAAGGCCGTCATAGTCGCCGATCACGGCGAGCAGGGCGTCCTTGTCCTTGCCCAGCTCCGGGCGGAAATCCACGTCGATGCCGCGGTTCTTGAAGATCTGGATGGCTGCTTCCGACAGCTGATCCGAAATAAGCACTCTGGGAGCCATGAAACTCTCCTTCATTCAGGGCGCCTCAGGCAAGGCAGCACCGTTTGCGGTTCAACAGGAGAACCGCAGCAGGCGCCTCACACGGGCGCAGGATTTGGGTGAAGTGCAAGGCCCGGAGAAAAGCTCACCGGGCCGCAGCATCAGGCGGCTGCCTGCAGGCGGGCCTTCTGGGCCGCAAAGGCCCAGTCGAGCCAGGGCAGAAGCGCCGAAACGCTGTCCGGATCCACCGTCGCGCCGCACCAGATGCGGAAGCCCGTCGGGGCATCGCGGTAGGAGCCGATGTCATAGGCGACACCTTCGGCTTCGAGAGCCGAAGCCATGGCCTTGGCGAACGCCGCCTGCCCCGCATCGTCCAGCGCCGTCACCGCCGGATCAACGATCTTCAGGCAGACGGAGGTGTTGGAGCGCGTGGCCGGATCAACGGCGAGGAAGTCCACCCACGGCGTCTCTTCCACCCAGCGGGCGATATGCCCGGCGCTGGTGTCGGCGCGGCCGATCAGGGCCTTCAGGCCGCCGATGGAGGATGCCCATTCCAGCGCATCGATATAGTCCTCGACGCAGAGCATGGACGGGGTGTTGATGGTCTCGCCCTTGAAGATGCCTTCGATCAGCTTGCCCTTGGAGGTCAGGCGGAAAATCTTCGGCAGCGGCCAGGCGGGGGTGTAGCTCTCCAGCCGGGCAACGGCGCGCGGGCTGAGGATCAGCATGCCATGGGCGCCTTCACCGCCGAGTGCCTTCTGCCAGGAGAAGGTGACCACATCGAGCTTGGCGAAGTCCAGGTCCTGCGCGAAAGCGGCGGAGGTGGCATCGCAGATGACGAGGCCTTCCCGGTCTGCCGGGATCCAGTTGGCATCCGGCACACGCACGCCGGACGTGGTGCCGTTCCAGGTGAAGACAACGTCGCGGCTGAAATCGACGCTGCCAAGGTCCGGCAACTCGCCATAGGGCGCTTCGATGGTGCGGGCATCCAGCTTCAGCTGCTTGACCACATCGGTCACCCAGGTGGAGCCGAAGCTTTCCCAGGCGAGCATATCGACGCCACGCGCGCCGAGCAGCGACCACAGGGCCATCTCGACCGCGCCCGTGTCCGAGGCCGGAACGATACCGATGCGGTAGTCCGCAGGCACCTCAAGGATCTCACGGGTCTTGTCGATGGCGAGTTCAAGCCGGGTCTTGCCGATCTTGGCGCGGTGGGAGCGGCCAAGAGACTTCACGTCCAGCGCGGCGGCAGACCAGCCGGGGCGCTTGGCGCAAGGACCAGACGAAAAATGGGGATTGGCCGGGCGCTGTGCCGGCTTTGCAGTCGCTGTCATATGCTATCCTCTCAGATAGGTGCTCCTCGTTGGGGAGGAGTGTCCCACTGACTTGGATATGCCCTTCCGGCGGGCCGGTCAAGCCGGATGGAGCCTTGCAGCGCTGCAAAGCGAAAGGCCGGTGCTTGTGGCACCGGCCCCTGAGATGATCCGCGGGGAAGAGGATCAGTAACGGGCAGAGACAGCATTGCCCGAATAGAGCATCGGACGGTTGACCGGGCCAGCCGTATCGAAGTTGTAGCGCACGCCAAGCCGGATCTCGTGGGCGGCCAGATCCTTGTACTTGATCCGGCTCTGACCGGTGCCGACGTTGTTCAGCTGGACAGAACGGGCCTCGCCCAGGTTCTTGTAGCGGTAGCCAAGATCGATGTCCCAGTTCGGCGTCACCGCATAGGAGGTACCGGCCATCAGCGCCCAGGCGAAGTTCCACTTGCCGCTCGACCCGTCGTAGGACGTATTCACGCCATTCGGGTTGAAGGACTTGGTGTCGTGGACATTCACGTAGGCCGCACCCACACCGGCACCTACATAGGGGGTAAAGCCGTTCCAGGTGCCCACATCCAGATAGCCGTTCAGCATCAGCGTCCAGACGTCGATATTGGCCGTTTCGCGGGAATAATCCGTGCCTGTGCAGAGGTTGCAAGGCGCATAACCACGGTACTTGGCTGACGGCTCGTAGTCGAACGTCAGGTCGGAACGCAGATAGTCGTTGAACTTGTAACCAATACCCGCACCGATGACGACCGTATCGTTCATCTTGTTGCGGTTAAAACGCAGATCACCGATCACGGGATCACTGAAGCTGCCTTTCGGTGCCTGATAAATCTTGTAGCCGATATCGCCGCGCAGATACCAGCCGCCAGTGGCCGGGACTTCGGGGATATGCTCAATCACAGGAGCCGGCAGATCCATCGCCAGATCCGCAGCCAGTGCTGCCTGCGAGATGAAGATCGCACAGCTCGCCAAAGACAACTGCTTGAAAACGCTGCCCATGTCCTCGTCCTTTGAAACAAGCGTCCGCACCAGCCAGGCTGCGGGGCGCGCTTTGGAACATGTCTTAGATCTAGGGCAAAAGGTTTAAAGGGTGCTTAACCGTATTTCTTTACCAGGATTTTTTACCTTAACCCAAGGTAAACAAGAGCAATCACGTTAGGACTTCATTAACAAAAAAGGCACCCGCCTCTCCAGCAGATGCCTTGTGCTTTTACCGCTCCAAAAAGAGCTTACCTCATCTCAGGATGGTCAGGCCCGTGCAGCGTCTGAGCGTTTCAAGGTGTGATGAACAGCATCAAACGCCTTGGGATGAGCTGGTCCCTCGACGTCAGGCAGCCGAACGCGCGACAACTCCGGCGATTTCGTCCACCACGTCATTGACCAGCGAGGCGTCATCCCCTTCCGCCATGACACGGATCAGAGGCTCTGTCCCGGACGGACGGATGACCAGCCGGCCGCTGCTGCCAAGGCGCTCACGCCCGGCATCTATGGCCGATTTGACCATGTCACTCTCCAGCGGCTTGCCGCTCTTGTAGCGCACGTTCTTCAGCACCTGCGGAACCGGCACGAACTTGGCACAGACCTCGGAGACCGGGCGGTCCTGCTCACGCACGCAGGCGAGAATCTGCAGGGCCGCAATCAGGCCATCGCCAGTGGTGGCGAAATCGGACAGTACGAGATGGCCGGACTGCTCGCCGCCGACGTTGAAGCCGTGTGCACGCATGTGCTCGACCACGTAGCGGTCACCCACCTTGGTGCGGGCCAGTTCCAGCCCGCGCGTGCCAAGGAAGCGCTCAAGCCCGAGATTGGACATGACCGTTGCCACGATACCCGATCCCGTGAGCTTGCCGGCCGCATGCCAGCTCTCGGCAACGGTTGCCATCAGCTGATCGCCATCCACCACCTGACCGCGCTCATCGACGATGATCACCCGGTCCGCGTCACCATCCAGCGCAATGCCGATATCGGCCCGCACTTCATGCACCTTGCGCGCCAGCGCATCGGTGGAGGTGGAGCCACAGTCCTGGTTGATGTTGTAGCCGTCCGGATTGACGCCGATGGAGATGACTTCCGCGCCCAGTTCCCACAGCACCGCAGGCGCCACCTTGTAGGCTGCGCCATTGGCGCAATCGACGACGATGCGCAGACCTTCCAGGCTCATGTCGCGCGGCAGGGTGCGCTTGGCAAATTCGATGTAACGGTCGTGCACGCCGTCAATGCGCTTGGCCCGGCCCAGCTGATCGGCGCTGGCAAGGCGCGGCGTCAGGTCGCTGTCCACGAGACGCTCGATTTCGAGCTCGATCTCATCGCTCAGCTTGAAGCCGTCCGGCCCGAAGAACTTGATGCCATTGTCGGCAAAGGGATTGTGCGACGCCGAGATCATGACGCCGAGATCTGCGCGCAGCGAGCGCGTCAGCATGGCGACGGCCGGCGTGGGCATCGGTCCGAGCAGGAACACTTCGAGGCCAACGGACGTAAAGCCCGCCACCATGGCATTCTCCAGCATGTAGCCGGACAGGCGCGTATCCTTGCCGATCACGACGCGGCTGCGGTGATGGCCATTGCGGAACATGAGGCCCGCCGCCATGGCGACCTTGAGTGCCACTTCCGCCGTCATCGGATGGGTGTTCGCCTTGCCGCGAATGCCGTCGGTTCCGAAATACTTGCGCATGGGTGAATCACTGCCTTTGCGATTGGTCTTGTGCGTCCCTCATACAGCGTTCCGCCGCAGAAGGCCGGTCAAAATTTGTGATCGACTGTTACGATGAAAAACGCCCGGCCTGTAAAGACCGGGCGTCAGGTTATCAAGAAGGAATGACAGCTCAGGCGAGTGGCTGCGGCTCCATGCCTGAGGGCGCACCGCCCTCCCCGCCGCGCTTGGCACCGGCGGAGGGAACTGCGGAGCTGCGGCCCACCGGCTGGTCATCATCCTCGTCACGAACCGGCGGCTTGCCTGCGAGCAGGTTCTTGATCTCTTCGCCCGACAGGGTTTCGTATTCGATCAGGCCCTTGGCGAGCGTTTCAAGATCGTCCGCACGTTCGGTCAGGATACGGCGGGCTTCGTTGAAGCCATCCTCCACGAACCGGCGCACTTCGGCGTCAATGATACGCGCGGTCTCTTCGGACACGTTCTGCTGGCGGGCAACGGAATGGCCGAGGAACACTTCTTCCTGGTTGTCGCCATAGGCCACCTTGCCGAGCTTGTCGGAATAGCCCCACTGGGTGACCATGGCACGGGCGAGACGGGTCGCCTGCTGAATGTCCGAGGAAGCGCCCGAAGTGACATTCTCAAGGCCGAAGATCAGCTCTTCCGCCACGCGCCCGCCCATGATGATCGCAAGGCGCGAAGTCATCTGGGTGTAGCTCATGGAGATTTCGTCACGCTCGGGCAGCTGCATCACCATGCCAAGCGCACGGCCGCGCGGGATGATGGTTGCCTTGTGGACCGGATGCGCCTTCGGCACGCTGAGCGCGACAAGGGCGTGACCAGCCTCATGATAGGCGGTGCAGCGCTTTTCCTCTTCGGTCATCACCAGCGTGCGGCGCTCGGCGCCCATCATCACCTTGTCCTTGGCGTCTTCGAACTCTGCCATGGTCACGAGGCGCTTGGAACGGCGGGCCGCCAGAAGGGCTGCCTCGTTGACGAGGTTCATCAGATCCGCACCGGAGAAGCCGGGGGTGCCACGGGCAAGAACCTTCACGTCCACATCCGGCGCCAGCGGCACCTTGCGCATATGCACCTTGAGGATCTTCTCGCGGCCGGTCACATCCGGGTTCGGCACGACGATCTGGCGGTCGAAGCGGCCCGGGCGCAGCAGCGCCGGGTCAAGAACGTCCGGACGGTTGGTCGCAGCGATGATGATGATGCCTTCGTTCGGCTCGAAACCATCCATCTCCACGAGGAGCTGGTTCAGCGTCTGCTCGCGCTCGTCATTGCCGCCGCCGAGACCCGCACCACGATGACGGCCGACCGCGTCGATTTCGTCGATGAAGATGATGCAAGGCGCGTTCTTCTTCGCCTGTTCGAACATGTCGCGCACGCGGGACGCACCGACACCGACGAACATTTCGACGAAGTCCGAACCGGAGATGGTGAAGAACGGCACATTGGCCTCGCCTGCCACCGCGCGGGCGGTCAGGGTCTTGCCGGTGCCCGGAGGGCCGACGAGCAGCACGCCGCGCGGAATGCGGCCGCCGAGGCGCTGGAATTTCTGCGGATCACGCAGGAATTCCACGATTTCCTGAAGGTCTTCCTTGGCCTCGTCAATGCCGGCCACGTCGTCAAAGGTGACGCGGCCATGGGCTTCGGTCAGCAGCTTGGCCTTGGACTTGCCAAAGCCCATCGCCTTGCCGCCGGCACCGCCCTGCATCTGGCGCATGAGGAAGATCCAGACGCCGAGAATGATGATCATCGGCAGCCAGGAAATCAGCGCACCAGCGAGCGAGAAATTCTCTGAAGGCGGACGGGCCTTGATCAGCACGCCCTTGTTGCGCAGCTCGTCCACATATTGGGTGCCGCTGGGCGCATAGGTCTGGAACTGGCCGCCATTGGTGAAGTTGCCGGTGATCAGCTGATCCTGGATCGTTACATCACGAATCTCACCCTGATCCGCCTGGTTCAGGAACTGCGAGAACGGAATGTCATTGGACGCCGTTCTCTGGGAAGAGCCCTGAAACAGCTGGAACAACGCGATCAGCAGGAGCGCGATGATCACCCAGAGGGCAAGATTGCGGAAATTTGCGTTCATTTCGATCCCTTGTCCGCCATCAGGCGTCCATCAACGTCGAGGGGTTGCCGGCTACTGTCCCACAAGATAGGTCGGCATAGTGCCCCTGCCAAGGAGTAGCCGCAGTGTTGCGCGGATCAGCTCACTTTTTTGTTAAGCCCGCGCCGGTTTTCAGCAACATCAGCCTCCCTTAGGGCATGTTGCCTGCAGGTGCAATGACGCACCGCCCCGCACTCTTTGCACAGAGCGTCAATTATCCGGCATCATTGCGGACAGGGCCTGATCTCCGGTGCGGCGCAGAACCAGTCCCGGCTCCCGCGGCAAGGCCCATGCAAGGCAGGCTGCGCCGTTTTTGCCGCCACCCTCAAGACGCATGACGGCCGGAAGACGGGCGAAAGCTGCAGTGGGGAAACCACTGGCCCTTGCAAGGGTGCGGACTTCCTCCCGCAGCGCTTCATCTTGCCGCAGCTGCGCCACGGGCATGATCCTGAGGCTCCCCTTAACATCCGGCTTGAGGCAGATGCGGTAACGCCCGTCCCAGTGGACGCATTGCCCCGGCAGGAGCTCCACCGCGGCCGGCAAGGAGCGGCCCGGCTCCGGCCAGAGCCGCATGCGCCCGCCCGCCGAAACATCAAACACCGCCCCCGCCAGCGTCACCCGCAACGGGCCACCGGCAAGAAGGCGGGCATCCAGCGCCTCCAGGCGGTCGAGACGGGGCGGATGCAGACTGCCGCCCACATGCTGCGCCAGCCGGGCCAGAAGCCGCAGGCGCACCTCTTCAGGCAGCGGCGTCAGGCGCGCAAGGTCGAGACGGGCAAAGTCGGGCACATCACCGGCACAGGCGTCCTTCAGAAGAACATCCACAGCCGCATCAATGGCCTGCGCAGCCCGCGCCATCCGGCGGATAGTAGAACTGATACGGGACGGATCAAACCCCTCAAGCAGCAGCCCGGCCTGAAGCTGGCGCAGGCGCACCCGCTTGTAGGCGGGATTGCTGTTGGAAGGATCGTCCACCCAGGAGAGGCCACGAGCCACAAGGGAGGTCTTGAGGCGAGCTCCGGGAACCATCAGAAAAGGCCGCAGAAGACGCAGACCGAAGGGGCCGCCGGACTGATCCGCTGCCATCGCCGCCAGTCCGTAAACTCCGCTGCCGCGGGTCAGCCGGTCGAAGAATGTTTCGATCTGATCATCGAGATGATGCGCCAGCACCAGCGCCTCCACGCCGGACAGATCCATGGCATCGGCCATCAGCCGGTAGCGCGCCATGCGGGCTTCGGCCTGCAGATTGGTGAGGCCCTCCGGCGCCTGCCAGGTGAGAATTTTCGCGGGAATCTGCAGGGCTTCCGCCTGCTGCACGACAAACCGGACCTCGGCTGCAGCCTCCGGGCGCAGCCCATGATCAACGGTCAGAACCTGAAGCCCGGGCACTGGAAGGCCGGCAGAATGGCGCGCGCGGGCCCAGCCGGCGGTCAGATGGAGGAGCGCAAGAGAATCACCGCCTCCTGAGACGGCCAGCGCAAGCGACGAGAACCGCTCAAGCGGCGCCAGAAGACGCGCGGCCTCATCATCTGAGACCGGAAATGCGCTGGAAGCATCAGGAGCAGCGGGCACGCTGCTGTTCGGCGCGGGCCTGATCACGCACCGCCTTCGCCGCATTGGGATATTTCGTCAGAAGCTCGGCATAGGTCGCGCAGGCCGCGCCCGTCTCGCCAAGGCCCTTGAGGGAAAGACCCAGTTTCAGCAGGCTGTCGGGTGCTTTCGTGTTCTGCGGATGATCGGTATAGGTCTTCAGGAAAGCGTCCGCAGCACCGCGGAAATCCCCTTGCCCATAAAGGCTTTCCCCCAGCCAGTACTGCGCATTGGGCACCTGATCGCTCTGCGGATAGGCCTCAAGGAAGGAGCGGAAGCCCTGTTCGGCGGAGACGTAATCGCCCTGAAGCGCAAAATTATAGGCGTTGTCGTAATCGGTTCTGGGATCGCCGGTCATGCCGAGGCTCGCGATCTGGCCGGAGAACTCACCATTGCCGCTGTTGACGCCCGGCGGCGTGCCGCCCGGGGAGATTGGCTGCTGCTGCGGCTGGCCAAACTGGCCACGTGCCAGCGCCGACAGATCCAGCGGCCCGCTGCCGGAAGGCGCGCCCTCCTGATAGACCCCGTCCTGATAACCGCCACCGGCCGCGAACTCGGCATCACCCGAGCCCCCCGCCGCATTGCTGCCCGGAGCCATCTGCCCGAGAGTGCCCTCTGCGGGTGCCAGACCGGCACCCGCAGTTGCTGCATTGTTGTTCGCGTGCTGCGGCTGCTGAGCCGGCGCGGCAGGGCCCGCGTCAGAGCGCTTGCCCGGCTGCTTCTGCCCGCCTTCCAGCTGCTGGAAGCGGTACTCGTTGTCTTCCTGCATCCGGCGCAGCTGATCCTGCAACTCACGCAGCTGATAGCTCAACTGCTCCACCTGACCGTTCAGGCGGCGCATCTGGTCTTCCACTTCGTTGAGGCGCACCTGCGCATCGTTACCGCCACCGCTGCCGAAAAGCTGCGCATTTGCGGACGGCACCGCTGATGCCATCATGCAAACGGCGGCCAGGGCCGCGAGAAGCGTCTTCCATTTCACCATGCTTTACCTCCGGTCTGCCTTCATGGCATCCGATGGATAGCACAGGGCGCGCTGACTTCGGCCAAAATTTGACGGAAACACCGTTCAACCACCAGTTCATATAAAAACAGGCGCGAAGGAAGCCTTCGCGCCTGTCAAATTCTTCACGGGCAGATCAGATCAGCTGCCGGCGCTGTTCAGAACGGTCACAGCGCGGCGGTTCTGGGACCAGCAGCTCTCGTCGTCACACACGGCCACCGGACGCTCCTTGCCATAGGAGATGGTGCGGATGCGCGAAGCCGAAACACCGCGCGAGACGAGGTAGTCGCGGGCAGCGTTTGCACGGCGGGCGCCCAGTGCAATGTTGTACTGACGGGTGCCGCGCTCATCCGCATGGCCTTCCATCGTGATGCTGTAGCGGCTGTAGCTGTTCAGCCACTGCGCCTGCTTGTCGAGGGTCGCCTGCGCCTGACCGCTCAGGGTCGACTGATCGTTTGAGAAGAACACGCGATCGCCGACATTGACCACAAAGTCCTGGCTTGAGCCCGGGGTGGCGTTGGCGCTGCCATCAAGCCCGTCGGTATTGGTGTTGGAGCAGGCAGCCAAGGTCAGCGCAAAACCAATGACAGCCGCCATGCGCGCACCGCGCGCCATCATAGCCGTATTCAACATTCGATAACTCCTCGTCCCGCCGGATCCGGCAAGGTGAACGCATTCTCTACAACAGTGGTTAACAACCGGTTGGCGGCCAGCCCTATCATATAAGAAAGAGCCGGGCACCTCACGTTTTTCTGCGATTCCGGCTCTTCCACACAGGCGTGCCGCCGCCGGAGGCGGCAGCAGATGGCTTCAATCAGTCCAGCAGCGGCGACCAGGCCGGATCCGAGCCGAAGGCCGGAGTGGTGATGCGCTGCTCGTTGTAGCCGGTCAGATCCACGGTCCACACCTGCGGGCCGCCATTGGGGCCCGGCGTGTCGCGGAAGAACGTCAGCACCCGGCCGTTCGGCGCCCAGGCCGGACCTTCGTTATGGTAGCCTTCCGTCAGGATACGCTCACCGCTGCCGTCCGGACGCATCACGCCGATCATGAACCGTCCCTGGTTCTGCTTGGTGAAGGCAATCAGGTCCCCGCGCGGCGACCAGACCGGCGTCGAGTAGCGGCCCGGACCAAAGCTGATGCGCTGCGGATTGGAGCCGTCTGCGCCCATCACGTAAAGCTGCTGGGTGCCGCCCCGGTCGGATTCGAACACCACCTGGCGGCCATCCGGCGAAAAGGACGGGCTCGTGTCAATGGCCGGCGTATTGGTCAGACGGGTCGTGGCGCGCGAGCGCAGGTCCATGGTGAAGATATTGGCATTGCCGCCCTGCTGCAGGCTCATGATCACCCGCTGTCCGTCCGGCGAGAAACGCGGCGCAAAGGTCATGCCGGGGAAGTTGCCGACAATCTCGCGCTGACCGGTCTCGATATTGAGCAGGAAAACGCTCGGATCGGCCCCGGTGTAGGCCATATAGGTGATTTCCTGCGTCGTCGGCGAGAAGCGCGGCGTCAGCACCAGTTCATCGCCACGGGTCAGATACCGCAGGTTGGCGCCGTCCTGATCCATGATGGCCAGACGCTTGACGCGCTTCTGCTTCGGGCCGCTTTCATCGACGAAAACGATACGGGTATCGAAATAGCCCTTTTCACCGGTCAGGCGCTCATAGATGGCATCGGAAATGATATGGCCAAGGCGGCGCCAGTTCTCCGGCGTGGTGAAGAACTGCTGGCCCAGCATCTGCTGGCCGGCGAACACATCCCACAGTCGGAACTCGGCGCGCAGCCGGCCATCCGGCTGGCGGGTGACGGAACCGGAAACGAGCGCCTGCGCCCCGATGGTGCGCCAGTCACCAAAACGCGGGGTCGTCTGGGCGCTCACGTTCTTTTCGATGAAGCTGGCCGGGTCGAGCGGACGGAAAAGCCCGGAGCGGCGCAGATTGTTGGAGATCACCTCCGTCAGCTGACGCGCCAGCTGGGCGTCACCGCCTTCAGGAGAGAAATCCGGCAGGGCGATCGGCATCGGCTCGATCGTGCCCTGCGTGATGTCGATTTCGATCAGGGCGCTGGCCGGCGCAATCATTGCCGCGCCAGACACCGAGATGGCGCAAACCGCCAGCGCCGCACGCAGGGCCGTGGCAAGGCGCCGTTTAATCTGGAAGGCTCTCATCTTCATCGAGGCTCCGGTTTTTCCTAAAGTCCACCAGTCCGTCATTGATGGACAAAATTGATGACAATCTCACGCCAGGCCTCGTATCTGGCCTCTGGCAACGAATAGGGCGCGCATCGCTGCACAGCCCGGATGGTGCTCTGGGCGAGCAACTGCCCATCCACACCGTCTGCCGCCTCTACAACCTGCGGCGTTCCATCCAGTTCCCCGGACGGCGTTAATCTGAACCGCACCTTCACCTCGGCGCTGGTGCCGGCTTGCAGTTGAGGCGGCATCCAGCAGCGCTGGACCGCCTCCCGCAGGCCAGAAATTTCCTGTTCGGTCAGCGTCTGCGTGTCAGACGCCTTGGCCATCGGCGGCACGGCAAGCGCACAAAGCAGCAATGCAGTCTGCATCAGGTACCTGCCCAGCCCGGAATGCCTCGCCCCGCCTGGCCGCCTCATGTGTCAGCCCCCCAGCATCTGGCTTGGGTCGAAGTTGATGATGACCTCACGCCAGGCATCATACTTCTCGGCCGGAAGCGTATAGGGCTGGCAGCGCATGACGGCGCGCACGGCACTGTCGGAAGCGGCCCGGAACGAGGGGTTGCCGCTCGAGTTGATCACGCGGGGAGACCCTTCCACTTCGCCAGCCATGCTCAGATTGAACTGCAGGCGCACGGCAAGATCCGAAGCTCCCGCAGCACCGACCGGCGGGTTCCAGCACCTTGCGATCTGGCCGCGCAGCGCATCCAGCTCCGACACCGTCATCTTGACATTGTTGTTGCCCGTGCGGCTGCCCAGGGAGGCGGCCTCCGTGGCACCGGCGGTGCCGCCGCCGGAGGGATCAACCTTGTTCAGCAGCGCGCTGATCTCGTTCGGGTTGAACTTTTCGTCCTTCTTCGGCTGCTGCTGGGCGGTCTGCTGCTGCGGCTTCGGCGGCACTGGCTTGGAACGCGGGGTCACCTTCACCGGCTCGGACATAAGCGGCTTGGGCGCTTCCTCGGCAGGTGCAGCTTCTGCCACGGCCTGCTTGACAGGCTCCGGCTCGGCCTTCGGTGCAGGCTCCGCAGCCGGTTTGACCGGTGCGGGCTTCACCGGGGCAGGCTCTGGCGTTGGCGTGGGTGGCGGCGTCGATGACTCCTGCGCGGCAACAGACTGATTGGTCGGCCGGGGTGTCGGCGGCGTCTGCAGTTCGGTCTTCGCCTCCCCGGCCGTCTTGTCCGGCTCAGGCGCCTTCTTGTTGGCTTCCTTGGCGGTGGACTCGTTCGGCTGTTCCTTCAGCTCCGCGGTCTTTTCACCCTTGTGCAGCTGGGTGAATTCACCAATCGGCACCAGATCAACCGGCAGGGACTCCATCGGCTTGGTGTCAAACGGTTCCGCCCCCGGAAGCGCAACAAGCCCCCAGAGCACAAGAGCCATATGGCCCGAGACGGAAACGATCAAGCCTGTGCGCATGATGCGTCAGGTTCCCTATTCAGCAAGTGTCACAAGCCCAAGGCGCTTGAAGCCGGCAGCGTTGATCCGGCCCATGATCTGCATCATCGTGCCATAGGCCGCCGTCTGATCGCCCTTCACGAAGATCCGCTCCTCGTAGCCGTTTTCGGCAATGGCAGACAGTTTCGGCACCACCTCATCCAGCGCGATCTCGGTGTTCTGGATGAAGATCTTCCCATCCGCCGTCACGGAAATCGTGATCGGCTCATTGTCCCCCTGCAGGGGCTTGGCCGCCGTCTGCGGCAGATCCACCGGCACACCGGAGGTCATCAGCGGCGCGGCCACCATGAAAATGATCAGAAGCACCAGCATCACGTCCACGAAGGGGGTGATGTTGATTTCATTCATAGGCGTCGCACGGCGGCCGCCGCGTCTGCGCCGTCCTCCACCACCGCCGCCCGCTCCAACACTCATACCCATGGGTCAGATCCGTTCGTCAATCTGGCGGGACAGGATGGCCGAGAACTCGTCCGCAAAACCTTCCATGCGGGCGGAGAGCTTGGCCACATCCGTCTGCAGCTTGTTATAGGCAATAACCGCCGGAATTGCGGCAAGCAGGCCGAGAGCCGTTGCCAGCAGTGCTTCGGCGATACCCGGAGCCACGACGGCAAGCGAGGTGTTTTCGGACTGGGCGATGGACTGGAACGCCGTCATGATGCCCCAGACCGTCCCGAACAGGCCGATGAAGGGCGCAGCCGAACCAACCGTCGCCAGAACAAGCAGGCGTGATTCCAGGCGCTCCGTTTCACGCGCGATCGTCACGTCCATCACCCGGTCGATACGCTGCTGCAGGCTGGCCAGAGCCGGCCTTGCGCCTTCATGACTTCGTTTCCATTCGCGCATGGCCGCCACGAACAGGGCAGCCATGGAGTGATTGGCACGGCTCGACAGGGTCTTGTACAGCTCCTCGAGCGACTGGCCCGACCAGAATACAGTTTCAAACCGTGTCATCTGGCGCTTGGTACGGGTAAAAAGCATCGCCTTGTCAACGATGATCGCCCAGCACCAGACCGATGCGATGATCAGACCAAACATCACAAGCTTAACGACGATGTGGGCCTGCCAGAACAGGCCAATGAACGACATGTCGCCATGCGGGGCCGCCATGGTCGTCTGGGCGATTTCATTCATCTAAAAGGGACCTCTTGCCCGTGGAGTTGTCATCATGAGTTAAAAGCACGCCAGGAAACCTGTTGTGTCCCGGCGGCTTCGGTTTCCTCCCGGACCTTTGGTCTTCCTGACCGCTGAATTTGGCAAAACTGGGACTGCGCAACGCGCGCAATCTCCCTTAAACAAAAGGATTAAGGTTACTGCCGTGTTAATGACGTTGCGTCGCACAAATTGATTTGATGCCAAAGGCTCAAAAAGCTTCCGGAAAAGACGCGCAAAGCCGGGTGGCGTTTCTTAATCCGGTTGCACCGGCAGCCTTGCTGCCAGCTCCGGCGGCAGTCGCACAGGACGGCCGGAAGGGAGGATCACAGCAACCACGACCTGAGCCGAAACCAGCAGCGCACCGCCGCACCAGATTTCCTGTTCCAGCACCAGACGGGCGCCGCGCGCTTCGCTGAGGCGTGTGCGGACCTCAAGAAGATCGTCGATACGGGCCGGCTTCACGAAGCGGATCGTCATGTCGCGTACGGCGAAGACAATCGGCTGCCCGTGGCTGCCGTCGGCGAGCGCCGCATGATGCAAACCGCAAGCCCGCAGCAGTTCCGTCCGGCCGCGCTCGAAGAACCGGACATAGGACCCGTGATAAACGAGCCCGCTGAAATCCGTGTCCTCGTAATAGATGCGGACAGGAAGGACGTGCACACCTTCCACGATCCGGCCATCGGTGGTGCTGTCTTGCTGCGTCATGATGCCATCTGAACTCCCTGCCCGGCCGCATATGCGCGAAACGCCCGGCGCTTGCAAGCCCGCAATGGGCCGGCCAGCACCGGGCGTTCCGGATCCGTCTTCAGATGTTCTGAGGTCAGGCGGCCGCCACCTCGCGCAGGAAGCGTTCCACCGACCGGCGCAGCGTGTCGGCCTGCTGCTTCATGGTGAGCGTGGCTTCCTGCATGGCCGAGGCCGACCCGGAGTTCTCGGAAATATCCGCATTGAGTGCAGCCACCGCATTGGCCACGGCCATGGTGCCATGCGCCGCTTCGGAAACATTGCGGGAAATCTCGCCCGTCGCCGAACCCTGCTCGCGCACGGCGCCGGCAATGGAGGCCGTGTAGGAGTTCACCTCTTCCATCGAGTTGGTGACATCGGCGATCTGGTCCACCGCTTCTGCCGTGGAGTTCTGGATGGCAGAGATCTGGGCGGAAATCTCTTCCGTCGCCTTGGAGGTCTGGGTTGCCAGTTCCTTCACTTCCGCAGCCACGACCGCAAAGCCCCGTCCGGCTTCACCTGCACGCGCCGCCTCGATGGTGGCGTTGAGGGCGAGGAGGTTCGTCTGTTCGGCAATGGCGCGGATCAGGTCCACCACTTCACCGATCTTGTTTGCGGCATTGGCAAGCCCTGCAATCTTCTGGTTCGACGACTGGGCATTGGCCGTGGTGCGGCCGACAACATCCGCGGTCGTGGCAACCTGCCGGGCGATTTCAGCGATGGAGGCATTCAGTTCTTCCGTCGCGCTGGCAACCGCCTGCACGTTGGAGGACGCATTCTCCGCATCACCGGCGGCCTGCGCCCCGCGATGGGAGGCCGTGTCGGAACGGCTGCTCAGAATGACCGATGTTTCCTCCACGCGGACGAGATTGCTCTCCACCTCCGCCAGCAGCGCCTGCGCCTCTTCCCGGAATCCTGCAATCAGTCCGTCAATGTGCTTCTCACGCTGCTCGCGGGCCACATGGCCGGTGCGGCGCTCCTCGGCCAGCCGTTCGCGCTCAAGCGAGTTCTCCTTGAAGACCTCGATGCAACGGGCCATCTGGCCGATTTCATCGCCCCGTTCCAGAGCATTGATGGCCACCGACAGATCACCATCCGCAATCTGGCGGGCCGTGACGGACAGGGACTGCAGCGGCGCAAACATGCGGCTGGTCAGCCACCACATGACGGCAACGATCGGCAGCAGGCAGGCAATGCCCGCGATGACCGCACCCCAGGTGATCTGACGCGCTGCCGCGTTCAGTTCTGCGCTTTCGACGGCGGCGCCGACACCAAACGGCTTGTCGACGCTCAGGCCATCCGTCACGGTGTAGCGGTAGGCATTGCCGCCCAGCGTCACCAGGCCATCGCCGGAGCGGATGGCATCAAAGCGGAAAGCCTGCGGCGCCTTGTCGCCATCGAACACCGCGACATTTCCGGCCGCATCCACAAGCAGGGCAAGTTCCGTCTCGCCAATGCCGCCCTTTGCGGAGATCAGACCCGCCAGCTTGGTCATGTCGACCGTGTAGCCGATGACGCCGAAGAACCGGTCATGCGAGAAGACGGGGGTTGCCAGCGTCAGGCGCACACTGCCGTCCGGCGCAACGAGGAAGCCCGAGGATGTGACCCTTGGCAACGCCGTCTCTGTCCTTTCCGGGATATCGAGAATGGCTTTCGCCGCCGCCGTCAGCGGGCCACCCTGCAGTTCGGGTGAACTGAGGTTGCGGGCGAACTCCTCCCCCTTCATGTAGCTGTAGATGACATTGCCATCGAGATCGATGAGCTGAATGTCCTTGAACAGCCCCTGATCCACGAAAGAGCCAATAGCCATGTGGATGGGCTTGTGGTTGTTTGCGTAGAAATTGCCTGCGCTCGATTCCACCAGCAGATGCCGCTCGCCCGGTCCATGCGGGTTGTCATCGATAAAGGTCTTGCGAAGCTGTTCGGTCTGATTTTCCTTCAGCACCTTCCAGCCGGCGGTCATTTTCATGACCGCATCCTTGGCATCGGACACCGATGCAAAGAAGCGGGCGGCATCGACACGCTGCTCGAGGGCAAGTTCCAGCGTGCGGTATTTACCGAGTGTTGCGCTTGAAAGTGCCTTGCTCGCCTGACTGTCGGCTACGTCCCCCGCGAGCCGTGCCGTGACAATGACAATGGCAAGGCACATAATGGCTGCACCGGCGAAAAACATCGCGGCAACCTTGTTGGACAAGCGGTTACGGATCATATGGGGTTCCTCCCTGAACTGGGAGGATCGTGAGCATACTTCCCCAAAAAAGCCTTAATCAGCGCCGGAAATAAGATACAAGGCGCCGAAATACTAACTTAATGAACACTTTTGATTGCAGTTTCTGGCAATGCACAACGTGACAGGTATTTTTCCTTAGGTCACACTTCAGCATCATCCGCGAACAGTCCAAGTTGCGGCGCAGCAGAACTTTGCGGCACTGCGAGACCCAGATGCCGGAAGGCCTGCGCCGTCAGAACACGCCCGCGCGGGGTGCGCTGCAGGAAGCCGTTCTGGATGAGATAGGGCTCGACAATTTCTTCAATGGCATCGCGCGGTTCGGACAGGGCTGCGGCAATCGTCTCGATGCCCACCGGTCCGCCGCCAAAGTTGAGGGCGATCTGGTTGAGATAGCGCCGGTCGAGACTGTCCAGCCCCGCCCCGTCCACTTCCAGCTGTGACAGCGCCCGGTCCGCCATCGCCCGGTCCACCGTGTCGTTCCCGGCAAAGACCGCAAAATCCCGCACCCGGCGCAGCAGGCGCCCGGCGATGCGCGGCGTGCCGCGGGCGCGCTTGGCAATTTCCCTTGCCCCATCTGGCGCCATGCCGATGCCGAGAATCCGCGCCCCCCGGTTGACGATCAGCTCCAGCTCCTCGACCGTATAGAACTCCAGCCGCACCGGAATGCCGAAACGGTCCCGCAGCGGCGTGGTCAGCAGGCCAAGGCGCGTGGTCGCGGCGACAAGCGTGAACTTCGCCAGGTCGATCTTGACCGAGCGCGCGGCAGGCCCCTCGCCGATGATCAGATCCAACTGGAAATCCTCCATCGCCGGATAGAGCACTTCCTCCACCGCCGGGCTGAGCCGGTGGATTTCGTCGATGAAGAGCACGTCACGCTCTTCCAGATTGGTCAGAAGCGCCGCCAGATCACCCGCCTTGGCGATGACCGGGCCGGACGTAGCGCGGAAATTCACGCCGAGTTCGCGCGCCATGATCTGCGCCAGCGTCGTCTTGCCAAGCCCCGGAGGGCCAACGAACAGCACGTGATCCAGCGCCTCGCCGCGGGCTTTTGCCGCACCGATGAAGACCTTGAGATTGGCTCGCGCCTGCGCCTGACCGACAAAATCATCCAGCGCCTGCGGGCGCATGGTGGTGTCGATTTCGTCACCGCGAATTTCCGGCGTGACGAGGCGTTCGGTCTTCTCCATACGCTTTCAACTCCAGACCCCGCCCGTGGCGGAGTGATTGGCACAAGCCCGTGCGGCGCTTGAGCAGATCGGGGGCGCGATGCGTCAGCGCCTCAAAGTCCCGGTATTCCCTTGCCGCCTTCTTACTGGGCCAGTTCCTTCAGGCCAAGGCGGATGAGCGTTTCGGTCGTGGCATCCTCGCCGGCGGACTTCACGGCGCGCGCCACGGCCGCACTGGCCTGTGCCTGGGCATAGCCCAGATTGGTCAGCGCCGAAACTGCCTCGGCAACGGGACGCGCGGCGACATTCTCGCTCACCGTCTGTGCCACCGCCAGAGTGTCGGCATCAAGGCTGGAATAGCCCGGCGCCTTGTCCTTCAGCTCGATCACCAGCCGTTCGGCCACGCGCTTGCCGACGCCCGGTGCACGTGCCAGCGCCGCCTTGTCCCCCAGCGCAATAGCGGTTGCCACTTCGCTGGCCTTCAGCACGCTGAGCACCGCAAGCGCCACCTTGGCGCCAACGCCCTGCACGGTCATCAGCAGGCGGAACCACTCGCGCTCGGCCTCGGAGGAAAAGCCGTAGAGCCGGATCATGTCCTCGCGCACGATGGTTTCGATGAAGAGCACCGCCGCCTCACCGGCACGCGGCAATCCCTGCAGCACCCGCGAGGGGCAGAACACCTGATAGCCCACGCCGTGGACATCGAGAATGAGGTGGTCGTCACCGTAACTGTCGACCGTACCCTTGAGCTTGCCGATCATGCTGCACCCCGTGCCAATGCCTCAGCCTTTGCCCGCACCGCCGAGGTCTTGCGATGGTGCGCGTGACAGATAGCGATTGCCAGGGCATCCGCCGCATCATCCGTATCAAACTGCGCCTTGGGCAGCAGGATCTTCACCATGTGGCGGATCTGGTCCTTTTCGGCATGCCCCGTGCCCACCACGGTCTTCTTCACGAGATTGGGTGCATATTCGGCCACTTCCAGCCCGTGCAGCGAGGGCACCAGCAGCGCAATGCCGCGCGCCTGGCCAAGCTTCAGCGTCGCGCCTGCGTCCTTGTTGACGAAGGTCAGCTCAACGGCAGCCTCCTGCGGCGCATTCTCGTCGATGACCTTCTGCAGCCCGTCATGCAGCTGCACCAGCCGGGCGGCCAGTTCCCGCTTGTCATCCGACGTGACGGTTCCGGCGGCAACAAAGGTCAGCCGGTTGCCCAGCGCCTCAATGAGGCCCCAGCCGGTGCGGCGCAGGCCGGGATCAATCCCGAGAATTCGAATCGGATGCATCATAGAACAAACCGGTAACAAAACTCTGGCCTTGACGCTAGTGCGAGGGGCTTCTAACGCAGGCAAGCTGCGAAGTTATCCCGCCCTGCGGAAAGGAAGCCCCTTGCAGGACCTCATCACCGCCTATGGCTGGCCCACCCTGATCACCGGTCTTCTGGTCCTCTTCACCGGGGGCGTTGTGCGTGGCTTTGCCGGTTTCGGCGCGGGCATGATCTTCATGCCGGTCGCCGCCGCCCTGTTCTCGCCGCCCGTGGCGGCAGGGGCATTTCTGCTGCTGGACTACTTCGTCACCCTGCCGCTGCTGCCGCGCGCCCTGCGCCTGTGCGACTGGCGCACGGTGCTGCCTGCGGTTCTGGCTGCGGTTGTCTCGGTGCATCTGGGGGCCTGGCTGCTGGTGAGCGCCGATCCGCTGGTCCTGCGCTGGATCATCTGCCTTGTGGTGCTGGCGCTGCTGGGGCTGCTGATCTCCGGCTGGCGCTATGCCGGCACGCCCTCGCCTGCCACCTCCGCCGGCGTCGGCGCTGCAGCGGGCATCATGGGCGGCGTGTCGCAGGTTTCCGGCCCGCCGGTGGTTGCCTTCTGGCTGTCGAGCCCGCATCCCCCGCATGTGATCCGGGCAAATCTCATCGTTTTCTTCACATTGGCGGGCACGGGAAGCCTGCTGGCCTATCTGATTGCCGGGGTTTTCAACGGCCGGGTGCTGGCACTGGCGATTGGCGGCATCGCCGTCTATGGCCTCGGGCTTTATCTGGGCGCATGCGGCTTCGGACGGGCCAATCCGCAGCTCTACCGCCGCATCGCCTACAGCCTCATCGCCCTTGCCGCCCTGACAAGCCTGCCTGCGCTGGATGGCTGGCTCGGGCGCTGATCAGACATGCAGGATCACTCCTGCGGCAGCGATCCCAGCCACTTGGCGCATTTGCCACTGACAAGCCGCTGCCATTCGGCGTGGAAGGTTTCTTCGTCAGGGCAGGCCTGCGCCAGGATGGCGAGGGCGACGATGGCCGCATCCACGGCCTCTTCACGCACATCTTCCAGCGTCAGCCCCTTGTAGGCAGACCCCGGCGCGCCAGTGGCGGACAGAACCGCCTGCGCTACCTCGCCGGCTTCCTCGCTCAGCTTCAGGGTGCGCTCCTGCAGGGTCTTCGGATCGAGACGGCTGAGACGGAAGATTTCCTGCAAGATGGGACTCCAAAGAAAAATGGCGCCGGATGGACCGGCGCCATGAAGAGATTGATCCGGCCTTCAGCCTGCAAGGCTCGCCATGGTTTCCTCGTCAATGTCGAAGTTGGCGTAGACGTTCTGCACGTCATCGTCATCTTCCAGCATGTTGACGAGCTTCATCAGCGTCTGGGCCTTGTCGGCATCCACCGGCATCAGGTTCTGCGGCTTCCAGATGATCTTGACCGATTCCGGCTCGCCCAGGGTTCCTTCCAGCGCCTTGGACACATCGCCCAGATCCTCGAAGGCACAGATGATGACGTGGTTGTCTTCATCCGACTGAACGTCTTCTGCGCCCGCCTCGATGGCGGCTTCCAGAACCGCCTCGGCACCCCCGGCCTTGGCCGGGTAGATGATCTCGCCGACCTTGTCGAACATGAAGGACACCGAGCCGGTTTCACCCATGGCGCCGCCGCACTTGGTGAAATAGGAGCGCACGTTGGAAGCGGTGCGGTTACGATTGTCGGTCAGCGCCTCGACGATGACGGCAACGCCGCCGGGGCCGTAACCCTCGTAGCGGATTTCGTCGTAGGACTCAGCGTCACCGCTCTGCGACTTGTTGATGGCCCGCTGGATGTTGTCCTTGGGCATCGACTGGGCCTTGGCGTTCTGGACGGCCAGGCGCAGGCGCGGGTTGGAGGCGGGGTCCGGATCGCCGTGCTTGGCAGCAACGGTGATTTCCTTCGACAATTTGGAGAAAAGCTTCGACCGGGCGGCGTCCTGGCGGCCCTTGCGATGCATGATGTTCTTGAACTGTGAATGTCCGGCCATGGTCTTCCCGGCAGTTGAGACGGCCGGAGCCAAGGCCCGTCAGGACCAGACAATGCTCCGGCGCATGAAGAATGGGCAGCCTTATAGGCAATGACGCGGGTAAAATCCAGACACCCCGCCGCTTCTCTTGCGCACGAAGAGACTGATCTACACTGTTGTCAGCGCCAGAAGTGCGGGATCACCGGCTCCAGACGCCCGCCCAGACGCAGAGGCGCGACGGCAACGGCAAGACCCGTGCGGTCATCGGTTTCCACCGCCACGCCGCAGACCGTCGCCTCGCCCAGCGCAGGGGTGAAGCGGCTGGAGGGCACCTTGCGCAGGAAACGCTGCACCGGCTCTTCCTTTTCCATGCCCAGCACGCTGTCATAATCGCCGCACATGCCCGCGTCGGACATATAGGCCGTGCCGCCCGGCAGAATCTGGTGATCCGCCGTCGGCACATGGGTGTGCGTGCCCACCACAAGGCTGACGCGGCCATCGAGGAAGTGCCCCATCGCCTGCTTTTCGCTGGTGGCTTCCGCGTGCATGTCGATGATGATTGCATCCACCACATGGCCGAGCGGACAATCGGCAATCGCCCGCTCCACGGCGGCGAAGGGATCATCCAGCGGGTCCATGTAGACCCGGCCCATGACGTTGACGACCGCCACCTGCGCGCCGTTGCGGGCAGAGTAGATGTTGACGCCGCGTCCCGGCGTTCCGGCCGGGAAATTGACCGGACGCAGCAGGCGCGGCTGCCGGTCGATATAGACGAGGGTTTCGCGCTGGTCCCAGACGTGGTTGCCGGTGGTCACCACATCGGCGCCCGCATCCACCACATCCTGAAGGATCTGCTCGGTGATGCCGAAGCCGGAGGCAGAATTCTCGCCATTCACCACGACGAAATCGAGGCCGTTTTCCTCGATCAGGCCCGGCAGAGCCTCAATGGCAGCGGTGCGGCCGGCCCGGCCGACCAGATCACCCAGAAACAGAAGCTTCATCGGTCCTCTCGTGTGTGAAACCAGCGCAGCCCGGTTTCAGTCAGGATGCCGTGGAGAAGCTGGTCATGCGGTTCTGTGGGCACCTGATCCACTTCCTGGACGCAAAAGGCAAGCCCGATGCGCAGGACCGGGCCGTCTTTCTCCAGCGCGGCAATCGCCGTGTCGTAATGCCCCTTGCCGTAGCCCAGCCGCCCGCCGCGCGCATCAAATGCCGCCAGCGGCACCAGCATCACATCCGGGCGCATGAGCGGAGACGCTTCCTCAGGCACGCTCGTGCCGAAACCGGCGGACACCAGTTTCGTTTCCCGGTCCAGCTTGCGGAACAGCAGATGCGGCCTTGCGACAACGGGCAGGCAGAGAGGATGGCCGCGGGATGCCAGCTCATGCATCAGAGGACGCGGATCGATCTCGTCGCGAATCGGCCAGAAGCCGGAGACGGTTTCGCCGGGCTTCAGGTTCAGCCCGTCCACGTGAGCGGTCAGGGCAAGGGAACCCTCGATCCGCTCCACAGCCGTCATCGCCGCACGGCGCGCCAGCGCCCCGGCGCGGATCTGCTGTTTGGCCTGAACAAGATCGGTAAGAGCGTTGCGGGTGTCAGTGGCGGGCATCGAACCTCGCTGGGAACCGGTCCGGCAATCGGTGGGACTGCCATCCGGCGCACCTTTTCAGGCAGCGGCGGGCCGCAGATCCGGCCCTCAGAAGAATGGTAAAGTGCAGCCACGGCGACCGTTGGAATTGCAATCCCGGGAAACCTACAGTGTAGGTGGGCGCCGTGTGTTCCAGCCCAAGGGCCGGATCAGGGACAGCTCCCTAGGGAATGCGTAAGGCCCCGGGGATAATGTTTCCTGACGGGAAGCGCAGCTGCTGAACCAGATATAGAGCCAGAGCGCTGCATTTGAAAGCCCTTCGCGCAGCCGCAGGCATCATCGTCCCCCGCCGGACTGCATTCAATCGGTCTTGAGGCTGCGGCTCAGACCTTCGGCCAGCGCCTCGATCTTGCGGGCGGCCTCGTCGATGCGCAGCACTACGGTGGCCTCATTGCGGTTGATATGCTCGAGCGCTGCCTGACGCGCGTCGCGCACCATGGAAAGCTCCTGCTCCAGCTGCTGCACGCGCTTTTCCAGCTCGACCAGCTCGTCAATCACCATGATGCCGGCCATGACGGTCAGCCGCTGGTCGCCGATTTCTCCGAAACTGCCGCGCAGCTGGTTGATGCAGCCATCAAACCGCTCGGCAAGACCGATCAGCCGGTCCTCCTCGCCGTCGTCGCAGGCCATGCGGAAGGCCCTGCCGTTGATGGTGACGGAAATCTGCGCCATCCGCCCTCAGCCTCCGTGTGCTTCGAGAACGGAGCGGATCGTCTCCATGGCGGAAACGAGGCGGCGGGACACTTCGCGGTTGGCGTCTTCCAGGCTCTGCGCCCGAGCCTCGGCCTTGTCCAGGTTCATGGCCAGTTGCGAGCGGTCCTCGCCGAGGCGCTGAATGTCGTCATGCAGGGCGTTGAGGGAATGGTCGCCATCCAGCCGCCGGCCAACCGACGTTTCCAGATGGGAAATGGCAGTCGCAAGGCGCGTCAAGGCAGCATCCAGAGACTGGCTATGACCTGAGCCCAATTCTGCCATCAAACCGCATCCACTTTCAAAATCCGCCTTCAGGACCCTGCGTAGGGGTATTTCCTGAGCGTAGACCACCAGCGCCCGCTGGCGTGACACATATGGCCCGCCGCAAAAACTAAAGCAAATTGCGAGCAGGCGGCAATAACCGGATGACCACACTTAACGGAATTCGCCCGGACCGCCTTCGCGGCATAAAGATTAAGCAATCGTTAAAAGCGCCGTCAATGGCGGCATTCGGCTCTGCGGCGTTTCTCCCCCGCCATCCCGTCATTTCATGCAAGTGCGGCCTTTGTTGACACCACTAGGGTTCCTGTTATTTGTCGGGCTCCCTGCAGGGCTGGCGAGGGCATGGGAGATGGCAAAAAGCCGATCCTCACCTCTCCGGCACCAGGAAAACAGATTCTCAGGTAGCCCTGCGGCCTGCCGCATGTAGCAACGGGATGAACATGACTGATCTTGAAAAGCATCACCGCATGGCGAATGCGATCCGCTTCCTCTCCATGGACGCGGTCGAAAAGGCCAAATCGGGCCATCCCGGCCTTCCGATGGGCACCGCCGACATCGCCACGGTCCTGTTTACGCAGTTCCTGAAGTTCAACCCCACCGCCCCGCACTGGGCCGACCGCGACCGCTTCGTGCTGTCCGCCGGTCACGGCTCCATGCTGCTCTATTCCGCGCTCTACCTGCTCGGATATGAGGATTTCTCACTCGATCAGCTGAAGAATTTCCGTCAGATCGGCGCCCGCACGGCCGGCCATCCGGAATTCGGCCATGGTGCCGGCATCGAGACGACCACCGGCCCGCTGGGCCAGGGCCTTGCCAACGCTGTCGGCATGGCCATTGCCGAGAAGCTGCAGGCGGCCCGTTTCGGCGAGGATATCGTCGACCACTACACCTATGTTCTGGCCGGTGACGGCTGCCTCATGGAAGGCATCAGCCAGGAAGCCCTGACGCTCGCCGGCCACCTGAAGCTGAACAAGCTGATCGTCATCTGGGATGACAACAACATCTCCATCGACGGCAAGATCGATGTGACCGATTCCACCGACCAGATCGCCCGCTTCGAAGCCTCCGGCTGGGCCACCAGCCGCGTCGACGGCCATGATCCGGAAGCCATCGCCAATGCCCTGCGCAAGGCGCAGGAGAGCGACAAGCCGACGCTGATCGCCGCCAAGACCGTGATCGGCTTCGGCGCTCCGACCAAGGCCGGCACCAACAAGGTGCATGGCTCGCCGCTGGGCGCGGACGAAATCGCCGCCACCCGCAAGGCGCTGAACTGGAGCCACGAGCCCTTCGTCGTGCCGAGCGACGTGCTGGACGCCTGGCGCATCGCCGGCCTGCGCTCCGCCCATGCGCACAAGAGCTGGGAAAAGCGCTTCGCCGCCAAGGATGCGGAAACCCGCGCCGAGTTCGAGCGCCGCAATCGCGGTGACCTGCCGGCCGGCTTCGATGAAGCGATGCTGACCTACAAGCGCAAGCTGTTCGAGGAGCAGCCCTCGCTCGCCACCCGTCAGGCCTCCGAGCATGTGCTGAACGTGGTCAACGAGGTGATCCCGGAGACGATCGGCGGCTCTGCCGACCTGACCGGCTCCAACAACACCAAGACCCCGCAGACCAAGGCCGTGACGCCGGATGACTTCTCCGGCCGTTACATGCACTGGGGCATCCGCGAGCACGGCATGGCCGCTGCCATGAACGGCATGGCCCTGCATGGCGGCTTCATCCCCTATTCCGGCACCTTCCTGGTGTTCTCGGACTACTGCCGCCCGGCCCTGCGCCTTGCCGCCCTGATGGAACAGCGCGTCATCCACGTGATGACCCACGATTCCATCGGCCTTGGCGAGGACGGCCCCACCCACCAGCCGGTGGAGCATTACGCTGCCCTGCGCGCCATCCCGAACCTCTACTTCCTGCGTCCGGCCGATGTGACCGAGACGCTGGAGTGCTGGCAGATCGCGCTGACCGCCGCCAAGACCCCGTCGGTGCTCGCCCTCACCCGTCAGGCCCTGCCCTCGCAGCGCAAGACCTTCGAGGAAGAGAACCTCTCCGCACGCGGCGCCTATGAACTGGCGGGCAGCGAAGAAGCTGCGGATGTGACGATCTTCGCCTCCGGCTCGGAAGTCGAAATCGCCATGAACGCCCGCGAAAAGCTGATGGCTGACGGCATCCCCGCCCGCGTCGTCTCCGTGCCGTGCTTCGAGCTGTTCGAAGCCCAGTCGGACGACTACAAGGCCTCCGTCATCGGCAGCTCGAAGGTGAAGATCGCGGTCGAGAGCGGCATCCGCCTCGGCTGGGACCGCTTCATCGGCAACGACGGCATCTTCGTCGGCATGCACGGCTTCGGCGCATCGGGCCCCTACAAGGAGCTCTATGCCCACTTCGGCATCACCGATACGGCGGTTGTGGACGCTGCCAAGGCGCGCCTCGGCGCCTGATCCGGCTCCAGTGCAGCGGGCCATGGGCCTGGCTGCCGCCGGAAGACACCAGAACTCTCGCCTCCGCCGCCCGGCGGGGGCTCCTGAGCCCGGGCAGGCCCTCTCCTGCCCTTTCGCAAGGCCGGCCCGGTCTGGGCTGGCGAAAGGCGTCCTCCATAACGGCGCCACGCATGTATGGGAGTTATTCACATGGTGACCAAGGTTTCGATCAATGGATTTGGCCGCATCGGCCGCAACGTGCTGCGCGCGATCGTCGAGTCCGGCCGCACCGACATCGAAGTCGTATCCATCAACGACCTCGGCCCGGTGGAGACCAACGCGCATCTGCTGCGTCATGATTCGGTGCACGGCAAGTTCCCGGCGACCGTCACTGTCGAAGGCGACAGCATCCGCATCAACGGCGGCAAGCCGATCAAGGTGACCGCGATCCGCGACCCGAAGGATCTGCCGCACGGCGAGCTGGGCGTCGACATCGCCATGGAATGCACCGGCATCTTCACCGACAAGCCGAAGGCCGAAGCGCACCTCGCTGCTGGCGCCAAGCGCGTTCTCGTCTCCGCTCCGTCCAACGGCGCTGACAAGACGATCGTTTACGGCGTGAACCACGATGCGCTGACGGCTGCCGACCTCGTCGTCTCCAACGCTTCGTGCACCACGAACTGCCTGGCTCCGGTTGCCTATGTCCTCAATGCCGCCATCGGCATCGAGAAGGGCTTCATGACCACGATCCACTCCTACACCGGCGACCAGCCGACGCTGGACACCATGCACAAGGACCTGTACCGCGCCCGCGCTGCAGCCATGTCCATGATCCCGACCTCGACCGGTGCCGCCAAGGCCGTGGGCCTCGTGCTGCCGGAGCTGAACGGCAAGCTGGACGGCGTGTCCGTGCGCGTGCCGACCCCGAACGTCTCCGTGGTGGACTTCAAGTTCATCGCCAAGCGTTCCACCACCGTGGAAGAGATCAACAGCGCCATCCGCGACGCTGCCAACGGCAAGCTGAAGGGCATCCTCGGCTTCACCGACGAGCCGCTGGTGTCCATGGACTTCAACCATGACAGCCACTCCTCGATCTTCCACATGGACCAGACCAAGGTCATGGACGGCACGCTGGTGCGCATCATGAGCTGGTACGACAACGAGTGGGGCTTCTCCAACCGCATGTCGGACACCGCTGTGGCACTCGCCAAGCACATCTGATAGCTTTACCCCAAAGGGGTAAGGTCATGGACGACGCATCGAAGCCGGTGGAAGACTTCAGGCAACTGGTTGATTTGATATCAGACCGGTTTCCCAATCTCCGCTGTCTTCGATGCAGCCATGACAGTTTTTATATGTCTCAAGATCTGTCGCCTCCCGGCTTCAACTTCGGTGAAGTTCCGGATATAATACTGGCTTCAGAACGTGCCGGCATACGCCCGGTCACGACACTTGTTTGCAGGCGTTGCGGCCACATTGAGCAGCACCTGACCAAGATTCTGATCAACATGCTTCCGGAAAAGGGTGAATCCTGATGGCAAGCATTGTCCCCTTTCCACCGGGTAAGGAACCCCAGTCTGGAGGGGGATCAGGAGGACCGACGATGGAACAGCGCGTGGCTGCTCTCGAAGAGACCTGTTCCCGTATCGAGACGGCACTTTCCAGACTTGAACCTGCAATCCGCCAGATTGCCGAGGACAATAAGGATTTCAGGAAAAGCCTGACCAGCCTGGAGGTCAATGCCGCCAAACTTGATGGCAGACTTTCAGGGATTGAGGGACGCCTTTCCGGACTGGCGGACAGACTTTCGGCAATGCCGACAATGTTTCAGCTGGTGCTTGCACTCCTCACCACGTGGGGAGCAGGAAGCGCCATTGTTTTCACCGTGATGAGATACGCCCAGCCATGACCTTCAAGACAATTGACGATGCCGGCGAAATCGCAGGCAAGCGCGCCCTCGTGCGTGTGGACCTCAACGTCCCCATGAAGGACGGCAAGATCACCGACGACACCCGCATCCGCGCCGTCGCCCCCACCATCCGCGAGCTGTCTGACAAGGGTGCCAAGGTTATCCTGCTGGCCCACTTTGGCCGCCCGAAGGGTGAAGTCGTGGCAGACATGAGCCTTGCGCCGGTGGCCCCGGCTGTTGCCGCCGTCATCGGCCGCCCGGTGGCCTTCTGCGCCGATTGCATTGGCGAGGCTGCGGCCGGTGCCGTTGCCGCCATGCAGGACGGCGACGTGCTGCTGCTGGAGAACACCCGCTTCCACAAGGACGAGGAAAAGAACGGCGCCGACTTCACCGCCGCTCTGGCTGCCAATGGCGACCTCTATGTGAACGACGCCTTCTCCGCCGCCCACCGCGCCCATGCCTCCACCGAGGGCCTTGCCCGTCTGCTGCCCGCCTATGCCGGCCGCTCCATGCAGGCCGAGCTGGAAGCCCTTGGTGCAGCTCTTGGCGCGCCCAAGCGCCCGGTTCTGGCCGTTGTCGGCGGTGCAAAGGTGTCTTCCAAGATCGACCTTCTGGAAAACCTCGTCACCCGCGTCGACATGCTCGTCATCGGCGGCGGCATGGCCAACACCTTCCTCGCCGCCAAGGGCGTCAATGTCGGCAAGTCCCTGTGCGAGCATGACCTTGCCCCGACCGCGCTGAAGATCATGGCAGCCGCCGAAAAGGCCGGCTGCGAGATCGTGCTGCCGGTAGACGCAGTCGTCGCCCGCGAGTTCAAGGCAGGCGCTGCCAACGAAACCGTCAGCCTCGACGCGATTCCCGCCGATGCCATGATGCTGGATGTGGGCGCAGCCTCCATCGAGACGGTGAAGGCCAAGATCGACGGCGCTTCCACCCTGGTGTGGAACGGCCCGCTCGGCGCCTTCGAGATCGAGCCCTTCGACAAGGCAACCGTCGCCGCTGCCCGGCATGCGGCGAGCCGCACCAAGGACGGCAAGCTGCTGTCCGTCGCAGGTGGCGGTGACACGGTGGCTGCCCTCAACCACGCAGGCGCAGCCGGTGACTTCTCCTATGTCTCCACCGCTGGCGGGGCGTTCCTCGAGTGGCTGGAAGGCAAGGATCTGCCGGGCGTAACGGCCCTGCAGGCCTGAGCCTGACAGTTCATCAAGTCTTGCGGCGCGCCGCTCCAGTATTGGCGCGCCGCCTCCCGCCTGCAGGCCTTGCAAGGCACCTATTTAATTCGGGCATCAAATTAAAAATGTTCGAATTTTCCTGCGTTTACCGGCATTTAAATTGATTTATGGGCTGCGGCCCCATCTTCCCAAACCGCTGGATTTTGTTAGAACGGCCACGGTTTTGTCGCAGTGCGAAACTTATCTGCGGCCCACGCCGCCGTTGCACGGCCAGCGCGGGAAAACGCTTCGTTCAATTGGCAAGACCAATGGAACAGGCGGACCACGCGCAGTGTTTGAGCAGGCAGGTCCGGAGCCGGGTCAGGGTTCCTTGCGGATCTGGAACAGGAGAGATTCGATGGCACGCATTACACTTCGTCAATTGCTCGATCATGCCGCGGAACACGACTATGGCGTTCCGGCCTTCAACATCAACAACATGGAACAGGCGCTCTCCATCATGGAAGCGGCCGATGCGACCGATTCCCCGGTCATCATCCAGGCCTCGCGCGGCGCCCGGTCCTATGCCCATGACGTCATGCTGAAGCACATGATGGACGCGGTGACGGAAATCTATCCGCACATCCCGGTCTGCGTGCATCTTGACCATGGCAACGAACCGGCCACCTGCATGACCGCCATCCAGGCCGGCTTCACCTCGGTGATGATGGACGGCTCGCTGAAGGCCGACGGCAAGACCCCGGCCGACTGGGCCTATAACGTCGGCGTCACCAAGGCCGTGACGGACATGTCCCATCTGGGCGGCATCTCCGTCGAGGGCGAGCTGGGCGTGCTCGGCAGCCTTGAGAGCGGCATGGGCGAAGCGGAAGACGGCCATGGCGCCGAAGGCCAGCTGAGCCACGACCAGCTGCTGACCGACCCGGAAGAAGCGGTGAAGTTCGTGCGCGAGACCAAGGTTGACGCGCTGGCCATCGCCATGGGCACCAGCCACGGCGCCTACAAGTTCACCCGCAAGCCGGATGGCGCGATCCTGGCCATGCACGTGATCGAGGAAATCCACCGCCGCCTGCCGGAAACCCATCTGGTCATGCACGGCTCCTCCTCGGTGCCGCAGGACCTGCAGGACATCATCAACCAGTACGGCGGCAAGATGCCCCAGACCTGGGGCGTGCCGGTGGAAGAAATCCAGCGCGGCATCAAGAACGGCGTGCGCAAGATCAACATCGACACCGACAACCGCATGGCGATGACCGGCCAGATCCGCAAGATCCTTGCCGAGAACCCGGGCGAGTTCGATCCGCGCAAGTATCTCAAGCCCGCCCGCGATGCCATGACCAAGCTCTGCAAGGAGCGTCTGGAGGCCTTCAACACCGCCGGTCAGGCCTCCAAGATCAAGCGCGTCCTCACCCTCCCGGAAATGGCCGCCCGCTACAAGTCCGGCGCGCTGGACCCGAAGATCTCGTAAGGCTTTCGAACCTTACTCAAGGATCAAACCAAGGCCGGGGCATCGCTCCGGCCTTTTTGCTGCCGGCAGTTCCGCCACCTCTCCGGCCTCCCCAGCGGTCGCCCCGGGCGGAACGCAGTGCAGACCCGGGGCGACCGCCTGAGTAAATGACCAGGCAGCGTATCAATCTCCTGCTGGTATCGTCCCCTCACCCGCAACATTCCGCCGCGCAAAGCTTCTGCACCCATCTCTGCGCTTGCGTCGCGCTTTTGCCGTCTTTAGGGACATAGGTATGTACCATGTGCCCGCATGCCGGGCCGAACAGACGGATACCGCCTTGAACCGCCCGCGCCTTTATCTGGTTACGCCGCCCACCTTTGACCTCGAAGCCTTTGCCCCGCGCCTTGAAGCGGCGCTGTCGGGCGGGGATGTGGCCTGCGTCCTCATCTATCAGCCCGAGGCGACCGCCAAGGCGCTGCAGGACACGGCTGCAAAGCTGGTGCCCATGATCCAGAAGGCGGAAGCGGCCGCGCTGATCTACCGCGACACGCAGGTGACCGGCCGCACGGGTGCAGACGGCGCCCATATCGACAGCTCCTTCGAGGACATCAAGCTGGCGATGGAAAGCCTGCAGCCGGCGCGCATTGTCGGCGCGGGCGGCACCAAGATGAAGCACGAGGAAATGGAAATCGTCGAAAGCGGCGTGGACTACCTGTTCTTCGGCCGGCTGGACCTTGAGGAGCAGCCCGGCGCCCATGCCAAGACGCTGGAGCGCGCCGAATGGTGGGCGGAGCTGTTCTCCACCCCCTGCGTTGCCCTGGGCGGCAATGATCTGACCACCCTCGGCGAAACGGCGGACACCAAGGCGGACTTCGTTGCCCTGAAGGATGCCATCTGGCAGCATCCGGAAGGCCCGGCGCAAGCCGTGCGCCTTGCCAATGCGATTCTCGATCAGCACCCGTTTGAAGAGGACGAGGAATGACCCTGCCGCGCCGGACCCTGACCGGAAGCCAGTTCCCCGAAACGGCGGAGGCATCTGCCCGCCCGCCCCTGCGCCGTGGCCTGAGGCCCGGCGCACCGGGTCTGGCTTTGGCAGGTCTGGCGCTGGCTGCGCTCTGCGCAGCCACAGGCAGCAGCCTTGCCCAGACGGCGACTCCGGCAACGCCCGCAGCCCCGGCTCAGGAGCAGGCCGCGCCGCCAACTGCCGAAACCCCGGCAGCAGGAACCCCGGCAGGCGAGGCAGCATCGGCCCAGCCTTCTGCGGCACAGGATGCCGCTGAAGGCGCGGCTGCAGAGACGGCCACCGAAGCCGATGCAGCCGCGCGTGCCCTTGCCCGCTATGAGCCGGAACCGCTTGTCAGCCTGCTTGAGGCGGGTCCGCCGCTGATGGAGCCGGGCGAGCCGATTGATGCCGATTTCGCCTATGGCGTCTTCCAGCGCGGCTGGTATCTGACGGCGCTTGCCGTTGCCACCCCGCTGGCTGAGGAAGGTGACCGTGCCGCGCAGACCCTGCTGGGCGTGATGCATGAAACCGGCCTTGGCGTGGCACGGGACTGGAAGAAGGCTGCGGACTGGTATCAGGTCGCAAGCACCTCCGGCGATCCCAATGCGGCCTACCGCCTGGGGCAGATGTATCTGCTGGGCGAAGGGGTTGAGGCCGACAAGAAAAGAGCGGCCGATCTCTTCCAGAAAGCCGCCGATGCGGGCATTCCGGGCGCCATCTACAATCTGGCAATCCTCTATCAGGAAGGCGAAGGCCGTCCCTATGACGAGGAGCGCGCCTCCCAGCTGCTGCTGCAGGCCGCCGAAAAGGATGACGTGGAAGCGCAATATGCCCTCGGCCTCCAGTTCCTGGAAGGCGGCGAGAAAGTGCGCGACCCGATCAAGGGCGCGAACTGGCTGGGCCGGGCTGCCCGGCGCGGCCATACCTCGGCACAGGTTTACTACGGCATCCTGCGCTTTCAGGGGCGCGGCGTGGAACCGGACGAGGCGGATGCTGCAGACTGGTTCGAGCGGGCCGCGCGGGCCGGAAATCCGGTGGGCATGAACCGGCTCGCCCGCGTCTATGCCTTCGGCCGTGGACGGCCCGTCGATCAGACCGAGGCCGCCGCCTGGCACTATGTGGCGCGCGCGCTTGGCCTTTCCGATCTGGAGCTGGATGGCTATGTGGGATCGCTGGACCAGGAAACGGTGACCAAGGCCATGGAACGCGCAGGCGCCTTGACCGCCACGCTGATCCCCAAACCGCTGGATCCGGCCAGGGCCACCCCCTGACAAGTAACCGCTTTGCAGGTTTTTCCTTGAATTTGCGCCCGTTTTGTGTTGGACAGGCGCGTCATTGGTGCCCGCTCGCCGTCCTTATCCGGCAGAGCGTGGATGCACCGTCAGGTTTCACGCCCTAATCAATCGGTCGTTTCATGAAGATCAACGGTAACGAGATCAAGCCCGGCAATGTTCTCCAGCATCAGGAGACGCTCTGGGCGGTCGTCAAGGTGGACCACGTCAAGCCCGGCAAGGGTGGCGCGTTCGCCCAGGTGGAAATGAAGAACCTCATCGACGGCCGCAAGCTGAACGAGCGCTTCCGTTCGGAAGACAAGGTCGAGCGCGTCCGTCTGGAGCAGAAGGACTTCCAGTTCCTCTACATCCAGGAAGACGTCCTGATCTTCATGGACACCGAAACCTACGAGCAGCTTGAGCTGCAGAAGGACTTCGTCGGCGACCGCGCCGCCTTCCTGCAGGACGGCATGATGGTGACCGTGGAACTGCACGAAGAGAAGCCGATCGGCATCACCCTGCCGCAGTTCGTCACCCTGCAGATCACCGAGGCCGATGCCGTGGTGAAGGGCCAGACCCAGTCCTCGTCCTACAAGCCGGCCATTCTGGAAAACGGCGTGCGCGTGCTCGTGCCCCCGTTCATCACCGCTGGCGAGAAGATCATCGTCGACACCGGCACGGTCGAATACGTCCGCCGCGCGGACTGATCCTGCTTCTGAAAATCCTTCCGCCCGGCGCTCCCCCTGGGGTGCCGGGCTCCCCATTCTACAGACCCGGCAAGACAGATCATGGCACGTACAGCAATCCTCAACGTAATGGTCCAGGCAGCAATGAAGGCCGGACGTTCGCTCGTGCGTGACTTCGGCGAAGTCGAAAACCTTCAGGTCTCGCGCAAGGGCCCCGGCGACTTCGTCTCCGCCGCCGACCGCCGCGCCGAAGAGATCATCCGCGCCGAACTGACCAAGGCACGGCCCACCTATGGCCTGCTGATGGAAGAATCCGGCGAGACGCCCGGCGAAGACGGCCAGCACCGCTGGATCGTCGACCCGCTCGACGGCACCACCAATTTCCTGCACGGCATTCCGGTCTTCGCCATTTCCATCGCGCTGGAGCGCCAGGGCCAGATCGTTGCCGGTGTCATCTTCAATCCGGTGATGGACGAGCTTTACACGGCCGAGCGCGGCCGTGGCGCCTTCGTCAATGACCGCCGCCTGCGCGTTGCCGCCCGCACCGCCCTGCCGGACAGCCTGATCGGCACCGGCCTGCCGTTCCTCGGCCGCGGCGACCATGGCCGTGCCCTCAAGGAACTGCGCTACGTGATGCCGGAAGTCGCCGGTGTCCGCCGCATCGGCGCTGCCGCGCTTGACCTCGCCTATGTCGCCTCCGGCCGCCTCGACGGTTTCTGGGAGCACAACCTGAACCCCTGGGACATTGCAGCCGGCATCCTTCTGATCCGTGAAGCTGGCGGCTATGTCAGCGACATTGACGGCAAGGACACGATGCTGGAGACCGGCTCGGTGGTCGCGGGCAACGAGTTCATCAAGGCCCAGCTGCAGAAGCTGCTGAAGAGCGCAGCCGAGTGAAGCAACGGGCGTTTGCGGAAACCCGCGCGCCCGCCCGGCATGAACACGCAGCGCAGAAGCCTTATGCTTCTGCGCTCAATTTTTTCTGCCCCCTCCAATATTTCCCTTCCGTCTTGCCATGGCTTGACCATGGCATCCATGCCCTTGTCTCTCCCGGCCTTCGGCGGAAATGGGCAGGCATACTGTCAGGCTTATAGAGCGGGAAGCTCACGGGGTGGATGCCATGGTCAAGCCATGGCAGGACGAAGATAGTGGGGCCGGAGTCTACCTTCCAGAACGCGCGAGAACCCGGGATTTATCCGTTGCAGGCCGGAGAGCAAAACCGCTCCCCGGCCTTCTGCTTTTCAATTAAGCTTTTGCTAACGCGCGATTAACGGTTTTCAACAAACGGTAAATCGCGCTATCACTGGTGCCAACAGCAACAGGCGGAAGCTCGACGGTTCATGGCACGCGATTTCGATCCCTACAGCCTGTCCAGTCCCAAGGCGTATCTCTCGTTCATGATCATCTTCCTGGTGATCGTTGCCTTCGTCGCCTTCATCCTGAACCAGCAGATCGCCACGGCCTTCATGAGCAACCCTGGCCTCAACGGGATGATCGTGCTCACCGGCCTGTTCGGCATCATGCTGACGTTTGCCCGCGTCGTGCGGCTGTTCCCCGAGATCGCCTGGGTCAACAGCTTCCGCATCGGTGATCCGGGCATCGAAGTGCGCCGCCCGCCGGTGCTGCTGGCGCCGATGGCGACGCTGCTCGGCAACAAGGTGGGCGAAATGGCGCTGACGCCTGCCACTGCCCGCTCGATTCTCGATTCCATCGGCATGCGCCTTGATGAATCGCGCGAGATTGCCCGCTACATGACCGGCCTGCTCGTGTTCCTCGGCCTGCTCGGCACCTTCTGGGGCCTGCTGCAGACGGTGAGTGCCGTCGGCTCCACCATCCAGTCGCTGGACGTGGTATCCGGTGACACGGGCGTCATCTTCGAGGACCTGAAGGCAGGCCTGCAGGCGCCGCTTTCCGGCATGGGCACGGCCTTCTCGTCCTCGCTCTTCGGCCTCACCGGCTCGCTGGTTCTCGGCTTTCTCGATCTTCAGGCCGGACAGGCGCAGAACCGCTTCTACACGGAGCTGGAAGACTGGCTGTCCACCGTCACCGAGATCGAGCAGGAAGAGGCGCGTGCGCCCGTTGCCGCCGCACCCGACACGGACAAGCTGCAACTGGCCATCGAGCGGCTGCAGCGCGCGGTGGAGGAAGGCGGCAGCAAGGCCGCCAATCAGGCCATGGCGAACCTTGCCGAAGGCATCCAGGGCCTCGTCAAGCACGTGCGCTCCGAGCAGCAGATGATGCGCGAATGGGCGGACACCCAGAGCGCCCAGCAGAAGCGGGTGGAGAACCTCCTCTCCTCCATCGCAGCGGCCTTCGACCGCGCCAAGGAGTGATCCATGGCGGGGTTTCGCGGCCGCAGGCGCAATCAGGACATCGACTACTGGCCGAGCTTCGTGGATGCGCTGACCACGCTGCTGCTGGTGCTGATCTTCCTGCTGTCGATCTTCGTCATCGCCCAGTTCGTGCTCAGCCAGCAGCTGTCGGGCCGCGATTCGGTGCTGAACCGCCTCAATGCCCAGATCAGCGAACTGACTGAGCTTTTGTCGCTGGAGCGGGCCTCCAAGCGCGATCTGGAAACAACCGTCGCCACCCTGCAGGCCAGCCTCGGCGCCGCCACCAGTGAGCGCGACAGGCTCTCCGGCCTGCTGTCTGACCGCGAGGGCGCCGCCGCCAGCGCCGGCGGCGAGCTAGCAGCCCTCGAGGGCACCCTCAACGAGGAGCGGCAGGTCAGCCAGCGCGCGCTGGCGCAGGTGGAGCTGCTGAACCAGCAGATCGCCGCCCTGCGCCGCCAGCTGGCCGCCGCCAATGCGGCGCTGGAGGCTTCCGAGGCCAAGGAAAACGAAAGCCAGGCCCGCATCGCCAGCCTTGGCCAGCGGCTCAATGCAGCGCTGGTGCAGCGCGTGCAGGAGCTGAACCGCTACCGCTCCGACTTCTTCGGCCGCCTGCGCGAGCTTCTGTCCCAGCGCTCCGATATCCGCGTGGTGGGCGACCGCTTCGTCTTCCAGTCGGAAGTGCTGTTCCCCTCCGGCTCCGACGAAATCAACCCCAATGGCCGGGTGGAACTGGACAAGCTGGCCGAGGCGCTGCTGGAGCTTGAGGGGCAGATCCCGAGCGAGATCCAGTGGGTGCTGCGCGTTGACGGCCACACCGATGCAGTGCCGCTGTCCGGCACGGGGCGCCTGCGCGATAACTGGGAGCTGTCCTCCGCCCGCGCCACCTCGGTGGTGCGCTACCTGATCAGCAAGGGCGTCGACCCCAAGCATCTGGTCGCCGCAGGCTTCGGCGAGTTCCAGCCTCTGGAGCCCGGCAACACCCCCGAGATCAACGCCCGCAACCGCCGCATCGAGCTGAAGCTGACGGAACGGTGAGAGGCCGCCCTTACCGCTCCGGCACCGCGCCTGCCCTCAGGCACTGAGTCACCCCGACCAAGCGCAGCGCGAGCCGGGGCCCCTCGCTTGCAGAGAGAGGCCGTTGTCTGAAGACGTGTGGCAACCGAGGCTTTCTGGTGCGTATCTCAGCCCCTCGCCTCACCCTCACCGCTCTGCGAACGAGTAGGCCCCGGATCTCCGCTCCGCTGCGTCCGGGGCGACGCCGGAGATGTGGAGCCATCCGGCACCGCGTTGGTGCAGACCCGTTGCGTAGTCTTCTCCGCTCCCCCAAAACAACAAAGGCCGTCCCAATGGGACGGCCTTGAATGATCGCGAAACGCTGACGGCTCAGAAGCGGTAGTCGTCTTCTTCCTCGTCGTCGTTCTTCTTCGAGCCCTTGAGCGCGTTGAGCTTGGCAAAGACCGCATCGGCGTCGATCTCTTCTTCCACTTCGCGCTGCGGGCGGTCGCGGGTGAAGGCGGCGGCGATGGCTTCCTCGCTCGTGGTGTCTTCCACCGGTGCCAGCAGTTCGGTGTAATCGGTCTCCGGACGCGGCGGGGCGTTCTTGGCGGCCTTTTCAACTTCCATGTCCAGCTCAAGCTGGCTGCACAGGCCCAGCGTCACCGGGTCGGATGCCGTCAGGTTGGACGAGTTCCAGTGGGTGCGCTCGCGGATGGCGGCGATCGTCGGCTTGGTGGTGCCGACAAGGCGCATGATCTGCGCATCCTTCAGCTCCGGATGGTTGCGCACCAGCCAGAGAATGGCATTCGGGCGGTCCTGACGGCGCGACACCGGGGTGTAGCGCGGGCCACGGCGCTTGCTTTCCGGCACGACGACCTTGGAACCCTGCAGCTTCAGCTGATAGTTCGGATCACGCTGCGCACGCTCGATTTCCTCGCGGCTGAGCTGACCGGTCATCACCGGATCCAGACCCTTGATGCCCTGTGCGGCTTCACCGTCGGCGATCGCCTTCACTTCCAGCGGATGCAGTTTGCAGAAGGCGGCGATCTGAGTGAAGCTCAGCGCCGTGTTGTCCACCAGCCAGACGGCAGTGGCCTTCGGCATAAGAGGCGTGTTCGACATCGGTGTAAAATCCTCCTGTCGGCTCCCTCGCCCGGCAAGGCGAAAAAGCGGTATTCCATGTTCGAATGAATGGGAGATTGACAACAATATAGGCTGAGACGGCTTAAAAGGCAAACGCGCAAGCGCGCCTGCCTCAAAGAATCTCGACCTTTTCTGCCGCAACGTCAGACGGCACCACCATCGCCGCCTAGACGGTGAGGACAATCTTGCCGATATGGCCGGAGCTTTCCATCCGCCGGTGCGCATCGGCGGCCCGCTCCAGCGGGAAAGTCGAATCCATCACCGGCCGGATGGTGCCATTTGCGATCAGCGGCCAGACATGCGCCTCAAGCGCCGCCGCAATCGCCGCCTTGAAGTCATTGTCGCGCGGGCGCAGGGTCGATCCGGTGTGAATGAGGCGCTTCATCATCAGGCGGTTGAAGTTCACCTCCATGGCCACCCCGTTGAGATTGGCGATCTGGCAGATGCGCCCCTCGACGGCCGCCACCTGCCAGTTCTTCTCGACATAATCGCCGCCCACCATGTCGAGGGTGACGTGGATGCCCGCCCCGCCGGTGATGCGGCCGATCTCCTCGACGAAATCCTGGGTGTTGTAGTTGATGGCGTGATCCGCGCCGAGCTTCAGCACCGCCTGGCGCTTGTCCTCCGAGCCCACGGTGGTGAAGACTTCGGCGCCAAAGGCCTTGGCCAGCTGGATTGCCGTGGTGCCGATGCCGGAGGTGCCGCCATGCACCAGAAAGCGTTCCCCGGCCTTCAGCCCCACCCGGTCGAACACATTGCTCCAGACGGTGAAGAAGGTTTCCGGCAGAGCCGCAGCTTCCACGATGGAAAGACCGGAAGGCACCGGCAGCGCGTGGCGCTCGTCCACCTTGCAGTATTCGGCATAGCCGCCACCCGCCACAAGCGCGGTCACCTGATCACCGATGTTGAACCGCTCGGCACCCGGGCCACGGTCCACCACCGTGCCGGCCACTTCAAGGCCCGGCAGGTCGGACGCGCCCTTGGGGGCCGGATAGAGCCCCATGCGCTGCATCACATCCGGCCGGTTGACGCCCGCCGCCTCGACCTTGATGAGGATTTCGCCCTTTTGCGCCACCGGCAGATGCCGCTTCTCCGGCGCCAGCACATCCGGCCCGCCGGGAACCGGAATCGCCATCACGGTCATCTCCTGCGGCAGGCCGGGCGGAATGCTGGACGGAATGGCGGACATGGCAATCTCCCTGTATCTGTCTGAAGCGGTTCACACTCTCGCCCGGCACTGTAGAGTCTGTCCGGCGAAAGTGGAAACCGGTTTTCCCGGAAATCGCACGCAAGGCTGCCCTCCCCTCACATGCAAGGTCTCTCCTGAAAGACTGACAGACGCCGCGCCCTGTCCTATTCTTGTCCGCTGGCACAAGCGCGGCGGAGAGGGTTTCAGATCGGGACCTGTTCCGGAATGGGCCACACCCGCCGTGCCAGCCTGTGCCACTGCGCCTGCAAGGCACGGCAGAAAGAGGAGGAGAAGGCAGATGAGTGACGACAACATCTGGGCAGCACCAAAGGCAGCTTCGGCGGTCTTTGTTCCGGGCAGTGATCTCTCGCGTCTGTCCGTGGCCGAGCTGCAGACAGAGATCTCCAACCTGCAAGCAGAGATCGTCCGTCTTCAGCGGGAAATTGACGCCAGAAGCGGTGTTCGCGCAGCAGCCGATGCGCTGTTCAAGCCATCATCCTCATGAGGTGAGAAAAAATCCCAGCATCACCAGACCGTTAAAGGTGGCTAACGGAACGGCATCATTAAAATTTTATTCATTTACGCCATATTAAGCCTTCCGGGAGATAACTGTGAATGTCCAGTTATCTGGATTCCTGAGTGGCTCCTGTCCACTCTGTTTGACGCCTCCCTGTTAATGACTTCGAGCCGCGCGCGCGCGGCTCTTTTTTTCGCCATCGTGACATTGTAAGCAGGGATTCGGTTCACCGCAGCGCCATGGGCACAGCGGCTGGCACGGCAGTTGCTCTTCATCCTGTCAAGAAATCCGCGCGTTTCAAATCGGAACAGAAGCGGATGGCTGGTCCGGACAAGGACCGGGGTCAAATGAGAAGGCGTTAACCCATGACGGACGAAACCAGGAAGCTCAGCATCGTGCCGGAAACGGTCAGCTTCGCAGACCGCCTTGCCGCATCCCAGCAGTTCCAGGCGCTGTTTCATGAGGGTATGGCCCTCGTGGAGGAGACGGCCGCCTATCTGGACGGCAACGGCCGCAGTGAATCGAAGCGGCTGGAGCGCCCTGCCTCGCTTGCCTATGCCACCGAATCCATGCGCCTGACGACGCGCCTCATGCAGCTCGCCTCCTGGCTGCTGCTGCAGCGCGCAGTCAACGAAGGCGAGATGTCGCCCGATCAGGCCAGCACCGACAAGAATCGCGTGCGCCTCGACCGCCTGAGCAGCGCCAATTCGGGCAATTCCTTTGATGCCCTGCCGCTGCGCCTGCAGGACCTGATCCTGCGCTCCGTGCGTCTGCAGGAGCGGGTGCAGCATCTGGACGCCATGCTCTATCCGGTGGAAGAAAAGCCGGAAGAGCCGGTTCCGGCCGAAAACCCGGTGGCCCAGCAGATCGACCGCATCTTCGCGGCCTTCGGCAAGGCCGGCTGAGAGCCGGACTTCCCCCTTCCCTTCTCAGGCCCGTTCCGGGACAGGCACCGTGCCGTTCCGGAACAGCGGCTGCATCAAGCCCGGATCAGCCTGCACCGGTAAGCGCAGACAGGCCATCCCAGACCAGCTTGGTGCCGACAACGGCCATCACGACATAGACCACGCCGTAGAAGAGCTGCGGGCGGACAATCCGCGTCAGCCGCCAGCCGGCCAGCGTTGCCAGAGGCGCCAGCGGCAGCAGCACCGCTGCGGTCGCCAGATTGGCCGCATCGAACTGGCCCAGCAGGAAATAGGGAACAAGCTTCACCACATTGACGGTGGTGAAGAAGATGACGGCCGTGCCCGCAAAGAGCGCCGGGGCAAGGCCGCGCGGCACCATGTAGATCTGATAGGGCGGCCCGCCCGTGTGGCTGACGAAACTGGTGAAGCCGGAGACCGTACCCCAGAAGATCCCCGAGGGCAGATTATGCGGCAGCGCCCCGCCTCCCCTGCGTCCCGGGCGGAACCTGTCGGCCACGAAGGCCAGCGAGATGACGCCGACCAGCAGCGTCACATGCGCGTTCTCGACGAAGGCCGCCGTCAGCCAGCCCAGCCCCACCCCTAAGATGCCCGCAGGCAGCAGGATTGCGATGGCCTTGCGGTCAAACGTGCCCCGGTAGGCGGCAAGGCTCACGCCGTCCATCACAATCAGCACCGGCAGCATGATGCCAGCTGCCTGGATGGGCGGGATGACCAATGCCATCAGCGGCACGGCGAGCATGCCGATGGGCCCGCCAAAGCCGCCCTTGCCCAGCCCGGCAAGGATGACGGCCGGAATGGCCACGGCATAGAACAGCGGATCGGATATCGGAGACAGGAACATGATGAGGCTTCCGGCGGGACTGTGCCCCCGAAACAGGGGCCACTCTTTGGAGCATAGCCAAAGAGGTTAAGTAAACCCACGCCCCTGCGAATGTCTAAGCAGCCGCCCTCTTGCTTGTGCAGCGCAAGCTGCGACATTCTCCGCCACGCGGCCCGGCAAGGCACAAGCCTGCCCTGGCCGCAAGGGATGGAACCGCCGAACTGTCTGGGAGGACAAGCCATGGCCGCCAGCCGCTATCATGAAACCTATGATGCCTGGAAACGCGATCCGGAGGCCTTCTGGGCGCAGGCGGCGGCTGAGATCGACTGGTTCCGGCCCTGGGACAAAGTCTTCGATGCACAGGAAGGCGCCTATGGCCGCTGGTTCGCCGGGGCCGAGACGAACACCTGCTACAACTGCCTCGACCGGCACGTGGCCCGCGGCCGTGCCGGACAGACAGCCCTGATTTACGACAGCCCCATCACCCGGACGCAGGCCGCCTATACATATCAGGAAATGCTCGACCAGGTTCAGGCCATGGCAGCCGTGCTGCAGGACCATGGGATCGGCAAGGGCGACCGCGTCATTCTCTACATGCCGATGATTCCCCAGGCAGCCATGGCCATGCTGGCCTGCGCGCGCCTGGGGGTCATTCATTCCGTGGTCTTCGGCGGCTTTGCCGCCCATGAACTGGCCACCCGCATTGATGACGCCGGGCCCAAGGCCATCATTTGCGCCTCCTGCGGCATCGAGCCCGGCCGCGTGATTGCCTACAAGCCGCTGGTGGATGCGGCCATCGCCCAGTCGATGCACAAGCCGGAGTTCTGCCTCGTCATCCAGCGCCCGCAGCTTGCCGCAGAGATTTCGCAGGAGCGCGACCGCGACTTCGGCGCCCTGACGGAAGCCGCGTTTCTGGCTGCCCGTCAGGTGCCTTGCGTGCCGGTGAAGGCCACTGATCCGCTTTATGTGCTTTACACGTCCGGCACCACCGGCCAGCCAAAGGGCGTGGTGCGTGACACCGGCGGCCACATGGTGGCGCTGAAATGGTCCATGTCCAACCTCTATGGCATCGCGCCCGGCGAAGTGTTCTGGGCCGCCTCCGATGTGGGCTGGGTGGTTGGCCATTCCTACATCGTCTACGGTCCGCTGCTGCAGGGCTGCACCACGCTGGTCTATGAGGGCAAGCCGGTGGGCACGCCCGATGCCGGTGCCTTCTGGCGGGTCATTTCGGATCACTCCGTCGCCGCGCTCTTCACCGCACCCACAGCCTTCCGCGCCATCAAGAAGGAAGACCCCTACGGCAAGCTGATGGAGGATTATGACCTCAGCGGCTTCCGCACCCTGTTCCTCGCCGGTGAACGCGCCGATCCGGACACGGTGCAATGGGCGGAGGAGAAGCTCGGCGTGCCGGTGATCGACCACTGGTGGCAGACGGAGACCGGCTGGGCCATTGCGGGCAATCCGGTGGGCCTCGGCATTCTCCCCGTCAAGCGCGGCTCGCCCACGGTGGCCATGCCCGGCTATGACGTGCAGGTGCTGGATGACGCAGGCCACCCGGTGCCGCGCGGCACGCTGGGGAACATCGTCATCAAGCTGCCCCTGCCGCCCGGATGCCTGCCGACCCTGTGGAACGCGGATGCCCGCTTCCGCAGCGCCTATCTGGACGAGTTCCCCGGCTACTACAAGACGGCGGACGCAGGCATCATCGACGAGGACGGTTATCTGTCGATCATGTCGCGCACCGACGACATCATCAACGTGGCCGGGCACCGCCTGTCCACCGGCGCCATGGAAGAAGTGCTGTCCGGACACCCGGATGTGGCCGAATGCGCGGTCATCGGCATCAACGATCAGCTCAAGGGTCAGCTGCCCTGCGGCTTCGTCGTGCTGAAGGCAGGCGTCAACCGGCCGCATGACGAGGTGGAGACAGAGCTTGTCCGCCGCGTGCGCGATGTCATCGGCCCGGTCGCTGCCTTCAAGATCGCCGTCACCGTCGACCGCCTGCCCAAGACCCGCTCCGGCAAGATCCTGCGCGGCACCATGCGGCAGATCGCTGACGGGCAGGAGTTCCGCATTCCCGCGACGATCGACGATCCGGCCATCCTTGACGAGATCGAGACGGCCCTCAGGGAATATGGTGTTCTGACAAGGACCTGAGACACAGGGCCGCGGTCAGCCATCGACAGGCTGACCGCAAGGCCCTATTGTTGCGCGCGGAACGGCCCTCTCCCGGGCGGTTCACCCCTTGCACAACAACGAGGATTTTCCCTTGTCCCTCACCAACAAGGTTGCCATCGTCACCGGCGCCTCGCGCGGTATCGGTCTTGCCATTGCACGGCGCTTTCTGAGCGACGGCGCCAGGGTCGTCATCGCGGATATCGACGACGAGGCCGGCGAAGCCGCTGCCGAAGAGCTGAAGCCGCTGGGCGATGTGCTCTATGTCAATTGCAACGTCGCCGAAGCGCTGGACGTGCGCAATCTGGTCGCCGAAACGCTGAACGCTTTTGGCGACATCGACATTCTGGTCAATAACGCGGGCATCGTCGCCGGCACCGATTTCCTCAATCTGGAGGAAGCCGATTTTGACCGGGTCATTCAGGTCAATCTGAAGGGCTCTTTCCTCGTGTCGCAGGCCGTTGCCCGCCACATGGTGGAGCGCGTCGAGGCGGGCGGCACGCCGGGCTGCATCATCAACATGTCCTCGATCAACGCAGTTCTGGCGATCCCCTCGCAGATCCCCTACTGCGTGTCGAAGGGCGGCCTTGCCCAGCTGACCCGCGCCACGGCGCTTTCGCTGGCGCCCTACGGCATCCGCGTCAATGCCATCGGCCCCGGCTCGATCATGACCGACATGCTGGCGGCGGTGAATTCCGACAAGGCCGCAAAGAACCGCATCCTGTCGCGCACCCCGCTCGGCCGGATCGGCGAAGCTTCGGAAATTGCCTCCGTCGCCGCCTTCCTTGCCTCGGACGACGCATCCTACATGACCGGCCAGACGCTCTACGTGGACGGCGGCCGCATGCCGCTCAACTACACGGTCGCCGTTCCGGACGGCGACTGAGGTTTCCGCATTCGGACACAACAAGCGGCGGCCGTTCCCTGAACGCGCCGCCGCAGCTTTTTCAGGCCCCGGCCAGCGCATCCTCGCGGCTGGCGTCGAACTGGAGGCGGGCGAGGCGGGCATAAAGGCCGCCTTCGGCGACAAGATCCGCGTGCCGACCCATCTCGACGATGCGGCCCTCTTCCATGACGATGATCCGGTCCGCCTTCAGCACGGTGGCAAGGCGGTGGGCGATGACCAGCGTGGTGCGGCCCTGCATCAGCTGCTCCAGCGCCTTCTGCACCTGCACCTCGCTTTCCGCATCCAGCGCGCTTGTCGCCTCGTCCAGCAGCAGCACAGGCGCGTCCTTGAGGATGGCACGGGCGATGGCAATGCGCTGGCGCTGACCGCCGGAGAGCGTCACGCCGCGCTCGCCGATCACCGTGTCATAGCCCTGCGGCATGGCGGAGATGAAGTCATGGGCACGGGCGGCGCGGGCGGCGGCATGGATTTCCTCCAGCGAGGCACCGGGGCGTCCATAGGCGATGTTTTCCGCCGCCGTCGTGCCAAACACCACTGTGTCCTGCGGCACCAGCGCGATGCGGGAGCGCAGGGCCTGCGGGCTGACATCGCGCAGGTCAACGCCATCAAGGCGCACCTGACCGGCCACCGGATCATAGAAACGCATCAGCAGGTGGAAGAGCGTCGACTTGCCTGCCCCCGACGGCCCGACGATGGCGACCGTTTCGCCCGCCTTCACGTCAAGGGTCACCTCCCGCACGACGGGACCACCGCCGGTGTGGCCATAGGCGAAGCTGACGCCCTCGAAGCTCACTTCGCCGCGCGCCGGGCTTGGCAGGGGCTTGGGATGGGCAGGCGCCTTGATCACCGGCTCGATGCGCAGGATCTCGCCCAGCCGCTCCGCAGCGCCCGCAGCCTGCGAAATCTCGCCCCAGACCTGCGACAGCTCGCCCAAAGCCCCGGCGGCAAGGATTGAATAGAGCAGGAACTGGCCGAGTTCTCCGCCGGTCATCCGCCCCTCGAACACGTCCCCTGCGCCAATCCACAAGACCGCCACCACGCTGGAAGCGATGATGAAGATGGCAAAGCCCGTGAGAACCGCCCTTGCGCCCATGGCGCTGCGCGCTGCGCCAAACGCCTCTTCCACCGCCTTGCGGAACTTGCCTGCCGCAACGCTCTCGCTGGTGAAGGCCTGCAGCGCCCGGATGGCGCCCAGCATTTCCGAGGCAAAGGCGGAAGCACCGGCCAGCGTGTCCTGCGCCCGGCGCGAGCGCTTGCGCACCGAGCGGCCGAAACCGATCAGGGGCAGCACGATCACCGGAATGGCGGCCAGCACGATGACGGACAGGCGCGGGCTGGTGAAGACCATCAGCGACACGGCACCGATGAACATCACCAGATTGCGCATGGCGATGGAGGCGCTGGCACCGAAGGCGGACTTGATCTGGGTGGTGTCCGCCGTCAGCCGCGACAGGATCTCGCCTGAGCGGGCGCTGTCATAGAAGGCCGGGCTAAGCGCCGTCAGATGGGCGAAGACATCCGCCCGCACATCGGCAACGATGCGCTCGCCGATCCACATGACGAGGAAATACCGGCAGGAACTGGCAAGAGCGAGGGCCGCCGCGACGCCGATCAGCATCAGGAAGTAGGAGTTGACCAGCGCCGGATCGCCTGCGGTGAAGCCGTTGTCGATCATCCGCCGCACGGCCACAGGCAGAACCAGCGTGACGGAGGCCGCCGCAAACAGCGCCGCCATCGCCCCGGCAACCATCCAGCGGTAACGCAGCACATAGGGGAGAAGCTGAGCCAGCGGCCGCAGTGAGCGGCGGCGTGCTTCAGCCTCGTCTTCAGCGCCCTGCATTGCCGTATTTGCGTCTCTTGCGCCGTCAAACTGCCCGCTCATTTACCTGCCCGTCAGCTCTGTCAACCTGTCCTGCCATCACTTGGCCCATGGCAGCGGCAATTCCAAGCGGAAAAAGGCGCCTGCAAGCGTTTGCCTGCCCTTGTCTTGCCAGCCGTCTTGAGATATAGCAGCGCCTCATGTTTCAAGGGTCACGCGTGCGGAAGACGTTCGCTGGCTCAAATTTCAGGACTTGCATCTCGCCGGAACGCCCTCACGGGTGTGTGGGCAGGTGCTGGAAAGGACCGGCGATGAAAGCGAACATCCATCCCGATTACCACGGCATCAAGGTCGTGATGACCGATGGCACGGAATACATGACCCGTTCGACCTACGGCAAGGAAGGTGACACGCTCACCCTCGACATCGATCCGACCTCCCACCCGGCCTGGACCGGTGGTGACCGTCAGATCATGGACCGTGGCGGCCGCGTCTCGCGCTTCAAGAACAAGTTCGCAGGCTTCCTGGGCTCCTGAGCCCCAGCACTGCAGATCTTGCAAGCATCAAAAAACCCCCGGACCTGACTGGCCGGGGGTTTTTCGTGTTTTCTGATTTTCGTGTTGTCTGCGGGCTCCGCTTCAGCCGGTTGGCGCTTCGGTCCCGGTTGGCAGCTGGCGGAAGCCCCGCCAGCTCATGCTTCCTGTCATGTCACAGTTGCTTCAGGTCAGACCAGACCTCAGTGCATCGTGGATTTCGACTGGATTTTAAAGATCTCTTCCTTGAGCTTGAGCTTCTTGCGCTTCATCTCGGCCAGTTCGAGCGTGTCGACGCTCGGGTGCCGCAGGGCCGTTTCGATCTCTTCGTCGAGGGCTGCGTGGCGGCGCTCCAGTTCTGCAAGATGCGACTGCATTGACATGGATAGTGCTCCTTGTCCTGTTGGCTCAGACAGACAGATGTTGCCACACATTTTGCCGGCTTGTCGAATGCATTTCATGGGACCCGCTCTGCATCTGGCGCATAGTGCAGTGCAAAATAAAAACTACACTTACGTAAGAATTAAAATCACAAGAATAATAGAGGGATTCTATTCTATTGCACCGCACCATAAAACCGGAATTTGTCCACGCCCACAATGTGTTGGGACCACCCGGTGCAAATTTGGCTCGCAGAAACGCAGGCAGCGGTGTACGGTTTCTCCACCGCGATTGGAGTTGCAAGGCGCGATGGGCCGGGGAGCACTTGTGCCAGGATCAGAGCACTTGAGCCCGGCGTGTATTGTGTCTGGGGAGAGCGATGCCGGAAGCTAATGAACAGGCCGTGCGAGTTGAGCTGGCGCAGCTGCGCCAGGAGCACCGTGACCTTGATACCGCCATTCAGGCCCTTGCCGGCACCGGCAGCGCAGATGCCCTGCAGCTGCAGCGCCTGAAAAAGAAGAAACTGATGATCCGCGACCGGATCGCCATTCTGGAAGACCAGCTTTTCCCGGATATCATCGCCTGATCCTCAGGGGCTGAAAAATGCCGGATCGCAGGCCCCTGCGGCCTTGCGCCACGCCTTGCCGTGCCTATAATCCGCGCCTTCTCAAGGCTTGATGCGCCAGCATCTCAGAGACTTGGTATAAGGAGACAGCATGGCAAACGGGCCCGCACCGGTCGCAATCATCATGGGCAGCCAGTCCGACTGGCCGACCATGAAACACGCCGCAGATACGCTTGACCGTCTGGGGGTCGCCTATGAGGCCCGCATCGTCTCCGCCCACCGCACACCCGAGCGCATGTTCGACTTCGCCAAGGCCGCCCGCGGCAACGGGGTCAAGGTCATCATCGCAGGCGCCGGCGGGGCCGCACATCTACCCGGCATGACCGCCGCCCTCACGCCGCTGCCGGTGTTCGGCGTTCCGATCGAATCGCGCACCCTGAAAGGTGAAGACAGCCTCCTGTCCATCGTGCAGATGCCCGCAGGCATTCCCGTTGGCACGCTGGCGATTGGCCGCGCCGGTGCCGTCAACGCCGCCCTGCTCGCCGCCTCCGTCCTTGCCCTCACCGATGACGGGCTCGCCGGCCGGCTCGACAGCTACCGCTCCGAACAGACGGCTTCCGTTGCCGATTTCCCGAGCGACGAGGCCTGACCCCGGATGAGCCAGTTTCCTGACGACGGCCGTATCCTCAAGCCCGGCAGCACCATCGGCATTCTCGGTGGCGGCCAGCTGGGCCGCATGCTCGCCCTTGCCGGTGCCAGCCTTGGCCTGAAGAGCCATATCTATTGCCCGGAAGCCGGAAGCCCCGCCTTCGAGGTCGCGGCAGCACACACACAGGCGGCCTATGAGGACCTTGCCGCGCTGGAGGCTTTTGCCCGCAGCGTCGATGTGGTGACCTACGAGTTCGAGAATGTGCCCGGCCCGACGGCGGCGCATCTTGCTTCCTTCGTGCCCGTCCGCCCCGGCCCGCAAGCGCTCGCCGTGTCGCAGGACCGGCTGAGCGAGAAGGACTTTCTCTCCGGCGCAGGCATTGCCCTTGCCGGCTATGCCGCCATTGACAGCCTTGCGGATCTGGACGCCGCGCTCGACCGCTTCGGCGGACAGGGCGTCCTGAAGACGCGCCGCTTCGGCTATGACGGCAAGGGCCAGGCGATGATCCGCGACCGCGCCACCGCAGCCGAAGCGCTGGCGAAACTTGGCGGCAAGGATCTGGTGCTGGAACAGCTCATCCCCTTCACCCGGGAAGTGTCGGTCGTCGCCGCACGAGGCATCAATGGCGACATCGCCTGCTACGACATCACCGAGAACCACCACGAGCACCACATCCTCAAGACCTCCACCGTTCCGGCCAGTGTTACGGCGGCCACGGCGGACAAGGCTTTGGAGATTGCCCGGCGCGTGGTCGACAGTCTCGGCTACGTAGGCGTGAGCGGCGTGGAGATGTTCGTCACCGGCTCCGGTGCGGACGAGGACCTTCTGGTCAATGAGATTGCCCCGCGCGTGCACAACTCCGGCCACTGGACGCAGGACGCCTGCCTCGTGTCCCAGTTCGAGCAGCACATGCGCGCCGTTGCAGGCTGGCCGCTGGGCAATCCGGCGCGCCACAGCGATGTGGTGATGGAGAACCTGATCGGCGCCGATGCCGAGGGCTGGGCCGCTGTGCTCGCCGAGCCCGGCGCAAGGCTGCATCTCTATGGCAAGGCCGAAATCCGGCAGGGGCGCAAGATGGGCCACGTCAACCGCATCCGCCCGAAGGCAGGTGGCTGACATCCCGCTGGCGGCATGAAGTCAAAAGGCCCGGTGGAAACTCTCCGCCGGGCCTTTTTCCGTTTCGTAGCACCAAGGCCTGCTCTGCTGACGCATCACGCCTTGCAGAGGCTCACACGCCACGCGGGCTTGAATCAGCCTCTGGACACCAGCCCCAGCCGCTCGCGCTGGGAGAAGCGCCAGATGGCGAGAACAGCGGTGAAGGCAAGGCCAACGGCAAGGCCCCACCAGATGCCCACACCGCCCAGCCCGATAACAAAGGCAAGCACGTAAGCCGTGGTCATGCCGACGGCGATGTAACCGGCAAGCGCCAGCAAGAAGGGCACCATCGTGTCCCCCAGCCCGCGCAGGATGCTGCCTGCCGCCACCTGCGCCCCATCGGCCAGCTGGAAGATGGCAGCCACACCGAGGAACACCGCAGCCAGCGCCAGAACCGGCGGCGTATCCGGATGGCCGCTGTCGAGGAACAGGCCGACCAGAAACTCCGGAATGGTCCAGAAGGTGATGGCAGCGCAGCCCATGGAGACGAGCGCAAGGCCGAGCGTGACCCAGCCGGCCCGGGCAACCGCGGACCGGTCCCGCTGACCGGCAGCGATGCCGATGCGGCTCATGCCCGCCTGGCTGATGCCCAGCGGGATCATGAAGGTGATGGCCGCCAGTTGCAGGGCGATGCCATGGGCTGCAAGGGAAACCGTTCCCAGCCAGCCCATCATCAGTGTCGATCCGGAGAACAGGAGGCCTTCGGCCACGATGGTCGCGCCGATGGGTGTGCCGACCTTGATGATCGTGAAGAAATCCGGCCAGTCCGGCCGCCAGATCCGTCCGAAAATGGCAAAGCGGCGCAGACGGCGGTGCCGCGTGACATAAACCGCGAGCAGCAGGAAGCCGAAGCTGGATGTCAGGACCGAGGCAATGGCCGCCCCCACCAGCTCCAGCCTTGGGAAGCCGAAATTGCCGAAAATCAGCAGATAGTTGAGACCGCCGTTGAGGAAGGCGGAAAGCACCGTGACCCAGAGCACCATCTGCGTCAGGCCGGTGACCGTCAGGAAGGAGCGCAGCGCCATGACCGCAAGCGCGGGGAACAGCGACCACTGCATCACCCGGACATAGGCCCCGGCGGCCGCAGAAATCTGCGGTTCCTGCCCCAGAACCAGGAGGATATCCTCGCTGAACCACAGGAGCAGCCACACCGGCCCGCAGTAACAGGCCACGATCCACAGCCCCATGCGGACGGAACGGCGCATGGCCCGGGCATCCTTGCGCCCGCGCGCGGCCGCTGCCAGCGGCACGATGGCCTGGCAGACGCCCATGCCGAACATCCAGAACAGGATATAGACATTCTGCGCCAGAACCACGGCGCCAAGCTCGACGGCACCAAGCCAGCCCACCATGATCACGTCGGTGGTGTTGATGGCCATCTGCGCCAGCTGGGCACCGGCCAGTGGCAGGCCCAGCACGAGTGTCGGACGGATATCACTGAGCCAGAGGCTCTTCGCCGGAAGAGCGGCAGGGGCATTCGGGGGTGAGGTCTGCATGACAGGCTCCGGAAAGCGCGGCAGGCACGTCTCCCGTCAGATCAATGGCATGCGGGGGCGGTGCAATGAAGGAACTCCCCACCGGCATGGAGGGCATGCCTGTTTGATGGGCAGAAAGAGGTAGACCCTTTGGCAGCCCCTGTCCACCCGCAATACTGGCACACCCGCCGCACAACCAGTTCTGCCGCAACGGGACCAGGCTGGCGCTTTCGCAGGCGCAGAGCGCAAGCAGAGTGGACATTGCGGCCAAATTCTGATAACACGCGCGCCAGTGAGCGGTGGTGGCTGCGAGAACAGGCCTTTCAGGCCGGGGCGCGCCACAGGCCTTGCTTTCTAAACATCATGTCTATAGCACTCCTGCCTCTGGCGGGATGTGGAACGATAGGGTCAGACGCGTGCAGGTTCTGGTTCGCGACAACAATGTTGATCAGGCGCTTCGTGCGCTGAAGAAAAAGTTGCAGCGTGAAGGCGTATTCCGCGAAATGAAGCTTCGCGGCCACTACGAGAAGCCTTCCGTGAAGAAGGCGCGCGAGAAGGCTGAAGCTGTCCGCCGCGCCCGCAAGCTTGCGCGCAAGCGCGCACAGCGCGAGGGCCTGGTTCCCGGCCGCGCCACGCACTGAAAGCTCACGCTCTGGAAGCTGGTCAAACACCGGCCAGGCGTGCAGCGCGCGAGAGGGCTATGCCTTAAAGATTCTGAAAAGACCGGCTGGATTTCCGGCCGGTCTTTTTATGTTGCCTGCAAGCCTTGAGACCGCTACGGCAAACGGGCGGCACGGCTGGCATTGTCAAAGCGTGTTTAAGACGGCAGGGTGAAGCCTCCATGAGGCCTCTGTATCAGGACGGATGATTCGGATGGGCGTTTTTGCAGGCATTCTTCCCCGGACCAGTATCAAGCTGGCAGCGCGGCTGACGGGTGCTGCGGCACTCTGCCTCGTGCTGGCGGCCTGCCAGACCTCGGACATCTACAGCAATGTGCCCATTGACCGGGCGGCAGGGTCCAGCGCCAACATCGATTCACTGACGGCAGTGATCCAGTCCAACCCGCGGGACGCCAGCGCCTATAACACGCGCGGCATCGCCTATGGCCAGGCTGGCCGCCTCGACAAGGCGATGGAAGATTTCAACACCGCGCTGAAGCTGGACCCCAACTCCTATCAGGCCTTCGCCAACCGTGCGCTTGTCGAGCGCCGCCGGGGTAACATGCCCAATGCCATCGCCGATTATGACCGGGCCCTGCGCATCAACCCGGCCTATGACACCGCGCTTATCGGCCGCGGCAACACCTACCGTCTGATGGGCCGCTACAATGAGGCCCTGCGCGACTTTGACGAGGCGATCCGCCGCAACTCCTATGACGCCCGGGCCTTCCACAACCGTGGCCTGATCTATCAGGCACAGGGCCAGCACACCTTCGCCATCGAGGACTTCTCGACCGCCATCGTGCTGAACCCCAAGGCGGAAGAGCCCTATACCGCCCGCGGCATTTCCTATCTCAAGATCAACGATCCTGCGGCGGCCCTGTCGGATCTGTCCGATGCGGTCAACCTCGACAAGAACTCCGCCATGGCCTGGGCCGGGCGCGGTGTGGCGCTGGAAATGCAGGGCAAATATACCGACGCGGTGCGCAGCTACAACCGCGCGCTAGGTCTCGACAGCAACAACGATCTTGCCCGTGAAGGCCTTGGCCGCGCCCAGCGCGCCCAGCAGCAGGCTTCCCGCTAACCGCCCCCTCAGAACGGTGCAGGCGCCTCGAAGCGGAGACGTTCACCCGTCACCGGATGGGTGAATTCCAGCATCTGCGCATGCAGCGCCAGACGCGGGGAAGCCTTGCGGGCCGCCTCATGGGCATAAAGGCTGTCACCGATGATGGGATGGCCGAGGCTGAGCATATGCACCCGCAGCTGATGCGAGCGGCCCGTGATGGGCGTCAGCAGCATACGGGTAAATTCCCCCTCTATGCCGCCATTGCGCCACTGGGTCACCGAAGGACGGCCTTCCTCGAAACAGATCTTCTGCTTCGGCCGGTTCGGCCAATCAACGATGAGCGGCAGGTTCACTTCTCCCGCAGCAGCTTCAACGTGGCCATAGACCAGTGCCACATAGGCCTTGTCCGTCTCGCGCCGCTCGAACTGCATGGAAAGCTGCCGGTGCGCTTCCGCGTTCAGGCCCATGACCATGATGCCGGAGGTGTCGAGATCAAGCCGGTGGACGATCCGCGCCCCGCGCACCATCCGTGACACGCGGGTGGCAAGGCTGTCATCTCGCCCCTCACCCTTGCCGGTGACACTCAAAAGCCCGTGTGGCTTGACCACGACAAGCACGTCCCGGTCCTGAAACAGGATCTGCAGGGGGCCTTGCGGCGGCGTGTAATCAAAGGGAAGCGGCTGGCTCTGGTCCATGCCAGAGCGTATGGCGCGGCGCATGCGCATTTGCAAGAAAAAGCCGCGGACAGCGCCACCCGGACATGACAAAGCCCGCAGCTTGGGCGCAGGCTGTTTCCTAGCCCGGCACCTCTCCTTCGTCATCCCGGCCAAGCGCAGCGCGAGCCGGGATGACCACGGTGAAGGTTTTCCAGCAGCATTCCACCGAAATGACAAAGCCCGCAGCACTGGCTGCGGGCTTTGCCGTATCCCGAAAGGGATGGATCAGACGGTCAGGATCGCCAGAATGCACGTCAGGGCGAAGACGGCGGCGGGCGGGATCCAGCCCTTTTCGCCAAGGGCGAAGCCGATGCCGACGGTCACCAGATTGGCGATCAGCATGATCCAGCCAAGAACCAGCGCAGCCGTGCCACCAAAGGCGAACATGAGCAGCGTCACCACGATGGACAGGACCGAGATCGTCCCGATCTTCGAGGCGTTGATGAAGCCTTCGTAGGTCCGCTCGTGCTCGGCGTAATCCATGGAAGAAGAAGAAGTGGAGTTGGACATCAGATTCCCCCGGTTCCGGTCATCCTTTTCTGCCAGCATCGCTCTCACGACCGGCGCCGCCAGTCAAGCCCCGTGGTGCAAAGATGTGAGTTTGGAAGGGGCGGGGCTTTGCGCAAAAATGTCATTTTTACTCGCTGTGGGTAAAGCGCAGTGGAGCGGCCAGAAAGACTGAGGTGTCGCCCCGGACGCAGCGAAGCGGAGATCCGGGGACCACTCGTTTCCAGAGCGGAGCTGATTGGGCCTGCTCGAATGGATGGTGCAGGTACCTGCCGGACCTTTGGAGACAACGGCCTCTTTCTGCAAGCGAGTAGTCCCCGGCTCGCGCTTCGCTTGGCCGGGGCGACCCGGTGCCCCAAGCTTGGCCCTCCTCGCCACTTCTGCAGACGCAAGAATTCACCCCCCCGCCAGCAGCCCCGCGCCTTCCAGTGCCGCAGATTGACGGGCAGCGACCGTCTCCACCTTGAAACCATCGATCTGTTCGTTGAACAGGCGGAAGAAGTTCAGCTCGGCACGCAGATGCAGGAACACCCCGCCGAGACCGATGGCGGCGCGGTCCATGAAGACGAACTCGCGCGGCACGGTGACTGGCCCAAGCTTCTTCAGGTATTGCTGCACGCGGAAGGCTTCCTTGCGGCCATATTCGGCCGGGCTCACCCCGTCAGCGATGGAGCGCACCCGGTCGGTCAGGAGCGGGCCATAAATGAAACGGGCCCAGATGTTCAGCACATCGATCAGCTCCCGCGTCAGCCCCTTGAAGCCCCAGCGTTCATAGGCAGAGACGACCCGCGCCTCATCCTCATGCAGGAGCCCCAGATAGAGATCCACCACCCCTTCGACAAAACCGGGCGGGAAGATGCGGATGCAGCCGTAATCAAGCAGGTTGATGCCCGCCGCCTCTCCGTTCTCCTGAAACACGGTGTAGTTGCCAAGATGCGGATCACCATGGATGACGCCGAAATGGCTGAAAGGATGCCACCAGGCATGGAACATGGTGGAGGCCAGCCGGTTGCGCGTCTCCAGATCCGCATCCGTCCAGGACAGCAGCGGCCCGCCCTCCAGCCAGCCCATGGTCAGCAGGCGATTGGTGGAGAGCTCCGGCACCACTTCGGGCACGCGGATACGCGGCTCATCCTTGAAAATGGCGCGGTAGACGGCCATCTGCTGCGCCTCGCGCTGGTAATCCAGCTCCTCGCGCAGCCGCTCGCCGATTTCCTTGGCGATCTCGCGGGTGTCGATGGCCGACTGCATGCGCCGGTGCAGGGAGAAGAGCACGGAAAGCTGGCTCAGATCCGCCTCGACGGCAGAAGCCATGTCCGGATATTGCAGCTTGCAGGCCAGAGCGCGGCCGTCCTGCGCCTCGGCCCGGTGCACCTGACCCAGCGATGCCGCCGCCGCAGGCTCCTTCTCGAAAATGGCAAAGCGCTGCTCCCAGTCCGCGCCCAGTTCGGCGCGCATGCGGCGCTTGACGAAGGCCCAGCCCATCGGCGGGGCATTGGCCTGCAGCTTGGCAAGTTCGGCAGCATATTCGGGGGGCAGCAGATCGGGGATGGTGGAGAGAAGCTGCGCCACCTTCATCAGCGGCCCCTTCAGACCGCCCAGCGCGGCGGCAAGGCTTTCGGCATCTTTCCTATTGTCCGCCGCAAGACCGAAGAGCTTGGCTCCGGCCAGCTTGGCGGCGACGCCGCCCACATTGGTGCCCACGCGGGCATAGCGGCCAACGCGGGCCGAAAACCGGTTGGCTTCCCTGTCATTACCTGCGGACATCAAGGCTTCCTGACATGCTGAACTCTTGTCCTGCTCCCATATGGGACGCTGGCTCCGTTCAGCAAGTCACATTGCCGGCAGTCATCAGACAAGACTGGCGAGATCTGCGGCAAGCTGGTCGCGGTGCAGCGTCAGGCCCTTGTAGCGCAATTGCGCCTCATCAAGGCTGCCAAGCTGCTCCGCCAGCCCTGCGGCCAATTCCCGCGCCCGGGGCTGCGCGGCCAGCAGGCGCAAGGGATCGTGATGGATCTTGATGGTAAACAGCAGATCGCCGCTATCCGGCAGCCGTGAGAGCGTCTGCCGCTCCACCCGGATGAAGGCCCCCGCCAGCATCGCCCCCTCACCTTCCGCCATTTGCGGCGACATCTGCTTGGGACGGGAATGATGCAGCTCCGGACTGTCATAGACCGACCAGTTGAGCCGCGCCACCAGCTGGCCGGGCTTCAGATTGTCGAAGATGCGGTCCACCGTCTGGCCCATGCGCCCGGCATAGCCCGGCACATGTTCATGGATCTGCGCCATCGGCTGCGACGCCTTGGCGGCCAGCGACCAGGAGGAAGGAAAACAGAGCGAAGCCGCAGCCAGCCGCCAGCCACCCTCCCCCTTGCGCATGAGGACGAGATCTTCCTGCACGGCACCGCTGATGGTCAGAAGCGGCGGCTCATTGTCCTGAAGATGAAAGGCCGTGCCATCCGCGACCAAGGCAATGCCGCCGTCCGCGGCCCGGTAGAGATCCGGATGCGCCACCGGCAGATGCGCGGCCATGAGTGCAAAGGCTTCCGCCTGTGCGGCCAGCGTCTCCGGCTCGCCGTGGAACACCACATCCGGCACGGTTGCCATCAGCTCCCGCTTGCGGGCCAGCTGTTCGGCAAAGCGCTCGTCCGGATCAAACCAGCGCTCCTGCGGCACCGGTTCAAGACCGATGGAGAAGGGACGCTTCGACCCGTCATAAGGCGTGTAACGGAACATCCCCTCTCCTCATTTTATCAATGGAAAACCGGACCTCAGTCTTCCATCGCCTCCAGCTCGTCGATGATGCGCTCGATCACCGACAGGCCCTTCTTCCAGAAACCCGGATCGCCGGCATCAAGGCCAAAGGGCGCCAGCAGCTCCGAATGATGCTTGGTGCCGCCGGCCTTCAGCAGATCAAAGTACTTCTGCTGGAACCCGGCCTCGGCTTCCTCATAGACCGCATAGAGCGAATTCACGAGGCAGTCGCCGAAGGCATAGGCGTACACATAGAAGGGCGAATGGATGAAGTGCGGGATATAGGTCCAGAAGGTCTCGTAGCCCTCACCCAGATGGATGGCGGGTCCAAGGCTCTCGCGCTGAACCTCCATCCAGATCTCGCCGATGCGCTCCGCCGTCAGCTCGCCGTTACGCCGCTCGGAATGGATGCGGCGCTCGAAGCTGTAGAAGGCGATCTGCCGCACCACCGTGTTGATCATGTCCTCTGCCTTGGAGGCCAGCATGATCTTGCGGGTGCGCTTGTCCTCGGCCTTGTCCAGCAGCGAGCGGAAGGTCAGCATCTCGCCGAAGACGCTCGCCGTCTCGGCCAGCGTCAGCGGCGTCGGTGCCATCAGCGGGCCGTTGGGGGCAGCGAGCACCTGATGCACGCCGTGCCCCAGCTCATGGGCCAGCGTCATCACGTCCCGCGTCTTGCCAAGGTAATTGACCAGCACATAGGGATGCGCGCTCGGCACGGTGGGGTGAGCAAAGGCACCCGGCGCCTTGCCGTCGCGCGCAGGCGCATCAATCCAGCCCTTGTCGAAGAAGCGCTGCGCGATTTCCGCCATCTCCGGCGAGAAACCGGCGTAAGCGGCCAGTACCGTATCGCGGGCCTCGCTCCAGGGGATGACCCGGTTGTCCGCCTTCGGCAGCGGTGCATTCCGGTCCCAGTGGTTCAGCTTGTCCATGCCGAGCCAGCGGGCCTTCAGCGCATAATAGCGGTGCGACAGGCGCGGATAGGCTTCGCGCACGGCGGCAACCATGGCATCCACCACCTCACGTTCCACCCGGTTGGCCAGGTGGCGGCTGTCGGCAATGTCCTCGAACTTGCGCCAGCGGTCGGAGATTTCCTTGTCCTTGGCCAGCGTGTTGGTGATCAGCGTGAAGACCCGCAGGTTTGCCTTGAAGGTTTCGGCCAGCGCATCGGAGGCTGCCTTGCGCCGTGCCGGATCGGCATCCTGCAACAGGTTCAGCACCTGCTCGATGGCAAGGCTTTCGCCGCCAACGGTGAAACGCAGGGAGGCGATCGTTTCGTCAAACAGCCGGTTCCAGGCACCGCGCCCGGTGACGGACTTCTCGTGGAACAGCTGCTCCACCCGGTCTTCCAGCTGGAAGGGCTTTTCCTTGCGCAGATCCTCGAACCAGGGACGGTAGTGTTTCAGGCCGGAATCCTCCAGCGCCGCTTCGATCACCGCATCCTCGATGGAGTTGATCTCCAGCGTGAAGAACAGGAGGTGGGAGCTGGCCGACGTGATCTTTTCCTGCACGTCGCCATAGAATTTCTGCCGGGCCGGATCGGTGGTGTTGCCGGCATAAACGAGGCCCGCGAAGGAAATCAGCTTGCCGAGCAGGTCTTCCAGATCCTCAAAGGACTGGATCGCAGCAAGGAGCCCGTCCCTGTCTTCGGCGGCAAGCCTTGCCAGATGCCCCTTGTAAGCGCCTTCGAACTGGCGGGAGCGCTCGAGGGCTGCGGCCAGATCGGCCTGAACCTGCGGCGCGTCCGGTGCCGGATAGAGGTCTGTGAGATCCCATTCCGGCAAGTCGCCCAGTCCTGTTGCGGTTGCGTGGGAGCTGGCGGCTTCAATACCCTTCATAAATCCTCCGGTTGCATCCGTGCGATGCGTCAAAGACATGTCTGCAAGTCTGTGTTTGCTGAAATTAGGGCGCAAACCCCGTCACAAGCAATCATCATTCTATCGAATGGCGCCATGATTATGGACGATTTGTTTACTTGCGGCTGCGAATGATGGCCCGAATTGAGACAGGTAAGGCCGGGACGTAAAATGGTAGCAGCCAGCGGACGCATCCTCGTTGTTGATGACGACCCGATCCAGCGCCGCCTGTTGCAGGAGGCCATCACCCGCTTTGGTTACAGGGTGAAGCTTGCCGAGAACGGCGCCGAAGCGCTGAAGATCATGACCGGTGTGGAAGGCGCCGATATCGACCTAGTCGTCATGGACATGGTGATGCCGGAGCTGGACGGCCTTGGCGCCCTGCGCCAGATGCGGGCCCAGAAGATTGCCGTGCCGGTGATCATGCAGACCGCCCACGGCGGCATCGACACGGTCGTCAATGCCATGAATGCGGGCGCGCAGGATTTCGTCGTCAAGCCGGTGTCGGCCGAGCGGCTGGAGGTCTCCATCCGCAACCTGATGAAGGTCTCGGCGCTCGAAAGCGAAATCACCCGCCTGCACAAGCGCGCGTCCGGCACGCTGACCTTCAACGAGATCATCACCCGCTCGGCCGCCATGGAGCGCGTGCTGCGCCTTGGCCAGCGGGCCGCCTCGTCCAACATCCCGATCCTGATCGAAGGAGAGAGCGGCGTCGGCAAGGAACTGATCGCCCGCGCCATCCAGGGCACCAGCGACCGCAAGTCCCGCCCTTTCATCACCGTGAACTGCGGCGCCATTCCGGACAATCTGGTGGAATCGATCCTTTTCGGCCACGAGAAAGGCGCCTTCACCGGCGCGGTCGACAAGCATGTCGGCAAGTTTCAGGAAGCCCATGGCGGCACCCTTTTCCTGGATGAAGTGGGCGAGTTGCCCATGGAGGTGCAGGTCAAGCTCCTGCGCGCGCTGCAGGAAGGGGAGATCGACCCCATCGGCGCCCGCCGCCCCGTGAAGGTGGACTTCCGCCTCATCTCCGCCACCAACCGGCGCCTGCTGGATCTGGTGAAGGAAGGCGGCTTCCGCGAGGACCTTTATTACCGGCTCAACGTCTTTCCGATCTGGATCCCGCCGCTGCGCGACCGCATCGAGGACATTCCGGCGCTCGCCCGCCATTTCCTCGCGCGCTTTGCAGCTGAGGAAGGCAAGCCGCAAGTGCGCGGCATCTCGGCCGAAGCGCTTGCCCTGCTGCAGGCCTATACCTGGCCGGGCAACATCCGCCAGCTGGAAAACACCATCTTCCGCGCCGTAGTGCTGTGCGATGGCGACCAGCTCGTGCCTGAGGATTTCCCGCAGGTGGCAGCAGCGCTCGATCATCCCCTGCCCGTACCGGAACTAAAGGCAGCGCCTGTCAGCGTGAGCGCGAGCTCTTCGCCGGCCACAAGCGCGGCGGCGTTTTCCACAGGTTCCCCACAGGGCGGCCAGGCTATGCCGCCTCATCATCAAGCTGCCACAAGCGCCCCCTATGGGTTCCTCCGCAGTCTTGACGATGGCGGTCATCTGCGCAGCCTGACGGCTGTGGAGGAGGAAATGATCCGTACGGCCATCAGCCACTATGGCGGGCGGATGACAGAAGTCGCGAAACGGCTAGGAATTGGACGCTCGACGCTGTACAGAAAGCTGAAGGATTACGGTCTGGAGGACAGCACCGATCAGCAGACTGGAGAAACGTGACAGCGCAGCTGCGGCATACCGGCATCTGTCAATGGATGTTTGAGTGAGCCGTTCAGGACTGCTGACGCAGAAACCTTCTCCTGGATCTGCCTCGACTGGAGGACAAGACAATGGGAATCAGCCGGTTACCAAATGCGGCATACGCAAAATCAGGGGCTGGATTCCTCGTTGTAAATTCGCCACTATGGGCCGTGAAATGAAATCACGGTAAAAACTTCTTAACCTCGCGCCGGTAACGTCCTCTTCATCATCGGGGGGAAGTTCCGGCCGCCAGGCCGATAGAATGCGAGAAGTGATTTGCGTACACGGTTTGCCCGAGACAACGCCCTGACCCGACTGAAGCGCCTTGTGGCGCTCGTCTGTGTTTTCGGCGCCATGCTCCTTGCGCCTGCACTGGTTGCACCCGGCCTGTCATCCGCACATGCCGAAACCCGCACCCTCAAGCTCTATAACGTGCATACCAAGGAAAGAGTTCAGATCACGTTCAAGAAGGACGGCCGGTATATCCCGGGCGGCCTGCGTGACGCGAACCGTTTCCTGAGGGACTGGCGGCGCAACGAGATCACCAACATCGATCCGAATTTGCTCGACCTGGTCTGGGAAGTGTACCAGCAGGTTGGCGGCCGCGATTACATCCACGTGGTGTCGAGCTACCGTTCGCCGGCAACCAACAACATGCTGCGCGGCCGCTCGCGCGGTGTGGCGCAGAAGAGCCAGCACATGCTTGGCAAGGCGATGGACTTCTTCATCCCCGGCGTTGATCTTGCAAAGCTCCGTGCCACCGGCCTGCGCAGGCAGGTAGGCGGCGTCGGCTTCTATCCCACCTCCGGCTCGCCCTTCGTCCATATGGACACCGGCAGCGTCCGCCACTGGCCGAAGATGACGCGCCAGCAGCTGGCAAGCGTCTTCCCGGACGGCAAGACCATTCACATTCCCGCCGATGGCAAGCCGATGCCGGGTTATCAGCAGGCCCTGGCCGAGCTGAAGAGCGGCCGCCGCTCTGCCCCCGTCGTTGTCGCCAGCAACAGCGGCGGTGAGGAAGGTGAGAGCACCAGCCGCATGAACACACGTGGCCAGACCCTCACCTCAGGTGACGATGGCCGCCTTGTGCGTCCCGCCGCAAGTGGTGGCCGCAACTTCCTGGCCGCCCTCTTCTCTGGCGAGGATGACGATGTAGAAGAGGCTGCTGCCCAGCCTGACCGTGCCCCTGCGCAGGTGCGCCCGGGTGCAGTCGCTGCACGCGGCACTGTGGCTGCAACTCCGCCTGCTGCAGCACCCGCACAGGCCCCTGCTGCAGCACCGGCACGTGCGCCTGAACCCGAAGCTCCTGTTGTCACCGCAACCGCCCTGCCTCAGGGCAAGCCCGCAGGGGCCCGCGAGCCGGCCAACATCCCCTTCCAGATTGCATCGGCTGATGCAGGCGGCGTCAGCGCCGACGAGGCTCTGAAGCAGGCTGCCGCAGCCGCAGCGCCGGTCCCGCCCGCGGCACCGTCCCAGCCAGCCGCCGCGCAGCAACTGGCCGCAGTCGCGGTTCCGCACGCCAAGCCGCAGTCGGCAACCGCCCGCGCCGTGGCTCAGGCCACCGACCCTGTCTCTGCAATCATGGCTGCCACGGGCACCCAGCCGGCTCCGAAGCCGCAACTGACGGCAGCGGCCATGGCCTATGCCTCGCAGGCCGCCACCCAGCCGCAGCCGACCACGCAGGATGTGCTGCGCGCCAAGGCAGCGGAAGCTGCGGCCCGGATGGCCCGCGACAAGAAGAAGCCGGCCACGCCTGCTCCGACCCTTGCCGGCCTGGTCCCCGCGCAGATCAAGGATCCGCTGGCTGGTTTTGCCCGCGCACCGGACAAGAGCTCGCCGGATATCATCTCGGCCGCATCGACGCTGCGCACCGGGTCCTTCGCGAAGATGAGCCATCCGAACCAGCGCAAGCTCACCGAGCTGCTGGAGCCGGGCAACCGCTTCCTGAAGAACAGCTTCACCACGGCAGCTCCGCAGGACATCCGTGCTGACAGCTTCACCGGCACCGCCGTGGCAATTCTTCCAGTGGTCTACACCCGCTGAACCGGGTGGAAGCACAAGCTTGAAACAAAAAGAGCGGCCCGTTGAGGCCGCTCTTTTCATGTCCGGTGCCCCGGAAAAGAAACGGGCGGCCACGCCGCCCGTTTGCAAACCGGTGGTCTGCGTTCAGCCGTTGCCGGAATAGGCCGACATGCCGAGGGCCTGGAGGTACAGGTCGAGAACCGCTTCCTCTTCCTCACGCTCATGCGGCTGCTTCTTGCGCAGGGAAATCACCTTGCGCAGGATCTTGACGTCAAAGCCGTTGCCCTTGGCCTCCGCATAGACATCCTTGATGTCGTCGGAGATCACCTTCTTTTCTTCCTCAAGACGCTCGATACGCTCGATAAACGCCCTGAGCTGGTCTGCGGCAACGCCACCCGGATCTGACATGCTAGCACTCCTTCAGTTGTGAATTGCGCCTGCCCTGCCACGGTCCGAAGGCCGGGTCAAGCGGCGGCTTGATGGGAAGTCCCAAAGTTTGAAGACGGATCAGTGCTCCGGACGGCTGGCGTCGAAGGCAGCCTTCTGTTCCGCCGTCGCCTCGCGCTGGTGGAGCCGCTTCCAGTCTTCATAAGGCATGCCGTAGACAAATTCCCTTGCCTCGTCCTTGCCAAGGGCGACACCCGCCTTGCCTGCTTCCTCCGCCATCCAGTTGGACAGGCAGTTGCGGCAGAAGCCGGCGAGATTCATCATGTCGATGTTCTGCACATCGGTGCGCTTGCGCAGATGCTCCACCAGCCGGCGGAACGCCGCCGCTTCCAGCTTTTCCTGCGTTGCTGCATCAAGATCCATCGCTGTCTCTCCGCTTGTTTCAGTCCGCCCGCGACCCATGATGCCGGATCTGGCGCAGGTCCGGCGTGCCGGTCATGCGGCGCAGGATGGGCTCCAGCCGGCCGGCCCATTCCAGCACACCCGCCTCATCGCCGATCAGATCCTGCCGGACTTCGATCAGCACATGGGCAAGGCCGCGCCGGGTGCAGTGGCGGTACATTGTGTCGTTTTTCAGGGCTCCGTCGTAAGGCTCATTGTCGCCGACGACAAGCGTTCCATCCGCAGACAGGGCTTCGAGAACGGGCGTAACCGCACGCGGATCCTTGTCCCACAGCAGCCCCGCATGCCAGGGCCGCGGGGTGCCGCGCCAGACCGGCGTATAGCTGTGGATCGACACGACGACCGGAGGCGCCGCCTCTTCCAGCATGGCATCCAGCGTCGCGGCGATACGGTCATGATAGGGCCGGTGATAGAGCGCAATGCGCCGCTCCCGCTCTGCCGCATCATGGCGGGCATTGCCGGGCACAACGGCACCATCGGACAGGCGCATCACCAGCGTCGGATCATCCTCCCCCCGGTTGGGATCGATCAGCAGGCGCGAGAAGGTCGTCATCAGCGCGGGCGCGGCAAGCCGCCGTGCCAGTTCCAGCGTCAGCGGCCGCACGCCGATGTCATAGGCGATATGCCGTTCAAACTGTGCCGGAGGCAGCCCCAGATCGCCATATTCGGGCGGCAGGGCGTTGCGGGCATGATCGCACAGCAGCAGCAGGCCGCAGGCAAGATTCCCGTCAATGGCTTCGACAGGCTCAAATGCGGAAGGGTTCAAGTGCATTGCTCGGGGATGACGGTTGAGAGGATGCGCAATTCGGATGACGCAAGCGCTTTGCTTGCGTAAGAAATAGAACATAGAGGCGCCTCTACCAACAGGTTTTCGATGCCCGTCGCCACACATACCGCTTCCTTTCTCGAAACCTTGTTTCAGGCTGCGGTTGATGCTGCTCTTCCGGGACAGTGCCTTCCCCCGCATTTGCCTGAACCTGTGGAAAGCGGGCGGATCATTCTGCTGGCGGCAGGCAAGGCGGCAGGCTCCATGCTGGAGACGGCCGAGCGCCATTACCGGGAAGACCGCGGCCTCGGGCCGAACCGGCTTCTGGGCCTTGGCGTCACCCGCCATGGCTACGCCCGCCCGACGGGCACCATCGAACTGGTAGAGGCCGGACACCCAGTGCCGGATGAGGCGGGCGTTGCGGCAACGCTGCGCTGTCTCGACATCGCCCGCAGCGCGCGAGCCGGCGATCATGTGGTGGTGCTGCTCTCCGGCGGCGGCTCTGCAAATTGGATTGCCCCGGCTGAAGGCGTGTCTCTTGCCGACAAGCAGGCGCTGACCAAGGCGCTGCTGCGCTCCGGGGCGACGATCGACGAGATCAACACCATCCGCAAGCATCTCTCGCGCATCAAGGGCGGCCGCCTTGCCAAGGCGATCCGTCCGGATGTGGCGCTGACGACGCTGGCCGTGTCGGATGTGCCCCACGACGATCCTGCGGTGATTGCCTCCGGCCCCACCGTGCCGGACCCGACCACGCTGCAGCATGCGCGCGGCCTGTGCCTGGCACGCGGCATCAGCCTGCCGCCCTCCATTCAGGCTGCACTGAACGACCCGGCCAACGAAAGCATCAAGCCGGGCGATGCCGCTTTCGAGGGGCGCAGCTACACGCTGGTGGCAACGCCGATGCAGTCCATCGAGGCCGCAAGGCACGTGGCAGAGGCCGCAGGTTACGAGACGATCATCCTGGGCGACAGCCTTGAAGGTGAGGCGCGCGACGTCGCCGCCTCGCATGCAACACTGGCCCTTGACCTGCAGCGGAGCGGCCGGCGCTGCGTGCTTCTGTCCGGCGGAGAATTGACGGTTACCATCCGCGGCGACGGATGCGGCGGGCCGAACCAGGAATATGCGCTGGCGCTGGCGCTCGCCCTCAACGGCACCGAAGGCATTTCGGCAGTCGCGGGGGATACGGACGGCACGGACGGCGGACGCGGACGCGCCGATGACGCGGCTGGTGCCATGCTCGATTCGTCCACCCTCGCCCGCGCATCGGCCACGGGTCTTGATGCTGCCGCATTTCTGGCGAGAAACGACAGCACCGGCTTCTTCGAGAAGCTTGGGGATCTGCTGACCCCCGGGCCAACTTTCACCAATGTCAACGACTTCCGTGCCGTTGTCATTGACAGGACATGACCCGGACCGCAAAAGTCCTCACAAATTATCGGATTAAATCGGTTTAATGATCACGGACAAGGAACGCAGGGCATGAGAGATCCGGCATGGACCGGCACAGGCTTTGCGCGTGCAGCTCTTGCATTTGCAGCTTTTGTTGCTGTTGCTCTCCTCAGTGATACGGCAAAAGCGGACTTGCGTCTGTGTAACAAGACCGAAAGCAACGTTGGCGTTGCTATTGGATACAAGGACAAGACTGACTGGGTCACCGAAGGCTGGTGGAACCTGGCAGCCAACAGCTGTGAAACGCTTGTGCCGGGGGCACTTGTGTCACGCTACTATTACATTTATGCCGTCGATTACGATCAGTTTGGCGAATGGGGCGGCCGGGCGTACATGTGTACGCGCGAAAAAGAGTTCACGATTCGCGGAATTGAAGACTGTGTGGCGCGCGGTTACGAGCGCACCGGATTTTTCGAAATCGACACAGGCGAGCAGAGCAACTGGACGGTTCAGCTGACTGAGCCGGTACAACAGGGAACGGGTGCACAATGAGGCGAAATCGGCGCGTTAAAATTCTTGCAACTCTGGGACCGGCCTCTTCCACCCAGGAGATGATCGAGAAGCTGCATACGGCCGGTGCGGATGTGTTCCGCATCAACATGAGCCATGCTGACCACGATCTGATGCGCGAACTGGTGCGCCGCATCCGCGCTGTCGAGGAGAAGGTCGGCCGCCCGATCGGTATTCTCGCCGACCTCCAGGGCCCGAAGCTGCGCGTCGGCAAGTTCGCCGAAGGCCCGGTGATGCTGGAAGACGGCGCCACCTTCGTGCTGGACTCCGACCCCACCCCGGGCGACGTGTCCCGCGTCTTCCTGCCCCATCCGGAAATCCTCAAGGCACTTCAGCCGGGCCACCGCCTGCTGCTCGACGACGGCAAGATCCGCCTCGTTGTCACCGAATGCACTCCCTCGCGCGCCATGACCCGCGTGGAAGTCGGCGGCAAGCTGTCCGACAAGAAGGGCGTCAGCGTTCCGGATTCGGAAATCGGCATGAGCGCCCTCACCGACAAGGATCGCGCCGACCTGACCGCCGTGCTGGAAACCAGCGTGGACTGGATCGCCCTCTCCTTCATCCAGCGCCCGGACGACATTGCCGAAGTGCGCAAGATCGTGCGCGGCCGCGCCGGCATCCTCGCCAAGATCGAGAAGCCCCAGGCGATCGACCGTCTGGCCGAGATCATCGAGCTGTCCGACGCCCTGATGGTTGCCCGTGGTGACCTTGGCGTGGAAATGCCGCTGGAGCAGGTTCCCGGCCTCCAGAAGCGCATCACCCGCGCGGCACGCCGCGCCGGCAAGCCGGTGGTTGTCGCCACCCAGATGCTGGAATCCATGATCACCGCTCCGGTGCCGACCCGCGCCGAAGTGTCGGACGTCGCCACGGCCGTGTTCGAAGGCGCCGATGCCATCATGCTGTCGGCGGAGTCGGCTGCTGGCCAGTTCCCGATCGAAGCGGTCAGCACCATGGACCGGATCGCCCAGCAGGTGGAAACGGACCAGAACTTCCGCACCATCATCCACGCACAGCGGACCGAACCGGAAGCCACCGGCGCCGATGCCATCTCGGCAGCAGCACGGCAGATCGCCGAAACGCTGAACCTTGCAGCTGTCGTCTGCTACACCTCGTCGGGCGCAACGGGCCTGCGCGCGGCGCGTGAGCGCTGCTCTGCCCCGGTCATCGCCCTGTCGCCGGTCGCCTCCACCGCGCGCCGTCTCGCCCTTGCGTGGGGCCTGCACTGCGTTGTCAGCGAGGATGCGAACGACGAGAACGACATGGTGAACCGCGCCTGCAAGATCGCCAGCCAGGAAGGCTTCGCCAAGCCCGGCCAGCGCGTGATCGTGACGGCGGGCGTGCCCTTCGGCACCCCCGGCTCCACCAACATGCTGCGCATCGCCTTCGTCGGCAGCGACGGCCAGAGCGGCCTCTGAAAGCCCTCAAACACCTGACATCTGATGGCCCGCCCCTGGCGGGCCATTTTGTTTTTGGGAAGCAAGAAGGACAACGCAGCAGTTCGGCACCGGATGCCGCCTGTCTCAAAGCCCCCGGATCAGAACCACGATCTCCTCCGTGTGGCTGTGCTGGGGCATGTGGCCGGCGCCAGGCAGTTCGATCAGGCGGCAATTGGGCAGATCGCGCTCCAGGCCCTTCGAGTGAATGCTGGGCCAGACAACCGTGTCCTGATCGCCTGTGATGGCAAGGGCCGGCTGGGTGATGGCGCCGTAGTCACGGCACTGCTGCGCCAGATGGCGGTTGAAGGCGGCAAGGTCCATGGCATTGGCGCGGAAGCTCTCCGGCCGGAACAACAGATCCACGCCGATGGCCGTGTCATATCCCTCCGGCACGCCTGCCGGCGCAAACACGTTGCGCATGGAGGCAGGCGCCAGACGCTCGGCAGCGGGCAAGGCCAGCGTGCGGCAGAACAGCTCCCCGATCACAGGCAGCGCAGCGAGCCTGTAGTACCATGCGACGCCGCCATTCCAGGGATGGGTGGCGGGCGCCAGAAAGACGAGGCCCCTGACCCGCTCCGGCGCCTCCAGCGCCAATGCAGCGGCCACAGAAGCCCCAAAGGAATGGCCGATGACAACAGCCGGCCCGAAGTCCAGCATTTTCAGGAGCGCGGCGATGCGCCGGGCCTGATCCCGCGGCGAGGCATCCGGCGGCAAGTTCCGCCCGGAGAAGCCGAGGCCGGGCCGGTCCACGAACAGCATCTCGTGCGTGTCCGTGAAATGCGGCGCAAAGGCGAGGTGCAGATCCTGCAGGTTTCCGCTCGCCCCATGGATGAAAAGCAGGCGGGGCACATCGCCAGAGACAGCAGGAGGCCACGAACGAACATAGTGCACGTATGCACGGTCAACAAAGCCAAGGGTTCCGGCCGGCTTATGACGGGCATTGATGCGCCTGCGGCGCAATTCGGTATAGAGGGCGAGGAACAGGAAAACGGCGACAACAATCAGCAACAACGACACTCCGGCAGCCGGTTGAGCCTGAGTGCGGCAGCAAGGGAACGGGCCCGGCCTTCAGATCGGCTCGCCGGCCAGTTCCTTCTCAAGCTCTTCGATTGCTTTACGTGCGCTTTCCAGTCCCGGATGTATTTGCGAGACACTCCGGAAGGTGGCCAAGGCCTTTTCCTTCTGGTCCAGATGGCGCTGGATGATCGCCAGACCGGACAGCGCGCCCCAATGTCGGGGCTCCAGCGCCAGAACATGCTCGATGTCGGCCAGCGAACGGCCATACTCGCGCTTGACGTAATAGATGGTCGCCCGGCGGTTCCACGCTTCGGCGAAGTCCGGCTTCAGCCGCAGCACAACATCCATGAGATCGAGGGCAAGGCCATAGTCCTCGGCCCTGAGAGCAACGGCCGCGCGCTGCATCAGCAGGTTCACCGTGTCGCTGCCGGATTCAAGATGCGCCCGCTGGATCTTGCGCGCGATCGGAGCCGCATCGCGGTCCGATTTTGCAGCAGCAAGGTCCCGGTAGAGGCTGTCCAGCGGCTTCTCGTCAGCCTGGACCTCAGGCGCCCTTGCAGCACCGGACGCATCCTCCTCGCCTTCCGGCGGCAGAGTGTTGAGATCCTCTGCGGAAGGCGGTGGCGTGCCGGGCGTCACGTCCTGCGCCAGCGATGGCTGGAGCGGAAGGGCAAGAAGGGAAGCTACAAACAGGAAAAGCCGCATGCTGGCAAGGATACCTTGCTGCACGCGGCCGTCAATCCTGCAAAGCAAGAAGGGGCTCACGATCCCGCGAGCACCAGCAACTCAGCCCTGACGAGCCTTGAAGCGCGGGTTCTTCTTGTTGATGATGTAGACGCGGCCCTTACGGCGAACCATGCGGTTTTCCCGGTGACGGGCCATCAGCGCCTTGAGAGAGTTCTTGATCTTCATCGTTGTGTCCCCGGAAGGGCCCTGCTGTTCTACTCAAAAGAAACGGGCGCCTGGGCGCCCGCATGGACTTGGTTTCTGGCCAAAAACCCCGGCGCGGATATCGCGCCTGAGGCTTCTTTCCTCACCTGCAGCTGACCGGGCCCTCGCCTTGCCTGCTGCAATAATGGTGGGCGTGACAGGGATTGAACCTGTGACCCCTACGATGTCAACGTAGTGCTCTCCCGCTGAGCTACACGCCCGAAATCTTCGGAACCAAGCGCCGGAGCGCTGCGGTGGTCAGCGATATAACGGGGATCGCCGGACTGTGCAAGACCCCAATCTCAGAACCGTCAAACAATTTTTCTGACGGCCCTGACCTGTGGAAAGACACCTTCCCACATCACTGACCGGCAGCCCTCAGGCTGCCAGCATGCGTTCGACTTCCTGCACAAGGTCCTTCAGGTGGAAGGGCTTGGACAGAACCTTGGCATCTTTCGGCGCATTGGAATCCGGGTTCAGCGCCACGGCAGCAAAGCCGGTGATGAACATGACCTTGAGGTCCGGATCCAGCTGCGTGGCGCGGCGGGCGAGCTCGATGCCGTCCATCTCCGGCATGACGATATCCGTCAGCAGCAGGGCGAAAGGCTCTTCCCGCAGGCGTTCATAGGCGCTCTTGCCGTTATCAAAGGACACGACATCATGGCCGGCGTTCTCAAGCGCCTTGGCCAGAAAGCGCCGCATATCATTGTCGTCTTCCGCCAGAAGGATTCGCGACATGGTGGACAACCGTCAAACTCCGAAACTCAGGGAAACCACCGCCGGGGGTGGGTGCTCGATGCCAGTTATAATTCCAATCCGCCGTAAAGATAGAGTGAAGCGGGCTTGAACACCGCGCTTTCGCTCATTTGTGGACAGGACTGTTGATTCCTTGGCAAGATAAGGAAACAGCAAGCTTGCGACCGGGCAGGTTTGCCGGCAGAGCGGAAAGCGGTCAGCCCCATGCGCATCATCACCGGCTTCGGAGCGGAGCCCGTCTTTGAACCAGCCTTCGAGATTCTCGCGCCCGCCGACCAGCGCCTGCCTTTCGTGTTCAACTCACCCCATTCCGGCGTCTGCTACCCGCAGAGCTTTCTCGACGCCTCCCGGCTGGACCGGCTGACGATCCGCAAGTCGGAAGATGCCTTCGTGGACGAGCTGTTCGCCGGCGTTGTGCCGATTGGTGCGCCGCTGCTGCGGGCACGCTTCCCCCGCGCCTATCTGGATGTGAACCGGGAGCCCTATGAACTCGATCCGAAGATGTTCGAGGGGCGCCTGCCTGCCTATGCCAATGTGCGCTCGCTGAGGGTGGCTGGCGGTCTTGGCACCATTGCCCGCGTCGTCAGCGAGACCCAGGAAATCTACGCCCGCCGCCTGACCGTGGAAGAGGGCATGGCGCGGATCGAGGCCATCTACAAACCCTATCACTCCACCCTGCGCCGCCTTCTGGCCCAGACCCATGTGGCTTTCGGCTACGCGGTGCTGATCGACTGCCACTCGATGCCCTCCACCGTGCGCTGCCAGACCTCCGGCATCCGCCCGGATTTCATTCTGGGCGACCGCTATGGCACCTCCTGCCCCATCGAGCTGACGGACATGGCGGCGGATCTGCTCCGCTCCAAAGGCTACACGGTCAGCCGCAACAAGCCCTATGCGGGCGGCTTCATCACCGAGCATTACGGGCGTCCGGCCAAGGGGCTGCATGCCCTGCAGGTGGAAATCAACCGGGGCCTCTATATGGATGAGGAAACCCATGAGCGGGGCGCGGATTTCGTCCGTGTAGCGGCCGATCTCATGGACTTTGTCCGCGAGCTGACCGCCATGCCCGACAGTGCCTTTTCCGCCTGGTCCATCGCCGCCGAGTAACGCACCTCAAGACAGCGCAGGCTGGAGCGCCCCAGAAAAAAGGGCCGCACTCAAAAGAGGCGGCCCGAGTCTAGGGAGGAAACGCCCAAGGAGGGCGGCGCTACAACGCAACGCGTCGTATCGCGCTGCAATAAGGTCGCATTGCAGCGCACAAACGTCAAGAGGTTCCGCACCTTTCCAAGCGGTTCCCTTTGACGGCATGGCGTGGCGGAGGCTAAAACTGCGGGCACTGCAGCATTTATTAAGTGGCTGAAATAAATGGAAGTCTCCGCGAAAATCCGTATGTTGCGCGGCAGAATGAGCCTCAAACGGCAAGACATGCAAGGAAGGCATATCAGACATGCAATTATCACATGACTTCTATCCCTTCCTTGAAGACCTGGCCAAAGCCTCCAGCGCCGCCATCCTCCCGCATTTCCGCACCAGCCACGGGGTGGAAAACAAGCTCAGCGGCGGCTTCGATCCGGTGACGGTGGCCGACCGCGGCGGCGAAGAGGCGATGCGCGCCCTGATCAACGCCCGGCACCCGGAGCACGGCATTCTGGGCGAGGAATTCGGCAGCGAACGCACGGATGCGGAGCATGTCTGGGTGCTGGACCCGATCGACGGCACCCGATCCTTCATCACCGGCCTGCCCACCTGGGGCACGCTGATCGGCCTGACGACCAACGGCAGGCCCAGCCTTGGCATGATGGTGCAGCCCTATGTGAACGAGGCCTATGCCGGCGACACCAAGTCCGCCTGGTACCGCGGCCCGCTGGGCACGCGGCAGCTCAAATCCCGCGCCTGCGCCAGCCTTGCCGACGCGGTGCTCTTCACCACCAGCCCGCGCATCTTCAAGCCGGTGGAGAAGGAGGCCTATGACCGCATCGAGAAACAGGTCCGCCTCGCCCGCTATGGCACCGATTGCTACGCCTATTGCATGGTGGCGGCAGGCATGGCCGATGTGGTGATCGAGGCCGGTCTGCAGGCCTATGACATCGTGGCTCTTGCCCCCATCATCGAAGGGGCGGGCGGCGTTGTCACCACATGGAGCGGCGGCTCACCGGCCAATGGCGGGCGCATCGTTGCCAGCGGCGATCACCGCCTGCATGAAATCGTGCTGAAGCAGCTTATGGATGTGCCGCAGACCTGAGCCTTCTCTCCTGAGCCTTCTCTCCGGCGCCTTCATTCCTCGCCGGGGATGAAGGCGTCGAAGGCAGCCCAGAACTGGTCCCTATAGACGTCCTGCTCCATCAGCAGCTCATGCTCGGCCCCGGGAATCTCGATGAAGCCGGCGGCCCGGATCCGGGTCGACAGCTCTTCCGTTGCCCGGCTTGAGACGATCCGGTCCCGTCCGGCAGTGATCATCAGCACCGGCACGGCCACGGACGGGCCAAACCGCAATTCGCGGAAAGACATCAGGCAGCGCACGGCGGCCGCCAGCCAGCCAATGGTGGGCGGCCCGATTTCGAGAGCGGGATTGGCCTTGCCGATTTCCACCATGCGCTCAAAACGCCGCCGGTCGCTCGTCTGACGGTTGGTCTCGAAGGTTTCGGCCTTGCCGTTTCCCCGCCCCGGCACAGGCGCAAGGGCAAGGCCCAGCATGGCCAGAAGCCGCACCAGCCGGAAGATCATCCGTTCCTTGCGGCCAAAATCACTCAATCCGGTGAAAGGTGCCGAAAGCACGGCCCGGGAAATCTGCGTGCGCAGGCGTTCCGTTGCCGAGAGGAACACCGCACCGCCCGTGGAATGGGCCAGCACATAATGCGGCCCCGGACAGTCGGCGAGCGAAATCTGCCTCACCACAGTCTCAAGATCGATACGGTAACGGGAAAAGCTGCTGACATTGCCGCGCTTCAACGAGCCGGGATGGCTGTCGGAACCGCCCTGCCCGCGCCAGTCGAAAGCCACCACGTGGAAGCCGCGCTCCTGCAGCTCCGTGATGACCTCGAAATATTTCTCGATGAACTCCGCCCGCCCCTGCAGCAGGGTCACAGTGCCCTTGAGCTGGCCCGGCTTTGCGGAAAAGCGGGCATAGCGCAGCCTGACGCGATCCGGCGTTTCAATGAAACCGGCCACCGCGCCATCAGGGATCAGGTTGCCGGGAATTTCGGTCAGGGTCATCTGGGAAGCCTCGGGCACAAGGGGCAGGCTTCCCAGAGTTACCTTGGCCAGCGCGCCAGCTCAACTGTCTTGGACAGGGAGCTGTATAAGTCAGGGCCCGGAGAGGGAAACTCTCCGGGCCCTGAGATTTACCGGCGGCGGCTTACCAGCGGCGGCCGAGGCGCTGCTGGTCGATGATGCTGCCGTTGTAGGCATTGACCGTCAGCTTGACCGGACCGCTGCGGCGGGACGTGGCGAACACGACATAGACCGGGCCGCGGGCATCGCGCACATCAATCCTTTCGTAGCCACGCTGGCGCAGGCTGCGATGGACATCACGGGCGGAGAGCCGGACATCACGGCGGCCCCAATCGCGGCCGCGGTCCGGACCACGGCCCCAGTGCGGGCCACGGCCATCGATCTGCACGACAGGTGCACCCTGACCGGCGCGAAGTTCAATGGACAGGCCGGAGGAGGCCTGAGCCGGAACGGTGGCGAGAGCTGCGGTGGCGGCAATCACGGTGGCGGAGATGAGGGTCTTCAGCATGGTATGCTCCTTTCTTCCTGTCTGCGGCTGGCGGTGTTTCTCTGCAGTGCCAGCCTGTTGTGAAGAAGATGCACCCTGGTGCTTGAACCAAAACGGAAGGCGTTGTTCATCCCCCGTTCATCTGCACCGGCAGGGGGCGCCAACGGGTCTTGAAACCGCCGGAGCCCCTCCCCACCTCATTGCTGCAGGCGCCAAACGGGCCTGCGGAACGGCCGGTTTCCCGCCTGAATTGGGGGAGCACCGGCACATGCATTCAGTTGCTCATGAAGAGGACAGAACCATGCGTCATTTTGATCTCAGCCCGCTTTACCGCTCCACCGTCGGCTTTGACCGGCTGCTTTCGATGCTCGACAGCGCCACCTCCGACACCCCGAGCTATCCGCCCTACAACATCGAGCGGACGGGCGAAAACACCTACCGCATCACCATGGCCGTTGCCGGTTTCGGCAATGACGATCTCTCGATCGAAGCCAAGGAACATGCGCTGACCGTCAAGGGCGAGAAGAAGTCCGAGGAAACCGCCGGTGAAGTGCTCTACCGCGGCATCGCCTCGCGCGCCTTCGAGCGCCGCTTCCAGCTCGCCGAATATGTGAAGGTGGAAGGTGCCCATCTGGAAAACGGCCTGCTGCACATCGATCTTCTGCGCGAAATCCCCGAAGCGATGAAGCCGCGCAAGATCGAGATCAACGCCGTCGGCACGCCGAAGCAGATCGAGGCGAAGGCCCACTGAGGCCACCGTTCAAAACGCTCCGCAGTGCGCGGAGACAAGAGACAGCACAGAAGCGCCCGGCCCCGCCGGGCGCTTCAAACTGATGGCAAACCCTGGGCCTCCCCTTCGTCATCCTCGGCCTTGTGCCGAGGATCTATACAAATCAATGGTTTGCAGATGGCCGGGACAAGCCCGACCATGACGAAAGAAAAGAAAGCCCGTTTGTCATCAACCTCAAGCGCCCGGCCCCGCTGGGCGCTTTTTCCGTTCAGCGTGCCAGTTCGAACTGGATCTCGATACGGCCGAAGCTGGCACCCGCTCCCCGCCAGTCATGATAGATTTCCCGGCTCTGGCCTGAAAGGACATGCCGGGAAGCCTCGATATCCTGCAGCAGCGGACGGTATCCTTGCGTAAAGAGGCTGCGCAACGGCCCCATGTGCACCGCTGAAGCCACCATCACCGGCTCCAGATGCAGAAAATCCAGCGGCCCGTCATAGGTTTCTGCACCGGTGACAGGCAGACAGATACGCCAGTCGAACTGTGTTTTCCCATCGCGCGGCAGGCCCTGTGCAATGAAGATCCAGGGACCAGCGGCGACAAACCCGTGCCGGTGGCCGTCGGCTTCAATCACGGGGGCGAGCTCTGCAGCTGCGGCTCCCACATCGGGAATCCGCAGCCGCCGGGCAATCGACAAGACCCGCAAGTCTTCGGTTGGGTGAATCTTCATGGCACGATCCTCACTGGCCGGGCGGACCTCCTGAAAGATCCGCACTGCAACGACTCAAGGCCGGCAAGACTAGAACAAGACTGGAAAAGGCAAACCCGAATTGCAGAATGCACTTCCAAAAGTGCAGAGAAATCCAAAGCCTGAGGAAAAATTATCCTAAACGGCGCGCAAAGTGCTCCGCTGGCTTCATTAGCCAGCGGCCAGTGCCAGAAAGCGCTCGACTTCCTCTTCCGTCGTGGCGAAGGAGCAGACAAGACGCAGCAGCGCTTCATCGGCGCCCGGTGCGGCGTGCCCTTCAAGACCGGCGGGCGGCCATTCGCGGATGACGGCGCCTTCGGCCCTCAGCCGGTTGATCACATGGGTGGGCAGCACGGGGAAGACCTCGTTCGCCTCGACCGGCCACGCGAGCCGGGCAAAGCCGGAGCGGACAAGGCCATCAGCCAGACGGCGGGCCATGGCATTGGCATGGCGGGCATTGTCGAGCCAGTGGCCGTCTTCCAGATAACCCTCGAACTGGGCCGCCACAAAGCGGCTCTTCGACAGGATATGCCCGGCCCGCTTGCTGAAATAGCGGAACTGGCTGCCCTCGTCCGGATTGAAGAAGATCACCGCCTCGGCACACCAGCAGCCGTTCTTGGTGCCGCCGAAGGACAGAACATCCACGCCTGCGCGCCAGGTAATGTCCGCTGCCGAACCGCCGCTGGTGATCAGCGCATTGGCAAAGCGGGCGCCGTCCATGTGCACAACGATGCCGCGCGATTTGGCCACATCGGCCAGAGCACGGATTTCCTTCGCGGTATAGACCGTGCCGCATTCGGTTGCCTGGGTCAGGGAGAGACCGGCCACCTGCCCGCTGTTGAGCTCCCCATCCGGGTGCTCGGCCATGGCATTTGTGAGAACAGCCGGCGTCAGCTTGCCATTGGCGCCGGGAAGGCCGCGAATCTTCTGGCCCATGGTCAGAAACTCGGGCGCGTTGCCCTCGTCATTGGCCACATGCGCCGTGGCATGGGCGAAGACCACGCCGCCGGGCTTCGCATAGGCCGAGAGCGCCAGCGCGTTGGCGGCCGTGCCGGTCGGCACAAAGAAGACCTCGACATTGCATTCGAAAAGCTCGCTGAAACGGGCCTTGACCGAAAGCGTCAGCGGATCGCCGCCATAGGCCGGAGCAAGCCCGGTGGAATGGCGGGAGAGGGCGGCGGCGACCGGTGCGCTGGCACCGGCCCAATTGTCACTGGCAAATATCATGCAGTCACACTATCCGCCGCAGCCCGTGCCTTGCAACAGCTCTCAATAATATCGCGCCCGCCGGGCCAGCGCGCGGCGCAGGACCCAGTCAACGGAGAAGCGCCCCGGCCCGTAGATGGTCAGGACCAGCAGCAGGAAGCCCCAGAGCAGGCGCTGATCGGCAATCATCGACGAGGGGTTGCCATCAAACATCGCGCCGATGGCCGTTGCATCGGCCCCAAGCTGATAGACATCCACATAGGACATGACCGCAATGAACCCGATCATGCCGAGGCTGGCCGCCCGGGTGAACAGGCCAATCGTGATCAGCGCCGGCAGGATGAATTCGGCCCAGGTCCCGGCAATGACGATCACATGATAGGGAAAGAAGGCGAGCTTGCTGGTGTCATAGCTCACCGCTTCCATCATCGACGGCAGGATCTGCGCAAAGGCGCCATCAGACGGGTGAAGGAACCCCAGAACGCCCGGCCCGATCTTGGTGAGGGCGGAATTCCAGAAGTAAAACAGAAGCACGCTGGCAAAGACAAAGCGCCCGGCAAGGCCGATCAGCCAGCCGTGGCTGGCCCGTTCCAGCCCGGCGAAAAAGCCATTGTACAGACGGATGAAGAAATCAAACATTGTGTCCCTCCCGGACAGTTCCGGGTGTCATACCAAGCCCATGCAGCGTCTGAGCATTTTGCGGGGCGTGATGCGTCAGCGTGGCAAGGCTTGGTGTTAGAGTGCATCCGGATAAAATTTACGCAAGGTCAATTTGGCATTCACAAGCTGCACCGCTGCGCAGCAACAGGCCAATGGCGGTAGCAAGATCAAAGGCCGGATCAACGGTCAGCGCGCTGCCTGCGGCTTCTGCGAGACCATCGCCAGCTGCCAGCGCCGCCACAAAAGCCACATCCCCCGCCAGCAAGGGGTGAAGGATGACATCGATGCCGGGCCGGGTGAGGAGTACACTCTGCCCCTGCCCCGGATCAACCTCTACGCCCCCTTCAAGTTCGAACCGGTTGGCCCTGACCAGATCCAGCACCGGATAAGACGACACAATCAGGCGGCAGGCCGGGTGCAGCGTGAAGCGCAGGGCGCCCAGCTGCTCCGGCGGCACAGCGGCAAGCTGGGCCGGATCGAGCGGCGCCCGGTCTGCCGCGTGATAGGCCTCGAGCCAGGCCCATTCCAGCCGGGCCACATCCGGCAGATAAGGATAGCCTGCCAGCGGCGGGAACCCTGTAATGAAGCCGGCAAAGCTGCCGCCATAGGTCAGAAGCACGGGCGATGACGGCGGCTCGGCGCTCACATAAAGCCGTGCGAGCGCCCGGAAGTATTCTTCTCCCAGCAGCCGCACCAGCGCCGGATAGGTCGCCATCAGCGCCTCGGTCAGGCTGACGATGACATTGTTGCGATAGACGCCGAAACGCTTGGGCGCGGGGGCGCCGTCCGGACCGGTCACATCCTGCGGCACCGGCAGGCCGGCCCGCATCAGCGCCGCCGCAAAGTCTGCGCTGGAAACGGACACCCGCTCAGCCATGACGCAGCAGCCCCTGCGGCCGGGCCTCATGCCGAAGTTGGGCCATGATCTGCTCCGCCTCCTGCACCTGCCCCAGCAGCACCGGCCAGGATGGCACGTTGTTGTCCCACTCGATCAGCACCGGCAGCGGGCCGGTCCGCGCCATGAGATCCGCGAAGAGGCTCCAGACTTCTTCATCCACCTCCCGGTCATGCGCATCGATCAGCAGCGGCCCGCCTTCGTCATCCGTGTCCGGCGCGTGGCCGCCCAGATGAATCTCGCCAACATGTTCAATGGGAAAAGCCGCCAGATAGTCCCGCGCATCGCGGCGGTGATTGACGGCTGAGACATGGACATTGTTGACGTCGAGCAGCAGCCCGCAGCCGGTGCGCCGGACAATCCCGGCCAGAAAGCTCAGCTCATCCATTTCACTGGAGGCAAAGGCCACATAGGTAGAGGGGTTTTCCAGCAGCATCCGCCGCCCCAGCACCTCCTGCACCCGGTCAATATGGTCGCAGACCACATCCAGCCGCGCCTGTGTGTAGGGCAGCGGCAGCAGATCATTGAGAAACACGGTGTCATGGCTGGACCAGGCCAGATGCTCCGAGAAGGAGGCTGGCTCATAGCGCTCGCAAAGATGCTTCAGCCGGGCAAGATGGGCTTCATCCAGCGGGCCATCGCCGCCAATCGACAGGCCCACGCCATGCAGCGAGATGGGATAGTCCGCCCGGATCCGCGCCAGATAATGATGCGGCGCGCCACCTGCGCCCATGTAGTTTTCGGCGTGGATCTCGAAGAAGCCGACATCGGGCTTCTGCGACAGAATTTCGGTGTAATGCTCCGGCTTCAGCCCCGCCCCACCGCGCTGCGGCAGGGTGAAACCGAGGTCCGCCGTCTCCTGCAGCCCTGTCATGATGGCAATCGCTCCCCCGCAATGCGGCTTCCGGCGGCAGGCGCCGGAAGCCTTGATCCTGCATTCCAGTCCTGCAGCCTCAGGACTTCGGCAGATCGCGGTCCAGCTCGGTCAGCGAGCCCATGCGGCCATCCGGCAGCTTCATCTCCGTGCAAGTGCCTGCGGGCACCAGCGTCCAGGCATTGCCCTGATAGTCGACCGTGGACGTACCGGCGCAGGTCGTGCCCGGACCGGCCTTGCAGTCATTCTTGCCGGCGAGCGACACGCCGTAGCATTTTTCCTTGGCCTGTGCGCCAGCTTCTGTCGGCGCAGTCACGCCAGCCACCGCCGCCGCCACAGCGCTGGCCACCATTGCCGCAGAAAGAAAGGTCTTGCTCATTTTCGTACCTCGTTTCATCCGTCCCGGCTCCCCCGATGGCGCCGTGTAGCGGATGACCAGCATCCTGCTCCTTTCCCCTGACGCGGGAAAATCAAAGCCCCGTGACGGCGGAGGCATGCGCTGATGCCGGGAGAGTGAACGGCAATCGTGAAACTTTGTTGCTCATTCCGCCGCAGCCCGTTCCGAAAATGAACCTGGCGCTGCAAATGGCGAAACAAAATGAATTTTAATCCTTATAAACGGTCTTGCCCCCCCGGGGGAAATCTGGCATGTTCCCCCGGCTCGGAATAGGGCAGGAATACTGTCCCTTTTTTCGAGCCCCGAGGTTACTCGCTGGGCCGTGGCCAATCCGCGGCAATCGCCGGATATGGGGGAGGCACCACAGACACCGGCACCTCATGCGAGAGCCTGCGGACAGGCTCCAGACTGCCTTGCTGCCCCGTGCGGCAGGCAGAAAAAGGGCATCACCGGCGAAGCGGGAGGCTTGCTTTCGCCAGAAGACGGTTCGCTTTGTGGAAGCGAAGCGTTAAAACTACGACAGAGCCGCGGCACAGGCTGAGGGAGATCTGCGTGTCTTGCCCCCAAGAGGGGAAAGGTGCGCGCATGCGACCCGAGGACGGCTGCGGAAACACTGGATTACAGTGAGGGCGCATATGATGAAGAGTGAGCTGACCACCAGCACAGCCATGGCCGTAGCAGGGCGCGAGGGAGCGGAAAAAGCTCGCACCGCGACCACTATCGCCACGCGTCTGCGCGAGGCGGCAGATAAAGGGCTCTACAATCCTTCTCGCGAACACGACGCCTGCGGCGTCGGCTTCATTGCGCATCTCAAAGGCCAGAAATCGCACAAGGTCGTCGCGGACGGCCTGAACATCCTTGAAAACCTCACCCACCGCGGTGCGGTTGGCGCCGATCCGCTGATGGGCGACGGCGCAGGGATGCTCGTGCAGATCCCGCATGACTTCTTCAAGGCCGAGCTGTCGGCGCAAGGGGTGACCCTGCCGGAGCCGGGCCAGTATGGCGTCGGCTTCCTGTTCCTGCCGCAGGACGAAGCCCTGCGCGCCAAGTGCGTGGAGATCGTCGAGCGCGTTGTCGCCGCTGAAGGCCAGAAGGTCCTCGGCTGGCGTGACGTGCCGGTCGACAATTCGTCCCTGTCCAAGGCACCGGACATTGCCGCCACCGAGCCCTATTCCCGCCAGCTCTTCATTGGCGCGGCCGATGGCATCGACCAGACCACCTTCGAGCGCCGCCTGTTCGTGCTGCGCAAGGTGATTTCCAACACCGTGCGCGCCGAGAGCAACGCGGTGAAGCAGGGCTTCTATCTGGTCTCCATGTCCAGCCGCACGCTGGTCTACAAGGGCATGTTCCTGGCCTACCAGCTGGGCGCCTATTACAAGGACCTGAAGGACGAGCGCTTCACCTCGGCCCTCGCCCTGGTGCACCAGCGCTTCTCCACCAACACGTTCCCGTCCTGGGATCTCGCCCACCCCTACCGCATGGTGGCGCATAACGGCGAGATCAACACCCTGCGCGGCAACGTCAACTGGATGGCCGCCCGTCAGGCGTCCGTGTCCTCGCCGCTGTTCGGCGACGACATCACCAAGCTGTGGCCGATTTCCTACGAAGGCCAGTCGGACACCGCCTGCTTCGACAACGCGCTGGAATTCCTCGTCATGGGCGGCTACTCGCTGGCCCATGCGGCGATGATGCTGATCCCGGAAGCCTGGGCCGGCAACCCGCTGATGGACGAGAACCGCCGCGCCTTCTACGCCTATCACGCTGCCATCATGGAGCCGTGGGACGGCCCGGCCGCCGTGGCCTTCACCGATGGCCGTCAGATCGGCGCTACGCTGGACCGCAACGGCCTGCGTCCGGCCCGCTACATCGTCACCGATGATGATTATGTCATCATGTCCTCGGAAGTGGGCGTTCTGCCGATCCCGGACGAGAAGATCGTCAAGAAGTGGCGCCTGCAGCCGGGCAAGATGCTGCTGATCGACCTGGAAGAAGGCCGCATCGTCTCCGACGACGAGATCAAGCGCCAGCTGTCCACCGCCAACCCCTACAAGGACTGGCTGCACCGCTCGCAGATCGTGCTTGAGGACATGCCGGGCGTGCGCGAGCGCGCTCCGGTGGCTGGTGAAAGCCTGCTCGACCGTCAGCAGGCCTTTGGCTACACCCAGGAAGACATCAAGCTGTTGATGCAGCCGATGGCGACCGTGGGTCAGGAAGCCGTGGGCTCCATGGGCACGGACACGCCGATCTCGGCGCTCTCCGACAAGTCGAAGCTGCTTTACACCTACTTCAAGCAGAACTTCGCGCAGGTGACGAACCCGCCGATCGACCCGATCCGCGAAGAGCTGGTGATGAGCCTCGTCTCCTTCATCGGCCCGCGTCCGAACCTGTTCGACCTTAAGGGCCTGTCGCACGCCAAGCGCCTGGAAGTCCGCCAGCCGATCCTCACCAACGAGGATCTGGAAAAGATCCGCCGCATCGGCGACATCGCGGACAATCACTTCTCGGCCAAGACGCTTGACATCACCTATTCCGCAGCGCGTGGCGCCGAGGGCATGGAAGATGCGCTGGAGGAACTGTGCCAGCGGGCCGAGAAGGCCGTGCGGCATGGTGACAACATCATCATCCTGTCAGACCGCCTGATCAGCCGCGCCCGCATCGCCATTCCGGCGCTGCTGGCCACCGCTGCCGTGCACCATCACCTGATCCGCAAGGGCCTGCGCACCTCCGTGGGCCTCGTGGTGGAGACGGGTGAAGCGCGTGAGATCCATCACTTCTGCGTGCTGGCCGGCTACGGCGCCGAGGCGATCAACCCCTATCTCGCCTTCGAGACCCTGCTCTCGATGCACCACGAAATGGACTTCCCCGAGGAAGTCGATGCCGATGAAGTGGTCTACCGCTACATCAAGTCGATCGACAAGGGCATCCTCAAGGTCATGTCCAAGATGGGCATCTCGACCTACCAGTCCTATTGCGGTGCGCAGATCTTCGACGCCATCGGCCTGTCCTCCGCCTTCGTCGAGAAGTACTTCTTCGGCACGGCGACGACCATCGAAGGCATCGGCCTGAAGGAAGTGGCGCAGGAAACCGTCATGCGCCACCAGATGGCCTTCGAGGATGTCGCCATCCTGCGCCGGTCGCTGGAAGTGGGCGGTGAATATGCCTACCGCATCCGCGGCGAAAGCCACATGTGGACACCGGACTCCATCGCCACCCTGCAGCACGCCGTGCGCGGCAACCTGCCGGACAAGTACCGCGAGTTCGCCGAGCTTTCCAACAAGGAAACCGGCCGCTTCTCGATCCGTGGCATGTTCCGCATCAAGAGCGCGGAAGAGCTGGGCCGCAAGCCCATCGCCATCGGCGAGGTGGAATCTGCCGAGAAGATCGTCCGCCGCTTCGTCACCGGCGCCATGTCCTTCGGCTCGATCAGCCGCGAGGCGCATACCTCGCTCGCCATTGCCATGAACAAGATCGGCGGCAAGTCGAACACCGGTGAAGGCGGCGAGGAAGCCGAGCGCTTCAAGCCGCTGCCGGATGGCTCGATGAACCCGCAGCGCTCCGCCATCAAGCAGATCGCGTCCGGCCGTTTCGGTGTCACCACCGAATATCTGGTCAATGCCGACATGCTGCAGATCAAGGTGGCCCAGGGCGCCAAGCCCGGTGAGGGCGGCCAGCTGCCGGGCCACAAGGTCGATGCGGTCATCGCCAAGGTGCGTCATTCGACCCCGGGCGTGGGCCTGATTTCGCCCCCGCCGCACCATGACATCTACTCGATCGAAGATCTGGCGCAGCTGATCTACGACCTGAAGAACGTGAACCCGGAAGCCGACATCTCCGTCAAGCTGGTGTCGGAAGTGGGTGTGGGCACGGTGGCCGCAGGCGTTGCCAAGGCCCGCGCCGACCACATCACGGTCTCCGGCTATGACGGCGGCACCGGCGCTTCGCCGCTGACCTCGATCAAGCATGCCGGCAGCCCCTGGGAAATCGGCCTTGCCGAGACCCAGCAGACGCTGGTGCTCAACGGCCTGCGCTCCCGCGTGGCGCTGCAGGTGGATGGCGGCCTGAAGACCGGCCGTGACGTGCTCATCGGCGCCCTGCTGGGTGCGGACGAGTTCGGCTTTGCCACCGCGCCGCTGATCGCCGCAGGCTGCCTGATGATGCGCAAGTGCCACCTCAACACCTGCCCGGTTGGCATCGCCACCCAGGACCCGGTGCTGCGCAAGCGCTTCAAGGGCACGCCGGAGCACGTGATCAACTACTTCTTCTTCGTCGCGGAAGAGCTGCGCGAGCTGATGGCCTCTCTCGGCGTTGCCGACCTCAACGAGATCATCGGCCGCTCCGACTTCCTCGACAAGGAAACCGCCATCGACCACTGGAAGGCGAAGGGCCTCGACTTCGGCCGCATCTTCTTCCAGCCGGAGGCAGCTCCGGAAGAAACCCGCTGGACCCAGCGCCAGGAGCATCCGATCACGGATATCCTGGACCGCCGCCTCATCGCGGCTGCCCGTCCGGCGCTGGAAGACAAGACGCCGACCATCGTCGAGGAGACCATCTGCTCGGTCGACCGGTCTGCCGGTGCCATGCTCTCGGGCGAAGTGGCCAAGCGCTACGGCCACAAGGGCCTGGCGGCGGACACGCTGAAGATCAACCTGAAGGGCACTGCCGGTCAGGCCTTCGGCGCCTTCCTCGCCCGCGGCATCACCATGGAACTGCGGGGCGATGCCAACGACTACGTCGGCAAGGGCCTGTCGGGCGGCAAGATCATCGTGCGTCCGTCGGACAAGGCACGGATCGTGCCGGAAGAGTCCATCATCGTCGGCAACACCGTGCTTTACGGCGCGACCGAGGGTGAGTGCTACTTCCGCGGCGTTGCGGGCGAGCGTTTCGCCGTGCGCAACTCCGGTGCGATTGCGGTGGTCGAGGGCGTGGGTGACCACGGCTGCGAATACATGACCGGCGGCATCGTCGTCGTCATCGGCCAGACCGGACGCAACTTTGCAGCCGGCATGTCGGGCGGCATCGCCTATGTGCTGGATGAGGAAGGCAACTTCTCCTCCCGCTGCAACCTTGCCATGGTCGATATCGAGCCGGTGGCCGAGGAAGACGACCTGCTGGAGAAGCTGCACCACCATGGCGGCGACATCGAGCACAAGGGCCGCGTGGACGTGACGGGCGACATGACCCGCCACGACGACGAGCGCCTGCGCCAGCTCCTGCTCAACCATGTGGCCCACACCGGCTCCACCAAGGCTCAGGCGATCCTGGATGCCTGGGATGTGTACAGGCCGAAATTCGTCAAGGTGATGCCCGTCGAGTACCGCCGGGCCTTGCGCGAGATGGAAGAAAAACGGCTCGGCATGGTGGCGGCGGAATAAGCCCGCCACCTGCGCCCGGCCCTCGCGGCAGACGCTGAGGGCCGGCACCACCCGGCAACAGCGCCGTCTCCCGGACAAACGGTCGAGGCGGCTGAGGACGAAACGAGTTTTGAGGAGGTCACCTTGGGCAAGGTCACCGGATTTATGGAAATCGACCGGCAGGAGCAGAAGTACCAGCCGGCATCCGACCGCATCCGCCATTTCCGCGAGTTCACCCTGCCGCTGAACCAGGGCGAGGTCGAGCGTCAGGCGGCCCGCTGCATGGATTGCGGCATCCCCTATTGCCACGGCCCCACCGGCTGCCCCGTGCACAACCAGATCCCGGACTGGAACGATCTGGTCTATCAGGGCGACTGGGAACTGGCGCTGCGCAACCTGCATTCGACCAACAACTTCCCGGAGTTCACCGGCCGCGTCTGCCCCGCCCCGTGCGAGGAGGCCTGCACGCTGAACCTCGAGGACGCCCCGGTCAACATCAAGACAGTTGAGCAGGCGATTGCCGACAAGGGCTGGAAGGAAGGCTGGATCCGCGCCGAACCCTCCGCCACCAAGACCGGCAAGACCGTTGCCGTCATCGGTTCCGGCCCGGCCGGCATGGCCGCTGCCCAGCAGCTGGCCCGCGCCGGGCACACCGTCCATGTCTATGAGCGCGAGCCCAAGGCCGGCGGCCTGCTGCGCTATGGCATCCCGGACTTCAAGATGGAGAAGCGCCACATCGACCTGCGCGTCAAGCAGCTGGAAGAAGAAGGCGTCACCTTCCACTATGGCGTCAACGTCGGTGTCACCGTCACCATGGAAGAGCTGTCCGAGCGCCATGATGCCGTGATCATCTGCGCCGGCGCCGAGCGTCCGCGTGATCCGGGCGTCTCCGGCATGGAGCTGGAAGGCTGCCACTGGGCCATGGACTATCTGGTCCAGCAGAACCGCCGCGTCGGCGGTGAGGATGTCTCCGGCGAGGCGCCGATCTGGGCTGCGGGCAAGCATGTGGTCGTCATCGGCGGCGGCGACACCGCCTCCGACTGCGTCGGCACGGCCTTCCGTCAGGGCGCCCTGTCGGTGACCCAGCTCGACATCCGCCCGATCCCGCCGCTGAAGGAAGACAAGCTGACCGTGTGGCCCTACTGGCCGACGAAGTTCCGCACGTCTTCCTCGCAGGCCGAAGGCGCCGAGCGCGAATTCTCCGCCGCCACCCTCGGCCTCGTCGGCGAGGACGGGCACATCGTCGGCGTCAAGTGCGCCCGCGTGGACGAAAAGCGCAAGCCGATCCCCGGCACGGAGTTCATCCTGCGCGCTGATCTGGTGATGGCCGCCATCGGCTTCTCCGGCCCGCGCCTCGACACCTTCATCGCCGAGCTGGACGGCAAGCTGGAGCTGGATGGCCGCACCAACGTGATGGCCAACACCGAGGACTACAAGACGAGCTATGCCAACGTCTTTGCCGCCGGCGACGTGCGCCGCGGCCAGTCGCTGGTCGTCTGGGCCATCCGCGAAGGCCGCCAGGCCGCCCGCGCCGTGGACGAATTCCTCACCGGCTCCTCCAACCTGCCCCGTTGAGCGGCAGGCGGAACAGCACAATCCCCAGGAGCGGCCCCCCGGCCGCTCCTTTTGTTTTGGGATAAGGCCTTATCCGAAGACTTATGACGCTGACGCATCTCAGAGCCTTGGTATCAGGCCCACTCTCCGGCCGGGGCCGCCACCGTCCGGTCCTGCGCGGCCAGCCCCGCCGCAAGCCGTCTAAGGCTTCGTGTCAAACCGCTCCTGTGCAGCGGCAAGATCGCCTTGATGCGCAACGGCCCAATCGTAAAGAGCCAGAAATGGATCCTGAAGCGTCCGGCCCAGCGGCGTGATCGAATATTCGACGGCAACAGGCGACGTGGCTGTCACCGTCCGCTGCACCAGCCCATTTCTTTCCAGCTTGCGCAGCGCCTCAGTCAGCGCCTTCTGGGTAATCCCGTCGAGGCGGCGCTTGAGAGCATTGAAGCGCTTCGGCTCCTCGCAGAGAAAGGTCAGGATCAGAATAGACCACTTGTGGGCTATTTGTTCGAGCACCGGCCTGACGCCAGGAAGTGTTTCGAGAACACGCTCTTCTGTATAGGACATCCGGTTTCCTTGACGATACCTAGGATACATTAAGTGCGTAATTGACACTTAGTACATGATATATACCTGTGTTGAGGCAATTCGTCATCCTCATAAGGAAAATCGCCTTGACACATTCAAACCTCAAGAAACCCGGAACAGCCATCGTGACCGGAGCGTCCTCCGGGATCGGCAAAGTCTATGCCGAGCGTCTTGCGGCGCGCGGATATGACCTCGTGCTGGTTGCCCGGCGGCAGGACCGCTTGCAGCACATTGCCGGGGATCTGCAGCAACGGTTCCCGGTTTCCGCCAGGGCGCTGGCCGCCGATCTCACCACCGCTGAAGGGGTCTCTGCGGTAACGCAGCTCCTGTCGGATGACCCTTCCATTTCACTCATCATCAACAATGCCGGCTTCTCTGCTCTGAAGCCTCTCACACAGACACCTGATGCCACAATCGAGAGCATGATCGCCCTGAACATTACGGCCCTGACCGCCCTGTCGAAAGCCGCGCTCGCGGCATTCAAGGGCCGCAATGCCGGAACGATTGTCAATATCGGGTCCGGCGCCGGTTTCAGCCCCTATCCCGGCATTCCTGTTTACGGCTCCACCAAGGCCTATGTGTTCCTCTTCACCCAGAGCCTGCAGCACGAAGCCGAAGGCACTTCGGTCAGGGTTCAGCTGGTGCTGCCCGGTGCGGTCGTTTCCGAAGGCTGGGAAGTCGCCGGAGGCGCAGACCTTGAGCCTCTGCCGGAGGCGATCGTCATGACCACGGAGGATTGTGTCGATGCGGCGCTCTCAGGCCTCGAACAAGGAGAAACCATCACCGCACCGTCGCTGCACGACACGTCTCTGCTGTCGGACTACGTTGCTCTGTCCGGCAGGCTGCTGCAGACGATGTTTGATGGCAAGCCTGCCGAACGCTACAAGCTGGCCAGATAGCAGCTGCCGGCGCAGCTGGTGACCTCAGGCTCCAGCGGGTTGCGGCAACCAGCGACCTTGTTCAAAGGCTGCCGCAACTGACACCGGGACAGAGCCGGCCTTCAGAGCGCCAGAACCCGGAAGCCCCAATCCGTCAATTTGGCACAGCACCCGTGAAATCCACGCGGCCGGAAGTGGGCGCGCCGGTGTCGCCTGTGGCCAGGAACTTGCGGGCGAGGCGGGCGGCGGCTTCGGTTTCCACCGGAGGCAGGATCTGGGGTTCGTTGGCATCGCCCGCCAGATGGTCCTCTGCCGACAGGGCGCGTCCGGTCAGGACGATGAAGTTCGGATCGTCCGCCACCCCTTCAAAGGCGAGCCCGCCATAGCCGCCAAGCACACGGGCAAGCTCCCGCTCGACGAAAAACGCCACCTTGCGGGCCCCGGCCCAGGTGAAGCCGACGCCATCATTGGCGCGCAGGCGGCGGCGCTGACCGTCCACATCCGGCCCGAAGGCGGTATAGGCCTCGTTGTCATCCAGGAACATCTTCCAGATGTCCACATAGGTTGAACGGGTCATGGCGGCTTCGCTCTGAAGCAGATCGTTGATCAGCGTAAAGCCGGGATCAAGCCGGGCGGCTTCGGTCGGCGGCAGGCCCACCAGCAGCAGGGGCTTGCGCTCCTGCCGCATGGCCAGCGCCAGGGCGCGCAGCTTCTTGCGGTATTCCGCCTTGAAGGCATCGCTGCCGAAGGGCACCAGACCGCCATCCGGCTGCGGCAGATCCTTGAGATCGGCATAGCCGAAGACAGCCACGACCGCCTTGACGCCGCCGCCGCGGATGCGCGAGACCGCCCGTTCCGTCCACGCCGGGTCCGGCTCTCCCATCAGGCCGTCAGGCCGGACGGCCGGCTGTGCCGCCCCGGTGCCGCCCTCGGGAGACGCGGCCGGTGAGGCCGCGGGCGTCTCTGCGAGAAGCTCAACCCGGATCATCGGCTTCTGTGCAAATATTGAAGTCAGCCCTTCGGCGAGGGCTGCGGCCGTTGGCCCGCCGAGCACGAGCACAACACCTGCATCCGGCTCCTTCGGCGCTTCCACGACTTTGGGAGGGGTATTGCTGGGGGCGGCTGGGGCTTTCTTGCGCACCACAGGCTTGGCTTCCTGCACCCGCACCTCGGGCCGGGACACGCCGAACAGGCGCATGAGCGGGCGCAGCGGGTTGAAGCCATCTTCGGAAGGGGGAGGCGGAATGGGGCGCCCCTGCGCCAGCACAGCCCCCTGCAGCACCGGCAGAACAACCAGAGCTGCAAGGAGAATGGCAAGCCAGCGCATCCTGAACGAAAGAAGCGGCACCCGGAAACCTCCATCTGAACAAGGTCAGACTATAGGCAATCTGGCACCGCTCCGGAAGTGCTACACCAACTCTCGATGAGTTCGGCTCATCGAGAGTTGGTCAAGCCCGTACGGCGCTTGAGCATTTTCAAGGCGTGATGCGTCAGCATCGAAAGCCTTGGTATTAGCTGCCGCTGCCGATTCTGGACAGCAGCATGACCGAGGCATAGCCATCCGGGATCAGGCCGCGCGACTTCTGGAAGGCGCGGATGGCGCGGCGGGTGGCGGGGCCTGCCAGACCATCCGGCTCACCAGCCTGGAAGCCCTTGCGGTTGAGAGCCGCCTGCAGCTGCATGGTCTGATCCTTGTTGAGCGGCAGATGCTCCCGCGCCCAGCCCCCGGCAAAGGCATCGCCGCCCCGGATCCGGTCGGCCAGATGGCCAACGGCCAGCGCATAGGCGGTGGCATTGTTGTAGCGCTTGATGACGGAGAAATTCTTCAGCATCAGGAAGCTCGGACCAGCCGCCCCGGCCGGCAGCACAAGCACGGCGGTGTCATCGGCACGCGGGAAGCCGCGGCCATTGGGCCGGCTCACACCAAGCCGCGACCATTCGGCCAGCGTCTTGGAGGTGGTGTCGTCCGCCAGCGAGTAATCGAAACCGCGCGGCAGGCTGACCTCATAGCCCCAGGTCTTGCCCGGCTGCCAGCCGTGTTCCTTCAGGTAATTGGCGGTGGAAGCCAGCGCATCGGGAATGGAGGTCCAGATATCGCGGCGGCCGTCGCCATCGAAATCGGCAGCATAGCGCTTCCAGCTCGACGGCATGAACTGGGTGTGGCCCATGGCACCGGCCCAGGAGCCGATCATGTCCTTGTGGCGCACATGGCCGGCCTGAATGATGCCCAGGGCCGAGACCAGCTCGCCCTGCCAGAACTCACGGCGGCGCGGCGCCTCATAGGCCAGTGTCGCCAGCGCACGGATCACATCATGGCCGCCCATGAAGCTGCCGTAGTTGGTTTCCATGCCCCAGACAGCCAGCACCACTTCGCGCTGCACGCCGTAGCGGGCCTCGATCTCGCGCAGAACGGCGGCATGCTCGCGCAGCATCTTCTGGCCATTCTCGATCCGCGTGGGGGAAACCGCGCTTTCGAGATAGTCCCACACCGGTTTCACGAACTCGGACTGGCGCGACATCAGGCGCACCGTGTCCGGATCCGGCGTCATGCCGGTGAAAACGGCGTTGTAGGTCTGGCTGTTGATCCCTGCCGCCTGTGCCTGCGGCCAGAAATTGCGGACCCACGTCTGAAAGCCCGCATCCGCGAGCGCAGAGCCAGCCTGCATCATCCCTCCAGCAGCAAGCAGCACGGCAGCGGCAAGGCCGCGAGCCTTTCTGGCGATCCGGCCCATTGGCCGGGACACATCCTGTCCGGTCAAACCGTTGTTCGTCATTCAGGCCTCCTTAATGCCCGGAATGCCCCCGCACCCCATGTTGGCAAGCTGATCTTCTGGCCTCATCGGCTCACCGGCGTATCCGGACACCCGCCTGGATGCGGTTTTCATCGTAATCCGCACCGGCGATTGAGCTGTCAAAGGTCCGATAGGTATATGTCCCCGTCAAGGCAACGTTGCGTGTCAGGGCATAGGTTGCTCCCGCCAGCGCGCTGGTGGTTGCCTCTTCGATGCCCACGCCCTGATAGTGGCGCCGCGCATAGCCCGCGCCCGCCTGCGCCACCAGCCTCTCGGACAGGGCATGGGACACGCGCAGGTCCGCGCTGTAGAGGATCGAGCCGGAAGATCCGGCCAGATCCGACGGGCTGAGCGTTGTTGTCAGACCTGCGGTGACTGTCGTCAGCCGCGTCGGCGACCAGACGAGCGAACCGTCGACGGTCAGGCCCGCCAGATCCTGAAGCTGGCGGCTGTCCAGCCGCTCCACCCGCCATCCGGCCGCCACTTCGCCCGCAAGCTTTGGCCCTGCGGCAATGGTCATGCCGCTGCGCAGGGCATAGCCCTTGGCATCGCGGCGGATGCAAGGGGCAGCGCAATCCTCATCGAAGGCGCGGCGCAGAGCGGTCACTTCGGCAAAGGGCTGCAGCATTGCGCCAGTGCGGGCATCCAGCCGCAGCGTCGCAGAATAGAGCGTGTTGTCGCGTCCGCTGCGGTCTGCCCCGCTCTGCCCCTCGGAATACATCGTCCGGGCCACATCACCGCGCAGGGTGGCCGCCAGAATGCCCGCCTCCCGGGTCACGCCCAGCGAGGCATTCACCACATTGACATCGCCTTCCCCATTCGGGTTCTCCGCCGTGGATGTGTCTTCACGCGAATAGGAATGGCCGAGTGAGCTGTTGATCTGCGTGCTGTCCCCGGCATCAAGCCGCAGCGCCGCTCTGGTGTCGATGGAAGGCTCGCTCCGCACGCTGCTGCCGGGATAGGCCGCATAGGAGCCGCGCAGCGATACATCCAGCTGATGCCGGGACCAGTCCGAGCGGATCTGCAGGTCGGGTGCAACGGAATAGAGCGCGTTGGCACGCCCGCTGGAAGAGCCGGCCGCATTGTCCGACCAGCCGCCGGAGACCGTCAGTTGCGGCACAACCGTGAAGGTGCCCACCCGCAGCCCCAATGGCGCATCATAGGTGGTTTCACCGTCAAACACATCATTGCCCAGGGCGCCGCCCTGCCCGCCATTGGCGCTGACCCGGCGCACGGCGTTGACCCGGTCGGAGAAGGGCCGCGTCTGGCTCTGGCGGCCGGTGCCCACAAGCCCGGCAGAGCCGGCCTCTTCCGTGCCGCCAATCAGGGAATAGACCTGCGCCTGCGTCGGATTGACCGGCGGCAGGGAGCCTGTGGCCGAAGGAGCCGCGCCGCCGGCCGGTGGCAGAGCCTGTCCGCCGGTGCCGTCCATGGCTTGCCCGCTGCCGTCAAAGGTGCTGGTGCGCAGTCCCGTTGCGCCCGTGGACGCGCTGCCGGCCACCTGCGCAGCCGCAGGCAGCGCGCTCAAGGCGCTCACGAGCAGGCAGGAGAGGAACTGGCGCATCATCAAAAGCCGGACCGGGACCCAATTGGTACAATTCGTCTCAAAATGCGGGATACATGGTTAACCACGGGTTTCCGTGCCGTAAATTGGCATTGCCAGAGGGTTACCGCTGACCCGTCCGGGCAGGCATCATCCACCCGGATGCTTGCGCCGCCGCCGCCGCTGGCATAGACAGGCCTCAGTCCGCACAAGCCTCAGTCCGCACAAGGGCTGAGGTCCGCAGCGCAACAGGACAAAGCCATGCACAGCGCCAGCCTTACCGACACCGCCCCCTCATCACTTTCAAGTGAGGACCGCGAAACTCTAGCTTCAGCGGACCGGACGCTCGGCACGGAGCTGGCAGCTCTGACCTCCCTGCGCGATGCGCTGCAGGACAGCCTGGCTCAGCCCTTCACCCGTGCGGTGGCGCTGCTGCATGGCATCGCAGGCCGCGTCATCATTTCCGGCATCGGCAAGAGCGGCCACATCGGCACCAAGATTGCCGCCTCCATGGCCTCCACCGGCACGCCCGCATTCTTCGTCCATGCCAGCGAGGCCAGTCACGGCGACCTTGGCATGATCACGCAGAATGATGCGGTGGTTGCCCTGTCCTGGTCCGGCGAAACGCCGGAACTGGCCAGCATCATCGCCTATACCCGCCGCTTCAAGGTGCCGCTGATCGCCATCACCTCATCGGCCACCAGCGCGCTCGGCAAGGCAGCCGACATCGTCCTCGCCCTGCCGCAGGTGACGGAAGCCTGCCCGCATGGCCTTGCGCCGACGTCCTCGACGCTGCTGCAACTGGCCATCGGCGATGCACTGACAGTGGCTCTTCTGGAGGCGCGCGGTTTCACGGCACAGGATTTCCGCGTCTTCCATCCGGGCGGCAAGCTGGGAGCGAGCCTCAGGCTTGCCCGCGACATCATGCACAAGGGCGATGCCATGCCGCTCACGGTGGAAGGCACGCGAATGCGTGATGCCATCGTGCTGATGACACAGAAGGGCTTTGGCGTCGCCGGTGTCACGGATCAGGCCGGCAATCTCACCGGCATCGTCACCGACGGTGACCTGCGCCGTCACATGAGCAGCAATTTCCTCGACAAGACCGTCGATGAAATCATGACCCGGCGGCCGAAGTCTGTTCCGGGCGACATGCTGTCAGGCGCCGTGCTGGAGTTCCTCAACACGGCGGCGATCACCTCGATCTTCGTGGTGGAAGACGGCAAGCCTGCCGGCATCATCCATATGCACGACCTGCTGCGCATCGGAGCGGCCTGACGCAAAGGTTGCTTAACGCAAAAACCTCAATTCACAGCGCGATTAGGGATTGATTAGCCTAGTTTCTCTAAGCTCCGGCTCCAGAGTGTTCGGCCTCTTTGGCCTCTTGGAACGGTGCCTGGAATGGATCTGGCTTCAATCATAGGAATTATCGGCGCCTTTGCCATCGTCATGGTCGCCATCCTGCTGGGCGGCAGCTTCGGTCAATTCGTCGATCTTCCTTCCATTCTCATCGTGGTCGGCGGCGGCCTTGCCGCGACCCTGATCCGCTTTTCGCTTGGGGGCATCGGCAGCGCCCTCGCCCTTGGCGCCAAGGTCGGCTTCGGTGCCAAGAACATCAAGCCGCGCGACCTGATCGAAGAAATCAGCGGCCTGGCGGAAATCGTGCGCAAGTCTGGCCCGCTCGGGCTGGAAAATGCCGCTGTTTCGGATCCGACCCTGGCAAAGGGCGTGCAGTATATCGCCGACGGCTACGAGATCGACTTCATCCGCGAATCCATGATGCGCGAGCGGGATCTCACGCTGTCGCGCCTTGCGGAAGGCAAGCGCGTATTCAAGGCACTGGGCGACAGTGCCCCGGCCTTTGGCATGATCGGCACGCTGGTCGGTCTGGTGCAGATGCTGGCCAACATGGACGATCCTTCGGCCATCGGCCCGTCCATGGCCATCGCCCTTCTGACCACACTGTATGGCGCACTGATTTCCAACTGCTTCTGTCTGCCGATGGTGGACAAGCTCGACGCCAAGTTCGACGTGGAAGAGGTCAACCAGACCCTCATCATCGACGGCATCCTGCAGATCCGAGAATCCAAAAGCCCGGCGCTGATCCGCGAGATGCTGATTGCCTATCTGCCGGAAAGCGCCCGTGCCGGCCTCGTCGACGCGGCATAAGGCAAGGGCGGAAAGGGAGCACAGGTCATGGCACGCAAGAAGCCTGCAGGCGGCGGCGCCCCGGAATGGCTGGTGACATTCGCCGACCTGATGTCCCTGCTCGTCTGCTTCTTCGTGCTGATCATTTCCTTCTCGGTTCAGGACAAGCAGAAGCTCCAGATCGTCGCTGGCTCGATGAAGGATGCCTTTGGCGTCAAGGAGAACTCGCGGCGTCTGGGCGTGATCGAAATGGAAGGCATTCCGATCCGCGACTACATGAAGCAGGTCTCGCAGGTTCCACAGGAACTGGATTCGGACTTCGCCAGCGAGCGTCACGAGAAGAACACCAAGCAGGGACCCGAAGCCAACACCCACGACACGGTGGAGGCCGAGATCGAGCGCTCCCGCCAGTTTGCCACGGCGGCAGCGACCCTGCGTCAGGCCCTGCAGGAAATGCCGGAGATCACCGAAATCTCCCAGCACATCATTTTCGAGGAAACCGAGGAAGGCCTCAACATCATGATCGTGGATCAGGATGGGCGGTCGATGTTCCGGGAAGGCTCGAAATATCCCTATGAGACCACCCGCCGTATCCTGGCAAAAATTGCCCCGGTTCTGGCGGATATGCCGAACCGGATCGAGGTCACCGGCCACACGACAACCGGCAGCGCCGCCACAGACCCCAATTACACCACCTGGGAGCTGTCTACCGACCGGGCGAACATCGCCCGGCAGATCCTCAACGAATATGGGGTGCCGTCAGACCAGATCTTTTCGGTGGTGGGCAAGGCCGATACGGAGCCTCTGTTCCCGAACGACCCCTTCCTGGCGGCGAACCGGCGCATCAGCGTCTTGCTGATGCGCGAGGCCCCACCGATCCCGCCGGGAAACCTGTAAAACCGGGTCCGCGCTGAAGGCACCGGGATCAGGCGTCAGCAGCCTGCCTGACCCGCAAGCGCACACCTTCCACGCCTTCCACAATCACGCGGGTGCCCGCGGGCAGATCCGGGCCGGTGATCTGCCAGACCGTGTCGTCAACGGAAAGCCAGCCTGTCCCTGAGACAATCGGGTCCTTCAGAACAAAGATGTGTCCGGCATAGCGGCTGCCCCGCCGGTTGAGGCCGGGATCGCCAAAGGCGCTTTCCCGCCGCCGCATGAACCACCGCCCGGCGATCACGCTGATGACGGACAGCACCGCGAACAGGATGATGTTCGTCTGCCAGGTGAGCGGTTCGATCAGGTTGACCACACCAACCAGGATGGCCGCGACGCCAAACCAGAGGAAGAAGGTGCCCGGAACGAGCACCTCCACCCCGAAGAGCAGGATGCCGGCGAACCACCAGCCCCAGGCGCCAAATCCCTGGAAGATCTGCTCAAATGTGCTCATGCACCCTCACTCTGCCCCGGACGCGGCACGGACGGCAGGCCGGAACCTGAGCTGGACCGGCCCTCGCCATCCCTGTTGCCGAAAGCCTCGCGGGCAATCTCGCCGATGCCGGTCAGGGCGCCCAGGAGCGAGGTGGATTCCATCGGCAGGATCAGGGTCTTCTGGTTGCGCGAGGTCGCCAGTTCCTTGAAGGCTTCCACGTACTTGGTCGCCACGAAGTAGTTGATCGCCTGCATGTCGCCGGCCGAAATCGCCTCGCTGACGAGGCGGGTTGCCGTCGCTTCGGCCTGAGCCTCGCGCTCACGCGCCTCGGCATCACGGAAAGCCGATTCGCGGCGGCCTTCAGCCTGCAGGATCAGCGCCTGCTTCTCGCCCTCGGCCTTGAGGATTTCAGCCTGCCGCTTGCCTTCGGCTTCCAGAATCGAGGCACGCTTGTCACGCTCGGCCTTCATCTGACGGGCCATGGAATCCACCAGATCGCGCGGCGGATTGATGTCCTTTATTTCGATACGGGTGATCTTCACGCCCCAGGACTCGGCGGCGGCATCCACCACGCGCAGCAGGCGGGTGTTGATCTCGTCACGGTTGGACAGAAGCTCATCCAGGTCCATCGAGCCCATCACCGAGCGGATGTTGGTCATGGTGAGGTTGAGAATGGCGTTCTCCAGCCCCGCCACTTCATAGGCGGCGCGGGCGGCGTCCAGAATTTGATAGAAGGTGATGCCATCCGCAGTCACCGTGGCGTTGTCGCGGGTGATGACCTCCTGGGAGGGGACGTCGAGCACCTGCTCCATCATGTTGAGGCGGCGGCCGATCTTGTCGATGACCGGAACAATCAGGTTGAGGCCCGGCGAGAGGGTGCGCCGGTAGCGGCCGAAGCGTTCGACCGTCAGGTTATAGCCCTGCGGAACAGTCTTCACGCCCGCAAAAATCAGCAGGATGACGAAGAAAAAGAGTGCAACTAGAACAATGTTGAAACCGTAATCGGCCAAGGGCATGCGAGGCTCCCGTCTTATCTGCCTTCAAAACGGGCGGAGTATGCGACGGATCAGCCTGCGATGCCACCCAGAAAGAGCCGGGCAGCACCGCCACCCGGATCAGGAGCATTCCCGTTGAGGACCGGAGGCTTCAGAGCCAGCCGGACAGTTCGCGCTGCACCACCTGTTCCAGCACGGCCATGCCCAGATCGCTGTCATTGAGACAGGGGATGTGGGTAAACTCGCCGCCGCCATTCTCGTGGAAGATCTCCCCGGCTTCTCCGGCAATTTCCTCCAGCGTTTCAAGGCAGTCGGCGACGAAACCGGGGTTCATCACGGCGATGTTCTTCACACCTTCCTTCGCCAGCGCCTCGACGGTCTTGTCCGTGTAGGGCTGCAGCCACTCTTCCGGGCCGAAGCGGGACTGGAAGGTGACGCGCAGCTTCTCCTTGCTCATGCCCAGCCGCTCGCGCATCAGCCGCGTCGTCTTCATGCAGTGGCAGTGATAGGGATCGCCCTTCTTGAAGTAGGACTGCGGAATGCCGTGATAGGAGGTCAGGATCACGTCCGGCTCGAAATCGAGCCCGGCAAGATGCCGCTCCACCGATTGGCTCAGGGCCTCGATATAGGCCGGGTCATCGTGATAGGGCGGCACGGTGCGGATGGCCGGCTGCCAGCGCATCTCCAGCAGGGCACGGCACACTTCGTCATTCACCGTCGCCGTGGTCGAGGCCGAATATTGCGGATAGAGCGGGAACACCAGAATGCGGTCGCAGCCATCGGCCTTCAGCGCTTCAAGGCGCGAGCGGATGGAGGGCTGGCCATAGCGCATGGCCCAGTCGATCTTCAGCCGTCCGCCATGATCGCCCATCATCTGCGTCAGCTTGTCCGACTGGCTGCGGGTGATGGTGCGCAGCGGCGACTCGTCCAGCTCCTTGTTCCAGATCTCGTCATAGGCCTTGCCGGACTTCTTCGGCCGGGTGATCAGGACGATGCCATAGAGGATCGGGTACCAGAGCGCCTTCGGCCATTCGATGACGCGCTTGTCGGACAGGAACTCGCGCAGATAGCGGCGCATCGGCCAGTAGCTTGTGGCATCCGGGGTGCCGAGGTTCACCAGAAGCACACCGATCTTGCCCGCCTTCACCGGCGGGTGGGCCTCCGGCAGCTTGATGCTGCGCATGGATTGGCCGGCTTCAGCCAGGGCTTCAGGGGAAAACTGGACGGTCATGACAACTCCGGAAACGGGCAGGCGTGCACACGCGCACATTTGGCCGGAACATAAGACACCAGCCAGCCTTGTCCAGTACGTCAGATTTCACAGTCCAGATCATTTTTGCAGGAACAGACAGACTGAAAAGACAAGCAGATCAGGCCGCCTGGCCTCCGTAGTCGCGCTCATCGGAAATGACCTTGCCGTCATTCGGCAGGCTGCCTTCGGCCAGGCATTCAACGGCGCCCTTCAGCTTGGTCACCTCCCGAAGGGTTGCGGCGATGGCAGAGGCCGTGTCTGCGGTGGCGGTTTCCACCTGCAGGGTCATCACATCCTGCTCGCTGGCGCGTGTGACAACGAGCCGCGCCTTGCGGATTTCGGGGTGACGGGCGAGCACATCGGCAATCTGCACCGGATCAACGAACATGCCCTTGATCTTGGTGCGCTGATCGGCCCGGCCCATCCAGCCGGCAATGCGCTGCCCGGTGCGCCCGCAAGGGGACTGGCCCGGCAGCACTGCTGAAAGATCACCCGTGCCGAAACGGATCATCGGATAGGTGCGGTTGAAGGTGGTGACCACCAGTTCCCCCACCTCGCCATCTGCAACAGGTGCCGCCGTGCCGGGACGCACGATCTCGACGATATAGTCCTCGTTGACGATCATGCCGCTGCCGGCCTCGCTCTCATAGGCGATGACGCCGAGTTCCGCCGTGGCATAGCACTGAAGAACCGCAATGCCGCGCGCTGCATAATCCGCCCGCAGCGAGGGAAACAGCGCCCCGCCGGAGACAAGGCCGCGCTTGAGGCTGGACATGTCCCGCCCCAGTTCCTTGCCCTTGTCGAGCAGCACCTTCAGGAAATCCGGCGTGCCGACATAACCGGAGGGCTTCAGCGTCTCGATGGCCTCCAGCAGCATTTCCGTGTTGCCGACGCCGCCGGGAAAAACAGTGCAGCCCAGCGCCCGCGCGCCGTGATCGAGCAGAAAGCCGCCCGGCGTCAGATGATAAGAGAAGGTGTTGATCACCACATCACCCGCCTGGAAGCCCGCTGCCGCCAGTGCCCGGGCCACGTTCCACGGGTCCTGCCCTTCCGGCTGCGGCTCCCAGATCGGTCCCGGAGACATGAACACCCGCTGCACACCCTTGAGGGAACCGGCCAGAAACCCGCCGAAGGGCGGTTCCGCCTTCTGGTGCTGCAGCAGGTCCGACTTGCGCAGAACCGGCACGGAAGCCAGCGCCTGCCGCGAGGTGACGGCGGCCGGATCCACGTCTTTCAGATGGCGGGCCCAGCCGGGCGCTTCCTCCCGCGCATGGCGCAGGATTTCCGGAAGCCGGGCAAAAAGCTCCGCCTCGCGCTGATCCGGCGACCGCCGTTCGCGCGCTTCACGATGTTCCGCCGTCATAGCCTGTCCTCGCTTGCTTCGCCTTGAAATAACTTGCGCTGGTTACGCCAGCCACCGCTTGCGGCGCTTGTAATGCTTCACATCGCGGAAGGACTTGCGGCCCTCACCGCCGACACCAAGGTAGAATTCCTTGACGTCTTCATTCTCGCGCAGCGCCTTGGCCTCGCCATCGAGCACGATGCGGCCAGACTCCACGATGTAGCCGTAGGTGGCATAGCGCAGCGCGATGTTGGTGTTCTGCTCGGCCAGGAGGAAGGACACGCCCTGCTCCTCGTTGAGCTGCTTCACGATCTCGAAGATTTCTTCCACCAGCTGCGGCGCCAGTCCCATGGAAGGCTCGTCCAGCAGGATCATGCGCGGCCGGCTCATCAGGGCCCGGCCGATGGCGCACATCTGCTGCTCGCCGCCGGAGGTATAGCCCGCTTGGCTGCGCCGCCGCTCCCGCAGGCGGGGGAAGTAATTGTAGACCATCTCCAGATCGGCCTTGATCGCCCCTGCCCCGTCACGCCGCGTATAGGCACCGGTAAGCAGGTTTTCCTCGATGGTCAGATGGCCGAAGCAATGACGGCCTTCCATGACCTGAATGCAGCCGCGCCGCACAAGATCATTAGGGGACAGGTCCTGCACCTGATCGCCCTTGAAGGTGATGCTGCCCTTGGTCACATCCCCGCGCTCGGCCCGCAGCAGGTTGGAGATGGCTTTCAGCGTCGTGGTCTTGCCCGCGCCATTGGCCCCCAGAAGGGCAACGATGCCGCCTTCCGGCACGGTCAGGGACACGCCCTTCAGCACCAGAATGACGTGATCATAGATCACTTCGATGTTGTTCACCGACAGGATGGGGCTGCTGGCCGCAGCCGGGCTGGAAGCTTGAAGCACGGGTCTGATCCTCTTTCCGGCATTTCCCTGCCGCGGGCGGTTCATGCCCGCGGCAGAAAGCATCCTTGAACTCTTGTCAGTTCGGGCAGGGCTCCGTACGGGCCGGCCAGGGAGCGTTCTTTTCCGTGTACTCCTTGGCTGCTGCCTCAAGCAGCGGGCGCACGACGTCCTTCATCGGCTCGATCCAGTCGGTCGCCTTCACCCACTTGGTGCCGTCCCACTCCTGGATGTAGACCGGGTGCGAACCGGCGTGATCCTCGCAGGTGACCTTCATCGGATGAGCAAAACCGGCAAGGCCGATTTCCTCGAGACGCTCTGCCGTGATGTTCAGGGACTCAAGGCCGATGCGCACGTCTTCGCCGGTCAGAACGGTCTTGCCGGTCTTTTCCTGCGCCGTGCGGATGGCTTCAGCCATCAGCACGGAATTGAGGACACCGCGGTTGTAGAGAACGTTGCCGAAATTGGCCTCCGTGGTCTGCGACTTGCGGGCATCGACGACCAGCTTCTTGATGTCGGCCAGCGCCGGATAGTCCGTGCCGAGACCGGAGATGTTCAGCGCCTTGTAGCCCTTGGCACCGGCCCCGCCGGCAGCGGCATCATCATCGCCGGCCGACCACCAGACACCGATCATCTTGTCCATCGGGAAGCGCGTCTTGACGGCCTCCTTGATGGCGGTCGGGTTCATCGCGCCCCAGCCCCACATGATCACGTAGTCCGGACGGTCGCGGCGGATGTTGAGCCACTGCGAGGACTGGTTCTGCATTTCCTTGGCGGGAACCGGATACTGGGTCACCTCGAAGCCATAGTCCTTGGACAGCTGCTCCAGCAGCGGGATCGGTTCGCGGCCGAAACCGGCGTCAAGGAAGATGTAGCCGATCTTCTTGCCCTTCAGCTTGTCCATGCCGCCTTCCTGCTCACCAATGTATTTGATGATCACGGACAGGCCGTCCCAATAGGTGTCCGGCACGTTGAAGACCCAGGGGAAGGTGTTGCCGACGGCTGCTGCCGACAGGCCATAGCCCATGGACAGAACGGGGATCTTGTCGACGCCGGCTTTCGGAATGATCTGCAGCGTGGTGCCGGTGGAATACGGATTGTACATCAGGGCGCCCTTGCCCTTAGTCGCCTCGTAGCACTCCATGCCCTTCTGCGGGTCATACCCGGTCTCGCATTCCTCCAGGATGATCTTGACGCCGCCGATGCCGCCATCGCGCTCATTCAGCATCTGCAGATAGTCATACATGCCGTTGGCGATGTGGATGCCCGAGCCTGCAAAGGCGCCGGTGCGGTAGGTCAGAAGCGGGATATAATTGCCTTCCGCTGCCGCGGTCTGGACGGTGAAGGGCGCAGCGCCCCCCAGCGCGAATGCGGTTCCCAATGCGATTGCCTTGAAGTTCATTTTGCTTTCCTCCCAAAGAACGGCTGGCTTTCTGGTCCGCTTACCCTTGTCATTATTGCGGATGCCGGATCCGGCCGGTTTCGATTGCAGGCGGCCGTCAGTACGGGAACGGCCAGACCCGAAGCTTCTGCTTGCCGATCTGCCACAGCCGGGCGAGACCATGCGGTTCCACGATCAGGAAGAAGATGATCAGCGCACCCACGATCATGTGGGCCAGATGCTGGATCGTCTCGGCCCCCACCTCGATACCGGTCATCGCCGGAATGGCGCGCAGCACGACCGGCAGGATCCAGATGAAGGCCGCGCCCAGGAACGAGCCGCTGATGCTGCCAAGCCCGCCCAGAATGACCATGAACAGGATCTGGAATGACAGGGCGATGGAATAGGACGAGGGCTCGGCCGCATTCAGCCAGAAGAACACCATCATCGCACCTGCCACGCCGCAGATGTAGGACGACACGGCGAAAGCCAGCAGCTTGGCCCGGAGCGGGCGGATGCCGATCAGTTCCGCCGCAATATCCATGTCGCGGATCATCATCCAGGATCGGCCGATGCGGCCACGGATGAGGTTCGACACCAGCACCGCAATGGCAAGCGTGATGCACAGCACGATGAAATAGCGGGTCAGCGGTGTGGACTCGGCCCCGGCGATGGTGATGCCGAACATGGTCCGGTGCGGGATCTCGATGGCGCCGGAGGCGTTGTAATTGTAGAGCCAGCCGATGCGGATGAAGCACCACTCCAGGAAGAACTGCGCCGCCAGCGTCGTCACCGCCAGATAGAGCCCCTTGATGCGCAGGCTCGGCAGACCGAAGATCGCGCCGATACCAGCCGAGAACACGCCCGATACCAGCACCAGCAGGATCACGTTCACATCCGGAAAGATGGAGGTGAGCTTGTAGGCTGCATAGGCGCCGACACCCATGAAGGCGCCGGAGCCGAGAGACAGCTGACCGGCAAAGCCCGTCAGCACGTTGAGCCCGATCGCCGCCAGCGAGAACACCAGGAACGGGATCATGATCGAGCTCAGGAAGAAATCATTAGCCAGATAAGGAACGGCAACGAAGGCGCCGAAAATGAGGATCGCAATACCGATCCGGTCCTGCCGGATCGGGAACAGCGCCTGATCCGCCTCGTAGCTCGTCTTGAACTGGCCTGCCTCGCGGTAAAACATGGGACCTCACACGCGCTCGATGATGCGTTCGCCGAAGAGACCTTGCGGACGGAACAGAAGGAAGATCAGGGCGATGATGTAGGCGAGCCAGGACTCGATGCCCCCGCCCACCAGCGGACCCCAGTAGATCTCGCCGAGCTTCTCGCCGAAGCCGATGATCAGTCCGCCGATGATGGCGCCGGGGATCGAGGTGAACCCGCCGAGGATGAGCACCGGCAAGGCCTTGAAAGCGACGATCTCCAGCGCGAAGGACACATCCGAACGCGCGCCCCACATGATACCCGTCACCAGCGCCACGATACCGGCGGCAAACCAGACGATGGCCCAGATCTGGTTCAGCGAGATGCCGACGGAAAGCGCCGCCTGATGGTCATCTGCCACCGCCCGCAGCGCCCGGCCGATGCGGGTCTTGTTGAAGAAGATGCCGAGGCTTGCCACCATCAGCATGGCGATCACCGCCGCCGCGATGTCGATATGCTGCAGGATGACGAGGCCGTCCTCCCCAAGCTCCAGCGCCGTCGAGCCCGTCGGCAGCCACAGCTCTTCCGTGATCATCCGCTTCGGCTCGCCGCCGAAGATGAACTCGCCAAAGCCGATGAGAAAATAGGTCATGCCGATGGTCGCCATCAGCAGGATGATTTCCGGCTGGTTGACCAGCGGCCGCATCACCACCCGCTCGATCGTGTAGGCCAGAATGCCCATCACACCGATGGTCAGAAGCAGCGCCAGAAACGCGGGAACCCCGTGCTCATAGAGCCCGACCAGCGTCAGCCCGGCGAACACCACCATGATGCCTTGCGCGAAGTTGAAGACGCCGGACGCCTTGAAGATCAGCACGAAGCCAAGGGCAATCAGGGCATAGAGAATGCCCGCCACGAAGCCTTCCCACAGCACCTGCAGCAGGAAATCCGGCTGATCGGCCATCTGCGCAAACGGCAGGATGAAAATATCATAGAGCATCGCCGCCCCCCTTAATGCGCCACGCCGAGATAGGCGTCGATGACTTCCTGACTGGCCTGCACCTCGGCAGGGGGGCCATCGGCGATCTTCTTGCCGTAGTCGAGCACGACCACCCGGTCAGACAGGTCCATGACCACGCCCATGTCATGCTCGATGAGGGCGATGGTGGTGCCGAACTGCTGGTTCACATCGAGGATGAAGCGGCTCATGTCCTCCTTCTCCTCAAGGTTCATGCCGGCCATCGGCTCGTCGAGCAGCAGAAGCTCCGGCTCCATGGCCAGTGCCCGGCCCAGTTCCACCCGCTTCTGCAGGCCATAGGGCAGCTTGCCCACCGGAGTCTTGCGGATGGCCTGGATCTCCAGAAAGTCGATGATGTCCTCGACCTTGCGGCGGTGCTCGATTTCCTCGTCCCGCGCCGGGCCGTAATGCAGGAGCTGCCAGAAGAAGTTGCGGTGCATCTTCAGCGAACGGCCGGACATGATGTTGTCCAGCGTGCTCATGCCCTTGAACAGCGCCACATTCTGGAAAGTGCGGGCGATGCCCTGCGCCGCCGCATCATAGGGCCGCATCTTGCTGCGGGCCGTGCCTTTCCAGGTGATGGTGCCCTGCTGAGGATGGTAGAAGCCGTTGATGACATTGAGCATCGACGTCTTGCCCGCCCCGTTGGGACCGATGATGGCGCGGATCTCGCCCTTGCGGATGTCGAAGGAGATGTTGGTGATCGCCTTCACCCCGCCGAAGGACAGCGAGACATTGTCCACCTTCAGCAGCACTTCCGCTGCTGGTGCTGTCTCCGCTGCCGGTGCCACCGGGTGCAGGCTGGTTGCTGTCACGGCATTCATTCTGCAGCCTCCCGCATGGCCTGCACCGGGGCGTGCGGCGTCATGTCCCTGATCTCGACCGTGGCCTCGATAACGCCCGTGCGGCCGTCCTCGAAGGTCACTTCGGTGCGCACATGGCGCGAGGTGGAGCCGTCATAGAGCCCCTCGATCAGCGGCGCGTAGCGCTCGGCGATGAAGGAGCGGCGGACTTTCTGCGTGCGCGTCAGCTCGCCGTCATCCGCATCCAGCTCCTTGTGCAGGATGAGGAAGCGGTGGATCTGGGCGCCCGCCATCATCGGCTCTGCCGCCAGATCCCGGTTCACCTGATCCACGTGCTGCTGGATCATCCGGTAGACGTCCGGATGGGCGGCAAGTTCCTGATAGCTGGCGTAATTGACGTTGTTGCGCTCGGCCCAGCTGCCCACCGCCGTCAGGTCGATGTTGAGAAATACGCCGGTGAAATCCCGCTCATTGCCGAAGGCCACCGCCTCCTTGATGTTGGGGAAGAACTTCAGCTTGTTCTCGATGTATTTCGGCGCAAACAGCGCACCGGTGTTGAGCTTGCCCACATCCTTGGCGCGGTCGATGATCTTCAGGTGGCCGTTGGGGGCAATGAAGCCGGCGTCACCGGTGAAGACCCAGCCATCTTCCGTCTTTGTGGTGCGCGTGGCCTCGTCGTTCTTGTAATAGGCAACGAAGGTGCCCGGCGAGCGGTAGAGCACTTCGCCATTTTCCGCGATCTTCAACTCCACCTGCGGCGCGGGCTTGCCGACCGTATCGGCAAAGATCTCGCCATCCGGCTGCAGGGTGATGTAGACGCTGGCTTCCGTCTGGCCGTAGAGCTGCTTCAGATTGAGGCCGAGCGAGCGGTAGAAGCTGAAGATCTCCGGGCCGATGGCCTCACCCGCCGTGTAGCCGACCTTCAGCCGGGTCAGGCCAATGCGGTTCTTCAGCGGGCCATAGACCAGAAGCTCGCCAAGGCCATAAAGCAGCCGGTCGCTCAGCGGCACCGGCTGGCCGTTGAGGATCTTTTCGCCCGACCGGCGGGCCACGCCCATGAAATAGTCGAACATGGCCTTCTTCATCCGGCCTGCATCTTCCATGCGCACCATGATGCGGGTGAGCATGCTTTCAAAAACCCGCGGGGGAGCAAAGAAATAGGTCGGCGCGATCTCCAGCCGGTCCAGATCCACCGTGTCGAGGCTTTCCGGGCAGTTGACGCAGTAACCGGCCGTATAGGCCTGTGCCAGCGAGAACACGTGGTCGCCGATCCAGGCCAGCGGCAGATAGGCGAGGATGTCCTCGCTCTCGTCCAGCTTGTCGAAGGCATTGGCGTTGCGCGCCGAAATGACCAGATTGTCGAAGGACAGCATCACGCCTTTGGGGCGGCCGGTGGTGCCGGAAGTGTAGAGCATCACGGCAATGTCGCTGCCCTTGCCCTGTGCCAGCCCCTCTTCCCAGGCGCTGAGCGCCTTCGGGTCTGCTGCCATGTGCTGGCGGCCAAGATCCTGCACGCCGGTGAAGCTGAACAGGCGGCCGTGGTCATAGTCCCGCAGGCCACGCGGATCATCATAGATCACGGCACTCAGGCTCGGCACGGTCTCCGCCATGGAGAGAAGCTTGTCGACCTGCTCCTGATCCTCCACAACCGCAAAGCGAACTTCGGCATGCCCCAGAACATAGGCCATTTCTTCTGCGACGGAGTCTGCATAGACCGGAACCGGGATGGCGCCGAGCGCCTGAGCCGCCACCATCGACCAGTAAAGCCGGGGCCTGTTGGCACCGACAATTGCGACCTTGTCGCCTGCCTTCAAGCCGATACTGCCAAGCCCGATCGAAAAGCTGCGCGTCTCGTCAAGAACTTCAGCCCAGGTCCAGCTTTGCCAGATACCAAGGTCCTTCTCCCGCACTGCAGTACGGCTTCCAAGTTCTTTCGCATTGCACAAGAGAATCTTCGGAAAGGTGTCCGCACCTTCCCTCGCAGCGCTGGTCAATCTTGCCATCGCGTCGTCCACCCTCCCAGGCGCCCCGTTTACCGGAGTCGCGTTTTGGCCCTCATGAAACGCCTTCCTCCCGAAGGGCCGCAAGCTCTTTCTTTGGAGGAGCCTGCGGATGTCTCACCATGGGTTGCATTTGACGGTAGACCCGGTGCATTGCGCCAGTATGTTCAGACTGTGACGAATTGTTTCAGGGCCATCCTCCATTCATCCGATGGCTGACTGGTGTTCCCTCCGGCCTTCTGCCTAAACTCAAGCCATGACGATCAGCTCCGGCACCACCGAATATATCGACATGCTGCAGGCTGCCCTTGATCATGTGAATCAGGGCTTCTCGGTCTTCGATGCAAACCTGCAGCTGGTGGCCTGGAACAGGGGTCTTTGGGAGATGCTGGACTTCCCCCAGGAGCTGGCCCGGCGCGGCGCGCATCTGGCGGAGTTCCTGCGGGTCAACACGGAGCGCGGGGAATACGGGCCCGGCGATGTGGAGGGCAAGATCCAGCGGCGGCTGGAGCGGGCACGCCAGTTCGTGCCGCATTATTTCGAGCGCATCCGCCCCAACGGCCAGGTGATTGCCGTGCGCGGCACGCCCCTGCCGCAGGGCGGGTTCGTCACCATCTACACCGATATCACCGAGGAGCGGCGGCGGCAGGAGAAGCTGGAGCGGACCGTGGCCGAGCGCACCCGCGCCCTGCGCCAGAGCGAGGATTGGCTGCGCTTCGTCACCGACAACATCCCGGCTCTTGTGGCCTACATGGCCCCGGACACGGGTTCTGGAGCAGGCCCCGTCTTCCGTTTTGCCAACCGGCGTTATGCGGAATGGTTCGGCCATTCCATCGCCTCCATTGCGGGGAGGCCCGCCCGCGAAGTGCTGGGGGCGGAACTCTTCACCGAATTGCAGCCGCAGATCGAGCATGCGTTCAGCGGCCACGCGGTGTCCTATGAATACAGCCGCCGCAAGCCGAACGGCGATCTGGCCTACATGCGCTCCACCCTCATTCCGGACATGACCGTGGACCGGCGCACGCTCGGCGTTTTCGTGCTGTCGCTCGATGCCACGGAGCAGAAGCGCAACGAGGCGGCGCTCGCCCAGTCGCAGCGCATGGATGCGGTCGGCAAGCTGACCGGCGGGCTGGCGCATGACTTCAACAATCTGCTTGCCATCCTGATGGGCAATCTCCTCAGCCTGAAGCGCAAAGGCAGTGAGGTGACGCCCGCCGATGTGGAGGCCCACCTTGCCCCCATGCTGCAGGCGGCACAGCGCGGGGCGGACCTGACCCAGCGCATGCTGGCCTTCAGCCGGGGCCAGTCCTCAGACCTGCAGACCGTGGAACTGGCGCCGCTTCTGGCCAACACCGCGACGCTGCTGCATGGCTCCCTCCCCGGCGCCATCAGCCTGTCCTTTGATCTTTCCGATGAACGGCTGGTGGCGCGTGTGGACCCGGCGCAGCTGGAAACGGCCATCGTCAACCTTGTCTTCAATGCCCGCGATGCCATGCCGGAAGGCGGCAGCATCACCGTCAGCCTGTCGCAGGAGCAGCTGGCGGAGCGCGATCTGCCCGGCGCGGGTCTGGCGGCAGGCCCCTATGCCCGCATCAGCGTGCGCGACACCGGCCAGGGCATGGATGAAGCGACCCGGCAGCGGGCCTTCGAGCCATTCTTCACGACAAAGCCCTTCGGCACCGGTTCCGGCCTTGGCCTGTCGATGGTCTATGGCCTTGCCCGGCAGGCGGGCGGGCATGCGGATATTTCCACCGCCCCCGGCGCAGGCACCACCGTGTCGCTGCTGCTGCCCCTCAGTGCCGGCACCGGCCCTTCCGGAACGGGGGCCGAGGGCGTGCAGACGGCCCTTGCCATGGGCAATGGCGAGCTGATCCTGCTGGTCGAGGATGAAGCGGCCGTCGCCGAGGCAGTCGCCCTGCAGATCCGCGACCTCGGCTATACGGTGCTGACGGCGGAAAGCCCGGCAGATGCCCTTGAGCTGGCGCAGGATGTGGCGGAAATCCGTGCCGTGCTGTCCGATGTGGTGATGCCCGGCCAGATGAACGGGCTCGCCCTCGCGCGCCGGATCCGGCAGGAGCGCCCGGACATTGGCATTGCGCTGATGAGCGGCTATGCCGACTATGGCGCGCCCGCGGAAGGGGCAGGCCAGAAGCCCGATGCCGCAGCTTTTCCGCTTCTGACCAAGCCCTTTGACATGGCAGCGCTGTCTGGAACCTTGAGGAAGATCACCGCTCATGACGCCTGAGACTCCCGGCACCGGAAGCAGCACAACAGCCATGTCCGGACTTGTTTACATCTGCGACGACGAAGCGGAGATCTGCGCCATTCTGGCCAGCACGCTGGAGGTTTACGGCTTCCGCTCGGTCTGCTTCCAGCAGGCGGGCAAGATGCTCGCCATGATGGACCAGCAGCTGCCCGATGCCTGCCTCATCGACCTTGGCCTGCCGGACATGGACGGCATGAGCCTCATCAACGAGATCCGCAAACGCACCTCCCTGCCCGTCATCGTGCTTTCCGCCCGCAGCCATTCCTCCGACCGGGTAATGGGACTGGAGATGGGTGCTGACGATTATGTGGTGAAGCCCTTCGACCCGCGCGAGATCGTGGCGCGGCTGCGCTCCGTGCTGCGCCGCTCATCCGAGCGTCAGGCCGCGCCCCCCGGCAAGGGCAATGCCGCCCGCTTTGCCGGCTGGACCTTTCATCCCGGCGCCCTGCGGCTCGTCTCGCCCTCGGGCGAGGAGACGTTCCTCTCCACGGGTGAAGCCACCCTGCTGGAAGCCTTGTTGCGGGCCCCCAAGCGCGTGCTCTCACGCGATTACCTGCTGGAGCACGGCGGCCGCGACGACAGCCTCGACCGGTCCATCGACGTGCGCATCTCCCGCATCCGCAAGAAACTGGCGACCGAATCCGCGACGCCCCTCATCCGCACCATCTACGGCTCGGGCTACATGCTGACGTCACAGGTGGACTGGGCGTAAACTCCAGCTGCTACCCGTAGATCGCCTGCGGCAGCCAGGTGGCAAGTTGCGGCACGAACCAGAGGATCACCAGCATCAGCACCTGGATCAGCACGAAGGGGATGATGCCGAGGTAGATATCGGAGCTGCGCACGGAGGCCGGGGCCACACCGCGCAGATAGAACAGGGCGAAGCCGAAGGGCGGGGTAAGGAAGGAGGTCTGCAGGTTGACCGCCATCATCACGCCCAGCCAGGCCGGATGCATGGAACTGCCGTCGGGCATGGGCAGCTGCAGCAGCACAGGGGCGACCAGCGGCACCACGACGAAGACGATTTCCAGGAAGTCGAGGAAGAAGCCCATCACGAACATGACGAGCATGACCGCCAGCATGGCGCCGAGTGCACCGCCCGGCAGGTCTTTCAGCAGCGAATGCACCAACTCGTCGCCGCCCAGATCCCGGAACACCAGCGAGAAGAACGTCGCGCCGATCATGATTGTAAAGACCATGGCGGTGATCTGCGTCGAGGACTGAATGACCGGCGCCAGAACACCTGAGCGCATCACACGGGCAAGGCAGACCGCAATACCCCAGGCCCCGCCAAGGCACAGAAGCGCCGCAAGGCTGATGCCAGCCCATTCCAGCGGCCCGATTTCCAGCCGGGTGATGCGAAGATCCACCACCCGCGACAGGGCAAGGGCGGCCAGCAGGCAGACCGCCCCGGCATAAACCGGCAGGGGCCGCGACACATCCGCCCGGAAGCCTGCCAGAAGCAGCGCACCCACGGCGCCGACTGCGGCAGCTTCCGTCGGCGTTGCCACACCGGCCAGAATTGAGCCGAGCACGGCAATGATCAGCGCCAGCGGCGGCACCAGCACGCTGACCAGTTCCTTCAGGCTCACCTTCTCCGGCGCGCCGCCATCTGCCCCGCGCATGGGCGGCGCCTTGTGGGGCGACAGGAAGGCAACGGCCATCTGATAGGCAATATAGAGCCCGACGAGGCAGAGACCGGGAATGAGCGCGGCGGCAAACAGATCCCCCACCGAGAACGGGTCCGGCGACCAGTTGCCGAGGTTGCGCTGCGCTGTCTGATAGGCGCTGGAAAGCTGGTCGGCGAGAAACACCAGCACGATCGACGGCGGAATGATCTGGCCCAGTGTTCCGGCCGCAGCAATCGAGCCGGTGGCAAGGCGCGGGCTGTAGCCATTGCGCAGCATGGTGGGCAGGGACAGGAGCCCCATGGTCACCACCGTCGCCCCGACGATGCCGGTGGAGGCGGCCAGCAGCGCGCCGACGATGGAGACCGAAAGACCCAGCCCGCCGGGCATCTTGCCGAAGAGCCGGCCCATGGCCTCCAGCAGGTCTTCCGCCACCTTGGAGCGCTCCAGCATGACGCCCATGAAGATGAAGAGCGGCACGGCAATCAGCGTCTCGTTCGTCATGATGCCGAAGATGCGCAGCGGAATGGCGCCGAGCGACAGGGAGGCACCTGAGAAATGCCCCAGCAGCGCAAAGACGAGAGCAACACCTGCCAGCGTGAAGGCCACCGGGAAACCGGCCATCAGGCAGATGACGGCCGTGGCAAACATGAGAATGTCGAGGATGGAAATCAGGTCCATGGAATGTCTCAGCCCTCTTTCCGGGCGAATGTTTCAAGCGCCGGGGCGTTGCCCGACAGGGCAGCGGCAGCGCGCAGCATCAGGGCAAGGCCCTGCAGCGCCAGCAGCCCGGCATAGACGAGGATCGCTGTCTTCAGCACATAAAGCGCCGGAATGCCCGACGTCTCGCGCGAGCCTTCCCGGATCATCCAGGAGATCTGGACGAAGGGCCAGGCGTGCCAGAGGATGACGGCGCACATGGGCATAAGGAACAGGGCGGACCCGGCCAGATCCACCAGCGCTTTGCGGGCGGGGCTGGCGTCCCGGTAGAACACATCCACCCGCACATGGGCATCAATGGCCAGCGCGTAGGCGGCAGACAGCAGGAACAGGAAGCCGTGCATGTAGAGGATGCTTTCCTGCACCCAGACCGAGCCTGCCCCGAACACATACCGCAGGATGACCACCGCAAACTGCACCAGCACAATGCCCAGCATCAGCCAGGACACGGCGCGGCCAATCGCCGAATTGAGAGACGTGATCACCTGAGCGGTGCGGAACATCGCGGAACCTTTTCGGAAAAGCAAAGGGCGGGGAAGACCATCAGCCATCCCCGCCCTGCTTTCGTCAATAGCCAGCTGTCAGAAATTCAGCGAGACATCCCGGTGTTTCGACAGGCACGGCGCCAGAGCCACCGCCACATCACGCGGCAGGCGCGGCAGCTGGCGCAGGCCGATGGTGCCGCTGGTGGCAGCATCATAGGCGCTGATCTTCGGCAGCAACTCGTCGAAGGCGCGCTGGCGCCACGCGAGATCTTGCCTGAGCGCGGCGATGGAGTTGTCCAGCTCGGCCACAGCTGCCTGCGGATCGGGCGCATTGGAGCGCATGATCTTGCGGGCCTCGTTGATCCCCTTCCGGATCTCGGCCGTGCCTTCAAGGGCGGAGACCTCGCTGCGCAGCAGGTCGATCTGCTCCAGCACCTCGGGCAGAGGCTTGGAGATGACCGCATCCTGCAGGGCCGAGAACTTCTCCTCCATCTCCTGCAGGGCAGGTGCGGCCTGAAGCGCGGCTGTCACCTTCATCACAGGCTCGGAGGCATTGTCCGCGAGGCGGCGGTAGGCGAGGCGTGCCTTGTTCTCCGCATCCTGCACCTTGGCAAAGCCGGTATGGACGTCTTCCCAGCTGGCCGGGATCTTCGCCAGCAGCGCATCATGCGCGGCCTGCAGCTCCGCCATTTCCGCCTTTGCGTCCTCTCCCCGCTCCGCGGAATAGATGCCGGTCGGACCGGAGCGCGAAATGATCACCTCCAGTTCCTTGATTTCACGCTCGATCTTGCGCGCATCCCGCTCGATCGCCCGCACCTGAACCTGCAACGGACGGTAGGTCACTGCGGCCTGCGTGACGGCGGCAACGGCGGCATCGATCTCCGCCATCTGCGGAATGGCCTTTTCAGCGTTCTGCAGCCCGGACTTCAGCTCCTGCTGCAGATCGGACGGCAGATAGCTGACATCCGCTCCCTTGAGCTGGCTGATGGCAGCGGTGATCGCGGCGCCGTTCTGGCGGAACTGCTGGCTGGTGTAGGTCTCGATGCAATATTGCAGACGCGGGTTCTTCGGCGGCGGCGCGGTCTCGGACAGCAGCGAGGACCGGTTCGGCAGATAGTTCACGATCTGCGGATTGAAGCCGACAATCGCCAGCGCGACCAGCTGGATGCCGATGAAGGCGATCACGCCCTTGTAGATCTGCAGCGTCTTCACCACCGCCGGGGCCACGCCGCGCAGATAGAAGAGCGCGAAGCCGAAGGGCGGGGTGAGGAAGGAGGTCTGCAGGTTGAGGCCGAACATCACGCCCAGCCAGACTGCCGTCACGTTGGCGGACGGGTCAGCCAGCAGGATCGGTGCAACAATCGGCACCACCACTACGGCAATCTCGATGAAATCGAGGAAGAAGCCGAGGATGAAGATCACCAGCATAACCATGAGGAACTGGGCCCAGAAGCCGCCGGGCAGGCCTTGCAGGAAGTCCTTGACCAGATCCTCACCGCCAAAGGCGCGGAAAGCCGATGTCAGCATGGCCGCGCCAATCAAGATGATGAACACGAGGCACGAGCCCTTGGCCGTCTCGATCATCACTTCGCGCAAGGTGTTGTCCGTCACCATCGTGCGCCAGCCGCTCCAGATCACGGCAAAGACCAGCATCGAAACGGCGATGGCACCGAGGACGATGCCTGTCATATCGCCATTCGAAAGAACGCGCTTGATGTTGGTGTCATAGAAGCTGACGGCAACGGCAATGCCCAGAAGCGCCAGAATGGCAATGATTGCGGGCGTATAGACGCCCTTGCCCTTGCCGTCCTGCAGCCGGTAGCCGGCCATGATCATGGCACCGATGGCACCGACAGCGCCGGCCTGGTTGACCGTGGCGATGCCGGCCATGATCGAGCCGAGCACCAGCACGATCAGGGCGAGCGGCGGCACCAGCGTGATGAACACCTGGAACAGGAACTGCCGGTCCATCTTGCCCTGACCGCGCACAGCCGGTGCAGCCTTGGGGTTGATGAGGGCAAAGCCGAGCATGAACAGCACATAGAGCCCGACGAGCAGCATGCCGGGCAGGATCGCGCCGAGGAACAGCTCGCCCGCGCTGGTGGAGGCAATGGCCAGGTCGGACGGCATCTGGCCGGGGCCATTGGCATCGCGGAAGAGAGCTTGGCGCAGGTTGCCGGCCTGATCGACGCTGGAGGACAGCTGGTCGGCCAGAATGATCAGCACGATGGAGGGCGGAATGATCTGCCCCAGCGTGCCGGAAGCAGCGATCGTGCCGGTGGCCAGCGGCACCGAATAGTTGTTGCGCATCATCGCGGGCAGCGAGATGAGGCCCATGGCCACAACGGTGGCGCCGACAATGCCGGTGGTGGCGGCGAGCAGCGCGCCCACCAGGATGACCGAAATGCCCAGACCGCCCGGCACCGGCCCGAAAAGCCGTGCCATGGTGATGAGCAGATCCTCGGCGATCTTGGACCGCTGCAGCATGATGCCCATGAAGATGAACAGCGGAATGGCGATGAGCGTGTCGCGCTCCGCCTCCCAGTAAATGCCGCGGAAGTTGGTCACCCCGGCGCTCAGCCACTGGGTGGGGCCGCCATGGGAGAAATAGGCGTCGGTGTGGCCGGCGAACAGATAGCCAGCGCCGGCAGCCAGGCCGATGGAGATGATTGCCGATCCCGGCAGGGCAAAGGCGACGGGAAAGCCCGAGCCAAGCGCCGCCGCCATCAGGACGATCAGCAGAATAAGGAAAAACAGTTCCATAGGTTCAAATCCTGCTGGGTCAGTGCTTGATGGAGCCGGTGAGCTCGCGGCCACCTGGTTCGCCGCGCATGTCTGCCACGGCGGCAAACAGGTAGCTGACAAACTGGATCATCATGCTCACGGCGAAAACGCCAAGGAAGCCCGCCATCAGATACTTCACATAAAGGCCGAAACCTGCCTGTGTCGTCTCATAGGAGAGCATGGGGCTGTTGATGATCGACTGCCTTGACCCCAGACCGAAGTAGAGAATGGTCCAGCAGAATACCATGCCGAAGGCGATGGCACCGAAGGCATTGGCAAAGCCCTTCGCCGTCTCGCCGAAGCTGGCATAGAGCACATCCACACGCACATGCCCCTCTTCAAGGAGCGTGTAGGCGGAGGCAAACAGGAACAGCGCCGCATACCAGAAGCGCACGAGGTCAGACAGGAACGCCTGTTCGTAGGAAAAGACGAAGCGGCCCAGCACGATCAGAAGCTGGGATACCACCACCAGAAGAGCCAGCCAGTAGAAGCCGAGGGTCCGCGTAACCGCCGCGAGCAGGACCGACAGTGCGATGAGCGGCATGTGCACATAGCCGCCGCGGAATTGCGCCCGCCCGAGATCGCTCGCCAGCTGCCGGCCGAACACCGCTTCCAGCACGCCTTCGACACGCAGGAAAGAAATCGTTGCGTCGGCGATCCCGACGATGACCACCGCCCAGAAAGCCCAGCGGATCAGGAAGGCGTTCAGCCTGTTGATCCGCTCGCTGTCGGCGCGCAGTCCGGGTGAACCGGGATAAAGCACATAGGCCGCGGCCAGAAGCGCCAGCACGGCATAGAGGCCGGTCTGCATCTGCGCGCCGGCCGATCCGGTTCCAGGTCCGGGAAAACCCTGCCAGTAGGTGAGGTAGTTGTTGATCAGGAAGGCAGTCATGACTGCCAGATTGATCCAACCGAACAGCCGGATGGCAAGAACACCACCGGTCCGGGATTCCAGCGCACGCGCAGTCTCAGCAGCGGCGCCTTGAACCGGGTTCAAGGCCGTCATCGTCAAACGCCTCGTCAAAAAAGGTTTGAACCAGGAAGGGGGCGGGGCTAGCCCCGCCCCCCGGTCAGGTGGACGCCAGTGGCGGTCAGACCTTGATGCCGAGCACGCGGTTGCGCTGCACCGTGTAGCCGGTGTCAGCCAGAAGCATCCAGCGGCCCACTTCCGAACGGGCCTTCACGAAGCTCTCGTGAACGCGCTTGGTCAGGTCGCCGTGCTGGATGGTTTCCTCGAACACTTCAGCCGATGCATCGCCAAAGGCGTCATAGACTTCGTCCGAGAACTGGCGCAGCACGACACCATGCTCATTGATGAGCTTGTCGAGATAGGCGCCGTTGAAGCCGTTGGCTTCTGCCATCGAGAAAGCGTTTTCCTCGTTGCAGGCCGCTTCGACGATCATCTGGTCGATCTTCGACAGCTTGGAGAACCAGGACTTGTTGCAGCCCAGCGCCAGCATGGAGCCCGGCTCATGCATGCCCGGATAGTAGTAGTACTTGGCGGCTTCGTAGAACTTCATGAAATAGTCGTTCCACGGGCCGACCCACTCGGTGGCATCGACAGCGCCGGAGACGAGGTTTTCATAGATCTGGCCGCCCGGCAGGGACACCGGCGAGGCACCCAGCTTGGCCATGACGTCGCCGCCAAGGCCCGGAATGCGCATCTTCAGGCCCTTGAGGTCGTCGGCGGTTTCAATTTCCTTGTTGAACCAGCCACCCATCTGCACACCGGTGTTGCCGGCGTTGAAGTTCTTCAGGCCAAACTGGTCAGCCAGTTCGTCCCACAGTTCCTGGCCGCCGCCAACCTTGATCCAGGCGTCGATTTCGGCATAGGTCAGGCCGAAGGGAACAGCCGTAAAATAGGACCAGGCCGGGTGCTTGCCCTTCCAGTAATAGTCGGCGCCGATATAGGCCTGTGCGTTGCCCGAAGCCACTTCGTCGAAGGCATCGAATGCACCGACGCGCTCACCGGCGGCGAAATACTGAACGTTGATGCGGCCTTCGGTCAGTTCGGCGATACGGGCCGCCAGGCGCTGCGCAGAAACACCAAGGCCCGGCATGTCGCGCGGCCAGGTGGAAACGATCACCATGTCGGTGCGGGACTGCGCAATTGCCGGAGCGGCAAGCGTGGTTGCAGCGGCAATACCGCCAGCACCAATGCCAGCCTTCTTGATAAACGAACGACGATCCATAACGATATCCTCCCAGATATGGCGAGTGCTCAGCCACTTGGAAGCCTTGCACTGACACCTGTCTGTGTCTAGGTGATCCTTTGAATGAGGCGCTAGTCGTGTTTCTGCGCATCTTTTCCGTAGTACTACTGAAAAGACGCTGCTTTCCGGCAATTTTATTGCCGGAAGCGGATCACTTTCGGAATGCAGGGGGCCACCGGTGACATTCAAAACAAAACTGCTCCTCATCACCATCCTGCCCCTTGTAGCTGTCTCGGGGCTGATTGGCGGCATCACCTTCTTTCAGGCCTCGCGCCTGATCGAGGCCCAGACCCATGCCGTCGAGGAGCGTATCCTGTCCAGCAAGCGGCAGGAGGTGCAGAACGCCATATCCCTTGCCCTGACCTCCATCCAGAAGCTCTATGAGGAGGAGCATGGCGGGCGCGAGGCGGCGCAAACGGAAGCAAAACGCATCCTCAACGACATCACCTTCGGCGAAGACGGCTATTTCTTCGTCTATCTGCGCGACGGCACCAACATCGTCCATCCCAAACTGGCCAATCTTGTCGGCGGCAAATGGTGGGATCTGCAGGACCCGGAAGGCAATTACGTCATCCGCAATCTCATGGCCGCAGCTGAGGCCGGCGGCGGCTTTCACCGCTATGTCTGGGACAAGCCGAGCGCCGGCATGAATGCCGAAAAGCTTGGCTATGCCGTGATGCTGGACAAGTGGGGCTGGATGGTCGGCACCGGCCTCTACATTGACGACATCGCCCGGGAAGTGGCCCTCGTCCGTGCCGATTTCACCGCCAACGTGCAGCAGACGGTGCTGGTGATCTTCCTCATCACCATGGTCGCCATCCTCCTGAGCCTGACCGCTGTGGCCACGGTCAGCTTCTCGGAGCAGAAGTTTGCCGATGGCAAGCTGAAGGAGTTGACCCACCGGATCGTCGATGTGCAGGAGCAGGAGCGCAAGCGCGTGTCGAGCGAGCTGCATGACAGCATCTCCCAGCTGCTCGTCTCCGTGCGCTATGGCATCGAGATGCTGCATTCCCGCAGCCCCGGCAGCGGCGCAATGCAGACCCAGGCCGAGCGCTGCCTGCGCATTCTGGACGAGGCAATTGGCGAGGTGCGGCGCATCTCCAAGGATCTGCGCCCGAGCATTCTCGACGACATGGGCCTGTCCGCAGCCCTCACAAGCCTTGCCAAGGATTTCGAGGCGCAGTCCGGCATCACTGTCGAGATTTCCGCCGACCGCTGCCGCAGCCGACTGCCGGATTCGGCCAAGACCGCACTGTACCGGGTGGTGCAGGAGGCGCTGACCAATGTGGCCCGGCACTCGGCCGCGGCATATGTCAGCATCCGGCTGGTGGCGGGAGAGCGGGCGCTGACCCTGACGATCCAGGATGACGGCGTGGGCATTCCCCTGCCTCTGCCGCAGCTTGGAGGACTGGGCATCCGCAACATGCGTGAACGGATAGAGACACATGGCGGCACCATGGTAATGTCGCGGGTGGGTGCCCAGGGCACCATGATCCGGGTGACCATGCCCATGCTGCCGGAGGAGAGCCGGACAGCGGCGTGAACCACGCCCGGCAGATGAGGAGACACAGTGCATGACCAGCCCGCAAGCCCGCAAGGACGACCTGCCGCGCAAGGTGCGCGTGCTGCTGGCGGATGATCATGAGCTGGTGCGCGCCGGCATCAGAGCCCGGCTGGAAGGCGTCGCCCCCTTCGAGATCGTGGGCGAGGCCACCGACGGGCGCATGGCCGTGCAACTGGCCGAAACGCTGAGGCCCGATATCATCCTGATGGATATTTCCATGCCGGGCCTCAACGGGCTGGAAGCAACCGAAACCATCCGCCGCAAGCATCCGATGATCAGCGTTCTGGTCCTGTCGATCTATGACAACCCGGAATATGTGCGCGGTGTGATGCAGTCCGGGGCCAGGGGCTATCTGCTCAAGGACATCTCCGCGAAGGAGATGATCAACGCCATTCTCGCCGTGGCAGACGGCGGCTATTACTTCTCCTCCCGCGTCGGACCGGCGCTGATGGAGAACAAGCCCTCGCCTTCGCCAACCAACCCCTATGGCCTGACGGAGCGCGAGCGCGAAGTGCTGCAAGGGGTCGCCCGCGGACAGGCCAACAAGGAAATCGCGGTGCATCTGGGCATCAGCGTGCGCACGGTCGAATCGCACCGGCTCAACATCCGCGACAAGGTCGGCAGCGGCAACGCCGCCCATCTCTACCGCATCGCCCAGGAACTGCGGCTGGTGTGATACTGCCCCCTTGGCGGCGGTGTGGTCTTCGTGCAAACCTTGCAGCCCATCCCGTTTAGCGGCCAAAGGGTCCAAAGCCTCGAATGTCCAAGCCGATTGTTCTTGTCACCGCCGATGTGAAGCCCGTTGATGGCTACCGCTGGCATGCAGCGCCCTCCACCTATCTGGAGGCCGTACTGAATGGCGCTGGCGCCATTCCCCTGATCCTGCCCTCCCTCGGCAGCGCCCTCGACATTGACGCGGTGCTGGACCGGGTGGACGGGGTGCTGGCCACCGGCTCGCGCTCCAACGTCAATCCGGATCTTTATGGCGGCGAGGCGACGGAAGAAAACGGGCCTTATGACCCGGACCGTGACGCCACCTCCCTGCCGCTGCTGCGCCGGGCTCTGGAAAAGGGCCTGCCGGTCTTTGCCATCTGCCGCGGCATGCAGGAGCTGAATGTCGCCTTTGGCGGCACCCTGCTCACCGAGATCCAGGAGCTTGACGGGCGCAACGACCACCGCGCACCCGTGTCCGAAAAGCAGGAAGAGCGCTTCGCTCTCGCCCATACCGTTGACGCGCGCACGGGCGGACCGCTTGAGGCGGCCATCGGCACGGCACAGTTCAAGGTCAACTCCCTGCACCGGCAGGGCCTTGGCGCGCTGGGTCAGTCGCTGGTGGTGGAAGCTACCGCCGAGGATGGCACCATTGAGGCGGTCTCGGTGGAGGGCGCGCGCAACTTTGCCATCGGCACCCAGTGGCACCCGGAATACTGGGTCAGCTGCGACACGCCTTCGCAGAAGCTGTTCGCAGCCTTTGGCGAAGCCGTGGAAGCCTACCGCCGCAAGCGCGGCGATAGCTGAGGCTTACATCAGCCTGATCAGGCCGGGACGGAACCCCAGCCGATCATGGCAATCAGCAGGGTGAGCCCCAGCAGGAACACGGCAGCGGCGGCGGCAATCTCGATGCCCCGGTGCACCCGGTAGGCCCACACCCCATCGGACCCGGCAAGGCGCGCGGCCAGCCCCTTGGCCCCGACGGCCAGGGTGGCCAGAAGCGACACGGTGATGCCCGTGCCAACGGCCATGGCCAGCGTCGAGGCAATGCCGGCCAGGATCATGCCCTGCGACAGGGCGAAGACCAGCACGATCAGCGCGCCCGAACAGGGCCTGAGACCGATCGCCAGAATGATCGACAGCGCACGGCCCGGCGTCAGCCGCCCGGCGGCCATCTCCGCGGTGGGCGCATGCACGTGGCCACAGGTGCCGCAGGCGCCATCCTCGCCCGGCAGATGCACATGATCATGCCCGGCAGGTGCCCCCAGCAGCATCGGGCGGAAAGCCTTGACCCAGAGCAGCCAGGCGCCCATCGCCGTCACCATCACATAGGAGGCGATCTCCAGCCAGCGGGCAGTCTGCTGCATGGCAATGGAGGTGAGGTTGAAGACCACGGCAACGCCGCAGACGATCAGTATGGCGGTCAGGGCCTGCGCAAAGGCCGAGGCGAAGGAGAGCAGGATGCCCTTCTTCAGCGTGTCTTCGCTGGCCAGCACATAGGACGAGATCACCGCCTTGCCATGGCCCGGACCTGCCGCATGGAAAATGCCATAGGCGAAGGAGAGGAACGCCAGCAGCCAGCCCGCATCCGGGCTGTTGCGGAAACTGCGCAGCGCGGAAATGAGCTTCTGGTAGAATTCGGTCTGATAGCGGGCGATTTGCGCAAAGAAGCTGCCGACCAGCGCATTGCTCTTCAGCGCCGCCGAGGGAACGCCTTCCATAGGAGCAGGCGGCATCTGGGAGGCAGCCTCCGCCTGACGGTCCGAAGGCGGAGCGCCTGCGGTGTCCGCGCCCGCCGTCTGGCCCTGACTTTGACCATTAAGCGGCGTCACCGGCGGGAACGGCGGCTTGGACGCAGTGGCTGCAGCCTCTCCCGGCCCACAATTGACGATCATCTGATTGACGAGGCCCGCAGCAACGTCCGCCAGTTCCGGCGGCAGCTCCCGCTGATCGGCCCCGACCTGAGCAAGGGCCAATGCGACGGCAGGATCAAGCGGAGGCGGCTCCTTGCGGGTGACCGTGCAGGAGGCCGGAGCATTGATCAGCCCCGTGGCATCAGGGTCCTTGGCAAATCGGAAATCGACGTAATAGGTCGGGTCATAGACATCGAGCGTGATCGTATTGGCGAGGTCCGTGGGCTCCTTCAGCGGCAGCAGGAAGTGCAGTTCCAGCAGCTTCACCGTGGTCATCATCGGCCTGCCGGTGCGCTCGGCATCTTCCTTGATAGCCGCGATATCTTCCTGCTTCATCGCCCAGTATTCGGTGAGGGGAACCTCCACCACTTCCAGCCAGTAGACTTCCGGCATGGTGAAATCCAGTTCCACCCTGGTGTTGTCACCGAAGGTGAAAAAGCCGAATTCCTCCATGCTTTCCACATTGACCTTGGCCAGCTCCGCCAGTTCCTCCCGGCTGAAGATGCCGTCACGGTTGGTGTCGAAGCCCTGGATGGCGAAGGCCGTATAGGCATCATCAAAGCGGAAGATCTGGTCCACCGCCGTGGCAAGGCCATCGTCATTCACCACCAGTTTGGTGCGGGCTTCGACAAACACGTGCGGATGTGCAGAAGCCCCGCCTGCGGCAAGCAGACACATTGAGATCAGCATGGCCGCACAGCACAGCAGCGCAAAGGCCCGGTGCAGAAAGACGGTGGGGCTCACAGCGGCAGACATTCGTGGTGATTCCATTCTCGTTGGGGCGTGATTCCGGCACGGCTCATTGCCCTGAGAAGGGGGCAGGAAGGTGACCTTCCGCAAGCGTCTTTTGCGTCGCAGAAAGGGAATTGGCGTTTTTCATCCTTCCAAAATTAATTTTTGAGAGAAATTTCCCCATCAGGCGACTTGTGGCGCAAGATCGATCACAAATTTCCATACAGATCAGACATTTTCTCCCTCATCAACTTTCCATCGAACGGCCTGATGCGCAGGCATCGCAAGACTTGGCATGAGAGAGAGGACCATGAACGCCCCGTCCCGCACCGCTCCCTTTTCCACGCAAGGGATGACAGCTTTCGACCATCCCGAGTTTTCCGGCCACGAGCAGGTGGTGTTTGCTCATGACCGGGAAACCGGCCTGCGCGCCATTCTCTGCGTTCACGACAGCCGCCTCGGTCCCGCCCTTGGCGGCTGCCGCATCTGGCCCTATGCCACAACGGAGGACGCCTTGCGGGACGCCCTGCGCCTGTCGCGCGGCATGACCTACAAGAACGCCCTCGCCGGGCTTGATCTGGGCGGCGGCAAGGCGGTAATCATCGCCGATCCGCGCAAGGACAAGACGCCAGCCCTGATGCGCGCCTTCGGCCGCCATGTCGCCCGCATGAACGGTTCCTACATCACGGCAGAGGATGTGGGCGTTTCGGCTGAGGACATGGAGGACGTGGCCCGCGAGACAGCGCATGTGCGCGGCACCCGTGCCACCGGGCTTGGCGATCCGTCCCCCTACACGGCGCTTGGCGTCTTCGCCGGCATCCGCGCCGCCCTCGCCCATGTCAACGGCACGGACAGCCTGAGCGGCTGCACCGTTTCGGTTCAAGGCCTCGGCCATGTGGGCTTCGATGTGGCGCGCCAGCTGAAGGCCGCCGGCGCCCGGCTGATCGTCTCCGACATTCACCAGCCGGCCGTGGACCGGGCCGTCGCGGAGCTGGAAGCGGTGGCCGTTTCTCCGGCAGAGGCCCATGCGGTGGAGGCCGATGTTTATGCCCCGTGCGCCCTTGGCGCGGTGCTGAATGCCGTCACGATTCCGCAGATCAAGGCGAAAGTCGTCGCCGGCGCCGCGAACAACCAGCTCGCCACCCCCGCAGACGGCCAGGCGCTGAAGGACCGCGGCATTCTCTATGCACCGGATTATGCCATCAACGCAGGCGGTGTCATTTCCATCGCACTGGCAACGCCCGGCGGTGATGACGCTCTGGTGCGGGAAAAGACACTCGCCATCGGCACCACCCTCACCCGCATCTTCCAGCGCGCGGAGGCTGAGGGCCTGACCCCGGAAACCGTCGCAGACCGCCTCGCCGAAGAACGGCTCGCGGCTGCAGGCAAGTGAGAGGCTGGGGCAGCGGGGAGAAGATAACCTCCGCGCTGCCCCTCAGCAGCTTTTGCCCGCCTTGCGCATGTTGGCGAACCACTGGGTGAGGAAATCGACGAAGGAGCGCACCTTGCCGGAGAGATGGCGGCGGTGGGGATAGACGGCGTAGATCGCCGGGCCGTCATGCTCATAGTCATCCAGCACGATCTGCAATCCGCCTGCCTTGATGTCGTTGTAGACGAACATCATCGGCGTGCGCAGAAAGCCCAGATGGCACATGGCGGCATCGCGGGCGGCAGAGGCGCTGTTGACCTCGATCCGGCCCTTCACCGGCACCGTCACCCGGTCCCCCTTGTCCATGAAGATCCAGTTCGACTTGAACCGGTAATTCGTGTCCACGATGCAGGGCATGTTGGAGAGTTCTGAAGGGTGCTTCGGCGTGCCATGGTCAGCCAGCACCTTCGGCGTTGCACAGACCACCGTGCGGAAGGGGGAAATCTTGCGGGCGATCAGGCTGGAATCCTCCAGATCCGTCACCCGGATGGCGAGGTCGAAGCCTTCTTCCACCAGATCGACAAACCGGTCATCCAGCCGCAGGTCGATGGTGATGGCCGGTTCTGCCACCAGAAATTCCATGATCGCCTGATTGATGAAGCCATCGCCCATGGACCGCGGTGCCGACACGCGCAGGCGCCCGCGCGCCTCGTGATGGGTGGACTGGACGGAAGCCTGCAGGTCATCAATGCGCTGCAGGATGTCGCTGGCTTCCTTGTAATAGGCCTCGCCCACTTCCGTCAGCGAGATCTGCCGTGTGGTCCGGTTGAGCAGCCGGACGCCCAGCTCGTCTTCCAGCTCGCCGATATATTTGGACACCAGCGCCTTGGAGCGGCCCATTTCGCGGGCAGCAGCGGAAAAGCCGTTGCTGTCCACCACCTGAATGAAGCAGCGCATGCGCGTGATGGCATCCATATGTCGTCTCTCCTTCCGGTGCGCGCCCTAGGCCGCCGCCGCCCCGCCGTCCGAGCGCGGATCATGCGCCCCCTCAAGGCCGCCGCGCAAGCCGCGCACGATCATGCCCGCATGGCCCATGGTATCGGAATAGGCCTCATTCATCACAACCACGTCATGACCCGCCCGTTTCAGCGCTTCGGCCAGATCCGGGTCAAAGCGTGATTCGAGCCGGAGCGAGGTGTTGGCATCGCCCCAGGTGCGGCCCAGCAGCCAGCGCGGCGCATCGATGGCCTCACCCACCGGCATGCCGTTCAGCACATGGCGCACGAAAATCGCGGCCTGCGTCTGCGGCTGGCCTTCGCCGCCCATGGTGCCATAGGTGACAAGCCGCCCATCGGAAAGCCGCGCCATGGCAGGGTTGAGCGTGTGGAACGGCAGCCGCCCGGGCTCCAGCGCGTTGAGCGCTTCCGGATGCAGCGAAAAACTCGCTCCGCGGTTCTGCCAGGTGATGCCGGTGCGCGGCAGCACGCAGCCCGAGCCGAATTCCCAATAGACGGACTGGATGAAGGAAACGGCACAGCCCCTGGCGTCGATCGCACCCATCCAGATGGTGTCGCCGAGCGCGGATTTCACCGGCCAGTCCAGCGCACGGGCAGCGCTGATTTCAGCCGCCGTCCGGTCCAGCCAGGCGTCTTCCAGGAAGGGCGACACCGGCTCTGGCAGGCGGTCCGGGTCGGTGACAACCCGGTCGCGCACGAGGAAGGCCCGCTTGGTCGCCTCCACCAGCCCATGCACCATGGCAAAGCTCTCCGGCCGTGCTGCCGGAAGCCGGTCGTGCAGGCCGAGGATCAGCAGCGAGGCGAGACCTTGCGTGGGAGGAGGGGCATTGAAGAGGGTTCCGGCCTTGGTTGCCACCTTCAGCGGCTTGCGGATGCGCGCTTCATAGCGCTGCAGATCCGCCTTGGTGACCGGCGCGCCGATGCGCTCCAGATCGGCCGCGATTTCCGCGCCCACATCGCCCCGGTAGAAGTCATTGAACCCGGCAGCGGCCAGCTGGTCCAGCGTGTCGGCCAGCCGCTCCTGCCGCATCAGGCTGCCTGCTTCCAGCGGCTTGCCATCCTTCAGGAAGACGCTGGCAAAGCCGGGCTGATCCTTGAGCTCGGCGAGCTTTTCTTCCGTCAGCTTTTGCTGGCTGGCGGAAACGGCACAGCCTTCCTTGGCGTGGCGGATGGCATTCATCAGAAGCTCGCGCCGGGGCATGCGCCCGCCAAGGCTTGCCGCTGCCTCGAAGGCCTTCTGCCAGCCGCCCACAGTGCCGGCAACCGTCAGCGCCGCCAGAGGGCCACGCGCTGGCACGGTGCCATGCCCGGCGCGGTTATAGGCGGCAATCGTCGCGCCCGATCCGGCCGGCCCGCAGGCGGAAATCACCTTCGGATCCTGCCCCGGCTCAGCAATCAGCCAGAAGCCATCCCCGCCGATGGCGTTCATGTGCGGATAGACAACGGCGATGGTGGCTGCCGCTGCGATCATTGCCTCGATGGCCGAACCGCCTTCGCGCAGGATCTCCGCGCCCGCTTCCGCCGCCGCCATGTGAGGCGCAACGATCATGCCGCCGGACGAGGTAACGGTGTCCATGTTCTCTCCTGTCAGCTTGATCAGCGGGCGGCGGTCCGGCGTGGCCCGAACACCTTCCACAGGCCGCGCAGAAAGGCCCCGGAAATCCGCAAGGAGCCAAGGCCCGCAAACAGGCCCAGGATGCCCGTCAGAATGCCCTCCGCCGTCACCGGCACCGCAGGCTCGAAGTCGTCATAGGTGCGCCTTGCCAATTCCCGGTCGGCACTGGTGAGGAACACCAGCAGGCGGCCAAATTCATCCGCCTCGGCATAGGCCTCGCGCTCGGCCCGCATATTGGCCAGCCGGTCGCCGATCTCCTCCAGGCTTCGGCCCTGAGCGGCGACAAGCTGGTCACCGCTGGCCTTGAGCCTGGCAATCGCGCCATCCACATCAAGGCCGGAGCGCTGCGCATCCTCGGCCGCCTGCAGCATGACCGTCTGCAGGGCATCAATCGCCCCGCCGAGCCGCTGGCGGTACTGCTGAGCAAACTCCGGCAGCTGTGAGGCAGTAATGCCTGCAAGCAGACCGAACGCCAGAGCAACGGGTCTCGCCAGCATCATCACCTGTCTCCCCCAGTCCTTCCAGTCCCTGTCATTCCAATGCGATGACACCACCCTCGCCATCTTCCGTCCCGAAAGCAAGCCGGACGCCTGCCCGGTCCCAGGCCATGGTGGAGACGGGTGACTTCGCGGCACGGCGCAGCAGCACCTCCGCATTGTCCTCGAAGCGGCACAGAAGGATCATGCCATCCTGATAACCGACCGCCGCCACATCCTCCTTTGGATGGCAGGCAACGGAGGTCACCAGCGCATCACTGCGGGTGCCAAGCTGCAGGGGCGCCTGCCCCATGGGGCCGGTCTTGCCGGAGAAGGGCCAGACAATCGCGGCATTGGCGCCGGAGGTGGCCAGATAGCGGCCCTTCGCGGACCAGCTCATCGACTTCACCTTGGACGGATAGCCGGTCATGCGCATGTCCTGCGCATCGGTGAGACGCCAGCCGTGCAGCGCGGCCTCCTGCATGGAGGTGACGAGATACTTGCCGTCCGGCGAGAAGCTGGCGGCCAGATGCGCGCCCTTCCATTCCAGCAGCTGCGGCTGGCCTTGCGTATTCACCCACCACAGGGTCGCCCCGTCATAGCGGGCGACGGCAAGGCGCAGGCCCTTGGGCGCAAAGGCAAGCCCGCCCACCGCCCGCTCATGCGGGAATTCCTTTTCCGTGCCATCGGCCAGCCGCACCCAGGCGGTGCGGCCGCTGGCGAAGGCCGTCGCCCCCGAAGGGCCGCAAGCCACCAGATCGATCCACTTGCGCGGCCGCTCGGAAAGCTGGCGCACCTCTCCCGAAGCACTGAGTTCCATCACCTTGCCATCGTCACCGCCGGTGACAAGCGCCGTGGCATGGCCAGACGCCTCCACCCGCTCGTCGGCCGCCAGCAGGCCGCCGGAGTGCAGGCGGATGGTCTTCTGCCCGCCTTCCACCAGCACCACTTCGCCGCTGCCGAGGGCGAAATAGGGAATATCTTTCAGGAACCCGGCCTTGACGGCAAAGCCGGAGAGTTCAGTCGCTGCAAGTGTCGGCACGGTCAGTCCTTCAATGGCTCTCGTGGCTGTCCGTCAGGCGGCGCAGGCGTCGAAGCTCTGCTTCAGGGCGTCGAAATCCAGCTCGCGGCCGATGAAGACGAGGCGGCTTTCGCGCGGCTCGCCATCCTTCCAGTCGCGCTGGTGATCGCCCTCGACGATCATGTGCACGCCCTGAATGACATAGCGCTGCGGATCTTCCTTGAAGGCCAGAATGCCCTTGAGACGCAGAATTTTGGCACCATCGGTCTGGGTGACCCGGTTGATCCAGGAGAAGAAGACATGCGGGTCCAGCTCGCCGGCGCGAAGCGAAATGCTGCGCACCGAATGCGGGTCATCATGATCATGGTGGTGGTGATCATGATCGCAGTCCGGGCCGCAAACGTGATCATGGCCGTGGTCATGCGCGTGATCGTGGTGATGATGGTGCCCATGATCATGGTGATGATCGTGGTGGTGATCATGGCCGCAATCGGGGCCGCACTCGTGATCATGATCATGGTGGTGGTCATGATGATGGTGATGGTCATGATGGTGATGATGACCGTGGCCCGTGTTGAGGAACTGCGGGTCCAGCGTCAGGATGCGGTCGAGGTCGAAAGCGCCCCGGTCAAGCACCTTGCCAATGTCGATGCTGCAGCGCTCCGTCTTGTGACGCACCGCATAGGGGTTGATCTTGTGAATGCGCGCCTCGACGGCGGCCAGCTCTTCAGGCGTCACCAGATCGGTCTTGTTGATCAGGACGACATCGGCAAAGGCAATCTGGTCTTCTGCCTCGGAGGTGTCGGCAAGGCGCTGCAGCACGTGGCGTGCGTCAACCACGGTGACGACCGCATCCAGCCGCGAGGCGGCGCGCACGTCGTCATCCATGAAGAAGGTCTGCGCCACCGGGGCCGGATCGGCCACGCCGGTCGTCTCGACGATGATGGCATCGAAGCTGCCACGGCGCTTCATCAGGTTCTGCACGGTGCGGATCAGGTCGCCGCGCACGGTGCAGCAGATACAGCCGTTGTTCATCTCGAAGATTTCTTCGTCCGACTCGACCAAGAGGTCGTTGTCGATGCCGATCTCGCCGAACTCATTGACGATCACCGCATATTTCTGGCCGTGATTCTCCGACAGAATGCGGTTGAGAAGCGTCGTCTTGCCGGCGCCAAGATACCCGGTGAGAACGGTAACGGGGATCTGCTTGGACGCGGTGCTGGCATCGGTGCTCATGGCGTGAAGTCCTGTTTCCTGAAGCGGATCGCGGCTGCCAGCGGCAACTGGCGCAGCAGCGGCGAACCATAAGAGGTGATGCGTTTGGCGGCAATATAGGTAGTCCAAAGGCAAAGATCACCACTTCAATGTAAATGCGGAACACAATGACGCGCTTCCGCCCTTGCACAGCGCCCGCCCCGCCGCGATCCTGCGCAACAACAGGCGGGGAGGAACGGCACCGCTGAAGCAAGGGAGAGGACATGCTCAGGACCATCGACGCCTTTGACCGGATTGGAGAGGAAAACGCCTTTGCGGTGCTTGCCCGCGCCAATGAACTGGCACAGCAGGGGCGCAGCATCATCAACCTGGGCATCGGCCAGCCGGATTTCAGGACGCCGGAGCATATCGTCGAGGCGGCCATCAAGGCGCTGCGCGACGGCGAGCACGGCTACACCGGCGCCACCGGCATCCTGCCCCTGCGCGAGGCGGTGAGTGCGGACATTCACAAGCGGGTGGGTGTTTCCGTCAATCCGGACAATGTGGTCATCGTGCCGGGCGGCAAGGTCACCATGTTCATGGCCATCCTGATGTTCGGCGCGCCGGGCACCGACATTCTCTACCCCGATCCGGGATTTCCCATCTACCGCTCGATGATCGAGTTCACCGGCGCCCGGCCCGTGCCGGTGCCGATCCGCGAGGAGAACGGCTTCGGCTTCTCGGCAGAGGAAACCCTCTCGCTGCTGACGCCGCAGACGCGGCTCGTCATCCTCAACTCGCCCGCCAACCCGACCGGCGGCATCACCGGACGTGACCAGATCGAAAAGCTGGTGCAGGGCCTGACGGAGCGGCCCGATATCGCCATTCTCTCGGACGAAATCTACGGCCAGATGACCTATGACGGGCAGGAGCATGTGTCGCTGCTGGAGTTCGAGGCAATCCGCGACCGGGTGATCCTGCTCGACGGCTGGTCCAAGACCTATGCCATGACCGGCTGGCGCATGGGCTATGCGGTGTGGCCCGATGCCCTGATCACCAAGGCGCGCAAGCTCGCCGTCAACTGCTGGTCCTGCGTCAATTCCCCGGCCCAGTTCGGCGGCCTCGCCGCTCTCACCGGCCCGCAGGATGCGGTGGCGGCGATGGTTGCGGAGTTCGATGCCCGCCGCAAGCTGGTGGTCGAGGGGCTGAATGCGCTGCCCGGCATCTCCGCCCGCACCCCGCTGGGCGCCTTCTACGCCTTCCCCAACATCAAGGCGACGGGCTGGAAGGCCAAGCCGCTTGCCTCAGCGCTTCTGGAAAAGGCAGGCGTTGCCACCATCGGCGGACCGGATTTCGGCATCTTGGGCGAGGGCTACATCCGCCTCTCCTACGCCAACTCCCGCGAAAACATCAGTCTGGCGCTGGAGCGGATCCGGGAGTTTCTGGAGAGCGAAAAGCCGGAGTGAGAGCGCTGCTGCCCGGCACTGGCAGGGAAAAGGTACCGAGTCGCCCCGGCCAAGCGCAGCGCGAGCCGGGGACCACTCGTTTGCAGAGAGGTGACGGCGCACACATGCGGCGAGGCAGACCGGCCAGCCTGTGCCTGCCGCAGACACAAGCAAATCCATCGTAGCTCTGGAAGCAAGTGGTCCCCGGGTCTGCGCTTCGCTCCGCCCGGGGCGACACTGATACCAAGGCGCTGAGATGCTGACGCATCACGCCTTGAATTTGCTCAAACGCCGCACGGGCTTTACCAGTGTGTGGCGCGGCTTCGCCCTCCTCCACACCTTCAAGATACCCCTAAAGCTTGCTGCCCAGCCGGACGCCGGGGGGCGGGGAGCTGTCGCGGATCTTCAGGTCCGGCGGGATCAGATGCAGCGTGTTGGGCACGCGCTCGCCGCCGATCTGGCGCAGGATGAGGTCGGCGGCCCGGCGGCCGATTTCATCCGGATGGCTGGCGATAGTGGTGAGTGAAGGCGTGCGTGAGGCCGCGCCATCCACATCATCATAGCCGGTGACGGCGATATCCGGCCCCGGCTCCACACCGGCCCGCCGCAGAGCCGGCATCATGCCGAGCGCCACCAGATCATTGAAGCACATGACGGCGGTCGGGCGCTCGCCGGTGGAGAGAATGCGCGGGGCAGCCTCACGGCCATCGGCCTGGGTCATCAGTTCGGGAATATCGATCTGCGTGTCCGGGTCGATGCCCGCTTCCGCCAGCGCCTTGCGCCAGCCGGCATTGCGGTCGCGTCCGGTGGAGCTGCCGCGCCGCCCGCCCGCCATGGCGATATGGCGGTGCCCCTGTGCGATCAGATGCCGGGTGATCATTTCCCCGCCCAGTTCATCATCGCCGCGCACGGCCGGCGCCCGGGCGCCTTCCACATCACGGCACATGAGCGTGACGGGGATGCCCTGATCGGTCAGCCGGTTGATCTCGTCCGCCGTGGTGCCGACGGAAGAACACAGGATCAGCCCGTCAGCGCGGTGCTGCATCAGCGCGTCCACAAAGGCGCGCTGGCGCTCCACATTGTCCCGGTGGTTGCAGATGAAGACCATCTGCCCCTGCGCTTCCAGCACGTCTTCCAGCGAACGGAAGATTTCGGCGAAATAGGGATTGATGATGTCATGCACCGCAACGCCGACGATCTGCGTCTTGGCGGTGCGAAGGGAAGCGGCCGAGCGGTTGTAGATATAACCGACCTGGCGGGCCATTTCCTTGATCTTGTCGCGGGTGGCCGAGGCCACCAGCGGCGAATCGCGCAGGGCAAGCGACACCGTAGCCGTGGACACACCAAGCCTGTCGGCAATGTCGCTGAGTGTCAGCCGTTTGCCGCGCGGCGTGTCGTCACCGTCGCCACCCATTTCGTCACGGGGCGTGTCTGCACCCATACGTGCCGTCCCTCACATGCGCCAAAGCAGTTCCGGCCCACTTGCGGGGAACCAGCCAGACAAAAGGCTGATAGACCGGCAAGGCCCTGAATCGCAAGTTCTATCGAGCATGCGGGGCGCAGGCGCGAAGCGCAAGCCATGCGGCGCACTTACCGGCCAAACCGTTTGAACTGCGGCGCACTGTCGTCGAACTCGTTGCGCAGGTTGACCGTGACCTGACGGCTGAGACGGGCGCAGTCCTGCGGATCACAGTCGGTCTCCGGCCGCTCGATGCCATAGCCCTTGAACCACAGCCGCTGCGGATCCACACCCAGCGCCACCAGCTTGTCAAAGACAGCCTTCGCCCGCTGTTCGGACAAGCGCTTGTTGGCCGCCTCTCCGCCGGGGTCATCGGCGTGGCCCTGCACCTTGGCAAGCCACTGCGGATAAATATTGAGCCAGGCGGCCTGCCGGATCAGGATGGCTTCGGCCTCTGGATCAATGGCCGCCGAGCCTTCGGCAAAATGAATGCGGCGGCCCGCATTCAGCATGAACTCTTCCTCGCTGCCCGGCTGAAACCCGGCGGCTTCCGCCGGTGTTGCCGGTGCCTGCCCATCCGTCAGGCCAAGCCCCGCGCAACCGGCCAGCGGCATGGCGAGCAGCAGTGCCCGCAGTCCTGATAAGCCCCATCCCCGCACGAAAAATCCCCCGATCTTCGCCAACCCCTTGCAGGAGTTTCAGAGCATCCCTGCTGCGGGGCGTCAATGGAAAAGACTGGGGAGATCCGGCAAGCGGAAGCCTAACGCTTTTTGACGATCTGCTCGCGGTAGAGAATGTAGAGCCCGGAGGCAACAACGATGGACGCGCCGATCAGGGTGGAACTGCCCGGCAGGTCGGCGAAGACAAGGTAGCCGAGGCTGATCATCCAGATGATCTGCACATAGGTGAAAGGTGCCAGCACCGAGGCAGGCGCACGGCGGTAGGCGCCGATCAGGATCCAGTGGCCCAGTCCGCCCAGAACACCGGTGGACAGCAGCAGCCCCCAGTGGAACAGGCTGGGCGGCGCCTGCCACACGGAAATGCCGCCCGGCGCCATGGCAAGGGACGCCACGGCTGCCGGAATGATCAGCATGCTGAGGGTGGAATCAGTGGCCGAGAGCATGCGCGTCAGCAGCGTGTAAAGCGCGTAGCAGACCATCGACAGCAGCGAATAGATCACCGCCCAGTTGAGCGGGCCGGAACCGGGCTGCACGATGACGAGAACACCGATGAAGCCGACGAAGACCGCCGCCCAGCGCCGCGGGCCAACCTTTTCGCCCAGCATCGGCACGGCCAGCGCCGTCACCAGAATGGTGCCGGCAAACATGATCGACATGGTTTCGGCCAGCTGCAGATGCCGCACGGCAAGGAAGTTGAAGGAGGTGTTCCCGAGCAGGCAGAAGCCGCGCAGGATCATCAGCACCGGCCGGTCCGTGCGGAAATATTCCGGATGCGCCCAGATGCGGAACAGGAAGAAGGCCAGCACCATGTGCGTGACGAAGCGCACCCAGACGACCTGAAACGCCGGCAGGTCACGGACCAGATATTTCGCCGTGGCATCAAGGCCTGCAAAAAGGAAGCAGGCAAGCAGGAGCATGCCGATACCGATAAGCTGGCTGCGCGACTCCTCACGCTGCCCCGGGCCGGATCCATCCGGAGTGCTGGTCATGGATTTTCTTCCAGAAACGCCCGCGCCAGAACCGGCGCGGCACTCACACCTTAGAGTGAGTGCCCGGCGAACGGAAGCCCACAAACAGACCGAACGGTACGGTTCGCCCTGCCCTTTGGGTATGGCAGCCTTGCAGGGAGCCGCTGCCGGCGATCAGCGGCTCCTGAGCGTGCAAACCGGGCGGACGGGCCAGATCCCGATGAGGGAAGGCTCACCGGGAAGGGTCTCAGCTTTCCGCGGTTGCCAGAGCGACCACGGCGGCCTTCGGCGCATCGTCCTCATCCGGCTCCAGCAGCTCTTCGTCGCCTTCATCGTCATCGAGAGACAGGGAGAGGTTCTTCTCGATCTGGCGCAGCAGCTTCTTCAGGCGCTTGCGGTCCTTGTCGTCAAGACCGGCGATGGCTTCCTTTTCGAGCCGCTTCCAGGCCTTGTCGACGGCCTCGATCCGGTCACGTCCCTCATCGGTGAGGAACACGCGGGCAAGGCGGCCATCGGTGTCGGAGATCTGGCGGCGGACGAGCCCCTGTGCGGACAGGCGGGTGACCATCTTGGTCACGGTGGGCGGCTGCACGCCCAGCGCCAGCGCCAGCTGGCTCATGGTGCGGCCGTCGCTGTCGGCCAGCACTTTCAGCACCAGCTCCTGCCCCGGATGCAGGCCCGCACGCATCAGATGGGTGCCGGCGCGTGCCCGCTGGGCCTTGGCCGCCTGCAGCAGGCGGAAGGTGACGCTCTTCTTGTAACTGAATGCCATGATCGCTCGCTCCGCAGTGGAAATGGCAGGCACGGCACCCAAAGCCGGACGCCGATTCGCCGGAACCCTAGCCGCGTTGTTTAACCGTCAAATGACACCCGGCACCCCGGCTCAGAATTTTGCGAGCCTTGATGCAACTTTTTTTACATAACGGTCACGGCTTTCCTGCGTGGAACTGTCCATCCTGTAATGCGCGAGGTAAAGCGTCTTGCAGCGTGGCGCGCAAAGAGCGCGCAGGCCCCGCATGATGGTCTTGCGCCCCGGTTCGCCCATCAGCTTGGAAACAAACCAGCTTGCCCCGCAGGTGGTGACGATGGCGATCTTGCGGATATGCTGCATTTTCGGCCGCATTCCCGTGTGTTCGGATGGCATCTCGAAGGTGACATGCGGCACCCAGACCCGGTCAAACCAGCCCTTGAGCATGGCCGGAAGCCCGAACCACCAGGTCGGATAGACAAACACCATCATGTCGCACCACAGGATCGCTTCCACATGCGCCTTTACCGGCAGCACGTTGCTGTCCACATCGTGATAGCCGCGCCGCTCGTCCGCGCTCATCGCCGGCTGAAAGCCTTCGGCATAGAGATCGATCAGCCGCACCTCATGCCCGGCCTGCTGCAGCACCGAGACAACGTGATCACGCATGGAGGCGTTGAAGCTTTCCGGGACGGGATGCGAATAAACGACGAGTGCCTTCACCTGTATGCCTCCATCACCTTGCGGACCCTGCCGAGAAATCCGCCGCGCTGCGCACCGTCTGCGCGGTTCATGTCATAAAGCGCCAGATAGTCGACCCTTGCCCCCGGCTTGATCACGGCGCGCAGCACCCATGTGCCCACCTTGCGCGGCGGATCGCCCACCAGCAGCGCCCTGAGGCGCGAGCCGCCATAGGTCGTGACAACGGAAAGCCTGCGGATGTTGTGCAGGATGGGCACGACCTTGCCATTGCGCAGGCCAAAGGAGACGCCGGGCAGGAACACCCGGTCGAAGAAGCCTTTCAGGATCGCCGGATAGCCGAAGTTCCACACCGGATGCACGATCACCAGCGCCTCGGCCGCCAGTAGCCGGTCGACATAAAGCGCGACGGCCTGCCGGTTCACATCAAGGTCATGATAGGCCAGCCGTTCTTCCCGGCTGAGGCGGGGATCGAAGTCTTCCTTGTAGAGATCAAGATCATCGACCTCATGCCCCGCAGCCTGAAGCCCCTCCAGCACAGTTGCATGCAGGGCTGCAGAAAAGCTGTCCTCAACCGGATGAGCGAAGAGCACCAGAACACGCATCGGACTGTCTCACACCTCCTGCCTGTTGCGCCGGACAGCCGGAAGGGACGGCCCTTCCTGTTTATTGAGGAAGGGCGGCCAAACGGGCGGGGCTGCAAAAGAGAAAACCGGACTTCAAAGCGGCCTGCCCGGCAGACCGGCGTCCGGGCCGCCTTGCAACGGCCCGGACGGAGTTTTTTGCCTCAGGCGCGGGCAAGGCCCGGGAAGAGGAAGACCTTGCCACTGCGGAAATCATAGGACGGGTCTTCCCAGGCGATCATCTTGCCCGGATTGAGCAGACCCTTGGGGTCCGCCTGCCGCTTGAAGGCCAGTTGCACCTCGTCGGTCTGCTTCATGCCGCCCTCTTCCAGCGTGTAGCGGTGGGGGTTGAAGATCGGGCAGCCGCCTTCCTCATGCAGGCGGATGATCTCGTTCAGCCGCTCTTCGGAGGTGTAGCGCACGATGGGCAGGCCGAAGCAGGTGATCTTGCCGTCAAACCGCACGAATTCCAGATGCCCCGGCACCTCGTCACCGAAGAGGTCGCACATGCGGCGCACCTTCTCCACGTGATCGGGGAAGGGATAGAGCACCTGCAGATAGGTGATCGACGGATCGACCCGCAGCCCGCGCAGCGTGGTGTGGTTCCAGGCGAGCTCATAGGCCGGCGGCAGGGCCCTGCGCGTCGCCTCATCGGCCAGATCGGAGCGGTAGAGGATCGAGGCGCGCCGGTCAGCGGCGGTGAAGGCGGCAAAGGCATCCATGGCGAAGGAGGCCACCATGACCACCACCACCGACTGGTCGCGCCGGATGTATTTCTGATGCCGCAGGAAATAGTCATGCGGCACCGGCGCGGCGATGGGGGCGATTTCCTTGACCAGCAGGCCATCCTGATTGCCCAGCGCATCGGCAAAGCGCACGCCGTCCATGAAGGCATCGAAGCCGACGACCACATCCACCCAGTCATAGGCGGCCGTCAGCGGCATCTCCACTTCGGTGATGACGCCGTTGGTGCCATAGGCATGCATGACCTTGTGCAGGTCATGGCCGGTCATTTCCAGCACCTGCGGCTCGGCTTCCATGGTGATGACGCGCAGGCGCAGCACATTGCCAAGGTCGCGCAGCCCGCCCCAGTTGATCGAGCCGACGCCGCCGGAGCCGCCGGCAATGAAACCGCCGATCGTCGCCGTGCGGTAGGTGGAGGGATGCAGCCGCAGCTCCTGTCCCGAATGGGCTCGGGTCTCGTCATCGATCTTCGAAATGATGGCACCCGGCTCCACCACCACAACGCCGGGGCGGATGGACTTTACCTTGTTCATTTCGGCCAGATTGAGGATGACGCCGCCGGACAGCGGCATGGCCTGACCGTAGTTGCCGGTCCCTGCGCCGCGCACCGTCACCGGCACGTCCTGCGCATAGCAGGCCTTCAGGACCTCGATCACCTCCGCCTCGGATTTCGGCGTTACCACCAGATCGCCGGTCACGTGATCCAGCTGCTGCTTCAGCACCGGCGAGTACCAGAAGAAATCGCGGCTCTTCTGTTTCACGATCTGCGGATTGTCCTCCATGGCAATCCCGGCAAGGTCCGACTTCAGCTTCTCGAGCGCACTCATTCTGCAGCTCCCCGTTCAAGTGTCACAGCATTGGTCATCAATGGGTCGAGTTCGCGGTAATCCGGCAGGGTCATGTCGATGGTCCGGCCATGGCGCAGCACCGCCTTCAGCCCATGCGGGCGGGAGAGCAGCTCACCCCAATTGCGGGCCCGCAGCAGCACCATGTCGGCAGGCGCGCCTTCTCTCAGCCGGCCGAGATCAGACCGGCCCAGCAGTTGCGCAGGCGTCCGGGTGACCGTGTTGATCCAGTCGCCGTAAGGATGATCCAGCTGCAGGATGCGCGTTGCCTGGGTGTAGACCTCGATCAGGTTCATGTCGCCATAGGCATAGAAGGGATCGCGGGTGTTGTCGGAGGCAACGGCCACCGGAATGCCGCGCGCCTTCATCTCATGCAGCAGCGTGACACCGCGCCAGCGCGGCGTGCGCCCGGCCTGCCGGTCCTGCAGATACATGTTGCACATGGGCAGGGACACGATGCCGAGCCCGGCCTGCGCCACCAGATCCAGCGTGTGGTCGATTTCGTCCGGCTCCTGCAGCGCCAGGGAGCAGCAATGCCCCACCACCACCTGCCCCTTGAAGCCGTTGCGGAGGGCCGCTTCGGCAATGTGGCGCAGGGTGCGGGCGCCCGTGTCGCCGGTTTCATCCGCATGGAAGTCGAGCGGCAGGTCCCGTTCGGCAGCGGCGCGGAACATCGCGTCCAGATGCTCGTCGAGACGCGGGATCATGTAGGTGACCGCCCCGAGCACGCCCCCGGCGCGGGACACCCGGTCCGCCATGGACGTCAGATAGCCATCATCCGCATCCAGCCGGTCGATGCCGAAGAGGCACGCCGCCTGCAGCTCGATCCGGCCCGCCCAGTCCTCGCGCACCTCCTGGAACACCGGCCAGGAAATCGTCTCCTGCGGCGGCAGGCTGTCGAGATGGGTGCGGATCAGCACCGTGCCCTGCGCATAGGCGCAGCGCAGCGAAAACTCCATGCGCGCCCGCACATCCGCCGCCGTCCAGTTGGCCATGCGGTCCTCTCCCACCGCCATCAGCGCCCCCATGAAGGTGCCATCCGGGTTGGGACGGCGCGGGGTGATGTGGCCCTTGTCGAGGTGGGTGTGCATGTCGATGAGGCCCGGCAGAACCATGCCGTCATCGAGATCATGGCAGTCGCCGCAGGGCGCCGCCGGAAGGCCGCCGGAGGGGCGGATCATCTCGATGCGGCCATCGCGCACCTCGATATCCACCTGCACCAGCGCGGCAGGATCGTTGCCTGCAACATGCTCAGGCAGGAGGGACGCGGGCACTCTTGCGCGCTGGAAACGGGCCGTGCCGCGCACCGGGGCCTTCAGCAGCCAGGTCATGTCAGTTCTCCCTGCGGATGGCGCTTTCGTGCCAGCGCCGCAGCAACAGATGCGAAACAAGGCTGGTCGCCGCGAAGATCACTACACCCGTCAGGGACAGGAGGATCAAGGCCGCAAAAAGCCGCGGAATGTTGAGCCGGAACTGGCTTTCCAGCAGGCGGTAGGCAAGGCCGGACTGCGCCCCGGCGGAACCTGCGGCAAACTCGGCGACCACGGCGGCAATCAGCGCCAGCCCGCCCGCGATGCGAAGGCCTGCGAGAAAGTAGGGCAAGGCCGCCGGAAGCTTCAGATAAAGCAGCGTCTGCCAGCGGCTCGCGCCATAAAGCTCGAACAGGTTCAGGAGATTATGATCCGTCGACTTCAGCCCCTGCGTCGTGTTGGACAGCACCGGAAAAAAGGCGACGATGAAGGCGCAGATCAACAGCGCGGTCTGCGTGGTCGGCGCATAGATGAGAATGAGCGGCGCAATGGCGACGATCGGCGTCACCTGCAGGATCACCGCGTAAGGGTAGATCGCCAGCTCGATCCAGCGCGACTGCGTCATCAGCACGGCCAGCCCCACGCCGCCCACCAGCGCCAACAGCAGGGCGGTGAGGGTGATCTTCACTGTGACCCAGAGCGCACCGGACAGGGTGCCCCAGTCATTGTAGAGCGACTGCGCCACCCGGGCGGGGCTGGGCAGGATGTAATGCGGCACGTTATAGGCGCTGACATACCAGGCCCAGGCCAGCACCAGCAGCCCCAGCATCAGCACCGGAATGGCGATGCGCAGCAGCCGCCCCGTCAGATCCGGCCCGCCGGAGACGGGCGAAAGCGCCGCAGTCTGCGCAGATGCAACGGGCGCCGCGGCCTCTTTTTCAACCACTGTCATAGATGGTCCCTCACATCCATGGCCGCATGCAGGGCTGCCGAGGTCTGGCGGCAATAGTCGTTGTAGACGGACGACGTGCGGAACTCCTCGTCCCTCGGATAGGGCGCATCCACCGCCAGATCACTCACCACCCGGCCCGGCCGGGCCGCCATGACGACGATGCGGTTCGACAGATAGACACTCTCATAGACGGAGTGTGTGACGAAGATGACCGTCCAGCCGAACCTCTCCCACAGGCGCAGGAGATCATTGTTCAGCTTGAAGCGGGTGATTTCATCCAGCGCCGCGAAAGGCTCGTCCATCAGCAGCAGCTTGGGCCGCGTCACCAGCGCGCGGGCAATGGAGACGCGCATCTTCATGCCGCCGGAGAGTTCACGCGGGAAAGCCTCGTGAAACTGGCCGAGCCCCACCATTTCCAGTGCTTCGCTCACCCGTTCGCGCGCGGTCTCCTTCGAAATGCCCTTGAGCCGCAAGGGCAGCCAGACATTGGCAAAGACGGTCGCCCAGGGCATCAGCGTCGGTTCCTGGAAGACGAAGCTGATTTCCGGATGAGCCTTGCCGAGCGCGTCATGATCCGAGGTCGGCCATTCCAGCGTGCCGGAGGACGTATCGCCAAGACCGGCAATGATGCGCAGTGCCGTGGACTTGCCGCAGCCGGAGGGGCCGAGAAGGCTGATGAACTCCCCCTGTCCCACGTCCAGCGTCATGTCCTTCAGCGCCACGGTGCCGCTGGAAAAGACCTTGGAAATGCGGTTGAGACGGACCAGCGGACGGGAAGAGGCAGCATGGGGCGCGGCTGCAGCCAAAGCGGCAGAATGAGACAATTCGGACATGCCCTGACACAGGCTCCCTGACAGATGGACAACAGGACACCGGCTCACGGATGCGTTGACTGCATCACACGAGCGGCGGCTGGCAGCAGGCGGCACGCGAATGCCGCCCGCCGGAGCAGCTTGTCACTTCTTCAGGTTCATGCCCACGCCCTTGCAGACGAATTCCGTGGTGTAGATCGACTTGATGTCGATCCCGTCCTTCACCACACCGGCCTTGACCATGCTCTCGTAGAAGGCCTGCTGCTTTTCGTCGGTCATGCAGCCGATGCCTTTTTCCAGCGCCTCTCCCGATTCCACGAGGCCGAAGGACTTCATGGTCTCGATGGAGAAGGCGATCTGATCGTCGGTCATCTCCGGGTTGTCTTTCTTGATCAGCTCATTGGCGGCTGCATTGTCGCCGTAGAGATAATTGTACCAGCCCTCGATGGTGGCATCGACAAAACGCTGGGTCAGGTCCTTGTTGGCCTCGACGTAATCCTTGCGGCCCTCGATGAGGGTGGAATAGGTCTCGAAGCCATAATCCGCCAGCAGGAACAGCTTCGGCTTGAAGCCGCCTTCCGTCTCGATGGCGAAGGGCTCGGAGGTGATATAGCCCTGCTGCGCCGACTGCTTGTCGGCCAGGAACGGGCCGGGGTTGAAGGCATAGGGCTTGTACTGCTCATCCTTGAAACCCGGATAGGCCGACTTCATCCACTGGAAGAAGGAGGCAAAGCCATCTGTGCCCATGAAGATCGTGGGGAGCTTGGCCAGGTCCTCGAACTTCTCCAGCCCGGCATCGGGATGGGTGATCAGAACCTGAGGGTCCTTCTGGAAGATGGCGGCCACTTCAACGACCGGAATATCCTCTGCCAGCGCATTGAGCGGCTGCAGCATGTTGCCGGCCATGTAGAACTCGACCTTTCCGGCCAGCATCAGTGCCCGGCTGGCCGCTTGCGGGCCGCCCTGCACGATCTCGACCTTCAGGCCATATTTTTCATAAGTGCCGTCCGCGACCGCCTGATAGAAGCCGCCATGTTCCGCCTGGGCCAGCCAGTTGGTGGCGAACTTGATTTCATCCAGAGCAAAGGCCTGACTGGACAGCACGAGGCCAAGGGCCGCAGCCCCGCCAAGAGAAGTCAAAAAGCGCATGTTGTCTTCCGCCTCCGTATTGCTTTTTAAAGCTCTGCCGCTGTGCCTCCTCAGGCCCTTGGAGCGGTTCAGGCAATCACGCTGAACTGTTGGTGCAAACCCCATGCCAGCCGCTTCAACGCCTTGACCGGCGCCCCCGGCGGCGGTTTCCCGTCATTCGCCTGCCGCGCAGGCAGCCCCGCCCCCTCCGGACCCTGGCCCGACAGGCGTAAGCTTGCACAAACAGCAGGCATTTGCCACTCGGTTCAGCATGCACAACCCTTGCGCAACTGCAAAACCGGCTGCACTCTGGCTTGCACAAATACGCCGACTTTCCAGCAGGACTGCCCAAAGCCTCATGTCAAATCCCGTCACGCCCACCACCATCCGCCCGCCCTTTGCCCGCTACAGCCACGGCATTGAGGTGCCCGCCGGCCACAGACTGGTCTTCACCTCCGGCCAGCTCGGCATCGGCCCGGATGACGCGATCCCGCCCGGCGTCGAGGCACAGACGCGGCTTTGCTTCCACAACATCCGCGAAATCCTCGCAGCCGCCGGCATGAGCCTTGCCGACATCGTGCGCATCAACGCCTTCGTCACCGGGCGCGAGCACATGCCCGGCTACATGAAGACCCGCGACGAATTCACCGCCACCCCGCCCCCGGCCTCGACCCTGATGATCGTCGGCGGCTTCACCCGGGAGGAATTTGTGGTGGAAGTGGAAGTGATCGCCGCAAGAGCGGACTGAGCTGCACGGAATACCGATGTTCAACAAAAATTATTTTTGTTGAACATGTTTGAAAATGCTATGCTCAACAAAATTTCCATTCGTTGAACATGAGCCCATGCAAAGGCATTCTCCGGTCAGTCACGCAGCCTATCACGATCTCCTGCGCTCCCTGCTCGATGAGGCAGTGGCCGGACTGAGGGGCACGCCGACGCGTGTCACCCGCAATGGCAAGACCTACTGGTACGACACCTACCGGGTCGGCACGGATGTGCGCAAACACTATATCGGCGAGGACAGTGAGGCACTTCAGGCCCGCATTGCCCGTCATGAGGCGCTCAAGGAAGAGGCGGAAGCCCGCCGGAAGGAGCGGTCGCGCCTGATCCGCCTGCTGCGGGCAGAGGGTTTTCTCGGCACCGATGGCGCAACGGGCAGCCTGCTGGCGGCCATGGCAGGTGCCGGAGTGTTCCGGCTGGGTGGCACGGTTATCGGCACCCATGCCTTCCGGCTTTATGAAGGGGAACTCGGCGTCCGCTACCGTTTCGACCAGACGGCCATGACGCAGGACATGGACATTGCCAGCTTCGAGCGGCTTTCCCTCTCCCTGTCACAGGATGAGCAGGTCTCCACCTCCATGCAGGATGTGCTTTCCGGCTTTGCCTTTGATCCGGTGCCGAGCCTTGATCCGGGCCGGGTCTGGCGCTGGCGGCAGACCCGAAACGACACGCTGGTGGAATTTCTCACCCCCTCCTTCCGCCCGGAGGAGGACCTGCGCCCGCTGGAAGCGCTTGGCGTGAGTGCGCAATCGCTGCATTTCCTGAATTACCTCATTGCCGCGCCTATTCCCGCTGCCGTGCTTTACCGCTCCGGCGTGCTGGTGCAGATCCCCAGGCCGGAGCGCTTTGCCATTCACAAGCTGATCGTGGCAGACCGGCGCCGCGAGGGGCCGGGAAGCCTGAAGGCACGCAAGGACCGGCTGCAGGCCGCGTTTCTGATCGAGGCGCTGGCCGAAGACAGGCCCGATGATCTGGCAGAGGCCTGGGAAGACGCACGGGGCAATGGCCCCAAATGGCGCGAACGCCTCGACAGAAGCCTTGAAGCTGTGCCAGAAACCCGCGCGCGCATTCATGACTGCCTGTAGCATCAAAGGCCTGCAGTGACAGGGTGCGCCCCGGTGAAATCCTGTGCGGAACTCGGGCAGGCAAGTGCCTGCTATCCAAGCCCGCAGGTCCAGCTTCAGAAGGACCAGACCGGACATGCGTTTGTGGATCAAGGACCCGATTGCCATTCTTGCCGAAGGGGCGGAACGGGGCATCGTCGTGGAAGACGGCGTCATCGTGGAACTGGTGGGCCGGGGCCGCGAGCCCATGCTGCCGGTTCAGGCCACCTTTGATGCCTCGCGGCACGTGGTCATCCCCGGCCTCATCAACACCCATCACCACTTCTACCAGACGCTGACCCGCGCCCATCCGCAGGCGATCAACAAGGAACTTTTTCCCTGGCTGCAGGCGCTTTACCCCATCTGGGCGCGCAATGTGACGCCGGAAACCTTCCGCCTTGGCACCCGGCTGGCGCTGACAGAGCTCCTGATGTCCGGCTGCACCACCGCTTCCGACCACCATTATGTCTATCCGGCCGGCCTTGAGGCGGCGATGGACATACAGGCCGAAGAGGCAGAACGCCTCGGCATCCGCATGACGCTCACGCGCGGCTCCATGAACCTCAGCCAGAAGGACGGCGGCCTGCCGCCGGACAGTGTGGTGCAGGATCAGGACGAGATCCTCGCCGACTGCGAGCGGGTGCTGTCAAAGTTCCACGACCGCTCGAAGGGCTCGATGCTGCAGGTGGCGCTGTCGCCCTGCTCGCCCTTCTCGGTGACGCGCGAGCTGATGCGCGAAAGCGCGGCGCTGGCCGAGCGTTTCGACTGCCGCCTGCACACCCATCTGGGCGAGACCCACGACGAGAACAGCTATTGCGTCGAGAAATTCAGCTGCCGCCCGGTCGACTATCTGGAGGACTGCGGCTGGCTGACCGACCGGGTGTGGCTGGCCCATGGCATCCATTTCACCGATGACGAGGTGAAGCGTCTCGGCCATGCCTGTATCGGTGTCTGCCACTGCCCCACCTCCAACATGGTGCTGGCCTCCGGCCAGTGCCGCACGAAGGAGCTGGAAGCGGCCGGTTCGCCCGTTGGCCTTGGCGTCGATGGCTCGGCCTCCAACGACAATTCCAACCTGATGGAAGGCCTGCGCCACGCGCTGATGATCAACCGCCTCACCTATGATGCGGCCTCGGTCACCCATCACGACGTGTTCCGCTGGGCAACGGAAGGCTCCGCCCGCTGCCTTGGCCGCGATGACATCGGCGCCATCAAGGTGGGGCTGATGGCGGATCTTGCCTTCTACACGCTGGATGAGCTGCGCTTTTCCGGCGCGGGTGATCCGCTGGCCGCTCTCATCCTCTGCGGCGCCCATGCCGCCGACCGGGTGATGGTGGGCGGCACATGGCAGGTGACGGACGGCCAGCCGCACGGCGTCGACACCGCCCGCCTGCGCCACGAGCACGGCGAGGCGGCAAAGCGGTTTCTGGAAGGCCTTTGAAAAACGCTGAAGGTCACGCCTCGCGGTTGACCTTCAGCGTTCCGGCCAGAAGCGGGATCAGCAGAGCCAGCAGGGCCACCACAAGGAAGGATGTGCGCAGCGACAGGGCGTGGCCGATGAAACCCAGCACCGGCGGACCGAAGAGGAAGGCGCCATAGCCGAGCGTGGCGACGGAGGCCAGCGCCGCGCCCTTGGAGGTGCCGGGTTCTGCCGCAGCGCGCGACATGGCAAGCGGGAAGATAACCGCATTGCCGAGACCCATGATCAGGCATGCGGTCCAGATCACCCAGACAGGTCCACCCATGACCAGAAGCGCAGCGCCACTCACCGCCGCAAGGCCGCTGATCCGCGCCACCGGCACCGGGCCGAAGCGGGCGATCAGCTGATCACCGGACAGGCGCATCACCACCATGGCTACGGAGAACACGGCAAAGCCGACGGCAGCCGTCGAACTGTCAAAGCCCAGTTCCTGGATCTGATAGAGCGCGGCCCAGTCGGTGATGGCGCCTTCGGCCAGCGCCGCCACCAGCGCCATGATGCCGGCAAAGAACAGCGCGCCACGCGGAATGGCGAAGAGCGGTGCCTTTTCGCTGCCCTTTGCCGCCCGCTCGGATACCCATGGCGTGCGGTGGACCCACAGGACCACGGCCAGCAGCAGCACGCTCCAGCCCAGAAAATGCTGCGGCACCGTCAGATCCAGCTTGAGGGCAACCGCCCCCACTCCGGCACCAACGCCTGCACCGAGGCTGTAAAGCCCGTGATAGGAGGACATGACCGGGCGGCCCAGCGCCTGTTCCACCTCGACGCCCCAGGCATTCATCGACACGTCGAGGCAGCCCATCGAGAATCCGAAGAGGAAGGCAAGGGGCGCAATCACCACAACGGAGGTGCCGAAGGCAAGACTGGCGAACAGGGCCAGTGTGACGGCGACAGCCACCTTCGCCATGCGGGCGCCACCCCACACATCGACCATGCGGCCCGTCACCGGCAGGGAAATGAAGGCGCCCGAGGCCATCACCAGCAGCACCATGCCGAAGCCGCTCTCGTCAACGCCAAGGATGATCTTGATATCCGGGATACGCGAAGCCCACACACCGATCATGGTGCCAATGACGAAAAAAACCACGCCAACAGCATGGCGCGCACGGCGGATAGCAGACATCAGAGTTGATCCTGAAAGGGAGCCGCCAGCAATGGAGCGGCATAGAGGTGCCCGCTAACTAGGCAACCGGGCAGACGCTTGCAAGTGAAGATATGGTGACGCGGCTCAGGCCACAAGCCCCGGCGGAGCACTGGAGCCGCCACCGCCAAAGAGGGAACGGGCCTGTTCATAGGCCGTGCGGGCCGAAGCCCGGTCGGCGCGGCGGCTGTCTTCCTCACGCGGCGCCTCACGGGCTTCTTCTCCGGCAGGGCGCCGTTCATCCGCCGGCGCGGCATCGCCGGATCCTTCGGCCTCATCGCCGCCGCGCAATTCTTCTGCAGCCTGCGCCCGCATCTCGGCCTGGGCCTCCTGCAGGCTGGCACGGGCCTGCTGGGCAACACGCAGGTCCTGCGAGGAGGGCTCGGCGGGGGCCAGGGCAGCACGGATGACGATCTGCATCTTGCGGGCGGTTGCTTCCGGCGTGCGCTCCTTCGAAGTGTCGATTTGCACCTCGCCGCCAACGGCATAGCGCTTCTTGTCCGGCCCCTGCTGGAAGGTGTAGCTGGGCGCACCGGCATAGGCGCCGCCCACCCGGGCATGGGCCTGCTCATGCGCCCGGACTTCCCGGTCGCGGGCCTGAAGTTCCTTGACCTGCTTCTGCTCTTCCTCGGTCAGTTCGGACGCTCCGGCCGCGCCGCGGCTGCCGGTGCCTTCATCCTCCTCTGCAGCGGGCGAACCGCCGGCAGGAGAGGAAGCTTGAGCGCTGGCACTCCCGTCACGCTGCTGCGCCCCGGCAGAAACTGTATCCTCTTCGCCGGCAGATCCGCTGCGAGCGCCTGTTGCAGATTGGGCCTGCGGTTCTTCACCCTCTGCGCTGCGGCTGCGGCGGACATCGCGCAGGCTGCTGCCATCCTCGTTCAATCCTTGAAGAAACTGAACCGCATCCGCGCGGAGCGTCGGGGCGGCGCCCGAAAGTGCGGCCGTGGCCTGTGTACTGGCCGCACTCCGGCGTGCAGCATCCTCCCGCCCCTCGCGTTCACCTTGAGGGGCGGCGTCCCGTATGGCAGCAGACACCGGATCGGCACGGGAGCCAATGCCGGCGGAAAGTCCTGCAAGCACACTCACCATACCGCAAAAGGTACCGCGCCCCGATTGCCGGTTTCTTAACGGGCGTTAAGTCATTTGATCAGATTTGCGTGAGGCGGAGTGCCGGCAAGCCTGCGCGTGCCGCAACAAGGGGCATGACGGCGGGCTTCAGCCCGGCTAGTCTGCCCATCCTGTCCTGATCGTTCCTTCAGAAGGATTCACAACATGCCCGCCCTGCCGCGCCGTTTCTGGCATGAGATGACCACGGCCGAATTTTCCGGCTCCGACACACGCAACTGGATAGCCGTCCTGCCGGTGGCGGCCATCGAGCAGCATGGCCCGCATCTGCCGGTATGGACCGACACGGCAATTGCCGAGGGCCAGATCGCCCGCACGCTGGAGCTTCTGCCCGAGGACCTGCCGGTCACCTTCCTGCCCGTGCAGCAGATCGGCAAGTCGAACGAGCATATTTCCTCACCCGGCACGCTGACGATTTCCTGGGACACGCTGACCCGCGCCTGGATCGACATTGGCGAAAGCGTTGCCCGCGCAGGCATCCGCAAGCTGGTTCTGATCAACTCCCACGGCGGCAATGTGCCCATCATCGACATCGTGGCGCGTGAGCTGCGCATCAGCCACGAGATGGTGGTCACCGCCACCGCCTGGTCGCGCTTCGGTCAGCCGGATGGCCTGTTCCCTGCGGATGAATTCACCTATGGCATCCACGGCGGCGACATCGAAACCTCGATCATGCTGCACCTGCAGCCCGGCCTGGTGCGCATGGACAAGGCCATCGACTTCCCCTCCACCCAGCAGGACTTCATCAAGGAGTTCAAATATCTGCGCGGCCATGGCCAGCAGCAGTTCGGCTGGAAGGCGCAGGATCTCAACCCGGCAGGCGCCGTCGGCAATGCCGCCCGCGCCACGGCGGAAAAGGGCAAGGCGTCGCTGGACCATGCCGCGGCAGGCTTCGTGGAGCTGCTGAAGGACATTCACGCCTTCGATCTCTCCCGCCTCTGGTCTGCCGGCGTATGAGCGCCTGACGCCCCAAACAGCAGAACAACGGAAAACGTCCAAGGAAACGCCCAAGGAAACGCCATGAGCAAGCCCGACATTCTCATCCCCTCCCCGCTCCGGGACATGATCATCGACGGCCTCGAGCCGCATTTCACCCTGCACAAGCTTTATGAAGCCGACGATGCGGAAGCCTTCCTGAAGGAACGCGAAGCCATCATCCGGGGCATTGCCGTCAGCTTCTTCCACGTGGACCAGCCCTTCATCGACCGCTTCCCGAACCTGGAGATCGTCTCCAACTTCGGCGTCGGCTATGACAAGGTGGACGCACGCCACTGCGGCACGCGCGGCATCATCGTCACCAACACCCCGGACGTGCTGAGCGAGGAAGTCGCCGACACGGCCATCGGCTTGATGATCATGACCATCCGCGAGTTGTCTGCCGCCGAGCGCTGGCTCCGGGATGGCAACTGGGAGAAGAAAGGCGCCTACCGTCTGACGCCGGGCACCCTGCGCGGCCGCACCCTTGGCATCTTCGGCCTTGGCCGCATCGGCAAGGCCATTGCCACCCGCGCCGAGGCCTTCGGCATGAGCGTGCATTACCACGGCCGCACCCAGCAGGCGGGCGTGGACTACACATACCATCCCAGCCTTGTGTCACTGGCCGAAGCCGTGGACACGCTGATGATCGTCGCCCCCGGCGGCCCGGAAACCCAGCACATGGTGGGTGAGCGCGTTCTGGAGGTGCTGGGGCCGGACGGCGTTCTCATCAACATCGGCCGCGGCTCGGTGGTCAATGAGACGGCCCTGATCGAGGCGCTGAAGAAGGGCACCATCATGGCGGCCGGCCTCGACGTGTTCGAGCATGAGCCGCATGTGCCGCAGGCCCTCCAGGATCTGCCGAACGCTGTGCTTCTGCCGCATGTGGGCTCGGCCTCCGTCGCCACGCGTGATGCCATGGGACAGCTTGTGGTCGACAATCTCAAGAGCTGGTTCAGCACCGGCAAACCGGTGACCCCGGTTGCCGAAACGCCATTTCCCCGGACCTGAACGGCCAGCCCGGTGCGGCCAGCCCGGCCTGCAAGGCTGACGCAAGGCCGCTCCTGCATCTGGGAAGAAGAGCCATGAGGAGATGAGCCCTTGCGTCAGCTCAGCAAGCCGGCGGAACCGCGCCGGCACAAGCGTCAGAGAACACGCCTCAGGGCGGGCCGGGTCGCCGACAGCAGCAACACGTTCCTGTGTGACTGCCTGATCAGCGACATGTCACCGGCAGGAGCCCGGCTGAAGCTGCCTGCCGAAGTGGATCTGCCGGAGGAAATCGTCCTCTTTGACGAGCTGGAAAACACCGTGGCGCTGGCAAGCCTGCGCTGGCGGTCGGGCTGTAATGCCGGCATCCAGTATGATGTCCCGCCCGCCAAAGCTGCGCTGTTTTCCCAAAACCGCCAGCGGGCTTTGACGCGGCGCTACTATGCTTTGAAGGACTGAGGCAGCAGACCTTTGCACCGGACACAGGAGGCGCCCCGCCCTTGACTTGAGCGGCGGGGTCTGAACAGTTCAGGCCAAGAGCCGGTTCATCGTGACCCGGCGTTAGTCGTGAGGCAGTCATGTTGAAGCCACTTGTGGCCGCAGTTTTTTCGCTGATGCTTGCCCTGACGGCACAGACTCAGGCTGAGGAAATGCAGATCAAGGATATTCAGATCGGCACCGGAGCCGAGGCCGATGTGGGCAACACGGTCTTCGTGCATTACACCGGCTGGCTGATGGACGGCACCAAGTTCGACAGCAGCGTCGACCGTGGCACGCCCTTCAGCTTCACGCTGGGCGAGCGCCGCGTGATCCCGGGCTGGGAGCAGGGCGTCGTCGGCATGAAAGTCGGCGGCAAGCGCGAATTGGTCATTCCCCCGGAACTGGCCTATGGCCCGCGCGGCGCCGGCGGTGTCATTCCGCCCAATGCCACCCTGCGCTTCGAGATCGAACTGCTGGACGTGAAGGCCAAGAGCTTTACCGACCTGGACAATGGCGCCCTGAAGGCCCGCATTGCCGCAGGCATTCCGGTGATCGACATCCGCACCGCCGACGAGTGGCGCGAAACCGGCATCATCCCCGGCTCGCACCTTGTCACCTTCTTCGACGCCGCCGGTCAGGTGAACCCGGATTTCGGGCCGGAACTGGAGAAGATCATCGATTCGCCGGACGATGAAGTCATCCTGCTCTGCCGCACCGGCAACCGCAGCGGCATGCTGGCCAAGTATCTTTCCGAACAGGCAGGCCTGACCAGGGTGGCCAATGTGCAGGACGGCATCATGAGCTGGATCGCCACGGGCGGCGAGGTGGAAGAGCCGAAGCTGCCCTAAGCGGACAGATGTTACGAAAAAGGCCCGGAAGCCTGAAGCTTCCGGGCCTTTTGCATGGGCAAAGCACCAGGCACGCATGCAGCCGGCAGCATCTACATGAACCGTTAACCTTGTTTTTCATGACAATTTTAACTTTCGGGGCCGAGTCTTGGGGCAAGGGGACACTGACCCAGCAAGGCCGAATTCATGACCCGCCGACTGTCCACACATGCCATCCTTCTTGCCGCCGCTCTGTCCTTAAGTGGGTGCGGCACGGTGTCAGGCATCACCGGGCTTGGCTGGATGACCCCGTCCTCGGACAAGGTCATCTACAACGACACCAAATGGTGCGTTCCGCGCGATCTCAAGCGCGTCCTCAACCGCCTGTCCGACCGTTTCGGACGGGTGACGGTGATCTCCACCAAGCGCTGGTGGCTGGAGAACTGGTGGAAGGGCGGCGCCAGCAACTCCTACCATCTCAATTGCCGCGCCGTGGATTTCCGCGTCAACGGCAACCCGCAAGAGGTTCTGGCCTTCCTGAAGGCCCAACCGGAGGTCGGCGGCTACAAGCGCTACTCCAGCGGCTTCTACCACATCGACAACGGCCCCCGCAGGACATGGTAGGCAGGCCGGTAAGCAGGCCGGGACCTAGGTGCCCCAGCCCTCGTCCGTGTCAGCCCAGTTCGCCCATTTCCAGCGCCATTTCCCAGGCCACCGGATCATAGCCGAGCAGGGTGCGGCCCTTGGCTTCGGCAATCGGACGCTTGATCGCTGAAGGGTGCTCCAGCATCAGGGCGATGGCGCTGGCATTGTCCTTGACCGCATCCTGCACCTCATCCGGCAGCTTGCGCCAGGTGGTGCCGCGGCGGTTCAGAACCTGCTCCCAGCCGAAGGCCTCGACAAACTGCGTCAGCTTTTCTGCGTCCGCGCCGTCCTTCTTGTAGTCATGGAAGGTGTAGGCCACACCGGCCCCATCCAGAAAGGCGCGGGCCTTCTTCACCGTGTCGCAGTTCTTGATTCGATAGACGATCATACGAGCCTCACTTCACGTTGATGGACATTGACGGCCTCATAGCAGATTTATCAGGCTATGGCGCCCATGCGGGTGACCTGCTTCAACAGCTGCTGCATTCCGCAATTTGCATCATTCCGCTTGCATGTTTCCCGCTTAGGCTCAAACTGCGGCCGCTTACGTGTATTTACTCAAATCCCTGTTTCAAGAGACAGTTCCATGGCACCACGGCAGATGCGCACGCCGCCCGGCAACGGCCCGCTTCAGCAGCAGCTGCGGCTTTATTCCGGGCTGATCCTCTTTGTCTTTGCCAGCACCCATTTTCTCAACCATGCCCTCGGCAACATATCGCTGGACTGGATGCAGAAAGGCCAGGACCTGCGCCTCATCATCTGGTGGTCATGGCCCGGAACAGTGGCTCTTTACGGCGCCCTGGCCGTGCATGTGGGGCTGGCCCTGTGGCGCATCGCAGCGCGGCGCACCTTCCGGATGCCCATCTGGGAGGCAATCCAGATCCTGCTGGGCCTGTCCATTCCCTATCTGCTGATCCGGCACATCTACATGACCCGCGGCGCAGTCGAGGTCTATCACGCCTATATGGATTATCAGCATGAACTGTCGGTTCTCTGGCCCGGTGCCGGCGTCACCCAAAGCCTTCTGCTCATGCTCGTCTGGCTGCATGGCTGCATCGGCATTCATTTCTGGCTGCGGCTGAAGCCCTGGTATCCGCGCTGGAGCGGCACGCTGCTGACGCTGGCCGCAGCTGTCCCGGTTCTGTCGCTGACGGGCTGGATCAATGGCGCAAGACGGCTGGTTCTGGAAGGCCAGTACCAGCTCAAGGTCACGGCGGAACAGACCGCCCAGCTGCAGGTCTATACCGATATCAGCCGCGTGGTGTTCTTTTCGCTTCTGCTGCTGGCTCTGATCATCTCGCTGGTCCGCCAGCTGGCGCCGGCCGGGCGCAAGGCTTTCACCGTGCACTATCTGGGCGAAAAGACCGTCCGCGCCAGACCCGGCCCAACCCTGCTCGAGATCAGCCGCATGCGCGGCGTACCGGTCATGTCCGTCTGCGGCGGCCGCGCCCGCTGTTCCACCTGCCGCACGCTCATCGTCTCCGGCAACGCGGAACTGCATGCGCCCGGGGAGACTGAGGCGCATGTGCTCAAACGCATACACGCGGGCAAGAATGTACGCCTCGCCTGCCAGATCCGGCCGGAGACGGATCTGGTCGTCCGCCCCCTGCTCCATGGCGGCACGGCCATTCCCCGCGAAGGCCTGCAGGACCGCTACCGCTGGGGCACGGAACAGCCGGTGGCAGTAATGTTCGTCGATCTGCGCGGCTTCACGGCCTTGAGCGAAGGCAGGCTTCCCTTCGATGTCGTCTTCATCCTCAACCGCTATGTCGACAGCGTTGTGCGCGTCATCCGCAGCCACAATGGCATGATCGACAAGGTGATGGGCGACGGCATCATGGCCCTGTTCGGCATTGAAAGCACCCTTGAGCAGGGCTCACGGGATGCGCTGCAGGCCATTGTCAGCCTGTCGGCCGAACTCAAGCATGTGAACCGGGATCTTGCATCGCAGCTCAGTGGTCCCTTGCGGATTGCCGTCGGCCTGCATGGCGGCCCGGCCATCCTGGGCCGTATCGGCCTTGACGGGCGCAACGGCGTAGCCTCGGGCCTGACAGCCCTTGGCGATGTGGTCAATGTCGCCAGCCGGCTGGAAGGCGTTGCCAAGGAGCACAACGCCACCTGCGCCGTCTCGCGCGACATTCTGGACGCCTCGGGCCTGTGGCTGGAACCGCTGCGCCCCTTCCACCAGGTGCCGATCCGCGGGCGGAAGGAACCACTTGAGGTCGCCTGCGTGGAGAACCTGGCACTGCTGCAGAGAGCCATCGCCGGCAACAAGGCTGCCTGATCCCGGGCCTTTCGATGCCGGCGCCTCCCGCCTTGAAACTGCCGATGCGTCAAATGCCGGATTCTGGACAGGAAAAGCGAGGAAATACAAATTTCTAGCTCTGGACGGCCTGCACCACTCTTGCGATGATAGGATGACCGGCACACACGCCGCCAGACCCAGCTGACCCGCCCGACTATCTGCGGCCCGGACCATTGGGACAGGCAGGCAGAACAGGACACGGGCGGGGCACCCATGATCTTCAGACAGTTTCTCGCAGGCGGCTTGTTAGCCGCCTCTGCAACTCTTCTCCATGCGGAACCGGTCACATTCCGCTATGCCTATCAGGGCGGGCTGAACAGCCTTGATCCCTATTCGCTCAATGAGACCTTCTCCCTCTCCGCCCTCGGCAATGTCTATGAGGGGCTGGTGCGGCGGAACGCGAAGCTGGAGCTGGAGCCCGCGCTCGCCGAACGCTGGGAGATGCTGAGCCCGGTCCACTGGCGCTTTCACCTGCGCAAGGATGTGCGCTTTCACGACGGCGGCACGCTGACGGCAGATGACGTGGTGTTCTCCGCCACACGCGTCCGGTCGCAAGGGTCTGACGTGGGCACACGGCTGCCCGCAGGCACGGAAGTGGTGGCCGTTGACAGCCATACCATCGACTTCCATCTGACGTCCCCTGCCCCGGCGCTGCCCGCCGAATGGGAAACCTGGTACATCATGGACAAGGAATGGACGGAGGCAAACGGCGCCGTTCCGGTCACCTCGGCGTCCAGCGCGGCGCCGGGCGCTGCTGCCCTCAAGGCCAACGGCACCGGCCCCTACCGGATCATCAGCCACGAGCCAGGCCTGAAAACCGTCTACGGCAAGAACCCCGACTGGTGGGATGCCACGGACGGCCTGCCGGACCGGGTGGAGTTTTCCGCCGTCACATCCGGCCCCACCCGCGTTGCCGCGCTTCTCTCCGGCGAACTGGACATGATCTATCCGGTGCCGGTGCAGGATATCGCGCGGGTGGACCAGAGCCCGTCCACCCAGGTGCTCAGCGGACCGGAACTGCGCACGCTGTTTCTGGGCCTCGATCAAAGCCGTGACGAGTTGCTTTACTCCGACGTGAAGGGCAGCAACCCGTTCAAGGATGTGCGCGTGCGCAAGGCCGTCTATCAGGCGATCGACACTGGCGCCATCACCAGCAAGATCATGCGCGGCACAGCCGAACCTGCCGCCCTTCTCGTCAGCCCGGCACTGTTTGCCCGCGCGGGCGAATTTTCCCGCTTGCCTTACGACCCGGAAGCCTCCCGGCGCCTGCTGGCTGAGGCGGGCTATCCGGACGGCTTTGCCCTCACACTCGACTGCCCGAATGACCGCTATGTCAACGACGCCAGCATCTGTGAGGCCGTTGCAGCCATGCTCTCGAAGGTTGGCATCAGGACCCGTGCGGATATCCAGCCGAAGGCGAAATACTTCGGGCGCATCCTGCCCACCGGCGGCTATGACACGTCCTTCTATCTGTTCGGCTGGACTCCGGCCGACTTCGACAGCCTCAGCCTGCTGCAGGCGGTTGCCATGTGCCGGAATACGGCCACGGGCGAAGGCGCCTTCAACATCGGCGGCTACTGCAACGAGCAGGCAGACGCCCTGATCCGCCAGCTTGCCAGCGAGGAAGACAAGGACCGGCGCGCGGACATCACCGCGCAGATCTACACCCTGCTCAACGGGGATGTGGCCTATATCCCGCTGCATCAGCAGAAGCTGGCCTGGGGTGTCTCAAACCGGTTCCATGTGGAGCAGCGGGCCGATGACCAGTTCCTGTTCCGCTTCATCCGGCAGCAATAGCCAGCCTGCGGCACTTTGTCCGGCCTGATTGCGGCCTGATTGCGGACTGACTTTGGCCAGGCGGCAGCAGCGCGAAAAAAGGGGGGAAGCACATGGCCTCCCCCCAACACTTAACGCCCGTTCAATGACTTGGACTAAAATCTGGCCCTCAAATACGCCGGGCCTACTTAAATTCCACAAGATGATGTTACCGCGTTGCACAATAAATTAAAGCCTCAAATTGAGGAAATATTGAGCAAAAAGGCTCGCAACCTGCCGAAATATGCTGCATCGCAACAGCCCTTGACCTTCCAGCAGCTGGAAGCCCTATTTTGGGCAAGATCCCGCGATTCAAGACACCGGCCGCGCAAAAGCGATGGCCCGGTGCAGGCATAAGGACCAAGCAGCCATGACATCCGCAGACCTTTCCAGCCCCCGCCAGCTGATGCTCGACGTTTCGGGCATGACCTGCGGCGGCTGTGCCGCGAGCGTGCAGCGGCTCCTGACCGGCGTTGACGGCGTCTCGGCGGCGAGCGTCGATCTCGCCGCAAAGAGCGCGGCCGTAACGGTCACAAAGAATGTGCCCGTGCCGGAACTGGTTGCCGTGCTGGAAAATGCCGGTTTCCCTGCCCGGCTGCGGGAGGAGTAACCGGCATGCGATCCGCAAGCTCTTCGAGCGCCCGCGAACTGACGCTCGACATCTCCGGCATGACCTGCGGCAGCTGTGCCGCGCGCCTGCAGCGCTCCCTGTCCGCCGTCGACGGGGTGGCGGAAGCCAATGTGAACCTGGCCCTGGAAAATGCCCGGCTGGCGCTGGTGCGGGACATTCCCGTGCCGGACCTGATTGCCGCCGTGGAAAAGGCCGGTTTTTCGGCCCGCCTGCATGAGGATGAAGCCGCCAAGGCCCGGGCAGAGCGCGAGAAGGCAGAAGCCGCCGCGCGGGCGGAAGACCGCAAGGCCTTCCTGCTGTTCGTGATGGGCGCTGCCTTTTCCCTGCCGCTGGTCATTTCCATGGCCCTGATGCCTTTCGGTATCCACTGGATGATCCCCGGGCTGGTGCAGCTGCTGCTGGCAACCCCGGTGCAGATCCTGCTGGGCGCCCGCTTCTACCGGGGCGCCTTCAAGGCCGTGCTTTCGGGCGGTGCCAACATGGATGTGCTGGTCGCCCTCGGCACGTCCGCCGCCTATGGCTACAGCCTTTACCGGGTCTTCGTGCCGGATCCCTCTGGCGTGGAGCATCTTTATTTCGAAGCGTCCATGGTGATCCTGACGCTGGTCCTGCTCGGCAAGCTGCTGGAAAACCGCGCCCGCCGGGCCACCTCTGCCGCCGTGCGGGCGCTGATGGCACTGCGGCCGGAAACCGCCAACAAGATTGACGGCGATACGGTCACCACCGTTCCCATCACCGAGATCCGCCTGGGCGACCGGGTGCTGGTGCGCCCCGGCGAAAGAGTGCCGGTGGACGGCCAGATCGAGAAGGGCAAGAGCGAGCTGGACGAAACGCTGATCACCGGCGAAAGCCTGCCCGTGACCCGTTCTGCCGGCGATCACGTCACCGCTGGCACCATCAACGGCTCCGGTGCTCTGACCGTTGAAGTGCTGGCGCTGGGGGAAGAAACCGTCCTTGCCCGCATCATCAAGCTGGTCGAGACAGCGCAAGGGCGCAAGGCGCCGGTGCAGAAGCTCGTCGACAGGGTATCGGCGATTTTCGTGCCGGTGATCATCGTCTTCGCCCTTCTCACCTTTGCCGGATGGATGATCTGGGGCGGCAGCCTTGATGCGGCCATTGGCGCCAGTGTGGCCGTGCTCGTCATCGCCTGCCCCTGCGCCCTGGGCCTTGCCACACCCACGGCCCTTGTGGCTGGCACAGGCGCTGCGGCACGGGCAGGCATTCTCATCCGCGACATCGAAGCGCTGGAAGTGGCGCACCGGCTGAAGCTCGTGGCCTTCGACAAGACCGGCACGCTGACACGCGGCGCCCCTGCGGTCACCGATGTCATCGCCTTTGACCGGGACAATGACGGCCTGCTGGCCGCCGCCGCCTCTGCGCAGCTCGCCAGCGAACATCCGCTGGCCCGGGCCATGGTGGAGGCAGCCAGGGCCAAGGGCCTGCCGCTGTCCACGCCGGACGAGTTCGAGGCCGTGCCGGGTGAAGGCATTGCCGCCATGCTGGGCGGGCATTCGCTGGTGATCGGCAACCGGACCCTGATGGACCGGCTGAAGGTGGAGAGCATGACCGCAGACTCCATCCGCAAGTCGCTGGAGAGCGAAGGCAAGACCAGCGTTCTTGCCGCCCTGGATGGCCGTGCCGTCGGCGTCATCGCCTTTTCCGACACGCTGCGTGACACCTCGGCGCAAGCGATCCAGGAACTGCGGGAGATGGGCATCCGCACGGTGATGATCACCGGCGACAGCGAGACCGTTGCCCGCAAGGTAGCCGCTGAAACCGGCCTTGACGAGGTGCGCGCAGGCGTGCGCCCGGATGGCAAGGCCAAGGCAATCGAGGCCCTGCGTGCGGAGGCTGGCGGCGCCGTCGGCATGGTGGGCGACGGGCTGAATGATGCGCCAGCGCTTGCTGCCGCCGACATCGGCATTGCCATGGGCTCCGGCGTTGATGTGGCGATGGAAGCAGCCGGCATCACGCTGATGCGCTCGGACCCGCTGATGGTGGCGGCCGCCGTGCGTGTTTCCAAGGCAACGCTGGCGAAGATCCGGCAGAACCTGTTCTGGGCCTTCGCCTACAATGTCATCGGTATTCCGCTGGCGGCCTTTGGCATGCTGTCACCCGCCTTTGCCGGGGCAGCGATGGCGCTCAGTTCGGTTTCCGTTGTCACCAACGCGGGCCTTCTGAAGCGCTGGAAGCCTTGAGCCTTTTGCAACATTGCCGTGGCATAGTCGTTTCCGCTGGCCGATTGCCCACTTGACGATTACGTAAACGGTATGCTTGGGTCAGCGCAGAGGAAATTGAAGCCTCATGACTTTAACGGCAGGGCGAAGATTTGCCCTGCGCCACGGGAGATGGAACGAATGAGCCTGCAGGAACTGACCGAAGCCGTACGTGCAAAAGTGGCTGGCGGCGGCATCGACGACACCGTGAAGTTTGATTGCGGCAGCGACGGCGTCATCTTCCTCGACGGCTCGACCGTCACCAACGAGGACAAGGACGCCGACTGCACCATCAAGATCTCGTCGGATAACCTCGCCGATCTTCTGGCTGGTGAGCTGAACCCGACGATGGCCTTCATGACCGGCAAGATCAAGGTCGAGGGCAACATGGCCGTTGCCATGAAGCTCGGCAGCATCGTCTGAAGCCGGACCCTGAAACGGCATGGCGCGGCTCCGTCCATGGACGGGGCCGCTCTCATTTGCGCGGGCGTTCGCCGGTGTAGATGGCGCGGGGGCGGATCTGCTCGGGAGTGGCGTATTGCTCCAGCGCATGGGCTATCCAGCCCACCATGCGCCCGGCGCAGAAGATGGTCTTGCCTGCCTGCGGCGGCAGACCGAGGGCGCGGCGCAGAACGGCGAAGGCAAAATCGATGTTCGGCTCCAGACCGAACAGATCCCGCGCCAGATCGATGACGATGGCCGCCAGTTCCGCCGCTGGCCCACCTCCCTTTTTCGCCTTCAGCATGTCCAGCAGCATGTCTCCGCGCGGATCCTTGCTGCGGTAGACCGAATGGCCGAACCCATGCAGCGGCTCTCCCAGCATCAGCCGCTCGTGCAGCACTGCTTCTGCATCCGCTGCTGAATGGATCTGATCGAACCACAGCCCCACCCGGTCGGACGCCGCCCCATGCCGGGGACCAGTGAAGGCGCCAGCCCCAGCAATCAGCGCCGCATGCAGGGGCGCACGGGTGGAGGCGGCGCAGCGCACGGTGAAGGCGCTGGTGTTGAGCTCATGATCGGCGGAGAGCACAAGCGCAGCCCGGATCAGATCCGCGCCGTCTGCAGCTGAAACTCCCCCGGCACCGGAACGGCCAGACACCAGCCAGCACTCCGCCAGTTGCTCATGCACCGGCAGGCTCGAAACCTCCGCCCGGCCCAGCAGCGCCGCCGCCGCAACCCGCACGAAAGAAGCCCCCTTGCGCAGCAGCAATTGCGGCGAGCGGGTGTAGGCAGAAGGGTCGGACACGGGCCAGGCGGCCAGAGCCGTCATCAGCCGTTCCACCGCACCCATCCCGTCCGGAAAGAGCGGCAGCTGCATGCTGACCGTCCCGGCGAAGGGATCCTCCTCGCAGTCCCAGAGCAGAGCCGCAGTGGCTTCCAGCGTCAGGCTCTTGGCAAGATCGGTTGCCCGGTGCCCCCGGTACCAGGGCCCATCCTCGCCAATGTGGGTGAGCCGGGTTTCCAGCACCGGATCCCCGGACAAGGGCCTTGCCCCGCCCTGCGGCTCGGGCCTGTCGCGCTGCACCAGGAGCTTACGGATGTCGCTCGCGTCATAACGCTTCTGCTTGCCCGGCCCCGGCACGGAGCGGATCAGGCCCCGGCTGACATAGGCATAGAGGGTGGCCGGCTGGATGCCGAGTTCGGCGACGGCCTCGCGGGCGGAGAGATAAAGCGGCTGGCTCATATATTGATTGTATCTATCAATATTGACCACATCAAGCATTCCTCCTTTCATGCCGTTCAGACGCCAAAGGAGGGAGTTTTTCCATGACGCTCGCTTACCCCAACCCGGTTTTCACCGGCGCACAGGCCGAAGGCCTCGATGGCATCACCGCTGCCGCCACGATCCTCAGTGAAGTGGACGGCGAAGGCGGACGGCTGGTGCTGCGCGGCAGACCCATCGAAGACCTCGCCGGAAAGCTCACCTATGAAGAAGCGGCCAGCTTCTTCTGGGCCGATATCCTGCGCGTGCCGCGCGGCGCGGAGCTGACGGCCCGCTTTGCCGAGGCCCGCGCCACGGCGGCCCGTGCCCTGCCCGTGCTGCAGGCCGCCTCGCCGAAGCTCGGCACCTACGAGCTGATGCGGCTGGGGCTTTCTGCACTGGCCAGCGAAGGGGCGGACGAAGATCCCGTGGTGCTGTGCGGCAGCCTGCCGGTGTTTCTGGCCGCAGGCTGGCGGATCAGCCAGGGCCTCGCCCCGGTGATGCCCGATCTCAGCCTGCGCAGCTCGGAAGACATGCTGCGCATGCTGACGCGCAAGGCACCGGATGCACAGGCGGCGGCAGCGGTCGACCGCTATCTCGTGACCATTCTCGATCACGGCTTCAACGCCTCCACCTTCACCGCCCGAGTCATTGCCTCGACAGGCGCGGACATGGCTTCTGCCGTCATCGGCGCCATGGGAGCCCTGAAAGGCCCGCTGCATGGCGGCGCGCCGGGACCGGTGCTGGACATGCTCGATGCCATCGGCACCTCGGACCGGGCGGAGCGCTGGATCGAACGGGCGCTGAAGGACGGCAAGCGGCTGATGGGCTTCGGCCACCGCATCTACCGCACCCGCGACCCGCGCGCCGATGTGCTGAAGGCCGGCCTTGCGGAACTGCCCTCCAACGCCGGGCGGCTGATCCTCGCGCAAGGGGTTGAGCAGGCAGCGCTTGCCGCACTGGCCCGCCACAAGCCGGACCGGCCCTTGCAGACCAATGTGGAGTATTACACCGCCGTGATGCTGGAAGCGGCGGGCATGGACCGCAGCCTGTTCACGCCGCTGTTCGCCGTGGGCCGGGCCATAGGCTGGTGCGGCCATGTGGCCGAGCAGCGCGCCACCGGCCGCCTCATCCGTCCCGCCTCACGCTATGTGGGGCCGGTCGCCGCATAACCTCCCCGGATGCAGATCAGGCCGCAGCCACCGCTGCGCCCTGACGCCGGTCCTCCCGGATCATCGCCGCCCCCTTGTCCGCGATCATGACGGTGGGGGCGTTGGTGTTGCCGGAGGTGATCAGCGGCATGACGGAAGCATCCACGACACGCAGGCCTTCAATGCCCCGCACCCGCAGCCGCCCATCCACGACGCTGGCCTCATCCGAGCCCATGCGGCAGGTGCTGGTGGGATGGAAGATGGTGGTGCCGATATCGCCCGCTGCCCGCGCCAGCTCCTCATCGCTCTGCAGCGAGGGGCCGGGCAGATATTCCTCCGGCCGGTAGCGGGCCATGGCCGGGGCTTCCATGATCCGCCGGGTCAGGCGGATGCTGTCCGCCGCCACCTGCCGGTCCATTGCGGCGGAGAGATAATTCGGGCGGATCTCCGGCTGGTCCTTGGCATGGCCCGTCAGCGCATGCACATGGCCCCGGCTCTCGGGCCGCAGATTGCAGACACTGGCGGTGATCGCCGGGAAGGGATGCAGCGGCTCGCCGAACTTGTCGAGCGACAGCGGCTGCACATGATATTCGATGTTGGCCGTCTCGAAGGAGGGATCAGACTTGGCAAAGACGCCAAGCTGGCTCGGCGCCATGGACATGGGGCCGGAGCGGTTCAGCGCATATTCCAGCGCGATGCGCGCCTTGCCGAAGAGGTTGCCCGCCATCAGGTTCAGCGTCTTTGCCCCATGCACCTTGAAGATGGTGCGCAGCTGCAGATGATCCTGAAGGTTCTCCCCCACCTCCGGCAAACTATGACGGACCGTGACGCCGATGCGGTCCAGCACATCCGGATTGCCGATGCCCGACAGCTCCAGAATATGCGGTGACTTCACGGCCCCGGCAGCAAGGATCACCTCGCCGCGCGCCCGTGCCGTGGCAGGCTGCCCCTTTACCGTCAGCGCAACGCCAGTAGCGCGCCGGCCATCCAGAAGAACGCTGGTGACCTCCGCCTGCGTCACCACGCGCAGATTGGGCCGCTTCAGCGCCGGGCGCAGGAAGCCCTTGGCCGTGTTCCAGCGGATGCCGTGCTTCTGGTTCACCTGAAAATAGGAGGAGCCGAAATTGTCTCCCCGGTTGAAGTCATCCACCTTGGGAATGCCCGTTTCGACGCAGGCCTCCCGGAAACTGTCCAGCACGTCCCAGGACAGGCGCTGCTGCTCCACCCTGAGCCCGCCGCCCTGCCCGTGCAGGTCATCGTTCCACTGGTAGTGGTCCTCGCAGGCGCGGAAATGCGGCAGCACATCCTCCCAGCCCCAGCCGGTGAGGCCAAGCTGCCGCCAGCCGTCATAATCGCGGGCCTGACCGCGCATGTAGATCATGCCGTTGATCGACGAGCAGCCGCCCAGCACCTTGCCGCGCGGATAATTGAGTGCCCGCCCGTTCAGCCCCGGTTCCGCCGCCGTGCGGAAACACCAGTCCGTGCGCGGATTGCCCATGCAGTAGAGATAGCCGACGGGAATATGGATCCAGTGATAGCTGTCACGCCCGCCCGCTTCCAGCAGCAGCACCCGGATGTCCGGGTCCTGCGACAACCGGTTCGCCAGCACGCAGCCCGCTGAGCCTGCGCCGACGATCACATAATCCCACTCACCCAGATCCTGCATGTTTCCACCCGTGTTCTTTGGCACAAGTGGAGACACGCAGGCGCGGTCCGGTCAAGACCGTCAAAGGGCGGGCATGGGATTACGCCATTTCCTGTTCGCGCACGGCCATCTCGATCTCGTCCACCAGCGCCGGATCGAGGTTCAGCCGGGCGGCGAGCATCTGGAGATAGGCTTTTTCCGCGGCGTGATCGGGATCAATGGCAAGCCGCGAGGCGGCGTAGATCTCGGCGGCGGTTTCCGGCGACGTGGCGCTGTTGACGATCTTGTCGAGATCGAGCGGCGCGCGCAGCTCGTCCATCAGGAAGGCCTTGGATTCGGAATCAAGCCCGGCCTCATCCATCTTGCCGAAGATGCGGCGCTGTTCTTCCGCGTCGATATGGCCATCCGCCTTGGCAGCGGCGATCATGGCGCTGAGCAGGGTCCGGGCCACGATCTGGCTGCCGCCGGGCGCGCGCTCCGGGTCAAAGGCCGTGCCGCTCGGGGCTTCCAGTTCCAGCGGGGCGCGCTGCTGCGGGCCGGGGGACTGGCCGCCGTTCTGCTGGCCGGTCTGATAATCGCGGTAAGCCTTGTAGGCGAGGCCTGCGACCAGCGCGAGGCCGCCATAGGTCACCGCCTTGCCGCCGATCTTGCGCGCGGACTTGCTGCCCAGCAGCAGCCCGGCGAGCCCGCCAGCAGCCAGACCGCCAGCGTTCGACGACAGGAAATCCTTGCCGCGGGACATCAGGTCACCGGCGCCGCCCGTCTTGCCGCCTTGTGCAAGAGCGGAGCGGGAAGCCGCACCCATCACCTGATCGAGAAGGGATTTCGCATCGAACATCTCTGGAAGCTCCTTGGCAAACCTTGCGTCAGCCTGAGATGGTGGCTGGCCTGCCAAGCCGCAAGTCAGCGCCCGGAGGGAACACTGTCCAGAGGCAGAAGATTGTCATCCTTCAGCGTTTCCATGGCGATGGACGAGCGCACGTTCTGCACCGCCTCATGCGGCAGCAGGTCGTCATTGATCACCCGGCTCAACGCCTTCAGGTCCGGCACCACGATCTTCAGCATGTAATCCACGTCGCCCGTCAGCGTATGGGCCTCCTGCACCTCGGGCATGGCCTGCACCATGGCGCGGAAGCGGCGGGCATTCTCGCGGCTGTGGGCACCAAGGGTGACGCCGACAAAAGCCGTGACCGAAAAGCCCAGCCGTTCGGTCGCCAGATCCGCCCGGTAGCGGCGGATGATGCCCTCTGCTTCCAGCGCCTGCCGGCGGCGGGAAATCTGGCTGGCAGAGAGCCCGATCCGCTCCCCCAGCTGCTGGTTGGTGAGGGCGGCATTTTCCTGAAGCGCGGACAGAAGCCGCAGATCAAAGCTGTCAACCTGCATGATGATGCACCTACCAGGGAAAGAACGCACAGAACTTGCATCATCTTACGGGATTTTACGTCCTTTGCACACACATTGCGCGTGCCAGAGCGCAAGCTTGTCTCACCATCAAGAGGAGGACAGCATGGGACCTTTCCCGCACGACGCACCGCCCGCCACCATCACGGCTGACAACCCGGCAGGCACCGACGGCTTCGAGTTCGTGGAATTTGCCCATCCGGAGCCCGAGAAGCTGGATGCCCTGTTCCGCCGCATGGGCTACAGCCCCGTGGCAAAGCACAGGACGAAAAACATCACCGTCTACCGTCAGGGCGATGTGAACTACATCCTCAATGCCGAGCCCGGTTCCTACGGCATGCGCTTTGTCGAGGCCCACGGCCCTTGCGCACCGGCCATGGCCTGGCGCGTGGTGGATGCACAAAAGGCGTTTGACCATGCGGTGAAGATGGGCGCAACGCCCTATGAAGGGGACGGCAAGACGCTGGACGTGCCGGCCATCATCGGCATCGGCGGCTCGCTGCTCTATTTCATCGATCAGTATGGCAAAAAGGGCTCGGCCTATTCAGCAGAGTTCGAGTGGCTGGGGCCGGTGGACCCGAAGCCGCAAGGCGTCGGCTTCTATTACCTCGACCATCTCACCCACAATGTCTACCGGGGCAACATGGACAAGTGGTGGGACTTCTACCGCAACCTCTTCGGCTTCCGGCAGATCCATTATTTCGACATTGACGGGCGCATCACCGGCCTTGTCAGCCGCGCCATCACCTCGCCCTGCGGCAAGATCCGCATTCCGCTGAACGAGTCCAAGGACGACACCAGCCAGATCGAAGAGTATCTGCGCAAATACAAGGGCGAAGGCATCCAGCACATCGCCGTGGGCACGGATGACATCTACAGCGCCACCGACCTTCTGGCGGACAACGGCCTGAAATTCATGCCCGGCCCGCCGGACACCTATTACGAAATGTCCAAGGCCCGCGTGAACGGCCATGACGAGCCGCTGGAACGGATGAAGAAGCACGGCATCCTCATCGACGGCGAAGGCGTTGTGAACGGCGGCATGACGAAGATCCTCTTGCAGATCTTCTCCAAGACCGTCATCGGCCCGATCTTCTTCGAATTCATCCAGCGCAAGGGCGATGAAGGCTTCGGCGAGGGCAACTTCCGCGCCCTGTTCGAATCCATCGAGGAAGACCAGATCCGCCGCGGCGTCATCAAGGTGGATGCTGCGGAGTAACTTGAGCCCAAGCGCCCCGCTGCCGGAAGGTGGTGGGGCCTGCGCAACTCAAGGAGGGATGTGGCGGCGGCACCCGCCTTCGCATCAGGCCGCCGTCAACGAGGCCCCAATCTCCCGCCGGGACGCCATGAGATCGGCGACAAAGGAAGAAGACCAGTTTTTCGCGTCCTCGCGGCACAGCCGGTCAAACATCGGCTGCCAGCGGGCGCGGCGCTCGTCCAGCGGCATGGTCAGAGCCCGCTGGAGCCCGCGCGCCACGTCTTCATCCGAATAGGGATTGACGCTGATCGCCTCCGGCATGCCTTCTGCCGCACCGGCAAAGCGGGACAGCACCAGCACCCCCGGATCCTCGGCCCGTTGCGCGGCAACATATTCCTTGGCGACAAGGTTCATGCCATCACGCAGCGGCGTCACCAGGCAGGCTCGGCTCGACCGGTAAATGCCGGCCAGAACCTTGCGCGGAAAGGCCTTGGCGATAAAACTGATGGGAGCCCAGTCCAGCTCGGAGAACCGGCTGTTCACATGACCGGTCAGTCCCTCCAGTTCCCGGCGGATGTCAATATACGCATCAAGCTCCGCCCGCGACGGCGGAGCAATCTGCATCAATGACACCTGACCCCGGTTTTCAGGATAATCCTCCAACAGCCGCGCAAAGGCCCGGAACCGCTCCGGCAAGCCCTTGGTATAGTCGATCCGGTCCACCCCCACGACCTGATGGCGTCCGGCGAGCCGCTTGCCGATGCGAGCCGAATTGCGCACCGCTTCCGGCGTCATCGGGAACTTCGAGAAAGCTTCAGCGTCAATGCCGATGGGATAGGCACGGGCCAGAACCTGCCGGCCCTGAAGGCGCACCAGGCCGCCATCCCCTTCCGAGCCCCCCAGCTCATCCACCACGAAGCGGCGGAAATTGGCGGCATCGCGCGAGGTCTGGAAGCCGATCACGTCATAGGCCAGCATGGTGCGGATGAGCGCGCCCGCATTGGGCAGCGCCGCCAGAACCTCCGGCGCCGGGAACGGAATGTGCAGGAAGAAGCCGATGGGAACCTTCACCTCCATCTGGCGCAGCGTCGCGGCCAGCGGCATGAAGTGATAGTCATGCACCCAGACGAAATCATCCTGTTGCAGCAGCGGATGCAGCCGGGAGGCAAAGCGCTCGTTCACATGCCGGTAGCCATTTTCAAAGGCCCGGTCGAAGACAGCCAGATCAAGCCGGTAATGCAGCACCGGCCAGAGCGTCCGGTTTGCATAGCCGGCGTAGAAACTGTCATGGTCGGCCTGGTTCATGTCGATCTGCACCAGTTGGACCGACTTTGTCTTCTGCTGCTGAAAGGGGCCGAAGGTGCCTTCCTCGGAGATCTTGCCGCTCCAGCCGAACCACAGTCCGCCGGAACTCGTGAGCGCATCGACCAGAGCCACGGCGAGCCCTCCAGCCTTGCCTGTGTCCTTCATCGGGCCCACCCGATTTGATACCACAACAAGCCGTCCCATGGCCTTCGCCTCCTTTGCTCTGATTGATGTGCCGGAAGCCTGACAGCAGGCAGGCAGCAGATGAAATGCCCTCTCAAGACACAGTGAAACCAAGGTTCCGGGATGCTGACGCATCACGCCTTGACCTGACTTATGCAGCGCACAACGCCATTGACTGAACAGTCAAGGCAGCAAAGAGTTCCCGCAATGGCTGTTCCAGACACCCTGAAACCGCCGTTTACCGGAGTTAAGCCGTGAGATGGCGCACCTGCTGCGCCAGCCAGTCCGTCACCGCAGCCACATCCGGCAAGCGTGCCGGAGCACAGGTTGGCCCCTCGCCCACCTTGAGCGCGCTGCCGCCAAGGGCGAGCGCGGCCGCCATCGCATCCTCATCCGTCACATCATCGCCTGCAAAGACCGGCACCCGACTGCAGAAGGGCGGCAGCTCCATGAACTGGCGCAGCGCCAGCCCCTTGTCATGAGTCGCAGGTTTGACTTCCATCACCATCTTGCCGCGCAGGACATGCAGATCCGGCAACCCGGTCAGAACACGCGCAAGATAAGCCTCCAGCGCGCCTTCCAGATGGGGAACAGACCTGTAGTGCAGTGCGATGGCCGCCCCCTTGTCTTCCAGCATGATGCCGTCGGCCAGCAGGCCGCTGGCTTCCACCGACCTCCGCAGGTACTGCAGCTCCGGCGAAGCTTCGGCACGCACGGGATCAGCAGCAGCGGTGCTGCGCCATTCAAGCCCGTGGAGGCCTGCGGCGGGCAGTGCGAGGGGGTGGAGAAAGCCGTCTATCTCTGAGATAGGTCTGCCGGTGATGATGGCGACAGCACCATCCAGACAATCATTGATCCGGCTCAGAAAGCTGATCACTTGTTCATCAACGTCTACGAGCTCCGGCCGGGGCGCAAGAGCTGCCAGAGTGCCATCAAAATCGAGAAAAAGAGCACTATCGGGCTGCAGACGGACAGAATGTTGCATGCGCTCAGTTTAAGACACATGCTGGAAAAGTCCACCCCTGCCCCGGATTTTCTCCGGAGCAGGGACGGATGATTGCAAGACGTCAAACGAAGAGGTTGACGAGACTTTCCAGATATTCCTGACGGCCGGACTTCGGCTGCGGCTCAAGATCCGTGGCATGAACGCGGTCAGCAAGGGCTTCCAGCGACACGTCACCCTTGAGGATGGCAGCGTTTTCCGGCTTGGACCAGCCAGCGTAACGGTCCTCGACGAAGCCGCCAAGACGTCCGTCCTCGATCATCGCCGCAGCGGCCAGAAGGCCGCGGGCGATGGCGTCAGCCGAACCGATGTGACCCTGGAGCAGATCCACGGCATCAATCGACTGGCGGCGGATCTTGCTGTCGAAGTTGGTGCCGCCGGTGGTGAAGCCGCCGCCCTTGAGGATCTCGTAATAGGCGAGCGCCAGCTCCGGAACGTTCATGGCGAACTGATCCGTATCCCAGCCCGACTGGTAGTCGTTGCGGTTCATGTCCACCGAGCCGAAGATGCCCAGCGCATTGGCCAGCGCCAGCTCGTGCTCGAAGGAGTGACCGGCAAGGATCGCATGCCCCTGCTCGATGTTCACCTTCACTTCGTTCTCCAGACCATAGGCCTTGAGGAAACCGAAGACGGTGGCGACATCATAGTCATACTGGTGCTTGGTCGGCTCCTGCGGCTTCGGCTCGATCAGGATCGTGCCCTTGAAGCCGGTCTTGTGCTTGTACTCCACCACCATGGACAGGAAGCGGCCGAGCTGGTCCAGTTCGCGCTTCAGGTCGGTGTTGAGCAGGGTTTCATAGCCCTCGCGGCCGCCCCACAGCACGTAGTTTGCACCGCCCAGACGCTTGGTCACGTCCATGGCGTTCTTCACCTGCGCTGCCGAATAGGCGAAGATTTCCGGATCCGGGTTGGTGGCGGCACCGCTCATGAAGCGGCGGTTGGAGAAGAGGTTCGCCGTGCCCCACAGCAGCTTGACGCCCGTCTCGGCCATCTTCTTTTCAAAGATGTCGGCGATGGCGTTCACATTGGCGTTGCTCTCGGCCAGCGTCGCCCCTTCCGGCGCGATGTCGCGATCGTGGAAGGTGAAGAAGGGCATGTCCAGCAGCTGGAACATCTCGAAGGCAACGTCGGCCTTCAGACGGGCCTGTTCCATCGGATCGCCTGCGGCCATCCACTTGCGCTGGAAGGTGTCACCGCCGAACGGATCACCGCCCGGCCAGCAGAACGAATGCCAGTAGCAGATGGCAAGACGCAGATGGTCTTCCATGCGCTTGCCGAGGACCACCCGGTCCTTGTCGTAAAAGCGGTAGCCATAGGGGTCCTTGGCATCCGGACCAACAAAGCGGACCGGCTCCAGGCCGTCAAAAAAACCAGTAGCCACGTCAGATCTCCTTCACTGCGGGATAGAGTTTGCGCCAGCGGGCATAGGCCTCGCCATAGGCGGAACGAAGAGCGGGATTGGGGTCGATGGCAGCGGCCATCGGCGGGGCGCTGAAGAGCGCATCGGAATAGCCATCCGCCGCCGCCTGACCGAGGCGGGCAGCGCCCAGCGCGGCGCCGAAGTCGCCATCCTGCGGCAGATCGACGGTGACGCCCAGAACGGTGGCGATGATCTCCAGCCAGACGCGCGAGCGCGAACCGCCGCCCACGGCGGTGACACGCTCGACCTTCGTTCCGGCAGAGGTCAGCGCCGCGAGGCAGTCCATCAGGGCGAAGGCGACGCCATCCAGCACCGCATGGGTCAGCTCCGCCTCATCCGTGTCATGCGAGATGCCGAAGAAACCGCCCCGGATCGCCACGTCATTATGCGGCGTGCGCTCGCCGCCCAGATACGGCATGAACATCACATCCGAAGGCCGCTTCACCTCCGTGACGAGCCCCGTCAGCTCCTGCGCCGGGCGGCGCAACACCTTGGACAGCCAGTTGAGGCTGTCGGTTGCCGACAGGATCACGCCCATCTGGTGCCATGTGTCCGGCACCGCATGGCAGAAGGCATGCACGGCACTGCCCACATTCGGCGAGAACCGGTCATTGGTGACGAACAGCACGCCCGAGGTGCCGAGCGAGACGAAGGCCGAGCCCGGCTTTACCGCACCCGTGCCGCAAGCCGAGGCTGCATTGTCGCCGCCGCCACCGGCCACCACCGGGGCAGAAGTCATGCCCCAGCGCTGCGCCAGCTCCGGCCGCAGGCGGCCGCTGGCATCCGAGCCCTCGACAAGGCGCGGCATGTGGCTGCGGTTGAGACCGGTCGCTTCAAGCAACGCATCGGACCAGTCGCGGGCGGCCACATCCATCCACAGCGTGCCGGCACTGTCCGACATGTCGCCCACATGCTCGCCGGTCAGGCGCAGGCGGACGTAATCCTTCGGCAGCAGCACCTTGGCCGTGCGGGCAAAGATCTCCGGCTCATTCTCGCGCACCCATTGCAGCTTCGGCGCGGTGAAGCCCGGCATCACCCGGTTGCCGCCAAGGCTGAGGAACCGGGGCTCGCGCGCTTCCAGATCCGCGCATTGCGCGGCGGAGCGGCCATCATTCCACAGGATGCAGGGGCGCAGCGGCTTGTCCTTCGCATCCAGCAAGGTGGCCCCGTGCATGTGGCCGGACAGGCCAATGCCGCGCACCGCTGCCATCTCTCTTGGATGAGAGGTGGCAAGCGTGTCCATCGCCTGTTCCAGCGCCGTCCACCAGCTGTCCGGGTCCTGCTCCGACCAGCCGGGATGCGGGCGCTCGACCGTGAGATGGGCACTGGCCGAGGCGAGCACCGCCTGGCTGTCATCCATCAGGATCGCCTTCACCGAACTGGTGCCGATATCAAGGCCGATATGCATGAGGTACGCCCCTCAAAATTGATCCGAAAGAACCCCGGAACAGGCGGCGCTTCTGTGCGCACCTGTCCGGGGACTGCTTCTTCTAGCCGATGACGGCCGTTTCTGCCAGAGCCTGCGATGCCGCAGGCTCCCGCGTGGTCAAGTGGTCAGGCGTTCAGGCCGCGGCTACATCGTTGAGCGCGCCCGGTCCCGGCGTTGCGCCGGGAGGGCACTTGCCGAGAATGATCATGCCCAGCACGTCATCATCGGTCACATCCGTCGTCTTGGCGGTGCCGACCAGCTGGCCGTTCTTCATCACGGCAATGCGGTCACACAGCTTGAACACATCGTGGATGTCATGGCTGATGAGGAAGATGCCGAGGCCCTGACGCTTCAGCTCCTCGATCAGCTCCGCCACCATCTGCGTCTCATGCACGCCAAGGGCAGCCGTCGGCTCGTCCATGATCAGGATGCGGGCGTTGAAATAAACCGCGCGGGCAATGGCGACCGACTGGCGCTGACCGCCCGAGAGGGCCTTCACCGGAGCCTTGAACTTCTTGAAGTTCGGGTTGAGCCGTCCCATGATCTTGCGCGTCTCGGCTTCCATCCCGTCATCATCGACGAAACCGAATGGCGTCACCAGCTCGCGGCCGAGGAACAGGTTGGAGGCCGCATCGAGGTTATCGGCCAGCGCCAGCGTCTGGTAGATCGTCTCGATGTTGTACTTGCGCGCATCACGCGGGCTGTGGATCGTGGCGTGCTGGCCATCGATCAGGATCTCGCCGCTGTCCTGGCGGTAGGCGCCGGACAGGATCTTGATCAGCGTCGACTTGCCCGCGCCATTGTGGCCCAGCAGGCCCACCACTTCACCGGGGAAGAGGTCGATGGACACATGATCCACCGCACGCACCCCGCCGAACGAGATGCAGATGTCTTTCATTTCGACCAGAGGCGCCATGGATCAATCCCCCGTGCGCTTGCGGTAGATGATGTCGACGTAGACTGCAAAGACCAGCACGATGCCGACGACGATGTTCTGGAGCGGTGCATCCACACCCACCATGGCCATGCCGGATTGCAGCGACTGCATGATCAGCGCACCCAGGATCGCTCCGTAGATGGTGCCGACACCACCGGAGAGCGCCGTGCCGCCGATGACGGCTGCCGCGATGACGCGCAGTTCGTCCAACGTGCCGATGTCGTTGGTGGAGAAGCCGAGACGGGCTGCCGCCACCGCGCCGGAGATGGCGCAAAGACCGCCCATCAGCGCGAAGATCTTGACCGTCAGCAGGCGGGTGTTGATGCCCGACAGTTCGGCCGCATCCGGGTTGCCGCCGGTTGCGAAGATGTAGCGGCCAAGGCGGGTGCGGCGGGCGACAACAGTCATGGCCACAGCCACGACGATCAGCACCAGCACCGAGATCGGAATGCCATAGCCCATGCGGAAGCCTTCCGGCATGGTCTCGCCGCGATCCGCAAACAGGCGCTGCACGCGCTGCACCGGCATGTCATAGGCATTGAGCACGGCGACGAAACCGAGGATGGCACCGCAGATCACCGCTGCAATCACGGCTTCGGCCCACGCAGGCTTCACGGAAAAGCCATGCGAGGCGCGGCGCTTGCGGGCCGAGAACAACAGGGCCATGGAAGCTGCAACGCAGACGAGCCCGAAGACCCAGGACCAGGTTTCGCCAAGCGAGCCGCCCGTGCCGCCGAGCAGCAGGAAGGTCTGGTCGAGGGGGCCGATCGTCTTGCCGTCGGTGATGAACCAGGCCACGTTGCGCCAGACCAGCAAACCGCCAAGCGTGACGATGAAGGCGGGAATGCCGAGATAGCCGATCATCCAGCCCTGCGCCGCGCCGATCGCGACACCGGCCACCAGACCGGCGAGAATGGCAAGGATCCAGATGGACGGATGGCCGAGGCCAAGCATTGAGGGCAGAACCTGCGTCTGCACGACCGCCATCACCGCCGCGACCGTCGCCAGGAGCGAACCGACGGACAGATCGATGTGGCGGGTGACGATGACGAAGACCATGCCCGTTGCCATGATGGCGACCGAGACGGTCTGGATCGTCAGGTTGAAGATGTTGCGCGGTGTCAGGAAACGCCCGTCCGTGATCACGTTGAACACGAGACAGAGGACGATGAACGCCCCGATCATGCCCAGCAGGCGCGTGTCCAGCTGCAGCGCGGATAAAAACGAGCGGGCCGCCGGAGTCCTCGCCCCGGACAGGTCTGCATTCGACATCGAAGTGCTCCTGGTTGAAAAGCCGGTCCTGATGTGCCGATTGGAGCGCGTGACCCAAGGTCAGTCAAGCAAGCGCTGCGGTTTCACATCGGAAACACTGCCCCGGAACCATCCGGGGCAGTGCAAGGTCTTGACCGGTCAGGCCTTAGTTGCAGGGAGCCGGGCCGCCGGAAACGCCCTGGCAGAGTGCGTCCTTGCTGATCCAGCCTGCGTCCACGACAACATTGAGGTTGTCCTTGGTGATCGCGACCGGAGCCAGGAAGCGCGCCGTCATCTCGGTGCCGGCCGGCGAGGTCCACTGGGCGGCGCCTTCAACGCTGCCCAGATCACCGCCCTTGGCGAGAGCCACGGCGATTTCGGCAGCCGTCTTGCCGAGTTCGCGCGAGTCCTTCCACACGGAAACCGTCTGGGTGCCCTTGGCGATGCGGTTCAGAGCGGCATGGTCGCCGTCCTGGCCGGAAACCGGAATGCCTTCCATGCCCTGGGCCGCCAGAGCGGCAACGGCGCCGCCTGCGGTGCCATCGTTGGAAGCAACAACGGCGTCCACCTTGTTGTCGTTGGCGGTCAGGATCTGTTCCATGTTCCGCTGGGCGTTGGCCGGAAGCCAGCCGTCGGTGTAGGCTTCGCCCACGATCTTGACCTTGCCGGCGTCAATCGCCTCCTGCAGGACTTCCTGCTGGCCGCCGCGCAGGAAGTCGGCGTTCGGGTCCGTGGAGGAGCCCTTGATCATGACGTAGTTGCCTTCCGGCGCAGCCTTCAGGACTTCGCGGGCCTGCATGCGGCCCACTTCCACGTTGTCGAAGGTCAGGTAGAAAGCGCGGGCATCTTCGATCAGGCGGTCATAGGCGACAACCGGAATGCCTTCGTCGGCAGCGGCCTGCACGGCCGGGCCAATGGCCTGGGCGTCCTGTGCGAGAATCACGAGGGCGGTGGCGCCCTGTGCGATCAGGGCTTCGATGTCGGACAGCTGCTTGGCAGAGGAGCTCTGGGCATCAGCAGAGATGTACTTGGCACCGGCAGCTTCCAGAGCGGCCTTGATCGCGCCTTCGTCGGTCTTCCAGCGTTCTTCCTGGAAGTTGGACCAGCTCACACCGACGACGACATCCTGCGCCTGTGCGGCAGCAGTCAGAGCGGTCGCAGACATGAGCGCGCCCGCAAAAATCATGGCAATCTTGCGCATTGCGTTGTTTCCTCCTGAAAGGCGTCACCCTTCTCCCGGCGCCGCCTCCTTCAATCCTGAGAGTGTCGAACCCCCATCTCAGCGGGCGGACCTTTATTTTTTTCGGCGCCCGAAAAAAAGTTGCTCCAAAGCTCGCCGCCTGTCAACATGCTTTTGGAGACCGGAAACGGTTTCATTACGCTGAAGACCATGCTGGCGGCATAAAGACTGGCAGGTCAGGGACGGAAACAGCACGGGAACTACGTCAGGACATGACGCAGACAGCGAACAGGGACCAGATCCGCAAACGCAACCGCAGCATCATCCTGCAGACGCTGCGGCGCGAAGGGCAGATGGCGCGCATCGATCTGGGACGGGCCACGCGCCTCAGCCCGGCGACGATCACCGCCATCACCTCCGACATGCTGGATGAAGGCCTGATTGCCGGGATCGAGACCGAAGAGCCCCGCGCTGCCCAGTCACGGGGCCGGCCGCGCAGCATGCTGGCCCTCAACGGCGCCGCGGCCAGCGTCATCAGTCTGCGCATTTCGGTCAACTGGATCGATCTGGCGCTGGCCGATTTTACCGGCCGGATCATCTTCAGCCGCAAATATCCCTTCGACACCACGCGGGCCGATGCGGAGAGCTTTCCCGATCTTCTGTGCAGCACCATCACAAGCTTCGTTGAGGAGTCGGGCGCCAATCCGGCGACCGTGCAGGAAATCGGCGTCGCCTCGCAGGGTATCGTGGACCGGATGCGGGGCGAGATCGTCTGGAGCCCGGCCTTCAGCGGCCGCAACATCCCCGTGGTCGACCCCATCCGCACCCGGCTGGGGGCACGCTGCTTCCTGACCAACGACACCAACATGATCACCGAGGCGCTGCACTGGTCGGAGCCAGAACGCTACAGCGGCACCTTTGCCGTCCTGATGGTGGACTACGGCGTCGGCATGGGCCTGTTTCTCGATGGCCACCTTTTCGTCGGCGCCACGGGAGCGGCGGCGGAAATCGGCCATGCCAACCACATTCCCGGCGGCGCCCTGTGCCGCTGCGGCAAGCGCGGCTGCCTTGAAGCCTATCTTGCAGACTACGCCCTGCTGCGTCAGGTGCTGGGCCTGCCGGATGACACGGACCCGCGCTCGCTGCCCGTGAACAGCCAGACCTTTGACGATCTCTATGGCAAGGCGAAAGCCGGGGACCCCCATGTGCGCGCCGTCTTCAATGGCGCCGGCAAAGCGCTCGGCATTGGTCTTGCCCGGCTGCTGGCCATCATCGAGCCGGCGCGCATCGTGCTGACCGGCGCGGGCATCGAGGCCTTCGAATTCATGGAAGCCGGCATGCATCAGGCGCTGGAGGAGGTGCTGGTGGAGGACCTGCGGCGGCATCTGGTGATCGACGTGGTGGAATGGAACGAGGATTTCATCCGCCGCGGTCTTGTTGCGCAGGCCATGCGGCGGCTGGATGAAAACCTGACCGGCCAGCCGGAGGGCATAAGCCCCCGAGCGAGCCTCATCCGGCAAGGCGCCAGCAAAGGGATCTGATCGCTGCGGCACATATGAACCGCAGCCGGGGGGAGAGACGGCATGAGGGGGAGACAGGAACGAGGCTGCATATGGCTGCCTGTTGCAGCGGCACTTGCAGGAGCAGGCGCGCTGTGGCTGGGCCTTGCGGCATCTGCGCAGGCGCAGAGCTGGAGCGAGCGGAACGTTGATCACACGCCGCCGCTGGAAGACATCCGCGCCTCTCTGGACGAAGCCCGCAAGACCGGCAGCCCCGCCGCGCTGGAAGCCCTTGCCGAAGAAGGCCGCCGTCTGTTCGAAGCGCGTTTCATCCGCGAGGAAGGCGCCGGACGGCCCATGGCGACGCAGGCCATCGTGCCGACGAAGCGCAAGCGCCCGGTCGAGAACATGTTCAACCGCATGCCCGGCCCGGATGCGGCCGCCTGTTCCGGCTGCCATCACCAGCCTGTCATCGGCGGCGCCGGGGATTTCACCGCCAATGTCTTCGTCTCCGAAGGCTTCGAGAGCGCCGATTTCGACACCTCCGACCCGCAGTTTTCCAACGAGCGCGGCACCAACATCCTGCAGGGCTCCGGCCTGATCGAGCTGCTGGCGCGGGAGATGACGGCTGAGTTGAAAGCCCAGCGCGCCGAAGCCGTGCGCAAGGCAAGGGCGGACAAGGTGCCGGTGACGGCGCCGCTCGAAACCAAGGGCGTCAGCTTCGGCAAGGTGACCGCCCATCCCGATGGCACGATCGACGTCTCCGCCATCGACGGCATCGACCCGGATCTGGTGCTGCGCCCCTTCAGCCAGAAGGGCGTGTTTGCCTCCCTGCGTCAGTTCACGGTCAACGCGCTCAACGTGCATCACGGCATGCAGGCGCAGGAGCGCTTCGGTTCCATGTGGACCGGCACGGATGATTTCGACATGGACGGCGTGGCCGATGAAATCCGCCCCGAACATGTCTCTGCTCTCGTCGCCTTTCAGGCCACCCTGCCCGCGCCGGGCCGCAAGGAAGATCTCCCCGATGACTGGAAGGCGGCCGCCGCAAGGGGCGAGGACCTGTTTGCAGCAACCGGCTGCACATCCTGCCACCGCCCGTCCCTGCCGCTGGAGAGCCTCGCCTTCGAGGACCCGGGTCCGGTGGAAGGGGCTGGCACCTTGCGGCGGCAGGATGTGGAGACGCCGCTGGTCTATGATCTGTCCGCGCTCGCCTGGGTGAAGGCCCTGCCGCGTGATGACAAGGGCCGCGTTCTGGTGCCGCTCTATGGCGACCTCAAGCGCCACCAGATTTCCGGCCAGCGCAACAACCGGCTGGGCAACGAGCTGCTGGGCCAGCGTTTCGTCGAGCGGGACGTGTTCATCACCGCCGAACTCTGGGGCGTGGGCAATACGGCGCCCTATGGCCACCGCAACGACATCACCACCCTGCACGAGGTGATCATGGCCCATGGCGGCACGGCGGAAGAGACGCAGAAAGCCTATGCCGCCCTGCCCGAGGAAGACCGGCAGGCGGTGATTGCCTTCCTGCGCAGCCTGGAGGTTGGCAAATGAGCATGGTCCGCCCGGTCACCACCTCTCTCCTCGCCCTGCTGCCGCTTGCCGCCACGGCTGCGCTGGCGCAGGAGCGCAAGGTCTCGCTCGCCCCAGTGCCGCATTTCGTGGAGGAAGCGGAAGCCGCCGGCATCCGCCAGAGCTACGAAGGCCCCTGGGAATATTTCGTCGGCGGCGGCGTGGCCATTCTTGACTGCAACGGCGACCGCAAGCCGGACCTGTTCATCGCCGGCGGCAAGAACCCGGCCGGGCTTTTTGTGAACGAGAGCACCACCGGCGGGCCGCTGAAATTTGCAGGCATAGACAGCGGCGTCGATGAGCGCAGCCTGACCAAGGTGCTGGGCGCCTATCCGCTCGATTTCGACAATGACGGCGAACCGGACCTCGCCGTGCTGCGCGAGGGCGAAAACCTGCTGCTGCGCGGCAAGGGGGACTGCCAGTTCGAGGTGGCCAACCGCTCCCTCGGTTTCAAGGGCGGCAACGAGTGGACAACGTCCTTCTCCGCCGTCTGGGAAGCTGGCAATGCCTATCCAACGCTCGCCTTCGGCAATTATGTGGACCGCTCGCTCCCCGGTTCGCCCTGGGGCACCTGCCACGACAATTTCCTCTTCCGTCCGCAATCGCAGGACCGGCCGGACTATTCGCAGGCCGAGCGGCTGACACCGGGCTTCTGCGCCCTGTCGATGATGTTCACCGACTGGAACCGCTCCGGCGAAGCTTCGCTGCGCATTTCCAACGACCGGCATTACTACCGGGGCGGTGAAGAACAGCTCTGGGCCGTGCCGCCGGGCCGCCCCGCAAGGCTTTACCGCCGCGCCGATGGCTGGCGCAGCCTCACCATCTGGGGCATGGGCATTGCCAGCATCGATCTGGATGTAGACGGCCAGCCCGAATATGCGCTGACCAGCATGGGCGACACCAAGCTGCAGACGCTGGAAAAGGAAGGCGATGAGGTGGTGCCGGTCTATGCGGACATCGCCTTTGAAAAGGGCGTCACCGCGCACCGGCCCTATGCGGGCGGGGACTTGCGCCCCTCCACCGGCTGGCACGCGGAATTTCAGGATGTGAACAACGACACCCTGTGGGATCTCTACATCGCCAAGGGCAATGTGGAAGCCATGCCGGATTTTGCCGCTTTCGACCCGGACAACCTGCTGCTGGGCCAGTGGGATGGCAGCTTCACCGAAACCGGTGACCTTGCGGGCATCGCACTTGAGCGGCGCGGACGCGGGGCGGGGCTTGCCGATTTCAATCAGGACGGCTTGCTGGATCTGATTGTCGTCAACCGCAGCGCCCCAGTCAGCCTGTTCCGCAACACGGGCGCAGGCACAGCCGAAGCGCCGCGCCCGCTCGGCAACTGGGTGGCGGTGGAGCTGAAACAGCCGGGCAAGCCCAACCGCAACGCCATCGGCGCCAAGATCAGCGTGCGGGCAGGCACCAAATCCATCGAGCGCGACCTGCAGATTGGCGGCGGCCACGCCTCCGGCCAGCTTGGCTTTGCCCATTTCGGCCTCGGCGTCTCCGAACGCGCCCAGATCCGCGTGCGCTGGCCGGACGGCGAATGGAGCCACGCCTACCGCGTCTTCGCCAACACTCACGTGGTCATCGAACGCGGTGCGGAAGAAGCGAAGCTCTGGCTGCCGGAGTAGGCCATGAACCCATAAACGCGAATGGCTGAGATGGGGTGGAAGCGGGCTGGCCGATTGTGAATGCCGACCTAGCGAAAGTGAACACTCGCCATACCGGAGATTGCGCCCGAGATGCTATCCTGAGGTCAAGTGTCACCGGGCTCCTGCCTGTTGGCTGGCGCTTCGTGCCACCAGTTCAGTGCTACGCTACATCCGGAGGACTCAATGACAGAAACGGGTAAAAACGAGGAAGCGCAGCGTCAGAAAGCTGCGGCCTCACTGCTGAACGACATGGAAACGGCGGCTGTGCGCATGCGCAAGTTGATTGTCGGCATACCGCCTCAAGACCTGCTGGGCTATCTGTACGCGCAGTACATGCTAAAAGCCATTTCGACACAGAATATGGGCAGTCACCCCGACGAGGCGGCAGAACCCGACGATCTCATCAACGACAACCAGTTCTTGCTTGAATATGTGCACGCGGTCCTCGCGTCGGACCCGCTCCCGGAGCAAGTGGCTTTCGACGAGGCCAAGTGTTTGGAGCTTTATGACGTCAGCCGGGAGCTGCGCAAGAACGCGATACTCTACGCTATGGCCACCTCCGCTGATACGAAGGATGGCGCCTTTGGTCCCGACACGGCGGAGATCGAGTACCGTGCGAAAACTACTTGGGTCCTGCTGAGGGGAAACCGCTATCAAGTCCTTGAGGGTGAATTCTACCGGTATGTCCTCGCGCCGCACGACGACCTCCTGAAGGAAGTTTATGGGGTCGGCGCGAATGACGTTGCGGCTGGCTTCCAGGCCATGACCGACGCAACCCGCTCGGGTCACTCGGACGCCATCTTTAGCATGATAGACAGCTTCGACTCCATACAGGCCATTCAGGAAGAACAGAGCCTAGGCATAGACGAGGCCATGAAGATCTGGGCGGAGGCGAACGCCGGCAAACTGCCCGCCGCACAGTTCGCGATAGACGACATGTTTCGCGGCGGAGTCGCAAACGTAAGCCGTCACACGAACCTACCGTCCGAGTTACTCGCCGATCTTGCATACCGGAGGGGGGAGGAAAGAGAGTTCTTCGCGGCGGGCAATCATGCTGGCACGCCCTACCGGACGCTACCCGCCCGCAAGAAACCGCTCGTCCAGCTCGGTTCGGACTACTATGCGGTCGATCCGTGCTTCACGCGCGACGCGGGATATCGGGCGCTGCTATTCAACCTGTTGCAGCGGAAGCCTGAGTACAAGGCCGCGTTCAAAGAACGGCAGAAGGTCATGAGCGAGACGGCCTTTGCCGACATCTTGAGCAACCAGTTATCTGGGGCGCTGGTTTTCCAAGAGGTGTACTACCGCGACCCGATCACGAAGCAGTGGTTTGAAAACGACACGCTCATTCTCCTCGATGATGTCCTGTACCTTGTCGAGGCAAAAGCCGGTGCGGCCGCGACGATCGCCTCGCCGGCGCTCGACTTTGGCCGCCATGCACAGTCCGTACAAGATCTTGTCATTAAGGCCTACAAGCAGTGCGAGCGCTTCTTCAACTATATCGCGTCCTCCGACCAGGTTCCCCTCTACCATCTTGAGGGCGGCAAGTACGTGGAGTTTACGCGGATACGGCAGGCTGACTATCGAGTCATGCTTCCGATTGGGCTCACCGTTGAGTCTTTCTCACCGCTTTCCGCATACTGCAAGGAACTACCTCAGATCACACCCCTGCTGGGGCGGCACGGGTTCGTCTCCCTTTCCATCGACGACCTATTTGTCCTGCGGCGGCTGCTGCCGACGCCTGGCCAGTTTGCTCATTACATGGAAGTACGGCAGGCGGTGGCAGCCCTTCGGCGGGCTCATCTTTTTGATGAGCTTGACCATCTGGGCGCATATCTTAAGAAGAATCGCTTTGACGAGGACATGGCAAATCAACTGAAGGAGGGTGCTGATTTCGCCATGTGGGATGGTATGAGCTTCGAGGTTGATAGGAGCTTCGAGAGGGAAGATTGGGAAGCCGGACCATTTCCGACGCAGGCCTTTCCAGATGAGGTCTTGAAACTCCTTGCCGCCCTTGATGTAAGCCGGTCCCCCGGATGGCTGTTGGCTGAAAGCCGCATACGGGACCTCGGCGGGGATGGGCGGAACGACCTTGCCGCAATGCTTTCGGAACTCTGCCAGTCGTTAAGCAAGCATCCAGCGCGCCATTTTTTGTTCGGGCCGAACGAACAGAACTCGCTTTTCATCTGGATGCAGCGGTGGGAGACCAGAGTCGACTGGCAGAACGTCAACGATAAGGCGGCTGCGGCTACACTTCTTACAGCAGACGGGAGCATCACCGGAATAATAGTTGTCGCGACTTCGGACGGGACCTACGTTACGGCCTACACTTTCCCGATTAACAAGCCCGGACCGCGCTCTAAAGAGAATGCCCGCATTTACGATGAGGCCGACAGGATGAGGGAGCGGGCGACTTCGCAAGCCGCGCCGCGAGCCCCGTCTGTCGAGCCGATGCCCGAGCGTGCACGTTTCAAAGCTGGGCGGAATGAACTATGCCCCTGCGGCAGCGGGATCAAATTTAAGAAATGTCATGGTCGATGACCACGAGGCGCCATAACGGTAGATTAGGCGTTTGTCGCCCACCTGCATCAAATACTGAATGACCGAGTTTGCGCACCGTAACTGGCCTGGTAAAGACCGCCATTGGACCGTTTTCTGACTCGCTGCTTTCACATCTCGCAGGGTTCTAATTCAGGGTTCACTATGAGCCGATATGACCTAGCAGACTTTGAATGGCGCGTGATCGAGCCGCTGCTGCTCATCCCCCTCCCCTCAAGGGGCACCGCATGCACACATCAGGTACGGACAGCAGACCGCTGTAGTGCCCGGCATGGTGACAGAACGCCTCCGCCCCTTGTGGGGATGAAAACGGAGAGGTTTGACCGGTTCGATTGCCCGAAGACCGGTTCTCCCGGCCGGATGAAGCCGGAACGGCGGTTGATTGGAGAACTGTCACCCCAAATCATTTCAATCAGTTAGCACCTGCAAAAAACATGATTATCATCTTCATATAATTGATCTTTCGAAAAATATTTGACTGTTTGGACAAATTTTCCTTCAATGGGAGCGGATAAGCCTGTTCGCAAAAAGAAACGGGCGCCGAACATAGATCGCCACCTTCCGGAGATCCTCCCATGACTGAGACCAGATCTGGTCCGGACATTGCGCCTGCGCGCCTTCCGGCTGACCAGTATGCACAGAACTTCTGTGACCTGCACCCGCGCCTCGACCCGCATGAGGCCAGGGTGGAGAGTGACCGCTGCTACTTCTGCTATGACGCGCCTTGCGTGAACGCCTGCCCGACCAGCATCGACATTCCCCTGTTCATCCGCCAGATCTCGACCGGCAATGACACCGGCGCGGCGCGCACGATCTTTGCGCAGAACATCCTTGGCGGCATGTGCGCCCGCGTCTGCCCGACGGAGACCCTGTGCGAGCAGGCCTGCGTGCGCAACGAGGCCGAAGCCAAACCGGTGAAGATCGGCGAGCTGCAGCGCTTTGCCACCGACCATTACATGGAAACCCACGCCACCACGCCCTTTACCCGCGCAGCCGAAACCGGCAAGCGCGTGGCTGTTGTGGGCGCGGGCCCGGCGGGCCTGTCCTGCGCCCACCGGCTTGCCGTGCATGGCCATGCGGTAACGCTCTACGACGCCCGGCCCAAGGCGGGCGGGCTCAACGAATATGGCATTGCCGCCTACAAGTCGGTCGATGACTTTGCGGCGCGCGAGGTGGATTTCATCCTCTCCATCGGCGGCATCACCGTGGAGCATGGCAAAGTGCTGGGCGAGGACCTTTCCCTTTCCGCGCTGACGAAGGACTTCGACGCGGTTTTCCTCGGCATCGGCCTTGCCGGTGTCAACGGCCTGTCCGTTCCCGGCGAGGAGCTGGAGGGCGTGGTGGATGCGGTCGCCTATATCGCGGAGCTGCGGCAGGCGAAGGATCTTTCCACCCTGCCCGTCGGCCGTCGCGTGGTGGTGATCGGCGGCGGCATGACGGCGGTGGACATTGCCGTGCAGAGCAAGCTGCTGGGCGCCGAAGAGGTGACCATCGCCTACCGGCGCGGCAAGGAGCACATGAATGCCAGCCCCTATGAGCAGGACCTCGCCCAGACCAATGGCGTGCGCATCCTGCACTGGGCAGCCCCCAGGGCAATGCACGGGGAAAACGGCAAGCTGACCGGCATCGAGCTGGAACGCACCCGGCTCGACAACACCGGCAAGCTGATGATGACCGGCGAGACCTTCCGTCTTGAGGCCGACATGGTGTTCAAGGCCGTGGGCCAGAAGCTCAACCCGTCCGGGCTGAACGGTTCGGCGGCGGCGCTGACCCTCGACAAGGGCCGCATCGTCACGGACGCCACCCGCGCAACCACCATGGCCAAAGTCTGGGCCGGCGGCGACTGCATCGCCGGCGGGGAAGACCTGACCGTGGCCGCCGTCGAGGACGGCAAGGTTGCCGCAGAAGCCATCCATCAGGCGCTCAGCGCCTGAGCCAGCCGTTCTTTCCGGAGATCCCGTCATGGTTGATCTGAGATCTGATTTCGTCGGCATCAAGTCGCCCAACCCGTTCTGGCTCGCCTCTGCGCCGCCGACGGACAAGGAATACAACGTGGTGCGCGCCTACAAGGCGGGCTGGGGCGGCGTCGTGTGGAAGACGCTGGGCGAGGACCCGAATGTGGTCAACGTCAACGGCCCGCGCTATGGCGCCATTCACGGCAAGGACCGCCAGCTCATCGGCCTCAACAACATCGAGCTGATCACTGACAGGCCGCTTGAGGTGAACCTGCAGGAAATCAAGCGCGTCAAGCGCGACTGGAAGGACCGCGCCCTTGTCGTGTCCCTGATGGTGCCCTGCGAGGAACCCAACTGGGCCGCGATCCTCAAGCGCGTGGAAGAAACAGAGGCCGATGGCGTGGAGCTGAACTTCGGCTGCCCGCATGGCATGAGCGAGCGGGGCATGGGCTCGGCGGTCGGCCAGGTGCCGGAATATATCGAGATGGTCACCCGCTGGGCCAAGAAGCACACCCGCATGCCGGTGATCGTCAAGCTGACGCCCAACATCACCGATGTGCGCAAGCCCGCACAGGCCGCCAAGCGCGGCGGAGCGGATGCGGTGTCGCTGATCAACACCATCAACTCCATCGTGGGTGTCGATCTCGACCGCATGGCACCAACGCCGACGATTGACGGCAAGGGCTCGCACGGGGGCTATTGCGGCCCGGCGGTGAAGCCGATTGCCCTCAACATGGTGGCGGAAATCGCCCGCGATCCGGAAACCTACGGCCTGCCCATATCCGGCATCGGCGGCGTCACCACCTGGCGCGATGCGGCGGAGTTCATCGCGCTCGGAGCCGGCAACGTGCAGGTCTGCACCGCAGCCATGACCTATGGCTTCAAGATCGTCGAGGAGATGATCGAGGGCCTCAAGGACTGGATGGGCGGGGCCGGCTACGAGCGGATATCGGACTTCTCCGGCCGCGCGGTGCCCAATGTCACCGACTGGCGCTACCTCAACCTCAACTACATCGCCAAGGCGAAGATCGACGAGGACCTCTGCATCAAGTGTGGCCGCTGCCACATCGCCTGCGAGGACACCTCGCATCAGGCGATCACCAGCATGGTCGACGGGGTGCGCAAGTTCGAGGTGATCGACGAGGAATGCGTCGGCTGCAATCTCTGCGTCTCGGTCTGCCCGGTGGAAAATTGCATCACCATGGAACCAATGGCGGCTGGAAGTGTTGATCCACGGACGGGACGTTCCGTCTCTGGGGACTATGCCAACTGGACGACACATCCGAACAACCCCAGCGCCCGCATCGCCGCCGAGTGACGAAGCCCCCGGAGAGCTTTGCTCAACGGAAATTGTTCGAACACTGCGGCGCCTGAGCGTTCCAAGTCTTGATGCGTCAGCATCTTAAGACTTGGCGTAAAGGCACAGCCTTTTGGCGGCATCCCTGCCCCCGGGATGCCGTCCACCCCAGCTCGATGAGAGGCGACTCCCCCGGCTGCCGGCATAGGCAGCCGGGGATTTTTTTATCCAGTCGCAGCTCTCATATTGTAATGTTATCTTATTACATATATCACTGCCGCCGTATGAAGACCCATCCTGAATCTATGACGATGGAGCTTGACAGGAAGGACGGCGGCTTTGATCATCTGCGGCGATGGTTCCCGGCTGGCAAAGCCTTGGCCGGGTGAAAAGGGAACACGGTACGGTGTAGCCAACAGGCGCCAAGTCCGTGACTGCCCCCGCAACTGTAGGCGGCGAGCGACCCCGGGTGATCCACTGTTCCACCGAGGAACGGGAAGGACCGGGCAAGCGGCGACCCGCAAGTCAGGAGACCTGCCATCACAGCAGACCTCAAACCGCCGGGCGGGGTGTCCCGGAAGGAGCATAGCCATGACCATTCAGGGACCGGCCTTGGCCGGAACACCTGTGCCTGCGCCCGTGCAGGCCATTTCCCAGACGGAAGGAACCTCCCCTTCCCATCATCTCACCATCTGCGTCACCTGCCGTGACACGCAAACCGGCGAACGGCCAGGATTTGACCTTGGCACCGCGCTTGCCAGCGCCCTGCAGCAGGACGCGCATTGGACCGTTTCCGGCGTTGAATGCATGGCCGCCTGCAGCCAGCCCTGCGCTGTCGCGCTGACGTCGCCGGGCAAGACCGGCTGGCTGTTCGGCAATCTGACGCTGGACGACGTGCCGGATATCACTGCTTTCGCCCGCCAGTATCACGGCCTTGCCGATGGCTGGTGCAAGGCCTCCGAGCGTCCGGGCCGGATGGCGAAGACGGCGCTGGCCCGCATTCCGGCGCCCGGCCGCACAACCGCCTTCGAGTCTGCCGCGTGAGCGCGCCGTTCTTCGAGGCTGACACTCTCGGCTGGGGGCCGCGCGGACGCCCCGCCCTCCTCTCCGGGATCAGCTTCACCGTCCATCAGGGCGAGATGCTGGCCATTTGCGGTGCCAATGGCGCGGGCAAGTCGTCGCTGCTGCGGCTGCTGTACCGCTTCCACAAGCCGCAGACCGGTGACGTGCGGCTGGAGGGCACGAGCCTTTGGGCCATGTCGAGCCGTGATACGGCCCGGCGCATTGCCGTGGTGCTGCAGGAGCAGCCGACGGATTTTGCCCTCACCGTGCGCCAGATCGTCAGCCTCGGCCGCCTGCCGCATCAGCGCGGACTTGCGGCAGCCGGAGCGCGTGACGGCGAGGTGGTGGAGCATGCACTGGCCCGGCTGCATCTGACGGCACTGAGCGAGCGATCCTTCGGCACCCTCTCAGGGGGCGAGCGCCAGCGTGTGCTGGTGGCCCGTGCGCTGGCGCAGGAACCGCGCCTGCTGATCCTTGATGAGCCGACGAACCATCTCGACATCCGCCACCAGCTGGAGCTGATGGCGCTTTTACGCGGCCTGCCGCTGACGGTGATCACCACCCTGCACGACCTGACGCTGGCCGCAGAACATGCCGACCGGGTGCTGCTGCTCGCCAATGGCACCGTGCTGACCATGGGCACGCCGGAAGAGGCGCTGACCGAAAACACGATCGCCGGGGCTTTCTCTGTCCGATCGCGGATCGACACCTCCGGCTCCTCCCCCCGTTTTTCCTTTCACTTGTGAGATCTGAAAACATGCGTATAGCCCTTGCTCTCGCCGCCCTTCTGGCCACAACCGCCAGCGCCCTCGCCTATCCGGTGACGGTGAAAAGCTGCAACCGCGATGTCACCTTTGACGCCGCCCCCACACGCGCCGTCTCCAATGACGTGAACCTCACCGAAATGATGCTGGTGCTGGGCCTGACGGACCACATGGCCGGCTACACCGGCGTGTCCGGCTGGAAGACGCTGGACCCAGAGATGCGCGAAGGCGTGAAGGAACTGCCGGAACTTGCCGAAAAATACCCCACCAAGGAAGTGCTGCTGGGTGCAGAGGCGGACTTCTATTTCGCGGGCTGGAACTACGGCATGAAAGTGGGCGGCGAGGTGACACCGGACACCCTCGCCCCCTTCGGCATCAAGGTCTATGAGCTGACCGAAAGCTGCATCCACATCGGCCCCAAGGAGAAAATCTCCATGGCCGACATGTACAATGACCTTTTGAACCTCGGGACGATCTTCGGCGTCGAGGACAAGGCAAAGGCGCTGGTCGCCGGCTACGAGGCAAAGCTTGCCGAAGTGACGGCCAGGGTGAAGGAACCGGGCAAGGAGCCGCTGCGCGTCTTCGTCTATGACAGCGGCGAGGACACGCCCTTCACCGCAGGCCGCTACGCCATGCCCACCGCCCTCATCGAGGCCGCAGGCGGGCACAACATCATGGATGATCTCGACAAGAGCTGGGCCACCGTCGCCTGGGAGCCGGTGATCGAGCGCAATCCGGAAGTGGTCGTCATCGTCAACTACGGGCAGGTGACGGCGGAACAGAAGATCGCCTTCATGAAGTCCAACCCGGCCTTCGCCAGCATCGATGCAGTGAAGAATGACCGCTTCGTCGTGCTGGAATATGTCGAGGCGACGCCCGGCCCCCGCAACATCCGCGCCGTGGAGAAGCTCGTTGACGGTTTCGCACGCAACTGAGGCCGATGCGCTGACAGGCGCACCGGACCGGCACCGGTCCAGAATCTGGCCGGTGCTGGCCATCGCGGCCCTGTGCTTTGCCCTTCTGGCCACGGCGGTGATTGCCGCCCTGGCCGTGGGCGCCGTTGCCGTGCCGCCTGCGGATGTCGCTGGCATTCTTCTGTCGAAGATCTTTCCCGGATCGGTGGAGAAGACGTGGAGCTCAGCGCGCGAGGCCATCGTCTGGGATGTGCGCTTTCCCCGGGCGCTGCTGGCAGCCCTTGTCGGCGCGGGCCTTGCCATGACCGGTGCCGCCCTGCAATCGGTCACCCGCAACCAGCTGGCCGACCCGCATCTGCTCGGCATCTCTTCGGGCGCTGCCTTCGGCGCCATTCTGGCGCTGCTGCATACCGGGCTGTTTCTCGGTATGCTGACCGTGCCGCTGCTCGCCTTCTTCGGCGCGCTGGGGGCAACAGCCATCGTGCTCTGCGTGGTGCGGATCACGCGGGCCGGTTCGCCCGACCGGCTGGTGCTGGCAGGCGTTGCCGTGTCCTTCGTCATCATGGCCTGCGCCAACATCCTGATCTTCCTGGCAGATCCGAAGGCGACCCATACGGTGGTGTTCTGGATGCTGGGCGGGCTCGGCCTTGCCCAGTGGAGCCACCTGCTCTACCCGCTGGCCGTGCTCCTGCCCTGCGGGATCTGGCTGTGGCTGAAGGCGGGCCAGCTCAATGCCATCACGCTGGGGGACGAGACGGCAGCAACGCTCGGCATCCCCGTCAACCGGCTGCGGCTCTCAGTCTTTGTCGCCGGTGCGCTCATCACCGGCGTGTCGGTCGCCTTCTCCGGCATCATCGGCTTCGTCGGCCTGATGATGCCGCATCTGGTGCGGCTGGTGGCGGGCGGCGACAACGCCCGCGTCCTGCCGCTGTCCGCACTGGCCGGAGCCCTGTTCCTGATCCTTGCCGACATCTGCGCCCGCGTCGTCATGGCCCCGGAAGACATGCCCATCGGCATCGTCACCGGCCTCGCCGGAGGCCTGTTCTTCATCTGGCTGATGGCACGGCAGAGGTGAGAGGTGAGAGGTGAGGGACGTCAGGGGTTGGCACTCACCCGTTCGACTTCAACAGTGATGTGGGAGAGTTCGTGTATCTCCGCGAGGCAGGCCTTGTAGTCCGAAGGTTCACGCGGAGCGCTCGACACCACCGAGATGATTGCAGCATGATGCCCTGGCCCGACTTGCCAGACATGCAGGTCTGCAATCCGGTCGCTGCCGGTTTCCAGCGCCTCAAGGATTTCGCTTCGCAAATCCTTGTCGTCAGGAATCCGGTCCAACAGGACCGAGCCTGAATCGCGGATCAGCCCCCAAGACCAGCGAGCGATCACAAGCGCGCCAACGATACCCATGAGCGGATCAGCCCAGAGCCAACCATAGCTGCGTCCGGCCAGCAGGGCCACGATGGCAAGGATTGACGTAAGCGCATCCGCCAGCACATGCATATAGGCGGCGCGGAGATTGTTGTCCCGAGCGTGCTCATGGCGGGCGTGGACATGAGTGTGATCATGCGCATGATGGTGCCCGTGGCCATGGTGATGATGGTGGGCGTGATCATCCCGGAGCAGCCACGCGCAGAACAGATTGACCGCAAGCCCCAGGACCGCAACGGCAATGGCCTGCCCGAAACTGATCTCCACCGGATTGGCCAGCCGCATCAGACTTTCCCAGCCGATCAGAAGCGCAATCAAGGCAAGGACGACGGCGCTGGCAAAGCCGCCCAGATCACCGAGCTTACCAGTGCCAAAGGTGAAACGGCGATCATCGGCATGACGGCGCGCATAGAGGTAGGTCAGGGCGGTGATCAGCATGGCACCAGCATGGGTAGACATGTGCCAGCCATCTGCCACCAGCGCCATGGATCCATAGACCGTGCCCGCGACAATTTCGACAGCCATCATCGACGCGGTCACGGCAATGACCAGCCAGACCCTGTATTCGTTCCTGCGGTGATCGCGGCCGAGGAAATTGTGATCGTGAGTATGCTTGGATATGTCGACTGCGGGCATGTGACCTGGCTCCTGCCGGCACGCCGGCTTACTTCATGTAGGTTCGGATAATTTCGATCAGCTCTGCCCCGCCCTGCTCACGGTCTGCTCCGGTTTTGGCGTGAAGCACGTGCTCCCGCAGATGATCCTCGACCACCTCGGCAGTCAGCCCGCTCATTGCGCCGCGGGCTGAAGCAAGTTGACGCAGGATTTCGCCGCAGGGTTTCTCGGCCTCAAGAGCGCGCTCGATCCCCTCAATCTGCCCCTTCAGGCGCCGAACCCGGGCAATGAGCTTCTCTTTGTCGCGGATGGTGTGAGACATGGCGGTGGCTAACCTCAGCTTCTAATAGTATAGGGGACTATAGTATATGACGCAGACTATGTGAAGCCATGGAATGGATCGGCCGACACACACCGGGGCGGGCAGAGCATGCAGAAATCAGCGCTCACGTCACGAACAAGGCATTGAAACATCGAGAAATGTTTCAGTTTGAAGCATAGGGAGGCTTCACCGGAACCCCGGCACACTAAAGCGCCAGCATGTGGTTGTCCCAGGAGATGCCCGGCACGAAGGCGAGGGATTGCGCCCGTGTGCCGGGGTCTTCGGCAAGGCTGAGGCCGCCGTTGCCGTCGGAGACAAGGAAGCCGTGCTCATCAATGGCGGCAAGGCCGCAGCCATCGGTGATCGTATCCAGCCCAAGCAATGCGCCGCTGTCTGCGGCCATATACAAAATGCGCCCGCCGCGCGGGCAGGACAGCGCCACCACATCGCCGCTGGCATTGACGGAAACCGAGCCGATGTAATTGTCGAGCTGGGCCAGAACATCGCTTTTCAGCGGCACCAGTTCCATTTTCCGGTCCCGCTCCAGCCGGACGACCAGCTGCGGGAAACGGCTCTTCTCACCCTCGAACTGGCCCCCCACCCACACCTGCCCGCGCCCGTCCAGCGCCATGTGGCGGAGCGAGAGCTGATGCAGGTCCTTGTCCAGTTCGTGCCGGGCGAGCAACGCACCGGAGACCGCATCGAGATAGACGATGGAGGGCTTCATCGTGTCGAGATTAAGCATCTCGCGGCCGGTGACCGGATGGGTGTCGATGCCGCCATTGGCGGCCACCAGCACGCGGCCATGCTCCGCCAGCAGAATGTCATGCGGACCGATGCCATGGGTCTCGAACTCGCCGATGCGCTTCAGGGTTCCGCCGCTGGCATCATAGACGCCGACACGGCCCTGCGTTTCCTCCCCCACCGTGCCGAAGGCGTTCTCGACCGCATAAAGCAGCCGCCCGTCAGCCGAAAAGACGCCGTGGCCGTAATAATGGCGGCCGGGCTCGGCCTCCGTCAGCTGCGGCGGGGTTTCCCCGCTCCGGTCAATCACCATGATGAACTGGCCCGGGCGGCGGGCGAAGGCGGCCAGTCTGCGCCCGTCCGGCGACAGGGCCACGCCATGGCCGCGCGCGGGCAGCGGCACCTCCATCACGTCCCGGCCATCGGCTGTCAGGATGGCGACCGCATGGCTGCCGTCCGCATTGCGCCGGGCGCTGGCGAACAGCGGCTCGTCCAGATCCGCGCCAAGGAGCTTGACCGCAGCGTCCGCGGGCAAGGTCATCAGCGCGGCGGCGGTTGTCAGGCCGAGGCCAGCCAGAAACCGCCTGCGGTTCAACACCAGCGCATCAGTCGCCGTCCAGCGCATTGAAGCCTCCGGTCATATTGAGCGACCCGGCCAGATTGAGCGCAACGAGATCGCGCAGGCCCTTCAGCGAAATCAGCATATCCGACAAGGCCTTGTAGCCTTCAGGCGTCTTCACCGTTTCGCGCATGGGCTCACCGGCGCGGGCGAGTGCCTTGAGTGAATTGGAGACCTCGAATTCCAGGCTCGCGGCAATCCACTCGCCTTCGCTGTCCACGCCCTTTGCATAATTCGAGGCGCGGATGAAATCGCGGATGCCGGTCAGTTCACTGGCGATATAGGCCTGTCCGAAATTGGCGCGGGAAAAAGGTATGCGGTTGGGCTTTGCCGATGCCGGATCATTGCCCAGCGCTGGGCCAAAAGCGGGGATAACATCCTGATCACGCACGATCACCAGCCCGGTCACCAGTGCATTGAACAGGGTTTCGGCGGCTTCCTTGCTGTTGCGGAAGCGCGGATGATCCGGCCTCGCGGCTTCAAGCTGGCCGCTGAACCCGTCCGGCGCCTCCCAAAGGGCCGCAACTTCGCCGGAGAGCTGCGCCAGATTGACGGCGAGCGCCTGCGCATAGGCGCAGGCATAGACGCCCGCCTCATCCGTGCCGCCCAGCGTCACCCGGCCATCCTCATCAAAGGCCGCCAGTTGCAGCGCCGTCAGGCCCTGCACGGCCACGCTCTTGGCGGCAAGGCTTTCAGGGGTGGTGGCGCTTTCATCCCGCTCTGCCACCAGCTTGCGGATCTGCCGCTGCGCCACGCCGCGTGCGTCAGGAAGAAAGGCAAGACGCTCCAGCCGGCTTTCTTCGGCAAGCGGGCCATAGCGCAGGAAACTGATCCGCCCGTAAGCCGCGACGGCCACCCCATAAGCAACGCGGAAGTCGTCTGCGGTGCCTGTGCCGGGGCTCTTGCAGGCGTCCTCGACAGCGGTGGGCAGGCGCTTGGCAGCATTGGCAAAGGCACGGGTCTCCGGCCGGATATAGCCCTCGACCGCCCCTTTCACATAATCCGCATAGCCGGCCCTTTCCTGCGCATGCAGAGGCAGAAGGGTGCTGGCAAAGGCAAGAGCAAGGCAGGCAATGCGGCGCATCAAAGAGACTCCAGAAAACGGATCAGGGCCGCCCGGTCCTCCGGCGGCATGGCCACCACCGCATCGCGTGCGGCCTGCGCCTCGCCGCCATGCCAGAGCACGGCCTCCAGCAGCGAGCGGGCCCGCCCGTCATGGAGGAAACGGGTGTGGCCGCTGACGGTCTGCGTCAGACCAATACCCCAAAGCGGGGCCGTCCGCCATTCGCGGCCACCGGCATCCCCATCCGGGCGGTTGTCCGCCAATCCTTCGCCCATGTCATGCAGCAGCAGATCGGTGTAGGGCCAGATCAGTTGGAAACTGTGCGCCGGGTTCTTCGCGTCCTTGCGGGTAACGTATTTCGGCACATGGCAGGAGGCGCAGCCGGTGCCATAGAACACCTCCTTGCCCCTCAGCACATCCGGATCAGCCATGTCCCGCCGGGCGGGCACGGCAAGGTTCTCCGAGTAGAAGGTGACAAGATCCATCACCGGGTCGGGCGCTTCCGTTTCCCCCAACCGGTCCTGCTCGCCCGTGGGCAGGGCACGGCAGGCTGTCTGTGCTGCCGTGCAATCGCCGTAAGGGTCCGGATGTTCCGGCGTCGAAATACCGATGTCGCCGGAGAAAGCCGCAGCGCTCTGCGCCCGGACATCCGGCATCGTCGCCTTCCAGCCGAAGCGTCCCTGCACGAGCGCGCCGGTTGCCGGATCGCGCACGAGGCTGAGACGCCCGGAGATGCCGTCCCCATCCGCATCGTCCGGGTCGGCAAGGGCTTCGAGATCCGTTGGGTGGATCGCCTCCAGCAGGCCAAGCCCGATCATCTGCGGCGCCACGCGGGGCGAGATCATCGTGTCCGGCCGCATGGGGCCATAGGCAAGGTTCGCCGCCTCATAGAGCGGCTTCTGCAAGATGACCGTTTCGCCGTGGGAAAGCGCGACGGGTACATCCTCATAGATGATCCGCAGCTCCCCTTCAGGGGCAAGGCCCGGCACGGCGAAGGTCTGGAACTGGCCGCCATAGACAGGCTCCGGCAGCGTCGCCATCTGCCGGTCTGCCAATGCCTTCCGCTCCTCCTCAGTCACCGGCGGCACGGACAGCCGCAGGAACAGGGAGACGGCGAGCTCACCCGGCTGAGGCGGCGCACCGCGCCCGTCCTTCAGATGGCAGCCTTGGCAGGAGCGGGCATTGTAAAGCGGCCCCAGCCCGTCCGAGGCTTGCGTGGAGGACGGCGCAGAGACCCAGAACTTGCGGAAAATGCCGTTACCGACCCGGAAGGTCTGCTGCTCTTCGAAACTGAGATTTGCGGACGGATGGGAAAAGGCATCCCGGTTGATACGCTTGCGCGAAGTGGCAGCCCCGCCCGGCATGTCCTCGAACGGCTCGGGCGCGGCAAAATTTTCAGGAGCGGCCAGCACTTGCGCTGCCTTCTCACGTTCACCCTGAGAGAGATCACTGCGGTGTTCAAGCGCACGCGTCTGCGCGGCCGCAGCGCTGGCCCCCGCAACAAGGCAGATACCGGCCGCAAGCCGGACAGGAGCCGTGAAACATCTCCATCGGAAGAAAATCATGCTGTTCCCCTGGCTGTTCAGGAAAGATCAGCCACACCCCTCTGCAGCGGCAGGAGAGGGAAACACAGTCCCCTCCCCGTCTCTTAAACCGTCAGCCCTTCCATCGTCTTCCCGGACGCAGCGAAGCGGAGATCCGGGACCGGTGAGCCAAGGTCTTTCGGCTCTCATTTCTTGAACCAGTCAGGCACCCCGGCTCACCGGTCTCGGATCGCGCGGGGCGCGTCCGGGATGACGATGGAGAAGCCTTGCAAGCCCCGGGCAAGGGGAAAACTCCCCATCCCCGTTGTCGCGTCCAGTCCGTCCTTACTGGAAAACGGCACCCGGATTATCCAGGCTGTCGGAACCCTCGAAGGCGATCGATTCAAGGCCCAGCACCGCAACGGCACGCTCGATGGACCGGGTCTGGTCAATGAGAGTATCAATGGCTGCTTGCACCACGGCATTGCCTTCGGCGTTGCCCTCGCCGATCATCTGGTCATAGGCTTCGACCGTTTCGGCACGGGTTTTCAGCGTGTCGAAGGCGGCCAGGGACGCGTCGAGCTTGCCCTTCAGTTCTTCCGCCGCGGCCTTGTCCTTTTCCGCCACCAGATCCGCCAGCGACGGGCCGGAGACCTTAGTGCCGTCAAGGCGGGTGTAGGTGCCGAAATAGACATTCCGGATGCCGACCACGTCATAGTAATGCGACATGTGGGTGTTGTCGGAGAAGCAGTCATGCTCCTCTTCCGGATCGTGCAGCATGAGGCCGAGCTTCATGCGCTCGCCGGCCAGTTCGCCGTAGGAAAGAGAGCCCATGCCGGTGAAGATGGTGGCAAGACCGCCCGCTTCGCCCTTGGCCGCAAGCTCCTCGCGCGCCGCACCACCCGGAGCCCAGGCAGCCGCCATTTCTTCCAGGTCCGTGATCAGCAGATCCGTCGCGGCCTGGAGATACTGGATACGCCGGTCGCAATTGCCGCCGGTGCAATTGGCCGGATCAAAATCCGTGGCCGGACGGTTGCCCGCGCCCGGACCCGTGCCATTCAGATCCTGCCCCCAGAGCAGAAACTCGATGGCGTGATAGCCGGTCGCCACATTGGCCTCGATGCCTCCAGCCTCCTGAAGCTTTTCCGACAGAAGCTCCGGCGTGATCAACGTGGCGTCGAGTTCTTCACCATTCAGCTGTAGCTTCGGATTGGCGATGACATTGGCCACATAAAGCGGGTTCTCTTCGGAACTGTCGCCATAGGACACGTCCACATAGTCGATTAGGCCCTCGTCCAGCGGCCAGGCGTTCACCCGCCCCTCCCAGTCATCGACAATGGCATTGCCGAAACGGTAAGCCTCCGTCTGCTGATACGGGCTGCGGGCGGCAATCCAGGCCTTGCGGGCGGCAGCCAGCGTTTCGTCGTTGGGCTTGGCAATCAGCGCATCGATGGCAACCTTCAGCGCCTTGGCAGAGGTGACGGAATCCGCATAGGCCGCAGCCGCGACATCCTGATAGGTGGCCAGAACATCGGCTGGCTTCACATCCGCCGCTTGAGCGGAAATGGTGGCGGGAAGAGCCATCATCGCAGTGGCTGCAAACAGAATGGCTTTGAACGAACGGGTCATGGGGCAATCTCCCTGGGCATCGGACGGCCCCAGCGCCGCCCGGTGACTGCCCGGCAGAAATGTCCCGGATCTGGCGGAAGAGGGGCACGCGCCTGCGGCAGGTCTCGGCGGACAAGACAATTCCTGAAGGTTTGTGTCAAGTTACAAAACAGCGCAGGCAGCGGTGCAAACGGACAACACCTCACGCGCTTGTGGCCAAAAGTCAGGTTTTCGGGTGGTTTTTCCGCCACGTTCTCACCTATATCTCAGGGAAGATACGGATATCCGGTGGCGAGAACCCAGAACCGCTGCGGTTAACGGGTCCCGCGCCCAAGACTTCAGGACGGATGATTTTATGCTCGATGCTTTCAAGCGCTTCATCAAGGACGTCACCTTTGGCGACAGCGACAATCTGACTTTCGCCGAAGATGATCACCGGCTGGCCGTCGCCGCTCTGCTCGTCCATGTCATCAGTGTGGATGGCGAAGTCGATGACGTGGAGAAGACCAAGCTCACCTCGATCCTGAAGACCCATTATTCCCTGAGCGACAGCGAAACGGCCGAGCTTGTGGCCCTTGCCACGGACAAGGACAACGAGGCTGTCGACATGTATGGCTTCACCTCCGTCCTGAAGCGCAAGCTGGAGGAAGAGGAACGCCAGAAGATCATCGAGCTGATGTGGCAGCTTGTCTATGCGGACGGCCGCGTGCACGAGTTCGAGGACAACACCATCTGGCGTGTCTCGGAATTGCTCGGCGTCTCCTCGCGCGACCGGATTGCCCTGCGCCAGAAAGTTGCCCGCGAGCAGGGGCAGCCGGACACGGAGTGAGCCGGCAACTGCCTGATTTCAGGGCGCATTGCTCTGGATTAGCGCTCGACGCCGGGCCGGTTGCAACGTTATCGTGACACCATGAATTCTGACCCTGCTTCCCCGCACCGGCCGCGCATCCTGATCGTCCTGCATCAGGAAACCTCGTCGCCCGGCCGTGTAGGGCAGGAACTGGTGAGACGCGGCTTTGCACTGGACATCCGCCGCCCGCGCTTCGGCGACACGCTGCCCCACACGATGGAGCATCACGCCGGCGCCGTCATCTTCGGTGGGCCGATGAGCGCCAATGATCCGGAAGCCTTCGTCCACCGCGAGATCGACTGGATCGGCGTGCCCCTCTCGGAGCAGAAGCCCTTTCTTGGCATTTGCCTTGGCGCGCAGATGATGGTGAAGCATCTGGGCGGCAAGGTTGGCGCCCATCCGCAGGATCTGGTCGAGATCGGCTATTATCCGCTGCACCCGACAGAAACCGGCAAATCGCTGATGCACTGGCCATCCAAGGTGTACCAATGGCACCGGGAAGGCTTCGACCTGCCACATGGGGCCGATCTTCTGGCTTCGGGCGATACCTATCCCAATCAGGCCATCCGTGTCGGCCCGTCCGCCTATGGCATTCAGTTCCACCCGGAACTTACCCACGCCATGATGGTGCGCTGGACCACCAAGGGCGCTCCCCGCATGTCCCTGCCCGGCGCACAAGGCCGTCAGGACCATTTCGCCGGCCGCTACGTCTTCGACCAGGCCTTGCGCAAATGGCTGGACGACTTCCTCGACATCTGGATCGGGCGGGCTGGGTAAAACCTCACCACGGCCAGACGCTGATGAGCACGCGGATGCTCATGGCAAAGCATACGATGACAGTGACCGGACGAATGATCCTGGCCCCGCCCTTGAAGGCAAAGTGGGCGCCGAGATAGGCACCGGCCATCTGCCCCAGCACCATGACGCCGCCTGCCACCCAGGCGATCTGGCCGAAGAGAATGAAATAGAACAACGCGCCCAGATTGCTGGTCAGGTTGAACAGCTTGGCATGCGCGGTGGCATTGCGGATGGTCATGCCGCGCAGCAGCACCAGCGACGTGGAGCTGAAAGACCCGGTGCCCGGCCCGAAGAAGCCGTCATAAAAGCCGAGGGCGGGTGCAGCCGTCACCGCATAGCGCTCGGCGCTCATGCGCGGCGCCCGCTCCTCATCAAGGTTCCTGGCGAAGAACAGGAAATAGAGGCCGATCGACACCAGCAGCACGGGGATGAACAGCACCAGCAGCTCCGCATTGATCTGCTGCAGCACCCAGCCTCCGAATATGGAGCCCAGCGATATGGCGATGATGGGCAGGATGTTTGCCCGCACCGACACCATGCCCCGGCTGATGAAATAGGTGGCTGCCGTCAGCGTGCCGGAACTGCCCTGCAGCTTGTTGGTCGCCAGCGCCGTTGCGGGCGGCAGACCTGCGAGCAGCAGCGCAGGAATAGTGATCAGCCCGCCGCCGCCAGCAATCGCATCGATCCAGCCAGCCATGAGAGCGGCAAGAAACAGGAGGCCGAGAACCTCATAGGACAGTTCCATGGAAGAGCACCGGAAGGGGCTGGGACCCTGCCATCTCATGTAAGATGAGCAGCTCGGACCAGCATCAGGGAATGGGACGCCTGCGATGCCACGGAATATGAGGGCTGGCAAGGGCGGTTTTAGGGTTGCTACAGGTTGAAGCAAAAAGGGGAGACCAAAGCCTCCCCTTCTGCATCTTGCGTCTGACGCTGCACTCAGGCCTTGAACACCACCAGCAGGTCCTTGGCGTCGATCTGGCTGCCGGGCGTGACGAGCACTTCGGAGACCACACCGTCGCGCTCGGCATGAAGCGCGGTTTCCATCTTCATGGCTTCGATGGACAAGAGCACGTCACCGGCCTTGACCTCCTGCCCCGCCGTAATGGCAACGGTGGAGATGACGCCCGGCATCGGCGCGCCCACGTGGGTCTCGTTGCCGGCCTCGGCCTTGCGGCGGGCGGCATTGCCTGCCGCGCCATGGGCCCGGTCCGGCACCTTGATGATGCGCGGCTGGCCGTTCAGCTCGAAGAACACCTTCTTCTCGCCCTGCTCATCCGTTTCACCCACCGCCTGGCAGCGGACCACCAGCGTCTTGCCCGGCTCCAGCTCGACGAGGATTTCCTCGCCCACCTCAAGCCCATAGAAATAGACCGGCGTCGGCAGCACCGAAGTCGGGCCATACTGGCTCTGCGCCTTGGCAAAGTCGGTGTAGACCTTCGGGTACATGAGATAGGAGGCCAGATCCATGTCGCCGATCTCAAGCCCGGTCTTTTCGGCCGCTTCCTTGCGGCGGGCTTCCAGATCCTCCTGCTTCAGGAGCGAGCCAGGACGCACGGTGATGGGCGTATCGCCCTTCAGCACCTTGGCCTGCAGCGCCTGCGGCCAGCCGGCCGGGGGCTGGCCCAGGTCGCCGCGCAGCATCTGCACCACGGAATCGGGGAAGGCCACATCCTTTGAGGGGTCCACCACATCGGCCACCGTCAGCCCCTGGCTGACCATCATCAGCGCCATGTCGCCCACCACCTTGGAGGACGGCGTGACCTTGACGATATCTCCGAACATCATGTTGGCATCGGCATAGGCCTGCGCCACTTCGTGCCAGCGGGTTTCAAGGCCAAGCGAGCGGGCCTGTTCCTTGAGGTTGGTGAACTGGCCGCCCGGCATCTCGTGCAGATAGACTTCGGAGGCAGGCCCCTTCAGGTCGCTTTCGAAGGCCGCATACTGGCCGCGCACCGCTTCCCAGTAGAAGGAAATGCGGCGGATGGCCTCTGCCGAAAGCCCCGGATCGCGGTCCGAGCCCTTCAGCGCCTCGACGATGGAGCCAAGGCAGGGCTGCGAGGTGTTGCCGGAGAAGGCATCCATCGCCGCATCAATGGCATCCACGCCTGCATCCACCGCAGCCAGAACCGTCGCAGCCGAAACGCCGGAAGTGTCATGCGTGTGGAAGTGGATCGGAATGCCGATTTCTTCCTTCAGCGCCTTGAACAGGATGCGGGCGGCCGCAGGCTTCAGCAGGCCCGCCATGTCCTTGACGCCAAGGATATGCGCGCCGGCCTTTTCCAGCTCCTTGGCGAGGCTGACATAGTACTTGAGGTCATACTGCGGCCTTGCACTGTCGAGCAGATCGCCCGTGTAGCACAGCGCGCCCTCGCAGAGCTTGTCCGTCTCCAGCACGGCATCGATGGAGACGCGCATGTTCTCCACCCAGTTGAGGCAGTCGAACACGCGGAACAGATCAACACCGTTCTGGGCCGCCTGATGCACGAAGAAGCGCACCACATTGTCCGGATAGTTGGTGTAGCCAACGCCGTTGGAGCCGCGCAGCAGCATCTGCAGCAGAATATTCGGCGCCTTCTGGCGGATCAGGCGCAGGCGCTCCCACGGATCTTCCGTCAGGAAGCGCATGGCCACGTCAAAGGTCGCCCCGCCCCAGCATTCCAGCGACAGAAGCTGCGGCAGACCGCTGGCATAGGCATCGGTGATGGCGGCGATGTCGTGGGTGCGCACGCGGGTGGCCAGCAGCGACTGGTGGCCATCACGCATGGTGGTGTCGGTCACCAGCACCTGCGGCTGCGCCTTCATCCAGTTGGCAAAGCCCTTCGGCCCCAGCTGTTCCAGCAGCTGGCGGGTGCCGTCGGGCTTCACATTGCCGAAATCCGGCACGACGGGGGCTGCCGCTTCCCGGCCGGGGCGCGGGCGCGAGCGGGTTTCCGGATGGCCGTTGACGGAGACATCGGCGATGTAGGTCAGCAGCTTGGTGGCACGGTCCTGGCGCTTCACCTGCGCAAACAGCTCCGGCGTGCCGTCAATGAACCGCGTCGTGTAGTTGTTGGCGCGGAAGTCCGGGTGGCCGATGATGTTCTCAAGGAACACAAGGTTCGTCGCCACGCCGCGGATGCGGAACTCGCGCAGGGCGCGTTCCATGCGCTTGCAGGCTTCTTCGGCGCTCGGCGCCCAGGCGGTCACCTTTTCCAGCAGCGGATCGTAGAAGCGGGTGATCACCGCGCCCGAATAGGCCGTGCCGCCATCAAGGCGGATGCCGAAGCCGGTCGCGCCGCGATAGGCGGTGATGCGGCCATAGTCGGGGATGAAGTTCTGTTCCGGGTCTTCGGTGGTGATGCGGCACTGCAGCGCATGGCCGTTGAGCCGCACATCGCCCTGCACGGGAACGCCGCTCGCCTCGGTGCCGATGGCGGCCCCGCCTGCGATACGGATCTGCGCCTTGACGATGTCGATGCCGGTCACCTGCTCGGTCACCGTATGCTCCACCTGCACGCGCGGGTTCACCTCGATGAAGTAGATGGCGCCCGTGTCCGAATCCATCAGGAACTCGACAGTCCCGGCCCCGCAGTAATTCACCGCCTGGCCGATCTTCAGGCCATAGCCGCACAGTTCCTGCCGCTGGGCCTCGGAGAGATACGGCGCAGGCGCACGCTCAACCACCTTCTGGTGGCGGCGCTGGATGGAGCAGTCACGCTCGAACAGATGCACCAGATTGCCGTGCGAATCGCCGAGGATCTGCACTTCCACATGGCGGGCGCGCTCGACCAGCTTCTCCAGATAGATCTCGTCCTTGCCGAAGGCGGCCTTGGCCTCGCGCTTGGCGGCGACCACTTCGCGCACCAGCGTGGCCTCGTCGCGGATGACGCGCATGCCGCGCCCGCCGCCGCCCCAGGAGGCCTTGAGCATCACCGGATAGCCGATCCCATCCGCCTGACGCTTGATCTCCTCGATGTCATCGGGCAGCGGATCAGTGGCCGGCATGACCGGAACTCCGGCCTCGATGGCGAGATTGCGCGCTGCGACCTTATTGCCAAGGCGGCGCATGGTCTCGGGCTGCGGGCCGATGAAGATGATGCCGTTCTGGGCGCAGGCCTCGGCAAATTCGGGGCTCTCCGACAGGAAGCCATAGCCTGGATGGATGGCATCGGCGCCCGAGAGTTTGGCAACCCGGATGATCTCGTCGATGGACAGATAGGCCTCGATCGGGCCCAGGCCCTTGCCGACCTGATAGGCCTCGTCGGCCTTGAAGCGGTGCAGCGCCAGTTTGTCCTGCTCGGCAAAGATGGCGACGGTTTTCAGCCCAAGCTCATTCGCGGCACGGAACACGCGGATGGCGATTTCAGATCTGTTGGCAACGAGAATCTTACGGATGGCCAAGCCCATACCTCCCCAATATGAAAGCGCATGAGTCATACAAAGGGATGAGGGCAAAGAAAAGAGCCAACACTCTTGACCTATTCGCCTGCGCCAGCTCAACAATCAAACGCCCCATAATGGGACATAATTCTTTATTTTTGACCCGGTTCAACTGGTTGCCGGGAGCAACCAATTACCTTCCCCTACCGCTATTTCGTGGCCCTGCCGCCTGAACACTACAAACTGTCGTACGAACAAAACAAAAACGCATAACGGACAGCGATTCGTGCATGAGTCGTTCCGCTTTGGTGCTGAAGGTTGAGATAGCGCTCGTGAAAATTGCTGATCCGGTTAACCTGATCTGCACGATTTCCTGAGCTTGACGCGATTCCGGAAAACGGCGCCCTGCCCACCTTAAATCCTTGGTCAGATTCAGGATTTCGTGGTCACCCCCTTGCCGGAAACCACATGTCGTAGGGAACAAAAACAGACTCGCGGCTTGTCTGCGATTCGATCAGCCTTTGTTCCAGACTCGTTCCTTTGCCCGGATTCGCTGCCCCGTTTCAGCCATGGCGCCGCGTTAGAACCGGGGCCGAAAATCGTGAGGGACAGGGGGAAGACCCTATGCTAGACAGCCTTCCGCACGCCCTGACCTTTGTGAGGGCCAAGACACCCGGCCGAACGAAGCACTCCGCGCGATGCCTCCGATCCAGATCATGACCTTGCCGCCGGCCGCCCGGTCCAGAACCGTTACGGCGGTGCTGGGCCCGACCAACACCGGCAAGACCCATCTCGCCATCGAGCGGATGCTGGCCCAGCCCTCCGGCCTCATCGGCCTGCCGCTGCGCCTGCTGGCGCGCGAGGTCTATGGCCGTCTGGTGGAGCGCGCAGGCGAGGCTGCGGTTGCCCTGATCACGGGCGAAGAGAAGATCGTCCCCAAGGCGCCGCGCTTCTGGGTTTCGACGGTCGAGGCGATGCCCCTCGATCTCAACACCGAATTCGTCGCCATCGACGAGGTGCAGCTGGCCGCCGACATGGAGCGTGGCCACGTCTTCACCAACCGCATCCTGAACCTGCGCGGCCGCTCCGAGACGCTGCTGCTGGGCTCTGCGACCGCCCGTCCTCTGCTGGAAAAGCTCATTCCCGGCCTCAATGTGGTGACGCGGCCGCGCATGTCGGTGCTGACCTATGCAGGCTCCAAGAAGATTTCGCGCCTGCCGGCCCGTTCCGCCGTCGTCGCCTTCTCCTCCAGCGAGGTCTATGCGATTGCCGAGCTGATCCGCCGCCAGCGCGGCGGCGCGGCGGTGGTGCTGGGCTCGCTCAGCCCACGGACGCGCAACGCACAGGTGGAGCTGTTCCAGAACGGAGACGTGGATTATCTGATCGCCACCGACGCGATCGGCATGGGCCTCAATCTGGATGTGGACCACATCGCCTTTGCCGGGAACCGCAAGTTCGACGGCTATCAATACCGCAATCTCAGCCCCGCCGAGATGGGCCAGATCGCCGGGCGCGCCGGGCGCCACATGCGCGATGGCTCTTTCGGTGTGACGGGCCGTGTCGATCCCTTGTCCGATGATCTCGTGGAGATGATCGAAAGCCACCGGTTCGATGCGCTGAAAGTTTTCCAGTGGCGCAACACGCAGCTCGATTTCACGTCGATTTCCAGCCTGCGTGACACACTGGACCTGCCTCCGCGCGAAGACGGACTGGCCCGTGCGCCAGCCGCCGACGACGCGCAGGCCCTCGAATATGCCGCAAAGGATCACGGCATCCGCGACATGGCGTCCTCCCCCGCACGGGTGGCGCTGCTCTGGGATGTCTGCCAGGTGCCGGACTATCGCAAGATTGCCCCGGCTAACCACGGAGACCTGCTTATCCACCTATACACGTTGCTCGTGCGCAACGGGGTGGTCGATGAAGACTGGTTTCAGCGTCAAGTGGCTTTCGCAGACAGGGTGGATGGTGATATCGACACTCTTGCGAACCGGATTGCGCACATCCGCACCTGGACTTTCGTGGCAAACCGTGCCGAATGGCTGAAGGACCCTGTTCACTGGCAGGGTGTCACCAGAGGCATTGAAGACAGACTGTCGGACGCCCTGCATGACCGTTTGACCCAACGGTTCGTGGACAGGCGGACAAGCGTATTGATGAGACGTTTGAGAGAGAACGCCATGTTGGAAGCGGAAATCACGCAGACTGGGGACGTCCTTGTGGAGGGCCAGCATATCGGCCGCCTGCAGGGGTTCCGGTTCGCGCCGGATGCGGTTGCGGACAGCCCGGAAGGGAAGGCCGTACGCGCAGCAGCCCAGAAGGCACTGGCCAGCGAGATCGAAGCCCGTTCCGACCGGCTGTCGCGCGCGCCCAATGAAGATTTCGTCCTGAGCACGGACGGCACCATCCGCTGGCAGGGCGAACCTGTCGCCCGTCTCACCGCCGGTGACGACGCGCTGGTGCCCGGCTTCGTGCTGCTGGCCGACGAGCACCTGACCGGCCCCGCCCGTGACCGGGTGCAGGCCCGCGTTGACCTGTGGGTCAAGGCCCATGTCGGCACGCTGCTGAAGCCGCTGATCGACCTGAAGGACGCCGAAGGGCTGGAAGGCCTTGCCCGTGGCATCGCTTACCGCATCTATGAAGCGCTCGGCATTCTGGAGCGCCAGGATGTGGCCAATGATGTGCGCCAGCTCGATCAGGACATGCGCGCGTCGCTGCGCAAGCTGGGCGTCCGCTTTGGCGCCTACAACATCTATGTCCCGGCCCTGCTGAAGCCGGCTCCGAGCCAGCTTCTGGCCCAGCTCTGGGCGCTGAAGCACGGCACGCCGGACATGCCCGGCCTCGTGGAGCTGCCGCAGCTGTCCGCCTCGGGCCGCACCTCGATCACCGTCGATCCGCAGATCGACAAGGCGCTGTACAAGGTTGTCGGCTTCCGCGTCTGCGGCCCGCGCGCCGTTCGCGTCGATATTCTGGAGCGCCTGGCCGACCTCATCCGCCCGCTGATCGCCTGGAAGGCGCTGGATGCCAGCGTCACGCCGCCGGATGGTGCCATTGCTCAGGGCGGCGGTTTCACCGTCACCGTGGCCATGACCTCGCTGCTGGGCTGCGCGGGCGATGACTTCACGGAAATCCTGAAGTCCCTCGGCTACCGCAACGAAAAGCGCGAAATCGAGCGTCCGGTGGCTGCCGCTGCCGTGGCCAGCGTGACGGTTGAGGCCGCACCTGCCGATACGGCCACGGCCGAAGCCGCTCCGGTCGAAGCCGCCCCGGCGGAAGCGGAAGCTGCAGTGGAAAAAACCGCAGCCGAAGCTCCGGCAGAAGCTGAAGCCACTGCAGAACCGGTTGCAGCCGAGGCTGAGGCAGAGACGGCTGACGCCGGCGAAGCTGCCGCCGCCGTTGCCACCGAAACCGTCACCATCGACATCTGGCGTCCGGGCCGCACCGGCGGGCGTTCGCGTCAGGGCGGTGAAGCTGGCGAGCGCCGCGGCGGAGGTGACCGCGGTGACCGCAACAAGGGCGGCCGCGGCCGTCCGCAGCAGGGCAAGCGCGGCGAAGGCGAAGGCGCTGAAGGTGGCCGCAACCGCTCCGGCGGTGAGCACCGCGGAAACCGTGACGGCAACCGCGAAGGCCGCCGTGATGACCGGCGCGACGACCGCCGCGAAGGCGGCAAGGGCGGCAAGCCGCATCATCAGGGCCAGAAGCAGGGTCAGGGCCATGCCGGCCAGCGTGACCGTGCGCCGCGTCCGGAAAAGCCGATTGATCCGAACTCGCCCTTCGCAGCCCTGCTGGCTCTGAAGGCCAACATGGAAAAAGGCAAGTCCTGAGCGCCAAAGGCACATCAGACACGGCCCCGCACGCGGGGCCGTCCGCCTCGCAGCGGATCGACAAGTGGCTCTGGTTTGCCAGGGTGACGAAATCCCGCACCCTGGCTCAGAAACTGGCCACCGGCGGGCATGTGCGTGTCAACCGCGAGAAGATCGACAGCGCCAGCAAGGCCATCCGCACCGGCGATGTGCTGACCATCACGCTGGAACGGCGGGTTGTCGTGCTGGAAGTCGCCGGTCTCGGCACCCGGCGCGGCCCCGCCCCGGAAGCACAGCTGCTCTACAAGGACCTGACCCCGCCGCCCGCCCCGCGCGCGGATGTGCCCTCTGCCCCGGCGCAGCGGGATCCCGGATCGGGCCGCCCCACCAAACGCGACCGGCGCCGCATGGACGCTTTTCACTCCGGCCTCGAGGATCCGGAGTAAGTTGATCCCCTGACAGGCAAAAGGACGCATGCGCTTTTCTTTCGCCAGGCCATTCCTGCCCTTACTGTGCTTGCCACAAAGGGGCAAAAGCGGTAGGCAACGGCCCTGAAACGGGAAGCAGGCTCTGCCGGTCCGCCGTAGCTGAGGGAGACGGCGCGAGGACCGGCTGATACCGCCAGCGCCATCAAGAGGAACGCGATGACCTACGTCGTCACTGACAACTGCATCAAGTGCAAGTACACCGACTGTGTCGAAGTCTGCCCGGTCGATTGTTTCTATGAAGGCGAGAACATGCTCGTCATCAACCCGGACGAATGCATCGACTGCGGCGTGTGCGAGCCGGAGTGCCCGGCCGAGGCCATTCTGCCGGATACCGAGCCCGGCCTCGAGAAGTGGATCGAGCTCAACGCCGAGTATGCGGCAAAATGGCCCAACATCACCGAGAAGAAGGATGCCCTTCCCGAAGCACCCGAGTTCGACGGCATCAAGAACAAGCTGGAAACGCACTTCTCGCCCAACGGTCCGGACGGCGTCTGAGCAATTGCAAGGCTTGATGCGTCAGCATCCCGCAGCCTTGGCAAAAGCGGGAAATCCTTGACCTGAAGCATGGCGGAAGCCTGCAGGTTACGATACGGAAGCAAGTTGCCAGAGCGGCCGGCATAACACCCGGTCGCTTTCTGCTTTGGTTTTTTGCGTTTTTGTGATAGGTTGTTCAAGTAGTCGTCGCAGTCTTGGTTCACCCCCTCCCCCTGGAGGTTTTTTTATGGTCGCAGTCCACCGCTGGATCGTGCGCGAGATCAAGTTTCTCCGCAGCCATGCACATGTGAAATGCGGCCCGTTTGAACCGGCGAGCACCGGCGGCTGACCACCCAAGACGTACAGACAGGTCCGGTGCTCATGCGTGAGCAGGTTCCGGTCCGGTTTGCGTTACCACAGGAACAACGGTCCGCCCCGTGGCGGCCCGGTACGGCTCATTCAGCCGTAACTGCGCAGGAGTTACGAAGCGTATGGCAACCCCCACCAAGAAGACCGCGCAGCGTCAGGGCTTCAAGACTGGCGAACATATCGTCTATCCCGCTCACGGCGTCGGCCAGATCACGGCCATCGAAGAACAGAGCGTTGCGGGTTATGCGCTGGAACTGCTGGTCATCAGCTTCGAGAAGGACAAGATGACCCTGCGTGTCCCCGTCGCCAAGATCGCCTCGGTCGGCATGCGCAAGCTGGCAGATGCCGCTGCTGTGAAGAAGGCTCTGGAAACCGTTCGCGGCCGTCCGCGCGTCAAGCGCACCATGTGGAGCCGCCGCGCCCAGGAATACGAAGCCAAGATCAACTCCGGCGACCTGCTGGCCATTTCCGAAGTCGTGCGCGATCTCTACCGCTCCGACGCCCAGCCGGAACAGTCCTATTCCGAGCGCCAGCTCTATGAAGCTGCACTGGACCGGATGGCCCGTGAAATCGCTGCCGTGAACAAGTGCTCCGAGACGGAAGCCGTCAAGCAGATCGAGCAGAACCTCGCCAAGACCCCGGCCCGCATCAAGAGCGCCGAGGAAGAAGGCGAGCAGGAAGAAGAAGCCGCCTGATCAGGCCGCATCTTTTACGATCAGGAAGGGCGTCCGGCGCAAGCCGTGCGCCCTTTTCCTTTTTTTGCCCTCACTGAGGCCATTGTCTCATACTAACTTCCGATGAGCCTGGCTTATCCGGGAACCGATCAGGCCCGTGCGGGGTTTGAACAGTCCCAGGCGTGATGCGTCAGCATCTCAGATGCCTTGGTATGATGAGACGCTGCAGCCACATTTTCGTGATGCGCCTGCGTCAGAATGTGCCAGAAACCTGGCCCGGCGGGCAGGCCGAAAGGCAGCCCTCAAACGAAAAGCCTATTCAGGGCAAGGAGTTGCCCTCCCCCGCAGCTTTGCATGCCTGAGGCGCGCTGACGGGCACTGCATTCCCCGGCTGCCACGCCACCGTCCAAACCGGGTGAAAACGCTGATCTGGACCGCCGCAAGTGGCGTAACATATCCGACAAGCAACAGGGAGCCTGCCATCATGAGTACATCGATGAGCACCCGGCGTCAGATCGTCAAGGCCGCCATCAACGCGCCGTACCTTAGCCGTGAGGAAGAACAGCAGCTTGCCATCAAGTGGCGCGATGAACAGGATCAGGCCGCACTGGACCGCCTGTCCCTCTCGCATATGCGTCTCGTCATCGCCGTGGCCGCCCGCTTCCGCAACTTCGGCCTGCCGATGAATGACCTGATCCAGGAAGGCCACGTGGGCTTGCTGGAAGCCGCAGGCCGGTTCGAGCCGGAGCGCGAGGTCCGCTTCTCCACCTATGCCACATGGTGGATCCGCGCCTCCATCCAGGACTATATCCTGCGCAACTGGTCGATCGTGCGCGGGGGAACTTCCTCGACGCAGAAGTCGCTCTTCTTCAACCTGCGCCGTCTGCGCGCCAAGATCAGCGCCGAGCAACAGGGCATCAACGAAAGCGAGATGCACCGGCAGATCGCCGAGACCATCGGCGTGAAGATTGCCGACGTGGACATGATGAGCGCCCGTCTCTCGGGGCCCGACACCTCGCTCAACGCGCCCCTGTCAGATACGGAAGGCAGCAGCGCCGACCGGCAGGACTTCCTCGTCTCCGATGCGCCGCTTCCCGATGAAGTGGTGAGCGGCGAGATCGATGGCGAACGCCAGCGCAAGTGGCTGCGCTCCGCCATGAATGTGCTGACCGAGCGCGAACGGCAGATCGTGCGCGAGCGGCGCCTGAAGGAAGAAAGCGCCACGCTGGAAGCCATTGGCCAGACCATGGGCATCTCCAAGGAGCGTGTCCGCCAGATCGAGAACCGGGCTCTGGAGAAGCTGAAGGAGGCCCTGCTCAAGGCCCAGCCGGACCGTCTGGCCCTGATGCCGTGAGGCCCGCGCGGAGGTCATCCTCTACCTGCCAGCCAAGCCTGTCATCCCCGCGCAGGCGGGGATCCAGTACTCTCTCAAGCCGTTACGGCGAAGAAAGGGAGTACTGGATCCCGGTCTTGCCGCTACGCAGCAAACCGGGATGACACCGGATAAGGCATTGAAAGCCAAAGAGGATGGGCCCCCGCTGCAGCACGGTTTCAGGCTCAGCTCAACCCCGCTTCAATCCACCACCAGCTTCACCGACGTTCCTGCCGGGATCTCGTCATCCGGGCGGAATCCGTTCAGCACGGAGAAGAACTCCAGCCGGCGGGACGGTTCGATGCCGCTCATGCCGATGGCGAGGCTGCGCGGCGTATCGCCGTCGCGGCTCTGCACCACCTTGATGCGCAGCGACTGCAGCCGCGCCCGCTCTGTCGGAGACAGCTGGCGGAAGCTCTGGATCGTCTGGTCATAGTCGCGGGTGAAAGCCCCGCCCGGATCCCGGCTGGCGAAGATGAAGCGGTAGCCATTGCGGCCGATGCGGACCACGGCGATGCGGAAGGACCAGCCCTGCGTGATCGCGGAGCCGACCACCGCCGGCAGGCCGTTAATGGTCGTTTCCTTGACGCTGTCGGGAATGAGGCCGTTGATCCAGCCCGCATTCATGTAGCTGCGCAGGCTGTCATAGCCGGTCAGATCGGCCCCATCAAAGCGCATGGCCGTGCCCGAGCCATTGCTGGCCAGCACGGCCTCTGGCGAGTTTTCCAGCACATAGCCGGCCGGCACCGAGAAACCGATGCCAAGCGCCTTGTGCAGGAAGTCGCGCCCGCGCACGAAGCCTTCCAGCGGATCATCACCAAACAGCATGCCGTCGATGTTCGACAGATAGGCCGTGCGGTCACGCTCGCCGATGCCCGGCGCGCTGATGGCGCGCGCCTCCTGGACGGCAAGGTTCATCCGCTCCGGCGTGCTCGGATGCGAGGAAATGAAATCCGGCGCGGAGGAGCCTTCCTTGCGGGCGCTCTGCAGGGCGGCAAAGGACGACATGGAATTGAGGAAGCGGGCCGCGGCGAAGGGATCAAACCCGGCGCGGGCCAGCGTGCGCACGCCGATCTTGTCCGCCTCCAGCTCCTGCGCCTGCGAGAAGCGGGCGAAGGAGAGCTGCGAGGAGATGACCGCCTCTTTCACCTTCTCCGGATCCTTCACCACGTTGCTGACAACGCGGTTGGCAAGCTCCGTAGCCTCGGCCTTCTGCTGGCGCTGGATGGCGTGATTCGCCGTCACATGCGCCATTTCATGGGCCAGCACCGCCGCAGCCTCGGACGTGTCATTGGCCAGCGCCAGCAGCCCGCGGGTGATGTAGAGATAACCGCCCGGCAGGGCGAAGGCATTCACCGCCGGAGAATTGAGGATGGTGATGCGGTAGCTCTGGCTCGGATCATCGGAAGCGGCCACAAGACGGCCGACAACGGCCGCAATCGCCCGCTCCGCGCCGGGGTTCTGATAGACGCCGCCATAGGTCGCCACCACACGTGGATGTTCACGCGCGCCGATATCAGCCGCAAGGCCCGGCCGCAGCGTGCCCGGTGCCACGACACCCACAGAAGCCGAATTGCCGCCCAGCATCTGGCAGCCCGCGAGACTGGCCATCAGGCCTGCCGTCAGCAGGATGCGGAGCGCCTTGCGCACCGGGCTAGACTGGTTCTTCACTGGCACTGTTCCAACCGGCAATTCATTCACCGCCCGACACTCTGTCCCTGGCAAAAGCTTCAATCTGGACCGGATCGGTCACCTCCAGCAAAGGCCCGTTCCTGTCCTGCAAAATTCCCCTCACCCGGACCCAGCGCCCTTCCAGCGCCTCCGGCGGCACCCCTTTGGCGGCCAGTTCGGCATCCAGCCGGGCATCAATTGTGACTGTGAAATCCGAAGACCAGTGACGGCCAAAATTCAGATAGCGAGTCTTGCCGCTTTTTCCAAGAGATACAACAGGTCCTTCAACGATCGTGAAGAGCCCTGTGCGCTCCGAAAGCCCGGCCAGATCGCCCGAGCGCAACCGCACCCCTTCGCCCCAGTCCGCCCCAAGCTTCTTTCGTGCAACGCTTTCGCGAAGCTGGAGTTCCCTCAGGCACTCAGAGGAAATGGCCGGCGCCGCATTGCCACGGGCCTTCACGGGCGGCAGAACGAAGGCAAAACCATCGGAAAGAAGCCGCCCCTGCAGCCATCCGCCCGGTGCCTCCACCTGGGCGGACCGGCGGCCCCAGCGGTCTTCCGGCCCCAGGTCACGCACTGTCAGTCCGGTGCCGGGCGCCAGCATGTCCCGCAAGGCATCGCGGCCCGGCTGAGCCAGCCAGACGCCCGCCAGCACGATGCGGCGGCCATCCTCAAGGGTCAGTTCGCCGCTATCCGATATGGAGGCGAGGCGAACGGCTTCGGCCTTGCCTGCACTGCCATGGCAAGCCAGTTCGGAGGGAAGGCCGGCAGCCTGCGCCCGTGCAGCAGGCATGGCAAAGGGTGGAAGAACCAGCCCGAGCCCGCACACAAAGGCAGCGCTTCCCGCCCTGCCCCAAAGGCCTCTTGCCCTGCGCATCACAGAACTTGCCTGCATCCACCCTCCAGCCAGCGGAAACCACCTGCCCCGAACCGCCCAAAGCCCTGCAGGCCCGGCAAGCCACAGCCAGGTGAGGAATATCCCGGTCTGGCACCCCTGTCGCATAGGGGATGATTGCGGCTCATAAATGGCGGAAAAGGTACAAGATTTGAGAGCATTGCGGCATCACCCGCACGTCACATCCACCACGCCAGCCCCTGCCCCTGACAATGCAGTGTCAATCGATTGTCAACAGAGCGCCGCTGCCACATTTCCCGGCACACACTCTCGCCCTCAGCCGCAAATCATGCTATGCGCATTCCCGGCTGGTCCCGTAGCTCAGCAGGATAGAGCATCAGATTCCTAATCTGAGGGTCACAGGTTCGAATCCTGTCGGGATCACCAATTTTTCAGGCCAGTCAAACCGCCGTTACCGCTCTGCACTCAGTGCAGCGGAATCTCCGGCAACACATCCTTCCTTCTCTTTCGTCACGGCCGGGCTTGTCCCGGCCATCTGCAAACCATTGATTTGTTTAGATCCTCGGCACAAGGCCGAGGATGACGATGGAGGGGCTACAGGTTTGCCGGCGGCCTCATGCCCGCCCAGACCTCTCAACCTCACACCTTCACCCAAGCCCCCGCCTTGTCCGAGGCAAACAACGCATCGAGGATGACCATGTTCTGGATGGCGTCTTCGGGGCCGTAAGGGAACGGGGCTTCGCCGAGGATGGCGAGGCCGAAGGCGTCGATGAGTTCGGCGTATTGATCGGCAGGCTCAACCTCGATGCGCTGCGCACCGGCATCAGCGAACTGGACGCCATCATCCAGCAGCAGCGAGACGGACCCGCCCTGCGGGGCGTTGTAGGGGATGGTGATTTCCAGCCGCTTCTTCGTGCCCACGAGCTGCAGGCGCTGATAGGGCGCAAGCTGGGTGGCGACGGTGAAATCAAGACGGCGGCCGCCGCCGAAATCCAGAATGCCGCTGGAAAGACGGTCCGTGCCGAAGGCCGGGTCCCGGTCGACCATCGACATGACGCGGACAGGCTCGGCCTCGAAGAAGAAGCGCCCGGCCACCATCGGATAGCAGCCAATATCCAGCAGCGCCCCGCCGCCGATGTCGGCCCGGTTGCGGATGTTGTCCGGGTCGGCGTTGAAATAGCTGAAGAAGGACTGGATGGCCCGCAGCTCGCCCAGCTCGCCCGAGCGGACGATCTCGCGCGCCTTCAGCCACTGCGGATGCCAGCGCACCATGAAGCCTTCGGCCACCAGCGGGCCGGACTTCGGCAGGGTGAGCAGCTGGCGCGCCTCTTCGGCATTGAGCGCCATCGGCTTTTCGCACAGGACGTGCTTGCCCGCCCTGGCGGCCTCAAGGGTCAGCGGCACATGCAGGTGGTTCGGCAGCGGATTGTAGATGGCGTCGATGTTCGGGTCCGCCAGCAGCGCCTCATAGCTGCCGTGCGCCACCTGAATGCCGAGTTGGTCTGCGGTTTCCTGCGCCTTGGCCGCATCGCGCGAGGCAATGGCCACCAGTGAGCCGGTATGCGAGGCACGGATGCCGGGAATCACCTTTTCACGGGCAATCTTGGCAGTGGACAGGACACCCCAGCGGATGGGCCGTGAAACCAGAGACATGAGTTACGCTCCTCAACGTATGGAAAGCCGTTCCTCCGGCAGCTGCGGAGGAACGGAAAGACGGGAGCCGCAGATTGTCAGGCTTTGCTGCAGAAGGCCAGAGTCATGAGCTGAAAAACCTGCCCAGACTGCGTCACACTCTCAGTAACGCTTGGGCACGTAAAGCTCTTCCGGCAGCGTCATGCGCTCGTAATCCGGGTTGAACACGCGGTCCGGCAGCTTAACCGGATCATGCGGGATCTCCTCGTAAGGCACCATGGACAGAAGGTGCGAGATGCAGTTGAGCCGCGCCGCCTTCTTGTCGTTGCCTTCGACGATGAACCAGGGCGCCTCGGGAATGTTGGTGCGGGCGAAGGTTTCTTCCTTGGCCTTGGTATAGGCCTCCCAGCGCACCCGGGACTGCAGGTCCATGGGCGACAGCTTCCACTGCTTCAGCGGATCATGGATGCGCATCAGGAAGCGCAGCTGCTGCTCCTGATCGGTGATGGAGAACCAGTATTTCACCAGCTTGATGCCGGAGCGCACCAGCATACGCTCGAACTCGGGCACGTCGTGGTAGAATTCCTCCACCTGATCATGGCTGGCAAAGCCCATGACGCGCTCGACGCCGGAGCGGTTGTACCAGGAGCGGTCGAACATCACCATTTCGCCGGCAGCCGGCAGATGCGGCACGTAGCGCTGGAAATACCACTGGCTCTTTTCGCGCTCGGTCGGGGCGGGCAGCGCCACGACGCGGGCGACGCGCGGGTTCAGCCGCTGGGTGATGCGCTTGATCACGCCGCCCTTGCCGGCGGCATCGCGGCCTTCGAACAGAACCACGAGTTTGTAGCCGGTGTGCTGCACCCAGTCCTGCATTTTCACCAGCTCGGCCTGAAGGCGCAGCAGCTCGTGGAAATAGACCTGCCGCTCCACCGTGGACTTGTGCTTCAGATCGGAAATGAAGGCGAGTTCACGGGCTAGTTCCGGCGACATGAGCTGGTCGTCGATCTCCATTTCCAGCTCTTCGTCCAGGCTGTCCAGCCACTCCGCCTGCGCCCAGCTGATATCCCGATTGTCGTCCATGACCGTCCCGTCTCCAGATCCGGCGGCTGCGCCGCCCCTTGATGCCGGCAAACTACACGCAGATTGCGACAGATTGCCGAAGGTCCCGGCCTGATGTGGGGATTTTCGCGCAAGCCGGAAAGAGAACCAGGAACGAAAACGGGCGGCAAAGCGCCGCCCGTCCTGTCTTTGTGAGCCGGTTGCCGGATCAGAGCTTGTCGGTCACGACCGTGGTGGTGGCGCCGGAGGGCTCCTTGGTGATCACCGGGTCGGAGCCACCGGAGAGCAGCGACTTCACGGTGCGCTCGTAAGCCTCCATGTCGAGCTTGCCGTCGGAGCCATCCACCAGCTTCACCACTTCGCCGACCATGCGCTTCTGGTGCTTTTCGGTCTGGGCACCGGTCGCATCGTTTTCCAGCACGATCTCGGCGGCTTCATCCGGATTCTCGGCCGCATAGGCCCAGCCCTTCATGGAAGCGCGCACGAAGCGGGCGTATTTGTCCACCATGGCCGGGTCGTTCAGGCTGGCTTCCAGCACATAGAGCCCGTCTTCCAGCGTGGCGACGCCCTGATCCTCATATTTGAAGACCACCAGATCATCTGCCGGAATGCCGGCATCGATCACCTGCCAGTATTCATTGTAGGTCATGGTGGAGATGCAGTCTGCCTGCTTCTGCAGCAGCGGATCCACGTTGAAGCCCTGCTTCAGCACGGTGACGCCATCGGCCCCGCCTGCCGTGGGCATGTTCAGCTGGCTCATCCACGACAAGAACGGATATTCGTTGCCGAAGAACCAGACCCCCAGCGTGCGCCCCTTGAAATCCTCGGGAGAGGTGATGCCGGTTTCCTTGCGGCAGGTCAGCATCATGCCGGACTTCTTGAACGGCTGGGCGATGTTGACGAGCGGCACGCCCTTCTCGCGCGAGGCGAGGGCAGAGGGCATCCAGTCAATGATGACGTCGGCACCGCCACCGGCGATCACCTGCGGCGGGGCAATGTCCGGACCGCCCGGCTTGATGGTGACATCAAGGCCTTCAGCCTCGTAGAAACCCTTGTCTTTGGCCACGTAGTAGCCCGCGAACTGGCCCTGCGTCACCCACTTGAGCTGCAGCGTCAGCTGGTCCGCCGCATGGGCCGCGCCCGTGGTGAGGGCTCCTGCCAGCATGGTGGCGGCGGCGAGGGCCTTTACTGCGAAATGCGCCATTCCCCTTCTCCTCTTGCATGCCCGGAGTTGAAGCCCCGGTCTCTGGAAGTGTCATGCGGGAGCAGGCGTGGCGGCGTGAAGACTGCCAGCCGGTTTCCGGTGGCGGGTCCCCCCATATCCTTCGCCTCCCCCTCCGGGCCCGTTTGCCGGGCCATCTTCTTGTCGTCACCTGACCATTTGGTCAAAAAAGCCTAGGGAACCTGCGGCCCCAAGGTCAAGGTGATTATTTACGCAGCGGCGGCTATTTTGTAACCAGACGCAAGGTCAAGAGTGCGCGGCTTTCGGGGCCGGGTCAAAGGGATTCCGTCTCCGCAATTGGATGGATTGCAGGCAGGCAGCTGTCATCTTATGTTCATATGAACGTCGCCAGCGGTTCATATGAGCGGACTATGGGAGAGGAACCGCCCGGTGCACAGTCAGCCGAAAGACGGCAATGGCTTGAGGCCTGACCCCGGAAGAGCGGGCGGCAACCAGAGTGGTGGTGCGAATATGCTCGGTCAGCAGGACTTAAGCAACAGGCAATCGGAGATTGCCGATCTGGTGCAGAGCCATGGCTTCATGTCGGTGGAGAGCCTTGCCGAACGCTTTGACGTGACGACCCAGACCATCCGGCGCGATGTGAACCGGCTGTGCGAAATGGGCATCCTGCGGCGCACCCACGGCGGGGTGGAACCGCCCGTGCCGGGCGGCAACGTGCATTACAGCACCCGCCGCATCATGAACCTGCCGCAGAAGCGCCGCATCGCCCGCATGGTCGCCAGCATGATCCCCGACGGGGCCTCGCTTGCCTTTTCCATCGGCACCACGCCGGAACTGGTGATGCAGGAACTGGTGCGCCATGAGGGACTGCACATCTTCACCAACAATCTCTATGTGGCGGTGACAGCCTCGGAGAACCCCGGCTTTCACGTCACCATTGCGGGCGGGCGCCTGCGTTCGGGCGACAGGGACGTGCTGGGCACGGTGACGCAGGACTTCTTCGCCAGCTACAAGGTGGACTACGGCATCTTCGGCGTCGGCGGCGTGGATGAAGACGGCACGCTGCTGGATTTTACGGAAGAGGAAGTGGCGGCGCGGCAGGCGATCCTTGCCAACTGCCGCAATTCCCTGCTGGTGCTGGACCAGAGCAAGTTCGGCCGCGTTGCCCATGTGCGCGGCGGGCACCTCAGCCACCTCAGCCATGTAGTCTGCGATGGCCCCATCCCGGACGCGCTGGTTCCCGTGCTGGAAGCCTCGGGAACACAGCTCGTCATTTGCCCGCCGGAAGAAGACTGACCGGCCTACCGGCCGTCATCCGCAAGTCTGCCCATTTGTCCGCCCGCGATCACCGCGACGGATTTCAGCACCATGAAGCAAGGCACATCCGGCGCCAGCTGCAAGCTGGTAGCGGAGCGGGCGGTGATCCGGGCGAGGAACAGATGCGGGCCGCAGACCAGTTGCACCAGCAGGCTGCCGGTCTGGGCTGGCGTCAACCCCGCGACCTTGGCGGGCAGCACGTTGAGAGCGGACAGGCCCTGCGGCACCTGGCGGGAGATGAGGATATCCTCCGCCTCGATGCGCAGCCGCACAGGCTCACCCGGACTGGCGGAGAGGCGCGGCAGCAGCAGGCGGTGATCCGACCCGCCTCCGACAGGCAGGCCGACTTCCGTCAGGCCATCGTCCGTATGGGCACGAACGGTTCCCTCCAGCAAAGCGCCAGCGCCGGAAGGCCCGAGGGCGGAGAGGGACTGCGGATCGGCCAGTACTGCGCCGGGCGCCCCGGCATGGCGCACACGGCCAGCCTCCAGCAGCACCACATGGGAGGCAAGGCGGGTGACCTCCGCCAGCGAATGACTGACATAAAGCACCGGCACATCGCTCTCGTGCGTCAACCGCTCCAGATAGGGCAGGATTTCCGCCTTGCGCGCCTCGTCCAGGGCCGCCAGCGGCTCGTCCATCAGCAGGAGACGCGGGCGGGAGAGGAGCGCCCGGCCAATCGCCACCCGCTGCTTTTCACCGCCCGAAAGTGCCGCCGGGCGGCGGGCGAGCAACGGCGCGATGCCCAGCAGATCAACAATCCGCTCCAAATCCACCGGCCTGCCGCCGCCGTTGAAGGCATGGCCATAGAGAAGATTCTGCCGGACTGTGAGATGCGGGAACAGCCGGCCTTCCTGAAACACATAGCCGATGCGGCGCCGGTGCGGTGGCATGAAGACCTTTGCGGCACTGTCCCACAGCACCTCGCCATTCAGCCGCACGTGGCCGGCATCCGGGCGCAAAAGGCCTGCAACCGCCTGCACCAGCGTCGTCTTGCCCGAACCGGACCGGCCAAAGAGGGCCGTCACCCCGGCGCCGCCGGCGAAGGCTGCATCCAGCGAGAAACCCGGAAAGACGTGGCGGACTGAAACATCAAGCGTCATCGGCCGGAAATCCTGCGGGCGACCCGTGCGGAGACGAATTCGGACAGGAGCAGCGCCGCCATGGCAATGGCAATCGCAATCAGCACCAGCCGGAAGGCAGCAGGCTCGCCGCCCGGCACCTGCAGAAAGGCATAGATGGCGGAGGGCAGCGTCTGCGTCTGGCCGGGAATGTTGGAGACGAAGGTGATGGTGGCGCCAAACTCTCCCATCGCCTTGGCAAAGGCGAGGATCGCCCCGGCGATGATACCGGGCAGGATTAGCGGCAGGGTAACGGTGAGAAACACCCAGAAGCGCGAGGCCCCCAGTGTCGAGGCCGCTTCCTCCAGCTTCACGTCCACCGCCTCGATGGACAGGCGCATGGCCCGCACCATCAGCGGAAAGGCCATGACGGCTGCGGCGAGCGCCGCGCCGGTCCAGCGGAAGGCGAAAACGATCCCGAAGGTTTCCTCCAGAAAGCTTCCCACCGGGGCCCTGCGGCCAAAGGTGATGAGCAGCAGATAACCGGTGACGACCGGCGGCATGATCAGCGGCAGATGCACGAGGCCATTGAGCAGCTGCCGCCCGTAGAACCGCCCCCGCGCCAGCGCAAAGGCGGTGGCAAGGCCCAAAGGCAGGCTGATCAGCGTGGCCCAGAAGGCAACCTTGAGGGAGAGCGCCACGGCGCGCCACTCTTCAGGACTGAGCCATTCCGTCATTGCCACCCCGCCAAACCTGCCGATGCTTCAGGCCCATCACTGCTTCAGAACCGTAAAACCTTCCGCCTGGAACACGGCAGCGGCCTTTTGACCCTTGAGATAATCCAGAAACGCTTCCGCCCCATCCCGTGCCGAAGCAGTGAGCGCCGCGGGAAACACAATAGGAGCATGGCTTTGCGCCGGGAAGGTGCCAACAACGCTCACCTTGCCGTCCGCCGCCGCATCGCTGCCATAGACAATGCCGTAAGAAGCGCCGCCAACGGAAACGAGAGCCAGCGCCGCGCGCACATTGTCCGCCTGCGCCACCTTGGGCGCAACAGATTCCCAAAGTCCCAGCGAGGAGAGCGCCTCCTTGCCATAGACACCTGCCGGAACGCTGTCCACCAGCGCCATGGCCAGCTGGCCGCTGCCGATCAGCCCGGATAGATCCAGCTCCGGGGTGAGTGCCACCTTGGGCGCATCGCTGCCATGGGCAACAAGCACGAGCGTATTACCCAGAAGATCAACCCGGGTTCCGGACCTGATCAGACCAGCCTCGTCCAGCTTGTCCATCCAGTCCGTGCTCGCGGAAATGAAGATATCCGCCGGCGCCCCCTGCTCGATCTGCCGGGCGAGTGCCGCACTGCCGGCATAGGACACCACAACAGACCCGCCTCCACCGGCCTGATAGTCCGCCACGATCTGCTGCAGTGCCGTCTGAAGCGAGGCCGCCGCAAACACCGTCACCTCCTGCGCCTGCGCTGCGAAGCTGGAGAGGAACAGGGCCGCAACGGCGGCCACCGCGAGTGCGGCACCACGCAGGCGCCCCGCCGTGCTGCGCCAGAGATGGTTGATCATGCGTCTCTCCCTGACAGGCAAAGGCAGCGGTCAGCCGCCTGTCGTTATGTTTGACAGGAAACATCGCAAAGCTCACCTTTCAAGGCAAGCGTTATTTCTCACCGGGAATATCCCTCAGCAGGGCGCATATGGCGTCGATCTCGGGCGCGCCTTCCTGTGCGAGCCGCTCCACCAGCCGGTGATAATTCGCCAGAACCAGCTCTCCGGCCTCCGTCAGCCGCGCACCGCCGCCCTTTGCCCCGCCGCGGGCACTGTCCACCAGCGGCTCGCGGAAAGCCGCATTGAGATGCTCCACCAGCTGCCAGGCGCGCTTGTAGCTCATCCCCATGCGCCGCCCGGCCCCGGCAATCGAGCCTTCCTCGCGGATGAATTCCAGAAGTTCGGCCTTGCCCGGCCCCAGCATCGCGTCATTGCCGAAGACCAGCCGCAGCCTGAGGCGCGGCCAGGGCTCGCCCGCTGGCGCCGGAGAGGTATCGGAAGCGGTGGCGGAGGGATCATCTTGCATCATCCCGCCACCCTGCAAACCGCCCGCCGCTTTGGCAAGCGGAAAGCTGCGCTTCTCCCGCGGCAGCGCCATCCGGCAGGCCGGCAGCCCCCTCACATTCCGGTGCACGGCTGGCCACGGGCTGGGCAAGCGGGGCGGGACACTCCATATTGCATCCGAGGCCTTGAGAAGGCACCCCTCTCCCGCCTGACATTCAGGAGTTCATCCATGACACGATACGAGAAGTCGGCAGATGCCATTGCGAAGCTGACGCCCGAACAATACCGCGTGACGCAGCAGAACGGCACCGAACGGCCGGGCACGGGCGAATATCTCTATAACAAGGAGCCGGGCATCTACGTGGACATCGTCTCCGGCGAGCCGCTGTTTGCCTCCTCCGACAAGTATGAATCCGGCTGCGGCTGGCCGAGCTTCACCAAGCCGATCGAACCGGCCAACGTGGCCGAACTGCATGACGCGTCCCACGGCATGATCCGCACCGAAGTGCGCTCCGCCCATGGCGACAGCCATCTGGGGCACGTGTTCCCCGACGGCCCGCGTGACCGGGGCGGCCTGCGCTATTGCATCAACTCGGCCTCCCTGCGCTTCGTGCACAGGGATGACATGGAGCGGGAGGGCTATGGCGCCTATCTCGATCAGGTGGAGGAAATCTGACGATGACAGAGACAGCCATTCTCGCCGGCGGATGCTTCTGGGGCATGCAGGATCTGATCCGCAAGCTGCCGGGCGTCCTCTCCACCCGCGTCGGCTACACCGGCGGCGATGTGCCCAATGCCACCTACCGCAATCACGGCACCCATGCGGAAGGGATCGAGATCATTTTCGACCCGCAGCAGATCAGCTACCGGCGGATTCTGGAGTTCTTTTTCCAGATCCACGACCCGACCACACCCAACCGGCAGGGCAATGACGTGGGCATGTCCTACCGTTCGGCCATCTATTATCTGAGTGATGAGCAGAAGCAGACGGCGATCGACACTGTCAAAGATGTCAATGCATCGGGCGTCTGGCCGGGGAAGGTGGTAACGGAGATCGAACCTGCCGGTGACTTTTGGGAAGCCGAGCCGGAACATCAGGACTATCTTTTACGTTACCCGAATGGATATACTTGCCATTATCCCCGGCCCAACTGGGTCTTGCCCCGCCGCCCGGCGGCGGACTGATTTTCCGCGGCGGGCGCCGCTTCGGTGCCCCCGCTCCAGCCTGATTCTCCACGCCCGCCGGGCCGCATTGCCGGAATACCGATGACCGAGCCGCTTTTCCGTTTCGACAACAGCTACGCCCGCGAGCTTGAAGGCCTCTATGTGGCCTGGAACGGCGCGCCTGCGCCTGCGCCCCGGATGCTGAAATTCAACAAGGATCTGGCCAGAGCGCTGGGGCTGGATGCGGTGCGGCTGGCCGGTGACGAAGGGGCACGGATCTTCTCCGGCTCCGTGGCGCCGGAAGGGGCGTCTCCATTGGCGCAGGCCTATGCCGGGCATCAGTTCGGCGGCTTCTCGCCGCAGCTGGGCGATGGCCGGGCGCTGCTGCTGGGGGAAATCCTCGACCCGGATGGCAGGCGCTTTGACCTGCATCTGAAAGGCTCCGGCCAGACGCCTTTTTCCCGCGGCGGGGACGGCAAGGCTGCCGTGGGGCCGGTGCTGCGGGAATATGTCATCGGCGAAGCCATGCATGCCCTCGGCATCCCCACGACGCGGGCGCTGGCGGCCGTCGCGACCGGGGCACCGGTGCTGCGCGACAGCGTTCTGCCCGGCGCCGTGCTGGCGCGGGTGGCTTCAAGCCACATCCGGGTGGGCACGTTCCAGTTCTTTGCCGCGCGGGGGGACCTGGTCCGGCTGACGAAGCTTGCCGCCCATACCATCGCCCGCCACGACCCCGGCCTTGCTCCGGATGGCAAGGTGACGCCCGAGGCTGCGCTTGGCCTGCTGGACCGCGTGGTCCGGCGGCAGGCCTTTCTGGTGGCGCAATGGATGCTCGTTGGCTTCATCCACGGTGTGATGAACACCGACAACATGACCATTTCGGGCGAGACCATCGACTACGGCCCCTGCGCCTTCATGGAAGGCTATGACCTCAGGACCGTGTTCAGCTCCATCGACACCCATGGCCGCTACGCCTATGGCAACCAGCCGGCCATCGCCCAGTGGAACCTCGCCCGCCTCGCCGAGGCTCTTCTGCCGCTGATGGGCGATGATGAAGATGCCGCCATCGAGAAGGCCGGCGCCTGCGTCAACGGCTATGCGGAGCATTTCCAGACCGCCTGGATCAACGGCGCGCGGACGAAGCTTGGTCTTGCCTCCAGCGAAGAGGGCGACGATGCCCTGGTGAAATCGCTGCTTGCCGCCATGAGCACGCCGCAGGGCGCGCCGGGCCAGCACGCGGCGGATTTCACCGGCACCTTCCGTGCGCTCTGCCGCTTCGCGGATGAGGGCGAGGCCGCCCTCGCCCCGTTCTTCGGTGGCACGGAGCGTATCGCAGACTTCACGCAAGCCTACACGGCTCGCCTTGCCCGCGACAGCATGGCGCCCACCCGGCGCCGGGCTGCGATGGAAGCGGTGAACCCCATCTACATCCCGCGCAATCACAAGGTGGAGGAAGCCCTTTCCGCCGCCACAGAGGGCGATCTTGAGCCCTTCGACAGGCTGGTGGATGTTATCTCCCAGCCCTTCACCGAGCGCCCGGGCCTTGAGCCCTACGCCGAACCCGCCCCCTCCACCTTCGGCCCCTACCGCACGTTCTGCGGGACGTGAGGGGAAGGCAGCAGGTAATAACGTTCACTTCTCCGTAGTCATCCCGGACGCAGCAAAGCGGAGATCCGGGATAACTACGGGGGAAGCTTGTGGTTCACATCTCCCCTCACCCCAGCGGCGAAAAGCTCAGCCCGCCGGCATAGCGGCTGACCGGCTTGCCCTCATCATCCAGCAGAAGCAGATGCAGCCAGCGCTGGTCGAACAGGGCCCGCACGCCGGGATGGCGGGAGAGGATGTCCAACACGGCCTGTTCCGGTGCTTCCACCATCACGGTCAGCCGCAGCGGCTCGTGCATCAGCTTTTCCCCGTCATGCACCGACTGCCAGGTGAGGCCGGTGCGCAGCAGGCCGCCATTGCCTTCCACCACGCCCATGCCGCCAGCCGCATTGTGCAGCAGCTTGTTGCCCGCACCGAAAAGCTGCGGCACCACGGCCGAGCCGTAATATTGCAGACTGATCCAGCTGGCGACGACGACCGGTGCGGTGAGGATCAATTCCAGCACGCGGAAGCCTTCGTCCTTTTCTGCCACATAGTCGTGCAGGAACACCCGCCCCCCGAGATCGGCCCCGGCGCTGTGCTGGCGCGGGGCGGCGATGAAGGCGGCGCAGCCTGCGAGGCCCCATTCGGGCCGGGTCTGCGACCAGTCCCGCGCCCTTGCGCCCATCGCCTGCTGCCGATCAGCCCCCGGCAGCTTCTCTGCCCGTTCCGCCCGCGCCAGAGCGCCAGCCGATGCCAGCCAGTCCTTCAGCTGCGCCAGATCCTGCGCATGGGCAGATACATCCACATCGCCCTCATAGAGTGTGACGCCATCAGAGGCGGTGTCATGCAGTCCGGCGAGGAACAGGGTGTCCTCAGGGATGCTGATGCCTTCAGTGGTCAGCCCTGCCCGCACTACCGGGTCATTCAGAAGCCCCGCCAGAAGCCGGGCGTTGACCTCGCCGGAATGGCCGCCGCAGGCGCCGCATTGCAGGGCGCTGGAATGCAGGTTGTTGCGCACATCCGAGCCATGGCCCGCAATCAGCACGATCCGGGCAAAGCCTTGCGTCAGCGACATAGCCCGCAGCACGGTGGCCGCCGTGGCAACCGCCTGATCCGGCGCCAGCGGCGGATCGAACCGGGGCGCAGGCGTGGTGTCAGCCGCAGCCTTTGCCGGCAGCAGGGCATCCTTGATCAGCTTGGCCGCATAAAGCGGGCCTGCCGCCTCGACAAAGGCAAAGGATGACACCGCCGCCTGCCGGAACCGGCCAAAGGCCCGCTTTGCGCGCGCCGCAATCCGGGTGTTCCTGTCTGTGTCTTCCTGTCCAACCGGCGTCGAGCAGGAGAACCGGGCCGGCTGCAGCAGCACGGGCAACCGCTTTTCCGCCCGGCTTGAGGCAAAGCCCCGGTGGCTGGTACCGATGCCGAAGAAACCGGCAAAGCCAAGGGTCCGGATGGCAGGGTCAAGCGATTCCAGCGCCCGCCGGAACACTTCCGAGCGCACGTCGATGCAGAAGGCTGCCTGCACGGCGGGCCTCTGCACGGCGCTGGCGGCAAGCGGCGTCTTGCGGGCGGCCAGTTTGTCAGAGAGCTTGCGCTGCGCGGCCCGCTCCGATGCTTCCTGCAGTACCGCGTCGATGATCATGTCTTCGGCCGGCAGGACAGGCTGGGCATGGGCAGCGGCCGTCTGCCGCCACTTCAGCAGGGCAGCTTCTCCCTTGATGCCCTGCCCGGCCAGATGCAGGAACAGTGCCTCTTCCCACACGAGCCGGATGGCCAAGAGGTCGAGCAGCGTTGCATCCGTGCCGCCGGAAAGCTCTGCCTCCCACAGCCGGTAGCGGGCGGCCTGCGCCCAGCCGCCAAGACCGAGCAGCAGCTGATGGAAATAGCTTTCCAACGCCTCACCCGTCAGCCCCAATGTCGTCACGGCCCGCAGGAGTGCGCCCTGCGCCGTATCCGGTGCGGCGGCAACGAAGGCGCCAAAGCCGGTCAGCCCCATGATTTCGGGCGTGAGGTCATGCGAGCCGTTCATCTGCCAGCCGGCGTAGACCGAACGGCCCTTTGCCAGCGGCCAGAGTGCCTGGCCCTCATCGAACAACGCGGCACAGAATGCGCCCATCCGGTCGGTCACCAGCGCCTCGAAATCCCAGTCCCCAAGCGCCGTGGCAAGTGCCGCGACGGTGGGCAGAGCCTGGGGCGCGGAGGGCTCGGCATTCAGCCGGGCGATGACCGCCCCGGCATCGAGAGCCAGCGGCTCAGGGCTTGCCGCAAGAGCCTGTGCGATGTCTTCCCAGGTCAGGTCACCCGCCGCCAGCTTCGCGGCAAAGACGCTGCGGGGCGGAGTGATGCGCACACCGGCCAGCCGGGCCAGCTTTGCGGCCGTCTGGGCAAGGCTCATGCCTGTCTGGCCAAGGAAGGGATTGACGGCGACGGTTGCCGCCAGCGGGAAGGCAGGCGGGATCTGCCGCTGGGCGGCCTGTGCGGCCTCCATAACGGTGGCGAGCGGCAGGGCGGGAAGCGTATCACCAAGGGAAGCGGCTTCAGCCGGATGCATGTGCAGGGTCATTTCAGGTCTCCCGTTCGGAGAAAAGGACAAGAAGAGGTCGGCAGGTCAGGAGCGCAGGGCGGGCCGTGCCAGCCAGCGGTCCAGCAGCGCATTGACGTAAAGCCCGTTGGCGAGATGCACCCTGAGGCCAGCTGCAGCCGGATGCGCCGCCCAGAGCGGGAACATCGCCTGCGTCACCGCCACCGCGCCGAAACTCGCCAGTGACAGCAGCAGCAGGGCCGTTTCCAGCGGGCCGGGCTGCGGCACCGGCGGCAGCGTGCCGCCGTAGATGGCTGCAGCCACACCGTGGAAGGCGAAGTAGGCTGCAGCGGTTGCCAGCGAGGCGGCAATCGTGCGCAGCATCAGCCCGCGCGGCGCGGCACCAGCCAGCCCCTGCGCCATCAGATAGGCCACACCGAAGATGAGGATGACACCGAGCGCCAGCGCCTGCGGCGGCTTGTCGGCCCAGCCGAAGGCCGCAGCCGCCAGGGCATAGACACCCACCGCCAGCGCAAAGGCCCGCGCCACGGCTTTGGCTTCTGGCACGGCCACCGGCCCCGGCCGGGAGGCTGCGGTCACAGCTTCCACCGCCGTGCCCGAGGAGAGGAAGGCGTGGGCCTTGTAGAGCGAATGGGCCACGATGTGCAGCAGCGCCAGGTGGAACAGGCCGAAACCGCACTGCAGGACCATGAAGCCCATCTGCGCCACGGTGGACCAGGCGAGCGCCGTCTTCACCAGAGGCTGGGTCAGCATCACCAGCGCGCCGAAGAGCGCCGTGAAGCCGCCGATCACCACCAGCAGTGCCAAGACACCGGGGCTGAGCAGCATCACATCGGCAAAGCGCACCAGCAGGAAACCGCCCGCATTGATGACGCCCGCATGCAGCAGGGCCGACACCGGGGTCGGGGCTTCCATCACTTCCGTCAGCCAGCCGTGCAGCGGGAACTGCGCCGACTTGAGGCAGGCGGCCAGAGCAATGAGTGCAGCCGCCGCAACCGCCAGCGTGCCACCTTCGCCCATCCGGGCCTCAGCCAGAATGGCCGCAATGTCACCTGTGCCATAGGTGAAGCCCAGCGCGAGCACACCGGCCAGCAGCACCGCATCGCCCGTCCAGGCGCTCAGCCGCTTCTTGGCCAGCACCTTGGTGACACCCGGCCGCTCCGGATAGAACCGCAACAGCTGCATCAGCGACTGGCTGGCCATCACCCAGGCAAGCCAGATCTGCGCCAGCGTCGCGGCAGAGACGAGCAGGATCACGGCCGCCAGCGTCAGGCACAGCCAGCCCATGAAGCCCCCCTGCCGCGCTTCGCCGTCGAGATAGGTCCGCGAGTAGCGCAGCACGATCCAGCCGATGAAGCTGACCAGCACCAGCATGGTGACCGACACCGCATCCAGCCGCAGACCGGGCATGAACAGATCCGCCAGCGGATGTCCCGTCTGCACGATGACCTGCTGCGGACCCGTGATCAGGAAACCGGCCAGAGCCGCAAGCGCCAGAAGAAAGGCCGCAAGACCGGAAAGCTCAGCCAGGCGCGGCAGCGGATGGGGACGGCGGCTCCGCCGCAGCACAGGACGCAGCGCAGCCACGGAGGCCACGAGAGCCAGCAGCCCGGCAGCGCCAGCAACGGCAATCACGCCATGGGACGCGGCAGAGAGAAGCGCAGCAGGCAGAAGCGCGGCGGACATTTCAGGCATCGGAACCTCCGGGTTACTCGGACGCCGCAGTTGGTATCAGCCCGCCAAACCCAATTAAAAATACATTGTTTGTGCGTTTTCGTTCTATAAAATAGAACTATGCCTGACCTGAACTATCATCACCTGCGCTATTTCCGGGCCGTGGCCCATGATGGCAACCTGACCCGCACGGCGGAGCGGCTGAACCTGTCGCAGTCGGCCCTGTCCGTACAGATCCGCCAGCTGGAGGAGCGGCTGGGCCATGCCCTGTTCGAGCGGCGGGGCCGCCAGCTGCATCTGACCGAGGCCGGACGGATCGCACTGGATCATGCCGATGCCATCTTCTCAGCCGGAGAAGAGCTGATCGCCACCCTGCGCCAGACCGGCACCACCCGGCAGGTGCTGCGGGTGGGCGGCATGGCGACGCTGTCGCGCAACTTCCAGATTGCTTTCCTGCGCCCGGTGCTGGGCCGGGCGGATGTGGAAGTAGTGCTGCGCTCCGGCTCACCGGCGGAATTGCTGCATCAGCTGGAAACACTGAACCTTGACGTGGTGCTGCTGACCCGCCCGCCGGAGAACAAGGCGGACCTGCCCTTCATCGCTCACAAGCTGGCCGAACAGCCAGTCAGCCTGATTGGCAAGGCAGATGCGGAAACGGCAGGCCTGAGCCTTGGCGAACATCTTGCCCGCTCGCCGCTGATCCTGCCGACGCGGGACAGCAGCGTGCGCACCGGCTTCGATGCGCTGGCCGCCAGGCTGGATGTCAGCCCGCAGATCGCCGCCGAGGTGGATGACATGGCGATGATGCGTCTTCTCGCCCGCGAGGGGCTTGGCCTCGCCGTGATGCCGCCCATCGTGGTGCGGGACGAGCTGGCCAGCGGGCTCTTGCGGGAAATCGACCGGCTGGAAGGCCTGACGGAAAGCTTCTATGCGGTCACCCTGTCCCGCCGCTTCCCCAATCCGCTGCTGCGCGATCTCATCGCCGCACGCCCGGCTGACTTTGCCGCCGGGAATGATGCAGACTGAGGTCAGAAACTATCGCGCACCTTGAGGTGCATATGGCTGTGGCTGGCGCCATCGCCATGCTGATGCACCTCCTCTTCCTCACTGATGGGCACAAGTGACAACGCGCCGTGGCGCACGCCCCGTTCGGTGAAGAGGCCATTGGCATAGTTCTCGACCGTCTCCACCGGCCCGCGCATCACCGCCACTTCCACCGCCACCGTGTGGTCCAGCGGCACGGACAGCGCGGCAACAGCCATGTGGTGATGCTCGTGCCGGGACTGGGGCACACGGCGGCCAAGGTCGCGCATCGACAGATCCACCGTGTAGCTGAGCACGCCGACGCATTGCGCATTGCCCGAGGCCTTGCGCGCCAGCCCGCGCCGCAGAAGATCACGCAGGGCTTCGGAGCGGTTGGTCGCACCCGAGCGCGCCATGAAGGCGTCCAGCTCGTCCAGAAGATCATCCTCGATGCTGATCGTGATCCGCTGCATGGGCCCTGTGTCTCCGCCTCGTGTTCAACCATGCCGCCAATTTGGGCAAGGCGGCCCTGCCAAGAGACTTGCATCGGATTGCCGCCAGATGCAGTATGAAAAAACAAAATGAATTTCATACTCGTCAGGACGACCGCCCCATGCCTCTGCGCAGCCGCCTTTTTGCCACCGCCTCCGCCCTTGCATTCGGGCTGCTTGCCGCCGCCAGCGTGACGGCGCAGCCCGCCCCCCCGGCGCTGGTGCTGGCGGTGGGAGGCGAGCCGGAAACCGGTTTTGACCCTATCACCGGCTGGGGCTCCTATGGCAATCCGCTGTTCCAGTCCACCTTGCTGAAGCTCGACACGGATCTGAACCTCGTTGGTGATCTGGCAACCGCATGGACCCTTTCGGATGACCGCAAGACCTGGACGCTGACCCTGCGCGAGGATGCAAAACTCCCGGACGGCACCGGCCTGACGGCGGAGGATGCAGCCTTCACCTACAACACGGCGCGTGATGCAGGCGGCGTCGTGGATCTCACCAATCTGCGCGAGGCGCGCGCCACCGGACCCTACACGCTGGAAATCGAGCTGAAGGAACCGCAGATCACCTTCACCAGCCGCCTTGCCAGCCTCGGCATCGTGCCGAAAGCCGCCTATGGCCCGGACTATGCCCGCAAGCCCGTTGGCTCCGGCCCTTTCCAGCTGGTGGAATGGCGGGAAGGCGAGCAGTTGGTGATAGAGCCAAATCCGCATTGGTATGGCACGAAGCCCGGCTTCGCCCGCGTCAGCTTCATCTTCGGCTCGGAAGATGCTGCCGTCAGCCTCGCCCGCACCGGTGCCGCCCAACTCGTAGCCGTGCCTTCCTCGCTGGTGGACGAGACGCCGCAAGGCATGAAAAGCCTGCATGTGAAGACCGTCGACAATCGCGGCGTCATGTTCCCGATGGTGCCGGAAACAGGTGCGAAGACGGATGAAGGCTATCCGATCGGCAACAGCGTCACCGCAGACAAGGCCATCCGGGTGGCGCTGAACGAGGCGCTGGACCGGCAGGCGCTGGTGGATCTCGCCCTCTCTGGCCATGGACGGCCTGCCTATGGCCCGGCTGACGGCCTGCCCTGGGACAATGCGGATGCGAATGTGAAGGGCGGCGATAGTGAAGCGGCCCGCGCCACATTGGCCGCAGGCGGCTGGCGCGACAGCAATGGAGATGGCGTCCTCGAAAAGGACGGCAGGGACGCGGCCTTCACCCTGCTTTATCCGGCGTCCGATTCCACCCGGCAGGCACTGACGCTCGGCGTCGTGGAACAAGCGAAAGCGATCGGCATCCGCATCACCCCGCAAGGCAAGAGCTGGACCGAAATCCGCACCCTGATGCATGCCAACGCCGTGCTCTTCGGCTTCGGCTCGCACAGCCCGGCGGAGATGGTGCGGCTGAACGGCAGCCGCTATGCGGGCGCGGGCTATTACAATCCGGGCTATTACAACAACCCGGCTGTTGATGCCGCCTTTGCCAAGGCTGAAGGCGCAGAAAGCTTCGAAGCCTCCCTGCCCTTCTGGCAGGCCGCACAATGGGACGGCGCCACCGGCTTCGGCTCCAGGGGCGATGCGGCATGGGCCTGGCTCGTCAATCTGGAGCATTCCTACTGGGTGGCGGACTGCCTCGACACCGGCCGCCAGCAGGTCCAGCCCCACGGCCACGGCTTCCCCATCACCCGCAATCTCGAAGACTGGCGCTGGACATGCCAGTGAGGGCTGAACGTTCCGGTCTTACGGGCCGCTTGAGAGGAAAATGGCCCTCTCCTTTTGCCGCAGCGCCCCTCTCCCCCCTTGAGGGGGAGATGTCTGCGCCAGCAGACAGAGGGGGGTGGCAGCGCTTCAGCGAGGCACTACCTCTCTCACGCAGTGACAGTCCGTTACCCCCCTCTGCCCCCTGCCGGGGGCATCTCCCCCTCAAGGGGGGAGAGGAGCTGGTGCCTGACCGGAAGTCCGATGTAAACACTGCCCAGGCAAAGAGCCGCAGCGGCCATACTGATGCATCACTGCGGTTAGCTGTCCGCAATGGATGTTCCCCCGCACACCCGGCAAAGGAAGGCAGCCATCATGATTGACTGGCTGCTGCCTTTGCTGCGTGACCGTTTGATCCGGCTTGCATGGATGGTACCCGTGGGGGCCTTTGGCCTGTTTGGGCTGGTCTCCCTTGCGCCCATCGATCCGGTACAGAGCTTTGTCGGTGCGAAGATGATGCAGGTGGGGCCGGAGCAGCGCGAGGCGATTGCGGCGGCCTGGGGCTTGAACGAGCCCTTTGGCGAGCGGTTTCTCCGCTGGGCTGGCAACGCGCTCTCCGGCGACTTCGGCAATTCCATCACCTACAACGCGCCCGTGCTCGAGATCATCCGCGACCGGTTTCCCGCCTCGCTGGCGCTGATTGCGGCGGCCTTTGCCTTTTCCTTCGTGCTCGGTCTTGGCCTTGGCACGGTGGCGGCGGCCACGCGCGGGCGCTGGCCGGACCGGATCATCCGGGGCTTTTCGGTGATGCTCGCCTCCAGCCCCGGCTTCTGGGTGGCGTTGCTGCTGGTCGCCGTGTTTGCCGTGGGCCTCAACTGGCTGCCTGCCTGCTGCGCCGCCCCGCCGGGACTGCAGGCCGATGAAGCCACCCTTGGCCAGCGCCTGTGGCACATGATCCTGCCGGCTATCTCGCTCTCCATCGTCGGCATTGCGCCGCTGATCCTGCACACACGCCAGAGCATGATTGCCTTTCTCGACAGCCCTGCCGGGCGGCATCTGGGCGCCCATGGCTGGGCGAGCCTGCCGCTGGCTTTCGGGCCGGGCCTGCGCCACGCACTCGGCTGCGCCCTGACCGTGCATCTGGCGGGTGCGGGCGAGTTGTTCGGCGGCTCCGTGCTGGCCGAAACCGTCTTTGCATGGCCAGGCCTCGGGCAGGCAACCGTTCGCGCCGCAACGGGCGCAGATGCGCCGCTGCTGATCGGCATCGGCCTTGCCACGCTGCTGTTCGTCTTTGCCGGAAACCTTGCCGCCGACATTGCCGCAAGGCTGCTCGACCCGCGCCTTGCAAGGAGGAACCCGGCATGAGCCTTGCCCATACGAGTGACGCCGCCCCCGCGCAGGGGCTCCCAGCCCGCCAGCGCAACAATCCGCAGAAGCGCGTTGCCCTGCTGGGGCTGGCCGCGCTTGGGCTCATCGCCGCCATCGGCCTTGCTGCGCCGCTGGTTCCGGAAAGCTGGTATGCGGTGAACCCGGCAGCACGCGGCCTGCCCCCCTCGCTGACCCATCCCATGGGCACCGATCTTCTGGGCCGGGACCTGGCCGGACGCACGCTCGCCGCCCTTGGCCGAAGCATCTGGGTGGGCTTTTTCTCTGCGGCCCTTTCGACACTGATTGCCCTCGCCATCGGTCTTGCCGCCAGCCTTGACCGGCGGGCTGACCGGCTGCTTGGCGGGATGACAGAACTGGCACTCGGCCTGCCGCATTTCGTGCTGCTGATCCTCATCTGCTATGCCGCAGGCGGCGGCACCACGGGGGTGATCATTGCGGTTTCCCTCACCCACTGGCCGCGCCTGTCCCGCGTGCTGCGGCATGAGGCCCAGACGGTGCTGACCTCGGATTATGTGATGATCTCCCGCGCCCTTGGCCGTTCCCCCGGCTGGATTGCCCGCCGGCATCTCGTGCCGCATCTGCTGCCGCAGCTCGCCGCCGGTTTCGTGCTGATCTTCCCGCATGCCATCCTGCATGAGGCGGGCCTCAGCTTCATCGGTCTTGGCATCGAGCCGCACCTGCCCTCCATCGGCATGATGCTGTCGGAATCCCTGCGTGGGCTTATGGCCGGAAAATGGTGGATCGCCGCTGGTCCCGGTCTGGCCCTGATGTTGGTGGCGCTGTGTTTCGAGCTTCTGGGCGAGCGCCTGCGCCAGGCGGCAGACCCGCGTGCGGTGGATATCGCATGAGCCTTTCGGTCATCAACCTGACGGTCAGCTTCCCCAGCGCGGACGGCCAGTCCGTGCAGGCGCTCAAGGGACTGAGCCTCACTGTCGAACGCGGCGTAGTGGCCGGGCTTGCGGGCGCATCGGGGGCAGGCAAGAGCCTTGTGGCTGAGGCGCTGATGGGCCTGCTGCCGGGCAATGCCATCACAGGCGGCCATGTGACCGTGGACGGCCAGACGCCGCGCCCCGGATCGCTCGCCCTTGCGCCGCAGACCATCGACACCCTGGATCCGCTCGCCCGCACCGGCCCGCAACTCACCCGCTTCGGCAAGCCATTTGGCCGGGCGGTGGACGCCGCGAAACTTCTGGGAGATGTGGGGCTTGAGCCGGAGGTGGCCCATGCCTTCCCGCACGAACTGTCCGGCGGCATGGCCAAGCGCGTGCTGCTGGCCAGTGCGCTGGCTTCAGGCGCTGACTTCATCATCGCAGACGAGCCCACCAGCGGGCTCGACCCGGACAATGCAGACCGCATCATCGCGCTGATTGCCACTCTCGCCCAGAAGGGCCACGGCCTGCTGGTGATCAGCCACGACCTGAAGCGCCTTGCCGCCATTGCCCGGCGCATCACAGTGATGCAGGATGGCGCCATCGTCGAGACGGCAGATGCAGAGTGCTTTGCCAGCGAAGGATCAGCCCTTTCCGCCCCCTACACACGCGCCCTGTGGCGGGCGCAGGAGATCTACGGCACATGCTGAGCGCGGAAAGGCTGAGCCTGAAACTCGGGCAGAAGCAGGTGCTGGACGGCGTGAGCCTGACGCTTGAGCCGGGCAGCGTGACCGGTCTTGGCGGGCCATCGGGGGCAGGCAAGACCAGCCTCGGCCGCTGTCTTGCCGGGCTTATTGCGCCAGCAGAAGGCGCCGTGCGTCTCAATGGTTCCGCCCTGCCACCCTTGCGCGCGGGACGCCCGCACCCGGTGCAATATGTGCCGCAGATGGCGGAGCTTGCCGTCGATCCACGCTGGCGCATCGGCGATATCCTGCGCAACGGCGGGGAACCTGATGCAGAGGTTCTGGCCGCCCTCGGGATTGACCCCACTTGGGAGAAGCGTCATGCGGGGGAAGTTTCGGGCGGGGAACTGACACGTGTTTCGCTGGCGCGGCTGATCCTTCCGTCCACTCGCGTGCTGATCCTCGACGAAGTGACAGCCCGGCTTGATGCGCTTTCGGAAGATGCCCTGTGGCAGGCGCTGCTGCCGCTGGCAAGGACGCGGGGATTGACCCTGCTGATCATCAGCCACAAGCAGGGTCTGCGCCAGCATCTGTGCAGCGCGAGCTACGTTCTGGCGAATGGCAAGCTGGTTCAGGAAACCGTCTTGCCAACCTCGGCAATGCGCCGGTCCTGAGCGCCCAGCGCCTCCAGTGCTTCCAGCGTTGTCTCGGCGGGCACCCAGCCCAGCGCCATCAGCGCGGCCGGGCTGGCGGCGAGCGAGCCGCCCAGCCGTTCGGCCATCTCGCCCTTGCCTGCCAGTTTCAAGCCCAGTTCCAGCAAGGCGGGCGGCACCGGCAGAAGACCCGGCCTGCGGCCAAGGCCGCGCCGGTAGGCCGCGATGATCCCGGCCAGCGTCACCGGCTCCGGGTCCGCCACGATCAGCGGCCGGTTGGGCGCTTCCGGCAGCCGCATCACGCAGTCCACCGCACCGGCCAGATTGGCCAGCGAGATCAGCGAACGCTTGCCGGTGAAAAGCCCGAAGGGCAGCGGCACGGGCTTACGGGCCAGCGCGAACAGCGCCTCCAGATTGCCCCTCGCGCCCGGCCCATGCACCAGCACCGGCCGCAGCGCGGCGTAAGGCATTCCGGCTTCGGCAATAGCGGCCTCGGCCTCCAGCTTCGAGCGGCCATAGGCATCGGTGGGCTGCGCGGCATCTGCTTCCGTCAGCACGTGATCGGCCGAGGGGCCGGACTGGGCACGGATGGAGGACAGGAACACGAAACGCGTCACCCCAGCCTTGCGCGCGGCCTGCGCCAGTGCCGCCGTCGCGTCGCGGTTGACAGCCCGGTAGTCATCCTCCGGACGGCCCGACATGGCATGGGCGATGCCGGCGGAATGGACCACGAAATCCACATCCCGCATCGCCTGATCGAGATTGCGCGGACGGGCGAGGTCACCGATGAATTCCTGATCTGCGCTCACAGCATCCTCCACCGGACGGCGCAGCAGCAGCCGAAGGCGGTAACCCCGGCGGATGAGATCGGCAGCCAGATACTGGCCGACAAAGCCGGTGGCACCGGTCAGCGCAACAAGCGGGGCTTCGGTCATGGGGCATCTCCGGTCAGCTGGCGTGAACGGGACAAGCGGTACTGCACCCGTCCCGCCCACACAAGCCCCGCTAAAACGGCGGGCCCTTTCCCGAAGCTGTCAGCCTCTTCCCTCGGCCATCGCCCGGACGAGCAGCAGCATGACGAGGGCCTGACCGTAAGGGGCGGGCACGTTGGGGATCTGACGGTAGAAGTCCAGCGTATGGCCCATGGGCGTACCATCCGACACCTGCAGCACGATGCCGCTGTCATCGATCCGCTCCAGAACCGCCGCCAGAGCCCGGTCAGCCACCGGGCGGTAATCCTGCGGCAGCAGGCCAAGGTCGATGCCGCGCAGAATGCCATAGGCGATGGCGGCGGTGGCGGAGGTTTCCTCCGGCGACTGCGGGTCCAGCACCAGCGTGCAGAACATGCCGTTGCCGCGCTGGTTCGCCGCCAGCGTGCGCACCTGCGCGTCCAGAATGAAGGTGAGATGCGCCTTCAGATGACCAGGAATCTCGCTGACGAGACCGAACAGCTCCGGGATCGCCACCGTGATCCAGGCATTGCCGCGTGCCCAGAAGGCCTTGGCGAAGTTGTGGTTCCCGTTGAAAGTCCAGCCGTGATACCACAGACCGGTGACCGGATCGGCGAGGAACCGTTCATGCACGAGGAACTGGTAGAAGGCTTCCTCGATCCAGTCCTGCCGGCCGAAGCGCTGCCCGGCGCGGGCCAGAAACAGGCACGTCATGAACAGCGTGTCGTCCCACAACTCACCATCGTTCATCCGCTCCTTCACCACATGCTGGAAACCGCCGTCGCGGGTGCGGGCAAGGCTGGTCATCAGCCAGTCCGCCCAGTCCTTCACCAGCGCCTCGAAATCCGGCCGGTCCACATGATCGATCAGCACCGACAGCGGCAGCATGGGCGAGGAGGAATTGACCTGGCGCGGCGGGATGCCCTTGGAGATCTGCCAGTCATACCAGCGGGCAATCGCCTCGATCAGCGACCGGTCGCCCACTGCTTCCGCATGGCGGATAAGGCCGTAGATGCCGACGCCTACTTCCCAGTCCCATTCCTCGAACTGCAGGTCATAGGCATCTTCGGAAATGGCGGCGGTTTCGTTCATGCCCTTGAGCCGGGCTAGGCCGACCGCCACGCGGGAAAGCGTCGCGGACAAGGTGTCGGGATTGATCATCAACATGGCGGGGTCCTGTCAATCGGCGGATCAGATCAATGGGAGACGGCAGGAAACTGCCGGATGAGCGGGTCGAGGCTGCGGTTGGGGAAAGGCATCGCCGTGCCATCCACAACAAGGCCGGAGCCCCAGGAAAGCGCGAGGGACAGACGGCCCGCCCCCGAAAGCGTCAAGGTGAGGGCATCCGCATCAAAGGCGAGGCCGAGGGCCTGAACGCTGGAGCGGAAGCGGGCAAAGGCAGCGGCAGGATCGCCGGCACCGGCAGCCTCGCCCATCAGCGCCGCCCAGCCGCAACGGCTGGCATGGGCGCGGAACTCGATACCCGCGCCCGGCCCTTCTGAAACTGCCTCAAGCGGCGCGCTGACCGTCAACGCCGCAAAACCGGCACCGGAGCGCAGGAACAGCCAGTTGCCGTCCTGCTGCATCTCGTCAAAGGCAGAAGACTCCACATAGGCGTGGGTAAAGCCGATGCGGGGATCCTCGCCCAGATCAAACACCAGCAGCGCCGCGTTGCCGTGCTGGCCAACGCGGGGCATGACGCCATTGCCCGCCCAGTAGGACGGGCGCTGGCCGCCCCAGGGATCATCGGCACCGGGATGATTGACCCAGGCACGGGCAAAGGGATGGGCGGCAAAGCGCAGATCCACCTGATGCTGCTGGTGGCCCTTTTTGCCCGGCTCGCCATCCACCATGGAGGAGAGCTGCACATGGGCGGACTTGTAGAGCGCCAGCCGTGCCGCCTCGTCATGGCCCTGCACGTAATGGGCCGTCAGCGCCGTTCCCGGAGCGGGACTCACCACCTCCAGCGCGCGTTGCGGCGGAGCGTAGGAACCAGCGGCCAGCATCGGCAGCGCGGCCACGCCATCGTTCAGCCAGCCCTCGCCAAAGCCGAGAGTGGCGAAGGGGGCAAGCTCGGTCAGCGGCCCAGCGCGCAGCTCCTTATCATAGGCCCGGCCCATGGTGCCGGCCGGAACGCCGCCCAGCGTGTGCAGGCCGATCATCAGGAACAGCCGGTCCAGCAGTTGCGCTGCCCGCTCGCGGATGCGGCCATCGCCCAGATGCTCCAGCGCCAGCAGACCGATGAAGTCGATCGGATAATAGGCGGCAGAGTTCCACTCGGCGAGGCCATGGGCCTCGACACTGTCGAACCAGCGCATCAGCCGCTCTTCGCCCAGCCGCGCCTGCTCTGCACCCTTGCGGCCGGAACAGGAGAAGGTGGCCTGCGGATAGAGCCGTCCGGCAAGATATTGCGAGACGTGGAAGCACAGCACGTGGTTCTCGCTCCAGAACCACATCACGTCATTGCCCGGTTCATCCACCCAGTAGCGGTAGCCCAGCACCGAGGCATCAATGGCGCCGCGCAGATCCTGCGGCAGGCCCGCGCCATAATCCGCCGCCAGCCAGAGCAGCGGCACCATCACGAAGTCGGAGCAATCGCGCCGCTCGTCGATGGCTTCCAGCGTGTTGGCGATGATCTCGCGGAAGGTGGCATCCACGGGCTTTCCGGCCGCCTGCATGGCGATGGCCCGCCCGGCGCGCATTTCGCCGTGGCTGGCGAGAAACTCCAGCACCTTCGGCTTACGGTCAGCAAGCGGCAGGGCGCGCCAGTCGAGCTTTTCCAGCCGGTGCGTGGCAAAGGCGATGTGCCGTTCCACCCGTGCCGATCCAATCGCAAAGGTCAGGTCCAGCGGATGATAGGCATCGGGCAGCGCTTCCGCCCCCGGCAGGCTCACCCGGGTTTCGCCCTTGCGCAGGACGCCAGTGGATTGCAGCAGCGGCGGCTTGTCGCGCATGTGAACGCTGGGCTGGATAAGAGCGGTCACGCTGACATCCACATCCGGCGCATGGGCGAAGACAAGCGTCAGTTCGCCGGTGATGCTGTGGAACGGCTCCGGGCGCACGGAGGTGGCCAGCTCCATCAGCGCTGCAATGTCAGCAGGCGCCACATCCACCGGCAGCACCGCCGTGATCGCGGCATCGGAAAGCAGCGTCAGCTCGAAGAACCAGATGGCATCGCGCTCGGCCAGTTCTTCGGTCAGCACGACCACCTCGCTGCCTTCCGGCTTGAGGTTCAATTCAATTTCCGTGCTGCTTTCCCTGTTGCGCTGGAACGGCTCGAAGGAGACGGCCTTCTCCCCATCCACCCAGATGGTAACACCGCCGCAGGTGGCAAGTCGGAAGCGGCAGGGCGCAGGCGACGAAGGCACCAGCCGGGTCTTCAGCCAGCGCTTCAGCCGGGTTGGCCGGTGCCAGAAGCTGGAGAACTCCACCCGGCGGTTGAAGCCCGGCAGGTTCAGCGCCTCCACTTCGAAAGGCTCGAGCGCAACCTTGCGGGTCTTGATCTCGTCCCACAGGGCAACACGGCAGGGCAGATCGCCCACATCGACGAAGCCGTTGATGAAGCGGTATTGCACCCGGTCCTCGGCCAGCGCCGGCGTGCCGGGATAATAAGCCTGATGCACCGGCCCCACGGCCCAGGCAGTGACACTGCTACCTCGCATGACAGGGAAACCGGCAGCAGCAGATGCGGTAAGGGGCGCGGTCATTCATCCTCTCCTTCGCCGGACAGCGGCAGGCTGAGTTCGATCTTCTCCAAGAGATCCGGCAGGCGGCCGATCTGGTTGAAGGTCAGCATCGGGCGCTCTGCCCGGGTGCCGGGCTTGTGGCTGCGCCGGGTGGACCAGTTGAGAAAGAGGGAGATGAGACCGAAGCGGTTGGCGCCCAGAATGTCCCGCTCCAGATTGTTGCCCACCATCACCGTGCGCGCCCGGTCGCCCTCGGCAAGACCCAGCGCCTTGCAAGCGGCAGCGAACATCTTCGGCGAAGGCTTCAGTTCGCCGATGTCGCCGGAGATGATGTGAGCCTCAAAGCAGTCCCACAGGCCATGATGCTTGAGGATGTTCTCGAAGGTCGCGCGCGGGCCATCGGCCACCAGCGCCAGCCGGTAGCCGCTGCGGACCAGTTCGTGAAGCATGTCACCTGCGCCGGGAATGAGATCGGCGCTGGTGACCACCTCCGTTCCGGAGATCTTCACCTCGGTGCGCTCGTCCGCGAGCGTGTCGCCGCAGTCCAGAAACACCGCGGCCAGATGCGGCACGCGGGTTTCCAGACTGGCAACGAGCGCCTCCACCCGCCCCGGCACCCAGGCATCAAGCATGGACCAGGGCATGAGGCACACGCCGCCTTCCTCGTCGCTGCAGCGGGAGAACTGCCAGGACGGGGAAAACGCCATGCGCTTCAGGGCAAGGCGCGCCAGACGGCAGCTCAGCGGGGAGGCCGAGATGCGTCCGGCATCGGAAAACCGGTTGGAGAGGTGCACACCCCCATCTCCGGCGAAGGCACCGCACATGGCGGCAATGAGGGGACCTGCGTTGCGGCGCATCTCGCCGTCATCGGCCCAATGGGCATGTTTGCCCGGCTCCAGAAAGAGAACCGGGCGTCCCGCCTCAACCGGCAGCGCGCCACCGGGGCGCAGCATGCGGCGGCGTGCGCCATGGCGTGAGGCCTCGACCCTGGCAATGCTGCCGTCCGCCTCAACATGCACCCAGACATGCTCGAGGTCATAGAGGTGCTGAATGTCCCAGTCGTACCAGATCGCATATTCGATCACCGTGCGCCCGCGCGGGCGGATGATGAATTTCGAGGACAGCGAAGGCCCCTCCTCCCGGTAGACCGCATAGCCTGCAGCCAGCGGGCGGAAGGGTTCGGCATCATCCATGCGCAGCACCGGCAGATAGCGGGCAGCAAGGGCAAAGTCAGGCGCCTGATCCGCATCCTCAGGCAGGCCGGAAAGCGGCAGATCTGCAAGAAGGTTGCGCATCAGCCGTGAACTCCGGTCAGGGTGAGGCTTTCGGCGTGATGGCAGCGCACCTGACGTCCGCCTTCCACCGTGCGCAGTGCCGGAACCGTGCTGCGGCAGCTTTCATCCGCGTAGGGACAGCGGGGATGGAACGGACAGCCGGAAGGCACATTCATGGCGTCCGCGATCTCGCCCTTCAGCGGCACGCGCTTGCGGGTGCGGTTGCCGCGCGGGTCCGGCTGCGGCACGGCGGCAAGCAGGGCTTCGGTGTAGGGATGCAGCGGGCGGGCGAACATCTCCTCCGTTGGCCCAACCTCCATCAGGCGGCCCAGATACATGACGCCGATCCGGTCGGAGATATGCTCCACCATACCAAGGTCATGGGTGATGAAGAGATAGGTGAGGCCCAGCTGCTCCTGCAGGTCCTGCAGCAGGTTGATGTTCTGCGCCGCCACGGACACATCCAGCGCCGACACCGCTTCGTCCGCAGCGATGAAGCTGGGGTTAAGCGCAAGCGCGCGGGCAATGCCGATGCGCTGGCGCTGGCCGCCGGAGAAGGCATGCGGATAGCGCTGCAGATATTCCGGGCGCAGGCCGACAAGGCGCAAGAGTTCGGCCACACGGTCGCGGATCTCGCTTTCCGAGCCAGCGCCATGCACCACCATGGGCTCGCCCACCAGCTCCAGCAGCGTCATGCGCGGGTTGAGCGAGGAATACGGGTCCTGAAAGATCATCTGCATTTCGCGGCGGATGTCGCGCATCTCCCGGTCGGAGAGGCGCGAAATATCCACCACGGAGCCATTGCCGCGCCGGAACAGGATTTCCCCGCCGGTCAGGTCATAGGCCCGCAGAATGAGGCGGGCGATGGAGGACTTGCCCGAGCCGCTTTCGCCCACAAGGCCAAAGGTCTCGCCCTTGCGGATATCGAAGGTGATGTCATCCACCGCCTTCACCGCACCCACCTCGCGGCGGAACCAGCCTTCGTAGACGGGGAAATATTTCCGCACGCCCCTGACGGAGATGAGGGTGTTCTCGTCCATGATGAGATCCTGTGCGGCGGTCATTCGGCAGCCTCCGCAATGCCGGCGGTTCCGGCGAAATGGCAGCGGGCGCGCTGGCCGCTGGGAAAGACGGCATCCTCCGGCACGGAAACATCGCAAGTGCCAGCCACCCCATGCATGCAGCGCGGATGGAAGGAGCAGCCGCCGGGCACGTTGTAGGGGTCGGGCACCATGCCGGAAATGGTGCGCAGGCGGCGGCCATGGCTCTTGCCGAGGCGCGGGATCGATTGCAGCAGCGCCTGGGTATAGGGGTGCTTCGGCTCGTAGAAGATTTCATCCACGGTGCCGGTTTCCACCACGCGGCCCAGATACATCACCGCCACCCGGTCGGCGATATCGGCCACCACACCGAAATTGTGGGTGATGAAGACGATGGCCATGTTCAGCTCTTCCTGCAGCCGCTTCAGCAGCTCCAGGATCTGGGCTTCCGTGGTCACGTCCAGTGCCGTGGTCGGCTCGTCGGCAATCAGCAGGGCCGGATCACAGGCAAGCGCCAGCGCGATCATCGCCCGCTGGCGCATGCCGCCGGACAGGTGGTGCGGATAACGGTCGACGATGTCGGCCGGCCGGGGCATCTGCACGCGCTTCAGCAGTTCGATGGCCTGATTGCGCGCTTCGGCCTTGGACACCCTCTTGTGCAGCATGACCGTGCGCATGATCTGGGTGCCGATAGTGTGCACCGGCGACAGGGCCGTCATCGGCTCCTGAAACACCATGCCGATTTCCCCACCGCGCAGGGAGCGCATGGTGCGGCTCTGCCGGTCTTCGGAGGAAATCAGCACCTCGTCACCCGATGAACGGCGGAAGCGGATGGTGCCGCTGGCATTGAGCGCATTGCGCGGCTGCAGCCGCATGATCGAGCGGGCCGTCACCGACTTGCCCGAACCGCTTTCCCCGACAATGCCCAGAACCTCGCCGCGGTTGACATGATAGGACACGCCGTTGACCGCCCGCACCAGCCCGTCACGAGTGGGGAAATGCACGCCGACATTGTCCAGCTCCAGCAGCCGCTCGGGCGGCATGGGGGCTAGATCGGGCCTTGGGGCTTTCTGCTTGAAAAACATGATGGCTCCTCCCCCTCAGTGGCCGTAAGGGTCGGCGGCATCGCGCAGGCCGTCGCCAATGAAGTTGAAGGCGAGGACAACGAGCACGACCGCAACGCCCGGGGCCAGAAGCCAGGGGGCCAGGGAAATGGTGCGAAGGTTCTGGGCATCCTGCAGCAGCACGCCCCAGCTGACGACCGGCGGGCGCAGGCCCAGCCCCAGGAAGCTGAGCGCGGTTTCACCCAGGATCATCTCCGGGATCGCCAGCGTGACAGCCGCAATGATGTAGCTGGTCATGGCCGGCAGCATGTGGCGGGTGACGATCCGGTACTCCGAAGCACCCGCGAGCCGCGCCGCCAGGACGTAGTCCTCCGTCTTCAGCGAGAAGAAACGGCCACGCACGACACGGGCGAGATGCGTCCAGCCGATCAGCGACAGGATGATGGTGATCAGCACATAGACGAACAGCGGGTCCCAGGCGATCGGCAGCGCCGCCGCCAGGCCCATCCACAGCGGGATCGTCGGAATGGAGCGGATGAACTCCATCAGCCGCTGGATAGCGGCGTCAAGCCAGCCGCCGTAGTAGCCCGAGATCGAGCCCAGCGCGAGGCCGAGGATGAAGGCGAAGGCCACGCCGATGAGGCCGGCCGACAGGGTGACGCGGGCGCCATAGAGAAGCCGGGTGAAGAGATCGCGGCCAAGGGAATCGGTGCCCAAGAGGTTGATCTGCTGCTTGCGGTCATCGATGCCGAAAAGATGCACCCGCGTCTCGTAAAGCCCGAGCAGGTGATAGCTTTCCCCTTCCACGAAGAAGCGGATGGGCAGCGGCTTTTCCGTATTGGGCTGATAGATCACCCGAGCCGTTTCCGGATCGCGCTTGCGCTCCAGCGGGTAGATGAACGGCCGGTGCAGGCTGCCTTCATGGAAGATATGCACCATGTTGGGCGGAGCAAAGGTGTTGAGGCGGCTGATCGTCTCCGGCCGGTAGGGCGAAACGAAATCGGCGAAGAGCGCCAGAACGCCAAGCACTGCCATGAAGACGAGCGAGGCCACCGCCAGCCTGTGCTTGCGGAAACGCCACCAGATGAGCGTCCATTGTTTCGCGGTCGAAAGCTCTCCGCCCATCACCTCCTCGCGCGGGGCAAGCGGCGGCAGGACCGGCATCTCGGCGGGCGTGGTCGACAGCGTCTGATCGAGGGTCTGGGTCATATGGCCTTGCTCCTCATGCAAACCGGATGCGCGGATCAGACAGCGCAAGCAGGATGTCGGACACCACCGTGCCGATGACGGTGAAGACGCTGAGAATGAGAATGAAACTGCCGGCGAGATACATGTCCTGCATCTTCAGCGCCTGCAGCAGCAGCGGGCCGGTGGTGGGCAGGTTCAGCACCACGGCGGTGATCACGTCGCCGGAAAAGAGCGCAGGCAGCGCCCAGCCGACCGTGGAGATGAAGGGGTTGAGCGCCACGCGTACCGGATAGCGCCAGACAACGGTGCGCTCGGTGAAGCCCTGTGCATAGGCGGTTTCCACATAGGGCTTGCGCAACTCGTCCAGCATGTTGGCGCGCATGACGCGGATCAGTCCCGCTGCACCGCCCGTGGCCAGCACCACCAGCGGAATCCATAGGTGTTCCAGCAGGTTGATGATCTTGGCCAGATCCCAGGGCTTTCCTTCGAACTGCGGCGAGATCAGCCCGCCCACATCCATGTTGAGCCAGACAAAGGCGGTCCACATCAGGATCAGCGCCAGCAGGAAATCCGGGACGCCCTTGCCGAGAAAGCCGAAGACCGTGAACACATAGTCGAAGATGGAATATTGCCGGGTGGCCGAATAGACGCCGACGGGAATGGCGATGAGCCAGGTGAAGATCATGCTGAGGGTGGAAATGAGCAGCGTCAGCCCGAGGCGGTCCCAGATCAGGTCGCTGACGGGTGCGTTCCATTCCAGCGACCGGCCAAAATCCCCGTAGAAGACAATGTTGGAGATCCAGCGCCAGTATTGCACCAGCAGCGGATCATTGAGCCCGAACTGGGCGCGCATCATCGCCTCTTCCGCCTCGGTGATGTACTCCCCGCCATTGCGCAGCTGCGCCGCATAGGCCGTGACGAAATCGCCCGGCGGCAGCTGGATGATGAGGAAGGAGATGAAGGAGACGAAGATCAGCGTGGGCACGGCCCAGGCCAGACGCCGCAAGATGTAACCAAGCATGAACACCCTCCAGTTCCGCACGCAGCCTCGGGGTGGAAGCAGGCGGTGCGCCGCGCGGGCGGAAACAGGATTTCAGATTGACCGGATCCGGCGCTCCCGGTCATTTGTCATCGGAAGCGCCGGTCTGAACGTTGCAGCCGCAGCCGCCGCTACTGCTTCATCCACATCTGCTGGGTCACACCAAGGCCAATCCCGCGGGTGATGTCATCCTCGATCAGGTCATCGGGGAAGTTCATGAAGTTGTTCTTCACGATGGTGATGGCAGGCAGTTCCCCGACCACACCAATGACCCAGCCCTGCGTGACGAAGGTCTTGATCAGGTCGTTGAGTGCGCCATCGGCTTCGGCGCGGCTGGCAGCCTTGGCCGCCTTGTCCCAATCCTCGAAGAGCTTGCGGATCGCGTGATCTGCAGGCGGCTCGATGCCCGAGGCACCCTTGGTCGAGTACCAGATGTAATACTGGTTGGCGTAGGAATCATTGCCCATCATGATGCGCGGGTCAGCCGCCACGACCGACAGGCGGTCAAAGGGATACCACTGCATCTGGAAGTCATTGTTGTCGCGGTTCGCGTCCCACTGGGTCCGGTCGATGATGCGCGGCAGCAGCTCGACACCGATATCCTTGAAATTGGCAGCGATGATTTCCATGGTCTTGGGACCATTGGCATGCTGCATTTCGACAACGATGGACAGGCGCTTGCCATCCGGGCGCAGGCGGAAGCCCTGGGCATCGCGCTTGTCGAGACCGGCCTTGTCCAGCAGCTCGTTGGCCAGATCGGGATCATACTCGGCCCAGTGCGTTTCCAGCTCGGGATCGAAATTCGGCGATCCGGTGACGGGAGAGGCCTGACGGGGCTCGGCTAGGCCGGAGAAGATCAGCTCGTTCACCGTCTCGCGGTCGATGGAAACGCTGAGTGCCTGCCGGACTTCGGGCGTTTCGAACAGCCCGCGCAGCACTTCATCCTTGACGGTGAGGTTCGGCACCAGCGCCCAGGTCTGGGCCTGCGTCCAGCGGCGGACCGTGTAATTCCCCTTGGCCTCGTTCTCCTTGTAGAAGGTGAAGTCCTGCGGCTCGACATAGCGCATCTGCATGTCGATCTGGCCCTGCACGATCATCAGGTTGAAGGCTTCCTGATCGTTGAACAGCTTGTGGGTGATGCGGTCGATATAGGGCAGCTGGTTACCGGCCTGATCGACGGCGTAATAATAGGGGTTGCGGACCATGGTCACGATCTCGGCCGGAGCCGGGGTCTCGATCTTCCAGGCGGTGATCACCGGCAGGTCCGGGTTCTGCCACCAGGCGGTTGCCGCCCCGCGCGAGCCCCACAGGTCGCTCCACTTTTCGACGCCGAACTTCGCAGCCGCCGCCTTCAGCTCCTCTTCGGAGGCATATTTGTTGTTGAACTGCTTCAGATAGTGCTTCGGAAACAGGAAGCTCGGGCGGTCAAGGCTCGGGTTGCCGGTGGAGTCCTTGGCGAGGATTTCAAGGAAATAGACATAAGGATCCTCGAAGCTGACCTTGAAGGTCTGCTCGTCGATGATCTCCAGCTTCATCGGCTTGCCGCCGGGGGCCAGCGTCTGGTCGATCTCGGCCAGAATGTCCTTGTTGAGATAGACATCCTCATACCAGAAGCGCACGTCTTCCGTGGTCACCGGCTCGCCATCCGACCACTTCAGCCCCTTCAGCAGGGAGAAGGTGAACTCGCGCGAATCCTCGCTGACCGAATAGGACGAGATATAGCCCGGCACCAGTTCCAGCGGGCCGCCGGTCTTCTGGCCCCACTTCACCACGCGCTCTTCCATGAGCTTGGTCGGGCCCCAGCGGTCGCCCGGCCCCTTGTAGGCGCGCTGCCAGTTGCCGCCATACTGGCCAACCTCAGCCGCCTCGATCACCGCCGGTGTCTCCGGCAGGCGCTGATCCACTGGCGGCAGCTTGCCCTCCTTCACAAGTGCTTCCAGCATCGGCGCTTCCTGGAAAGCATGGGCGGAACTGATGGCAGAGCCTGCCAGCAAGATCACCGCCAGTGAAGTGAAAATATTTTTATGAACCCCCATATCAATCTCCTCCCAGAGCCAGAAGCACAACCATCAACACAGCAGATTAGCTTCTGATAAACTTGACGAAGGAGACGATCCCGCATTGAAAGTACAATTTCAAGAACAAAAATATTTTCATTTACTCGAGGCTTCCCTGGCACTTTCACGGATAATGAGCTGGCAGGCCAGTTCGATCCGGACGGGCGGGAAATCGGGTGCGTGCACGGCAAGACGGTTCTCGAGCGTCTGAACGGCGGCAGCGGCCAGATGGTCCAGCGGCACCCGGACGGTTGCCAGCGGCGGCGTGGTCAGCTCGCCGATGGTCACACCGTCAAAGCCGATGACGCTGACCTCCCCGGGGACGCTGATCCCGGCAGCGCGCAACGCATTGAGCGCACCGATGGCGAGATTGTCGGCTGCGCAGAAGATGGCCGTATTGCCGCCCAAGCCGCCCCGGGCTGCGATGAAGCGTGACAGCGCCGCCTCCCCGTGACCGGGTTCATAACCATCGGCGTAGAGAACCTCGCAGGCCTCGGGCGAAAGGTCCCGGGCCAGCAGGGCGTCTCGCACCCCGTCCAGACGGCGGCGGATGGTGCTGCGGCCACGCCAGGTGAGATGCAGGATGCGCTGATGCCCGCGCGACAGCAGCCACTCCGCCGCAAGCCGCGCGCCATAGCGGTTGGACGGCACCACCGTGTCGATGGACATGGAGGGATCATCGCCATTGAGCAGCACCGTGGCAATGCCGGACGCGGCCAGCCCCTTGATCAGGCGTGGCGTGTGGTCGTGCACCAGAATGATGCCATCAGCACCGCAGGCCCGCGCCCCGGCAATGATCTCCGGCGCACTCAGATCCCCTTCGCTGGCATGCGGCACCAGCTTGATGGCCCGGCGCTCGCACTCCCGTGTCAGGCCCGAGAGCATGGTCCAGGAAAAGAGGTTGGTGTTCACATGCGGCAGATTGGCGTTGGGCACCGCGAGATAAAGCGTCGAGAGCGAGGCAATCGCCCCCTTCTGCTGGCGCTTGGCCAGATACCCCAGCCTGCGGGCTGCATCCAGCACCCGGGCGCGCACCTCGGCGCTGATCGGCGCCGTGCCGTTGAGCACATGCGAGACAGTGCTGAGCGCAACGCCCGCCTCCTGCGAGACATCCTTGATGCCGACCTTACCCGGCGTCTTCTTCTCCATGCCAGCTCCTCCCAGAGCACACAGCAGCGCGTGCGGCTTTCAACCTGCGTAATAGGGATTGGTGAAGAGCCGCGGCTCGCCGCCGTTCCAGATCTCATAGCGCAGGAACCGGCTGGCGAAAGCCGTTTCATGCGTCAATGCAGACCCCGCCGGAGACACAGCCTCCACGACGCCCTTGTCCGTGATCACCCGCAGCTCGTCTCCGGCTGCAAGGCCGGTGAAGCTGGTGGCCAGTTTCTGCCCGGCCCTTGCTTCTTCGCCGAATTGCGGCCCGGCTTCGTCCGCAGGCTTTGCCATGCGGTCGTCAGGGCCTGCCGCCACCACATTGCGCCCCGCACGGATCGCCTCCAGAATGCCCGCGACCGTGTGACTTTCGGCCAGAAGACGGTTGGACGGATGACCATGGCGGCGGCGGTTCTTGAGGTGGAAGTCGCTGCCCGCCGTCACCGGAATCCGGCGTCCTGCACAAAGCAGTTCCTGCCAGAAATCAATGGCCTGCTGGTTCATCGGCGTCCAGTTGCCGTTCCAGATTTCCATGGCGTCAAAGGCCACATCAAAACCGGCCTGCCAGCGCCCGCCATCGGAATTCTGGAAGGGATGGTTGATCACCACCGTTGCGCCCTTGGAGCGGGCTTCGGCCATCTTGTCCGCCACATCCTGCGGCGAGCGGCAGCGCCAGTCCTCCACCGGCCGCTCCAGCCCGAAGAAATTGGTGTGGCCGTAGAAAGAGGTGAGTTCCATCGCCGGGATCACCAGAATGTCCGGATCATCCGGGCGGATGATGTTTTGCGACACGGTGTTGTGGTCGGTGATGGCGACGAAATCGAGCCGCGAGGCGCGGGCGCGGTGGATGGCATCCAGCACCGTGACGCCGCCGTCGGAATGTTCCGAATGGCTGTGAATGTCGCCCACCAGCCATGTCCTGCGCTTGGGCACGAGGCGCACGCGCAGGTCCGTGTAGCAGTTGGGGCCGATCTTCACGATGCCCAGCACCACATCCCAGCGGCCCGGCAAGGCCCCAAGATCATAGCCCGGCGTCGCCCTGTCAGCTGCCACATGCACATGGCCGCGCTCGGAGCCCGACCAGCCGCGCATGCGCCCGTTCTGGGCAAGGCCAATGTCGATGACGCTGCCGCCGCTGCCGGCCGGGAACACATAGCTGACCTCGATCCGCTCGATGCTGTCATCCACCGTGAAAGGGATCTCGATGAAGGACTTTTCGCCTTCCGGAAACTCGGTGATGCGGCGGGTGAATTCGTGCAGCGGCTGGGTCATGTCAGGCTCGGCATTGAAGAAGTGGCAAGAGCGCTCCGCGACAGGCTGAGCGTCAGGATTTCAAACGGCGCAAGGGAGAGACTGACAGCGCCCTCCTCCACCGTCAGGGCTTCAGGCTCGCGCTCCAGAAGGTCCGTACGCGACACGGCGGCGATGGCAGGGTCCAGCCGCAGCCGCGCCTTGCGGCAGGTGCCGGAAACCTCCCACAGGCGCAGGATGATGGCATCGTCCTCTTCGGCCTGTTTCACCGCCTCGATGCAGACGCCCTCACCCTCCAGCATGAAGGGCATGGCAGCAGAGCCGCTGACGGCATTATCCGCAGCGGGAACGAAGCGGAGCGGCAGATTGAAAGCTTCCGCCGCCTGATGCACCGCGACCTTGTCCCCGTCATGCAGCATCACCGCATAGCGCAGGTGATGCGCGCCCTGATCGGCCTCAGCCCAGGGCCAGGTGGGCGAACGCAGCAGCGTCAGCCGCACATCGCTGCCGATCGCGTCATAGCCGTATTTGCAATCATTGAGGAAGGCGGCCCCGAAATCAGGCTCGCTGACATCGATCCAGCGCTGCATGGAACACTCGAAGCGGGCCTTATCCCAGGAGGTGTTGCGGTGGGTGGCGCGGCGCACGTGGCCGAACTGGATCTCCGCATCAATGGCCGCCGTGTTAAGCGCCAGCGGGAAGGCCGCCTTCACCAGCGTGTTGTGCTCGTGCCAGCTGATGAAGCAATCCACCTCCACCTGCCGGGCGCCCGCCTCCAGCGAGATGACCTGCACAAAGCGCGAGGATTCATACCGCCATTCAAAGCGTATGGCCGCCCGCAAGGGGCCGCGCTCCACCACATCTGCCGAGACAAGATCGTCGATCTCGAAGACCTGATCCTCGAAATCGGCATCAATGTCCCAGGCATCATATTCGGCCGGCATGTCGCGGAAGGCCTGAAGCCGGTTGGCTTTCGCGCCCGCCTTCAGCACCTGCCGCCCGGACTTTCGGTCGAGGAGCGACACCATGCGGCCAGCCTCATCGAACAGCACCTCGACATGATCATTGGCAAGCCTGTCTGGCGAGACGTCCAGCCCGTCCAGCGGCGCTGGAGCCGTGTGGGCCTCCAGGCCGGCAAGCGCCAGCGGCGGCAGGGCCTCGACGCGCACCGCATGAGACGCCGAACCATCGGCATGCACGATAGCCTGACCAGAAATGAGGCCGCCGGCATCCGGCATCATCACCAGCCCGCTGCGCGCCGTGCCCGACGGATTGAACACCTGCGCCCCCTCACCCGGCAGCACCGCCAGCAGACGGGTTCTCAGCTCATCCGCAGCCGAGAACAGCCGCGCATAGTCCGCATCGCTGTCCTCATAGACCGCGCCGATGGAGGAGCCGGGCAGGATGTCGTGGAACTGGTTCAGCATCACGATGTCCCACAGGCGGCGCAGCTCTGCCGCCGGATAGGCCACGCCATGCTGCGCCGCCAGAACAGCCAGCAGCTCCAGCTCCCGCAGCGCGGTTTCCGCCAGCCGGTTGCTGCGCTTGTTGCGGGCAACGGAAGTCAGCGTGCCGCGGTGAAACTCCAGATAAAGCTCGCCCACCCAGGTGGGATAGCTCTCCGGATTCTCCGCCATGCGCTTCAGCAGCCGCTCGAAGAAGGGGCGCATCGGCGCATGTTCCACCTTCGGGCAGCCGGGGATGCCGCGCTCCATGCGGCGGATGTTGTGCAGCATCTCCCGCGTCGGCCCGCCGCCGCCATCACCATGGCCATAGACGAGGAACAGCTCCTTGCTGAGATGCTGCTGCCCGTGCCGCCGCCAGGTGCCCATCACATGGGTTGGCTTCAGGTTGGGGCAGTAGGTCGTGCCGATGCTCTTGGAGTCATATGGCTGTGTCGTCAGGAAATAGGCGGCGACCTTCGTGCCGTCGATGCCCTGCCAGAACAGGCTTTCCTCCGGCATGCGGTTGGTGTCGTTCCACGACAGCTTGTGCGTGACGAAAGTGTCCAGCCCCGCCCGCTGCATGATCTGCGGCAGGGCGGCGGAATAACCAAAGGTGTCCGGCAGCCATACCATGCGCGGGCGCACGCCATAGGTCTCTTCGTGGTAGCGCACGCCATAAAGGATATGCCGCACCAGCGACTCGCCGCTGGAAATATTCACGTCCGGCTCCAGCCAGAGCGCGCCCTCGATCTCGAAACGGCCTTCCTGAACGCGTGACGCAATGCGCTGCGCCAGTTCGGGATAATCCTGCGCCAGATAGTCGAGCAGGACGCACTGGTTGTACATGAACTGATAGTCGGGGAACTCGTCCATCAGCGTCATCGCGGTGGCCATGGAGCGGGCCATCTTCTGCCGCGTCTCGCGCACCCGCCACAGCCAGGCGACGTCGATATGGGTGTGGCCGGTGGCGGTGATGACGGGCTTTTGCTCGAAATCCTGAGCCGCATAAATTTCACCCGCATGATAGCGGGCCAGCGCCAGTGAGGCGCGGAAGCGGGCGTCGTTGCCAGGGCGCAGGTCGATGGCATCCACCGCCGCATCCAGCTGCCGCAGGATGAAGGACCGGCGCGGATCATCCTCCGCCAGCAGCCGCGCCACATCGAGCGGCACCCGCAGGTCGTAATAAGTTTCCTCAACATCGAGGTCATGGCGCACCAGATGGCAGGCAAACCCAAGCTGGCGCCGGTCCTCGATGGTGCCGGCCTCGATGAGGATGTCGAAGGCCTTGCCGGGGCGGGCTTCCTCGGTCAGCGGAAACTCCCGGTGGTTGCCATCCACGCCCTGCACGATGCGGCCGTTGACGCGCACGAGGCACTGCGGATCGGACCGGCCCATGACGCTGCCAAAGGCGGCTTCCACATGCACGGCAAGGCGCTGGCCGATCAGTTCGTTGGGCAGCGTGATGCTGCCGCCGAACCAGTAATAGCCATCCGGCTCGCCCCAGACGAGATCGCGGCTGACCGGCGTCCAGTCTTCGCGGGAGGAGGCAACGAGGGCGGCGCGGGTTTCAGAGGACCCGGCGCAATAGCGCAAGGCCACATCATGGCCGGTGCGGGTGTAGATCCTCTGCTGCAAACGCGACAGCAGATGGTCCAGCTTGCGGATCAGCTTGCTCACGAAGGTTCCTCAAAGACCGTAGACAGACCAGACGGCGGGCACACCGGAGACAACAACCTGCTCCTGCGCATGCCATCCCTGCGGCAGCGGCAAGGGGCGCTCGATCAGCACATCCTCCAGCACCAGCCCTTCCACGTTATGGGCATAAAGACCGGGCATGCCGCCCGGATAGGGCACGAGGCCGATAACCTTGCCATCGGCGCCCTTCACCCAGGCATTGGCGCGCCCGGCAGCATCCGGCGAAGGGGCCAGATCGGCGGCGGTGGGGCGCACATCATAATAGTGGCCGCGCCAAACCCCGTCGGCCTGAACCAGACGGATGCGCGACAGCCGCAGGCCGGAGATGGCACCGGGCTTGTCGGCGATGAGGTTCACCGCCCCTTCCATGCGTCCGGAGATATCCTCAAACACCACATCGCGCACATCGCCCGCAGCCTTGCCACCGGGCGTGCCCAGCGGGCGGCGGTCCAGCACGGTGATGGTGACCGCCTCGCCCGAGCCCCAGAAGCCCTCCGGCGTTTCCTCGCAGGACAGGCCGATGCGGCGGAAGGCAATGTTGCGCACCTTGCCGCCATCGCGCGAGAAGATGCCAAGCGCCCGGTTGGACCCGAGGATACGGCAATCGCGGAACTCGATGTTCTCGAAATCGCCATGGCTTTCCGTACCCAGCTTCAGCGCGCAGCTGCGGCTTTCGATGTCGCAATCGGCCACCACGATATCGCGGCAGGCACCGGCAGGCGCGCCATCAAGGCGGGCGCTGGTCTTCAGCACGATGCCGTCATCGGCGGTGGAAATGCGACAGCGTTCCACCCGCACATCCCGGCAGGCATCCAGCACCATGCCATCGGTGTTGGGCATTTCCAGATCATTGGTGACCGACAGACCCGAAATACGCAGGCCCTCGCACTCGACGAAATGCAGCGTCCACATGGGCGAAGCTTCGACGGAAAAATCTGCGAGCGTCACGCCCTTGCAGTTCTCCAGCACCATCACCCGCGGGCGGGAGGCGGCAGGAACGAGCGTGCCCATCTCCTCCAAACGGCCCGTCACATAGGCAGGCCCCGGCGCGCTGATGAGGCCGGGGCCGGTGATGGAGATATTCGTGGCATCCTTCGCCGTGATCATCGCCCGGCTGGACTGCTCCGCCTCGATGCCCACCTCATTGGCCGCATAGGCCTCGTAGCTTTCGGCAAAAACGAGCACGGCCCCGGCGCTGAAACGCAGATCAAGCCCGGACGGCAGCTTCAACCCGGCGCAAGCATAACGCCCCGCAGCCAGCCGCAGCGCCTCGCCCTTTGCAGCAGCCGCCTCCATCGCCGCCTGCAGCGCAGCCGTTGCGTTGCCCTCTACGGGCGTAAATAATTTTTCATCTGTGCGCAAAGCACCCTCCCACCCACCGCCCTCCAGCAGCGAAATATGCAAAAGGATTAAACGGTTTTTTGCGGCAATCAAGGGCAGGAGATGCAGAAGAAGAAATTCCGCCGCAGAATTGGAAATGAAAAAATTTCATAATCTATCGTTTCCCTGACTTCCCTGCCCCACTCTCCACGCCGTCCCGGCCTCCGTGCCGGGACCTGTGAGGAACACACTGCCTTTCCGCTCCCTCGGCCGTCACCCCGGCCTTCGAGCCGGGGACCACTCGCTTCCAGAGCGCAGATGACCGGCAGGAAGTGGTGAAGCATATAGGGGTCAATGACCTGCCGCACGGCTTGAGAGAATGGCATCTCTCAGCAAACGAGTAGTCCCCGGATCTCCACTGCGTTCTGCCCGGGGTGACGGCGGAGAGGCGGAGTACCCCTCACAGGCCCCGGCCCAAGGCCGGGGCGGCGCGGTGGGTGGAGATGCGGATTGCCTTTTGCCGCAGCCTCTCTTCTTGTCATCCCCGCGCAGGCGGGGATCCAGTAGTCCCGGGGCTCGCTTCCCTTGCGCTGAGCGTTCGAGATCCCGGTCTTGCCGCTACGCGCCAAACCGGGATGACATGATGTGTGTTTGCGCGCCCCACCCCCCAATGCAGGGACGGAAACACAGCCCCCACCTGAATCCGGTTCCCCCTCCTCCCCGAAATGCGCTAGATCAGGGCAACATTTTGTAAGGCCAGCTCCCGATACTGGCCGCCTCATATCAAGGATACACCAATGCCCGAAGGCACCCCGCTGAATGCCCCCTTTGCCGAACTGACCAGGCCGGACCTGCGCCGCGAGATGGCCGGGATGGTCACCCTGCGCGATGCCCTGAGGCTCGCCGTCAGCGCCTTTCAAGAGGCTGGGCTCTATTATGGCCACGGCTCGGCGACGGCGGTGGATGAGGCGGTGTTCATGATCCTTGAAAGCCTCAACCTGCCGGTTGACGACTTCAACGCCTTTGCGGACGCTCGCCTGAGCGAACGGGAAAAGACGCTGCTGGGTGAGCGGCTGGCCCTGCGCATCGAAAAGCGCCTTCCGGCGGCCTATATCACCGGCCGCAGCTACCTGCTGGGCCTGCCGTTCCGCTCCGATGCCCGCGCGCTGGTGCCGCGTTCCTATATTGCCGAACTCCTGCGCTCGCCGCTGTTCGACGGCTCGGAACCGGCCCAGAGCCTCATTGGTGATCCCTATGAGGTCACCTCCGTGCTGGATCTTTGCACCGGCGGCGGCTCGCTGGCCATCTTTGCCGCCTATGCCTTCCCCAATGCCGCGGTAGATGCGGTGGATCTGTCGCTGGAAGCTCTGAGCCTTGCGGCCGAGAACGTGCGCGATCACGGGCTTGAGGACCGCATCACCCTGCTGCAGGGTGACCTCTTTGCCCCCGTCAAGGGCAAGACCTATGACCTCATCGTCACCAACCCGCCCTATGTGGGGCCGGAGGTGATGGAGGTGCTGCCCGGCGAATTCCTGCACGAGCCGCAGATGGCGCTGGCCGGCGGCGGTGGTGACGGGCTCGATCTGGTGCGCCGGATCATCGAAGAGTGCCGCGCCCACCTCAACCCGGAAGGCGGCATGCTCTGCGAAATGGGCGAGGACCACGACATTCTCGACGAGGATTATCCGGACTGCGAGTTCCTGTGGCTCGATTCCGAAGACTCCGCCTCCGAAGTCTTCTGGCTGCCTGCCACCTCGCAGTGGAGCTGAGGGCAAGCCGCCCGCAAGACGCTGCGCCGCAATCGTGTCACACGGTTGCGGCGCTTATCCCGGCACCCTTGATCGCACTTGCAAAGACCGCCGGTTTTGGGTCAGGTGCCGGGAGGTCCAGCCGCGCGCAGGTTTGATTGCCTGGCGCAAGGACCGGTGATTTTCTGGGCGGGAGCAACCATGCGCGAGGTCAATCCGAAGGTCTTTGTCAGCGCAAAGATGGTTGCCGAGCGGGCCGGGGTGTCGCGGTCAGCGGTCTCACGCACCTTCACCGACGGCGCCAGCGTTTCGGAGGAAACCCGCCGGAAGGTGATGGAAGCCGCCGAAGCCCTTGGCTATCACGTCAACCACCTGGCCCGGCAGCTGCGCGAGCGCAGCAACATCGTCTGCCTGATCGTGTCGGACATGACGACGCCCGTGCGCGCCGGAATGCTCGAAAGCCTGACGCGCAAGCTTCAGGCCGCAGGCAAGATCACCATGGTGATCAACACGGAGAGCAACGAGGAAAGCGTCGGGCGCGCCCTGAAGCTGACGCTGCATTACAGAGCCGATGCGACTGTGGTTCTGTCCGGCACCCCCTCTTCGTCGCTGGTCCATACGGCGCTCGCCAACGGCCAGCAGGTCGTGCTGATCAACCGCGACGATGGCTTGCACGGCGCCCAGAATGTCGGCGTGGACAATGGGATGGCAGCCAAAGAAGCCCTCTTCCTGCTCCGGCGCGCAGGCTGCCGGAGAATTGGCCTCCTGACGTCGCAGGCGCGCACGCCAAGCCTGCTTGCCCGTGAGCGCTGTTTCACCGCCGCCGCCTCTGCCTGCAACCTCGAGGTCACCGTCTTTGAGGCGGGGCCGACAGGCTACCGTTCCGGCTATGAGGCGGCCCGCCGCGTCTTTGCCCGCTCCGTCTCGCCCGATGGCGTCTTCTGTGTCACGGATCTGCTCGCCCTCGGCTTCATGGACGGCGCCCGCCAGGAATTCGGATTGAAGATCCCGGAAGACCTGTGCGTCATCGGCTTCGACAATATCGAGCAGGCGGGCTGGGAAGCCTATCAGCTTACGACCTTTGAACAGCCGCTCGACCGCATGGCGGGCCATGTGGTGGATCTGCTGACCTTGCCCGAGCCATTGCCTGAACAATTGCCCGGCAGGCAAAGTTCCGGGGCCGCCATCTTTGAACCGCTCCCGGTCTGGCGCCGTTCCGTGCGGGCGAAACCAGCCTGACACCAGGATTTCCATGCTTCGCGCAGGACACCAAGCCTTACGGCGCGGCCCCATCACGCCCTGAAATTATTAAGGCGCTGCACGGGCTTGACCCGTTTCTGGCGCGCCACTCCCGTCAAAGACCGGCGGACGAACCAATTCTTGCACACATGTGCAAAGCCATCTTGTCATGAAAGCGTTGCGTTGGCGCGATAGGCAGTCACCGCCGGAGCCGGACATATTGCACTCATGTGCAGTCAGGTGTCCTGCCATGCAGAAACCCGTTCTGATGGCAGCCGGTGCTTCTCCTTTCCGGGCCGGAAGGGCGGGGCTCATGGAGAGCGAACGGCAGCGCCGGCCGGCTGCCGTAAACGGCGCTTCTGCCGCCTCTCGTTTGTTTGACCGCCGGCACGTGCCGGGTGCTCCTGCCTGGCCGCCATTGGAGAAGACAATGAACCGTCGCGCCTTTCTGATCTCTTCCGCTGGCTCCGCCGCCGGCATGATGCTGCTGCCGAAACTGTCCTTCGCCGCTGAAGGGCGGATCGACTGGTACACCGGTGCTGACAGCAACATTCTCGATTTCTGGACCAACATTGTGAAGCCGGCCTTCGAGGCCACGCATGCGGGTGTGAAGCTGAACCTCGTCGATGCTGGCGACAATTCAGGGATCCAGGCCATTGCCGAGCGTGCAATCGCGGCAATGCAGACACAGACCGATCCGCAGGCTGACTATTTCGAGCATGCCGATCCGCGCCTTCCGCTTGGCGCGATCGAGGCCGGCCTCTATGTCAACATGAAGGAAGCAGGGCTGGCCAACTATGCGAAGGTGAACCCGCTGGCGATCGACAGCGATTACAGCCTGCCCTATCGCGGCTCGCAGGTTCTTCTTGCCTATGACACCGCCAAGCTGTCCCCGGCTGACGCTCCCAAGACGTGGGATGCGCTGGTTTCCTGGATCAAGGCCAATCCGGGCCAGTTCGTCTATAACCGTCCGGACAAGGGTGGTTCCGGCGGCAACTTTGTCCGCCGCGCCATCCACCAGGCCAACGGCCTCGATCCCAAGGCTTTCCGGGTGGACAATTACACGGAATCCTTCGGCAACGAAGCTCTGGGCAAGGCCTGGGACCTGCTCAAGGACATTGCCCCCTCGCTCTATGACAACGGCGCCTATTCCTCGGGCAACACCCAGTCGATCCAGTTGCTGGCTCAGGGCGTGGTCACCATGACGCCGGTCTGGTCGGATCAGGTGCTGCAGGCCATTGACAATGGCGTGCTGCCGGAAACGACCGGCATCGTGCAGCTGCAGGATCTGGCCCTGTGCGGCAACTTCTCGCGCGCCGTGGTGCTTGCCAATGGCCGCAACCGCGATGCGGCCCTCGCGCTTGCCAATTTTGTGCTGACCGAAGAAATCCAGAGCGCCATCCTGACCGAACTCGGCGGCTTCCCCGGTGTCAGCTGGGATTATGTTTCCCCTGAGCTGCGTGAAAAATTTGCAGACATCATCCCGGCTTCCATCCCGACCTTCCCGGCCGGCGCCTGGGAAACCGCCGTCAATGACGGCTGGTACCGCAACGTGGCACCGAACATCAACCGCCAGCAGTGAGCGGACAGACCGTGCCCGTCCGGCAAATCCATCCGGCAAGCAGGGGGCCAGTCGGCCTCCTGCTCGTCGCCGTGCCTGTGTTCCTCGCAGGCTGGCTCGTCATCTGGCCGATCTTCAGCGCCCTTTGGCGGACCGTCTGGCGTCCGCAGGCCGATGGGCAGATGGGTTTTGACCTGTCGAGCTACATCTTTTTCTTCTCCGATGCCTACAGCCTCAACAACCTGTCGCTGACGCTCTGGACCACGGGCGTCTGCGCGGCACTGCTTCTCGCCGTGTCTCTGCCGATCGCCCTGTACCTTCGCTTCGCCAGCAGCCGGACCGCCGCCTATGTGCAGGCGCTCGCTATCCTGCCGATGTTCGTGCCATCGATCATCCTGGCCTATGCCTTCATCCGTGTTCTGGGTCCCAACGGCATGGTGGATCTTCTGCTGAACAGTGCCGGACTGCCGAAAATCCGCACGCCCTATCTGACGCCATGGGGACCGGTCATCGGCCTTGTCTGGGACAACATCCCCCTGACCGTGCTCATCCTTCTGTCCGGGCTCGGGTCCGTCAGCAACATGGCCATCGAAGCGGCCCGGGATGTGGGGGCAAACCGCCTGCGCGTGTTCTGGCACATCATCCTGCCGCGGATCGGAAATTCCATTCTGGTGGCTCTTTCCTTCGCAGTCCTCGGCATCTTCTCCGCCTTCACCCTGCCTTATCTGCTGGGACCCGCGTCCCCGGAAATGATGGGCCCCTTCATGCAGCGCACCTTCCGTGACCTGAATGACCCGATAGCGGCCATTACCCAGGCCGTCATCACATTCAGCATCTGCCTCGTCTTCGGGCTCTTCTATGTGCGCTCCGTCGCCCGCAACCAGGGAAAGTGAGACGACCGTGAGCAAGCTGACCGCCCCGCGTGCGCCCTTCGATGGAACAGGCCTTCTCTTCGCCGTCCTTCTGACGATTGCCGTTGTCCTGCCGCTGCTCGTCGTCGGTGTCTGGGCCTTCACCGAAGTCTGGCGCTATCCGAGCGTCATGCCTCAGCAATTCGGGCTGCGCTTCTGGGAGCAAACGCTGAACCGCTCCGATGTCTGGAATGCCTTGCGGCTCAGCCTCACGCTCTCGGCAGTCGTGACACTCGCATCGGCAGTGATCTGCCTGCCCGCGGCCTATGCCTTTGCCCGCATGCGCTTTCCACTGAGGAACATCCTGTTCTTCTCGTTTCTCGCAGGCCACGCCTTTCCAAAATTCGGCCTGCTGGTCGCGATTGCGGCGATCTTCCTGCAGCTCGACCTGATCGGAACCTTCTGGGGCGTGGCGCTGATCCAGCTCGTCAACACGCTGATGTTCATGATCTGGATTCCCGTTGCGGCTTTCCAGGCAGTGGACCGCCGCATGGAGGAAGCGGCGCGTGATGTTGGCGCGGGGCCATTCCGGGTGTTCTGGTCGGTTACCCTGCCCCAGGCCGCTCCGACGATCGCAGCAGCCCTGCTCCTCACCTTTGTCAGCACCTTTTATGAAACCGAGGGCGCCTGGCTGATCGGCGCCCCCGGCATCCGCACCATGCCGGTGCTGATGATCAGCTTCATCAACAACCAGATGGTGATCCAGTTCGGCGCCGTGCTCTCGGTCATGCTCTGGGTTCCGTCCTTCATTGCCCTGATGTTCGCCCGCCGGGTGATCGGAGGCGCCTCCTTCGCCCGCGGCTTCGGCGGCTGAACGGTTCTTTCGGGAAAAAACAATGTCTGTTCTCAGCATAAACGGCATCTCCAAGGTCTTTCCCGGCGGAACCACCGCCGTGGACGGCTTCTCGCTTGAAGCCGCCGATGGCGAACTGGTCTGCCTGCTGGGGCCCTCCGGTTCCGGCAAGTCAACAGTGCTGCGCATGGTTGGGGGATTTGAGCGGCCGAGCGCGGGCGTGATTGCGATCGACGGTGAAGACGTGACACGGATTCCCCCCGAGCGGCGCCCCACGGGGATGGTTTTTCAAAGCCATGCGCTCTGGACCCATATGAATGTCTTCAACAATCTGGCCTTCGGGTTGAAGCTGCGGCATATGCCTGCGGCCGAGATCCGGGACAGGGTCGAGGCTGTGCTCGAACTGGTGGGTCTCGCCGGATATGGCAAGCGCATGACCACACAGCTGTCAGGCGGGCAGCAGCAGCGTGTCGCGCTGGCGCGTTCCCTGGTGCTGGAGCCCAAGATCCTGCTGCTCGACGAGCCTTTCGCCAGTCTCGACCAGCACCTGCGCGAACGCCTGCGCGAGGAGGTCCGCGATATCCAGCTGCGGCTGAAGATCACCACCCTTTTCGTCACTCACGGGCAGGACGAGGCCTTGTCCATGGCCGACCGGATTGTCGTGATGCGCAATGGCCGGACCGAGCAGGCGGACCGGCCGGACGTGGTCTACCGGAACCCGCAGACGCCATTTGTCGCCGGCTTTATCGGTTCCATGAATTTCATCGAAGGCGTCGTGGCCAACGGCCAGTTCATGCATGATGATCTCAGCGTGCCGCTGCCGGTGGCAGACGGTCCTGCGACCCTCGCCGTGCGGCCCGAAGCCCTTGGCCTTGCCGCAGACGCGAATGGGCCGGCGACGATCCATCGCATCACCGATTTCGGCACCCATGGCCTTGCCGATCTGGTCCTTGCCGATAGCACCCGGCTGAAAGCCATGGTTCCGGCACCCGATCACTTCGCGGCAGGGCAGACTGTCGGCCTGAGGCCCTCGGCCTTTGCAGCCTTCCGCAACGAACGGCAGATCTACAGGACAACGGCCCATGGCTGACCCGCTTTACATCGGCACCAACGGCCACCGCACCCGGCTGAAATGGCACAGGGCCCGCCGCAAGGGAACGGATGCGGAGTTCACGGCCTCGCGGATCATGGAAGCCATGCAGCTTGGCGCCAGCGTCGAGGTCGATCTCGTCGTGCATGCTGATCGCGGCTTTGCGATCCTGCATGATCTGGATCTGGCACGCAGCACCACGGGGACCGGACTGGTGCGTGACACCAGTGCCGCAGTCCTGCGCAGCCTGGAACTCAGGGGAAATAATGGCGCGCCGATTGGCGAGACCGTGATGCTTCTCGAAGATCTCTGCGGCCTGCTGGCACGCGCGCCCGCCCATCCTGACGCCCTGCTGCAGCTCGATTTCAAGGAAGACCTGTCTTGCCTGGATGAGCGCACCGCCGCGAATTTTGCGCAGGCAGCCGGACCGGTTGCCTCCCGGCTGATCCTCTCCGGTGGTGATGCCGGCGCCGTTGCCCTGCTTGCCGCCCGGACGCCGGGACTGAAGACCGGCTACGACCCGACCTATCCCGGTGTGCTTGATGGCCTGAAGAGTGTGCAGGACTTCATGAGCTTCATCACCCGCGCCCTTCAGGCAGCACCGGATGCAGCGATGATCTATCTGGATTATGAGCTGGTGCTTGCAGCCGATGCCGCAGGTGCGGATCTGATCGCGGCTGTACAAGCCGCCGGCCGCCAGGTTGATGCCTGGACGATCCGGACGGTCGAGGCAGAGACAATCGCGGCTGCCCGCCGTCTGATCGAATTGAATGCCGATCAGATCACCACGGACGACCCCGAAAAACTTTACGAGGCCCTGGCATGAGCACCGGCTTGCAGACGATCGAGGCGGGCAAGGTGCTCGCAGACATGGAAGAAGCCGCGCGCCGCGCGGGAGATCTGACCCTCGGCTATTTCCACAAGCGCGGCACACTCCACATCGGGGTGAAGGGGCCAGGGGATTTCGTCAGCATTGCCGACGAGCAATCCGAGATCCTGATCCGCGATTACCTGCTGAGCCGATATCCGGACTGGAGCTTCACCGGTGAGGAGTTTCCCTCTGTCGAAGGCGCCAGCACGGCATGCCGCTTCCTGGTGGACCCGATCGATGGAACGACCAACTTCCTCAATGGCATGGATTATACAATCACCATCGCCTTGCGGCAGGGCGCAAGAACCCTGTGCGGTCTCGTCTACAATCCGGTAACCGGTGAAATGTTCACGTCCGTCCTCGGCGGCGGCGCCTTCGTCAATGGCGAGAAGCTCACCATCCGCGACAATGCGGACACCGGCCAGATGGTCATCGGCACGGGGCTTCCGGCACCGGGCCTGAGCCTCTATCCGGGAGCCTATGACCGGATCGATGCGATCCGCGCGCCAATTGGCGCCGTACGGGTCATCGGCAGCGCGGCCAACTGCTGCGCCTATGTCGCCAGTGGCCGTTTCAGCGGCTATTTCGAGCAGACCGGCTTCATTGATACGGCCGCCGGCATCCTTCTCATTCAGGAGGCAGGCGGCATTGTAACCGACTGGTGGGGGCGTGGGCCCGAACACTACGAGCGCTCCGGCATCCTCATCGCCGCCGCCCCCTCCGCCCATGCCTATCTGCTCAGCCATTTGCAAAAGGTAGCCATTCCGGACCAGTGGCGCGGATAGGGCTCCACGTGAGCTTTGCGCGCGTGACCCAAGGACATCTGCTCGATCTCTTCGAACATTTTGCGATTTGACTCCTCCCGCCGGTCCCAGAATTCCCTCATCTTGGCGAGCTGACGTGTGAAGCCCTCGCGCGGATTGTAGTACTCGGGTCTTTCCGGAGACTTGATCTTGTAGCGTTTACAGAGGCGCTCGATGGTGTCCAATGTCGTGATGCCGAGCTTGGAGTAGTCCTCGGCCCGGTGCTCGAAGAGGTCGCCATAGTCGGGTGGATATGCGTCGAGCTGTGGGCCGCGCGGACGTTCTTAAGGGTGTTTTCCAACCACAAGACTTCATCGGTGAGCTTGGCATCAAGAAGTTCCCACTCGGCTGCCTCGGGGAGCTTGAGGTCGGGCGCTCCGGTCCGGAAGCGGAAGTCCATCTCGTCGGACGGGTTAATCTCTGGCACGTTGTTCATCGCCGCGCCGTAGCACATGCTGCAGAAGTCATCCAAAATGAGAACGAGTTGCAGGGCTAGGAACCGTGCGCTCCTCTTCGACTTGCGTCTATCGAGATAAACCTCCTTGTAGATGCCGATCATCCCAGACACGAACTGCCCCAACAGCGCTGAGCTGGCACCAATCAAGGCCGCGATGATCGCGATACCTTCAGGCCTGGACAACAGATCGAACATCTTTCCTCCATTTGGGCAACCCTAAACTTGAGCAGTTATGGGATCAATCGAAGTTACCTGAGACTTTCGCCTGTGGAATGCCTGCCTATCTGCGTCGGCTTAAAGGCAAAACCGCCTCTAGGTTTCGGCGCCATTCCTAATGTAAATAGGCGGTGGTTCCAGACTGTCTTATCAACGCCCCCGACTTTGGGGCACCTATAAAGATCTGCAACGCTTTCGGTCACAGCAGGCAGATTGCGGATCTTTGGGCCCGGCTCCTCTTCAGGTGCCACGGCTCCCCGGCCAGGCCGTGAGTGCGAGATCGATCAGCCGCTTCAGCCGGGCATTGCAAGCGCCATCGCAGGCCTGTGCCGACATGCCTTGGATAATCGCACCATAAAAGCGCGCCAGCGTATCGGTGTCGGTTTCAGCAGGCAGCTCACGTTCCTCGACGGCCCGGTCAAAGCGGGTTTTGAGGATCTGCATCGATGCTTCCCGCAAGGCCGCTGTCATCTGCGCGACGGATGCGTTTTCTTCCGCATGCTGCAGAACGGCCGTCGAGACCATGCAACCTCGCGGCTTGCCGGGCTGGGTGTCTCCATCAGCGATATCATAGAGATACAGCCTGAGGGCATCGTAAGCTGGAAGAGGAGACGCCAAGATCTCCAGCCGCCGGCTGCTTTCACGGGCGATGCTGAACTCCAGCGCCTGACGGTACAACGCCTCCTTTGAGCCGAACATGGAGTAAAGTGTCGGCGGATTGATTCCCATGGCCTTCGTCAGATCGGCGGTTGAGGTCCCTTCATAGCCACGTTCCCAGAACAAGCGAGCCGCGATGTCGAGGCCCACGTCGCGGTCGAGCGCGCGCGGTCTGCCCCGTTTGCGAACTGGATTCGACATTAAATAGTGATCCCTATTAATTTATTGACAGGAGCCGCCACGCCATTATTGTAGCGACTGCTATTTAATTTAGCAGCGGAGCGATTCATGACCAAGAGACTTGAAAATAAGATAGCCCTCATCACTGGAAGTTCACGCGGCATCGGCCGGGCGGTTGCGCTTGCCTTCGCGAAGGAAGGCGCCGCTCTGATCGGCTTGCACTATACCGCAAATGCCGATGCGGCCAATGCCACGCTTCGCGGCATCGAGGCGCTCGGGGTGAAGGCGGTTGGTGTCAAGGCTGACTTGCGGGAGGGCAAGGAGGCGGCCGATCGCCTTTGGGCACAGTTCAGCGAGGCCGCACGTGCCGAGACGGGTTCCGCCGCTCTCGACATTCTGGTGAACAACGCCGGCATCGCGCCCGCCCTGCCCTTGAAGCAGACGAGCGAAGCCGCCTTCGACGAGGTTATGACCATCAATTACAAGGCGCCCTTCTTCCTGATCCAGGCAGTGGCCGATCATATTCGTGACAATGGCCGCATCATCAATGTGTCCACCGGGTTCACCCGGATTGCAGCGCCGACCCATCCGGCCTATGCGGCCTCCAAGGGAGCGCTGGAGACATTGACACTGGCGCTGGCACCTGAGTTCGCCCCTCGGGGAATTACGGTCAATGCCGTGCTGCCGGGCGTGACGGAAACGGACATGAATGCCGAGTGGCTGGCATCGCCCGAAGCGCGCGCGGGCGCTGAGGCCCTCTCGGTTTTCTCACGTGTCGGCAAGCCGGAGGACATCGCCGGCGTCATCGCCTTCCTCGCATCGAACGACGCGCACTGGACGACCGGCCAGATGATTGATGCGACCGGCGGCGCCCGGATCTGAACGATCCCATCTCCGCCATGCAGCCATGAGCGGGCCGCCTCTCATGGCCCTGGCGGGCGCATCGCCATTTGGATGCGCTCGCCAACGCGGCATCATCCTTGGAAGCAGGCAATGTTTACTTTGGACGCACGGAGGAGGATTGGGCCTTCGTTTTGCCGCAGCGCCCCTCTCCCCCTCAAGGGGGGAGAGGAGTTGGTGCCTGACGAGCAGTCCCTTGTAAACACTGCGTCCCTCGCTCCCGGCATGACCGGTGAGGGGATAGATCACTCCAGATAACCCGCCGGCCAGGAACATGTTCGTGCATCAAAGGTTTGATCCCGGAAACGAAGGAAGGGAGCCATGAAAGAACCTGTGACATCCGCAAAACTCCGCGATGAGATCGACCACGGTCAGACTGCGGATAAAGTGTCTTTCCCTGACCCTGCAGCAGCGCCGCTTGGAACCGATGATGAAGCAGCCGGAAACCCGCCAACGGCAGAGCAGGTCGCCATGGCACGCAAGCAAGAGCTGAAAGAGGGGCCGGTACGCCGGCATGAACTTGACGGCCGGCCTCGACGGGGAAGGATCAAGCTCCTTCTTGTCGCTGCGATCATCCTCGCCGCAGTCGCCGGCTACTATCTGAGCCGCTAAGAGCCGTCCGGCGACGCGCAGCAGCCCGGTCAACGTCCCTCGCCCGGTGCTGCCACATGGCGGGAACATCCGGGATAGCCGGGACTTTACACAGAGAACTCAAGCCGGAGAGAGCCATGACAGATCGAGCCAGCCACAAACCCTATGACCAGCCAGCCGGCGGATGGGGGTCGCTCAAGTCATTGCTCAAACATTCGGTCCAGCAGGGCGCAGTGTCGAGCGGGGCCGGGCTGATGCGCTCTCACAACAAGACCGGCGGCTATATGTGTACAAGTTGCGCATGGGCTAAGCCCGGAAAACCCCATCTGGCCGAATTTTGCGAGAACGGGGCGAAAGCGACGTTCTGGGATCTGACTGCAAAGCGCACAACGCCGGAGTTTTTCGCGAAGCATAAAGTCTCCGGCCTGCTCAACTGGACGGACCATGACCTCGAAAACGAGGGACGCCTGACCCATCCGATGCGGTATGATGCCGGCAGCGACACCTATGTCGCGGTGTCCTGGGCAGAAGCTTTCGACGATATCGGCGCGCATTTGAAACGCTATTCGCCCAAGGATGTGGTGTTCTACACCTCGGGCCGTGCCGCCCTCGAGACATCCTATATGTATCAGTTGCTGGCCCGGCTTTACGGCAACAACAACCTGCCCGACAGTTCCAACATGTGCCATGAAACCACCTCGGTGGCGCTGCCGCAAAGCATCGGTACCCCGGTTGGCACGGTCCTGCTCGAGGATTTTCAGGAAACGGACTGCATCCTGTCCTTCGGTCAGAATGTAGGCACCAATTCGCCGCGCCTGCTGCACACGCTGCAGGAGGTGCGCGAACGCGATGTGCCCGTCGTCGTGTTCAATCCGTTGCGCGAACGCGGCTGGGAAGCCTTTGTCAATCCGCAGCGGCCCGGCCAGATGCTGACCAACAAGGCCACCCCGATCGCAACACAATATTACCAGCCGCGCGCCGGCAGCGACATTGCGGTGATGACCGGCATGGCCAAGGCGCTGTTCGCCTGGGATGATGCTGTACAGGCCGCGGGCGAAGCGCGCGTTCTCGACGACAAGTTCATCGCCGCCCATACGTATGGGTTTGAGGCATTTGAGGCGATGGTGCGCGGCACCGCTTGGTCCGATATCGAAGCCGCCTGCGGGTTGCCGCGGGACGCGCTGCAGGCGGCCGCAAGGACCTATGCCGAGGCGAAGTCGGTCATCGCGATCTACGGCATGGGCCTGACACAGCACAAGCTGGGCGTCCGCACCGTGCAGATGCTGATCAACCTGCTGCTGATGCGCGGCAATATGGGGCGGCCGGGAGCAGGTATCTGTCCGGTGCGCGGGCATTCGAATGTTCAGGGCCAGCGCACGGTGGGTATTGCCGAAAAAACCGAACTCGTGCCGCTGGACAAGATGGCGGAACGCTATGGTTTCGCCCCGCCGCGCGAAGACGGCATGAACACCGTCGAGGCTTGCGAGGCCATCGCCGCCGGCAAGGTCAGCGCCTTTGTCGGGCTGGGCGGCAATTTCATCCGCGCCATCCCCGAGCGCGACTTGATGGAACGCAAATGGCGAGATCTCGATCTTTCGGTGCAGATCGCCACCAAGCTCAACCGCACGCATCTCATCACCGCCCGCACCACCTATCTGCTGCCGACCCTCGTGCGCTCCGAGCTCGACGAACAGGCCACCGGCCCGCAGATTGTCACAATGGAGGATTCCACCACATGCATCCATGCCTCCCGCGGGAAATACCGTCCGGCCAGCCCGCATCTGCTGTCCGAACCGGCGATCGTGGCCGGAATTGCCAAAGCCGCCCTGCCGGAAAACCCTTCGGTGCCGTGGGATCTCTGGGTGGCGGATTACGCGCTGATCCGCGACGAGATTGAGGCGGTCTTCCCCGATGATTTTCGCGGCTTCAACGCCCGGCTTGACCTGCCGGGGGGCTTCCCGCGCCCTGTGGCCGCCCGCGAGCGCATCTGGGAGACCGACACCGGCAAGGCAAATTTCAAGACACCCACGGCTCTGCACGCCAGTTTTGATAGCGGCAGCGATCCCGGCGTCTTGCGCCTGATCACGCTCCGCTCGAACGATCAGTTCAACACCACCATCTATGGCGATGCCGACCGGCTGCGTGGCATTCATCACTCCCGCATGATCGTGATGATGAACCCCAAAGACCGGATGCGGTTCCAGATTGCCAAGAACGAGCTGGTCCGGCTGACCGCTGCCACGGACGATGGTGTATCACGGAGTGTCGGCGGCTTGCAGGTGATCGACTATGACATCCCCGAAGGCACCATTGCCGCCTATTATCCAGAGTGCAATGCATTGATCCCGCTCTGGCAATATGCTGAGGAGAGCAAGACCCCCGCCGCCAAGTCCGTCCCGGTGCTGGTCCACCGGGAGGCTCTGATGCATGAGGGCTGACCGGGGTCCGGCGGTGCGCGCCTTTGCTTGCAGAACGTGGCTTTCGCCGGCTTTGCCCGTTTGTTTTGTACTTGTTTTGTT